>Ga0208645_1000168_pt1 | contig 93807 bp, 95 predicted proteins | sample VirMetDEL_Sep_01_FD_184519 | JGI IMG/M metagenome (GOLD analysis project Ga0208645, IMG submission 184519) | Aqueous microbial communities from the Delaware River and Bay under freshwater to marine salinity gradient to study organic matter... | ecosystem: Environmental > Aquatic > Marine >... | reverse complement strand
GCAGCTCGCTCCAAGCACCCTGCCAATCGGGCGGCGCGGAGTTAACTCAATAGATTTGGCTACGCATGTAGTACCGACAGTGGAGAGCTGGCGGACGGGGGTTCAAATCCCCCCGGCTCCACCAATTTTTCTTCCCAGGAAGACCCAGAAAAGCCGTAAAGCCTAGAGAAATCAAAGCTTTACGGCTTTTTTATTGCCCGCGTTTTCCCACCTTATCCCAGGGCATCCCACGATTGACGGGGGCACATATGGGGGCATAAAACGCTCATCTGCTCGTTCGGAGAGGATGTGCCCCCAATGCCCTTGAAAGACACCAACTGCCGCAACGCCAAGCCCCAGGACAAGCCGTACCGCCTGTATGACGAACAGGGCTTGTACCTGGAAGTGCAGCCCAACGGAGGTCGTTACTGGCGCTTGAAGTACCGCTTTCTGGGAAAGGAAAAGCGCTTAGCGCTTGGTGTTTATCCTGAGGTCGGCCTGCAGGAGGCCCGGCGCAAGCGTGATGATGCTCGCGTTCAGCTTGCCGGCGGCCAAGACCCTTCGCTGCAAAGACGCATGGCCAAGGTGGTCAGCCAGCTCGATCACCAACACACCTTTGAGTCGGTCGCAAAGCAATGGCTCACTATTCGCGAGTCAACCTGGGATCCGGAATATACCCGCACGGTGCGGCAGCGCCTTGAGCTCAATGCCTACCCCTGGCTGGGAAAACTCCCGATCAGCAGCATCAGCACGCCCATGCTGGTCGAAAACCTGCAGCGCATCATCAAGCGCGGCGCTCGCGAGACGGCGCGTCGTGTTGCCCAGATCTACAAACAGATTTTCGAGTTCGCCGAAGCTGCCGGTATCACCCCGCCCAACCAGATAGGGAATCTCTCACGGACGCTCCCAGCCAAGCGGGTGAAACACTTTGCTGCCGTGACCGATCCTGAAAAACTCGGTGCACTGCTCAAAGCGCTGGATAGCTACACCGGAACACTGCCTGTTTGTTGTGCACTCAAACTGGCCCCGTTGCTGTTCTGCCGGCCCGGTGACCTGCGCCACATGGAGTGGTCGGAGGTTAATCTGGACGCTGGCGAGTGGTTGATTCCTGGCCACAAAATGAAGGGCCTTACTGCCACCAAACAGGATCGCCCAGATCATTTGGTTCCCCTCAGCCAACAAGCAGTCGCTGTTCTGCGCGAACTGAAACCACTCACTGGCAGACATCGATATGCCTTCCCATCAGCCCGAGGAGGCGACCGACCGATGTCCAACAATGCCGTCCTCAGCGCGTTACGACGTATGGACATCAGCGGCGACGAAATGACTGGGCACGGCTTTCGTGCGACAGCGAGAACCATAGGTGCGGAGGTGCTGGGATTTCGCCCAGATCTCTTGGAGCATCAGCTTGCTCACACGGTAAAAAATCCGCTGGGACGTGCGTACGATCGAACCACCTTCTTGCCGGAGCGCCGCGAAATGATGCAGCGCTGGTCAGATTACCTGGATGCGATCAAGGCCTGAGCTCACTACTTGGGCTTGCAATGCCGATCCCCGCTTGGTAAAAATCAGGCATCCCGCTAACGTTCATAGGACGCCATGGGATCGTCACGCTGCCCCGGTTACGGCGTTAAGAATCCGAAGTCCATCTGCTGTTAGCAGATGGACTTTCTGGCTGCCTCATTGGGGTATCGCCAGCATCTCGCAGGGCCTTGTTGCGATTGCTCGCCTGCAACAAGGCTGCTAAGAAACGTACGGACTCCTATTCCGTACCAGCAGGGTCTTTCCTCTCCCCCACGCCAAAGACACAGCTTCAGCTGTCATGCGCACAGCTGTCGCCGGCAATAAATCTCGGAGGCCCGTAATACGAGGCCCGACAAACGCCCCTGCTTTGCAGTAGGAAAATCCGAGCGCCACTCCCAACACATACGCGTATTGCAGTACTTGAGGACCGCTGCAACGCCACCGCCTGAGCACCAGTTAAATGTCAGCACAAACTATTGCACCCAGCCCAGAGGAACCGCGCTTCCTACGCCTGCCCGAGGTAGAGTTCGTTGTCGGGAAAAAGCGATCCACGATCTATCGCGACATAGCAGCAGGAAAATTCCCTGCACCATATGATTTGGGCAGCAGCAGATCAGTTGGCTGGCTCAGCACCGAGATATCCGACTGGATTCTGAGCCGCCCGCGTGCGCAGCTCCGAGCCTTTATTTCGACGGAGTGCGAGCAATGAGCAACGAAATAACGCGCGCCATCTGGAAACTCCACGGGATTCCTGCAACTACCAAATTCGTGTTCATCTCACTGGGCGACCAGGCAGATAAAAACGGGCGCTGCTGGCCATCTGTACGTCACACAGCTACACGTACAGGCCTCTCTGAGCGAACCGTTCAGAACGCGATTGCCTGGTTGGTAGATGCGGGGCTAGTCACCAGAAAACTCCGACATGGCCGCTCCTCAATGCTGAGCGTGCACCCTGCAGGATTTTCACCACGCTGCACTAACGACTACGCAGCTGAGGACAAACCAGCTGCCAATCCTCTCACCCGCCCCACGCAGGCTGTGCACCCGCGCCCTGCAGCAGCTTCACTCATAACCACCATAGAACCATCAGGTAACCCCCAAACAGCTACAGCGCTCTCCGTCACGGCAATACAGGAGAACACCAATACGACAGTAGCCAGACCCGGACCTAGATCCACAAACAGCAAAACCTATCTCACCTGGCGTCAGTACGCTGAGGCCTATATCGGGCGCTATGGGGTGTGGCCTGTCTGGAATGGCAAAGCGGCTGGGCAGATTAGTCACCTGATCGACCGACTTGGCCCAGATGAGGCCCCGCCAGTCGCTGCGTTCTACATCGCGATCAATGACGCACGGATTCTGAACAACTGCCACAGCCTGAGCGACCTGCTGGCACGAGCAGAATCCTACCGAACCCAGTGGGCAACTGGACAGCAGATAAATTCGACTACAGCTAGGCAAATGGAGGCAACCCAGGCGAACCTCAATTCAGCTGAGATTGCCGGCCGTATATTCCAAGAGGGAGATCAAAATGCTTTCCTCTGAACAGCAAGCAGCGCTGGCATCCGCCATCTGCGCAACCGCTGAGGCGCTTGGTCAGACGATCAGCCCGACTACCGCGAGAATTTTCGCTCAGGATCTCGTCAAATATCCTGCCGAGGAAATTCGCAGTGCTCTGCTCGCGTGCCGCCGCACATTGACGGGTAGGCTGACTCTTGCGGCAATACAACAACAGCTCTACGAACTGGACGGTAGGCCTGAGCCGAACGAGGCCTGGGCAATAGCTGTGACCGCGGCGGATGAAGACAACAGCGTTGTCCTCACAGAGGAAATTCTGCTCGCACTGGGTGCAGCCCGCCCAGTGCTAAACGCAGGGGATGCGGTAGGTGCGAGAATGGCGTTCCTGAACGCCTACCAACGCCTAGTAGCTGACAGCCGCAGTCAGGTAGCTCCTGTCAAATGGCTACTTAGCCAAGGACACGTCGCAGATCGTCGAAAGGCTGCCATCTCAGTTGCTGTGCATCTAGGACGTATAAAACCGACCATAGCCAGCCGTTTGGCTCTGCAGCTAGCGCATACTCCTGAATCGCTCGGTCAATTAATATGCCCTTCCACCACGGCGGAGTCATCACCGCCCAACCACGAGGTCAGTAAACGCCTGGAATCTCTTCTCAAAATACTGAAGCGGCCAAAATCACTATCGGCTGCTCAGTAGTAGCCTCCTGACGAACGGAAGGACAAGGCTCGTGAAGAGCACTTGTCCCTCCAGCGCCTCGAACAAGCACCTAACTGAAGCCATTTGGCACAACGCAAGCTAAAATCGCAGCCTTCGCGCATCAGCGATCTGGACAGTGGTAAACCATGAATGCAGTAGAAATTGAGTCCGCCATTTCGGACCTGGCCCTAGAGCCCTTTGACGCGGCGGAGTTTCCGTTCACATTCCTGGCCGCATTCGGCAACAAGGAAACCGCGCTCAAGCGCCTACGCATCGGAAATAACAACGCCTCGGACGTACCTGGTGGCGTGCTACTGCGCAGCAATATTCATATCGCCACATGCGAGCCTGGCAGCGTGGGCGAAACGCTCAAGGCCTTGCGCGCCAGCCCGGCCACCACAAAAGCCAAAGCCAAGTTCATCCTTGCCACCGACGGGCTAACGCTGGAGGCCGAAGAGCTGATCACGGGTGAAACCATCACCTGTGACTACCCGGACTTTCCCAACCACTTCGGTTTCCTGCTGCCGCTGGCCGGCATCTCCACCATCAAGGAGATAAAGGACAACCCCATCGACGTGCGCGCCACCAGCCGCCTGAACAAACTGTACGTCGAGCTGCTGAATGAGAACCCGGACTGGGCCAAAGCCGAGCGCCGCGCTGACATGAACCACTTTATGGCGCGCCTGGTGTTCTGCTTCTTTGCCGAAGACACTGACATCTTCAGAGGCGACAGCCTGTTCACACGCACCATGGAGCGTTACAGCGAGCGCGACGGATCCAATACCCATCAGGTGCTGTCGGAAATTTTCCGCGCAATGAACATCAAGGACGCCGAGCGCGCCATCACACAGTCTCGGCTTCCTGGTTGGGCCAACAGCTTTCCCTATGTGAATGGTGGCCTGTTCTCGGGCAGCACCGAGGTGCCACGCTTCACGCGAATGGCTCGCACGTATTTGCTACACGCCGGCAACCTGAACTGGAAAAAAATCAACCCAGATATTTTCGGCAGCATGATCCAAGCGGTTGCCGATGATGAGGAGCGTGGCGCACTGGGCATGCACTACACCAGCGTGCCCAACATCCTCAAGGTGCTGAATCCGCTGTTTCTGGATGACCTGCGCGCACAACTGGTGGCTGCTGGTGACAATAAGGCCAAACTGCTTAACCTGCGCAAACGTATAGCCCGCATCCGAGTGTTCGACCCTGCATGTGGCTCCGGCAACTTCTTGGTGATTGCTTATAAACAGATGCGCGAGATCGAGGCTGAGATCAATCGTCGCCGGAGCGAGGCTCACAATAAGTCGGAAATACCGCTGACCAATTTCCGTGGTATTGAGCTACGCGACTTTCCGGCAGAAATTGCCCGCCTGGCGCTGATCATCGCTGAGTTTCAATGCGACGTGCTGTATCGCGGTCAACAGGATGCTCTGGCTGAGTTTCTGCCGCTGAATGCGCAGAATTGGATTATCTGCCACAACGCTTTGCAACTGGATTGGCTGAGTGTGTGCCCGCCTACAGGTACGGGCGTAAAACTGGTCAGCGATGACTTGTTCAATACACCATTAGATCAGACGGAAATCGACTTTGCTAACGAAGGAGGAGAAACCTATATCTGTGGCAACCCGCCCTATCTTGGCTCCACTTGGCAGACTGATGAGCAGAAAGCGGACCTAGAGGCCATCTTTGCCTCACGAGCCAAGAACTGGAAGTCACTAGACTATGTGGCAGGCTGGTTTATGAAGGCTGCCGACTATGGAAGTAAGACCAAAGCAAAGGCTGCATTTGTATCCACAAATTCAATTTGCCAAGGGCAGCAAGTACCAATTCTCTGGCCGCAGATATTTGCTACAGGTCACGAAATCTCCTTTGCGTATACGTCCTTCAAGTGGACCAATCTCGCCAGCTACAATGCGGGCGTCACAGTTGTGATAGTGGGCCTGTCGTCGCAATTCAAAGTGCCAGCTCATCTTTATTCTATCGCCAATAGCGGCAAGGGCGACGTAGTGGATGTGAAGGAGGTTGAAAGCATCAACGCTTACTTGGTGCCGGGAACCAATGTACTGATTGAAAAATCATCTCGTCCACTAAGCGGACAGTCGGAAATGAGCTTTGGAAACAAGCCCGTCGACGGTGGTCATCTTCTCCTTTCCAGAGATGAAGTCGATGCACTTGGCCTAACGTTAGAGCAGCATGAACGCTTCATTCGTCGTATCTATGGATCTTCGGAGTTCATTCGCGGCTTAGAACGTTATTGCTTATGGATAGAAGATTGCAACCTAGAGGAAGCGATGCGCATCGAGACCATTAGGCCGCGTATTGAAAGCGTGCGAGCGATGCGGTTGGCAAGCAGAGACAGTGGTGCCAATGAAATGTCTGCGCGGGCACACCAGATGAGGGAAATGAAAATTGCCCAAACCTGGACGATTACTGTTCCTAGAACCTCGTCTGAGAACCGCCCATTTTTACCCAACGGGTTAATCGATTCTCGAAGCACCGTGACGAGCGAAGCCTTCGCTCTCTATGACGCCCCGCTATGGAATATGGCACTCATCGCCTCACGCCTACATCTGGTCTGGATTGGAACTATTTGCGGCAAACTAAAAACCGATTTTCGCTACTCCAATACCCTCGGCTGGAACACCTTCCCAGTACCGATGCTGACCGAACAGAATAAAGCTGATCTGACTGCCTGTGCCGAGAACATCTTGCTGGCCCGCGAAGCACATTTTCCTGCCACCATCGCCGACCTGTACGCCCCGGATGCAATGCCGGATAACCTGCGCCACGCCCACGAGCGCAACGATGAAGTCCTGGAACGTATCTATATCGGTCGTCGCTTCAAGAACGACACCGAGCGGCTGGAGAAACTGTTTGACCTCTACACCAAGATGACAGCAGACACAGCAAAGGCCACGCCGAAGAAGCCCCGAGGGAAAATGGCATGAGTCGATCTATGGAAAGTGGCCCTGCCAGCCTGACCACACCACCCGAGGGCTACGGCGAGTGGCTGGCGGATCTCAAAGGTCGCATCCACAACGCCCAGCAGCGCGCCACGCTGGCGGTAAACCGCGAGTTGGTGCAGCTGTACTGGCAGATCGGCAACGATATTTTGAGCCGCCAGGCACAACAGGGCTGGGGGGCCAAAGTGATCGAGCGGCTGGCCCATGACCTGCGCACCGCTTTTCCTGAGATGAAGGGATTTTCCCGCGCCAACCTGATGTATATGCGCGCCTTTGCCGAGGCCTGGCCGGATGCGGCAATTGTCCAACAGGCTGTTGGACAATTGCCTTGGGGGCACAACCTGGTACTGCTGACCCGGCTGAAAGACCCACAGCAGCGCTTGGCCTATGCCCAGAGCGCAATAGCGAACGGCTGGTCGCGCAATGTGCTGAACATCCACATCGAAACCCGTCTGCTGGAGCGCAGCGGCACGGCGGTCACTAACTTCGATGTCAGCTTGCCAAAGGCGCAGTCCGACCTGGCCCGCGAATCGTTGAAAGATCCGTATCGCTTTGACTTCCTTGGCCTTCGCGATGAGGCGCAGGAGCGCGAGATAGAACATGCCCTAGTCAAACACGTCACCGAGTTTCTGTTGGAACTGGGCGCAGGCTTTGCGTTTGTAGGGCGGCAGGTGCTGCTGGATGTAGGCGGCGATGAGTTCTTTATCGACCTGCTGTTCTACCACCTCAAGCTGCGCTGCTATGTGGTGATCGAGCTCAAAGCCGGCAAGTTCAAGCCCGAGCACCTGGGCCAGCTTGGGTTTTATATGACGGCAGTGGATCGCCAGGTCAAAGGCGAGCACGACAACCCCACCATCGGCCTTTTGCTCTGCAAGAGCAAAAATAAGATCGTGGCCGAATATGCGCTGGGCGATAAGACCCAGCCCATGGGCATCGCCGAGTACAAATTGCTCGAATCTCTGCCTGCAGAACTGCAAACCAGCTTGCCCAGCATTGAACAGATCGAACGTGAACTGGCGGGCAACGGCACCCTCATGGAGGACGAATCACAGTGACGAACACTACCAACCCAACCAACAGCTACACAGTGCCGTCGGTATCCATTGCTACAGCGCACACTGGGGCATCCAGCAAGGCCAATGAGCTGGGCATGCGTACCATGCAGGAACGTGCCTATACCAAGCGCGGCGAACAGTACCTGCTGATCAAATCGCCACCCGCATCGGGCAAGTCTCGCGCCCTGATGTTTATAGCCCTGGACAAACTAAATAACCAGGGCCTGCAACAGGCCATCGTCGTAGTGCCCGAACGCTCTATTGGCGGTAGCTTCGCCGATGAGTCGTTGAGCCAGCATGGCTTCTACTGGGACTGGCAGGTGGGCCCGCAGTGGAACCTGTGTAATGCCCCTGGCATCGATGAGCCGCGTGTGGCCAAGTCCAAGGTAGATGCCGTGCGCGCCTTCCTAGACAGCAGCGACAAGGTGCTGGTCTGCACCCATGCCACCTTCCGCTTTGCCGTGGAAGAGTTGGGCATCGACGCCTTCGATAACCGCCTGATTGCCATCGACGAGTTCCACCACGTTTCCGCCAACCCAGACAACAAACTGGGCAGCCAACTGAGCGCGTTTATCAACCGCGACAAGGTGCACCTGGTTGCAATGACCGGCTCCTACTTCCGTGGTGACAGCGAGGCCGTACTGGCTCCGTCGGAAGAGAACAAATTTGAGACAGTGACGTACACCTACTACGAACAGCTCAACGGCTATCGCTGGCTCAAGTCGCTGGATATTGGCTACTTCTTCTACACCGGCAGATACGTGGATGCGGTAGCCAAGGTGCTGGACCCGTCGCTGAAAACCATCGTCCACATTCCAAACGTAAATGCCCGCGAGAGCCTCAAGGACAAGGAGCGCGAGGTTAACGAGATCATGAGCGCGCTCGGCGAGTGGCAGGGTGTAGACCCGGCCACGGGCTTTCACCTGATCAAAGCCAAAGACGGCCGTACGCTGAAAGTGGCCGACCTAGTGGATGACAGCGACCCAGCCAGGCGCTCCAAAGTGCTCGGCGCACTGAAAGACCCGGCTCAGAAGAACAACCGCGACAACGTCGATGTGATCATCGCGCTGGGCATGGCGAAGGAAGGCTTTGACTGGATCTGGTGCGAGCATGCGCTGACCATCGGCTACCGTTCGAGCCTGACCGAAATCGTGCAGATCATTGGCCGTGCCACCCGCGACGCCGAGGGTAAGGAGCGCTCGCGCTTCACCAACCTGATCGCCGAGCCTATGGCCGATCAAGCTGCCGTTGTCGAGGCGGTGAACGATATGCTCAAGGCTATTTCAGCCAGCCTGCTGATGGAACAGGTGCTGGCCCCGCGCTATGAGTTCACCCCGAAAGATACCGGGCCGAAAGAGGGTTTCATTTACAACGGTGGCGAGGGCTACCAATCAGGTGGTACCAACCTGGGCGTGAATGAAACCACAGGCCAGTTCCATGTCGAGATCAATGGCCTGACCACACCGCAGAGCACAGAAGCCACGCGCATCTGCAAAGAAGATTTGAACGAAGTAGTGACCAGCTTCCTGCAGGACAAAACCGTCCTGGAGCGCGGCCTGTTCGACAAGGAAAACACCTTGCCGGAAGAGCTGACCCAACTGCGCATGGGCAAGATCGTGCGCGAGCGCTACCCCGACTTGAGCGACGTTGACCAGGAAGCCATTCGCCAGCACGCCATCGCCGCCATGAACATTACTCAGCAGGCCAAACTGGCTCTGGCGCAGACAGATGCAAACGGTAGCGACAACGTGCAAGGCAGCACGGCGCTGCTGGATGGCGTGCGCAAGTTCGTTAACGTGCGCGAGCTGGACATTGACCTGATCGACCGCATCAACCCCTTCGATGCGGCCTATGCAGTACTGGCGAAGGCGATGGATGAAAAATCCCTGCGCCAGGTGCAGGCCAGCATTGCGGCCAAGAAGGTGAGCATCCCCGAAGATGAGGCGCGAGAGCTGGCCAAGCGTGCTTTGCAGTTCAAGAACGAGCGTGGCCGCCTGCCTGATATCAACTCAGCCGACGCCTGGGAAAAGCGCATGGCTGAAGGCGTAGCCGCGTTGGCACGCTACCGTGCCCAAGCCAAAGCGGCGCAGGGGGAATCCGCCAATGGCTGAAATGAACGATGACGACCTGCTGGATGCGCTGGGGGTAGAAGTCCCCACGCTCAAGACAGTCACTCGAACCCCTCGTGAAGAACGCATCATCGCTGGCTTCGAGGACATTCAGCGCTACTATCAGACCCACGGCCGCGCCCCACTGCATGGCGAAGACCGCGATATCTTCGAGCGCTTGTATGCCGTGCGCCTGGATCAGTTGCGCAAGCTGCCGGAGGCACAAACCCTACTGGCCGGACTGGATAGTCACGGCCTACTGTCAGGCACTGCGGTCGCCGCAGTAAATGTGGATGACCTAGATGAGGACGCCTTGCTCGCCGAGCTGGGCATCGGCAGTGAGTACGTCGACCAGGACGACATCACCGTGCTGCGACATGTGCGCTCCAGCGCGGCAATCAAGGCGGCAGAAGAAATTGCCGCTCGGAACCCATGTAAAGACTTCGAGAAGTTCAAGCCGCTGTTTGATGAAGTGGAAGCAGGCCTCAAGCAAAAACTCTGGGTGACCAAGCCCTTTGGCAAGAACGCTAGCATTGAGGCCGGGGACTTCTTCGTTCTGAGTGGTCTCATTGCCTATGTCGCTGAGATCGGCGACACCTACAAAACGCCGAATGCAGAGACAAATGGGCGTTTGCGCGTGATCTACTCCAATGAGACGGAAAGCGATCTGCTGCTACGATCCCTACAGCGGGCGCTCTACAAGGACAGTGACGGTCGCGCCGGATCTCGGCTCATCAAGGTAGATTCCGGCCCACTGTTCAGCGACATAGCAGAGCCGGACGACATAGAAAGCGGCACTATCTATGTGCTGCGCAGCCAGTCCAGCCACCCCTTCGTAGCCGAGCACCGCGAGCTGATCCACAAGATCGGCGTGACCGGTGGCAAGGTGGAAACCCGCATCGCCGGGGCGGATAAAGACGCTACATACCTGCTGGCTGATGTGGAGGTGGTCGCTACTTACAAGTTGCACAACCTGAACCGAACAAGGCTGGAAAACATCTTCCATCGCCTGTTCGGCGCGGCGCAGCTGGACTTGACCATCGAAGACCGCTTCGGCCATCCGGTCAAACCTAGGGAGTGGTTCCTGGTGCCGCTGCATGTGATCGATGAGGCGGTTGAACGCATTCGGGATGGGTCGATTACCGATTTCGCATATGACCCGCAAACGGCTCGCCTGATCGGCTAAGGCGCAGCTAAATCGTGATGATCAAATCCGGGCGGAAGCCAGTCTCTTCGCCCGGATACCCCTCGGATTGCAAACTACACGGGTGCCCGCCACGTCATAGTCGACGGCGGTGTGCGAATGCCCATGTACCCACAGCGCCATCTGTTCGCCCCCCATAAGGCTTTCCCAGCGATTGGCATATGCGGCATCCATTTGAATGCCGGCATGCAGGCTGCCGTGGACAGTTTCAGCGCGACTTAACCTACGTTAGCCTCGACCAGTCGCAAAGGAGATGACGGTACATCCAGCATGTACTGCCTGGTCACCATCTCTGCCGTAAGCCCGGCAGCTGTCAACACCCGCTTCCAGGTACCGTAATCCAAGAGATTGACCGCCCTCTGTACCAGCATAGGCGATTCCATAGGGATCAACTCGTCAAACTCTTCGTGCTTCGTGAAACCCTTTCGATTGAGGTACGTGAAGCCCGACTTAGCTTGCTCGGCGGTGAGCAGATCGAGGGTGTGCGCCCTGAAAATGAGCGCCTTGAAGCTTACCTTCCAACGAAGCTTCATATCCTTGAGTGCCGGCCAGTTCAGGTACTTGCCTCGCATAGGGGGAAACTCTGATGCGAAACTTGCCCGGGGCATCAACAAAGCGCTGGCAAACTGGTTAGCCTGATCCTCAGTAAGGCGGCAACCGGTCTCAATGCCTTGGTGCATCACCAAATGGCCCATTTCATGGGCAAGGTCGAAACGTTGCCGGCATGGGTTCACCTTTGCGGTGTTCCTCACGATCAACGGTCGTTTGTTGGACAACGAGAACGCATCGACCTTGTCATCGGCTTCGGCTAGGTTTACCACCAGCACGCCAACTTTTTCTGCCAGCTTGGTCACACTGGACAGGGGGCCGATCCCCAGGCCCTGTTCACGGCGAAATTTTTCAGCAACCTGCTCGATCTTGTTGATACCGGATACAGGCTCCTCAAGCATGCTGAAACTCACTGCAGGAAAAGCAACCTCCTTATCCAACTCGTCAATCAGCAGCTCAAACATCTCGACCTGAGCCGCAATAGTCTTCTTGAGAGTCTGCGAGGAGGATCGGACGCTTCGAAAATGGCATTGCTCCAACTCCACCGAACTGCGTCGTGGCGTGAAGAAAAAACTCTCGCGCACGCCCAAGGCTTCGGATAGCTGGGCGAGTTGAGTGCCCGAAGGAATCGCATTGACTTCCAGCTTGTGCGCGTATTGCCGGGTAACGCCCAAGAGCACTCCAATATCGGCGAGCGAACGCCCCGCAGCGCATCTAGCGAGACGGAGCTTGTCGGGCGAAAACTCGTCGCCAAGAGGCAGAAAGCCTGTTCTGTCATTCATTTACTGGATCAGCATCTCGTGTTGCGCTCTGGTCTGCATCTTTGTCCCGACGAGCGACTAATGGTTCATCGATTGCCACCTCTTGTGGAAGCTCGGTGGTACGAGGAGCAAACAGAGGCACGTAATCATGCACCCACTTACATACGACGTTCCGGTTGGTATCGAAGCCCAGAACCGAAGCAGTCAGCGTCGGCCCGTCAAAGTTGCCGTCAGTATCGACATACAAACGCCAGGTAATGTTCTTGTCGATCGCAGGCCCCAGCAGGCTAGCCTGGTAAAGCTCAACTCGGTTGGATTGCAGTCGATACCCTTTCTTTCGGACCTCGGGATCGTCCATTACTACCTGCATCAGCACGCCATTCACACTCAGCGTGAAGTCCATGGTGCGGTTAGTGAGCAGCAGCCACGGAAGGGCCGGATCGCGGTGTAGGCGTTTGAACCGGCCGTGAACGCGGCCATACGGAAGTGTTCCCATAGTCCAGTTGGTATCGTCATCAGTAGAGGTGACTTCCAACGCACGGTAAGCCGCATCCAGAGCGTTATTGCAGATCAGCTCGACGTGTTCCGGCTTTAGCCTCGGTTCCAGCTCACTCGGGTGTTGGATCGGGGGCATGGGCCTCTCCATAAAAGCGTGCAAAACATAGGTACTGTCAACCGGCATTTTTGTGCAAATTATGGTATCTGTCAACCTTCGTGCCCGCGATGCTCAATAGTGCCTGGCGAAGCTTTTAAACCCGAAGCTACCTAAGACCGTTTCCCGGCAACAACACGCGACCCTGGCGGTAGAGTGCTCAGGTTGTACAGTTTTTGCTCACCCCCCCCAAAAGCCATACACGACGCTACGTTCAGCTCACTGGCTTACAGCGCTTCCAGGACGCTCATAATCCCCTAGTCGCAGTTTCGTGTGCTGCCAGGTGCAAATTAAATTATCTCGGCCCTGCCTTACCGACGTACCGATACAGCGTTGTTCTCGATACCCCGTATCGCTTGGCTACAGTGCCAACCTGAATCTGTGGATCTTTAAGCAGAGCCTTTATTTCGCGGACTTGAGCCTCTTCCAGCGCAGGTTTACGACCACCTTGACGTCCTCGAGCGCGAGCCGCCGCCAGCCCTGCGCGGGTACGCTCTCGAATCAAGTTGCGCTCGAACTCGGCCAGGGCAGCAAACACATGAAAGATCAGCTTGCCGGCAGCGCTGGTGGTTTCGACTCGCTCGTTGATCGACTCGAACCCCACCCTTTCCTGCTCCAGCCGACTGACGATCCCAACCAAGTCAGGCAAGGAGCGGCCGAGGCGGTCTAGTCGCCATACGACCAGAGTGTCGCCACTGCGCAAAGCCTTGAGACAATGCCCCAGCTCCGGCCTATCCGCTGACTTGCCGCTAATGGTCTCTTCGTAGACCAAGGAGCACCCAGCCAGGGCAAGTGCATCTCGCTGCAGGTCGAGATTCTGATCATCAGTCGAAACTCGGGCGTACCCAATCCGCTTACCCATACATTTTTCTCACACTGATTTCGGTACGGGAAAAGTGACAGGAAAGTGGTAAATCCCAAGCCCAAAAGCTCATCTGGAATAGGTGTGCCATAAACGACCGTTTACGGGATGGATGCGCTCGTCAATTTCAGGCGCTGAATGCGACCGAAAACGAAGCCCAGGATATTTTTTCTCGCTCAACATTTCCTTTAGCGGCTCAGCACCTGAGCTGAATGGAGGAATGACCATGAAGCAGAGTTTCCACTCACATTTTGATCGGGACTTGACCAAGGCCGGCTCGGCGATACTTGAGGAGGCAGTCCGGCGCGGGCTACTCAGTCAGCACGAGGCCATGATCCACGACCAGCAATGGGCGCAGTTTAGTGTTTATGCCAGGGAGTCTCATGAGGTGGATATCCTGGAACTCGTCAATAAAAAACTGGTGAGGAAGTACGGGGAAGAGCTCTATATCCAGGCATACCAAGGGAATCTTCCGCTGCAAAGCGTGTCGGTCCTGCTTGAGACTGTATATTCAGTGATGGGCTTCGCAACTGATGGCCGTTGGAAGGGCGCAGCGGCTAACGTCGGTAGCCGTCTTGGTTTCCCAAGCCACGCACGCATTACCGTGCCGCGCAGTCTTGACCGAACTAAGTTTGAAGCCGCGATGGTGGATATTCAGGCTCTCCACTCAGAGCAGCTAGCAACATTAATCAGTCTAGTTCGATACCTCGGCATGTCATTGCTTGAGGCTTTTTTCTTCGACGCAGAAGATGCTCACAAGGACGCCAAAGAAGAAAACATCTTTTATGTGTTCAGCAAAGATAAGCATGAGCATCGGATCGTTAATATTTCTGCCCCTGAGCAAATTGTAATTTTGGAGAAGGCCGCAGCATTTCAAAAACTTCAGGGTAGCAGTCACGCGACGCCAGCAGGTTGGCGTACATGGAAATTAAAGAACCTACCTGCAGCTCAAGAGCTTTTACTTTCTCACGGACTAAACATTGATGATTGTCGCGCGGCATATGCATGCGAGCTCTACCGGCGATTGTCTGGTCACCACGCCCCGATTCTTAGGGGCAAAGCTCCCAACGATGAGGATCTGGAGGCCCGGAATCACGTCGCCTACGAGCTCGGGAATATGCGTATCTGGGAAACTGATGCGTACGTCGGTGCCCGAGCCAACCTGAGGAAGGAAGCCGCCGGTACCAGTCGCTAAGCCATCACACAGCAGATTTGGGATTAGATCAGACGCCCTTAACCTTGGCAGAGCTCGAATTAAAGGAGTCAGGGTATGGATCGTTTTGAATTGCTTGTATATGCCGTGCTTGCCGTCATCAGTGCGCTGACTATCGCAGGTGTAATTGGCTATATGGTCGCAGCGTACCTGGACAAGAAGCACGGCGACGATTGAGCCTTCAGCGGAACGGCCAGATACCTGCAACAAACTGCCCGCTGCCCCTTGGCAGCGGGCGCTTACCCAAATCTATCGGCAAGGCAATCTACCGCTGCGCTACGCAGTATTTCCCCAAGCCCATGAGGTCATGAGATAACTTCGGAAGGGCTGTCAATTTCCGCACCATAGCGAAAGTGACCGGAGCGCCGAAGCGTTTAGATCAGCGACATGCACGCCCTCCATGTGACGAGTTAGCTTGCCGAGTACGCTAAAACTCGTGCGCCGACTCGCTGGCAACATCTGATCTTGGGTTTTCCGAAAGCTACCGGAGAGTGTCTAGCGACCTCATCTAGCCGGAGCACAAGCATGGAATTTCGTCACCTCGGTAACGGGCTGTACTTCCCACCTATTGCGCCCAACGGTCGGGTTTATGCTGTACCTCTTGGGCAGGAAACCCAGGTAGAGATTTTCTGCCTGACACCAGCGGGCATCATGGGCGCGGGCATCAAATCGCACTGGTCAGAAATCGTTGGTTTTTACTACGACGACGAATCCTGGGAGATCATCCCGCGCAATTACTCGGGACGAGGAATGCGCTTCCGCAGAGGCCTATCCTGCATCATGGTGATAGCAGGCAACGAGGCCCTCACGACCCACATCCAGGGCTACCCCATCCCCATGTGCGTAATGAACCGTATTGCGTTCGAAAAGCAGCGAGGCACTGAGGAGTAGCGCGTCACCGTCGCCACCCGCTACGCGACACGGGTACCAGCTAGGCCGGCACCTACCAAAGATTATTTTATGAAAGTGAAGCCTTTCACTACTAATACAGATCGCAGCTGGCCGGCTGACTTGGTCGTAAGCGTCACTGCTAATAGCAAATACGGCCTCCGCCCCGCCTGCACGGGCCTGCTGGCTGACAGCGAGTAGATTTAGCGCCCTACACTGCTTATAGCCCGTACCCGTCGCCGTCCCTGACCAAGCGCAGCAGTATGTCTCGCCGGAGTTCACTGCTGATACGAGAAAGCCCCGTCAGACCAAGCTGCACGGGGCTTTCGGGTATTTAAGTCGGTTCAGATCCGTTTGGCACTGCTTATAGTGTGCTCAGCCTCTACTCCTCCGAGCAGAGGTCACCATGATCAAGCGCTTGATATCTACACAGCTTTTTCTCATAGGCGACCAACGTCCGACGCAGCTGACGATTCTCACTGGCGATGCTGCGAATCTCAGCCAGACGCTCCTCAACCTTTAAAACGAGGCCACGGTAAGGGGATTTAACAAACTCAAATGAGGAAGCCGGGTATTTGTGTTTACCGTTGCCTTTGGGAATAGTCAGGGGCGCGAACTTGTTTTTTTGCCCTTGCAGTGGCACCAGTTTGCACCAGTAGATCGAGTACGCATTCGGGCTCGTTTGCTTGATTGAAACGGCAGCCACTACAGATTTAACCCCGGTCTTTTTGTATATCTTCATGGACGCATCCATATAGCTTGCGGCCAGGCATCTCGCGTCCGCAAGCAACTGCTCGTACTGCTGATCCAGCAGGGTGACTATTGTCTGTGCTTCTTTACTCATGGCCAAGGCTCTCTTCGCTGTAAGAGCCAAAATGGTGACCGATCGCTGAGCCCCCGGAATTCGATTTCAGACCGTTCTACCGTCGGAAATCTACCGAAAGTGGGTGGACTGGCTCACGCTGTCATCCTACCTCGCGTCAGATGATCGACGGACGACGACATGTCAGTCGGAGAAAAACATAACGTGCAAAGGATGCACAACAGATGACGACGGCAGCCTTTACCCTGAACGGAACAAGATCAACATGTTAAAAGCAGTCATTGCCTTCGCCGTACCGGCTGAATCCCCTCTGCGGCGGCCTCCAGCAGAAGCAGCATCAAACAACTCACAGTGCCTAGGCGCTGACACCAAATTTTATTTTTTTGGATCCCATTGAAGTCGAGTGGCCAGCCCCCATGTACGTAGAATCACCCCGAGCAATCCAATTCGGAAGGGCTATCGACTCATGGCTAGCGGAAAAATGATTGAACGCTTCGAAGGCACTGCTGGCCAGCCAGCCCTCGAAGAGGTGCTTTTGGACCAGAAGCTGGTGGTGGGCAATACAGAACTGGCCAAGCGCCTGGCGGACGTAGGCTCGTTGATAGAACTGGACAAGGGCCAGACTTTTATTGAGCAGGGCGCGGAAGATACCGACGTCTACTTCATTATTACGGGTCAGGTCCAAATCAAGGTCCATGACCGGGAAGTGGCTACTCGCGGTCATGGCGAGCATGTAGGAGAGATGGCTGCACTCGTCGTCACGGCTAAACGTTCAGCTACGGTGATCGCCACGGAGCCTTCGATTGTACTGAAGGTATCGGCATACGATTTCAAGGCAGCTGCGGATAGCTACCCTCGCATTTGGCAGTACGTCACCCGTCAACTTGTTGAGCGGCTGAATCAGCGTAACGATATGGTTCGTCCAGCTAGCCAAGCGCCTCGAGTTTTCATCATATCCTCGGCCGAAGCCCTGCCAATTGCGAAAGAAGTCGAACGTCAGCTTGAGCATGACAAAATTTTCGCGAAAGTCTGGACCGAGGGTACTTTCAGCGGTTCGAAGTATCCGCTTGAGAGTCTGGAAGAACAGCTCGACGAGTGCGATTTCGCCATAGCAGTTTTCCAGCCGGACGATGAGATATTCAGTCGCGGTAAAACGCAGAATGCACCACGCGATAACGTCATTTTCGAGCTCGGCCTGTTTATAGGCCGTCTCGGCCGGAGGCGCTCCATCATCTTGATTCCTAGAGGAGAAGGGGTTCGCTTGCCTTCAGACCTCGCAGGTTTCACCAACGTCACCTATGGGCCGGCCGTTGGAAAAGACCCTGCGAGACTCGGCCCCGCATGTACTGAATTACAGAAGATCTTTAACGAGCTTGGCCCTAGGTGAGTTAACCAACAGAACATCAGTCACTTTGGTACGCAATCTGCGCCATGCACGGTTGCGTACCCTTACGGTAAGGAGTGTTGCGGTGAGCAATATCTGGAACCATAACCGCGCTGTCGAGCACATCGACAAAAAAATGGCTGATGTGGAAGACGTCACCATCAAGGACTACGCGCGCGACATGTCGTTGGAGTCGATCCCGACGAATGTGGCCTATCGGGTCAACGGTGTTCACATGTATGCGGACATTCAGAACCTCCAGGACATGCTCGAAATCACACAGGTCGAAGGAACCGATTGCCATAAGCGCACACTACGGTTCCTTGACCAGCATTACCGCGCCGTGAAACGCATTCTTGATAAGGTTGACGCTCGACGAGTCGACTTCCATAGCCAACGGCTGCATTCGTTGTTTACCAAGCCCTACGACAGCGAAACCGACGCTGAGAAAAAGCGTGTTCAACGAGCCGTTGCCACAGCACAACTCATCATCGATGTGCTTGCGGAAACAGGTGACGATGTTGAAAAAATCCCGTCAGCCAAAGTTCGTATCGGTATCGACACTGGCTTGTCACTCGCCGTGAACAACGGCCGAAACGGCTACCGCGAACCGCTGTTCCTGGGCGATCCTGCCAACCATGCGGCCAAACTTGCGAGCAACAACAGTGCAAGAGGCATCTACCTCACCAACGCTGCGCGCGATGCCATTGGCTTGGCGGAAAAGAATTCCCCAGAAAAAGCACCTTTAACTACCGAAGAAATCAAAGTGTGCCAGGAAGCCGCCAAACTAGGTGTGACGAGCGACGAGATCGTAAAAGAGTGGCGCGAAGACCTGAAAAACAATCCAATCGGGGGTTATCAGTTCACACGCCAAACCCCTCCTCTATGCGACATGGACATTTCCAAATTAACACCGGCGAATTCGAAGCGGCAGGAGATGGTGAGCACGTACGCCGACATCGATGGTTTCACAGCCTATGTAGCCGAGAATATCGACGATAATGCTGAGGACGTCGTACGCACCCTACATGTCTTACGTGCAGAGCTTGAACGCGTAGTCACTTCTGACTTCAGGGGACGGCGAGTACGCTTTATCGGAGACTGTATCCAGGCCCTGACATGTGACGGCACAGCACATAACACTGACGAACAGAAAACGGTCTCGGAAGCTACTCGCCTGGCTGGAGCGCTTCGCAGCAGCTTCAACTTGGCGATTGAACGTTTGGGCGCTAAAGGATACGAAACGGGTGATCTGGGACTTGCAATCGGTTTCGATCTGGGGCCGATTTCTGTCACGCGCTTGGGCAAGCACGGCGACCGTATCCGCTGCGCCATTGGACGCAAGGTTATCGAATCCGAGAACCGCCAATGCGCGTGCAAAGGTACAGAAACTGCGATTGGTCAAGCTGCCTATGATGCAGCAAGCGATGCCGTTAAAACGCTGTTCGGCACAAAACGTAAAACCACAAACCTTGACTATGTTGAGGCGACAGAAGCCCTGGCCGATAAGGGTGATGAGTCAGCCAAGCAAGCACGTTCAGAGGCTTATGCAGGTGCCCCTGCTGTGATTCTTGCGAATGATCGAGAGGTCCGCCCCTATGCAATTACAGTGGCCGACAAGTCGAATCAATTTTGATCACTGCGCTCGATCTGATTGAACAAGCAGCCCCCGATTTCGGGGGCTCTTGCGCCAGGATTACTGATTCCTCAAGCCTCTTGGATCTACCAATTCAGTTGGTTGACGGCAGAGTTCTTCAATACCGATTGTTACTGCAGCAGAACGGCGAACAGCTTTCTGTTCGAGAGGAAACTCCAGTTCATTTGCCTGCTTTCTGCCCGGAGCGACACATCAATTTTGGCGGAACTTTTTGTCTCTACTTTCAGGAGGCCAGTACGTTAACCGTCACCGACAGCACATCTGCGGTCATCTGGCTGGAGACGCTTTACAAGTACTTGAAGCTGCAAGAACGTGCCAGAGTTCAACGTAAATGGCCCAACGCAGATGCTTGGGCGCACGGAGGGGCAGCACACCATCAATTACGAGCGCTCAAGGCTGCATCCGCTCTGAACAGAAACATCGCCGCTGCCGTTGCAGGGAATCAGGTGCATCTCACGCGTAGAAGGTCGAACGATCGTCCGATACTAGAAATCTGGATCCATGGGGTTCACGCCTATAGCGTTTGGGAAAAATACAAGCGGGTAATCAACCAAACGAAACGGTGCTTTTGCGGGACATCTGGGTTGCGCCGCCCGAAAAGACTACGTCGATGTATTGACCATGCAAGACAAGCATCCGAACTGGCTCTCGCTATGCGTGACTGGGAAGATGAGGAGAAGTGCTATTGGGATAGCATGCAAGGCCTAACGTGTTGCGGAACGTGCGATAGCTGTCCTCTTCCACGTGCACCTTGACCAAGTACCGTGCGATGCTCCTTAAGGTAGTCGCCCGTCCGTTTTTGTATTGTTTGAGATAGTCCGCCGTTGCCTTGGACTCGACCAATGATGATCACTATTAATCGATCACAAGAGGCAGCATTGAGTCGTTTTCAGCGTTTTTACACAGCCTCGGCCGATTGCTGCCTTCTAAAGCATGATCACCGGTCAGCAATCAACAAACCAGTTGTAGAAATGGTATCCCGCGCTAACCGACACAGCACATGTACCCAGCGTCAATAGAGGCCACTGTCCTTCGACACCAAGCCACCACTGCACCTTGAACAGAAGAGCTCCTACCAACACGCAGGCCAGAACACCAAGAGCCAGGCCAACCAAAGCGAACAGCCGAGCCCCTAACCCTGGATTTCCGCCGTGCCAGTTCTCACTCAGGCAAAAGGGGCAATGATTGGACGAAGGCGAATACCCCCAGAAACCACGGCTATATGACGCTCTCGGAACCATCGCTTTGCCACAGTTGTGGCAGGTAACCATCGAGTGTCTCATACCGCACCTCAGCTCAAATCGTCCTAGATGAGCCCATGGTGCGCTACCGCGGAAAAAACCCAACCGCGTGACCTGACATCTACCCAGCACCCGGTCTGAGCTGGCCATCAAACCCTCCTGGCCTGATAACCGAGGTTATGCCGTACACGACCGACTCTATTGAATGCTCCCTGGTGGTTGACTGGCCTCGCCCGGTCGCAAAATGATAATTCAGGACGCCAGTTCAACTCCTCAAATAGCCGCTCATCGGAAATACGTGCACGGGGGCACCTATGGGGGCACATAATAATAAATCTATAAATAAATCCATTTAAAACAATATCTTATGTGTAGATTTTAAATCCCCCCGGCTCCACCAATTCGAAACACCTAAACCCCTGATTTTCCTAGTGAATTTCGGGGGTTTTTGCTTTCAGGGTAGCGACTGTCGAAAGAGTGTCGAAGATGCAGGGATGCTATGACTCAAAACTTCTATAACAGCTATCTGCAGACCCTGCAGGCAATCGAGTACTGTGAAAATAATCACCTTCAGACCCCCGCGCTGGTGATGCTGTATAGCGCGATCGACAGCGTGAGTTGGCTATCAAGCAGCAATCCCAAAGCGAGCGGAAAGGCGTTCAAGGCATGGGTATCGGAATGGATGCTGAAAGATCCCCGTATCAAATGCACAGCGGAGGAACTCTACGCTGCACGCTGTGGGCTAGTGCACACCCTAACGCCGACCTCGAGCCTCACCCAGCGAGGAATTAGGAAGGTTGCCTATGCCTGGGGTTCCGCGAGCAGCCAACGCTTGGAAGAACTAATCGACTCCGTAGACGCAGCTAGCGAGCTAGTGGCGGTTCACCTGAGCGACCTAATCCAAGTTTTTCGAAACGGCATGGCAGATTACCTGGAGTACGTTTCGGAAGATTCGCAGCGAAAAGAAGCCTTCGAAGCAAAATGTAGAGAGCACTTCGCGACAGTGTCGATGGAGCGGGTTGATGAGGCAATCAACCAACTCAACATGCTAAACGGGAAATGACGGCCCCAAACGCACCGCGTCCTGTAGATGATCAGGAGCCAGATGGGCATATCGCATGGTCATAGCCAAGCTGGAGTGTCCCAGGATCTTTTGCAGCGTCAGGATGTTCCCGCCGTTCTGGATGAAGTGACTGGCGAAGGTATGCCGGAGTGCATGAGCGGCTTGCCCTTTCGGTAGCCTGATGGTCGTTCGGGCTAGGGCACGACGGAACGAAGTGATCGTGTGCATGAAGGACCCGTGCTGTTTCCAGTGTTTCGCAAGTCGCTTCTCCAGCTCGGCCGAGATCGGCACAGACCGCACCTTTCCGCTTTTCGTCCCGCTGAACGTGATGACGCCATTACGTACGCTGGTCGGCTTCAACTTTTCCGCCTCGGACCATCGAGCACCGGTCGCCAAGCAGATCAGCACAACCGGTTCGACATGAGGGTTATCACAGCCTGTACGGATCGAATCGAGCAACTCCGCAATCTGAGGGTTCGTCAGCCAGGAAAGCTCTCGTTCCTGGATCTTCAATGGCTTCACCAGGGCCAACGGGTTCTCGTACTTGATGACACCCAAGCCGCGAAGCTCGTTGTAGACCGAGCGCAGATAGCCCAACTCATTGTTGAGCGTCTTCGGCGAGGCGCCTGTTTCAATACGCACCCGGCGATCATGCGCATAGGCTTGTGGATCGATTCGCGAGGCGATGGGATCCCGCAACCGCTTGGCCAAAGCATCGAGCTTATGACGACGCCGCAATCCATCCCTTAGCGAGTGGCCGTGCAGGTCATACCAGGATTCGATTAACCCCGTCAGCCGTCGCGTGTCTGCTGTGCTGGGCGACCACTCCCGGTTCTCGATTACCTTCGCCCGACACGTCGCCTCGAACCGCTGAGCTTCGCCCTTGGTCTTGAACGTCTTGCGGAAGCGTTTGCCTTTGATCGGCTCAACATCGACTTTCCAGCGACCGTCAGGCAGTTGTTCAATTGCCATCAGACCGCCCTACCCCACCTCACATGACGCTCCTGGAGCAGGCTCTTGATGTGCTTGTACAGATCCCGCTCGCTCATATCCTTGGCGGCGTAGTGATCGCGGATGACCGGCCAGCAATCCCGTTGCTTTAGGGTCTCGAATGCTTTGTTAGCGCCCACTCGCTCCCTTGCCAGCAGGCTTACGAAGTTTCCCAGGAACAGTTCCACGTTCTTGCCGGAGAAGCCTCGAGAGGTTTTGTAGTAACGCTTGTATTCCGTCTCATCGACCAGGGAATCGACTGGCAAATCGACCCGGGCGTCTTCCCGTAACAGCGTCCAGATGGGTTCGAAGTAACCAGGGCGGGCGAGCAGCTTGAATTGACTCATGCCGTAGCGCCACAGGCCTTCCAGATGGGCAGAGAAAGCAGCAAACGAATCCGTGTCGATGGCTTGGCCGGTCTTCACATCGGTCTAGCCGCTGGCGAATTGCTGGATGACCGAATGGTGGTAACGCAGCTCGACGCGCCATACGTCCTGGGCTGGGTTGTAGTTTTCCGGGTCTTTCGCATCGAACGAATCACGGCGACGCCAAACGCTTTCCCAATAGTCGAGCTTGTCACTCGCACGGGCTTGCAGCGTCTTGTTGTAGATCCCGAGCTGTACGCCACCGGCAGAGCCAAACAGAAAGGATTGGCCCTTGCCATAGGTCGCTGCTTCCATGGTCCACTGAATCTCCTTGATGCCCGAGATATCGCGGTTGGCACGTGCACGACAGTGCATGCGGGCCGTCAGGTCGGCAGGAGGCGTCCAGCCTTGCAGATCCAGGGCGAGGTGGACGGCACACTGGTTGCGCTCCCGGTGGGTCATCACGGCGGCAGCGTAATAATCCATGCGCTCCTGGAGCCGTTCCGGCGACAGCGCGTCGATCGCGTGCGGTGACACCTCGATTTTCAGGTGCGGGCCGATCTGCTCCAGCTTCGCGTTGAAGTTCTTGATGAGCAGGATGAACCCAAGGTCGGCGTTCTGCAGTTTGTACTGGTAGCCCGAGTCCCGGCCAACACGCCCGGCGTGCCAGATCTCCCCGGCAAACTCGACCATCGCGCCCGGCTTCTCGAACAGCGCCATGATCTCGGGGCGAATCTGCCCGCGGTACAACTGGCGGACCGTATCCACGCCGCAACGCAGCAACCGGACCTTGGACAGATCGACGAATGCGGCTGTACCAGGATCGACGAACAGACGCCCGCTGCGATCTTCACGGGCAAGCATGTCTAGGCGAAGAAAATCCTTTGGTTTGCTCATTTGGTTCACTTCCTAATGCTGACTAATGCGGTAGTTAATCTGTATTTATCTGACGTGCTACAGGGACGTCAGCGCGGCGGCGCGCGCTGGCTGCGCACGCTCACGCGCCTCGTGCCTCCGCGCGTGTGAGAGTGCTCGGCCAGCTCGCAGCAAAGGCTTTCGGTACAGGTCACCGGGTCGATGAATAACGCGGTCGGATCTTCAGGACAGGTTTGGTCCTGGATGAAGGTCATCAGGGGACGGTCAGGCGGTGGTGTACTTAGCCAGGCGATGCAGAGCGCGAGGCTGGCCAGTGCGAGCAGGTGGGGAAGTTTGAGATCGGCGCGGCGCGCGAGGACGAATAACACCAAGGGCGCCGCCCTTGTCATCCCGCTCTTGCCGCCGAGGGCTCGGGAGCGCGGGGTGGAGAAGCTACCCCACACTCCCAGCGATAGGCTTTTCATGTTCGTGCAGGGTCAAGGGTGCGCTGCGCCCGTGCTTCCGTTCGACGGAACGGTGGAGCTGTTCCGACGAGCCGGGAGCGCGGCCCTTGACCTTGCATGCTTAGGAAGGGCGATGCGGCCCAGTACGTTGCCGGAACCATGCCGGTCGCGGTGCCGCATCACCCTAATGGTGCAGATATCGGAGAAGTAGACTTCGTTCGGGTAGTCAAGCTGGCTGGAGACGTTCAGCCCCATGAAATAGGCCAGATCACAGACGCCCTCCATCGGCAGCACAACGCCCAGGACATGCATGCACTGCCAGAAGGAATCTGGTTCATCGTCCCAGCGCAATTCCACCAGAACGGTTTGACCTACATAGGCCAGCGCGCTTTGCGCATCGAGATCGAGGCGTTGGCTAGACATGGCTGTAATCCCCCGGTTGAAACTCAGTCTTGCCCTTGAGCAAGTCATCACGCAGGCGGGCCAGATTGACCATGCGAAAGTCCGCCAGCTTCATGCTTGGGATGGCGCCGGAGTCAGCCCAGTTGATGGCCTCCTCAACCGTTACGCCGCTCATTTCGGCAAAGGTCTTGATGCTGCATAGGTCGTGGCTCTCGTCTGCCTTGCTCATAGCGTCCACTCCTGTTCGAGAAGCTGCTGATGCAGCAGGGCTACGTTGACCATCGTGCGCTTGCCTACCTTCTTCGAAGGCAGATAGCCACGATCCAACCAGGTGCGCACCACGATGGGTTCGTCGCCCATGCCGATCCACTCGGCGAACTTCGGCCACGGCATAAGGGGCGGGGCGCCGTGCAGCTTTTGCGGGTCAAAACCTTCCGTATCCATCCGCTTTACTCCACTATGTTCGGCTTAGATAACCAACCAACCAATGGGTAACAACTACCCATGGAGCGATTGTTACCCATCTTGCATGATGGAGCAATAGCTACTCAGGAAATTTTTCTGCATGCACAGCGCATCCGATAGAGCACGCGCGTTGCTCAAGCTGATCGGCCCCAAGCGGGCAAGCGAACAAGGTGGTGATTACGAGCGCTGGCGGAACGTCAGCAAGGGTGCGGTGCGCGTAAGCGCAGACGAGATAGACGTACTAGTGAAGATCTACCCCCAGTATGCCCTATGGCTGGCCAGCGGGCAGATTGCCCCGGAGATCGGACAGACCAGCCCGGCCTATGACGAGGCCAACCGAAACTTGAGCCAACCCAACGCGGGATAGCAATCACACGGAAAGTAGCTAGGCGATGGTATGCCCGAGCGCTGGGAACCAAGTAATGCTGGCCGATACGACGGATCAAGCTAAAGCACAAAGTGCGTGCATCAATTGCCATTTTTTGGCTATGCCTATGCTTTCCATTAAGTCACGTGCGTCCAGTGTGATCTAGCACTCATTATTACTGCGAACTATGCTTCGCAATATAATTGCTATTTGTCTATGGCTCTAATAGTGTCGGCAAAAGCTTGCATCTGCTCTTGATCATCAAAAAAAGAAGAGTCTTTGATAACAACAGTTCTATGCTTTTCTAAAAGAACATTGATCTCGTCCTCAATTTTGTCGAGAGTTGGCTGAATAATCCTCATGTCTTTGGAGAAAACCTCCACTGCATCGTCAATGCCTTTTAGGCCTTGGTGCATGTGAGCATATATGCGGATCTTGAACTCTATATCTTCAGGGCTACCAACAAGCTGACTGTAATCCCCAGCCATAACTCTTTCGCTACTGTCAAAAAGCACGCCAGCCACTTCCGAAACAAGCTGCTGCTTGCTCAATGCGAATTGAGGGTAGAATTTAGGTAACATATCTTTCGGCATTGAGCCTGCCAATATAGTCATAGTTAAACGTTTTAGCAAATAAGGAGCGGCAACCCCCACACTGAACGCGTGTATCTTTCCTTGATTCAATAACGCCTTCGTAATATGTATTAAGATAAGCTCGCTAATCTTTGACGAAATAAAGTCCAACAAATGCCGATCTAGCAAGTACTTAATTTTCATCACAGTTCTTATTACTTCGTCAAATCGTTCTCCTTTGAGGAACCTAAAGAATTCCTTGCTATAGCCAAAGAAGTCAACAAATCCCAGGTTAATTCTATTTCCCTCCGCAGTGCCGCTTATGCGGTCTTGTAATTTCTTCAGATCTTGGTCTGTGAGGTATTTAAGACCGTAGTCATCCAAAGCATTTCTAATCAAGCTGTCTGCGCTTGCGAGATCCACAATGGTCTTTACGTTAAAAAATAAAGTTAGAAGCCTGTCTCTTTTATATATTCTCGCTGACAGATCAGTTGCGTTTGAATATGTGACCTTTATTTTCCTCAATATTTCCTTTACTTCATCCAAGGGCGGTTCCTGCTTAAATCCAGCAAAGGATTCGTATTCGCTAATTACTTCTGTTATATAGTTATCTACCGTTTCACCTTCGGTCTCATTGATAATTTCAAACGAATATGAATTGACCAGCTTGATTGCGGGTTCTGTAAGGTCATTTGATACATAAAGCTTGTATTCGAAGGCCTCAGGAGCAGGCAGCAATGATTGATCTATCCTTGAGAACAAAACGAATTTTATTATTTCTTTCATGACTAGTGGCTTGGAGAGACGCGCAGAGAATTTTTTACACTGAACAAGCCCGCAAATCACCCCTTGATTGTAAAGAACGCAATCACGGCCTCGCTCAGCCACACCTTGCATCAGACTTATATTAGTTATGCCAAAGTGCTCAGCCGAAGCTATTTCTTCTTGTATTAAAAGATAAGTCAATAGCTCAAACTCGCGATCACCTAGTTCCGAAAATGGCAGCAGCGTAATTCCAGACTCTATTGTTAGAGGCTTAAATCCTGCTTTTGACTCGATGTTAATCTGCTCTTCACTGATTTCTTTGCGCATGGTTAGCCGGCTGCTTTGCATTGGGTTAATTTAAATGCGAACCTCTGAGTGGTTGGCAAGGGAGTACAAGTAAGGACTTAGCTTAACTTTCAGAATTTAGATTAACTCGCTGCTGCATGGGGATACAACGAGCGAACGCATGATTGCAGTGTCGAAAATCTGTCGAAAACACTGCTGATCAAGGCGGTAAAACGCAGGGAATACAAGGAAGGCAAGGCCCATATTGCGGGGATTTGCAGGAAAAAGCGTAGCGAAAATTGGGGTTCAAATCCGCCAGTCAGCCCTGGTTCGGCTTGGTCATGTTCTTAAGAACATCGGCCAGGGTCGCCACGTTGTCGTGGATGACGATATGGAATCGGTCAGATTCTAGATAGGCGCGCCAGTCAGCGTCCGACATGACCAACAGTTGGTCGATGTCGTTGGACATCTTCGTCAGCCGCTCCCGCGATTGCTTGAACTGGTTCGGATCCGTCTTCCAACCGTAGTCGCTGCCCGCATTCTCCATCGCGTTGAGCAGATCGCCGGTCGTTTCGCGCAGGTCGCGTAATTGCTCCAGAACGTTGCTGCCGATCAGTACCTGGATGCCCTTGGTCTGCCAATTCTCGGCGAGAATATCGGAGACCTGTTCCAGATGGGTGCCGAGGTTCTTGATCTGCTTGGTCACGGTCACGCTGTAATCTGGACCGCCCATCCAGTCGATCCACTCCTGGTCCGTGGCTTCGGCCTTTTCGTCCAGCACGGCTTCCATTTGCTCCAACTGTTCCTCGATCTGGTTGAGCCGCTGCTCCTGCTGCTCCCAATTGCCAAGTCCCAGGCCTTCCTCGGCGCCAAGGAGCGCGCCAATGAAGTCGGCACTGGTCTCGCGCACATCGTCCACTGCGTCCACGACGTTATGGCCTACGGAGATGGACCGCATCCCCGTTCCGGCCTGTTGGCCTGCCTGATTGGTCTGGCCGGTCTGCTGCGCGACGGCAGTTCCGGGCAGGCCAACGGCCAGGGTTGCGGCGAGTATTGCTGCCGATAGGGATGCCGATTGCTTGAGTGTCATCAGTATCTCCTCCGTTCTGCTTTCACGGCCCGCAAAATGCGGTTCGTACAGTTTTGGGGCGCGATCGCCATGACAGTTCCTCAAATCATTCGACCTGTTTCTTTCGGATGATGACCGGTAGCCAGCCGGCCATTACGCGACAGCCGCAAACAGATGGCTGGGGGAGCACTGATGTCAGACGGCAGGGACGTGTGTCGACGCCGCGAATCACCTTCGGGAGCGGCTGCCTATGGTGTAACGTCAGCGGGCGCCCTAGCCCGCTGCGATACGAGCCCTAACGACTAAAGGCCCTTGCCCAGCATCGTGCCGTTGACGATTTCACCGTAGAGGTTCACGCCATCGTTGGCGTGGTACTTGTCTCGGGTCTTTTCGACCGAGCCGTCGATCAGCCGCGGATCCTGGGGCCGTTCGTGGCTGTTCATGAAGGCTGCCACGTGCCAGGCGTCTTCATCCGACAAAGTGCCGCCCTTGCCCAACGGCATGTTCTCCTTGATGAACGCGGCGGCGGTGTTTATCCGATGCATGCCTGCACCCCAGTTGAACGAGTCCGCGCCCCATAGCGGAGGGAACACATAATCGTCACCGGACTTCTGCCCTTCTCCGTTCGGCCCATGACATACGGCGCACTGGGCCGCATAGACCTGCTCGCCTTTGACCAGGTCATAGCCGCCTTCCGGTTTTGGCACTTCCGGATAGGCTCGACCGGGTAGTTCCTGGCCAGTCGGGGCGCCCGTTGCCAGCCAATAGGAATAGGCCGTCAGCGCCGCGATCACCGGCCCGTCCGCTTCCGGGGCCTTGCCGTTCATGCTGAATTGAAAACAGCCCTGTAGCCGCTCGGCGTAGCTGTTGACCTTGTTGTTTTTCTTCCGGTACGCCGGGTACATGGTGTATGCCGCCCACAGCGGAGCGGAGTTGGCTTTGCGGCCCTGCTCGAGGTGACAGTTCGCGCATGCGAGGCCGTTGCCTACATATTCCGGGGCCCGGTTCTTGGTATCGACAAAGATGGCGCGGCCTTCCTGGACCAGCTTGCCGTAGGCATTGTCGGGAAGTTCGCTTTCGTGGGGTGGCTGAAAGTACCGGCTGCTGGCCGGCTCGCCCGCCCCGGTAAGGATCTGCGACTGGTCGTCCATCGCGATGTCATCGGCATAGGCAGGTACAGCGAGGGCGATCAACAGCAAGAGGCTGGTTTGGGTGTTCATCTTGCTGCTCCTTGGTCGGTCAAGCCGGCGAAGTACGCCGAGACGGCCTTGACCTCGTCATCGGTCAGGCTACGGGCGATGTGCCCCATCAGGTCGTTGGGATCGTTCTTGCGCGTGCCTTGACGCCAGGCGTTCAGCTGCGCGGCCAGGTATTGCGCGGATTGTCCCGCCAGCGGCGGAAAGGCGTCACCGACCCCCACTCCGCTGGGGCCATGGCAGGCGACGCATTCAGGAATGTTGCGCTCCCATGCACCACGCAGGGCCAGCGTTTCACCTGGGCCTTCGACCGCCGCAGTTCGGCCGATCCGCTCCACCTCCGGTCTTGGCTTGTCAGCAAGCATCGCCGTGACCGCGTCCGCTTCCTCGGCACTCAAGGCGGCGGCGATAGGCTGCATGATGGGGTTGACGCGGGCTCCAGAAGCGAAGTCCGCCAACTGCTTTTTCATGTAACCCGCCGAGAGACCGGCAAGCCTGGGGAAGCCAGCCGCTGCCATCCCTTCGCCCTCAGCCCCGTGACAGGTAATGCATGCCATCGCGGCAGGGTTGGCCCCGCCCTTCGTGTAGACAACCATTGAATCGGCGGCATGGGCGGGCAGAAAGGCTGCTAACAGCACTCCCGTCAGCGGCCAGCGAGCGATATTCATAAAGCCTCCAGATCGTTTTTTATTGTTTTGGCAGCAGGAAGTGCTGTTTCGCCCTTTTTAACGTTTCGCTGAAAGCGGCCCCATGATCTTGGTCAGCGAATCAGGACGAGGTGCACCTTGCTGCTGTTGCAGACGTCCATTGTCGTCCAGATAGTAAATGGCCGGCGTTGCCGAGGCACCCATTTCCGCCATCAGCGTCAGGTTTGCCTCGAGCCTCTCTGTCAGCTTAGGCGATACGTCCTCAAGCGGCTCCAGTTTGCTCGCCTTTCCTGCGGTCTCGTGTGCGTTCAAGGCGGCCGCTGGATTCTTGGCTTCCAGAAGCGCAGCAGATTTACCCGCGCTGTCCGGACGTAGCATGCCGACCATGACATGGCGAAGCTGGACGTCGCCGGACTCGACCCACGGTCGGGCCTGCTTCCAGAACATGTTGCAGTACGGGCAGTTCGGATCGGAAAACATGTAGACGACTCGCGGCGCTTCAACAGCGCCGTCCTGAATCCAGGTGCTGCTCTCGAGCCGTTGCCACATTTCCTTACTTAGAGGTTCGTAGACCAGTTTTTCAAGGGGAGCACGCGTAAGGTCTTCGCCGGTGGCATCGAGCAAGCTGCCGATCAGAACGTGGTCACCGTCGGGCGTCAGGTACAGCGCGATGCCCTGTCCGTTGTAGCGTGCTGCGTAGCCCTTCAATCCCCCCGGCGCGTCGAAGCTACCGACCACTTCGGCGCCGCGAGCTTCAACGGCCTGGACCGCAGGAGGCAGGGCCTGTGCCAGCGCCACGGATGCGGGCAGCAAGGCCAGCGTTGAACAGAACAAAGAAAGCGGTCGCAGATTTTTCATGGCTGAGTGGTTACCTCCAGTTGTTCAAGAGCGCGTGCCAGACTGGCGCGAGACAGCTCACCGAGGTGGCTGCCGACCTGGCGTCCGTCGGCGTCGTAGAAAAGCGTTGTCGGGAGCGCCGAAGAGCCTATGTGTTGGCCGAGACGGCCGCCGGTGTCGAGCAGCACGTTTTCCAAGCCGAGCCCTTCGGCGCTGAGGAAGTCCGCGATGACCCGCTCGCCTTCGCCCTGGTTGACGAAGAGGAAGGTCACGTCGCGCTGGTTGCGCTGTGCTTCGGCCAGCACCGGCATTTCTCGCCGGCAGGGCGGGCACCAGGTGGCCCACAGATTGACGACGAGCGGTTTACCGACGAAATCCTGCAAGGCAACTGGTTCGCCCTGGCTATCGCGCAGCCCCATCTCGGGAAGACGCGTGCCCTGCTCGAACGCATGCAATGCAAAGGTGCCGAACCCCCAACTCAGCACACCTACAGCGACCGCAACCCCCAGCGGCTTGCGCAAACTGCCCTCGCGCCAGGCTAGCCAGACGCCAAGCAGCACAGCCACCAACACGCCCGGCCAGGCAATGAATCCGCCATCACGAATATCGATCACGCGCCAGGGCTCATCACGGAAATGCTCGGCATAAACCAGCACGAATGACAGTCGCGCGACGAGCAGCGCCACCAGCAGCAGCCTGAACAACTGCTGTTCAGGGTTGCGCTCGCTGCGCCGCCCAACCCACCAGCCGGTCAACACCGCCAGAAACAGGCTTACCAGTAGCAATACATGGGGAACGGCCAGGGCCAACGGCCCCACGTTCATCGTCATCATCAGCCTTGCTCCATCGTTTCGTTCCATGTGCTTAGGAATTGGCCGGCGTCGACCTCACCGGTTATGCGGTGCGAACGGCGCTCCGCCCCGTCCGGGCCAATCAGCAGTAGCGTCGGCGGCCCCATGACCTGATAGCGGCCCAGCAGTTCGCGGGTGGCGGAATTGGTCTGCGTCACATCCGGTCGCAGCATGCGTACACCCTTGAGCGCAGCTTGCACCTGCGCGTTGCCAAACACTTCCTTCTCAATGACCTTGCACGACACACACCAGTCCGCGTAGTAGTCGATCAGTACCCATTGCCCAGCAGCTTTGGCGGCAGCGAGTTCACGATCAAGAACAGCCGGATCGGCGAAGCCGACGAAACCCTGCGGGCCCTCGACCTCAGTTGCCGAAGCCACACTGCTTGTGAATACGGCAAGCGGCCGATTCGGATCCTGGGCGCCACCCGCCGCACCCAGCACCAGCGCAACCCCCCATACGCCCGCTAACGCTGCAACGGAGCTGAGCAACACCTTGTGCAGCTTGAGCTGACGCGATAGCTGTAGCAGCGCGCTGGCAACCAGCAGCCAAAATGCGCCCCACACACCAACCCACCAGGAGTCCGTCAACAACGGGCGGAGCACATAGAGGGCCCCGACCAGAAAAATGAAACCGAACGTGGTTTTGACGCGATCCATCCAGGGCCCCGGTTTCGGCAGGAAGCGATTGCCGACCATCACCAGCAATACCAATGGCGTTCCGATCCCCAGGCCCAGGGCAAACAGCACCAGCCCTCCGTTGACGGCGCTGCCGCTCTGGGCGATATACAGCAATGCGGCGGCCAGAGGAGCGGTCATGCAGGGCCCGACCAGCAAGCCGGACAACACCCCGAGCGCGCTGGCCCCAGCCAGGCTGCCGCCCTGGCGCTTGCGTCCGGCCTGTTCTAGCCGATCACGCAGACCGGCTGGCAACTGCAGCTCGAAGAAACCGAACATCGGCAGGGAAAGCAGAACGAACAGCCCGGCAAAACTGGCGATCAGCCAGGGCTGCATCAGCCACCCCTGCAGATTCGCACCGAGAAGCGCAGCCACGACACCCAGCGCTGCGTAGACCAACGCCATGCTGACCACATAGGAAGCGGCAAGCAGCATGCCGCGGCGAGGGCTGGATCGGCTGCCGACCACAATACCGGCAAGGATTGGCAGCATCGGCAACGAGCACGGCGCAAAGGCGAGCAGCAAGCCGAGCCCAAAGAAGATCAACAGGCTCCAGCCAAGCGGCTGTTGCGCCAGCCTGCTCGCCAGTGCCTGATCATCGGCCTGAACAGGCTCAGATGTCCCTGCATCAGGCCCCTTCAGATCGATCGTGCGAGTCTGCGGCGGGTAGCACAGGCCGGCATCGGCGCAGCCTTGCCATCCTAGTTCTAGCGTGGCGAGGCCTGGCTCGTCGACTGTGACCTCCAGGCTGTTGCGATAGACCTGTGAATCGCCAAAATACTCGTCGTGATAGGGCTCTCCAGGCGGCAGCTGCGGTTCGTTAGCCGCTGACAAACCACCAAACCGCAGCCGCTCCTGATACAGGTAATAACCCGGCGCGATGTCCCAGCGCAGCACGACACCGCCGCTGGCCGGGCGCTCGACCCGCAGGCTGAACGCTTGGTCTACCGGTAAAAACGTTTCCTGCTTCTGACCAAGCGCGAACGGGGCGGCACTCGCCAGCTGCACAAGCCAGAGGCAGCAGGCCAGAGAGAAAAGAACCGCTCGCATGAACTACACACCCCCGTCACTAGATTCAACGCGAGCATGGCGACTGGGGATTAAGGGGCCGTTAACGAATTGGCTTGGAGCTGACCAATGACCGATGAAGAAACGCCGACAAGCGACGCTTCGCGAGCAACTCAGCGTACCCTTTGATAACGCTCCGTTAATCGAGAAGCGCGATACTGGCCGGTGCATTCAAGACGAGCTCCCCCATGCAGGTACTGCTGACAGAAGACAATGCGCTCATCGCGAGCGGCATCGTTGCCGGGCTCCAAGCCCAGGGCTTCGGCGTGGCCCATGCCGCGACCGCCGCTCAGGCCGACGCGCTGCTGCGCACTGCCCGCTTCGATCTGATGATTCTCGACCTGGGGCTGCCCGACGAGGATGGCCTGCACTTCCTCCAGCGACTGCGGCGTCGCGGGCTCGAACTGCCCGTGCTCGTTCTGACGGCCCGGGATGCGGTGGCCGAGCGTGTCTCTGGGCTCCAGGCGGGCGCCGACGACTACTTGGTCAAACCCTTCGATCTGCGCGAACTGGCAGCCCGTCTGCATGCCTTGCTGCGCCGGGCCGCCGGACGAACGACGCACGTGATCGAACACGGCCCGCTGAGCTATGACCCGGCCGCCTGCGCGGCTTCCATGGCAGGCGAACCTGTGGACCTATCCCGGCGCGAACAGGCGCTGCTGCAAGCGCTCTTGCAGAACCCTGGCCGGGTGCTTTCGGCCGAGCAACTCAAAGATGCGGTGTATGGACTGGACGACGAGGTCGAAAGCAACGCGCTCAACGTCCACATCCATCATCTGCGTCGCAAGCTGGGCAATGGCATCGTCGAAACCGTCAGGGGCCTCGGCTATCGACTGGGACCCGCCGGGCAGCCAACCGAGCCCGCCAGAGCTCCCGACTCATGAGTTTGCGCCTGCGTCTGACCCTGACCCTCGGCGCCGCTTTCGTGCTGCTCTGGTCGGTGGCAGCCACCTGGATGCTGTTCGATGTGCGTAACCAGCTGATGCTGTCACTCGATCAGCGTCTGGCAGCATCGGCTCGGATGGTCGCAGGCCTGCTGGTGCAACTGCCGCAGCCGCAGCTGGGTGAAGGCGGCATCACTCGCCTGAGCGCAGAGCAGCTCGGCATCGAGAACGGATTGGCCTGTCAGGTCAGCTCGTTGCGCGGTGAGGTCCTGGCGCGCAGCCATGCGGCGCCGGACAGCGTGCTTGATGCCCAGCGTACCGGTTTTCATGACCAACTGATCGGCGACACCGCCTGGCGCAGCTTTACCATGATCCGCGACGGGATGCGCATCACCACGGCTGATCGTCTCGATGAACGCGCGACGCTCAAGCGCTCGGTGCTACTGGCTGCGGCACTGCCGGTACTGGTCGCCCTCCTCGGCAGTCTGATCGTGCTCTGGATTGGCCTTGGCAAAGGCCTGTCGCCACTCAGGCGAATCCGCACCGCCCTGGCGCAGCGCAGCGTTGACTCGGTCGAACCGTTGCACGTCGAACGGCTGCCACCGGAGCTGGTGCCGTTGGTGGAAACGCAGAACCAGCTATTTGCACGGATTGCGCAAACGCTCGAACGCGAAAGGCGGCTGACCGATGATGCAGCCCACGAGCTGCGCAGCCCGCTGACCGCCATCAAGACTCATCTGCAGGTCGCGGCCATGACCGAGGGCGACACCGCCAGACGAGCATTGGCCCAGGCAGAGATCGGCACTGATCGCTTGCACCGAACGCTGGAGCAATTGCTGATGCTGGCACGCGTGGAGGGGCTTGTTTCCTTCGATGACGGCCTTCGATGTACGGCCGCCGAGGTGGCGCAACAGGCGATCGCTGACGCCAGCCAGCAGCCGGGACCCTGCATCGATTTAAACGTGGCGGCAGACGTGCCACTGCGTGAGCTGGCCATGCCGCCCGCCTTGGCCATCGCGGCGCTGCGCAATCTGCTGGACAACGCACGCCGGCATACGCGCCCAGAGTCCCACGTTCAACTGTCACTGGAGCAGCACGCTGAAGACAGGGTCTGCTTTAGGGTGGTCGATCACGGGCCGGCCATTGCCCCACAACAAGTCGAACGATTCACCGAACGCTTCTGGCGCAACAGCGAGGGTGACGGCAGCGGACTCGGGCTCTCCATCGTCAAGGCCATCGCCGAGCGCTGCGGTTGCGATCTGAGGTTCACCGCCCATGGCGATGGACTTCAGGTCGAGCTGATCGCCGGTCTGCAGGAGATCCCTCTAGACGGGACTGCGCGGCTGAATGACCGTCCAGCTCAACCGCCGATCAAGTAACGTTTTCGCCGCTATCCGTTGGTCTGCGCTGCTAGCGGAGGGCAGTCGCGTCTCGCCGCGCGCGCAGGGCCAAACGCCAGCCCAACGCTCAGCTCACGTGCTCCGCGACTTGAGGCGCCTGACAGTAGAGCTTGTACAACACCTGCATGACCTCCATCGCTTGGGGGCTCGCGATGCCGTAGTAGACCTGTTTACCTTCACGACGGGTGCTGACCATGCCGTTGTGACGCAGCACAGTCAGTTGTTGAGAAAGGGTCGGCTGAGTGATATCGGTCAGAGTCGCCAGATCGCCGACGCAGTACTCACCCTGAGTCAGCTGGCACAACAGCAGCAGCCGGTCCGGGTTACCCAGGACCTTGAGCAGACCGCAAGCTTCCGCCGCACTGCTGCGGAGCGTTTCCATATCAATTTCTGACGCAGAGGCCATTTTCCACCGTTGATCAGGACAGGTTGACGGAACATTTTACCGATATATATCTCAATAAAGTGTTCCTGCTCGTCGGAGCGGTTCTCATCGGAACTCAGGGCGTCGCACAGCCTCCCTGTTCCCGTAGTCATTTTCTCGCCACGCCAGCCCCACCAGGCACGGCGTGCAACAGGAGACTGCCATGACATCGAACCATCAGAACATTGCCACAGGTGACCAGGCGGATCGAGTTCGCCGCTCGACATCCGCGGCCCTCAATCACGCAATTGATCAACAAACCGACGACAACATTCGCCACTTCAGCCGTCTGGATAGACACTCAATCATGCAGCGCATCGAGGCGCTGGATCGCGAGTGGGATGTTGAGCGGGCCTTGGAGGTCAACGCTTCGTCGCTCGCGCTGTCCGGCTTGTTGCTGGGGCTGACGGTGAACCGGAAATGGTTTCTGCTCCCGGGCGTTGTGCTGCCGTTTCTTCTGCAACACGGCCTCCAAGGCTGGTGCCCACCGCTCCCAATCATGCGCCGCTTAGGTGTCCGCACGCGCGGCGAGATCGATCGTGAGAAGTTTGCGCTGCTGGAAATGCTGGACCAAACACCGCAGCCATCTCATCACTGAACGGAAATGACAATGATCTTTCGCCAGCTATTCGAGCCCATTTCCTCGACCTACACCTATTTGCTGGGTTGCGAAGAAACCGGACAAGCAGTACTGATTGACCCGGTCATTTCCGCGATGGAGCGCGATCTGGCTGAGCTGGCGGGCCTCGGCCTGAAGCTGGCGTTTACGCTCGACACCCACATACATGCCGATCACATCACCGCGGCGCTGGAGCTGAAGCGGAAAACCGGCTGCCGCATCGCAAGCCCTGCCATCGACAAGCTGGCCTGCACCGACGTGGGCATCGAGGAAGGCACCCCGTTTGAGGTCGGCAACCTGCAGCTGTTGCCGCTGCACACGCCGGGCCATACGGATGGGCACTTCGCGTACCTGATCGGCGATCGACTGTTCAGTGGCGATGCCCTTCTGATAGACGGCTGCGGCAGGACGGACTTCCAGAACGGCAGTGCGGACGACCTTTTCCACAGCGTCAGAGACAAACTGTTCAGCTTGCCGGACGACACCCTGGTCTATCCCGGCCACGATTACCATGGCCGCCGCGTATCAACCATTGCCCAGGAAAAGCGCCGCAACCTGCGGCTGGGGGAGGCCGTGACGCTGGAGCAATTCAGGTCGATCATGGCAGAGCTGGATCTGCCATATCCGAAGTTCATCGACCACGCCGTCCCAGGCAATCGACAGTGCGGCGTGTGCCCATCAGACCTGTCGGAAAGCTACCGGAAATATTGCGAGCAGGTCGAACACAGCCCCCAGGGGTAGGCCGCAAACCGAGCGAGCAGACTGAGTCATCCACGTAGCTGACTCAGTTGCCGCTTGAGCAACTCGACCTGCCCCGTCTCCGCTCTCAGGCCTGCAGTCAGCTCGGCCTTTTCTTGCTCTAGCCGCTGAATGATCCCGCCGAGCCCCTGTAGCAGCTCGCGGAGCACGGCGAGTTCAACCCTGTGTTGCCTGAGCTGCAGCCACTGCAGCCACGAAATGATGACCAGCACCAGAGCCGCACAAAGCGAGCCTCCCGTCAGCAACCAGAACGTTCCCATTGCTCCCATAACCAAGTCCTTTTCTGTCGAGACCGGCACATCCGGCAAGCGCAGACATTATGTCGTGATACACGACAGGTCTATAATGTTTACCCGTACAGGTAAACAAAGACAGCGGGTTTTGAAGGAACGCTGGAAGGTAGTGATGGATCCACAACGTGGCTTAAAGCTCAGCTCTATGCGCCAGAAGCGCTTGAGCGAAGCTATCCAACAGCGACCTACAAGCGGACAGGCATGTCGCAAATAGCGACACGACGGGGCAGGATTGATGAGAGAGATCGGCGAGAGGGATAGCTGAAGCCAGCCGGGCTCGCACTGACCCACATTGCGGCTAACCGTTCAGCGGGAATCTCTTTTCAGGCGATGAGCGGAAGCTACCAAATGCTTGTCAGCTGTCAGAATGACATCACGGCTGCAGAGGAGCAGCCATCTCCTGAATTGAGCACGAGCCTGCTAATCATGTCTTCCGAAAAACTCTACACCATTGTCCTGGAGCACAGCCTGGAGGTACTCCTCGAGGCCGCCACGATGGAGCAGGTCGAGGCGTTCTGGGATGCGTATGACACTCGGTATTTCGGCCTCCGTCTGGAGGAGGACAATGCCCAGCATGCGCGGGTGATTGTCACGGATGAGATCCCCGAGGACGAGGAAGAAGCCGAGCTGTGTATCGGCTGATCCCAACTCGATCAGTCAGCGTCAATATGCACGGCGGACATGGCCTGCTTGCTGTCCAGCTGAAAGAACAATGAGGCTGCCAGCATCGACATTGCCCCGATGCACAGGAAGGTCAGGTGAAACGCGTCCAGTACGGCCGCGCCATCCGCACCTGGCACAGTGAAGCCGCCCAGCAAGGCGCCGGCCGAGGCCACACCCAGACTCATCGACAGTTGCACCACGACCGATAGCAAGCTGTTGCCGCTGCTGGCGTTCTGGTTGCTGAGCCCTACCAGCGTGACGGTATTCATCGCGGTGAATTGCATCGAGTTAACCATGCCGATCAGGCTCAGGTGCACGAGCAACAGTACCGTCGGAGTCTGCCCGTCGATGGTCGCCAAACTGGCGATCAGGCTGCCGAGCAGCAGGGTGTTGCCGATCAGAATGCGCCGATAGCCGAGGCGGTCGATCAGTGGCTTGGCCAATGGCTTGATGAACATCGCGCCGAGCGCCAACGGGATCATGGTCATGCCCGCTTGCGCCGGGGAATAGCCCAACGCGACCTGCAGCAGCAATGGCAGCAGAAACGGCAACGCCCCGCTGCCCAGGCGCGCAAACAAATTGCCGAAAATGCCAACGGCAAAGCTGCGGGTATGAAACAGAGACGGGCTGAACAGCGGTTTGTCGATGTGCCCCGCCCGCAGCCAGTAGCCCGCCAGGCAGGCACTGCCAATAACCACCAGCAGTAGCACCCGAGCATGGGGCATCTGCATTTCGCCGAGGCCTTCAAGGGCAATGGTGATCAGCACCATGGCGCTGCCAAATAGAACGAAGCCGAAGGTGTCGAAGCGCATTCGCTCAGCGCTCTTCAGATCGGGCATGAAACGAAAGGCAGCGATGCAGCCAATCAATCCCACCGGCAGGTTGATCAAAAAAATCCAGTGCCAGGATGCGTATTGGACCAACCAGCCACCCAGCGTCGGGCCAATCAATGGCCCGACCATGCCGGGCAGAGCGATGAACGTCATCACCCGGACGAATTCGCTGCGCGGGTAGGCCCGCAATATCACCAGACGCCCCACCGGCAGCATCAGCGAGCCCCCTACCGCCTGCACCACACGCGACATCACCAATTGATTGAAGCTGGTGCTCATCGCGCACAACAGTGAGCCGAGCGTGAACAGCACGATGGCGGAAAAGAAGATTCGCCGGGTACCAAAGCGATCCGCTACCCAGCCCGAGGCCGGAATCAACAACGCCACGGTGAGCATGTAGGCGATGACCACTCCCTGCATGCGCAGTGGGTCTTCGGCAAGGTCGCGTGCCATGGCCGGCAAGGCGGTGTTGAGGATGGTGCCATCAAGGGTTTGCATGAAGAACGCGATGGCGACCAGCCAGGGCAGTACGCGGGCGGTCCTGGCATCCAGTACAGCTTGAGTCATGAAGTTCCCCGACTCCGAAAGTGCATATGGTAGGCCCCTATCGATCTCTCTCGCAGCATTTAATCGATCTCTCGACACGACGACTGGCCACAGCCGCAGCGATGAGAACGCTTTTGCCACAACACGCGATCAGGGTGTGACAACTCAACGCAGCAACGACTCCAAAGCCCCTCAAGACGCTGCCTGCCGCGTTATCAAACGCAGCGATACAGGACGATGCAGGGTATACGTTACAAAGTATTTCATTCAGAATTGACGCGAATCATTATCGTTAAGCATCACAGGTGCGAACCTTTCTGCGTCAACCATCCCATCTCTTCGGAGGCTTCATGCGCATTCCCGCTACCCTCGCCATCGCGTCGCTGCTGCTCACTCCCCTCGCCCAAGCCAAGGAATACCCCATCGGTGAACCGCAACAATGCGGCGGTATGGAGGTTGGTGCCGTTTACTTGCAGCCGGTCGAAATGGAGCCTGCTGGCATGATGCTCGACGCCGCCAAATCTGACGTGCATCTGGAAGCCGACATCGCCGCCGCCGAAGGCAACCGCAACGGTTGGCAGGAAGGCAGCTTCGTTTCCTACCTGAACATTCGTTACTCGCTGAGCAAGAAAGGCTCGGACGAAAAAATCGAAGGCGACTTTCACCCGATGGTGGCCAACGACGGCCCGCACTATGGCGATAACGTCAAACTGATGGGCCCGGGCAAGTATCAGCTGACCTTCACCGTCTCGCCGCCAGACGGCAAGCACGCCATGTTTGGCCGTCACGTTGACAAGGAAACCGGCGTCGCGCCCTGGTTCGAACAGTGCACGCTGAACTACGAGTTCACCTACGCCGGCATCGGCAAGAAAGGCGGCTACTGAGCCGGAGGTCAGCATGCAACGCATCCTGCTTCCAGCCCTCGCCCTGCTCGCGGTCGGCTTTGCCGGCGTCGCCCAGGCCGGTCTGCCGACCTATGAGCTGACCATCCGCGACGGCCATTTCGAGCCAGCCACCATCGAAGTGCCGGCTCGCCAGCGCTTCAAGATCGTCGTGATCAATGCCGGCAAGGGGCCGACCGAATTCGAGAGCACACCCCTGCGGGTGGAAAAGGTGCTCTCACCCGGTGTCACCTCGTTCGTCGTGATTCATCCGCTCAAACCCGGCCGCTACCCCTTCTTCGATGAGTTCCACATGGATCTCCCGGAAGGCGAAATCATCGCTAAGTAGTCTCTTCACAGGAGAAGCGACATGGGCCAATCAATGTTCATCGTCTGGCGTGAAAGCGTCGAGGCGTTGCTGGTCATCGGCATACTGCACGCCTGGTTGAGCCAGCAGCGAGGCAACCGTCATGCGCTGCGCATGCTCTGGGGCGGCGTGGTTGCCGGCCTCGGTTTGGCTTCGTTGCTGGGCTGGGGCATTCTCAGCGCCGGCGACTGGCTGGCCGGTCCCGCCGGCGAGTGGTTCCAGTGCGCCATGCTGCTGGCTGCAGCACTGTTGATCCTGCAGATGGTCGGCTGGATGCACCACCATGGGCGCGATCTCAAACGCAATCTGGTCGACAGCGCCGCCGCGCACCTCAGCCAGGGCAGCGGCATTGGCTTGCTGGTACTGGCGATGCTCGCTGTGGCGCGTGAGGGCAGCGAAACAGTGGTGTTTCTGTATGGCATCGGCCATCAGCAGGACGGTTCGGACCTGACCGGTTTCGTCATCGGCGGTGTGCTTGGCTTTGCGCTCGCGCTGCTGAGCTACGCGGCATTGCAGGCTGGCAGCCGGCTGTTCTCCTGGAAGCGTTTCTTCACGGTAAGCGAGGCGCTACTACTGTTGCTCGGCGCCGCCCTACTGATGGCGGGTCTCGACCGCTTCAGCGGCCAGCTGATGGGCATGGACGTGCCGGAAGTGCTTTACACCGTTTTCGGTGACCCAATCTGGGACACCTCGGGCCTGCTCGATGACGGCGGCACCCTGGGTAGCACCCTTGCCGGGCTGACCGGCTACCGCGCCATGCCTTCGCTGGCCGCGGTGATCGTCATGGCGCTGTACTGGCTGGCCGTCTGGGCCTGGCTGCGACCGAAACCGGAGGCTCGTCTGGAGGCTCGCACGGCATGATCACCAAGGTCCCCTGGCTGGCACGCATTGGCGACCTGCTGCGTCAGCACTCCGCCACCATCCGCCTGATCCAGTGGCTGGTGGTTGGCTTCTATCTGGTCCTGCTGCTGTTGCCAGCGGTGCTTTCGCTGCCGCCCTCAGAGGCGCGCATGCTCGACAACATCACGGTGTTCGCCCAGTTCCTGTTCTGGGGACTGTGGTGGCCGTTCGTGCTGCTGTCGATGGTGCTCTTCGGCCGGCTCTGGTGCGGTGTGCTCTGTCCGGAAGGCTCGCTCGGTGAATGGATCAGCTGGCGCGGGCTGAACAAGCGCACCCCGCAGTGGATTCGCTGGAGCGGCTGGCCGACCATCGCGTTCGTGCTGACCACCGTCTATGGCCAGCTGATCAGCGTTTATGACTATGGCCGCGCCGCCGCGCTGATCCTTGGCGGCTCGACGGTGGCCGCGATGATCGTTGGCTTCCTCTATGGCCGTGGTAAGCGCGTCTGGTGCCGTCACCTGTGCCCGGTGAGCGGCGTGTTCGGCCTGCTCGCCCGGCTGGCGCCGATGCACTACAAAGTCGACGAGGAGCTGTGGCAGGCCAACCAGGGACCGAAGCTGGCCACGCCCAACTGCGCCCCGCTGATCGACATCCGCCGCATGCAAGGCAACAGCGAATGCCACGCCTGCGGTCGCTGCAGCGGCCAGCGCGGCGCTGTCGCCCTCGCCGCCCGCTCGCCGAATCAGGAAATCCTCATTGTCGGCAACCAGCCGCAACAAGGTCATTGGGACAGCACGCTGCTGCTGTTTGGCATGATCGGACTGGCCATGGGCGCCTTTCAGTGGACGGTCAGCCCCTGGTTCATCACCCTCAAGCAGACCGCCGCCGAGTGGCTGGTCGATCGCGACATCTTTTGGCCGCTGGAGGCCAACGCGCCCTGGTGGCTGCTGACGCATTATCCGCAGAACAACGATGCGTTCACCTGGCTCGACGGTGCGGCGATTCTCACCTACATCGGCGCTAGCTCACTGCTGATCGGTGGTGCGCTGTGGCTGCTGTTGCAAGGTGCGGTGAGGCTGATGAGCCGCGGCGACAGCGTGTTTCATCACCTGGCGCTCACACTGACGCCGCTGGGCGGCGCCGGGCTTTTTCTCGGTCTTTCAGCCACCACCATCAAACTGCTGCGCTACGAGGGTTTCATCCTTGCCTGGGCGCAGCCGACCCGCGCGCTGCTGCTGGCCGGTGCCGTCGGCTGGAGTCTCTACCTGGCCTGGCGCGTGATCAGCCGCCACGGCGCCAATGGATTGCGGCGGATGGCGGCATTCGGTTGCGTGGGGCTGGCGACGGCGGTGGTTGGTTACGGCTGGTATCTGCAGTTCTGGGGTTGGAGCTGATTCGTACAGTCAGAACGGTGGGCTGAAGCCCACCCTACCTGGCTGAATCACTCGTGCCGGTGGATAGGCTGCGGCGGAACCTCGTCCACCCACTCTACTGTTAGGTATTCAACCGTAGGGTGGGCTTCAGCCCACCGCCACGTCGCTGGACCAGCGCACAGGTTGACGGGTGTCGCTACAGGGCCAAGGCTGACTCTGATCTCGCGCTTCGCGAGCAAGCCCGCTTCTGCAGGAGCGCGCCAGCACCGAAATAGTCGGAGGGCGCCGACTGCCGCGAAGAGGGATCATCGACAGCGTTTGGGCGCGCAATACCTTTAGTATTCGCTGCAGGTTTTCTCAGCGAGTCGGCGTTATGTCTATCAACTGGATCTGCAAACACCACACCGAACTCAGCGCGCAGCAGCTCTACGCGATTCTGCGCCTGCGCGCTGAGGTCTTCGTGGTCGAGCAACAATGCGTGTACCTGGATGTGGACGGCCAGGACCTGTTGGGCGATACCTGCCACCTGATGGCCTGGCAAGCGGAGCAATTGGTCGCCTACCTGCGCCTGCTCGACCCCGTTCAGCAAGACGGCAACGTGGTGATCGGCCGCGTCGTTACTGCACCTTCGGCTTGCGGCCAGGGCATTGGCCATGAATTAATGGTGCAGGCACTCGACCATGCCGGGGAAAAGTGGCCGGGGCGGCCGATCTACTTGTCCGCACAGGCCCACCTGCAAGGCTATTACGGGCGCTACGGCTTCAAGCCGGTGGGCGAGGTCTATCTCGAGGATGGGATTCCGCACATTGGCATGCACCGGGATCTCGGATAACCGCGCGGAACAGCCGCTCGGGGCAGCATCGTCTGGCCGCTGGATACCGACGCCGGCTCCAGCCAGAGCGATAGGCGTGAAGGCTGAAGGTTATCGGCCCTCACGGCGCCAAGAGGCCGTGGATCGTTTACGCAGACGGTGGGCTGAAGCCCACCCTACCGCTATGTACCGCCCGTAGGGTGGGCTTTAGCCCACCGCACGCCGCATCGACGGCCTTCTCCCCTTACCCTCGCAGTATGAACGACGGAAACAGCCGCCCCATCCGGTCCCAGAGTTTTTGCTGATCGTAGGGTGCACGGCTATCGGCGAGGCCGTCGTCGAGCATTTTCGCCGTGCGCACGCATTGCACGGCGAAGCGCTCGACACCGAGTTTGCGCAGTCGCTGCGCCATCTCCCACAGACGTTCGGCGTCGAACAGCTGCCAATGAACCGTGGTTCGGCATTCGTGCGCGACGCCGCTCTCCAGCAGCGCTTCGAGGCTTTTCCAGTTGGCTTCGCCGCTCCCCTCGACCCCCGTGATCAGTCGACCGTGCTCCGGCAACGCCTTGACGTCGAACCCCACCCAGTCCACCAGCGGCAGCACCTGGCGGAACAGTTTCGGTTTGATGCCGGCGCTGTGCAGGCCGATCTTGAAGCCCTTCGCGCGCACCTGCGCAATGGCATCCGGCAGCGCCAGTTGCAGCGTCGGCTCGCCGCCGCTAAACACCACCGCCTCGAGCAGACCGATCCGCTGATCGAGAAAGCCGAGAATCTCCGCCCAGCTGCGCTCCTCGGCGCCGCAGGTCGGGATCAGCTCAGGGTTGTGGCAATAGCGGCAACGCCAGCCACAGCCCTGGCAGAACAGAACGCAGGCCAGATGATCGGGAAAGTCGAGGGTGGTCAGGGGCACCATGCCCCCGACCCGTAGCGCGGCGCCCATGACTAACGCGCCAAACCGGCGGCCTGCTCGGTGAAATGGGTGCGTTCACGGTGCTCGGATTGTTTGCCCGGGTTGAACGCCGCGACCGGACGGTGATAGCCCATCACGCGGGTCCAGACTTCGCAGCGCTGACGTTGGGCTTCGGGGAGTTGAGTGGTTTGGGTCATGTGTCGCTCCTTCAGGGTTGGGTTTTCGACCGATGCGCCAGTTGGCGCGCTGATAGATGATCGCCAGCAAGCTGGCTCCTACGGAACCAGATCAGGCGCAGCAGCTTTGCTGCTTGGCGACCAGCACCTCGTCGCACTTGGGGCAGAACTCGTGTTCACCGCTCAGGTAGCCGTGAACGGGGCAGATCGAGAACGTTGGGGTGATGGTCAGGTAAGGCAGGCGGAAGCGTCCCAGCGCGGTGCGCACCAGGTTCTTGCAGGCCTGTGTCGAGGAGATCTGCTCGGCCATGTACAGGTGCAATACGGTGCCGCCGGTATATTTGGTCTGCAGCTCGTCCTGCAGCATCAGGGCTTCGAACGGGTCGTCGGTGAAGCCCACCGGAAGCTGCGATGAGTTGGTGTAGTACGGCGCCTCGGCAGAGCCCGCTTGTAGAATTTCCGGGAAGCGCTTGCGGTCTTCCTTGGCGAATCGGTAAGTGGTGCCTTCGGCGGGCGTCGCTTCGAGGTTGTAAAGGTGGCCGGTTTCTTCCTGAAAGCGCACCAGCACGGCTCGAACATGGTCGAGCAGGTCGACGGCCAGACGCCGGCCAGCTTCGGTGTGCAAGCCCTCGGTATCCTCGGTGTAGTTGCGCACCATCTCGTGCAGCCCGTTCACGCCAATGGTGGAGAAGTGATTGCGCAGCGTGCCCAGGTAACGCTTGGTGTAAGGATAGAGCCCGGCATCCATGTGGTGCTGGATCACCTTGCGCTTGACCTCCAGGCTCTGCATGGCCAGTTCAAGCAGTGCATCGAGATGCTCGATCAGCCCGGGCCAGTCGCCTGAATGCAGGTAGCCTAGGCGTGCGCAGTTGACCGTCACCACGCCGAGCGAGCCGGTCTGCTCGGCCGAACCGAACAACCCGCCACCGCGCTTGAGCAATTCGCGCACGTCCAGCTGCAAGCGACAGCACATCGAACGCACCTGATTGGGCTGCATATCCGAATTGAGGAAGTTCTGGAAGTACGGCAGGCCGTAACGCGCGGTCATCTCGAAGAGGCGGTCGGCGTTTTCGCTGTCCCAAGGGAAATCGTGGGTGATGTTGTAGGTGGGGATCGGAAAGGTGAATACCCGGCCCAGCCCGTCGCCAGCCTGCATAACCTCGATATAGGCGCGGTTGATCAACTCCATCTCGGCCTGTAGCTCACCGTAGGCGAAAGGCATCTCCTCACCGCCGATGTAGGGAATCTGCTCGCGCAGGTCTTCGGGGCAGACCCAGTCGAACGTCAGGTTGGTAAAGGGCGTCTGGGTGCCCCAGCGCGACGGCACGTTGAGGTTGTAGATGAACTCTTGGATCGCCTGACGGATTTCGGCGAATCCCAGGCCGTCCTTGCGCACGAAGGGCGCGAGATAGGTATCGAAGCTGCTGAACGCCTGGGCACCGGCCCACTCGTTCTGCAGGGTGCCGAGGAAGTTGACCATCTGCCCCAGCGCGCTGGACAGGTGCTTCGGCGGTCCCGCCTCAACGCGTCCGGGTATGCCGTTGAAGCCTTCGTTGAGCAAGGTGCGCAGCGACCAGCCCGCGCAATAGCCGGCGAGCATGTCCAGGTCATGGATGTGCAGATCGCCCTCGCGATGGGCGATGCCGATTTCCGGGCTGTAGACCTCGTCTAGCCAATAATTCGCAGTGACCTTGCCCGACACGTTGAGAATCAGCCCGCCCAGCGAGTAGCCCTGGTTGGCGTTGGCGCGTACCCGCCAGTCTTCGCGCGAAAGGTATTCGTTCATCGATGAAGCGACATCGACCAGTGACTTACGATCACGCCGCAGCCGCCCATGTCGCTCGCGGTAGACGATGTAGGCGCGCGCCGTGTCGTAGTAACCAGCCTCCATCAAAACGCGCTCGACCGCATCCTGAGCCTGCTCGACCTCCACCACCCGCTGCGGCAGGCGCACCAGGACCTGAGCAGCCAGCGCCTGGGCAGTGGCTTGTTCGAACTCACCGGTGGCCAGGCCCGCAGCCTCGATTGCAGCGCCGATCTTGTCCAGTTCGAACGCGACCAGCCTCCCATCCCGCTTGCGCAGCGAGACCGGTCGATTCACTTCTTCAAGCCCCAGCATCACGCCTCCATCACCATATGTAGTTACAAAAACTTCTTTAAACACTAGATGGTGTGAAATGTAGGCAATTGCGTCCGCGAGCGAATTGACCATCGTCAATTCACCTTGGCCGTATTTTTAAAATGGCTCTGAGGCAACCGCGGCCGACGATCTTGTCTGCGATCAAGGAAGGTGGGCGATGCGTGCTCCTAGGATGCAACGTCGAACAATCCCGGACAGGTGCCGGTGGAGGAACCATGCTGACCGAAACATCCCTCGTTGCGGACCTCCGCCGACACCACCTGTTCAGCCGGTTGCCGGAAGCCGCGCTACAGGAAGTGTGCGCCTCGGCCAACCTCAAGCGGCTGCCCGCTGGTGCCTCGCTGTTTCATCAGGGCGACAAGGCGGAGCGGTTCTATTTTCTGTTCAGCGGTCAGGTGAAACTGCACCGCGTAGTCTGCGACGGCCAAGAAAAACTGGTCGAGGTCATCCGCGCTGGCGAGTCATTTGCCGAAGCCTTGCTGTTCACTGGCGCGCCGAACTATCCGGTCAGTGCCACAGCACTGAAGGCCAGCCTCCTCGCCAGCCTCAATGGCCCGCACTACCGGCGCATGCTCGAGCAACACCCGAGCATCTGCCTGGACATACTCGGCACCCTGAGCATTCGGCTGCATCAGCGTCTGAACGAAATCGACACCCTGACGCTGGCCAACGCCAGTCATCGCGTGGTGCGCTTTCTCTATCAGTCGCAAGAGGACGACAGCGGCGTGGTGACCCTCGATGTGCCCAAGCGCCTGATCGCCTCCAAGCTGGGCATTCAGCCGGAAACCTTTTCACGCATCCTGCACCGGCTGATCGAGTCGGGAATGATCAGCGTGCAGCGCCGGCGCATCGAGATACTCGACAGCCGGGGCCTGGCCGCTTACCAGGACTGAACTGCGACGGATTGCCCCAGCTTCTTGACGATCGTCATGGGCCACCCCTGCGTTGGCCCGGATACTTTCGCTGGCCCTTTCGAATCGGGAGAACAGCATGTCCGCACCCCGCCTGCCCCTCGTCTATGCCTGCTCGGGTTGCTCCAACGTGGCGCAACTGGCCAATACCCTTGCGGTGCGCCTGGATCGTGCCGGTCTGGCCGAAATGTCCTGCATTGCCGGTGTCGGCGGCCGGGTCAGCTCGCTGGTCAATAAGGCCAACTCTGGCCGAGCGATCCTGGCTATCGACGGCTGCCCGCTGCATTGCGCACGCGCCTGCCTGGCGCAGCACGGCGTAGTCGCGAACGTCCATATCACCCTCAGCAGTTACGGACTGCGCAAGCGCTACCGTGAAGATTGCTCCGAAGCCGAAGCCGATGCGCTGTTCGAGGACATGCGCAACATCATTGCCAGCGACCGCATGAAACCGCGGCACCGGCTGCACTCGGTGTAACGCCCAGCAAAGACGCCACAGAATGCGGGCTACCGGCGCAGCGGTAAGTGTCAGATCAGGCGCTTATCGGCTGCGCACGGCCGGCCTGCGCCACTTCCTCGCCCGTGCCTTGCAGCACTTTCCACAGCCACGGCGGCAGCAGGTCCGGATCCAGGCTGTCGATGAGGTTCTTGATTGCCAGGCCGAGTTCGGTGTCGCCTTCGATCACCAACCGGCGACGAAAGAACAGCGTATCCGGGTCTTCCTGACGACTGGCGAGCAACAGGAACTCACGCCAGTTGCCACGGATGGTGACCTGGACCGGCGCCTGCTCGGCGATGCGCAACTTCTGCCGGTCGCAGCTCAGGCACCAGGCCAGCTTGAGGTCGACGACTTCCAGGCGCATCCAGTGGCCTTCCAAGGCCTCGAAGGCATCCTCAGCCAATGGCTCAGCGAAGAGCTGATTCAGGCTGCGCTCCAAGGCGATACGTTGCAGCGCGAATGGGGTTCGCGCGGCCAGCGGCAACAGGTGCTCGCCCAGCTTCAATAAATGTGCACGAGGGTTCAGCATAGTCCGGCCTCCTCGGCGCGCAGCATGCCAGGCTGGCCATGCCAGTAACCGTTACAGCCGTCTACGGCGAGCGGTGGCAGGCCACCTTTGCGCACCGCATCAAATGCCTGAACGACCTCGGTCATGCCCGATGCGCGCGGGCTCAGCCGCAGCAGCTCGGCACCGCTCTCGACCAGCGCCGGATAGTCCGCCAACAGATTGCTGACTGAGGCCGACAGGGTCTGGATGCCATTGATGGTGAACAGCGCCTCGCCTTCCTGGCTCAACAGCGGGATGCCTTCTGGGTAGTTCTGACAGCAGAACTGGCAATCGTCCTTCGGCCGATTTTCCGCGCGGGCAGTGAAACAACGCGCCGAGTAGGCCAGCGGAAGGTGGCCGTAGGCGAAGATCTCCATTTCCGGCACGGCGACACCGAGCTGGGACAGCTGCGCACGCGCGTCGCGGATCATCGCCCCGGAAATCTCCACTGGCGGCACCCAGCGCTGCATGCCGCTGCTCACCAGTTCGGCCAGTGCATGGCCGTTGTAGAGGTTGAGCGCCGGGCCGCCCACGAAAGGCACGCCCTTCTCGGACAGGTACTGCACCGCACCCATGTCATTGGCTTCGACCATCAGCTCGCCGTTCTCACAGAGCCGACGCAGGCTGGACAGCTCCGAAGCCGCCTCGACCAACGCAAGCCCGGACAGCACCAGCTGCGCTGCTGATTGCTGTTTCAGCTCACGCGCCAGACCAATCCAGTCGTCCAATCCCATGTCGCGGCGCTTGGAGCAGACGGTTTCCCCGAGATAAATCACATCGAGCGGCATGTCCGCCATGTCGGCATAGAAGTCCAGCGTCTGCTGGCGATCCCAATAGAACAGCACGGGGCCTAGGCTGAGTTTCATAACTGCTCCTTGCTGAAGAGATTCACTGCCACGCCCGGTGATAAGCGCCGAGGGTTGTTTGCGAGCCCTCCGACAAGCCATCGAGCACTGCGCGCCAGCCTGGCTGCACGGCATAACGCTGCGGCGCCTGCAGATAGGCGTCCAGCGCCGAGCGCCAGACGCGGGTGACCTGCTCGACATAAGCAGGACTGCGCTGCCGCCCCTCGATCTTCATTGCCGTTACACCGATGTTCGCCAGCTCAGGTATCAGGTCCAGGGTATTCAGGCTGGTGGGCTCTTCCAGTGCGTGAAAGCGCTCGCCATTGACCATGAAGCGGCCCTTGCACAGCGTCGGATAGCCAGCTGACTCGCCTTCGGCGTAACGGTCGATGAGTACGTTATTCAGCCGCGAGGTCAGCCCTTCCGGCTCCTCGCTCCAGCGCACCGCCTTGGCTGGCGAGCAGACGCCACAGAGGTTCGGTGACTCACCGGTGAGATAGGAAGACAGGTGGCAACGGCCCTCGGCCATGATGCACAGGCTGCCGAAGGCAAACACTTCGATCGGCACCGGACTGCTGGCGGCGACCTGTTTGACCTGCTTGAGCGACAGCACCCGCGGCAGCACGGCGCGCTTGATGTTGTAGCGTTGTTGATAGAAATCCAGCGCGGCAGCATTGGTCGCCGAGCCCTGCACCGACAGATGCAGGTTGAGCTGCGGGTGGCGTTTGGCGGCATAGCCGAGCACGCCCGGATCGGCGGCGATCAGCGCGTCCACGCCCAGGTCAGCGGCCTGGTCCACCGCACGCTGCCAACGGGACCAGCCTTGTGGCTGGGCATATGTATTGACGGCAATGTAGAGCTGGCGGCGCTTCTCGCGGATCAGCTGCAGTCCCTTGTCGAGCTGCTTCGCATCCATGTTGAGGCCGGCGAAATGGCGGGCATTGGTGTCGTCACGAAAACCGACGTAGATGGCGTCGGCACCCTGCTGAACGGCAGCCTTGAGTGCGGGCAGGCTACCTGCTGGACAGACCAAGTGCATGGCAACTCCTAGACATGCGGAATCATTCGCACCCTGCCAACGGCAACGGTGCCCGTCCGGGCCGGACGGAAAGTCGGCAGTCTAGGTAGGCCTCCGACGAGAGGCATTGATAAGCGTCAAGGGGACGAAGCTGGCAGGCAACGAAGCCAAGAGAACAAAACCAGCCGCAGAAGCAAGACCAAGCTGGGCCCTTCGGAGCCCAGGCTCGCGAGCAAGCTCGCTCCTAAAGGGCGCTGGCCTGGCAATCAGGACGGCGCAATCATTGCGATGCCCGTCCGACTTGATGCTGCGTTATATCCCTTCGTCGCCCTGATATTCCTCAGTCGCGCGAACAACGGCGTCCCGCCAGTTTCCGGACTCCTCGGCGAGCAGACGCATCGCCTTGAGGCTCGACTCGAACGCCTGCTGATAATGCTGCGGATTGTTCTCGCTGGCTGCTCGGTCGGCGTGCGCCTGAGCCTCGCTCAGCAGCTGGTTGAACTGGTCATGGTCCAAAGCCATGGAAATCTCCTCGTCGTGATGGTGAAAGCTTAGACCGCCATCCGACAAAGACGACTCACGCCGACTGGCGGAACAGGACCGAGCTGTATCCCGTCCCAACGAGCGCTCATTTCAATTTTAAACGCCGCGCCAGCTTGTGCAGGTTGCTCGAGTCGACATCCAGTAATCGCGCCGCCTGCGCCCAGTTTTCACCGCAGGCCTCCAGCGCCCGGATGATTGCCTGGCGCTGGGCGCCATCGACGGTTTCGCGCAACGAGACGATCTCAGCCTCCGTCGCCAGGGGTTCGACCTCAGCAGCCGGAGCGAAGGCGCCGACGTGTTCGCTGTCCAGATCCAGCAGCTCCGGCTCGAGCGTGAGGATTTCGCTGCGCGAGGCGCCACGGCTAAGCAACCGCAGCGCCGCTCGGCTGATCACATGCTCAAGCTCGCGGACGTTGCCCGGCCAGGCGTAGCCGAGCAATGCCCGCTCGGCGGCCGGCGACAGCCGCATGCTGCGCAAGCCCAGCCGGGCGCGGTTCAGCTCGAGAAAGTAGCCGGCCAGAATCAGGACATCGTTGCCACGCTCGCGTAAGGGCGGGATCGGCGCCGGATAGACCGAAAGTCGGTGATAGAGATCCGCGCGGAAATGTCCGTCTCGCACGCTTTCGCGCAGGTTGCGGTTGGTCGCCGCGATGATGCGTACGTCCACCTGACGCGGCTTGTCGGCCCCGAGGCGCTGGATCTCCCCGTTCTGCAAGGTGCGCAGCAGCTTGGCCTGCACCACCAGCGGCAGCTCGCCCACCTCGTCCAATAGCAGCGTGCCGCCATTGGCCGCATCGAAACGTCCGGGACGATCCGTGGTAGCGCCCGAAAACGCACCCTTGACGTGCCCGAACAGCTCGCTCTCGGCCAGCGATTCGGGCAACGCGGCGCAATTGACCAGCACCAGCGGCTTGTTGCGGCGCCGCGAATGTCGATGCAGCCAGCGCGCGAACAGCTCCTTGCCCACGCCGGTTTCGCCCAGCAGCAGCACTGGCAGTTCCGAATCGGCAACCACTTCCAGCTCACGCAACAACTCGCGGATCACAACGCTTTGCCCAAGAATTTCGCCGTCGCCCGGCACCGGGGTGGTTTCCAGCACGTCGCTACGGGCCAGCCGCAGGCCGCGATTTTCGTGTTCCAACCGGGTGATGCGGATGGCGGCCTCGATCACCAGCGTGTAACGCTGCAGATCACGCCGCGCCTCGTCATCGAAGGTGCCGGCATGCAGCGCATCGAGGGTCAGCGCGCCCCATAGCTTGCCCTCCACGAACAGGCTCACGCCCATGCAATCGTGCACCGGCAGGGGCTCGCCGACGTGCGCATCGAGCAGCCCATCGTAGGGGTCGGACAAACGGCTGTCGGGCTCGAACCAGGTGGGTTCACGCTGCGAGAGGATGGCGGCCAGCCGCGGATGCTGAGCCACCACGAAGCGTCGGCCGAGGGCCTCCTGCACCAGCCCCACCGCAGCCAGCGGGCGCAGGGTGTCCTCGTCGAGACGTAGCAGCACCACCGCACCACAGCGAAACCGCTGATGCAGCGTGTGCACCAGACGTTGCAGGCGAACCGCATTGGGCAGTTCGGTGACAAGGTCAGCCAGCAGTGCTTCTTCCATCATGGTGATTACTACCCCTATGGTTTTTTAAACCCTATACCGCCCAGGTACATTTCACCACCATTAATATTTATATCTTATAAATCAATAACTTGATGATGGCATAGCGCTTGCGTTGTTCTGAGTACTTCCACCCTTGGAAACGCCACCATGACGACTGCGCTTACCGAGCAAACCCTGGGCAGCCTGGCTTGCCTGATCCCTGGCGCCACCCGCGTGTTTCGCCATTACAAGCTGGACTTCTGTTGCGGTGGCGACACCCCGCTGCGCGACGCTGCCCTGCAGCGCAACCTTGACGCCCAGGTGATCGCGGACGAGTTGGCTGCTTTGGGAAGCGAGTCTACGACTGAGCCTGACTGGCGCAATGTGCCGGCCGGATCGCTGATCGACTACCTGCTCGAACGCTTTCACGAACGTCATCGTGAGCAGTTCCCAGAGCTGATCCGCTTGGCCACCCGTGTCGAGCAGGTGCATGGCAACAAGGCGGACTGCCCGACCGGGCTCGCCGAACATCTGTGGTGCATGCAGCAGGAACTGGAAAGCCACATGCTCAAGGAGGAGCAGATCCTCTTTCCGATGCTGCGCCGCGACATGCAATTGCCGCAGACCCAAGGTCCGATCGCAGTGATGCGCTACGAGCATGACCAGCACGGCGCCGCGCTTCAGCGCCTGGCCGAACTCACCGATGACATCACCCCACCGGCAAACGCCTGCAATACCTGGCGCGCGCTGTATCGCGGGCTCGAAGAGCTGCGCGGTGACCTCATGCAGCACATTCATCTGGAGAACAACATCCTGTTCCCCCAGGCGTCTGCGCACTGAGGCGACAACAACGCTACGGGCCAGACGGCCCGCCCCTGCAGTACCGGAGGTGCATATGAAAGCAGTCATCCAACCCTTGGCGTGGGGCCTTGCAATGGCGTCGATGCTGGCGCTGGCCAGTGGCGTGGCGCTCGACGTGGTAGTCGATACCGCGCAGGCAACGGTTACTCACGACGGGCACGGCGCGCACGCTGCGTCACCCGCTGGCGGCGAGCAGCAGTGGGCAACCGATGCCGCCCTGCGTGAAGGCATGACGCGCCTCCGCCAGGCCGCCGAGGCCGCGCTGCCAGACGATCCGGCGCAACCGATGGGCGAGCGCCAGGCCTTGGCATTGCAGAAGGAGGTCGAGGACAGCGTCTCCTACCTGATCGCCAACTGCGAATTGTCCGCACAGGCCGACGCGGCGTTGCACGGGTTACTCGCCGACCTCCTCGGCGGTGCCAAGGCACTGGCCGTACCCGCCGAGCGAGCCGACGGCGCCCAACGGATCCACGTCGCGCTTGAGCGCTATCCAAGCCTGTTCGCCCCGCCGCACTGGCACGAAGCCGTCATATCGGGTCAGTGAAACCAGATGCGCAAGAGGATCCTGTCTCAGCCTTCGTGCTAATCCGGCCTGCATCAATACTTGTGCCATGGCATCTAGGCTAGGCTCTGTAACTCTCTTCATTGCGCTCTGCCCCTGCCTTGGTCAGCCAGTTTGAGCGCAGCTATCGTTCCGCTCCGTCAACCTTGATTGCGGACGGCTAATTATTAGAAATAAGGATGCCTTGCATGGTGCTTCATCGCGTACATAACCAGATTCTTCGCAGCCACCACCTGTTCGAACCCCTGAACGACGAACAGATGGACGAGCTGATGAGCGCAAGCCAGCTGCTCAACCTGGACAAAGGCGACAACCTCTTTCACCAGGGCGAACCGGCGCACTCGTTCTATTTCGTGATTTCTGGCGCAGTGAAGATCTACCGCCTGACCCCGGACGGGCAGGAAAAAGTCTTCGAGGTGATCGGCAATCGCCAGACCTTTGCCGAAGCGATGATGCTGATGGACACGCCCAACTACGTCGCCTCCGCCCAGGCCGTGTGCCCGACGCAGGTCTACCGCTTCTCCAACACGGCATACATGCGTCTGCTGGAGGCGAACCAAAAGCTCTCCTTTGCCCTGCTCGGCAAACTGAGCGTGCGCTTGCACCAACGCATCAATGAAATCGAGACCCTCTCGTTGAAGAACGCCACTCACCGCGTGGTGCGCTATTTGATGACGCAGCTGGCGCGTCTGAAGGATGAAGGCAACAGCTTCGAGCTGCCGATGGCCAAGCAGCTCATTGCGGGCCACCTGTCGATCCAGCCGGAGACCTTTTCACGGATCATCAGGCGCTTGATCGACGAGCAAATCATCACTCAGGAAGGTCGGCAAATCACCATCCTTGATCGCCAACGCCTCGAATCCTTCGAGTGACAGGCCAGCGGATCAACAATCCTTGAAGCCCCTCGCAGCTAACCGTGCGGCAGCGACAAGCTTTCGCAACGGGTTGATGCCCGTCAATCTCGAACAGCGGCCGTACATGGCAATCTGGAACTGACCTAGAGAGGACGCGGCCATGCCCAGATGCCTGTACTGCCAGCAACCCAACCCGCCGCAGGAAGCCGAGTGCAGCAACTGCGGCATGCCCCTCCCCGCCCTGGCTGATACCGCCGGGGAACGACGGCAAAGTAGATTTTTCTGGTTTTGCATCGGCCTTGCCATCTTCTGCGCAGTGATGATCGTCTGGCTGCCGCGCAACCTGTTCTAGACGGGTCGTAGGGTGGATCACGCTTCACCGATCCACCGGGTGACGATTCACCGGGTGGCGATCCACTGAGCGGTATGGTGGTGGATGTGAAAAGCGACATCTGCCCTACGAATCACCCTCGCCCTGAGGCAACTTCGGGAGAATGGATAGCGGCATCAAGCTTGGCGGGCAACAGCCGCCCGATAGATGCCTTGGTGGGCTGAAGCCCACCCTACGATACCGCCGGTGTGCTCCGACCAGCATTGCTGGGCCATCCAGCAGAGTGGGCTTCCGTCCATCAAAGCAACGTCCTTCCCAAACTGGCAAGCCTGAATACGGCGCGCCATGAAGACCGTAGGGTGGACTTCAGCCCACCGATGAATACGCCAGAATCAAGCGAAGCAACTGCGCTAAAAAACATAGCCTCGGAACACTGCGTCAATGTCGCGGCATGAACGGGCCATGTCCGCAGGTGAATGGCGAGGCATCAAGCGGTGCAAAGGCTGGTGGGCTGAAACGGAACGCCGCCCGTCCCACACTCCCGTCGCCACGCAATCTGCCCTGGCGGTTCGTAGGGTGGATCACGCATCACCGATCCACGGGGTGGCCATCCACCGGGTGGCGATCCACCGGGTGGCGGTCCACCGAACCGGGTAACGGTGGATGTAAAAAGCGACATCCACCCTACGGCTGGGTCAGCTGCTTGTACAACTGCGGCAGGCGGAACGGCAGTTGTTGTGGCTCCTTGATCAAGGTGAAGCCGTTGGCGCCGAACATGTAGGGCAGGTAATCGCCCGCCTCCTGGTCGATGGTGATGCAGAACGGCAACAACCCCTGACGCCGTGCTTCCATGACTGCCTGGCGGGTGTCTTCGACGCCGTAACGGCCCTCGTAAAGGTCCAGGTCATTGGGCTTGCCGTCTGTGACCAGCAGCAACAGCTTGCGTCGCTGCTTGCACTTGCCCAGTAGTTCGGTCGCCTGGCGAATGGCAGCGCCCATGCGGGTGTAATAACCGGGCTTCAGCGCCTGGATCCGACCACGGGTGTCGTCGCCATAGCGCTGCTTGAAGCTCTTGAGCTCCTGCATGCGGACCTGCTGCCGACGCAGCGAGGAAAAGCCATACAGCGCGAAATCGTCGCCGACCGCCGACAGTGCTTCGCCGAACAGCAGCAGGCTGTCGGTGATCACGTCGATCACCTTGTGCTCGTCGTCCAGGTGCGCGTCGGTGGACATGGACAGGTCGGCCAGCAGCAGGCACGCCAGGTCGCGGCGATTCTGCCGCTGCTCCATGAATAGCCCGCGCTCGGCGCACTGGCCGTGCTGGCGCTCGACGTGAAAGTCGAGCCAGGCCTGCATGTCCAACTCCGAACCCTGCGGCTGCCCGCGCAGCCATTGACGATCATTACGCAGGTGTTCGAACTGCCGACGCAGTTTGCGCGCCAGCGGGCTAAGTCGCAGCGGCAGCCCCATGGGCTCGGAGCCCCGGGGCAACATCATCTGCAGGCTGACGAAATCGGCCTGCATGCGCTGCTTGCGATAGTCCCATTCCGGTAGCTTGATGCCTTCGCCCAGCGGAATGTCATCCACGTCCGCAGGCGGCAGGTCCAGGTGCAGCTTGAGGCCGCCGCCCTTGCGCATCCGCTGACGCGACATGGCGATTTCATCGAGGTCTTCGGCGACGCGCGAGGCGTCTTCGTTTTCGCTGTCATCGCCCTGGCGATCCAGCTCGACATGCTCGGACCAGCTGAACAGATTTTCCAGGCGGAACAGCATCAGGCCGCCCTTGCTGGTGCTGTCCTCGACACGCTTGGCACGCTTGCGCATGCCCTTCTGCTCGGTCGGCGGCGCCTGCAGGTTGTTGTCCTGATCTTCTTCGGCGAGTTCGGTGGCCTGCGGCACGCCGAGATTTTCCGCGGGGTACAGCCACATGGGCAGCGGCCAGGGGGCCACTTCGCTGCGCGGGAATTGCTGAACGCTGCCCGGCTCACGCAGGGCCTGGCAGATAGCCCGTTCCAGCGCACCCTCGGCGCGGGGCAGCGTGTCCGGATCTGGCCGGAGCTGCAGATGCGCTTCGACGAGTCGCTCGTAGCGTGGCTGCATCGCCGGGAAACGCTCGAGGATGGCTTGAGTCCAGCGCTGGTTGTCACGCGCCCAGTGGCGCATCTCGCCCGCCTGCGCCGCGAGCAGCGCCAGCCAGCGATACAAATCCTGATTGAGTGAAACTTCGGGGTATACCGCGAGATTCTGCGGCAGGCGCAGGTTGTTCGCATCGCACCAGGCCACCGGCAATTGCTTGCAGGTGCCAGCGACTTGTTGAAGCAGGTTGCGGCGCAGCATCAGATCGCGCGCGTTGGCCGCCTCGACACCGATACCACTGGCACCGCCCATGGCACGAAACAGCACCGACAGACTGCGCTGCATGCTTTCCAGCGAGACGTTGGCGTCGGGGAAGTCCGGGCTGGCGCGGCGGGTGATGAAGCGGTGCCAGACACTGCCGACCCACTCTTCAACTTCGATGGTAAAGGCCATGGCGATTGATCCTTAGCGCGGTATGAAAACAACGACGGCCCGCTGGGTCAGCCGGGCCGTCGATTACATCGGTGTCTTGCCTCAGGCCGCAACGACGGCCGCAGGTACATCCGCGGTGGCCCGCCCACGCTGCCTGAAGCTGCAGAGGTAGAGCACCAGCCCGATGAGGAAGAACACCCCAGCGACCAGCCGCAACCAGAAGAACACAGCCAGTTGGTCAGCAGTATTCATGAAGGACATCGCTGCCCCGTCAGCCGGAATCCGCTGCAACCAGACCTGCACCACGCCAGCGGCGGTGAGGAACAGGGTGATCGCGACCATCGACAGCGTCATCAACCAGAAGCCCCAGATCTCGATGCGCTGAGCCCGTGCATCCGGCGCCTCACCCAGGCCACGCAGACGCGGCATGGCGTAGCTGATCATGGTCATCACGATCATGGCGTAGGCACCGTAGAACGCCAGGTGGCCATGCGCTGCAGTCAACTGCGAACCGTGGGTGTAGTAGTTCACCGGAGCCAGGGTATGGAGGAAGCCCCACACGCCAGCACCCAGGAACGCAGTCACGGTAGTGCCGATGGCCCAGAGCGATGCGGCCTTGTTCGGGTGCTGACGGCGACGACGGTTCACCATGTTCAGCGAGAACAGCACCATGGCGAAGAACGGCAGCGGTTCCAGGGCAGAGAAGATCGAACCCAGCCACAACCAGACCTCAGGTGCACCAATCCAGAAGAAGTGGTGACCGGTACCGATGATGCCGGTGATCAGCGCCATGGCGATGATCACGTAGAGCCACTTCTCGATCACTTCACGGTCGACACCGGTGATCTTGATCAGGACGAAGGCCAGCATCGAACCCATGATCAGTTCCCACACGCCTTCAACCCACAGGTGCACCACGAACCACCAGTAGTACTTGTCGCGCGCCAGGTTTTCCGGGTTGTAGAAGGAGAACAGGAAGAACACTGCAAGCCCGATCAGGCCGGTCATCATGACCATGCTGATGGCGGTCTTGCGGCCCTTGAGCAGGGTCATCCCGACGTTGTAAAGGAAGCCCAGAGCGACCACGACAATACCGATCTTGGTGATCGTCGGTTGCTCGAGGAACTCCCGGCCCATGGTCGGCAGCAGTTCGTTGTGCGTCAGCTCGGCAAGACCGGCGTAGGGCACGAACAGGTAACCGAGAATGGTCAGCACGCCGGCTGCTGCGAACACCCAGAACAGGATGATCGCCAGTTTCGGGCTGTGCAGTTCGCGGTCGGCTTCCTCAGGGATGAGGTAGTAGGCCGCGCCCATGAAGCCGAACAACAGCCAGACGATGAGCAGGTTGGTGTGAACCATGCGTGCCACGTTGAAGGGCAGCAGTGGAAACAGGAAGTCACCGACGACGTACTGCAGGCCCATGATCAGACCGAACAGGATCTGCCCGACGAAGAGCATCAGCGCAAATACGAAGTAGGGTTTAGCGACGGCCTGCGATTGGAACTTGAGATGCGGATTCATAACGCTCATCTCTCAGCCCTCCTTGTTTGGCGGCCAGTTATTGGTATCGATCTTCGATGTCCACTTGAGGAATTCGGCCATATCGTCGACTTCCTGCTCGCTCAGGTTGAACTGAGGCATCGATCTGCGTCCGGGTACGCCCAGCGGCTGAGCCTTCATCCAGGCCTGCAGGAAGGGCTTGAAGGCCGCATCCTCACCGCGTCGAACGAAGACGTTGCCCAGTTCCGGCGCAAAGTAGGCACCTTCACCAAGCAGGCTGTGGCAGCCGATGCAGTTGTTGTTTTCCCAGACCGCTTTGCCTCGCACCACTGCTTCGGTCAGTTCCGACTCATTGGATCGCTCTGGAAAGGTCTGCTCTGTGTGATAGGTCAGGCCCAGAAATACCAGGAAGAAGAACACGCTTCCCCCGAAGTAGATGTTTCTGGCCATTCCCTTGGTAAAGGTCTCGGACATGGTCGCCTCCTCATGTTGGCGTGGCCAGTTTAAGAAGGGAGCTATCGAAACCTGCTTGATAGCAATCAAGAAAAACCTGAACACGGTACTGGGTCTTTCCCTACCCATGCGAGAGCCGGTTTTGCAGGCGCAAGCGACGCGGCAAAGCCGTATAGGGTGGGCTTCAGGAGCAAGCGGTGGGCTGAAGCCCACCCTACGGTTCTATGGACGCAGGGCACCAGGAAGCGGCCATAGGCGCGCGCAGGTGGGTCGGTTGCGGCCCCGAAATACAAAGCGATCGCCAGCAAGCTGGCTCCTACGAAGAACGGAGCAAGGCCGCGCAAGGCTCGTCCACAGGTTCAGCCGCAACTGCGCGTATGCAAAGCCCGCCGGCCTGGCTACAAATTGTCGGCGCACGGCTGTCCGGTGTAGGAGCCAGCTTGCTGGCGATCCGGGCACGCTAGCTACTCCATCAACACAAAGAGAATCCCCACCACGCAATCCTTGGGCGCGGTCGGGGGCGCCTAGCCTTGTCCGCGAAGCCCGCTTGCTGGCGATCGCAGTTCGTCACCTACACCATCATTGCGAACAGGATCCCGCACGCCATCGCCAGGGGCCAGCCGAACAACAGCAGGCGCCACATGACCGGCGCATGGCGAAGCTCCATGAAGCCTTCGGTGATCACCCAGGCCTTGATCAGCGCGACGGCCAGCACGGCGCCGGCAAACAGTAGCGTCGAGCCGGCGTTGCCGAGCAGTACGGTGGCCGTAGACAGGACGGCCAGCGCCAGCCAACACCCGATCAGCACCTTTGAAGCGGACATCACGGTCTCCTCAGTTGATGACGTAGACCAGCGGGAACAGCAGCACCCAGACCATATCGACCATGTGCCAATAGAGCACCCCGGATTCCAGACCCGCGCAGTCCGCCGCCGTATAAAGGCCGCGCTGGCAACGCATGGCCATCCAGCCGAGGATCACCATCCCCAGCAGCACATGGAGAAAGTGAAAGCCGGTAAGAATCCAGTACAGGGTGAAGAAGGTGTTGTGCTCGAGCCCCAGCCCCATCGATGACAGATGGCCGTACTCGTTGAGCTTGAGCACGACGTAAACGCAGGAGGTCGCCAACGCAGCGACCAGCAGTAGCGCCCCTCGCCCAGGCCGTGCTGCGCGCACCTGCTCCACGGCCAGCGCCGCGAACAGGCCGGACGTCAGCAGGCTGAGGGTCAGTGCGAGCCCCATGGAGCTGTCCAGCGCTGCGCGGCTCTGGCTGAACAGCTCTGGGTTAAGCACCTGGGTCACGGCGAAGGCCAGAATCAGGATGGCGAAGACGGTCAACTCGGCGAGGATAAAGAACCACATCGCCAGATCGCCCGGCAGGCGCCGGGAGAGGCTGGTGCGGTCAACCGAAATGGACATCGACCACATCCATCAGCGCCGCGACGGTTTGCGGATCGTCCGACAGCGGCTCGGCCAGGCAAGCCATGCAGGCCTCCCGCGGGCTCATGCCGGAGCGAATCATCCGCGCGGTGAAAATCAGCAGGCGGGTCGAGGCGACTTCTTCCAGGTCATGCTGTTCGAGCCGGCGCAGGGCCTGCCCCAGCTTGACCACCTGCGCCGCCAGTTCGGCATCCACCTGTGCCTCGTTGGCGACGATGCGCTGCTCCTCGGCCGCTGGCGGATAGTCGAAACGCATGGCGACGAAACGCTGCCGGGTGCTCGGCTTCATACCCTTGAGCAGGTTCTGGTAACCCGGGTTGTAGCTCACCACCAGCATGAAGCCCGGTGGTGCTTTCAAGGCTTCGCCGGTGCGCTCGATGAACAGCTCGCGCCGATCGTCCGCCAGCGGATGCAGCACCACGGCGGTGTCCTGCCGCGCTTCGACCACCTCGTCCAGGTAGCAGATGCCACCTTCGCGCACGGCGCGGGTCAGCGGACCGTCCTGCCACCAGGTGCCCTGGGCACCGATCAGATGACGGCCAACCAGGTCCGCGGCGGAGAGGTCGTCATGGCAGGCCACGGTATACAGCGGCAGGTTCAGCCGGTGCGCCATGTGCTGGACGAAGCGGGTCTTGCCGCAGCCGGTTGGGCCCTTGATCAGCACCGGCATGCCATGCTTCCAGGCCTGCTCGAAGAGCACCTCTTCGTTGCCCAGCGACTGGTAGAACGGAGCACCGCTCATGCCGACAAGGTTCTCGGGCGCGTTCATTGGCAATACCTCACTGCAGCGGTTGGATTTGACTAGCACCACGCTAATCGTCACCCCGCCGCCCCTCAAGCCGTCCGCTAGCGAAGCTTGATTACGGTCAAGCCCGACTCGAAATGAGCCGATGCGCGTGCGTAACCATCGGCTTTTGACGTGCGCTTTTTCCCTTTTCCCGCCTGATTTATCCGTCCCCGCGACACGACGTCACGCCTGGCGTATCCCGGATCGACTCTTGATTGGCATCAAGCGCTTTCGCACAGAGGCGGCCATAGGATGCAAGCGCATACAGCAAGACCCGGGAACTGCCACATCGCCGTCACTAGCAGGAACCGCACGAAGCGGTCAGAGGAGATCACTATGAGCAAACCCATACTGGCGGGCTTCATCGCCGGCTTTTCAATGCTCGGACTGGCAGTTGCCCAGGCCGCGATGAATCCAGAAAACGCCGATGCCGCTTACAAGGGCCAAGCCTCCGCTATCGATCCGGCCAGCGCCCAGGTGGTCCATTCGCCCGGTGCACCTGACCTGAACGCCGCCGAATTCGAGCAGGCCAAAGAGATCTATTTCCAGCGCTGCGCCGGCTGCCACGGTGTGCTGCGCAAGGGTGCAACCGGCAAGGCACTGACGCCGGACATTACCCAGGAACGCGGGCAGGCCTATCTCGAGGCGCTGATCACTTACGGCTCGCCCGCCGGCATGCCCAACTGGGGCACCTCTAACGCGCTGAGCAAAGACGAAATCACGCTGATGGCCAAGTACATTCAGCACACCCCGCCAACCCCGCCCGAGTGGGGGATGGCCGAGATGAAGAACTCCTGGAAGGTGCTGGTCAAACCCGAAGACCGACCAAAGAAGCAAATGAACAAGCTGGATCTGCCCAACCTGTTCTCCGTCACCCTGCGTGACGACGGCAAGATCGCGCTGATTGATGGCAAGAGCAAAGAAATCATCAAAACCATCGACACCGGCTACGCGGTGCACATCTCACGCATGTCCGCCTCCGGCCGTTATCTGTTGGTGATCGGTCGCGACGCCAAGATCGACATGATCGACCTCTGGGCCAAAGAACCGCTGAAGGTCGCCGAGATCAAGGTCGGCATCGAAGCCCGCTCGGTCGAAACCTCCAAGTTCAAGGGCTACGAGGACAAGTACGTGATTGCTGGCGACTACTGGCCGCCGCAATACACCATCATGGATGGCGAAACCCTGGAGCCGCTGCAGATCGTCTCGACTCGGGGCATGACCGTGGGCACTCAGGAATACCATCCGGAGCCACGCGTGGCGGCGATCATCGCCTCCCACGAACACCCGGAGTTCATCGTCAACGTCAAGGAAACCGGCAAGGTGCTGCTGGTCAACTACGAGGACATCGACAACCTGACCACCACCATGATCGGCACCGCGCCGTTCCTGCATGACGGCGGTTGGGACGTCAGCCATCGCTACTTCATGACGGCAGCGAACAATTCGAACAAGGTTGCAGTGATCGACTCGAAAGAGCGCAAGATGGCTGCGTTGGTCGATGTGGGCAAAATTCCGCATCCGGGTCGCGGCGCCAACTTCGTGCATCCAAAGTTCGGTCCGGTCTGGGCGACCAGCCACCTGGGCGACGAGACCATTTCGCTGATCGGCACCGATCCGGACAAGCATCCCGATCAGGCCTGGAAAGTGGTCGAAACCCTCAAGGGACAGGGTGGCGGCTCGCTGTTCATCAAGACCCATCCGAAGTCCAACCACATCTACCTGGACACCACCTTCAACCCGGACGCCAAGATCAGCCAATCGGCAGCGGTGTTTAACATCGACGATCTGGGCGCAGGCTTTACCGTGTTGCCAATCGCCGAATGGGCCGGAGTGACAGACGGTGCCAAGCGCGTCGTGCAACCGGAGTACAACGAAGCGGGCGACGAGGTCTGGTTCTCCGTCTGGAGTGGCCAGGACGAGCAATCGGCTATCGTCGTGGTCGATGACAAGACGTTAAAGCTGAAAAAGGTGATCAAGGACAAAAGGTTGATTACCCCAACCGGTAAATTTAACGTCCATAACACTCAGCACGACGTGTACTGAGTAAAACCGGGGGGGACGCCAAGATCCCCCCCTAGCCTTGAGGAAGTAACTGATGAAAAAAGTTCTCATCCCACTGCTCGCCCTCGGCGGCGCGATGGTCCTGCAGCCTGCCGTGGCTCAGGACGGTGAAGCGCTGTTCAAGAGCAAGCCCTGCGCGGCCTGCCACAGCATCGACGCCAAGATGGTCGGCCCGGCCCTGAAGGAAGTCGCCGCCAAGTACGCCGGCCAGGAAGGCGCTGCCGATCTGCTCGCCGGGCGCATCAAGAACGGCACCCAGGGTAACTGGGGTCCGATCCCGATGCCGCCAAACCCAGTCACCGAAGAAGAAGCCAAAACCCTCGCCGAGTGGGTTCTGAGCCTCAAGTAACAGCCAAGGAGGACATCATGTTTCAGTCCCGACACGCAGTATTCGGTTTGGGGCTCAGCCTGGTGTCCCTTCTTCCCTTTTCCACTGCCCTGGCCGATACGCCTACCGCCGCCCGCCAGGCACAGCTCGAACACCTGCTGGTGCAGGACTGCGGCTCCTGCCACGGTCTGCGCATGACCGGCGGCCTCGGCCCCGCACTGACCCTCGACGCCATCGCCGGCAAACCCCGTGAAAGCCTGATCGCCACCGTGACCCACGGTCGGCCCGGCACCGCCATGCCCGGCTGGAACGCGCTGCTCAATGAGCAGGACATCGCCTGGCTGGTCGATTTACTCCTCGAAGGATACCCAACGCCATGATCCGTCCGTCTTTGCTGCTCGCCATTGCCAGCCTGTTGCTCGGTGCCTGCGCCGAGCAACCGCTCCGCGGCACCGGCGATCTGGGTGTGGTGGTGGAGCGCGCCAGCGGTAGCCTGCAAATCGTCGAAACCAGTGGTCAGACGCGCCTGGCCCGTATCGAGGGGCTGGGTGACCTGTCCCACGCCTCGGTCGTGTTTTCCCGCGACGAGCGCTTCGCCTATGTGTTCGGTCGTGACGGCGGCCTGACCAAGGTCGACCTGCTGCGCCAGCGCATCGACAAGCGCATCATTCAAGGCGGCAACAGCATCGGCGGCGCCATCAGCCAGGACGGCAAGCTGATCGCCGTCGGCAACTACGAGCCCGGCGGCGTCAAGGTCTTCGATGCCGACACGTTGGAGCTGGTGGCCGACATCCCCGCCACGCCGCTGGCCGACGGCAGCCGCAACTCACGCGTGGTTGGCGTCATCGACGCGCCCGGGCGGCGCTTCATCTACAGCCTGTTCGACACCCATGAAACCTGGCTGCTGGACTTCAGCCAGGGCAACACTCCGCAAATCACCCGCTTCGAGAACGTCGGTAAGCAACCCTACGATGCCCTGCTGACCCCGGACGGTCGTTACTACATCGCCGGCCTGTTCGGCGAGGACGGCATGGCCAAGATCGACCTCTGGCACACCGCCCGCGGTGTCGAGCGCATCATCGACGGCTACGGCCGTGGCGAGGCAGCACTGCCGGTCTACAAGATGCCGCACCTCGAGGGCTGGACGGTCGCCGGCAACCAGACCTTCGTTCCGGCCATCGGTCATCACCAGGTGCTGGTGATGGATTCACAGAGCTGGAAGCAGACCGATGCCATCGATGTCGCCGGCCAACCCGTGTTCGTCATGGCGCGCCCGGACGCCCGTCAGATCTGGGTCAACTTCGCCCACCCGGACAACGGCAAGGTGCAGGTGATCGACAGCGAAACCCACGAGATCATCGCTCAGCTGGAACCCGGACCGGCTGTGCTGCACATGGAATTCACCGCCCGTGGCGACCAGCTCTGGCTGTCGGTACGTGACGGCAACGAGGTGCAGGTCTGGGACCCCTACACCCTGAAGCTCCTCAAGCGCCTGCCCGCCGACAGCCCGAGCGGCATTTTCTTCAGCAGCCGCGCTCACGAAACGGGGTTGTGACATGCAAATCGACCCTCTCAGCCGCCGCCTGATCGACCGCTTTCAACACGGCATGCCGCTGTGCGCCGAACCCTATCGCGCCATGGCCGATGCCCTCGAGTGCAGCGAAGACGAGGTACTGGCCTGCCTCGAACAGCTGGAAAGCAGCGGTGGCCTGTCGCGCATCGGCCCGGTGTTCGAACACAGCCGCGCCGGCGCCAGCACCCTGGTCGCCCTCGCCGTACCCGAAGCGCAGCTGGAACAGGTCGCCGAACAGATCAACCGTTACCCCGAGGTCAACCACAACTACCTGCGCGAGCATCATTACAACCTCTGGTTCGTGCTCACCGGGCCGGACCGCGCCCGCATCGATGCGCTGCTGCTCCAGATCGAAGCCGAGACCGGCCTGGTCCCGCTGGACCTGCCAATGCAGGCGGCCTACCGCATCGACCTCGGCTTTCCCATCGGAGACGCGCCATGACATCACTCCTGAACGACCTCCAGGCATTGCAGTTGCGGCGCCTGCTCGAAGCCGGCCTGCCACTGGCCGCACGACCTTATCAGGTGCTGGCCGAGCGCGTGGGTGCCAGCGAAGAGGCGGTGCTGGAACAGGTCCGGCGCTGGAGTGATAGCGGCTTGTTTCGGCGCATGGGGTTGGTCATCAAACATCGTGCGCTGGGTTTTCGCGCCAATGCCATGCTGGTGATGGATATCCCGGATGAGTGCGTCGACGAGGTCGGCCGCAAACTCGGCCAAGCGGCGGGTGTGAACCTCTGCTACCAACGGCCGAGGCGCTTACCGGACTGGCCGTACAACCTGTTCTGCATGGTGCACGGCCGTGAGCGCGAACAGGTCTGCCGGCTGATCGAACAGATGCTCGCCGAGAACGGGCTGCATGACGTTCCGCACCAACTGCTGTTCAGCACCCGGGCGTTCAAGCAGTGCGGCGGGCGTTATGCACCGCCCGCGAGCCAGGTGGCCGCCCATGGATGACCTTGACCGGCGCCTGATCAATCGCCTGCAACTCGGCGTGCCGCTGGTCCGCCATCCCTGGCAGGCGCTGGCCGAGGAACTGGATGCCGACGCCGCGCAACTGCGCGAACGCGTTCGGGCGCTGCTCGACGATGGCACCCTGACCCGCTTCGGCCCGATGTTCGACATCGAACGCCTCGGCGGCGCCTTTACCCTTGCCGCACTTTCGGTACCGGAAGCGCGCTTCGACCGTGTCGCCGAGCAACTGGCGGCCATGCCCGAGGTGGCCCACAACTACCGCCGCGAACACGCCTGGAACATGTGGTTTGTGCTCGGCTGCGCGACACCCGAAGGCATCGCCCAGACGATCGCCCGCATCGAAGCCGAGACGGGCCTACCTGTGCTCAACCTGCCCAAGGAGGAGACCTACCATGTCGGCCTGCACTTCCCGGTCTGACCCGTCAGACGCACCCGAATCGATGGAACTGACGAAACGCCTGGTCGAACTCACCGAAGCGGGCCTGCCACTGGTGGATGATCCCTGGGCCTGGCTGGCTGAACGGCTGGGAACCAGCATCGAGGTCACCCTCGAACTGCTGCAACGGCTGCAGACAGAGGGCGCCATCCGCCGCATCGCCGCCGTGCCCAACCATTACCGCCTGGGCTATCGACACAACGGCATGACCGTCTGGGACGTGGACGACGCAGAGATCGCCCGCCTCGGTCCGTTGATCGGCTCGCAGGCCTTCGTCAGCCATTGCTACCGTCGCCCGCGTCAGCCGGGCTGGCACTACAACCTGTTCGCCATGGTCCATGGCCGCAGCGCCGAGGAAATCGAGGCCTACCGTGCCGAGATTCGGCAGCTGCTCGGCAGCGCCTGCCGGGCCGAGGAAATGCTGGTCAGCAGTCGCATCCTGAAAAAGACCGGGCTGCGTGTGAGCAGTCGTCGCTAAAAACCCGTAGGGGTCTGGCCTTGGTCACACATGCAAGGCCTGCCCATGAATGGCGCTAGATGATCGAAACCCGCCTAGGTCTCGAGCGCACCGTTCGGCGCGATGTTGGATGGCCCATTTGGCTCGGGTTGTTCCGTGCCCTGGCAATGAATTCATCGGCGGGCTGAAGAGCGCTGCCGACGGCCGTTCGTAGGGTGGGCTTCAGCCCACCGTTACCTCTTTTTGGTGGGCTGAAGCCCACCCTACGGGCCTGAGCGGCACCAAGGCTGGACCAGGCCTATTTAGCCCCGTGTCGCGATGCCCCTTCCCGGACCAAGGCTTTTTATTGTTTCCAGTCAAGGATTGGCGAGTGTCGCTCGGGGATGCTGCATCTATCGAACCGCGCAACCAAGCGTGATGCGGCAGGAGAAACGCTCATGTTGAGAATCAGCCATTACCTGCGTGCCCTCGCCCGGCCTGCCATGCCGGTACTGGGCGCACGCAGCCCCGGTGCAAGCCGGCCGCCCGTGGTGATCTGGAATCTGCTGCGGCGCTGCAACCTGACCTGCAAGCATTGCTACGCGACGTCGGCGGACAGCGTGTTTCGCGACGAGCTGGATACCGCGGAAGCGTGCAAGGTCATCGATGACCTGCACGAAGCGGGCGTACGCGTGCTGATTCTCTCCGGCGGCGAACCGCTGCTGCGCGACGACATTTTCGAGCTGTCCGAATACGCCCGCGAGAAAGGCTTCTTCGTTGCCCTGTCCACCAACGGCACGCTGATCGATGAGCGCAATATCGATCAGATCGCTGCCGCCAAGTACGACTACGTCGGCATCAGCATCGACGGGCTGGAAGCGGTCCATGACGACTGGCGCCAGCTCAAGGGCAGCTTCGCCGCCTCGATGCACGCCATCGACCTGTGCCGCCAACATGGCATTCGTGTCGGCCTGCGCACCACCCTGACTCAGAACAACTACCCGCAGCTGCCTGCTCTACTGGCGCTGATGCGCGAGCATGACGTGCAGAAGTTCTACCTCTCACACCTCAACTACAGCGGCCGTGGTAAGCGCAGCCGCAAGGCCGACGCCCATCACCAGATGACCCGCGACGCCATGTACCAGCTGTTCGAGCAAGCCTGGGACGACGTGCAGAACGGCCGCGAAACCGATTTCGTCAGTGGCAACAACGATGCCGACGCCATCCTGCTGCTGCAGTGGGTGGAAACCCATCTGCCACAGCACCGCGATCGTCTGGAGCAGATGTTGCGCGCCTGGGGCGGCAATGCGTCGGGTGGCGGCATCGCCAATATCGACAACATCGGCGACGTGCACCCGGATACCTACTGGTGGCAGCACACCGTCGGCAATGTGCGGCGCCAGTCGTTCCGTGAACTCTGGATGGACAATCCCGAGCCGCTGCTCATCGAGCTGCGCCAGCACCCCCGGGCCGTGACCGGACGCTGCGCCGAGTGCCGCTGGTTGTCGATCTGCAATGGCAACACCCGCACCCGCGCCTGGGCTGAAGGCTATCTCTGGGGCGAAGACCCCGGCTGCTACCTCAGTGACCAGGAGATCGGTCTGCCACAACCGCAGTGCATTCCCAGCATCGCCATTTGACCAAGAGCGGCCCCAAGGCCGCCCCGTACATACCGCCAGCCCGATGAGATTCTCAGGAGTTCGCATGGATCAGCCAACCACTCTCCCCGCTTCACTTGGCGCGACCCTGGCCCCGGGCGAAGTCGCGCTCGTCGGCGCCGGCCCCGGCGACCCGGGCCTGCTTACCCTGCGTGCCTGGAGCCTGCTCCAGCAAGCAGATGCCGTGGTCTATGACCGCCTTGTCAGCGACGATCTGATGAAGCTGATACCTGAGCGCTGCGCACGCCACTACGTCGGCAAGACCAGCGGCTACCACAGCCTGCCGCAGCCGCAGATCAATCAGCTGCTGGTGGATCTGGCGCAGCAGAACCTGCGCGTGGTGCGCCTCAAGGGCGGCGACCCCTTTATCTTCGGCCGCGGCGCCGAAGAACTCGAATACCTGCTCGCCCATGGCATCAACGGTCAGGTGGTGCCAGGCATTACCGCCGCAGCGGGTTGCAGCGCCTATGCCGGGATTCCGCTGACTCACCGCGACCTGGCGCATTCCTGCCAGTTCATCACCGGTCACCTGCAGGAAGACGGCGCTCTACAGCTGCCCTGGAGCAGCCTGGTCGAGGGCAAGCAGACCCTGGTGTTCTACATGGGCCTGGCCAGCCTTGGCGAGATCTCGCGCAACCTAATTGCCGCCGGCCTGCCGGTCGACACCCCCGCCGCGTTGATCGGCAACGGTACCCGCGCCGATCAGCGGGTGGTGCGCTGCACACTGAAACAGCTGCCCTCGATGGCCCAGGCACAACAACTGAAACCTCCTACCTTGACCGTGATAGGACAAGTGGTCGGCCTGTTCGCCAATCAATCACTGGAGTTTCCGGCGCGCCTATGTGCCGAGCACAGTTCACAGGAAGCGGTTCTGGAGGCGTTATGCGACTGATCCCCTTCGCCCTGCTCATGCTCTGCGGGGCCGTTCAGGCCGCCCCGGAGGCCGTGTCGCTGGAGCAGGCCGGCGTGCTCTATGAGCAACACTGCCAGAGCTGCCATGGTGCCAATCGTTTAGGCGGGGCCGGGCCCGCGTTGCTACCCGAGAGCCTCAGCCGAATCAAACCAGATGAGGCGCGCGCGGTGATTCACAACGGCCGTCCGGCCAGCCAGATGGCCGCATTCGGTGATCGCCTTAACCCTGCGCAAATCGATGCACTGGTCAGCTACCTCTACCAACCGGCCGCCACACCACCGACCTGGAGCGATGCCGACATCCGCGCCAGCCATCGCATCCTCACCGACGTCGACGCGCTGCCGAGCACACCACAGCACAGCGCCGATCCGCTCAACCTGTTTGTCGTGGTCGAGGCCGGCAACCATCACGTGCGCGTACTGGACGGCGATCACTTCGAGGAGCTGGCCAACTTCCAGTCACACTTCGCCCTGCACGGCGGACCGAAGTTCTCGCCGGATGGCCGCTTCGTCTACTTCGCCTCGCGGGACGGCTGGATCAGCGTCTACGACTTGCACAACCTGACCATGATCGCCGAGGTACGGGCCGGGCTGAATACCCGCAACCTGGCCGTGAGCAACGACGGGCGCTGGGTGCTGGTGGGCAACTACCTGCCGGGTAATCTGGTCTTGCTGGATGCCCGTGACCTGTCGTTGGTCAAACACATTCCGACCCTTGGCGCAGACGGCACACAATCGCGGGTCAGTGCCGTGTACACCGCACCGCCGCGTGACAGCTTCGTGGTGGCACTGAAAGACGTCAAAGAAGCCTGGGAAATTTCCTATGCTGGCGAGCCGGATTTCCAGCCACGGCGCATCGAGGCTGCCGACTTCCTCGACGACTTCTCCTTCACGCCGGATTACCGCTATCTGCTGGCCACCTCGCGCAAGGCACTCGGCGGGCAGGTCATTGATCTCGATACCGGCAAGGCGGTCACCGACATTCCGTTGCCGGGCATGCCGCACCTGGGCTCGGGCATCTACTGGAAACGCGGCGGTAACTGGGTATTCGCCACGCCCAACGTAAGCAAGGGGCTGATCTCGGTGCTCGATCTGCAGAGCTGGAAACTGATCAAGGAAATCCCCACCGAAGGGCCGGGGTTCTTCATGCGCAGCCACCTCAACTCACCCTACGCCTGGACCGACGTGTTCTTCGGCCCCAACAACGATGCGGTGCACCTGATCGACAAGCAGACCCTGGAGGTCGCCCATACGCTAAGGCCGATGCCTGGGAAGAATGCTGCACATGTCGAGTTCACCAACGACGGTCGCTACGCGCTGCTCAGCGTCTGGGACACCGATGGCGCGCTGATCGTCTATGACGCCAAGACATTGAAAGAGATCAAGCGCATTCCGATGAACAAGCCGTCCGGCAAGTACAACGTCGGCAACAAGATCGAGTACGCCGAAGGCACGTCGCACTAAAGGCAAACGACGATAAAAGCGTCTGGAGGATCGGGTCAACCTGCACGGATTTTCGCCCAATAAGTAGGGTGGGCTTCAGCCCACCATGAGGGAGCAGGAAACGCCCCCGGAGGACCGAAGCGCAAAGCCGCCCAACCCACAAAGCTCGCGATTACCTTCACCAAGTAGGGTGGGCTTCAGCCCACCAAGAGGCGCAGAAAAGCGCCCAAGACAGCTGAAGCGCAACACCGCCCGACCCAAACCTCGAGTGCTATTGTCCAGCCTGGAACCCCCTTTCGGCTTTTATCTTTCATTCCAACCTGCTTTCATATCAAATCCTTTGATATGAGCACGCTTTCATGGACATCGATCTCGCCCGCACTTTTCTCGAGATCATTCGCAGTGGCAGCTTCGTCGCCACGGCCGAGCGACTGCATATCACCCAGACCGCAGTCACTGCACGGGTGCGCAGCCTCGAAACGCAGCTCGGCTGCCGGCTGTTCGTGCGCAACCGCGCCGGTGCGCGGTTGACCAGCGACGGCGAGCGTTTCGTCACCTATGCCACCCAGTTGGTGCAGACCTGGGAAACCGCCCGACGAGAGCTGCCCCTGCCGCGCGGCTATGACAAGCTGCTGTCGCTGGGCGCCGAAATCAGCCTGTGCAATCCATTGATGCTGGCCTGGGTCCAGCGCCTGCGCCAGATGATGCCCGACCATGCCTTTCGTAACGAGGTGGCCAGTGGCGAGGAGCTGCAGAAGCAGCTAGGCCTCGGCGTGCTGGATGCGGCGCTGGTGCATCAGCCCGAGTACTGGCCTGGGCTGCAGGTCGAGCAATTGCTCGAAGAAAAGCTGATCCAGGTGGTTCACAGCTACATCCCCGAGCCTTATCTGTACGTCGACTGGGGCCCGGCGTTTCGTAGTCAGCATGACCGTGCTCTGCCGGAGCACATCCGCACCGCGCTTTCCTTCAGCCTCGGCCCACTGGCGCTGCAGTATCTGCTGCAGCATGGCGGTCGCGGCTACTTTCGCACGCGCGTGGTCCAACGCTACCTTGACGAGGGCGTGCTCAAACGGGTCGAGCAGGCGCCCGAGTTCAGCTACCCGGTCTACCTGGTGTATCCCCATGCCGCCGAGTCGCCGGCGCTGCAGCGTGCCGTTGCGCTGCTGCGAGAAGCTGCCGAAGAGGAATACGACTGGTCGCGCTGGAACTATGAAATCTAGCCGGGTAAATCCAGACAAAACGCCAGGACAACGACGGCTCAGTTGCTGAGCCGCTTCATCCAGTTCTGGTAAAGCCCGGCGACCAAATCGCTCTGGGTGATCATGCCGACCAGGCGCTGCTCGGCGTCGACGACGGGCAAGCAAGACATGCGGCGGTCGGCCAGCAAATGGACAAGATCGGCCAGATGCGCGTCTTCATGCACCGAGACCACCGGCGCGCTCATGATCCCCTCCACTCGCACCTCACGACCGAACGTCAGCCGCCGCAGGTTGAGCCGTGACGGGCTGGGCTCGAAGTGCTGCAGCAGATCGGTCAGGGTGAGGATGCCCACCAGCTTGCCGCTGCCCGGTTCAAGCACGGCCAGCGAATGCAGCCGGTGCCGACGCACGACATCCCAGGCCTGACGCATCCGGGCCGCTGGGTCGACCCAGTGCAACTCGCGGCACATGATGTCGGCAGCGGTGACGGTACCCATGCTGCGGCGAATGGCATGAGTCTCGGTGCGTTTGATCAAGTCCACTAAATCGTCGCGGGTGACGTCGACGTACTCACCGAAATCCTCCAGTGCACGGTCCACGTCATCGCTGGTGAAGCTCATCTGCTCCTCCCCCAGCGGGACACTGCCAGTCTGCTCTGCGCCACTGGCCGCGCGCGGTTTGGGATAGGGATGGCGCGTGAGGTTGTTGTAGACCAACGCAGCGGCAATCAGCAGCAGCGAGTTGAAGGCCACCGGAATCAGCAGGCCATAACCCAACTCGCTGATGCCCGGCCCGCCGATGGCGGCGACCATCGCCAGCGCACAGCTTGGCGGATGCATGCAGCGCAGCAAGAACAGACAGGCAATGGCCAGGCACACGGCCAGGACCGCCGCGGCCACCGTGGGCAAGGCACTGGCGCCCAGCGCGACGCCAATGGTCACCGCAATGAGGTTGCCACCGAGCACTGACCAGGGTTGGGCGAAGGGACTCGACGATGCACTGAAGAGGATCACCGCCGAAGCGCCGGCTGGCGCGACGATATGCAGCGTGACCGGGCCGCCGAACAGCCAAAGACCGATGGAAACCATTGGCAGCACCACCAGACCCACGCCGATCACCGCGCGCAGCCATTCCTTCGGCCCCACGCTCAATGGTACCGGAAAGAAGGATCGCAGCCAGTCGTTGAAAGGGTCTTGCATGGGCTCGGCTTGGAAGAGGTATAGCACTCAGGCACTGCGACTATGCCACAGGTTCCGGCAGTGCCTCCCGCGAGCTGCGATGCAGGGTGCGATGGCCCACTGCCAATCAGGTCATCCCGGCAGGCTACGGGTGCTTCAGTCGGGCAAGTGTTTTAGCCAGTTCCGATAGAGCGCCGCGATCAGATCGGTCTGGGTGATCATGCCGACCAGGCGCTGCTCGGCGTCCACCACCGGCAGGCAATGCAGGCCCTTATCGGAGAGCAGGAACACCAGATCGACCATGTGCGTGTCCGGGTTAACCGTGACCACCGGCGTACTCATGATCGAGCGCAGCCGAGCGCCGCCTGCGCGTTTCAATTGGCTGAGACGCAGACGCGCCGGCGTCGAGCGCAGATGCTTGAGCAGGTCGACCAGCGTGACGATGCCGAGCAGCTCGCGACTGTCGCCTCTAACCACCGGCAAGGAATGCAGGCGGTGCTCGCGCAGGCTCTGCCAGGCACGTTGAATGGAGCAGTCCGGGGTGCCCCAGTAAAGATCGCGGGACATGATGTCGGCGGCGGTTATCTCGCCCATGCTGCGTCGCAACGCATGCTTTTCGGTCTGCTTGATCAGCTGTGCCAGATCATCCCGGGTGACGTCGACGTACTCACCGAACTCGGCCAGCGCCCGCTCCACGTCGTCATCTCTGAAGCTCATGCGCTCGCTGGGCAACGGGTCATGGGTGTGATGAGTGTTGCCCTTCTGCGCCCGCGGCTTGGGGTAGGCGTGTCCGCTGAGATTGTTGTAGAGCAGCGCCACCACCACCAGCAGCAACGAGTTGAACGCTACCGGGAAGAGCAACTGGAACCCGTATGCGTGCAGCTCCGGACTGCCGACCACCGCCACCAGCGCCAGCGCCGCACCCGGCGGATGAAGGCAGCGCAAACCGAACAGGCAGATGATCGCCAGCGCCCCGGCCAGGCCGGCCGCCATCGCCACAGGCAAGGGGCTGGCACCCAGCGCGATACCGATGGCAGCGGCCAACAGATTGCCGCCGATCACCGACCATGGCTGGGCGAAGGGGCTCGACGAGGCCGCGAACAGCAACACAGCGGACGCAGCCGCCGGCGCAGCCAGCGGCAAGGTGACAGAGATCCCGAACACCCAGGCGCTGAACGGGATGACCAGCAACAACGCCAAGCCGATGCCCGTTGCGGCACGCAGCCATTCAGCGGGACGCGCCGATAAAGGCACGGGCGCAAAGGATCGACACCAGTCTAAAAGGCGTTCCTGCATGGTTCCTGCTTGCGTTGAGTCTGTTGATCGCCGCTACGCCCAACCGCTTGCATAAACGGGCCGCGTCGGTCGATCAAAGGAGGTCCGATGCCTCAAATAAGGGCACGGACGAATCGGGCGCACATTGTCGGTGCGCGCCGGACCCAACGCTAATGAATAGTATTGATTCTTTGCTGCAGTATTTTTGTTATCAAGTTTCCGCCTGGCTTGTCTTATCTTCAGCAACAGGCAAGCCCTGACGCGATCGGTCGGTTAAAAACCCGGGAATATGGCTTACCGAGTCTGCTAACACGCTTGGCTGATAGCAGGCCGCGCCTCTTTCTCCTGCTCGCCAATCAGCGCCGCAACGATGCGCATCACCTCGAGATTGGCCTCTTCCATCTCGCTCATATGGCGGAGCGCGTCTTCCAGTGCCTGCCGACGAAACGCCTCGATAGCCTGCTGCCCCTGATGATGGACAGCCGTGTGCGGACGCTCGATCTGCCGAAAATGCTCCAGCCGGTGCATGCCGCGACTGGTTTCCCCGTAGTACCAGCGACCGAAGCGACACTCACGCTCGCTTGGCAAAACCGGCGCCTGCTGGCTGTCCGATCCGAGGACATGGTTGTAGACGACGAACTTGAGCGACAGCTCATCGAGGTTGGCCAACTCGATACCCGCACGGAACGAGGAACGCTCGATGCCGTGGCGCATGTTGCCGGCCAACCCATGCAGGTGCTGCATGGCTGCCACGGCCCGTTCGGTGGTACGGCTGAACCCCTGCGCAAGGCCGCCCTGCACCTGGATATAAGCGTCAACGCTGGCGATCTCGGCCTGCACCTGGGTGATTTCTTGAACGATATCAGCGGTAGCCAATGCGGTCTTTTCCGCCAGGCTGCGGATTTCCCCTGCAACCACGGCGAAGCCGCGACCGGCGTCACCCGCCCGCGCCGCCTCGATGGCCGCATTGAGGGCGAGCAAGTTTGTCTGGCTGGCGATGCCGCTGATGAGATCGACGATGCCGTTGATCTGTTGCGAATGGGCTGCAAGGGCGTCGACCTGCTGCGAAGCCTGGTTGAGCCCGTTCTCCATCTCGACCGCCTTGTTCTGTAGCTCGCCGAAGTGCTGCTGGTTGCTCAGCGCGGCGTCGGCAACCTGCTCGGCCTGTGTGCGGTTTTCGCTCAGCTGGCCAGTGAGGTATTCGAACGAATCGCCCAGATGCTCCACCGAATGGCTGAAGCGGACCAGATTGCCGGCAACGCCGCGGTAATAGTCCAGCTGGCGTTGCCCATCGACGCTGGCGGCGCTGACCGCGGCCGCCTGCGCCTCCAGCGCTGCGATACGCGCGGCCTGCTCCGCGCAAATTTGCTGCAGCCGATCATGCTTCAGCTGCAGATCGCGGGCGGCTCGTTTCCATCTGAAAAACATCGTCTGCCTCGCCGGGTTCAGTGAAGCGTGTAGCCGTTATCGACCACCCAATCCTGGCCGTAGACGCCACGCGCGCCCTGCGAGAGCTGGAACAGAATGACATTCGCCACCGCGGCAGATTCGAGGAAATGCCCCGGTAGCAAGCGCTGGGTGACGCCTTCGGCCACCTGCTCGAGTTGCTCATCGGGCAGCCCCAGCGTGCCCCAGATCGCAGTGGCCGTCGGCCCCGGGGAAACCACATTGATGCGCACGTTCAGCGGAGCGAACTCCACCGCCAGGGTGCGGGCATGTGCGACCAGTGCGGCTTTGCTGGCGATATAGGCCGCCAGCCCCGGGAAGGTGCTGCGCGTCAGGAAGGTGCCGACGAACACCACCGATGCTGGTTTGGCCAATTCGGCACGCAACGCGCCCAGGGTGTTCAGCGCGCCGGCTCCATTGACCGCCCACTGGCGCTCGAAGCAAGCCACGTCGAGGCTGTCGCCCAACTCGGCGATGCCCGCGTTCGGCACCAGATAGTCCACCGGACCCAGCTCGGCAGCCCGACGCGCCAGCAGCTGTAGATCATCCGCCGAGGTCACGTCGCCCTCGACCCAATGCAGGTGCTCAGAATAGGTTTCCATCAGCTGTGCCAAGCCGCCCAGGCTGCGCGACATGGCCAGTACTCGCGCGCCGCGCTGCAGCAGTGCGGTGCACAGCGCCAACCCGATACCCGAACTGGCCCCGGTGACGACGGCCAGGCGTTCATTGAATTCATTTTTCATCATCATCTCCGATGCCGGCAATCGCCGGGCCGCAGGCTGCCCGTCCCGGAATTGGCAGGCAGCATTTCTTTAGGGGGTAGCGGGATAAGAGGTTTGTTCAGCGTCTAGCCTGGGTGGCCATCGACCCGCGCGGTGACCAGCATCGGTGCATAGCGCCAGGCATATAGGGCGAACGCCAGGGTCCAGCAGATCGCGGCAAGCCACAGGCCAGTCAGTGGCCATTCGGTAACCAGAAACACCCGCGAGGCCGCACCGAGGTTGAACAATACGAAGGCGCTGACGATACCGGACGGCAGCTGTAACGGCCGGCCGGTATGCCCGAGCGTGACGCGAGCAATCATCGCCAGGATCAAGCCGCTCATGGAACCGACCGACAGCGCATGCAGCGACGAGCTGGAGCTGTCCAGCAGACCGAAATTCCACAGCGCCAACCCGGTTGCGGCGATCACCAGCCAGAGCATGGCCAGGTGCAGCGACCACAACAGCGGCACGCGCCAGATGCCACTGTCATACCAGCGCACCAGCCGCAGCAGGTGCCCGGCGCCAATGGCGAGAAACAGCACGCCGAGCCCGAGGTTCTGTTGCAAGGCAACGCCGGCGGCGTATAGCGCAGCGATCAGAGCGGTGCCCACCAGCAACGCTACGTCCAGCCAGAGCCACGGCTTGACCGCTTCGGTGCGGCCAAGACCGCGTTGGGTGAAGAAAGGAATCACGCGTCCGCCGATGATGGCCATCAGCGCCGCCACCAGCCAAAGCCCAGCGAGAACGCCCTGGCGCTGCAAACCGTCATCGCCGAGCGCGATGCCACAGAGCACCAGCACATCGGCGGCCGTCATCAGGCCGAGCACGGCGATGATCGGGTAGTTGCGCTTCTGCTTGGCCACCCAGAGCATGCGCGCCATCAGCCCGGTTACACCCAACATGAACAGCAGATCGAGCGGAATCAGCAGCGCCAACGGCAGCCCGAACAACCAGCCGAGACGCGCCAGCAGCCAGACTACGGCCAGCGCCATCAGCCTGTTGCCCGATACGCCAGGCTGACCGGTCCAGGTCTGCCCTGCCGTGAGCAGAAAGCCGGCAACGATAGCCATGGCAAAGCCGAACAGCATTTCGTGGCGGTGCCAGGACAACCAGCCGCCGGTTGGCTGGAAGCCCGGCCAGAGGCCAGTCCACGCAGCGATCCACAAGGGAATAGCGAGCAGCGCGAAGAGGCTGCCGGCGAGAAAAAACGGGCGAAAGGCGAGCCGCCATACGGGCGGGATACTCAAGGCTTTTCGCCGATCGATAACTTGCACAAAGGCCTCCTGAACTTGCTCGTATCTGCCTGAAGGAACAAAGCCCTGCGGGTCAGAACAGTGATCGCTCCGGAATCGCGGAGCCAGGCCTACTTTTTACAGGGTTGGGGGCTTTGGCAGACTTGATTGCAATCATCTTTTTTTTGGAGGGATCCTGGCGGCGACCGCCGGCAGGTCTACGATCTCAGACCCAGCGCGTCGAACGCACCGGCTCAGTAGGAGCCAGCTTGCTGGCGATCCACACTCGCCCAGGCAACCGGCACCCGGCGGACGCCGAACCATGATCGCGAGCAAGCTCGCTCCTAAGAAAAGCGTACCGATGTTGAGTCAGCTTCGTGAACAGCGGGCGAACACGCGCCGCTTCCTGTAGGCCCGTAGGATGGATCACGCTTCATCGATCCACCGGGTGGCGCTCCACCGAACCAAACCGAGTCACGGTGGATGTAAAAAACGACGTCCACCCTACATCCGCCGGTACATCACCATGGCCCAGCCGGACGCACCTGTAGGGTGGGCTTTAGCCCACCAGATGCTTCCACCCCATCTCGCCCTCTGCGACCGACCAACCGCCCCGGTGGGCTGAAGCCCACCCTACGTCAGCTGTGGCGCGAGGGAAGCAGATCGCTATTTCGGCTCGTGCTTGACCGTTTCGGTAGAAGCTGCGCTTTCGCCGTCGCTCATGGACTTGCGGAAGCCGCTGATCGCGCCACCCAGATCCGTGCCCAGACCGCGCAGGCGCTTGGTGCCGAAGAGCATGACCACGATCAGCAGAACGATTAGAAGTTGCCAGATGCTGATACCCATCATTTCAGTTACCTCATCGAGTGGTAGGTTGCGGTCTAGTGACCGGCGTGAGCTTGTTGATGACCGGGCATGCCGTGGGGCATGCCGGACGTTTGCTGAAGCACCGACTGGTCGATGTCCTCGAATCGCAGCACGCGGCCGCCGTGCATGGCCGCCAGTCCCTTGGCCGCAGACTCGTCGGCAAAGGTTGCCAGCACCACGCCCATGGCGCCCTTGAGCGACGTACCCGCGACATAGTAGGCGCTGGTGGCGTCGATCAGGAATTTGTCATCTGGGTGCTCCCAGGTGGAGCGGCCCATGTCGTGCACGTAGAGCTTGGCGTTGAGCATGCGGTTTTCCGGTTGCAACCACCAGCCGAGCATCTCCGCGGTGGAACAGAATTTACGTACCCCGCCCTTTTCTACCGCCTGCCCCTTGGGCCCCGGGAAATCGCTGATCACCATGCCGCAGACATGGCATTCATCGCTGCTGTGAAAGGCCACCGGCTCGAGCAGTTGCTCGCTCTGCTCGGCCTCGTTACAACCGGCCAGGCCTAGCACCATCGCAGCGGTGATCAGGACGCGTGACGCTCTGTATAGCGCATTCATCGTTACAGTTTCCTTCTCATGGTCATGCGGGACGACGGCGGAACACGCCATAGGCCAGCAGCAGTGAAACACCCACCCACAGCAACAGGCACAGCCAGAGCGCGGCGGTTGGCATCGGCAGCTCGCTACCCAGCGACAGCACGCCCATGGCATTGCCGCCCTCGAAGCCGGACAGATTGATCAAACGGTAGATGTCGGCCGGGTTCAGCAGCAGCAGCCACGGCAGCGCTTCGGGGCTGAAGCTGCCCTCACTGAGCACCAGCAGCGCCAGCAAGACGAGGTCGAACACCAGTACGAAGAGAAACCACACGCCAAGCGCTAGGCCGGCCGCACTGGATTTCTCGCTGACCTTGCTGCTCAGCACATAGGCCAGGGCGAGGAACACCCAACCGAGCAACGTCGAAGAGATCATGAAGCGGCCAAAGGCCCAAAGCAGCAGACCGATTTCGATGTCTTCGACCAGCACGGCGATGGCCAGCATCGCGCAGCCGAAACCGATCAACACCGCCAGCGCCAGGATCAATCCGTGGCCGACGAACTTGCCCAGCAGGATCTGCCCGCGTCCCAGCGGGTAGGTCAGCAGCAGCATCAGGGTGCCGCCCTCGTCCTCGCCGACAATGGCGTCGTAGGCCAGCAGCAGTGCGATCAGCGGCATCAGGAAGGTCGCCAGACTCGCCAGGCTGGCGATGGTCGCCGGAATCGAGGTAAAGCCAAGCTGACCGGATGCCGCTGCGCCGAGCCAGGCAATGCCCACCGCCAGCACCGCGAATAACAGGCTGATCGCAAGCAACCAGCGGTTGCGCAAACCGTCGCTGAATTCTTTGCGGGCGATGTTCCAGATCTGGTTCATAACGTGCCCTCCGCCGCGCGGACGTCGCCGGCGCGCTGCATGTAGTAGCGATACAGGTCTTCGAGCGATGGCTGATGGATTTCGATGTCGTCCGGCTCGCCCTCGCCCAGCAATTCGCGCAGCAGCGGCAGTTTGTGGCCATTGATGGCCGACACCTCGACGCTGTGTTCTCCCAGCGAACGTGCGCTATGGCCCGCGTCTCCCCAACGCTGCAACCAGCCGGCGCTGTCGCCGATGCCACTGGCGCGAATGCGCACCGGCAGCCCCGCCTCGACGCGCAGCTGCGCCAGGCTGCCGACCGCCTGTAGCTGACCTTTGGCCAGAATCGCCGCCCGATTGATATGCGCTTCGACGCCGGGCAAGACGTGCGAGCAGAGGATGACGCTGGTGCCTCGTTGGCGCATCCGGTCGATCAGCTCATAGAGATCGCCGGTTGCGATGGGATCGAGCCCCACCGTGGGTTCGTCGAGCAATAGCAGACGCGGCTCACCAAGCAGCGCCTGAGCCAGGCCGAGACGCTGGCGCATGCCCTTGGAATAGGTCTTCACCCGGCGTTCGGCAGCGTGAGACAGCCCGACCTGTTCCAGCAGTTCGTCCACCTGCTTCACTGCTGCGCCTTTCAGCCGAGCGAAGTGCCGCAGCGTCTCGCGGCCACTGAGCTGCGGATAGAAGGTCACGTTCTCAGGCAGGTAACCCAGCTGGCGGCGGACTTCGGGATCATGCGGCGCCCGACCGAGCACACGCACCTGCCCTTCGCTGGGCGTGAGCAGGCCAAGAATCAGTTTCATGCTGGTGGTCTTGCCGGCGCCGTTGTGGCCGAACAGGCCCAGCACCTCACCCTCGCCGAGGGTCAGGTTCAGATCATGCAGCACGGTCATGCTGCCGTAACGCTGGTTCACGCCCTGGATCTCTACTGCGCTCATGGCGTTGGCTCCTGCGTTTTGCTCATCAATGGATCGGTTGGCGGCTTCATCAACGGATGGCTGTCCTGCACGCCGGGCGACTTGATGACCGGGAAGGCCCGCTGAACCCAGCGCAGCACCTCGATGCTCGGGCTGTTCATCAACAGCCGCACCTGCGGGTAAAGCCACAACAGACGATCGACGTTGTCGTTGGGCTCGTAGGCGACGTCGCCCAGCCCATCATCGTTGCGGTCCCAACCCAGATAGTCGCTCCAGTAGTTGCCACGGCCATCGATGGACCATTCCTGAGTGCGGGTGGCCACGTACTTGACCTGCTGCTGATTGTCGATGAAGGCGTTGCCAGAGATGCGGTTGTCTTCCGAGCCCGCAGTCAGGTGGATGCCCAGCGCGCTTTTCTCGAAACGGTTGCCCGCAATGGTGTTGAACAAGGAGTTGTAGATGAACAGCGCCTTGCCCTCGGCGCCCGAGATCATGCTGTCGCCGGTCGAGCCGCTGCGCACGTCGCTGACGACGTTGTCGCGGATGGTCGAATAGGTGATGTAGTTCATCAGGATGCCGTAGTTCTCGTCACCCTCGGAGCGATTGCCGATGACCTCCAGCTTGCGGCTCTGCATCAGCGCATAGCCGGTACGAGTGCGACGGGTGACGTTGCCGATCACGCTGTTGTCATTGGCGAACATGTAGTGCACGCCGTACCGCAGATCTTCCAGCACGTTGCCTTCGAGGTGATTGCCGTTGGAAGTATCGATGTAGATGCCATCGCGGGTGTTCCGCACCTGGTTGTCGATGATGCGCGCGCCACTCACGGCGTAGAGGTGAATGCCGTTGCCGCGGTCCTGGGAACGAATGCTCGTGTCGCCTTCGATCTGGTTGCCGATCAGGCTCACGTCTTTCGAGCCGTCGACCCAGATGCCGAAGCCGGGGCCACGCAGCTGGTTGTCGCGGATCACCACGCGCTGCGCCTTTGGCTGGATGAAGATGGCGGCGTTCATCGCGGTCAGATCGCGGCCCCAATCAAGCAATGTGCAGCCTTCGACGGTGACATCGGACGCCTCGATCAGCAGGCCGTTGCCCTCGCCCTGCGCCTGCAACACGGCGCCAGGCTCGCAGCGCAGCTGCATGGGCTGGTCGATGCTGAACTGACCGGTGTATTCGCCGGCCGGTAAGCGCCAGCGGTTGCCCCCTTCCGCCTCGAGCGGCAGGGCTGAAATAGGTTGCGGGGCCGCCACGGCCACCCCGCAGAACAGGGCCAGCAGCAGCGCTGCCAGCGGTTGAAACCTTGATATCGCCTGAGATCTGAGCACTGCGTTGTTCCTCTTCAGCTTCCAGGCAGGTGAAAGGCGGGAGCGATTGCCCCCGCCCAGTCGTGTTACGCCGGCTCGACCAACATGCGGCCGACCATTTCCATGTGCAGCGCGTGGCAGAACCAGCTGCAGTAGTACCAATGCAGGCCGGGCTTGTCGGCCGTAAAGGTGATGGACGCGGTCTGCTGCGGGCTGATCTCCATGCTCGCGCCGTGGTTGGTCATGACGAAGCCGTGAGACACGTCTTCGATCTGGTCGATGTTGGTGATGGTTACGGTAACTTCGTCGCCCTGCTTGACCGTGAACTCGGTCATGCCATAGGTCGGTGCCATCGAGGTCATGTACACCCGCACCTTGTTGCCGTCGCGGATCACCTTGTTGTCGGTTTCCAGGTTGATGCCGTCCTTCTTCGCCCGCTCGACCGTCGGTGCGAAGAATGGGTCGTCACGCTTCCAGATCTTCTGCGGCTTGATCTGGTCACGACGCGCGAGGATGCAATCGTGCGGCTCGGCGTAGGTCGGGCCGTCGTGCACCAGCTTCATTTCGTCACCGGAGATGTCGATCAACTGATCGTTTTCCGGGTGCAGCGGGCCGGTCGGCAGGAAGCGGTCCTTGGAGAACTTGCACAGTGCCACCAGCCACTTGCCATCGGCCTCACTGGTTTCGGTCAGCGAAGCATGCAGGTGGCCCGGCTGATATTGCACGTCGAGTTTTTGCTTGATGTAGTTGACCTTCTCGCCGTTGTAGGCGCGTACCGCGTCGGCCATGTTCCACTTCACCACCTGGCTGTCGATGAACAGCGTGGTGTAGGCATTGCCGCGACCATCGAAGGTGGTGTGCAGCGGGCCGAGACCCAGTTCCGGCTCGGCGGCGACCACGTCGCGCGGGTCCTTCAATTTGTCGTCGAACAGATCATCGAGCTTGGCGATTTCGATCATGGTGACCGTTGGCGACAGCTTGCCAGCCGCAATGAAGTACTTGCCGTCGGACGAGGTGTTGCAGCCGTGCGGGTTCTTCGGCACCGGGATGTAGCGGGTGAATTCCGAACCGGCGCGGCCATCGACCACCGGTACTTTCGAGTCGCCGACGGTGCTGAACTTGCCGGCTTTGATCGCCGCCTCGATGCGCGGAATGTTGTACACCACCACCCAGTCGCGCTCGTTGCGCATCATGCCGCCCAGGTCGGTGGCTTTCTCCGAGTTATAGCAGGTGGAGGCGGCGTACTTGCCGGTGTAGTCGGCGTCGGTGTTGTCCAGGTTGCCGTCGACGATGACCTGAAAGGCCATTTCCATCTTCTCGGCATCGATGACGTTGAACATGGTGTAAGCGCTTTCGGCCTGCAGGTCGAAGTTGCTGCCGTCGTTGGGGTGCGGAATGACGAACTCGGCGTTGGCGAACACATACTTGGTGTGCGGCACCTTCTGCAGACGCAGGCCGTGGATGGCCTGTACGTTCGGCACGGTGAGCATCTTGTCGCACTTCATGATGTCGAGGCGGATACGCGCGACGCGGCTGTTGGCCTTGTCGTTGATGAACAGGTACTTGCCGTCGTACTTGCCGTCAGTCATCGAGATATGCGGATGGTGGCAGTCGCCGTTCAGGAACTTGGCGCTCTCGCCCATGATGTGGCGGCTTTCGTTGGTCAGGCCCCAACCGGTGGCGGAATCGACGTTGAATACCGGGATGCGCATCAGCTCGCGCATCGAGGGTACGCCCACCACGCGCACTTCGCCCTGGTGACCGCCGCTCCAGAAACCGTAGTAGTCGTCCAGTTCGCCCGGTGCGACGTGGATTTTCTGTTGTGCGTCCTTGACCGCTGCGGCCCAGGTCTCACGGCTCATGACTGCGCCGCCGAATGCGGTCGCTGCCACGGCGGCGCCGGTCAGGGCACTGGCGCCCAGGAAGCCACGGCGGCTAAAGCCACTCTTTTCCAGCGTTTCGGGGGTGTTCTTGCTCTTGTCGCTCATGGGGTGTTGCTCCTTATCGTGTACGGACAGGTCAAACGATCGGTTGCGAGCGTTCGCGATCAGGCGTGCCGCTCTGCGGGTCTACCACTTGCACTACGGGAATCAGCGTTGGGCCGGCCGGGGCTTTCTTGCCGCGCTTGGCGCGCTTGTTCTTCACGATCAGCGGCGGGCACTTGTTTTCGTTGTGATAGGTCATCTGGCAATCGAGGCAGTAGTGGCACTCGTTGTGATTGATGTGCCCGTCCGGATGAATCGCCTGGACTTCACATTCGTTGGCACAGACCTGACAGGGGTTGCCGCACTCCTTGCGCCGCTTGAGCCAGTCGAACAGGCGGAAGCGGCCAGTGATCGCCAGCCCCGCGCCCAGCGGGCAGACGTAGCGGCAGTACACCTTGCGGGTGAAGATGTTGATTGCCAGCAGGGCCACGGCGTAGGCGACGAACCACCATTGGCGGTCGAACTTGAGGGTGATGGCGGTCTTGAACGGCTCTATCTCGGCGGCCTTCTCGGCCATCGTCATCGACTCCAGCGAGATGCCGAACAGCACCAGCAGCACGATGTACTTGATCGCCCAGAGCCGCTCATGCACCGCGAAGGGCACCTCGTACTGACGGATCTTGAGTTTGCGAGCAGCCTCGTTGATCAGCTCCTGCAACGCCCCGAAGGGGCACAGCCAGCCGCAGAAGACTCCACGACCCCAGAGCAGAATGCTGGCGGCGGTGAAGACCCAGAGGATGAAGATCACCGGATCGGTAAGGAACAGCTCCCAGCGGAAGTCCTGCACCAGGGCGTGCACGAAGGTCAGCACGTTGACCACCGACAGCTGCCCCAGGGCATACCAGCCGATGAACACAACGGTGAAGATCAGGTAGCCGTGGCGCAGCTTCTTCAAGAAGTTGGGGTGCTGGGTGAGTTTGTCCTGCATGAAGAGGATGACGGTCAGCAGAAGCAGCGCGGCCAGGATCACGCCAATCTGGAAGCTCTGCTGGTACCAGATGGTGACCCACATCGGCCGGTTGGCCTCCTCGGCCGCAGCCAGTTCCTCGGCGGTTGGTTGCGGGCGCTCGATGTACTGCTCGGGCATCTCGTACGGCAGTTCGAAGCTGGTGAACATGCCACTGATCGGGCCGGTCTGGCGGCGCACCAGCAACTCCAGTGTCCACGGCGAACCGGGATCAAACGCAGAATGCTCACGGACGATGAACACCGCCATTTCGCTGAAATCCGGCATGCCTTCGGCATACACGTCGTCGAGGCGCTGGAAGTCCATGTCGCGGAAGCTGATGACGTTGCCGAACTGGCGCAGCTGCACTCGATCGAAGATGCCGCCGCGCACATAGCCCGAACCCTTGAAGGAGTATTCGCCGCTGGCCATGACCGCGACCGCGTGCTCGCCTGGCTTGAGCTCCTCCATCAGGTCGGCGTAGTGAGCGTCGCCAAGCAGGGCCCGGCCGATGGTGGGCGGGTTCAGGTGGGTGGCGTAGAGGTCGATGAAAGTCTCGTCGACCTCTTCCGGTGACGCCTCGTCGATGCCCTCGGCTTCGGTTCCTTTGAACGCCTGATCGATGGCGCCCTTGGTCAGATGCAGGCGGCGAATCGCGCCATTACCCGTCAGCTCGCTCCAGTTGGCGGGCTCGTAATAATCCTCGCGGACGGTAGCCGGCTTTTGCGCTGCGCCGACTTTGTCCTCCACCAGCCCAAGCGACACGGCAACATCGCGAGCGGCGCGCATGACGGTTTCATTGACCACCATGACAGTGACAGTGGCGCCAGTGACCGCATCGATGGTGACCGCCTTCTCGTCACTGGAGTGGCCGACCACGACCCGCTGGTCGACCTTGATACCCTCGTACTTGGCCGTGAATGCATGGAGTTTTTCAATCGGAATGCCGACCAGCAGGATCGGCTCATGATGCTCGAGCACATAGGCATCGACGATCACACCCTGCGGATCGAGCAGCACCTGCATATTGATCGGTTTGCCTGAGTAGGCCGGAATATCGACTACGTTGATGGTCTGGAAGGCATAACCCAGCACCTCGTCATCCTTCGAGAGGGTGCGGACCTGATAGTCGCCTTCGGCGGCCGAAACGCTGGCGCCTGGGAAGAATTGCTCGATGCGCTGCTGCTCGACCTCGTATTCCTTGCCCTGCACGGTGGAGACACTGAGCATCAGCGCCAGCAGCAGGACAAAGCCGAGCCCCCATGCGCCTCTGGTGCCAGCTGCGAAAGAGAAACGGGAAGTCATGGCCTACCTACTTAGGTTTGCGAATATGGAGTGATGGTAGGGAGCAGGCCCGGCGCTCTCCTTGATTGATATCAAGCTTGGCCGGTACCTGTGATTGCATTGAGCCATGTCAATGCGGGAGGGAGGTGGGTGCCGCTGGTTCGCGAATGTGCCTCTACACCTTATACGAACGCTGCCGCAGGCAAGGGCTATATTCGGCAGCTGGCGAGCCCGTCCGTCTATAAGCAACCATGGGCGGATGTGCGGCGAAACGGCTTTGCAGACGCTCACATCGCGAGCTTGCTCTACAGGAGCCGTAGGGCGGGCTTCAGCCCACCAATTGACCGTACATCGCGCTGCGGGAAGGCACCTGCTGCACTAAGGCGTGACGAGCAGGCGGTCGAAATCGGGTACCCATCGCGCCGGGATCGGGCGGAACGCTGCTCCACCCACAACCGTCACGAGCCGTGACGCCCAGGCGGTGTCAGGTAAGCCGCCGTCGCACCACGATTGGCTTCGCTGGCCTTGATTTCCATCCGCGCAATGCTGCGCAGATGCACCTGATCGGGGCCGTCGGCGAAGCGTAAGGCACGGCCGCCGGTCCACATGTCCGCCAGCGGCGTGTCCGGCGTCAAACCCATCGCGCCGTAGACCTGCATGGCTCGATCCGCAACGTTGGTGAGCATTCTGGGCACCAATGCCTTGATCATCGAGATCTCCTTGCGCGCCGCCTTGGCGCCGACCTCGTCAATCATCCAGGCGGTTTTCAGCACCAACAGACGCGCCTGTTCGATCTCGATGCGCGACTCGGCAATCCAATCGCCGATGTTCGAGTATTGCTGCAGATACTTGCCGAACGCCTTGCGCTCCTGGCAGCGCTCGACCATCAGTTCCAGCGCCAGCTCGGCCATGCCTATCGAGCGCATGCAGTGATGAATACGACCCGGGCCGAGTCGCGCCTGGGCCATCATGAAACCGTCGCCCTCCTTGCCCAGCAGATTGGCTACCGGTACCCGCACGTTACGCAGGACCAATTCGCTGTGGCCTTCCGGCGCCAGATGATTCATCACCGGAATGTTACGTACCAGCTCGACGCCGGGCGTGTCGAACGGCACCAGAATCATGCTCTGCTGCTGATGGGTCTCCGCGTCCGGGTCGGTCTTGCCCATGACGATCAACAGTTTGCAGTTGGGGTGCGAGGCGTTGGTGATGAACCACTTGCGGCCGTTGATCACGTAATCATCGCCCTCGCGGCGGATCAGCGTCTGGATATTGGTGGCATCGGAGGACGGCACGTCCGGTTCGGTCATGGCGAAGGCCGAGCGGATCTCGCCTTCAAGCAAGGGGTTCAGCCAGCGCTCGCGCTGCTCCGGCGTGGCGAACATGTGCAGCAGCTCCATATTCCCGGTATCCGGCGCATTGCAGTTGAACACCTCCGACGCCCAGTGCACGCGGCCCATGATCTCCGCCAGCGGTGCGTACTCGAGGTTGCTCAGGCCCATGCCCGGCTCATCTTCGCCTAGTGACGGCAGGAACAGATTCCATAAGCCTTCGGAACGCGCCAAGGCTTTCAGGTCTTCCATGAACGAAACCGGGTAGGCGCCTGCGGAGACCTCCTCATGCCAAGCGCCAATACGCGGCACGATGTACTGGTCCATGAACGCGAGTAGCTGCTGACGCAGCGCGTCGACACGTGGGCTATAGGCGAAATGCATCGGATACCTCGGCGATCTGACGGGTCTGGATGCATTCACCATAGGCCTGGTGCGGCAGAAAAAGAACGAGCCTAAAGCCGCTGAATCGACCGCCAATCACGGTGACTGATAGCGCGGCAGGATTGACCGAGGTCATCGTTCGCCAGGCGCCAATGCACTAGAGCCTCCCTTACCAGTGCAGGTAGAGCATCCCCTTGGCCAGCAGCACGATGCCCACCATCTGCGCGAAGATCGCCCAGTGGATGCGCCGATAGCGAGCCGGCGTCATCCGCCCGCTACGCAGCAGCATGGCGACCATGCCGAAGGTGAAGAACACACCGACCGCCAGCAGGATCTTCAGCGACAGCAAGGTCGCGAAGCTGCTGGCGAATGGATCTGCCAATGCCTGGCGGTGAAACCAGGCCAGACCGATACCGGCCCCATAGACAAACAGCACGACCCAATGCAGCACCACCCGCAGCCGCGCACCGACGGCCTTGTCGACTCGCTGCATCAGCTCCGGCTCGATTTGCTGGCGCACGCGGCTGAGCACCGCGACCTCAACGAACAAGGTGCCAATGAAGAAGATTGCCGCCAGCAGATGGGTGACATGCAACAGGGAATAGCTCATCACGGCTCCTTCGGTTGTGATGCCGGCCAGCCTAGCAAAGCCACCGGCATCGGCAGAACAGGCCCTAGCGATTCAGCGCTGTCAGCTCGCCACCCTCGCGCTGCACCTGTTGTCCGGCGACCAGGTCGTTGTTCGACGTCCGCAGCCGCGTCCGACTGCCATCGTCCTTCTCGATCACATACAGGGTTTGCTCCAGCCCGGCCGCCTCCTGCACACCCTGCCCGGCCAAGTAGCCCAGACCACCGCCGATCAGCGCACCGATGGGTCCGCCGGCTGCTGCGCCCAGCATGAACCCGCTAAGCCCACCGAAACCGCCACCAACGACGCGATCTTCACGCGCCGATACCACCTCATCGGCACCAGCCAGCGAGCTGGTCAGCAGGGTTGCGCAGGTAACCAAAGCGACTAAATTCTTCATACGATGCTCCGTTGTGTGCTGTGTCGTTCCCCTGTACACAGTCATGAAGCGTGCCGCTTTAATATCCCTTTAAATTCAATGCCTTGCTAAGACTGTTGTCTTTTATACCCCATGCATATAGGTTCTTTTTACCTGCATCCGAATACTTTATACCCTGAAAGAGACGCCGCTCTTCCAATGGAAGCCGACCGATGATCCGCTGCAAACGCGCCTATGAGCCGCCGGCACGCGATGACGGCCACAGGGTGTTGGTCGATCGCCTATGGCCGCGCAACCGGACCAGGGAATCGCTGGCGCTGCATGACTGGTGCAAGGCGCTGGCGCCGTCGAGCGAACTGCGGCGTGCCTTCAAAGCCGGCAAGCTGTCGTTCGAGATCTTTCGAGACGATTATCGGCGGGAACTGGCGGGCCACCCGGAGCATTGGTGGCCGCTGCTGGATATTGCGGCCAGAGGCCCGTTGACCCTCGTCTACGCGGCGCGCGACGAGCAGCAGAACAATGCGCGGGTGCTAGCCGAATGGCTGGAAGAGGAGTTGGAGCGGCGCCGCGCGCCCACATCGCCCACCTGTTATGCCGGCGAGCCGATGGCCTGATCGCTGGGGAGTCGGTCGCGCCGTCATCGTGGCGCCCCCGCGAGGCCTCGCCATCGCGGGGATACACGCAACGAACGACACGAGCCTGCCTGCCTACGACGCCTGTCCGTGCACGCTGGCGCTGGACGCTACGGCTATGTGGTTCAATGCATCAATAGCGTGCCGCCAGGAGCCCCCGCATGCAGGTCGAGCTGCTCGAAATACGCGACCATCTGAGTCGCTTCGCCCCCTTCGACGGTCTGCCGGACGACACGCTCGACGAAATCGCACGACAGGTCGAGGTCGGCTATTTCAAGGCCGGCAGCGACATTCTTCGCTACGGCGAGACGATCTCGGAGTTGCATTACATCCGCAGTGGTGCCGTGGAGATCTACCGGCGCAACGGAGAACTGTACAACCGCCTTTCCGAAGGCGAAGTGTTCGGTCAGTTCGGCCTGTTGCGCGGCCACAAGGTGCGCTTGCCGGCACGGGCGATCGAAGACAGCCTGATCTACTTCATTCCCGGCCTTTTGTTCGAGCAGCTGTGCGAGGCCAATGACGCCTTCGCCGACTTTGTCGAGGCCGAAGGCCAGTCGCGTCTGAAGGTGGAAGAGCCGCAGGGCAAGGCCAGCGAGCTGATGAAGATCAAGGTCCGCAAGCTGGTCACCCGGCGCACCGTCAGCGTGCCGCTTGGCACCAGCGTGCAAGAGGCCGCACAGGTAATGACAGAGCATGGCGTGTCCTCGCTGGTGATTCTCGGCCCGTCGCCGAACGCAGCCGAGGCATCCAGTCTCCAGGTCATGACCGGCATTACCACCGACCGCGACCTGCGCACGCGGGTGTTGGCCGAAGGGCTGCCGCTGGACACACCGGTCGATCAGGTGATGTCACCCAACCCGATCACCATCCAGGCCGACGACTCGGTGTTCGAGGCCATGCTCAGCATGCTGCGCAACAACATCCATCACCTGCCGGTGATGTATCGCCAGCGCCCAGTCGGCGTGATCAACCTGTCGGACATCATCAAATACGAATCGCAGAGCAGCCTGTATCTGGTCAACAGCATCTTCAACAAGCAGTCGGTCGCCGAGCTGCAGGGTTTGGTGCCAGACCTGCGCGCGACCTTCCTGCGCATGGTCAACGAAGAAGCCACGGCACACATGATCGGCAGCGCCATGTCGGGCATCGGCCGCAGCCTTACCCATCGCCTGCTGGAGCTGGCTGAACAGCGGTTGGGACCGCCACCAGTGCCCTACTGCTATATGGTGTTGGGGTCGATGGCGCGCGACGAGCAATTGATCGTCACCGATCAGGACAACGCCCTGGTCCTCGACAACCGTTTCGATCCGCGCATTCATGACGAGTATTTCCTGCAGCTGGCCAGCTTCGTCAGTGACGGCCTGGCTGCCTGCGGCTACAGCTACTGCAAGGGCGGCATCATGGCGAGCAACGCCAAGTGGCGGCAACCGCTGCGGGTCTGGAGGAGCTACTTCACCCAGTGGATCGAGCAGCCCAACCCCGAAACGCTGCTCAACAGCTCGATCTTCTTCGACCTCAGCAGCGCCTACGGAGAGGCCGGACTCGTGGAAAGCCTCAAGGATCTGATCGCGCAAAAGGCCAGCAGCAACCCGCTGTTTCTCGCCGCCCTTGCACGCAACGCGCTCAACCGCACGCCACCGCTAGGGTTCTTC
>Ga0208645_1000167_pt1 | contig 94764 bp, 96 predicted proteins | sample VirMetDEL_Sep_01_FD_184519 | JGI IMG/M metagenome (GOLD analysis project Ga0208645, IMG submission 184519) | Aqueous microbial communities from the Delaware River and Bay under freshwater to marine salinity gradient to study organic matter... | ecosystem: Environmental > Aquatic > Marine >... | reverse complement strand
TGCTCGTGGCAGCGAAAAAGATAGAAAAGCGCGACTGATCTGAGAGTGTTGGATCGATTGGACGCTTTTAAAATTGGCAGGCGCTGAAATCAGCCAGAAGTGCATGACTACTTCAGACCATCCCTAGGCGTTTGATCCAAAGGCAGAATCCGTTGCGCTTCCAGTAGAGGATTTTCACTCGGGTTCAGTGGCGATTTAGAAAAACAAAAATTACCGGGTCGAATACCGCGACGTTTATATCCAGCTTAGCCAGGCCGTCGATGAATTTTCGAAAATCCACTGGTTTGGGGTAGAGATAGACCTTTTCGACTTTGGCACCGGTCGCATCATGGTGTACTGGCTCCTGAAGAATCAGGGGCACAGAATCACGCTTCAATTTCGGGCTTGGAATGTGGGGATCATGGATCCCTTACTGTAATTTGATGTGGCGTCGAAGCAAGCGAATCATGCGGCAGAGGTCGGAGCAACTGTAGGCGCCTGAAGCCATTAGCCAGTGATCACCGATGGATTTCAGTTACCGCCAATTAACGGTTGTGTGCAGCGTTTGGTTTTTAATTAGATTAGGGGCGCCAGGCCTGCGCTGAATGCTACAATCACACCATAGGTAGGAGTGGCTGGGGCATTGCGGATTTTTTGATTCTAATGGTAAAGCAATAAGAAAGGAGTTGTTTTTTCTTACAGATTTAATCTTTGGCCTCTATATAAGCTGAAAGTTTAAGGTGGAGAGATCATGCTTAAGAGCAAAAGTCCATTATCGAAGAGGCAGTTGAAAAAAACGATCGGAAAGCCAATGCCTGCTGACCTAACAGAAAACTCAGAGGTCGTGAGCTCATTATTGCGTAAAAATAGTAGCGCTCATAAAAACCTCATTGCGTTAAAGAGTTGGGAGGTGATGCCGACGGATATAAAATTAGTGCATACAGTCCACCTTGGATACCATATGGACTCACAGTTGCTTAAGGAAAATGCGACCAAGTGCTTGTCATCATGGGATGCGATAAGTGCGAGCGTTATTGATGTCAAGGATAGAAAAGCAATCTTTTCAAAAAAACCAATTTCCGTATATAAAAAAGCATTCTACGATGTTGTAGGCTCAAGCGGTGGAGCAATATTTACCCTTGAGTCCGACGCTGACGCAAAAACAATGAGTCGATATTATAGTTCTTCTGAAACGATAACTTATGGTGAGGTCGCGTTCGTTCTTGACGTATCTCCTTCCAATATAATTGGGACGTTCTCTCATGATGTGTGGTTTGATAATCATGTGGGCATACGAAAAGTGCCAAATGAACTACAAAACTTGCCTGTTAATAAAGGCGCGCTTGCGAACGCTATCTTCAGGGGGATTGCTAAAGACAATGACAAGGCGAAACCTCCTAACGGGACATATCTTCAGGTTCGACCATATCTCGACATTCTTGATGGACAAAGGCGAGAAGGGGCCGAACATAACGAGATAATTATTACCGGAAAGGAGGGGGTATATATTCATCCAGGGCGATCGCCATCTAAGGCTGTCACGGTTAAGGAGATTTTAATTTTACCTAGTGGAGAGGTTCAGTGGAAAAATGGCATCCCAATACTAAATAAAAATCTACAAACTGCTCTTGATGCCGTAAAATTTCATAATCCCGGCGTGCCCATATCATTCATCTAGGATACTCCGATTAACTTGCCGCGCATCGGCGGCAAGTTGTAGCTTTCCCGAGATTCCGCACTATTTTGCAAAAAGCCTAACGATGCGTCGTGTGTCAAGGGCATTGTCGCCCGGTTTCCCGTATTAAACCCGCAACTCGCCCATTCCCATCCTGGCGCATGGGCGTGATTTCGTAGAGAGCTCCCTCCGTCGCCGGGTCGCTCAGGGGGAGCCCGTTCTGCAACATATGAATACGCAGCATGGTTTCCAGAGGATAGGGCTCTCTGCCGCCGCGGGTCTGGGGTAGAAGGGCTCGATCAGCCGCAACAGACCTGTCCAAGGCACGACCAGATCCATCTCAATCAGGAAACGCTCGCGGCGTGTTTGCGTACGTTTGCCGGCGTATTCTAAATCGGAAAAGCTCATCTGGCTCATGGGCAGCTCGGGTCAGGTGGTCAGGTGGTCAGGTGGTCAGGTGGTCAGGTGTATTTCAGCACATTTGAAGACTTGTTCGGAGACTCCCTAAGGAAACTCTGAAAAAGACTTCCATCTCTGGTGAAATACATGCCTCACACGAACTGAACGGCTGACCCCCGATGAAACAGATGTCCTTCGCCGATGCCAAGTACGCCGGCAAACGTACGCAAACACGCCGCGAGCGTTTCCTGATTGAGATGGATCTGGTCGCGCCCTGGAAGGGGTTGATTGCCTTGATCGAGCCGTATTATCCGAAGGGCGACGGTGGTCGTCCGGCGCATCCGTTGCTGGCCATGTTGCGGGTTCATTTGATACAGAACTGGTTAGGTTGCAGCCATCCGGCGGCGGAAGAAGCACTTTACTCGACCACGATTCTGAGCCAGTTTTCGGGGCTGCATCTGGATCAGACTCCTGACGAAACCACGCTCCTTAACTTCCGACGTCTGTTGGAAAAACGTGAGTTGGCCGGCGGGATTTTGCAGGTCATCAATGGCTATTTGGGTGACCGAGGTGCGGGTTCCACGGCCATCCGGCCACTCATTCCACGCACATCCGGCCACCCTTAAGGCAGGCAGCGACGCAGGATTAATTCACTACCATCGACCTCTTTTTTCGAAGCAGAGAGGTCGTCGTGGCGCGGTTATCCATGCGTAAGATTCGAGAAGTACTGCGTCTCAAATTTGAGGTCAGTACAGCAGCTCCGATTGGCGCTGCTTTTTGAAGGCGAACAATTTAGTTGCCAGCATGAGTCGCCGAGGAAATTGTCATGACAACGCCGTGGCTGAGAGCTTTTTCCAGCTTCTAAAGCGGGAACGGATCAAGCGGAAAATCTATTCCACGCGCGAAGATGCTCGTAGTGATGTGTTCGATTACATCGAGATGTTCTACAACGCAAAACGCTGGCATGGTTTCAACAATCAACTGTCACCGGTAGAGTTTGAAAAGCGTTACGCAATGAGCTTGCAAGGTGTCTAGAGAATCCGGGGCGATTCACATCGTCATGTTGTCGCTGCCAAGCGTTTCGCGTGGATCGGCCATCAGATTTGGCGAGTGTTATGGCGCTTGGCTTTTGCCGCAGCCAGTGCAGCGAACCCGTTCGACCCGGCATGGACGTCTTACCTTGAGCGCCGAAGAGCGCATTGTCAGGTAGCCCAGTCTCACTCAGGCTGCTGGAAGGCTTGAGCCGTATAAGGGATGACTCTCAAGTACGGTTCTTAGGGGAAGGTAGGAGCGGTAACACTCCCGCTTTACCCGACTGAAAGCGCGCATCGGCGCTGATGCCGAATCCGGCTTAGTTCATAGCTTGGTGGGCACGGCGGCCAATGTGACGGACGTGACGCAGGTCGATCAGTTGCTGCATGGCCAGGAGCCTTACGTGTCTGGTGATGCCGGTTACACCGGCATGGACAAGCGCCCTGAGCATCAGAATCGCCAGATGATCTGGTCGATTGCGGCGCGCCCCAGCAGCTACAAAAAGTACGGAAAACAGAGTTTGATTGGTCGTCCGCAAGATCGAATACGCCAAGGCCCAAGTACGCGCCAAGGTTGAACATCCGTTTCGGGTCATCAAGCGTCAGCTCGGTTATACGAAAGTGCGCTTTCGTGGCCTGATGAAAAACACCGCGCAACAGGCCACGCTATTTGCCCTGTCGAACCTGTGGATGATGGGATGATGCGAAAACGGCTGCTGCTTGCGGGAGAGGTGCGCCTGTAATGCGGGGAAAGAGCCTTGAAAAGGCGTTGCTCAAGGGGGGAAGCGATGAGTTAAGAACAGCAAAGGTCTGATTTCTGACCAAGCCAGCTTTTTTTGAACCTCAACCAAGGATGGCATCAAAAATCGCTGACTACTTCAGACCTTCCTAAGCATAAGCTAGCAGGTGATAGTAAAAAGAATCCGACGTGCCATGAGGGGGGTATTAAGTGTTCTATACAGCCTGCACGTGTTGCAAAAAAACAGATAACGCCTGCCTCCCCTGCATTGATCACGTCATAAACATTTAAGTGCAACTATATACAGGCGCTGTATGAGTTTAAATAAACCACGAGCTGCGCTACCTTACTCATTAATATGATGGGTAGAGTTGTCAGTGTCAGAATATTCCGTGCAGTCACGAGAAAATTCGCTGCAAGGGGGGCTTCGACTAATATTTTAGCTTGCTGCGGAGTATTCTTCCGCAAGACTGTAGTCAATTAGGGTCTCTGCAAGAGAGAAATTTCCTCGATACTTTTTAGGTGAGCTGTGAGATAAGTTAATTGAATATCCGCTGACTTATCAAAAAGGAGCCGCGCAATGTTAGTCGTTACCAGAAGATCCGGTGAGTGCCTGCGTATTGGCGATGATATAAAAATCAAAATAAAAAAAGTTGATGGCGATTCTGCGACCTTCGAAATTATTATGCCGCCACAGGTGTCAATCACTCGATCTGAGCTTTTTAAACGAATAATTTATCACAATGAGCGAGATCTTAAATAACATCGTCCGTTGTAGCCAGCTTTTCTGAAAGGCAAACCAATGACTTAGTCCGCAACGGCATAAAGGCTCTGCGCTTCACGCAGCACTGTAACGCCAGGGCATATAGCCTGTCATAATCTGGAGGTGTGTCCAAGAGCGCAACTTTACCTGGGCGCTCACTCGTTTGTATCAATATCAGTATGTGGCTGGTCGGGTCTTATTTCCGTTCTTCATGGGGCGAGGTAGGAATAGCTTCCCCGCCCCGTGGTCCGGACATGAAAAATTACCGCATACAGCTGAAGGTGCGGGCACAATCATTGCGCTCCGCCAGTTCCCAGTCCACTGGCTCGGCCAAGGGCCTAGTTCTCCCTAGGGGGGGGCGTGAGCCAGCCAAGTCAGATCCGGGTCCAGGCACCAATTTGTGTCGACCCTAACAAGTTGTGCGCGGGCATTCACTGTTTCCGCTCTCAACCGACTTTACAAAGGTGCGCAAGTCTCCCGCGTCCTCCGAGATCACTCCCGTGCACACTAGGTGGGGTAAACACCGCGCACGCCCTCAAGCGCCTAGTGATACAGGAGCGATTGCTCCCCGCCACCGATAGGTCGCTCGCAAAAAAAAGGCTGGGCGGGGCCAGCCTTGCGTCGGAGAAGCACTTCACTAATCTTGATGCGGGCGCCGATGCCCGTATGGTCGCAACGATCCAGTCCCCGGCTCGGTTCCACATGAGGGCCAAGGGATGAGATTCTACCACTGGATCGAGCAGTAATATTTCGTGAAAGCCTAACGCACCGCCAGGTTTGGTCAAGCTCGCCGCTTTACGAATGAAGTTCACCTGATCGGCCTGATGCAGGATGACGTAGCGCCCGATCACACAATCAAAAGGTTTGGAACTAGTAAACTCATCCACATCACACACCTCGAAGGTGGCATGCAGCTAGCTTGCAATGCGGAGCGATGGGCTGCGAGGCTCAGGTCTACAGTCTGGTCGAGACCGCCAAGCTTAACGGACAAGAGCCCTATATGTGGCTGCGTCACGTACTAAAGCGGTTGCCGTATGCCGCGTCGGTCGAAGATTACGAAGCGTTGTTGCCGTGGAACTGCTCGCCGGAGATGCCACAGTAGACGGTTGACCCGCCTTGGGGGAGGCGGGGTTTATGGATCGCATACGTTTTACTTGAGTACGAGGTCTGCAGCCTCGCCTCCGAATTCAGCTGAAAACACACGACCTTGTTTGATCATCCGGCACCTCGATCTGGCGAGCATTTTGCCTAAATGCGTGCCCGGCTTCATTACGCCACTATAAACGCGCGGACGCATATCACGTACTACACTACTAAATGCGGACGGGATAGGTTTCGGGCAAAAAATTTGAATCAGGAGAGAAAATATGTACAAGCGTGAGGGGGCTAAGCCACAAAAACGGTTGAAAAAGAAAGATATCGGAAGTCCGGTTCCTGCCGAAATGACAGAAAACTCTGTAGCTACGCAAGCGCTGCTTAGGGGGGATAAGAGTGCCGTTGAAAATTATCAGGCACTATTAAGTTGGAAAAAATTGCCATCCGATTTAAGTTTGGTGCATACACTTAGGCTTGGGCTTCATGCGGACTCAGAGTTGCTTAGCGAGAGCGCAGAGAAATGCTTTTCGGAGTGGGATGCAATAAGTGCAAGTCTTATTTCTCGCCGCGATCAAACCAGTATCCGTTACTTTGACAGCGCTCGTAGATTATTTTCTGTGGCTCATCCTACAACTATTGGGGAGATTGCGTTTGTCCTTGAGCTCTCTCCCTCAAACATAATTGGCACTTTTCCTTATGATGTATGGTTTGATAATCATGCCGGTATGCGAAGGGGGGGGGGAGAGGCCTCGCAATCCATTGAAAGCAAGGGGGCATTATCAAATGCCATCCTTAAGGGCATCCCAAGAAATAATGCGCCAGTTAACCTACCTAAAGGAACCTATCTTGATGTTCGGCCATATCAGGCCATCCTCAGGGATCAACGCTCAAACCCGAACTCCCAGTATTCTGAAATAATAATTGCGGGAAGGGAGGGGGTGCACATTCATGCCGGCATGGCGAAGACCAAGGCTGTCACAGTCAAAGAGATTTTGGTCATGCCTCACGATGAGGTCGAGTGGCGTGATGGAAATCCTCTAATCAGAGAGGATCTTAAGCTTGCTTTAGAACGTTTGAAAATACTTAATCCTAATATTCCGATAAACTTCATCGGGTAACCAGAGCGGCTAGGCCATCGATGGATTTTCAAAAGTCTACGAGTTTAGGGTAGAGGTAGACTAATGAGATGGTCACCCCCGGCACCTTGTGAGGGCTACGCTTTCACAGGGTGTTTTTTATTTCGGAGACCTTAATCATGAGCGAGTTAGCATTGGTCGGTATCGATCTCGGCAAACATACTTTCCACCTGCACGACCAGGATAAGTCGGGCCGCGAGGTGTTTCGCAAAAAATGCTCACGGGCGCAGATGATGCAGTTTTTCGGCAATGTGCCGAGCTGTGTTGTGGTGATGAAGGCCTGTGCGGGGTTGCGCTACGTTGCTCGCCAGTTGGCGGCAATGGGACACACGGCCAAGCTGATTTCCCCGCAGTTCGTTAAGCCCTTCGTCAAGGGCAACAAAAATGGCTTCGTCGACGCTGAGGCAATCTGCGAAGCCGCTTCCCGCCCATCCATGCGCTTCGCTACGCCTAAAACCGAATCCCAGCAAACCCTGTCAGTGCGGCATCGGATGCGCAAATCATTGGTGCATGACCGCACCAAAACGGCTAATCAGATGCACGGTTTTCTGCTGGAGTTTGGGGTCAGCCTGCCCAAGGGATTGGCCATCATGAAGCGTTTGGCGAACGTTTTGGCCGAGCACGAATTGCCCGTTCGTCTGACGGTCTTAGCAGCGCCTGCACGATCACTTCGTCTATCTGGATGAGCAAATCAAAGCGCTGGATAAAGAACTGGCGGGCCAACTGGCCGACGATGATCTGGGTAGTCGTTTGCTGAGCATGCCGTGTGTCGGCCCGATCACCGCCAGCCTGCTGGCTGTGGAGATGGGCGATGGCAAGCAGTACCGATACAGTCGGGACTTTGCTGCCTCCGTTGGCTTAGTGCCCAGGCAGTACAACACGGGCGGCAAGGCCAATTTGCTGGGGATCAGCAAGAGGAGTGACAAGTACCTGCGACAACTGTTGGTGCAATGTTCCAGGGTCTATATGCAGAGGTTGAATCACCAGAAAGGCGCTCTGACTGACTGGGTTAAAACCTTGCTCAGTCGACGACATTCAAATGTCGTGGCCTGTGCCTTGGCTAACAAACTGGCGCGTATCGTTTGGGCGATCGCGACTCACACCATACGCAATATGAAGCAGGGCCAGACGCTTTGAACGCCTGACCCTGCGGTTGTTGCAGTACCACGACTCACCCTTCAGGTTTTGCGATAGCTGAACAACAGATGATGTGAGCGGCAAACCGGCCTGACGAAGATCCCGACATAAAAATCGGCTTCAGAAGCCGAGGCATTTTTAAGGCTCGTCGGGCGCGACTCTCATCGTGGCGCAGGGACACGCCCCAAACAGACGCCGGATAGATTTAAGCAAGCCAACCACACCCCCCGTTAATCAGTATTGCAAAAATGGGGGGGACCATCAGTTCCGGAGCCTTGTTAACAGTTACATGTGATTTACCTTTCATAAATCAATAAGTTACCTAATTTAACGGTTCCACGTATTTATTGCATGTGGAGCGAGTGAGTGACTGCCGATCCGCCTAATAGCAATTCCATAGCAAACCCTCATTTGAGTGTTCGTCAGAGGTGGAGGGTTAGTCTACGACGGTCAAAGGGTATGCGATTTTCAGAATCGATTCGAACTCGACTCGGGTGCACTTGAGATTGAGGGCGGTGATCCTGCTGTAAGAGTGAAGCTAGTGTGCTGTCTCACAAATAAAGCTCCTCATGCCTGTGAGGCCATTGCCTCACGGGCTCGCTGTATCTTGTTCAAAATATCTTCCCCCTTGGCGTTCCAGACGTAGCGAGTCGGCTGCGCATTTCGCAGTGCCAGGAGCGTGGTGATCGAGCTTTCCAGTTCGCGAACCGAACTGAAACTGTCGTCACGCAGGTACACCGTGATATCGCGAAAGAAGCGTTCAACCATGTTCATCCACGAACTGGAGGTCGGGGTGAAGTGCATGTGGAAGCGTTTGTGCTTCTCAAGCCACGCTCTCACTTTTGGATGCTTGTACGTGGCGTAGTTATCCACGATCAAATGCAGTTGCAGGCCTTTTCTCCCGATTGATCTTTTTCAGAAAGGCCAACCACTCCTGATGCCGGTGGTGTGTTTCGATGCTGCTGATCAGTCGCCCCTGGAGATAGTCCATGGCCGCGAACAACGTCAGAGTGCCATGGCGAACGTAGTCATGGGTTTGCGTTCGGATATGGCCGATGCCCAAGGGTAAGCCTGGTTGCGTGCGCGCAAGGCTTGAACCTGGCTCTTTTCATCGCAGCAGAGCACCAGCGCCTTCTCGGGCGGTGCCAGATAAAGCCCGATAACGTCCCAAAATTTCTCTTCGAAGTGAGGATCATTGGACAGTTTGAAGGTGCGTTTCAGATGCGGTTTGATGTCGTTGGCGGCCCAAATTGTACAGCGCTTCTTCCATCGCAGGATCGCTGTAACCGAACCAGTTCTGCATGAGATGAACCCGCAGCATCGCCATCAAAGGATAGGCCGGACGCGCCCCCTTCGCCCTTCGGGTAATGAGGTTCGATCAGGGCAATCAAACCCTTCCAGGGTACGACCCGATCCATCTCGATCAGGAACAATTCCTTGCGGGTCTGCTTGCGCTTACCGGCGTACTCGGCATCGGCGAAGGTCATTTGCTTCATTGAAAAGCTCGGCGATTGGTGTCCAGAGAGTTTGCCATATTCAGCCGGATTGTACTCGGCCGTTCAGGCGCTGCATCTGTAGCTGATAATGCACGTGACAATTTCAGGCGAATGCTTGAGCTTTGAACTAGAGTCGATACAGCTGGAGGGTTATGCTCCCTGAGTAATGTAATGGGACAGTAGAGTAGCAGCGTTGGGATGACGCACACCTAATGCCTGCTCTGTCCGTTCACGGTACTTGCCGGCTAGGGGCGCGCTTGATTGCGACGTCGTTATCACGATCTTGGAGATGGGCGTGGGAAAATTTTTTGAAAAACTCAAAAAAATCGGCAGACAATCAGACAAGCCAGATGCGCAAAAAGTCGCTCGCGACGAAGACGGTGCAATGACGCGCGTTCCATCCAAGATCCATTATTTTTGGCAGGGACCTGTTGCGCCTTTTTTGAAACACGTCAATGCGATCAATGAGACCGCTGAAATTAATAATAAAAATTATCAAATAAGGCTGCACGTTCTGCCCGTCGAAGGCGAAAATATCTCTTTTTTCGAAAAACATTTAAACCATGTAAAAGTCAAAGATTTACGTAAAGAACGTTGGTTTGCTGACTTCAGCAAAACTCCACGTCATGCCCAGTTCCAGGCTTCCAGGGAGGGAGGGAGGGCTCATCCTGCTTCAGGGGCTGATGTTATTAAATCTGAGCTTATACAAAGTAAAGGCGGCATTTGGAATGACGTCGATAATAGGCCTCTTAAACCTCTGCCAATGGCACTGTCCGTGCCTAGGGGCAAAGTATTAACTGCAGGGCCTGTCACCTTTGATCGGTGGGGGGGGGCAGTAGGGTTTCACTCTAGCTCCTTCGCCACACATCGCGACAACCCTGCTTTAAAAATTATAAACAGGCATAGCTTTACGAAGTTTTCTCAACTTAAAGATATAATTTACCAGGTGCATCCTCGTACAGATAATCCTGATGAGCATTTCCGTATGATTTCTGAAACGGCAGGATCTATGCACATGTCGAGCGAGCTTATGCACATTGACCCTTCGCTTCGCGAAGAAGTTGAAGAACTTACGTCTCGAAAGGAAGGTTTCAACCAGTCATTGGTTATTTTTAATCAGTATTTTGAACCCGTCGTGACGACAGGGTCGGGCCGTTTGGATGACAGGCAGCTGGCGTCGGCTGTTCAAGCGATAGCTGGGCCGGGAGCAGTGTTTGCTGATGACCCACGCGCCGCCGCAATACTCCAAGAGAAGGCAAACAGGGGTGAAAAAACTCACATCGTAATTTAAGTTGTTTTTTAATCGGTTGTTGAATGTGCAATCGAATCCGGATGTTAATAGAGTTTTCGGGCGCTTGGGGAGGGGCTAAGCATGTTGGATGTACAGAGTTACCAAGGGGGAGTCTATGTATAAAAATTGTAGTAGGAAATCATCGGTTAACAGGGCGGGGCGTAAAGCAGATACACATGACGGGGAGCAGGAAGATAGTCAGTCTTCAAAGACTGATCAAACCGCCCCCTACCTCAAGAGCGCGATGGAAGTCGTTAGTGCGCCTGAACGTTCTTTTTCGCGTTTATCGGTCACAAACGCTAATTCTGAACGGACTGCCGATTCCGAATTTAGTTTGAATCGAAGAAAAAGTTACATACGGAATGTAAAATCGAAAAGAAATAAATCTGTAGAGGAAAGCTGGGGCAATAATATCGATTTGCTGGGGCCCGAAACTGATGAGGAATATGAGGTTGTGTACCAGGCGCTTAGCAATATGCATGATTTGTATCAGCCGGAGAACATAATTGGCTATACGCAAGCAGCTTCGAATATTTTGCCAACAATTTATTATCGCACTGATGACTTACACGGAAGCATAACCCAGGAGCACTCGAATCCTATGAACGTAGGGGTCAGTATACCGATAAAAAGTAATAATTATACTTTTGGTAATAGGGCGGTTGAGAGTGTTGGGGAGGTATTGTTCGAGGAGGAGGCTACTCTAGGATACTCGCACATGTCTCGTTCAAAGTTTGTTCCGATTTCAATCGCGACTGATGATAAGTTTGTCGAGCTGGTTGATGCCAGCGAAAAACACGTTAACATCAAGAGGATATACAATCAATTTGGTTTTGAATTTATTCGTCGCGCATCTGGACTTTGAGCTTGGTTTTCGGCTCTATAATGATTCGCCCTGCGAAGGAAGACTGCGAGCCGCGCCATGTTTATCTGTTCGCAAAGGCGCACGTAATCCGTTAATGAGACGCTGAACAATTAACTCGTTCGCACAGTCCCCATTTCCAAGCCGGTTTTTTTTCAACCTACCGGCGTTGTTTTGCATTTCTAGGGCCGAATTTAGTGGTGGTGACGCTGACCCCGGGCAATAGGCATTCAGCGCACGCGTCCGAGGGGCGCTCTCTTTGCCGAAACTAAAGTCTCTGATTGGATCCTACAGGTCCACGTTATAAAACATGTTCGTAGGGTCTAAGGTTGCCGGCTCTGTTGATCGAGAAGAGTATGGCCAGCCCTCAGCGCGCTGGCCATGCTGCTGGCCCCCAAATTCGCGGCAGATTCTGGCGCACTAAGTTATCCGGTGTGACGAGCACTTCCTGCCGTGATAGCGCTTGCATGCGCTCCTCTAATCTTCACCAGGTGTGGTATACAGGGCCTCCGAAGGTAGCTCGGCGAATAATATCCTCGCGTTCTCATCATGCTCCAAACTTTTATGTGAAAGTGTCAGAATCATCGCCACAATAGAATCTGCATTATTCATTAGCGTCTTATTTTTTTGTTTTCTTTTAAATCGACCGTCAGCGTTCAACGCCCTCAAAAATTCATCGTCAACCGCCTTTTTTCGTAATTCAGACCATATTGTTGTCTGTTCGGTGTCAGACGTCCTCATAAATGATAATTCGTGGAAAATAATTTTTTCAAAAATGTCAAAAAAACCTGATTCCGGCTTTCCCTGTTCATAGGTGGCGTAGTTGTTATACCAGTAGTCTCCAGTGCGTAAAAAATGGTGCGATGACTCGTGTATTAGTGTGGTGGCAAGACTGGCTACTGATAAGTTCAATAGCTTATTTGTTACAAAAATACGCCTGTATTTAACATCATGCCGCCCCGAGACCAATGCTAATGCAGAGCCACTTTTAGAAGGGAATTTGTCACGAATTTTCGCAAATTGATTTTGCCTTATCATGCCTCGACGATAAGCCCCAATTTCGACGCTTAATACTTCGAGCTTGCCCAGAAGCTCAGGGAGGAGGCGCGCGACTTCCTCTGAGCTCTTGATAATCATATGCAACGACAAAACCTTAGTCAAATATTCGATGCTTTCTGTTTTTATTGCATTAATTGCGGTAGATAGAATTTCCAAAGAAAAATCTAGTGCGGCGTCTATTTTTTTCTGATCTTTAAGTGAGAAATTTTGGCGGCCTCTTCCGCCAATCAAATACCGTTTAGAGACATGGCGTTCTACCTCATCATCTTCCTCGTCTTCAGCATACAGTGGAATCATAGAGTTTATTTTTTCTTCTCGCTCAAGCTTGCTTACGGGCGACCAGTTGAAATGATACATTTCTATTTTCATCCTATAGTTGCGATGAGGTGCGCTGTTGGATAATATATTGATTGCTGAAAATTAGCGCCGTTCATAACTTTGCTCCATCCGGTTTCGGGAATTTATCTCATGGTTCTCATTAGTCGTAATCATAGGCTTGATTCTCAAGGTATGCCGTGCATTCGTCTGAAAGATTTCCAAGGTCCGCAGTGGAGTGAGGCGGATTCGCTCGCACGGCTAAAAAACTGCGGCCGATAAATATTTGGAGATTGACGGTTCAGCGTCAGCCCATAATAACCCTGTAAAGGAATGAAATATTACGAGGGTGACCGCAAGTAAGGCGTTCTGAACGCCTAGATCATAGTGCAAGGCAAGCGGGTTCTACCCTTTTAGCACGGACAATTTCGAGTAAGCTCGCATCGAGTTTAAGGGGGGGGGGCATGACGCACAAGATATAGCCCCGAGTTCATGCGGGAAGCTACTCAGCTGCTTCGTCGCACCGAAGCCAGTTGTTGTCAAATAGCCCATGAGGTTGTCGTTGCCCGAGCCTGCTGAGTCGCTGGGTTCCAGAGGCACAGTTAGGTGCCAAAAAACTTTTCCGGTATATGCAGCCCGCGAGATGAGGAGCTCGCCTTTAAGCGTGAGTAGGTCCGGGCGAATAAGGAGTTTAATTTTTGAAAGTGCGGGGCAGGGAACACACCTTTTGAGTCAAGTCGATAAGGGCGATTGTATCCGCGTATTTTTAAGCGAAGGCAATTACCCTTAACATCAGGATCGCCATGCGTGAACGTAAGTCTTACCCGAGGTTCTTCAAAATACAAGTCGTCCAAGAGTGCTAACAGCCCGGTGTTTCCGTGGCAGCTATTGCGATGACGCACGGCATCAAAACCAATGTCGTTCGCAGGTGGATTCCTCTTTACCGTAATCCGCAGGCCGTCACGCTGCTAGCTTTCATTCCTTTGAAAGTCGAACCAAAACGAAAGACCGAAGCACCGGCGATCATTGAATTACCGCTTGGCCAGCAAGTGCTCACGGTGAAGTGGCCGGCCTCTGATCCTGAAGGGTGCGCCCGATTCGTCTGTGGACTCGCTCAATGATTCGCATCGATTCCATCTGGCTCGGCACGGAGCCGATGGATATGCTCGCGGGCGCCGAAACAGCGGTCGCGGTAGGAATGGCAGTCACCTGCCACCCCCCCGCACAGATCCGTACGTGCGGAATTACAGCATACGGCTCCTGCCTTGGGTTTTGACGCCGAAGCGGGTTATGGGATGCGGATGCATTGGTAGCTCTCTTGGATAGGGTATGAATAGCCGGGCCAACGTAGCCATGCGTTCCCAATTCAGACGGTGCGCTGACTTCGCCGTTTAAGAGCATGCCTCCACGCACCGATCACTTCACGGCGAAAGGCATCCAGTCGCCGTGTGTTACCGGGTACGTGATAGTAGTTGCAGTAACCTTTAAACAGACGGCTCAACCATTGTCCGATTACCGGGACGGGCTCATGCCTGCGCTTGTGTAACTGCGCCCGTATCTCCCTGATTGTCGTTCTCATACGCTTGGCGATGGTCACGCGTCTAACCACAAACATCCCGTTCTTGGTTTTATCACAGATATGCGTGAACCCGAGAAAATCGAAAGTTTCCGGTTTTCCTTCTCCGCGCTTCTTGCGATCTTCGATCGCGAACCAGCCAAGCCGTAGCAAACGTGTTTTCTCTGGATGCAGTGTCAGATTGAACTGAGCTAGTCGAGCCTCCAACGCCTGGTGAAAACTCCATGCATCTTCATGCTTTTCAAATCCAAGCACACTGTCGTCTGCGTACCGCACAGCAATCATTTGACCTCGTGCAGTACGCTCGCGCCATTGCCTGATCCACAAGTCCATCACGTAGTGCAGGTAGATGTTGGCAAGCAACGGTGAAATGGGCGTGCCCTGCTTCGCAGGAATGCGCTTTCCATTTTCGAGAACACCTGTGCGCAACCATCGAGCTATCAGCGCTAACATTCGCCTATCCGCGATTCGGCGTTGCAGGCAGCACATCATCCATTCGTGATCGATGGTGTCAAAGAACGCTCGAATATCCACGTCCAATATCCAGCGAACACGCGAATTCTGTATTCCTACCGATAACGCATCCAATGCATCGTGTTGCCCTCGACCTGGGCGAAAACCATACGAGAGTCCGAGAAAGTTCTGCTCATAAATTGCGTTGAGCACTTGCACGACTGCGGTCTGGACGATCTTGTCTTCCAGTCCGGTTACGCCCAGCGGGCGCTCGCTACCATCGGCCTTTGGGATAAACACCCGCCGGACAGGCTGGGCGCGATAGCGGCCACTGTGCACTTTGTCGTGTAAGGCTGTCAGCCTTGTGAGCAGACCTTGCTCATACTCTAGCCACGATAGACTATCCACACCACTGGCCGCGTCTCGCTTGAAATTGTAGAAACTCTCGTGCAATAGCTCGACCGTCACGTGGTGCAGCAAGCTCGTGAACTTTACCCGGCGATCTCGCCGAGCGCTTGACGTACAGCGAGCAACCCTGACAACGCACTTGTCCGGCTCTGCGTCCGGGATGCGAAAGGCTGTTCGCTGTTCCCCTTGGCTAACTCCCTTTCCTCCATTGTCTCCGCTGAGCAAAACCCATTGTTCGACAACTTCTCAGGTACTACGGAGTTATCCGACTTCTCATCCGCGTAGACGGCAGGCTTTTGGCTTGTGACCTTTCCTGCCCCGTCTGGCTTGTCACGACCAGACACGGATGAGATCTCTCAGCTTCCGTACAGTTGACTTCCCAGCATGCTCAGGGTCTACGACCGCGCAGGGCGTGATACATGGCTTGCGATTATCGTCATGCACACTGTGGCCTTCCGCTTCGCTTAACAGCCTCGGCGCCCTGGACTCATGATTTCGCGGCTCAATGGCTGGCCTGCTGGTTTCCCCTGCCAACGCTTCGACGTACACCTCACGGTGCACAACGCATGACTCGGGGTCGAGGTGTTTCGCCATAACTTCTCTCGTAGGGACTTTAACCCTTTATCAACTGCCAGCTTGGCTGGCGCACTAAGCGCTCCATGAACCCCACATTTTAAAGGTGGGATCTATGGCTATCTTGGAATTTGCGGCGTGCAGTTCCACGGCAGCAAGGCCTCGAAGTCTTCTACGATCAAGGCTTGTGGCAGGCGCTCAAGTGCGTGGCGCAGCCACGCATAGGGCTCCTGGCCGTTGGCTTTAGCCGTCTCGACCAAGCTGTAAAGTTGAGCACTGGCCGCTGCGCCTTTGGGTGTGTCGCTGAACAGCCAGTTCTTACGCCCGATAACGAAGGGCCTGATCGCACGCTCGGCGGCGTTGTTGTGTACGCCCTGACAAGGCGTATGAGTTCAGTGGGTGCGAATCCCACCCGGCTACTGTCGCTCCGGCCGGAAGCACTTTGGAGCAGTTCAGGAGGCAACGAATGGGCTGAAGTATCTGAAGAAAAGGCTTCTTTAGGAAGTCAGTGACTGTGCAGGCCGTAGCGCGCAGCGAACGCCGAGCAGGCCCCGAAAATGCCTTGCGGTAGCCGACCCGCCATAATAACGGGGAAGGTTGATAGTGCTAAGGGATCGAGCGTCAGACGAACTTGGCACTGCCGCCGGGGTAGTGGTGATGGCATGTACAGAAGAGAACTCATACGAAACAGGGGAAGCCTGCCAGGGTGAAGTGGCCATTAGACACGGCCATACAAACAGTGCGCCCGTGAGGGAGGGCGCTGGCTCGGACAGGTGGCGGTCGTGCTGGATCTTTGCACGCGCCGGGTGGTGGGCTGGGCGTTGTCGGAAAAGCCGGACGCTGAACTGGTGATCAAGGCCCTGGATATGGCCTACGAGCAGCGTGGCAGGCCTTCGGGTCTGCTGTTTCACTCGGATCAGGGGTCGCAATACGCAAGCCGGCTATTTCGTCAGCGATTGTGGCGTTATCGCATGCGCCAGAGCATGAGTCGCCGAGGAAATTGCCGGGACGCGCCAATGGAGCGCGTGTTCCGCAGCTTGAAAACGGAATGGATACCGACCACGGGCTATAGAACGGCTCAAGAAGCCCAGCGCGATATCAGCCACAACTGGGTTCGACCCCATCAATTCAACGGTGGGCTGGCACCAGCTCGGGCCGAAGAAAAACTTAACGTCGTGTCCGGGATTAGTTGATCACTACGCCGGGGAACTTTCGCATATCCATTAGAGAAATTTCGTCGCTCGCAACGCCGTGCATACTCGTAAGTTTGATCTATGGTTGTAACGAAAGATGGATGACAGCTTGCTTTGACAGAGCAAGCGATAGCAGGCGAAGGCACCGGCTAAGTGGGCCAATTGGAGTCGGTAGTGTGTCTGCTTATTTTTCCTGGCGTGGGAGTGGGAATGTCAAGCGATAATATTATTGAAGGGCTGTTGGGTGCTTCGCTAGCAAGTCTAACTTCGCGCTTCAAAGCGTGGAGTGCGCCGGAGCAGCTTGATTTTTTTGCGTTGATAGCATTGGCGGACATCGGGCGGCAGGCCGTCGGAGGGGATATGGGGTCTGTCTCGACAGGTCTCGAATTCAGCGGCGAGGCTGGTCCGTTGCGTCTGGTTTTGCAGAGTGCAGGAGGCCTTCAGTTGTTGGAGGAGGGCTCCGTGAAGCTTCGGGCTGGTCCTGGGTTTGCAGTGAATTCAGCAGGTGCTTTGTCGCTGGCGCTAAAGCCGGGACTGCAGGGTAAGGGCACCTGCTTGGCATTTGACGGTGGCGCGTGCGTGTTGAGGGTGGACTCGTCTGGGCTGACTCAAGTAGGTGATAACTTGGCGATCGTCTTCGGTGACGGCCTGCAGGGCAACTCCGGCTTAGCTTTAAAGCTCGTGCCGGCAGCCTCCGGTCTTCAAGTCAGCTCCAGTGGGCTGGCGGTGCTTTGCGATCCGAGCGGTGGTCTGACCATCAATGCTGAAGGCAGGTTGACATTGAATCTCGAATTTCTGATGGGTATTTAGCGCCCTAATCGGAAATAGCCTAAGAGGTTCAAATCTTATAGGCAGGAGGCTGTGTGGCAAGCAAAAATCTAACTACCTTAGTATCGGCGGCTGTGCTTAAAAAGGCCTTTGAGACGGGAGCGATTCCGACAGAAACCGATTATGGTGACTTGATTCGGTTGGCTGATATTGGTCGGCAAGCTGTTGGTTTCGATGAGGCGATGAAGCGAGTCGAGTCGCAAGCAACAGGCTTATTTTGGAAGGAGGGTGATCCGCTAAGGGTTCGGTTGACGAAATCGTCTACTAGTGGCGAAGATATCAGCGGACTCCAGATCACTCAAGACGGAATCGCGGTCAAAGCAGGTCAGGGCCTTGTTGTTGGTAAGGATGGTGTGGCTTTGGTTGCGACAGGGGCTCTTCAGGTTAGTGGTGGCGGTCTTAGTTTGCAGCTGGGTAAGGGCTTGACGCAGGACGGTTCAAGCTTGGCGTTAAAATTAGATTCCCCGAATAGCGGCTTGGAGCTTGGCGCAGGTGGACTGGCTATCAGTTTGTTGAAAACAAAGTCTGGCTTAAGTACTGTCAAAGGGCTAGGTATCGCAATTGATGATAAATATTTAACTATCACTGACGTCGGTTTGGCTTTGACAGGAGGGGCGCTGGAGCAGGCCGTTAAGGATATTGGAGGAGCTTTAGCAGTAGCAATCAAGTTGCTAAAAAACTATGAATTAAAGGATGAGAAGTTAGATTTTGGCAATACTTCAAAGGCTGCGAAGAAGCTGCAGGATGCATTTCTAGAGGCCTTGCACCTGGCCGCCAGCACCGCTGAAGAGGGCTCTCTTAAAGGGTGGGCTGCAAGCATGCGTGCGGCACTAACCGGTGCTAATGCCATTGGGCAGAGCGTAATGGTCGAATCCATGCTGGCCGATGCAGCAAGGCGGAAGGCGCTAGAGGAGCGCATATTCTATCCCGCCGACGGTGCTAACGGTATATTTCTGGCGGTGCGTGTATTGGGTGCGGCGCCGGAGACTCCAAAGTCAAGTATAGATGCAGGCACTTGTGTTGTTGTGTTTAATGACAAAACAGCAGCGGTGGCAAAACAACTCTTCGTGGGGTTTGGCGGCTATTATCTTGCGTTTTCAGACGTTAATCCCGTCCAGAAAATCAATGATATCAACTTTATATTGCTGTCGGGGTCTATTGATAGTCGTAGCGTCGTGTTTCATTTTAGGCCATCTACCTAATAATTAAGCGCTAATCTTTGGCTGTGCCGTTGGTTCTGGCGGACTAGATATTTACAGCAATACGCGAAATTACAATTCTGCTAGGCAGTTTGTTGCAGGGTTATTTAAGTGCGCGCGCGGGGTAGTGTTATGCGTGTGTGGCTGGTGGAACGTTACGTGGTGTGAAGGTGTGCGTCGGCTTGTTGCCGGCAAACTTAGGCGGACAGGCAGGCGAACAGGCAGTGTGCGCGTTGCCCTAAAATCATGAGGCCAATATATGTCAGCGGAAAAGCAAGCCACTATTGCAGAGATTTATCCTCTTGTTTCCCATCGCTTCAAGGTGAAGTTGGGAAAGGGAAAATTGGAGGGGCGCTTTAGCAGTGTCTCAGGACTCGAAGAGGGTGTAGAGGTCGTTAAGTACCAGGACGGCTTGGGCGGGCGTTATCAGCAGCCGGGCCAGTCGGGTTTCCCGACTGTGACGCTCAAGCGTGGCATCGTGCCTAAGCAAGGTGAGTTGTATGAATGGATGAGCAGTGTGGTCTTCGGTCAGTACGACAAGCAGGATGTGGAAATTTCGCTGCTGGACGCCAAGGATAACGTCAAATTGACCTGGACTTTGGAGAATGCATTTCCTACCAAGCTTACGGGGCCGAGCCTGGAGGCAGCTGGTAACGAAGTTGCGTTTGAGGAAATTACCTTGGTGGGTGATGGGGTTCAGGTGCACTACGCGTCCTGATGATGGTGCATGCGGTAGCGGGATGCGAGCAGTAGCCTAACTTAGGGTAAGGAGATGACCATGGCCAATTATACAGTGCCGGGCGTGTACGTTGAAGAGCCGTTTAAGTTGTCATTATCGATTCCGTCGGGAGCGACATCAGTTCCGGTGTTTGCGTTAGATTCCAACAACGTCAAGAGTGGGAGGGTCGGTGGTTCTGACACTTTAAATTTGGACGCCACCAAGATCGTCGCGCTCGATAACTGGCTGGATGTGCAGACCAAGCTGGTAGCAGTGCTTCCTCCTGGCGACGCAAGGGCACAGGAGTATGAGCTGAACCGCAGTCCCGTTTACCTTGCGCTCAAGGGCTATTTCGATAACGGCGGAGGTCGCTGCTATCTCGTGCCTGTTGCCCAGCTCATCGATCAGGTGCCGACACTGGACGATGCCACGCTGATCGTGCAGGCGGGCGCTGATCATGCCGGCTTTGCAACCGCGGTCGGGAAATTATGCGAGCCGGGGCAGACTTACTTCGCCTTATATGACGGACCGAACGAAAGCGCGTTGACCTCGACGACTGCATCAAGCGCTCAAGACAACTATTACAGCAACTCATTTGCCGCGGCCTATTATCCGTGGCTGCAGGCGTCAGTGCCGGGCAGTACCCCAGAAGCAAGAAACGATCTGGTCGATGTGCCGCCCAGTGCTGTGATGGCGGGAGTTTACTGTTCCGTAGATAACGAACGCGGGGTGTGGAAGGCTCCGGCGAACGTGGAGGTACGCGGCGGGCTGCGTCCAAAGTTCCCGGTCCCTGATGCCGTTGATGCTGTGCTTAATGCGCCATCGGGAGGTCACGCTATTAATGTTATTCGCAAATTCCGTGGCACTGGAACGATGGTCTGGGGGGCCCGCACGTTGCATTCCGATCAAGACACATGGCGGTACGTGTCCGTACGTCGATTGTTTTGCGCGGCCGAGCGCGATATCCGTATTGCGATGAGCGCTGCGCTGTTCGAGCCGAACAGTCAGCCGACCTGGGAACAAGTGCGTGGTGCGGTCACCAGTTATCTGCAACGACTGTGGAAGCAGGGCGCATTAATGGGCGATACGCCGCAGCAGGCGTACTTTGTGCAGATTGGCAAAGGCACGACGATGACTGAAGAAGATGTGAAGGCTGGGAAGATGATTGTGAGGGTAGGCATGGCGGCGGTGCGGCCAGCTGAATTCATTATATTGCAACTGACACAGGACGTGGCGCCGGGATAAGTCAGGGGGGGGGTAGCGGCTCAACACGCGATCATATGCCTAGCGCCTACTCAGGATGGGTTGGTGTCGGTCAAGTCTAAGCAGTCAAATAAGAGATTCTAACATGAATGATTACAGATCGCCCGGAGTGTATGTTGAGGAATTGAATGCGCTGTCGCTGGGTATCCAGAGTAGTCCTACGGCAGTGCCGGTGTTTGTGGGGCATTTTGATGATGCCCAAACCCCCGAAACTTCACCGGCTGTGCAGTGTGTGCGAATTGATAGTTGGCTAAGTTTTACTCAGGTGTTCAAATCAGACGCATCTCATACATTCGCTATCGACGTAGCAAGCTCAAACAAGACTCTGGCATTTGTTGGAGCTCAGATTGGTGCTGCCAGTGTCCGATTGTTTTTCGAGAATGGGGGCGGCGCTTGTTATGTGCTGCCAATCAATGAATTCAATGTGGCTCATGTTGACGCCATTGGTGCGGCAATCGAGTTGTGCCCGGACATCACCTTGTTGTGCTGGTGTGAACATCGTAACTCGGTGGATGACCAAAAAGTCGTTAGCGCTCTGGATAAATTGGTAGGCAGGAGCTCGTCGGGCGGTATGCAAAGTCGGTTCTTGCTGACTGACGGATTACTTAATAACGGCGCTATCAGCGCTCCTGAAATTGTGAATAAGCAGCACGCAGCAGCTTATTTTCCGGCATTACTCACTACATACCGGTATGTGGAGGATATTAACAATGTCTCCGTCAGGGGCATCACTGGCATTGGCCTCGATCCACAACCCAGCAATATTGCGGCATTGCGCGCAGCTTGCGACAAGTTAAGCACTAGTATTAATAGCAAGGGCGTAGACGTGATATCGGCTGTCGACGCTACAATCGCGAAAGGCGGCGCACAGAACTGGCTTTCCCGACTGGCGAATATTAAAAGCCAGGTGATTAATGGGGAGCCGCTGGTCGCCACTGAACTTACGGAGGAAAGGTACCCAAATATAAAGTCCGCTCCTGCGCTTTTGAAAATAGTCACAGAATATAGTGAATTGTTTGAAAAGTTTACTGCCGCCCAAATACTTCTTTCTAAGGTAGTAGCGCTTGCTAATACCCCGGTTATCTTACGTGCCAGCGTCGCTATGGCCGGCGTTTATGCACGTGTGGACCGTGAGCGCGGCGTTTGGAAAGCGCCCGCGAACGTGGAGTTGAGCGGTGTGACAGGGTTGGTAGCTGTAGGAGTTAATTCCACTAAAGAGGTAGTGACCAGCATCCGCATTGACGACGCATATAACGACAAGATCGTTAAAGCACGTGTTAACGCCGTGCGCGCATTCACCGGACGTGGTCACATGGTGTGGGGGGCTCGCACTATGACTGAGGCGACCGACCTGAACTGGCTCTACGTACCGGTTCGGCGGCTTTTCAGTACGGTGGAGCGCGATGTTCAAGACGCTTTACGTGCCGTGGTGTTTGAGCCTAACAGTCAGCCTACGTGGGTCGGTGTGCGCTTGGCTATAAGCCAATACTTGAATCGACTGTGGAAACAAGGGGCTTTGGCGGGTGCAACGCCTGCGGAATCCTTTTTTGTGCATGTGGGGCTTAACGAGACGATGACTGCGGACGACGTGAGTCAGGGACGTCTGATTGTGCGTGTAGGCTTGGCCGCGGTGCGCCCAGCCGAATTTATTGTACTGCAGTTGACTCAGGACATTGTCGCTGTTTAGCGCCGTGCAACTCAGCGGGCGCGGGAATTAAAGGGGCCCGTGGCCCGAGTTCATTGCCCCAGTAACCGTCAACTTTCTGTTCCGGTTGATCCATAGGAGTTTCAAGATGCACCAGCAGAGCCACGATGGGCATAAATTCCCAGGTATCACTATTGCCCCACAGCAGCAAGGGGGGGAGGTCGAGGCGTGGCCGGCTGCGGTACCTGTGTGGGTCGGCTGGTATGAAGTCTCTAAGCCCGTTAATGAGGTGGTGTGGAGATTGGTGTCGTCGTGGGGCGACTATACCGTGCAGTCTAAGAGTCAACTGTGGTTCGGCGTGGAGGCTGCTGTGAGGTTGTACTTTCTTAATGGCGGCGAGTTTGGATATGTAATGCTGCTACCTCTACCCAAATTAGGTTCGTCGGTACCTGCCGATCAGGTAGCGCAGCAGGCGCAATTGCTTGTGGAGTTATTAGGGCGGCCGAATCATTGGATCAGCGCCTTGCACGAGGATCAAGTGAGTCTAATCACTCTGCCATTGTTGCGTGAGTGGTTCGAGCCCACAAAACCGTTGATCCCCCTGTCAGCGGACGAGGTGGCACAAAATTATGTAAGTGCCTGGACCGCAGTGTTGCGCGCGACGACTGAGCGAGCCGATTGGTTTTTTGTTGTGGATAGCCCCTTTGATTTGAAAGTAACCCAGGCGTTCGCGAAGCGGTTGCTTGTGGAAAATCCGTGGTGCTCGCGGAGCGAACATATGGCGATATATGGCCCGCATTTGGAAATCCCCGGTCAGCACTTTGCTGGGCCTAGTGGAGCGGTGTGCGGTGTAATGGCGCGAGTAGATGCTGAGCACGGAATTTGGAAAGCGCCCGCCAATGAAGTTGTTGTAGGCGCGTTAGGCGTTACGTATCGGGAGGATCAGTTACTTACCGGAGTTACGGGCTTCGAGATGTCGCTAAATTTGATTCGGCGTGTGCCCGGGCAAGCTCATGTAGTGAAGGTATGGGGTTGCCGCACTTTGGCATTCCATACCCATCCACACTGTCGCTACATTCAAGTGAGACGCACGGCGACGTGGGTTGAGCAGCAATTGCGAGCGATCTGCCAGTTCGCTGTGTTTGAGCCCAATACGCGGCTGACCTGGTTGCGTCTGCGCACATCCTGCGAAGCGTGGCTGCGTCGATTATGGGAGGAGGGGGGCTTGATGGGGGTCGAAGAGTCCCAGGCGTTTTTGGTTGAGGTGGGGCTCGGCGAAACGATGACGATGGCTGAGGTCAATGCGGGGGTCATTCGGGTCAAAGTGGGCATTGCAGTTTTGCAGCCGGCGGAATTTTTGGAGGTTCATATGACGGTGACGCACGGGCAGTCTGTCACCAGTGGACTGCAGCAGGTCACCATGACATTTGAGGAGGGAGTATGAGTATTGCCCCGGATCAAATGTTGTTGTCCCATCGGTTTCATGTGTACTTCGAGGCGCAATTGCCGGGTATGGCACCGAAAGCGGGTTCCAAACTCTCCAAACTTGCATCTTTGAGCCGTATCCCTGTGGGTTACAGTCCTTTGGATGTTCGCTTTCAGAGCGTTTCGGGTCTTGGCAGGGACCTTGATGCCAAGGCGTTTCACCAGGGGGGTGAAAACGTCGGAGATATCTATTTGCCGCAACACGTTTCCAATAAGCCGCTCGTCCTTGAGCGGGGGATTTTGTCAAAGTTGCCGAGTACGGTGATGTCTGGACTGTTCGAAAGTGGGCTTGGTTATTTTCTCAATGGGTACGCTGATATTCAGGTGGCCCTCATGGACAGTGCTGGGCAGCCGGCGTGCCTTTGGTACGTCCGGGATGCAATGCCCACGAGCTGGAGTTTGGGAAAGTTGGAAGCAGCAAGTAATAACGTGCTGATTGAGACGATGACGTTTTCTTATCGCTGGATAAAACAGGTGCCTGTCAGATTATGACTATCGAGATCCGAGAGTTGATCATTGAGGCGCGCGTGCTGCCCGATGAACATGGCGCGGGTTCGAAGTCGCCGCGCCCGCAGACATCGAGCCTGGATAGTCATGTCCAAGCACGTTTGGTTGAGCAGGTCGTTCGGCGAGTATTGCGTATCCTCGAAGACCGACGGGAGAGACTGCAATGATGGGGCTTGCGGGAGTCACGGAGCTAGGTGAAGCGTTAGGCATTCGGTTGGAGAAGCTCACGATTGAGCAAAAGATCGCGCCGGCCAATCGGGTGAGGGCGATGTATAACCCGCAAAGCCTGCAATTGCATACCAGCGCAGAGTACGCGGTTGAGCGTGCAATTGGGGCAACGTCCGACACGTTAAATTTTAAAGGCATGAAGTACGGTGACCTCGTGCTTGAGCTGATTCTGGATGCCAGTCGGCCTGGAGTACGCGATTCGGTTACCAGTCAATTGGCCCAACTTAGGAAAGTGTGCTTGCCAGCTAAGGGCGCGTCTGGTTCGTATGCAGACCATTTATTAAACATCAGTTGGGGGCGTATGGATTGGCTCGGCGAGCCTTATTGCGTGGCGTACTGCACGTCGATGGGTGTGGATTATACGTTATTTGGCCGCAGTGGGCGGCCAATGCGGGCTACGGTGAAGCTCGAGTTGAAAGTCCAGCCGGCCGCCGCAGACCAAAGTATTCAGGTAGCAGGTGGGGGGCCTAAACGGGCGATCAACAATCTGCGCGACAAGTTAGGTATTTGACCCCCGGTGCGAAGTGCCTGCGCGGCACGACTCAGACGCTATGTCGATGAGAGAGGAATGAAATGTCTTTTTTTGAGGGGATCCAACGCGCGGTACCGTCGACGCTGGCTGCTCCAGGAGAGGGGGCGTCAAAGATCCCATCGTCGGTAGGTGATGCTTGTGACGTGCGCGTGACCGTGGACGGGGTTGTGTTATCTGACGTCTTCAAGGGAGAGTGCATGGTCACCGGCGTTCATACTCGTTTTGCAGTCAACGAGGTGCCCAGTGCACTTATCACTGTCGCGGTCATTGAGCCACATACTCCCACGGCCAGCGGTCGCATTCTAACCGAGCTTGTCCAGAAGTGTCGTGTATCGGCATCGACATCGATCCAGGTACGTGAGGTCGGAAAGACTGCGTGGATTCCGCTGTTTTCGGGAGTAGTCGAGCAGGCGGTATGTGAGGTGCTAGCTGGATCGGCGGTGGTTGAAGTCAAGGTCAAGCATGAGCTGGTGCACTTGCAGTCGAACTTTTCAGGCCGTTCGTTTCAGAGCAAGTCAGATGCCGACATTTTGAAAACGCTGTTAGGTGTGGCCGTCATTCAGGCCGATAAAAGCCATAGTCTGACCACCAAGCGTGACCAAACCATTCATTGGCCATTCGGCGCTTCGGTATGGGAGTTCGCCAAAGCTTTGCTTTGGCGCAATGGCGTATGTTTTTGGCCTGAGGTGAAGGGCGGCCGGGTCGCGCCTGTCGGGTGGTGCAAGGACGTGGTGAGTGTGCTTGGCGACAAAGATCACGTCGAGCAATTGAGCTGGAAACAATCAGCTTTACATGCACCAAAATCGGTGTGGCTTGAGCAGCACGATGTGCAAAAACAAGCGGGAATTAAGGTGCGAGGCGAGTCAGTGTTGCACGGGCATGGTTGTTTCGATGTGAGCACGATCAAACCTCTCACCTCGGCCGACTCGCATTTGATGGACTGCGGCTGGCCCGCGCCCAATGGTGGGGCTACGTCTAAGGGCCGGGCGAATGGGTTAATTTTATCCTCTGAGATTCAAGCTGCGTGCGGCACTGTGGTGTTGCGTGGCTGCATGATGGGGTTGGTTGGTGCAATGCTCAAGCTTGAAAAGTTCGAGAAAGGGCTTTGCGGCGAAGGACTGATTACGGCAGTTGAACATGAGTTTGACGCACGGTTAGCTGACTGCAGGACCACGTTTTCTGTGGGCCTGACAACGCAGTCTGCATCGTGGGTGGAGGTTCCTGCCCCCGGCGGCACTGTGGTCGGGCGTGTATGCGCCTACGACAAGACGCATTCGCGCCAGGGTTGGAACGAGGTGTGGGTCGATGTGGCTGGGATTGAAGGGCAGGTGCGAGCACGGTACAGCGGTGCGTATGCGTCCAAGAGTGCTGCGATGTGGCTGTATCCACAAACCGGCGACGAGGTGCTTCTTTGCACGATGGCGGGAGACCCGTGCAGCCTAGTGATGATAGGGGCCATGAACAACCCGGTAAATAAGCTCCCTGAGGGCTGGACAGTCATAGATAACGACAAGCGCGGCCTTGTCTTTCACAAGGGCGATGCTTCTTTGGGACTCAAGTTCGACCAAAAGACACAGCACATGGAGTGGGGTGTTGGCGCAGGCAGTAACTTACAACAAATCACTGTGGACGCCAAAAAGGGTGTGGCGTTTGACGTGAAGGCGGGTGAGTTTTCCGTCACGACTGCCAAGGGAGGGATTTCGCTGAGCGCCAAAGAAAAGGATGTACAGGTGCGTGCGAAAAGCCACCTGACATTGGGCGGAGATCAAGGCGTGGCGGTATCCAGCGATAGGGGGGCGGTGAAGATGAGCGGCAAGACCACCATGGCGCTATCGGCCGAAGACGTAGTGCTTGCGGCGGGGCAAAGCAAAGTTGATCTGACGCAGGTGTCAATATCGATGAAGGCCACCTCTGTCACTGCCAAGGGTACAGAGGGCGTGTCGTTTAACGGCGGTCCAACCTCAGAGCTGTCGCTTAAAAGTGTGGGTGCGGTCCTGAAAGGACCAAGTGTAGAGATTGACGGTCAGGCCAAGGCGGATGTGAAATCGCCGATGACCTCACTCAAACCATAAAAGGAGGATCACCGAATGGCGACAAATCAACAAGGCGGCTGGCCATTTCCTCCGTCGTTTGTACTGGAGCCAACTGCGTATGACGGGGAAAGTCCGAGCAGCATTCAATTGGTGGATGGCGACGTTGGAATAACTCAGAGCATTAGCGTGTTGTTGCAAACCCAGCCCGGTGAGCGTGTGATGCGGCCCGCTTATGGCTGCGATTTGGAGTCGGCCATGTTTGCCAATATCGATGAAGGCCTGGTGGCCCATGTGACGGCGCTGATTTATGAAAGCATTACATCATTTGAGCCACGTGCGCAGGCGCTGCAGGTAATAGTGGACAAGGATACGAGGTATGAAGGGCACTTGCAGGTAACCATTGTATACAGACATGTGGAGACCGGTTTAATGGGACAACTGCGCGGAACGCTCAATGTAGCGGAAGGGGCTCGAGGGACATTCCAATGAGCGATCAACTAGTGGTGCAGGGGGATATGGTAAAGCTCAATCCCACGTTTGGACCGATGTTGGTCAATGCACCGCAGGCTCCGATCACCGCGATGGTGCCGACTAATATCGGTGGCAAGGCGATCTGTGTAATGGGCGACGAGAAAATGGTTCAGATCAGTGGGACTTATACGAAGGGGCAATTTATCACGCCCGGAATGGGCATTGCGAAAATCATAGGGCTGGCTCCCAATCAACCACAGCCTTGGTTGCAGGTTGGTGGCAAACCCGCGTTGTGTAAGGGCGCGCAGTTTCAAGTGATGTTTACACCCATGCAACCGGCGATCGATCCCTCCACCGGTGCTCCGGACCCGATGGTTCCAGCGATGGGGACAGGTATGTTTATGGCCACTGAAGTTGGGGTGATGGCGGGCTAGTACTTATAGGGAGCTTGTAAGAGTTTAGAGTTCGCTCGCAAGAGGCAGGGAGACGAAAAACCATGACACAAGAGAATAACGTAAAAGAATCGTTTGTTTTGGACGAGCGCTCTGTGGCCTATCGGCTGGATGCAATACGGGTCTATGGCCAGCAAGTATCAATGGGGAACTCGGACAGGATGACCTGGGCGCAGTTGATGTTCGGTTCGAAGGCGGGTCAGGAAACTGAGCCATTCGAATGGATGCAAGTGCGTCAGCGTTGCCTAGATTGGTACCAAGATCCGGGGCGTGCCGATGGCACGCTTGCTCCTGAACAGGCATTTTTACTTGCGTTATTGGGCATATTGGAGGCGCCCAGTGCTGCCTTTAATCGGTTTCCTGCACGCTTTCGTGATCTATATTATCGGAATCTTCTGGGCCTTATGCCCACGCCCGCGCAGGCGGATCAAGTCGTGGTGCAATGGGGCTTGGCGGAAACTGTCAAGGAACAGATCATTATGGCCGGCCAGTTACTGGAGGCTGGCCAAGACAGTCAAGGCCATGCGCTGCAGTATTGTGTAGATCGACCGATTGTGGTCAACCACGCGCGGTGGACTGACCTGCGTTGGTGTGTACCGGATGATCTCTGCCGAGGCAAACAACGTGCACAGGTGGCGTTCGAGGAAGGGGTAGGTGTGTGGCCGGCTGAAGGACTGCGTTTGGGCGCGCTCGCACGCAAGGTCAGTGGCGATGTGGCATCGACTGCGGTTGATCAAGACGTCATCGCATCGCGTTTTATTGGTTCGCCGCTATTGGCGGCGGCTAGTGGTGAACGTGTATGGACTTTGACCTTCGAGGCTGCAGTTCCGGCATTGGACGCCGCTATTAGCGTAGAAAATGTGTGGCAGCCGATGATGGCCGTACGCGACTCCGGCAAGTCCAATGTGTGGGCCCTGCGCTTGAGCGATGAGACGGGCGTACCGATGGAGCTCACCGAACTGGAAGGCTTGAATGCCGTGACTCCGCTGTTGCGCTTGCGTCGGGTAGACGGTGAGCCCATTGCACGAGTGGAGTCGTTGTTGTTGGAGGTACAGGGAGCGACGAATGTCCGCTGCATCACCGATGAAGGGGATGAGATTCAGGCGGGGTTACCGTTCGGAGAGTCCGCGTCCGCTGGGCGTGGGGTTAACTTCGTGTCTCCTGAATGGGTGAGATTGGGGGCACAGCTCAACGAGGTCATAATCACGCCGAACTGGGTTGGGCTACCGAGTCAGCCGTTCAAAATTTGGTACGGAGGCTACCGAGTTGGCGAGCATTTTGACGACAAAAAACATTTATTTACAGGGGATGAGGTCCCAAGCACCGCTTTTTCGGTGAATATCATTCCCATGACAAACGAGACGCCTCTCGGGAGCGCCACCAAACCTCTTCCTCTCTTTAAGCAGGAAGAAGGACAAGCTCCGTCCGGTCTGCCGTTAGCCATATCTCTGAATGTAGAGTCACGGTTTGCGACAACAGTGGTGCCCGATAGCGCAACAGCAGCAGATTGGTCTTGGTATCTGCGTCTGAGTCTGGCGCAATCATTTTACTCAGAGTTATATCAACACCATCTTAGCTTGCCGCCAGGCACCATCCTAAATACTCAGAAAGTAACATCAACCTCGACCGCTACGCTGGGGGATAAGGAGACTGTGATTACACAGGTTACCGACATGCCCAGCAGCACAATTGTCGAACCGCCGACTTGGAACCCTCCTTATCTGCCGCAGTGGCAATCCGTGCGTGTCGATTACACTGCGAGCGACAAAACCGTTGAACACCAGTTCGTCAGCACGCCCTTCGGCTGGGCGGCCACAGATGACGCTTATCGTGGCGGGACGGCCGACATCTATTTGGGGGTGGATGGAATTGAACCTGGCCAACTGCTGAGCCTGTATTGGTTGCTGAAAAGCCCTGGCCCTGTACAGAACATCAGATGGGAGTACTTGGCATACGGTGAAAGTTGGGTGCCGCTAGGTAATGAGTTGTCGGATGAAACTGCAGATTGGGAAAAAAGTGGTCTTTGGTCGCTGATGTGGCCTGATGATGCATTACACAACGCCAAAGGCATGCCAGCCGGGCGTTATTGGTTACGCGCTCGGGTGAAAACTCCATTGCCGCAAGAGGGCGTACCGGCACTGCCGCGCTTGATGGGGTTAGCGACCAATGTGAGTGTGGCCACACTGATTGCCCCAACAGAGGTCGATGCCAACCATTTCCTGCAGCCGCTGGCAGCAGGCTCTGTGACCCATGCGCTCAATGCGCCTGACGCGGTGCAGCAGGTTACTCAACCTTGGGTGTCAACTGGCGGCCGCCCACCTGAATCTCTGGAAGATTTTTACGCGCGGGTGGCCGCACGGCTGCGGCATCGTGAGCGAGCACTCGACACTTGGGATCTGGCGACGTTGCTGCGCGAGCACGACACAGGGATTCGTGAGGTGGCCGTCTTGCCGCAGCCGCGACGTGATAACGCGCGGGACGGCACTTTGCCCCAGGAGTTAGTCGTGATGCCGATGGTACTGGGCAACGATAGCGAAAACGCCTTGCGCCCAGTCTACAGTATTGCGCATTTGAGCGCATTTGAGGCGTGGTTGCGGGCGCGGACTTCACCTTGGCTGACGTTTACCTGCAAAAATCCGCGTTACCGCTCGGTGCGGGTGAGTTGGACGATCAAATATCAGATGGGCATTAGCCAGTCGTATGGCGACCTGCTCGTGCGCGACACGCTGGAGCGCGAGTTTCGCCCATGGATGAGCGAGGAGCAGGCGGCGACTACCGTTATCGGCAAATCGCTGAGTCGTCGGATAGTCCGCGCCTGCATTATGCAAATACCTGAGGTCAAGCAACTGACGGCATTGTTGATTGACGGAGACGATGGCACAAAGACCCCTCCAGGTGGTGTGGTGGAACACGACGAAATTGCAGTAGTCGAGTGCGTGCCCTTGGCGTATCACAAAATGGCGATCCGTATTTGGGCAGCGTCGAAATACGGGCAGGTGGTTCGTCTGTCTTCCGGGACAGGTGTTTTGGTGAATGTAGAAGGCTGTGATGAACCGGAAAAAATGAGCCTCTACGACGTCGACACGGGGATATCTATTTCACTGTCGCCCGATCAAGTAAGCGCCAGGCAGGGTAAGCACCTTACAAAAACAATTTCCCTTTCGCCCGACGTAGCGCCGCCTCGGTTTCAGATCAAGGTGCCGCTTGGCCTCCACGGGATTTTCCGCATCGGCGTGGCGTGGGAGACAAAGACCGAGTTGCTACGTTCAAGTCGTATCGGGGAGTGGATCACCCTCGAGGTTCAGATGCCCGACGATTTTCTGGTGTAATTTCTCAACCCCTTCCAACAGGGACATGATAGATGACTGACATTCCATACGACGACGTGGAAGAACCCGTCGATTTCGAGGCGCTCTGGGGAACTGTACAAAAGGCGCTGCAGTTGTATGCAGGAGCACGTTGGACGGAGCGCAGAGAACACGACCCCGGCATCACGCTGCTCCAGGCCTTGACCTTCAACGTTGCGGACCTGTCATTTAGGCAGAGCTTCCCACTGGTAGATCTACTTACACCGGCTTCTACACTAGCCCACTCGGAAGGCGCATTTGACACGCAACGCCGGGTAGGACACGGGGGCAGGAGCCCAGGTATCTTTGCGCCAGAATTTGGCCCGGAACATGCGCTTACATGTGGGCCGGTGACTTACGAAGACTACCGCAAAGCGATCCTCGACCTAGTGGTAGATATTGAAGGTAAGAAACGCTTTTGTTTTCGCGATGTGCAGATACTGCGTGAGGACTTCGCACAGCTAAATGAAGGTTCTCCTGACACCCGGTACCGTTACGTTTACATGGAAGAACCGCCAGCCCAAGGGCGCGGGGTAGACACCAATGTTATTGATCCGCACAGCACATTCCGTTTTGTGTCGCAGAAAAGCGATCCGGTTCTCCAAAATGCTATGGTGGTATCCGGAGGATATCGGCTGTGGTTAGCCTGTGCGCCCGGTGTGACCCGAGCACAAGCGGAACCCGTTCTAGCAGACTTTCTGCACGCTAACCGCAATCTATGTGAGGCATTCAGCCAAATTGACTACCTCACCGATATCCCCGTTACCTTTAATTTGACGATTGAGGTTGAGGATGACGTGGTGGATTTCGCCGCATTACTCGCCCAGATTTATCAGGCGTGCTCGACTGTACTACTGACTCCGATCGAACGACGCAGCGCGGAGCAACGACTAGAGGATGAGGTGGCGTCGGACATATATGTGGGGCCGCAGTTAAAGCATGGATGGATCAAGTTCCTCGCGCCAACGATTGCGGATGGTAAGAAGTTCACGCAGTCGCTGACTCTCTTGCAGGTGGCGATTGAAGGCATCACAGGGGTGAATCATGTCGCCAGCATCAGCGCGACGTTGCCCGGGAAAAATCCAGCGAGCTTTCTTGAGTTTACTCTGGATGAACTGACACTGCCCGTACCTTGGGCCTTGCTGGCAGCCGGAGCCAACACATTGGCGGAGCTGCTCTGTCAATCGGTCGTCCTGCGCAAGCGTGGCCGCGTAATTGCAACTCATTCGGCTACGCATCAAGTAGCAAAAGCCTTAAGCGCGCTTTTCGATCCCTTTGAGGCCCCGCCCGAGGAGGTTGTTCGTCAGGTGCCTTATGGGCAATACCGCGACCCCGGGCAGTACACGGGAGCGTCAAGCTTGCTGCCAGCGGTTTACGGCATGCAGGCGGATGCTGATTCATTGAGTAAAGATGCTAAGAGTCTATTGCGATTTTTACTGCCACTAGATCAGTGCTTAGCCGACGAGATGGATTTGTTGCGCAAACTGCCTTGGCTGCTGTCGTTTGACCGCCGTGATCCACAGGCCCGGTCTCGCGGTGGTCGTTGGCAAGTGTTTGACGCGGACAGCCTACCAAGCGAACAGCTCAATGCAGTATTAACGGCTAATGAGCAGGCTGCTCTTTCACAGCTTGTGGCCGTCGGCGCGAAGGCAGGTGATAAAGAGCTTGAATTGCTGGACTATTTGCTGCGCTTTTTTGGTGAGTCGCGTACTAAGCGTGTTTCAGTATTGCAGGCGGCCAACACGGGCGGGAGCCAGGAAAATGAATTCCTCAAAGTTCAGCAAGGTTACTTGGGGGCGATTCCGACGATCGCCTACAAACGCGCGTCGATTCAAATTGATATGGTCTCAGCGTTACAGCAACGTTTGTCTGCCCGTTTGGGGGTGGGAGCTACGCTTTTTGCCGCTTCTCCTGACTTTGCGCTCCTGCCGTTCTATGTGATTGAACATCGTCAATTATTACCAAGTGTGCCCTCCGAAAAATTGTTGACCCAGAGTTGGAAAGCCGTGGCTCGTGCTCAGATGATTGAGCGGTTGGGTGACAAACCAGGTTATTTGTACTTGGCGCTAGAAGAGGGGGATGGTTTGCAGTCCGGGCAGCTGATTCAGTTGCGAAATGGTACTTCTAGACCCATCGTTGCCAACGTTATTCACCGCTGTTGGGCTTTTGGGGCGCCGACCGTCAATGGTAATGACGAGCCTCCTCCCCCTAGCTCGTGGGCCAAAGATCCAGCATTGAAGGGTATGACGATCGTTTCCATCGACTTGGCTCAGCATGATCGGTTGAAATGGAATGCTCAGGGTTTAGTCGAGGATTCCAAGGTCAATACGCCTCCATGGCAGTGGCAGTCGAGCGAGATTTGGCTGAAACGCGTGGTCCATCAATTGGCGTTCAAGGAACCCTGGCCGACGGCCCCTAAAGAAGATGCAACGTTGGTGGTGCAGCAGTCATTTCCGCTGGAATGGCGTGAGCCTGGTAAGTTGCCCAAGAGCATCCTTCTAAAGGACCGTCGGATCTGGAATGTTTTGGAGAAAGCAATTTCGGAGCCATTGCCCGATATTGAATTACTGGTGTTGGATGGCGGTGTGGACCCGCTGCTAGGTACGCTTAAAGTAAAGCTAAAAACTGGCAGTAAATGGCCGACCCCTGCTCAACAACTTAATTACGGGTGGGTCGCTGATTACACGAATGATGTGTTTTCGTTCACGCTAAGCATTGTGATGCCCCGCCCCTGGCTGGACGCATCTCACGACGACCCGTATGCGACGGACCAGTGGGTGCAAGACGTCATCCGCGACACAGTGCCGGCGCATATCGTGACCCATGTACATTGGCTAACAGCTCGGGATTTTCAAAACTTCTCAATGTGCTACTCGCGGTGGCAAGCAGCTGGGCGGCCTGCCGGGGATTTGTCTTACACGTTGCTACAATATTTGTCGATTGGCGAGTTACCCGTCGATCATCGCACTGGGATCGGTTTTGTGCGTGTGGCATCCAAAGATCGAAGTGATAACTTGGCGGCGGCATTGAAGAGCGAAACGGTCAATGCAAATCGGATGATAATCGCGGATCAGTCCCAGGTGATCTATGTGAAGGATGCATCCATCCCCGCAGTCGATTTACTCAAGTTTTAGCGTGTGCCGTTGGCTGGGTGAGGCATAGCACGCCCCTTGCTGAGGGGCCTTGGTCTGCGGGCAACGAGCGTGCCGGTTCAAAGTAGATGGCACGCGAACGGAGAGCAATAATGCACCGAGTACGCGTAAGGTTCTCAATATGTCGATAACAATAGAGCGTTTACGTATGGTACTGCGCACTCAACGTTTGAGTGCACAACCTTTGCAACAGCGTTGTAGCCTTTGGTTTCATCAGGAGTTTCGCGACCAATTGGAACGGTGTCTCGTCCATGTACAACAGGAATTAGGTGGCGGTTCGCTAGTATTGGACACGCTGCGTTTGAATCTCGGTGATATATGCGCGCAGCGATTCGAGCATGACCTCGGCGAACGAGCGATCAAAGCGTTAGCGCGTGAGTTGGCATTGCACGTTGCAGTGAGCAGAGTTGACGATGCACAGGCACAGGGGACGCAGAGTGAGCTTCAAGCGGCTGCGCCTAGCCCCGAGATGGCGGATGCGAGCTTTGCATTGTTGCTAGCCTATCTGGACACTGGTCGGCGACATTCGACGCTCCTTTGGCTGCCTCCCTCCAGCCCAAGTCAGTGGCTGCATACGCAGCTCGATCGGTGGCAGACCTATGAAGCTGCGTGGCAGGGCCGCATCGAATTCGCGTGGCGCTGTCTAGGTAGCCTGAGCAGCAAACGCTTGGGAGCCACGTTTAACCCTGCGGTGTTGGCGCGAGTGAGCCGTTGGCTATTGGCGACGGTCCCTGCCGCAACAAGGTTGGGTCTTTCTGATCGCCAGGCCAGCGCCTGGCTGCCACTGGCCGCCGTCCTGGTGTTGCAGCGCGACACTGCGAGCGGCCAGGCAGTGAGGCGTCGGATGAGCCAAGAACGATGGTATATGGCCGATGCGGTTCACCTCGAGGGAAGTCCGTCGCATAAGCAGCGCTTGCGGCGTCAAGGTAAGAGTCCACTACAGGGGCCATTAGATGCGCTGGGACGGTTGTTGTTGGCCGAGCCTTTCACTGAAGCGAGTCTGCTGGCAATACGGCTCCTACTATCTCGGTGGACGTCGTTTAAACATCTCCAGAGTGAAGAGGGCGAGTACCTGCGTTCGATGTTAGACGCAGCGGTTCACCATGGCATTGAGGCGGAGCCGTCAGTTGGCCCACTAACTCATGCCGCGCCAGCCAACGAGAAACGGGAGGACGCCTCAGGCAATAGGGCAACGGCCTCTGGCAAGTTGGCGCATCCGCAGCAGTCGCTTCAGTCAGTCAGGACTACCCCATTGGCGGCAGATGGCCTCGAAGATCTGGTCCTGTCGGGCGCAGGTATCGTATTGCTGTGGCCGTTACTGCCTGACTTGTTCGAGGCGCATACGCTTATCGATTCGTCCGGGTTTATCGATGAGGCTGCACAAGTGCAAGCGGTGATGCTCTTGGACGCTTTGGTATGGGGCGATAGTACGCTGGGCCTTTGGCGTCTCGAAGAGTTTTGCTACTGGTGCGGGTTTCCCGCCGAACGCATCTTGCAGGCCCCGGATACTTGGCGGACATTCGACAGCGGCCAGCAAGTGCAACTGGATGCATGGCTTGAAGGCGTGCTCGCCCAAATCCCTGGATTGGATGGGTTTGACGCACCAGCCCTTCGTGCATTGTTTTTGCAACGTTCTGGCCAATTGGAGATCCGTGACGCGCGGGTACAACTGACCCTCAACACGCAAGCTCAAGACGTCTTGTTGCGCGATTGTCCGTGGCCGCTTTCGCACCTGACGCTGCCTTGGCTACCTCTCGTTGTATCTCTCAAGTGGCGGGCACTATGACTTTATTTGAATCACCCACCGACAGAACCATGGGCCAAGGCCATGTTATCTCATCGCCGCTGGACGCGCTTGCACCCTGGCTGGAAGTGATCGATATGATTGTCCAACGCTATTTTGCGGCTCAGCAAGCGCGCGGAGATGATCGCTTTAATATTGAATCAATTATGATTCCCATGGATGTGCTCGAGTCAGCGGCGTATGTACCCAGAGGGCGGCCTAAATGGCTTGATGCATGTGCCTCGGAGTCCAATCCCACAGACGTATTGCCGCCCCTGCCTGAGCTGTTGGCGGGGGTAGTGCAGCGCTTTGGCTTGAGAGAGTTTGATGTTCTCGCGATTCTGCTCGGCATGATGCCGGTGTTGGAACCCCGCTATGGCGCATTGTTGGCGTATATACAGGGCGACGAGCAGGCGTTATGGCCGCATATCGACTTAATTTTATCGTTGTTCAGTGCACCAGGTGATCGTGTGCAACATCGCATGCGGCTAACTGCGGCAGATCAGCCTTTGCGTTACGGCGGGCTGATACACTTATCGGAGCGGTCTGGGCGGACTTCGAGTCGGGAGGATGTACTGTATATATGCACCGCAAGTTCGGTCGTAGGATATCTTAGCACCGGGGTAGTACCGTTATCTCAGAAGATGGTGGATGTTGGTCAATGGTTGACGCCTATGGCGCCGAACGTGCTGGAACTTTCAGCAGAGTGGCGACGCTTCGGTACGGACCTGCAACAGTTTTGTTTTGGGCAGGCAAGTGCCACAACGCCGGTGGTACTGTTGGAGGGAGGAGAGGGGGGCGACAAGATGTTAGCGCATGTCGCCGCAGAAGCAGGGCGCCAGGCCTTTTTAGTTGACCTTCAATCGCTGCCCGAAGAAGCAAACGAGGCGTGGCCGGTGCTGCTCGAGGCATTGCATGTGACGCGGTTGAGTGCGGGTCTGTTGGTATTCAAAAACTTCACAAGCTTTGAACAAGCACACCCCAAGCTTCTGCGTGCGTTGGATGTGCGACTGCGTACGCATGGTGAGCCGGTCGTGGTGTTACTGGCCGCCGATGCTAATGGGTCTGGGTTGCGTGAATTGCCACGGTTAAAAATGACCCTGCCGCGCCAGTCGGCTCAAGACGATATAGCTGCCATCGGCGTGGCGTTGCTTCAATGCGCCGAGGGCCTGCCGGCTACGAGTTCCACTGACGATTTGCCCCAGTTACTGAAGCGAACGCGCGTCGACCTTGATACGCTCAATTATGCGGTTCACGAAGCGCATTGGTACGCTCAGCAACGCGCGCCTAGCGCGGCGTTAGATGGGCAAGACATCTATCGGGCCCTGCGTTCAAGGGCGCTGCAGCAGTTCGGTCCGCTCGCCCAACGTCTGGAGCCTCGTCGAGGGCTGTCAGACCTGGTCATCAGTGAAGGCTTGCGCGAGCAGATGGACGAAATCCTGGCCGCCATCAGTCATCGGGATGACGTGCTCAACCGAGGGTTTGCGAAAAAAATCTCCTACGGGGTGGGCGTCAGCGCATTGTTCTACGGGGACTCGGGTACCGGTAAAACCATGGCTGCCGAGGCGCTCGCCTTTGAGCTCGGGTTAGACCTGATTCGGGTAGACCTGTCGACCGTAGTCAATAAATATGTCGGCGAAACTGAGAAAAACCTGTCGAAAATCTTCGACTTGGCGTTGGCCGACACAGGAGTGTTGTTGTTCGATGAGGCTGATGCGTTGTTTGGCAAACGAAGCGAAGTCACCAGCGCCCATGATCGTCACGCAAATATCGAAGTTTCCTACCTGTTGCAACGGCTTGAGCATTATCCAGGCCTGGTGGTGTTATCGACCAATAATCGGGCTCACCTTGATGGCGCGTTTACCCGTCGACTCACCTTCATGGCGCGCTTCGAGTCACCTGACGTGGCGTTACGCACTCAGATGTGGGAGCAGATTTGGCCTGCCGGGGTCGATCGGAGCGCCGGTATTGAGTGGGCTGATCTAGCCAAGCGTGCCGAGCTGACAGGTGCAGGCATCCGCAACGTCGCGCTTTTAGCTAGTTGGCTCGCAGCGCGAGCCCAGCGCCCTGTCGACATGGTCGACATTGAGCGGGCAATGCGTCGCGAACTGGGTAAAACCGGGCGCCTAATGTCTCGTACCTAATGGCCAAGTTTACCTCTTAGCGGTGGGTAAAACTTGGGTTCGCTGTATATAGATTCTATAAGGTGAAAAATAAATGGCCGATTCTCTTCCAAGCAAAGTATCTGATGTGCGTATTTTGGAACTGAATGAACAAATCCAGGGCGCGTTGTTGTCCTATGTAGACATTGCCGAGGGACAGATTCGCTTTGATATGCCGGACAAAGACCATCCGCCTGACGCGCCTACCATCTGCGTCTTCTTGTACGACATTCAGGAAGATATGAAGTTGCGGCATAGTCTGCCGGGGATCACCCGATCGGCGGCACCCAGATATGTGGCAGTGAAATGCTGCTATTTGCTGACCTATTGGGATCCTCTTAAGGAAACCGTAGTGGGACCTCGAAGTCAGACGATGAAAGTCATGAATCAGATGCTCAATGCCTTGCTGAATCTGGAAACTGTACTGCTCAGCAAGACTGAGGAAGGAGAAGATCCGAGCGTGCTAACCCGTGTGATTGAGCCCTCAGAGCAGTTGGCGAGCTTAGGTAACTTATGGCAGTCATTCGGTGACAAGCCGCGATTATGCCTCAATCTTGCAGTGACTGTGCCTGTCAAGCTCACACCGACAACAGAACTAGTGCCGGCTATCTCGCACCTTAAACTGGAGACTCAGTTGGGCGCTGTGGACAACTTGTCTGCCGACGCGGTGATGCGAGTATTTAGTGAGGCGTTGATCAAGCAGGTGGAGCCCAAGACGGCACTGGAGCGCGCCCAGCTTGAGAAGCTACTGATTACGGTTTCGCCCGATATGAGTGAGACTACTAATAAAACCAATCAGTTGACTGTTAAAGTAGTCGGGGAGCTCGCGCCGTCGCTATATGGACGGGTGGATAGTTCAAATATTAAAAAATTGGCAGAAAGTCTGTCTTCTGGCGTTAAGTTGAGCTTGAAGATGGATGGATTGAAAAAAAGTAAGAGTGATGTCGTCGAAGAGTGATTGAGTGTGAAAGGCTTGCCAATACATACCTCAGGTAACTAGGTGTGGAATCCACGCGCCTACATTGTGGGGGGCATCTGGCTCAGTTGAGTTTGTCAGTGATTTATTAAGTGTTCAAAGAAAAAGCATTGTAAGATTTTATAGCCAATAAAGAGGTCGGTACATGAGTGAGTTTTCTGGTGTGAAGCTGGCGCTAAAGTAGTGGGGGGGGGGCGTGAAAACAGCCCTGATATTATGTTTTCCAATTGCTGGGATGTCACTGGCGGTCCTCGCAAGGGGGCCGAGAACGCGCTTCAATGTGCCTTTCGAGAAGCTCATGAAGAATATGGTTTATACTTGAAGCCAGAGTCGATTGTTTGGTGTCAAGAGTATAAAGGTCGCGGCTGCAAGGAGCCGGGTGGTGGACTTGTCCCTACAAAACCGGACACCAACTCCCTGTTAAATTGATGCTGCCGCCAAGCGCCTGAACTCCCTCGGCGAGCGATAGTTCAAAGCGCTGTGCGGATGCTGCTCGTTGTAATGTTCGAAGGCAATTGCCAGGTTACGCAACGCCGTTTCCCGATCCGGTTTGGGCATGTGCGCCACGTAGTCACGCTTGATCGTCTTCACGAAGCTCTCCGCCATCCCGTTGCTCTGCGGGCTGCGAACTGGCGTGGTCACCGGCTGCAAACCGATCTGTCGAGCAAACAGGCGTGTCTGTTCGGCGGTGTACGCCGAGCCGTTGTCGCTTAGCCATTGCACCGGCGTGGTGGGCAATTGATCACCGAAGCGCTTCTCCACGCTTTCCAGCATCAAGTCGCGGATATCATCGCCGCTGTACCCAGTCGGGCTTGCCACCCAGCCGATTGCTTCGCGATCACAGCAATCGAGGCGAAGGTCACGCTCAGTTTGGCGCCGTCCTCGCAGCGGAACTCAAAGCCGTCCGAGCACCAACGCGTATCGCTGGTTTTCACGGCAATACGGCCTTCGTGCCGACGCGGCACGCCGGGCTGTTTGAGTCGACGCTCCAGCAGCAAGTTGTGATCACGCATGACCCGGTAAACCCGCTTCACATTGATCGCCGGCAGCGAATGGGTTTCACGTTCCCGACGCAGTAATCCCCAGACACGACGGTAGCCATAGCTGGGCAACTCGCTGACCTGCTGTTGGATTTCAACCACCAACTCAGCGTCGTCCACAGGTCTGCTTCGCCGTGTCTTGGGCGATACCGATTGCTTGATTCGAACCGTTAATTGCGAGCGCGCCACACCGAGACATTCGCTGACCAGCTTCACTGGTCGTCCCCCGGCAACAAGGGTGAGTGCGCAATCCATTTTCGCGACCGGGCGATCTCCACGGCCTCTTCGAGGATTTCGGCTTCCATCGTTTTCTTGCCCAGCATCCGTTGCAGTTCACGGATCTGCTTGAGCGCATCGCTCAGCTCGGAGGCCGGCACCACGGCTTGCCAGCACTGACCGCCGAGAGGCTGCCGTCCTGATACAGCTTGCGCCACAGGAATAACTGTTTGGCATTGATGCCGTTGCGCCGAGCGACGACCGACACACTTTGCCCCGGCTCAAGGCTCTCGCGAACCATGGCCAGTTTTTGCTCGGGGTTCCAGCGGCGCCGCCGCTCCTGGCACAAAAGCTCCCCACTCTTATCGTTGCTGTTAGTCATAAACATAACCGTTTGCCTATCCCTTATCGTAAGGAGGATTTCATGGGGCTTGTTCATGGGAGTAGCGTCCGCAGGCCAGTAAGGTCCTTTCTGGCGAGTGATTGGCAGTGATTATCGATGGGATTTTTGAGTTCGCGCTCGGTGTGAGCAGCTTATTTTCTCCTGGGATTAGAGGGGGCTTTCTGGACTGCCACTAAAAGGGATTACATCATTAAGGTGCCCACATGGCAGTGGGCACAGTGGGTTGGCGGCAGGAGTAATGAGGCCGTGGACGCCTAGATATGTGCCGCGGAGCCCAAAAAATAAAACAGTAACTGGCCGTACCTCTTATGGGTGGAATTGGAGACCTGCAGTCACCATGATCGGAAGGTTGTTATGGGGAATCGCGGCAGCGACCTGAACTAATCGTGCTTTGGGTGACTGCCTGGTTAGCTGTAAGAGCTCTTGCGTGGAGGTCGACAAAAAGTTGCGTTCTGTCCCATCCAGTCCGATGGCACCGGTTAAGGTGGTCTTCGGCAAGGAAGGTTTCATTGTGGAGGGTTCGAGAGCCTCATTGTCATTCTTTATCACGAGGTATTCATGGTCGATTCCGGACACTGAGACGTCCACTAGTTTCAACTCCGGCATCAAGGGTTGAAAGCTCGCGGGGTCCAAAAGGCGCTTGTCGCTACGCACGACCACCCACGCCGTGGGGTGTGGAGGGGTTGGCGAGTAAGTTTTTACGACGAGGCTATCCGGCTGTACGTCGAACGTATCAAAATTCAAAGCTTCGCCTTTGTTGTTCATCAGCACTTGGACCTGCGTCCCCGACATCTGGGCGCATAGAACGATTTCGACAGGATCGTTTTTAATCTTCACTTGCGTCAACGGGATTAAGTTCGCGTTCACTAGTGTCTCGGTGTGCGTTACCGGATTGTGTACTCGAAACACGCTGGACGATTCAAGCTTTGCCTGAGTAATCTCTTGGTCTGCATGCCGCAAATTTTCCGGATTCTTTTTGTTCCACGCCTCGACCTCGTTATGGATGCTTGCCTCATCCAAGGCAACAGGAGTCGGATTCGTCGCGCCAGCCTGAGCCAGCGGTTTACCATTAACACCTACAACCACGCCCTTGGTCTTCTCAGTTTGCGTCATCAGCAGGATCTTTGTCCCTTTAGCAAAGTCTGTGCCGTCCTTCTTCGCCAGCTTGCCCGTCAGCCGGTCCATGTATACCTGTTGCATATCGGCCGTCTGATAATTCGACGAAATATCATAATCAGTCATTTTTTGTTTCAATGACTCAGACAGCTCCAGCTGCCCGTTTTTGATCGTAGCTTCGCCCGACACTTGTTCGTTGCTACCTAATTTATGGACAGTTACCGTCACCTGTGTACCGTCTGGTAACTGAGACCTGTATCTATCCATAAGTTTTTGATTGGGTGCGTCGTAGACCTTCGCCGCATCCCCTGTCTTATTTGTAATGGTTATGTCATGCCGCTCAAGCGCGGGAAGAACTAAACTGAGTAATTCTGAAACCGTTGAAACAGTCTTAGCATCTGGATCGGAAAGAAGCGCTCTCTCTTTCTCGGGAAGGGCATCTACTGCTGCAAGTACCCTAATCCGCTCCTCCAGCTGAGGGAAAGTGCGGATGCCTACATAATCGGGATGCAACCTCGCTACCACAGAGGAGGGCATCATTTTCAGTGCGGCCCAGGGGAGGCTTGAAAGATAATCACGCATGTTGTTTTCAGTCGGCGAGGGGATCTCATTATTTAGAATAAGGTAGCCACGACGGGGTTCGGATAGGTAACGAGAAAAAGCCCGAAGATCAAATGCGGCATGGCCTGTGGCTAAATCAACGTGGCCGAGTTTGATCTTGTCTCGGCCGCCAACTTCCAAAAAAAAATCGCCGCTTGGGTACAGAGTCAACGTACCCTCAGACAGAGTGTTGTTATCAGGAGGAATACGGGTCGCCAGGTCGCCAACTTCGAGCGCTTGTGTGCTCATAATGTATTTCCTTGCTATGAAGTTAATATGCGTGCAGCGAGACCTTAATGTCATCTTCTCTGGTTGTCAGAGGGGTCTACTGCCAGGTGGTGATTTGCCGATTGTGGGATTTTCAAGGTCTTCGCAAGAACTTCAAAAACATTAGCGCTGACCTTGGCACTTTCTGCGCCCAGTCGTACCTCCTGCCCTAGATAGGGCTGTGGCCTGTAAGCAATCATAAAGAAGGTGCTGCAAATTTTTGGTGCGGCTAGATTCCTCCTCTCTCTCTTCTCGGCCGGCTTTATAGTATCAGTTTGGGTCGCCTAGTTAATTAATATGATAGGGGGTAAAGTTTGTTTTGCAAGAATCTTTAGGTGACTTTGACGTTTTTTGGTGTGCGGCTACGCTACCGCTGTAATGCCTGATGCGCAAGCAGAAATTTCCCAGTCTCTCCCGGGAAGATTCCTGATGTAGTGCAGGGGGGGGCACTGTCATTATTGCAGTCACCTTACTACCTCTTCCAGAGTCATCTTATTGCCTTTTCGACTCTAGACTAGAGTTGTTGGTGTTGGCTTTGGTGGTTATTGACAATTTATATCGAGAGGAAAATGCCTTGAGCTTTCGTCGGGTCCGTTTTTTTGTTTTTTTTGGGGGCGGGAGAGGGTGCCTTCTTTCACTCCGACTGCTTGCGCTATTGTCTCGCCTATCTCTTGTGTTGGGGGGGGGAGGGGGGGCTGGTTTGGCGATGGCTGTCGATGGCGGGAGTGTGGTCGCCGGTCATGCTGCTGTGATCAGTACGCCTGGCACCACCACCATCAATCAAACATCTGATCGCGCTGCGATCAACTGGAATGACTTCAACATCGGCCAAGGCGAGAAGGTGCAGTTCAACCAGCCTGGCGCCGACTCCGCCACGCTTAATCGGGTGGTGGGTGCAGGGCAGACCACTATCGATGGCATCCTGAACGCCAATGGTCGGGTCTTTATCGTTAACCCCAATGGTGTGGTGTTCGGTAAAGGTGCATCAGTGGACGTCGGTGCTTTGACCGCGACCACCTTGGGGATCGGTAACGAAGCCTTTATGCAGGGTGGCAACAACCTACAGTTCACCAGTGCCGGCAATACAATCCCCGGTTTTGTCAAAGTAGAAGCCGGCGCACAAATTACCGCCAAATCCTTTGTGGCCCTCCTGGCGGAAGCCGTTGTGAGTAATGCGGGTGTTATCACCGCTGGCACCGATCCTGCAGCCAAGGAGCGGGGCGTCGCAATGGTTGCGGGAGCTGCGGCCTCCACTATTCACCTGGGCGGCTTTGACGTTACCGTCGACCAGCAGTCAATGGACGCATTGGTTGCCAACTCAGGCGATCTGGTGATTGGCGAATCGATGCGTGACGGCTCCATTTTACTAAATGCGACCGGACGTAACGCGGTGATGCGGTCGTTGTTGAGCAGCTCCGGCAAGATCACCAACAACAGTCGTGGTGTTGGCAGTTCAACGACATTGACCTCCGGTGGCGGTCTCTCCCATGTCGGCGATATCCAGGCCGCCGCAGGCAAGGTGGACATGCGCGCACCGGAGCTTGCGATCGACGGCAATGTCACGGTGGGTGATGAAGCGACCGTGGCGCCTACCGAAGTCAATATTGGTGGTGCTGGCACTGAGCATGTGACTCAAGCTGTTCGTAGTGTGATTACGGCGAATAGCCAGTCCCACGGACAGATCAATGTCGAAGCTAGTAAGGTGCTGAAGCTGTCGGGTGGCTTGGTTGTGCCGGCAGGGGAGATTTCGCTCAAGTCGACGATATTGGATACGGGGCTTTTGGTGGCGGTTGCAGGCAAGGTTAGCCTGTCTGGTGTTGACGCTTTGACGGAGCTCCCGTTAAAAACTGCCAACGGCTTGAAGGTGTACCTCGGTAAGGACGGATATTTCTACGTAGAAGATGGGCGACAGTTGGATGGAGCTGAGCATCTTTATGACGAAGTTGATGGTCATGATGTTGGGGGGGGAGGGAGGGAGGAATATCAGCATCCGATTCGTAGTGCGGGGGAGTTCTACGATAGCTCCAAGATCGAAGTTGGCGACCTGGCGATCCGTATTCCTCCTGATAACAACACTCTGTCTGAGGGTACGTTGACTCTGTACCCAAGCGGCGATTTTTTTTTGGAAGTTGGCGGCCGAGACAAGATCAAACTCGGCCACGTTGATTTAGCCACAGGCCATGCCGCATTTGATCTTCGGGCTTTTTCTCGTTACCTATCCGAACCCCGTCGTGGCTACCTTATTCTAAATAATGAGATCCCCTCGCCGACTGAAAACAACATGCGTGATTATCTTTCAAGCCTCCCCTGGGCCGCACTGAAAATGATGCCCTCCTCTGTGGTAGCGAGGTTGCATCCCGATTATGTAGGCATCCGCACTTTCCCTCAGCTGGAGGAGCGGATTAGGGTACTTGCAGCAGTAGATGCCCTTCCCGAGAAAGAGAGAGCGCTTCTTTCCGATCCAGATGCTAAGACTGTTTCAACGGTTTCAGAATTAACGAAAGTTATCGATGCAGCTAAGGCGAGGATTGCTTTTCTAGAGTCGGAGCAGCCTGAAATCAAGATCGTCGGTAAGGCGGGTGATGAGGCGAAAGTCTACCGAGACCTCAACGGGAAACTGGCGGGTCAGGACGGGAAGATCCTGGCTAGCGCGCAGGTGAAGGTGAAGGGCGAGACGTATGAGGGTAAGGATAAGACGACTGCGAAAGCGGGCGTGGAAAAGGAATTTGACGGCACTGTGACTAACGGCGAGCTGGTGTTTGCTGACCAGTCAATACGTGAGCAAGCGCGTAAGGATATGGGCGGCAACATAGAGTTGCCTCATTACCTTACGGTCGATGGTAAGAAGGTGTTCCGAGATCTGCTGACAGGCAAGCTGGTTGCGGATGCGAGCGGTACGCCGCTCAATGCGGGGACGAAGGTCCTGATGGCGGGCAACTCCCCGGTTAAGGGGGTGATTGTTGATAGTTCGGGTAGCGCTCAGCGCGAGGCGGGTATTACAAACCCGACTAAGGTGGGCGGCGTCGACGACGGAGTCTACCGTAAGCATGACGTTGCGACGCATAGCGAGACGCTGGTGGACGCCAACGGAGGCGTGATCACCAGTGTCAAAACGCCGGGTGGTGTTGTTATTGGTGTGGTTCCGGTGCCTTTGGATCCGACGAAGCCTTTGGATCCGACGAAGCCTTTGGGGCCAACGAAGCCTGGGTACGTGAAGCCTGGTACGAACTTGCCTTTGGATCCAACGACGGGTAAAGCGTTGGCGGGTGCGGAGCAGCCTGAGATCAAGATCGTCGGTAAGGTGGGTGATGAGGCGAAAGTCTACCGAGACCTCAACGGGAAACTGACGGGTCAGGACGGGAAGATCCTGGCTAGCGCGCAGGTGAAGGTGAAGGGCGAGACGTATGAGGGTAAGGATAAGACGACTGCGAAAGCGGGCGTGGAAAAGGAATTTGACGGCACTGTGACTAACGGCGAGCTGGTGTTTGCTGACCAGTCAATACGTGAGCAAGCGCGTAAGGATATGGGCGGCAACATAGAGTTGCCTCATTACCTTACGGTCGATGGTAAGAAGGTGTTCCGAGATCTGCTGACAGGCAAGCTGGTTGCGGATGCGAGCGGTACGCCGCTCAATGCGGGGACGAAGGTCCTGATGGCGGGCAACTCCCCGGTTAAGGGGGTGATTGTTGATAGTTCGGGTAGCGCTCAGCGCGAGGCGGGTATTACAAACCCGACTAAGGTGGGCGGCGTCGACGACGGAGTCTACCGTAAGCATGACGTTGCGACGCATAGCGAGACGCTGGTGGACGCCAACGGAGGCGTGATCACCAGTGTCAAAACGCCGGGTGGTGTTGTTATTGGTGTGGTTCCGGTGCCTTTGGATCCGACGAAGCCTTTGGGGCCAACGAAGCCTGGGTACGTGAAGCCTGGTACGAACTTGCCTTTGGATCCAACGACGGGTAAAGCGTTGGCGGGTGCGGAGCAGCCTGAAATTCTTGTGACTCCGGGGATCTCTTACCTGTCCCGTGAGGTACAAAAGCTTTCAGCCGAGGCGCCTGATTTGGAAATCGAGTTTGTGAATGACGAAGACATTGTGGTGAGTCGAAACGGTACCCCGAAGGTATCCCTTCACGTACGAGCTATTGACGGCAGCCCGGTGTATTACAAACGCGATGGATCGTTTACAACGGATATTCATGGGGGCCGTCTACCAAGTGGAGTGGTGCTGATGAACGACCGGGGTATAGTGGTTGACGAAAGGGGCCATCCGTCCGATAGCCTGCAGCAAAGTCAATAAGCTCTATATAGCCCTTCGCGAGAAGGGCTATTTTTTTTACGTTGAGAGTCTGTAGTGGTCTAATGAAACCGGACACCCATTTAACCCACAGCGTCTGGAAACCGCTGACGCGTTTCGAGAGAACTCCGCCCTGGTATGGGGGTGGTATCTGTGGCGTCGGCGCCAAGTCACTCTGGCCCAACCTAACGCGGGTCATCACTCAATCAGCAAGTTTGCGAAGGCTGGCTGGGACGTATCGGTGATCACCCAGAATATTGACAATCTGCATGAGCGGGCCGGAGTAGATGCAGTTGTCCATCTGCATGGCACCCTGCTGAGCGTGAAATGCTTTGCATGTCACCGTCCGATTGCATTGGAGCCGGAACAGTTGGGAATTTCCAAAGAGGGCGAGTTGGTTGAGCCGCCTAGGTGCAGCCGCTGCAATCGTCGAGCCCGACCGGGAGTAGTCTGGTTTAGGGAGAATTTGCCTGAGGATGCTTGGCTGTCGGCTGTGCGGCTCGTCAGGACCTGCGACGTGCTTATCTCCGTAGGGACATCTGGTGTAGTGAGGCCGGCAGCGGACCTGCCTGAGATGGCCATCAGAGCGAAAGCCACTGTGATCCACGTAAACCTTGAGGATGTGAGCCTGGGAGACGATAGGGAGATCATGTTGATAGGCAGCGCTGCGCAAGTGCTGCCGGAGTTGCTCGGATGTTTGGGAGTGAAGTAGTGATCTTGAGCGATCCAGCGAGCCGAGGTGGAATTAACTCATATTTCAAAGCGGCTGATCACTACAATGAGAGAGAAACGGATTTAATCTGGCATACGGAGCGTTGGGAGTCAGTCCAATGAGTTCTTCAATCTTGAGACCTCAAACAGGGGCCGCAGCTCAACCGCCGACGTTCCAGTTGACCCGTGCTGAGACAGGAAGCTTGAGTCATCTGGACATCCTGCGCCTTGTCCAAGCTGGTTTTGCCCTCAGTGATGTTCAGGCTATGGTCCGCTCATCAAGCCTGTTCAAAGATCATAAGCTCCTGGAGCGAATCATGGGGAAGTCAGCCCGGACCATCCAACGGCTGAGTAATCTCCAGAACGAAGTCCGATTGAATCCCCAGCAGAGCGCTGTAGCGCTCCAATACGCCCAGGGGCTTGAGCTTGCAGTGATGGTCTTCGGCTCTCAAACGCTCGCCGAGAATTGGCTGGGACGGTCATGTAAGCATCTGTCAGGGATTGTTCCTGTCGAGATGCTCAATACCTCGGTGGGTTTCAAGGTTGTGGTTGAATACCTGGAGCGCGCTCGCTTGGGTGTTTATCAGTAGCGGCGTGCCCCTCCACGCGATACGGTCACTCGGGGCTCATCTGCTTTCATACGCTTGCTGACGTGAGGAGATAGGAGACGAAAGTTATCGGTAAGGTCGAAATTGATGGTGTCAGAGGCGTTGTTTGCGATGTCTGTCGACTCACCACCAAGGTACACAACGGTGGGTTTCAATTTGCAACGTTGCAGGCACATTGGGGCTATGGAACGAAGCATGACGGTGAGCGGTACGAGATACACCTGTGTGAAGGCTGCTTTTTCCAAGCTGTTGCCGGCCTCAAGCAAGAGCGGCGTACTCAAGGGCTCTTCGACGATGATGGCGGAATGCCGGATGACGATTTCGGTTTGATTACGAAGGATGATTTCTTCAAGGACAGAGGTTGATGCGTTGTGGCCACAACGGCCGTTTCCGCAGAAGAAAATGGTAGTTCACTTCGATTGCAGGTTCTTGTTCAGAACGTACTAATCAAGAGGGAGCGGACCCATTGATAGCAAAGTTTCCAATCGAGTCCGATAAAAACGGTAAGCATCTTTTTGAAGGACTTCGGCAAGCATCGCGGCACCTGTCACACGGTACGATCTGCAGTCAGCATCCAGCAATTCAGGGACCTTGTGAAGTCAGTAGTCATTGAAAAAAGAATGCAGGCGCCGCGATTATTTCGGGATAGAGAAACGGGAGCTGGCGAATTCACCCGCGACAAACCCACGAAAATTCGTCGCATTAATTTCCAAAACGTCGCATTAATTTCCAAATCCTACACATACCGCCAAACGAAGACCGCCAAGACGTATCAGATTTCCCGGCACAGCGTGGTAATTGAAGTACCCACTGACCACTCGGTTAAGCCACTGACCCACGACTCGAACAGGCTCATGACGTCGGTGTTTCAGCTCATCCCGAATAGCCAGCAGCGTCGCACGCATTCGCTTCTTAACCGTCAGGCGCAGTATTTGAAATCCACCACTTCTGTTGGCACTACAACAGTGTGTGAAGCCCAGGAAGTCAAACGTCTCCGGTTTACCCAAACCTCGCTTCCTACGATTTCTCGCGGCAAAACGACCAAATAGATCGCCACAGCTCGATGGGAAGTCAGCCACCGTCTTCTTCAATGCGTTGGCAATACCAACAGCCCTGTAGCCCGCCAGCGCCGGGCCGTTCTTCGTGCGTTTTTCGTGAGGTAGATGGGCAAGCATGGTAAATCGAGTTGAGCGCTCGATCAGAGTTTCAATCGCAGAACGCTTGAGGCCGATGATCAGGTCGCCCTCCCAATGCCCGGGTGCGGATTCCACGGCCATCCGGCCACCTATTCCATGAACATCCGGCCACTGATTCCACGGTGAACCGGCCACCCGTTCCACGCTCATCCGGCCACCCTTAAGGCAGGCAGCAACGCAGGATTAATTCACTACCATCGACCTCTTTTATCGAAGCAGAGAGGTCGTCGTGGAGCGGTTATCCATGCGTAAGATTCGAGAAGTGCTACGTCTCAAATTCGAGGTCGGCCTATCTGCCCGCCAGGTCGCTGTCAGCTTGCAAGTGGGCCGAGCCAGCGTCGGTGAGTACCTCAATCGCTTTGCTGCCAGCGGCCTGACTTGGCCCTCTGCGCTGACTGACGCCGAGTTGCAACGGCATCTTTTTCCGCCGCCGCCCGCCGTTCCCAGTGAGCAACGTCCGATACCTGACTGGGCATGGGCTCACGCCGAGTTGCGCCGCCCCGGCGTGACTCTGGCCTTGCTCTGGCAGGAATATCGACTCAGCCACCCACAAGGTTTTCAATACAGCTGGTTCTGCGAGCACTACCGATTCTGGGTCGCCAAGATCGATGTGGTCATGCGTCAGGAGCACCGAGCCGGCGAAAAGCTGTTCGTCGATTACGCCGGCCAAACCGTGCCGGTCATCGACCGGCAAACCGGCGAGATCCGGCAAACCCAGATCTTCGTTGCCGTGCTTGGAGCGTCGAGCTACACCTTTGCAGAAGCAACCTGGTCGCAAAAACTGCCGGACTGGCTGGGCTCGCACGCCCGTTGCTTCGCTTTTCTCGGCGGCACAGCGCAGATCCTCGTGCCCGACAACCTGCGCAGCGGCGTCACCAAGGCGCATCGCTACGAGCCGGATATCAACCCCAGTTACCGGGATCTGGCCGAGCACTATGGGGTCGCCGTGCTGCCCGCTCGCTCACGCAAACCCAAGGACAAAGCCAAGGTTGAAGTCGGCGTACAGGTCGTCGAGCGCTGGATCTTGGCGGTCTTGCGCAACCGACAGTTCTTCTCGCTGGGCGAACTCAACACGGCAATCGGCGTGCTGCTGGATCGTCTCAACCAAAAGTCCTTCAAGAAGCTGCCGGGCTCCCGCCGTTCGGCCTTCGAGACCATCGACCAACCCGCGCTGCAACCGCTGCCGGAGCATCCTTACGTCTACGCCGAGTGGAAAAAGGTACGAGTCCACATCGACTATCACGTCGAGGTCGACGGCCATTACTACTCCGTGCCGTATCAGCTGGTGAAACACCAACTCGAAGTACGGCTGACCGCGCAGACCGTCGAGTGCTTCCACGCCAACCAGCGTGTGGCCAGCCATTTGCGCTCACAGCACAAAGGCCGTCACACCACCCAGATCGAGCACATGCCCAAGAGCCACCGCGAACATGCCGAGTGGACGCCGCAGCGACTGATCCGCTGGGCAGAGCAGACCGGCCCGAATACGGCCGGCGTCATCGCCTACATCCTCGAACGCCGAATCCATCCGCAGCACGGCTTCCGCGCCTGCCTGGGCATCCTCCGCTTGAGCAAACAGCACGGCGAAGAGCGGCTGGAAGCCGCTTGCCAGCGTGCGCTGGCACTGGGCGCATGCAGCTACAAAAGCCTCGAATCGATCCTGCGCCAAGGGCTGGAGCGCTTGCCGCTGGGCCAGCAAAACCTGCCGTTACTGCCTGAAGAACACATCAACCTGCGCGGCCCTGGCTACTACCACTGACTGAAAAAGGAGCACAAACATGCTGCCCAATCCGACACTCGACAAGCTGCAAACCCTGCGCCTGCACGGCATGGTCAAAGCGCTGAACGAGCAACACGCGACGCCGGACATCAACGACCTCAGCTTCGACGAACGCCTGGGCCTGATGGTTGATCGCGAACTGACCGAGCGTGAAGATGCTCGCCTGACCACCCGCCTCAAAGCCGCGCGACTGCGCCACAACGCTTGCCTGGAAGACATCGACTACCGCAGCCCGCGCGGCCTGGACAAAGCCTTGATCCTGCAACTGGGCAGCGGCCAATGGCTGCGTGACGGGCTGAACCTGATCATCGGCGGCCCCACTGGCGTAGGCAAAACCTGGCTCGCCTGCGCGCTGGCTCACAAAGCTTGCCGCGACGGTTACAGCGTGCGCTATCTGCGCCTGCCGCGCTTGATGGAAGAGCTGGGCCTGGCCCACGGCGACGGCCGCTTCGCCAAGCTGATGGCCGGCTACGCCAAGACCGACTTGCTGATCCTGGACGACTGGGGCCTGGCACCGTTTACCGCTGCACAACGGCGCGACATGCTCGAGCTGCTGGACGACCGCTACGGCAACCGCTCGACGCTGGTCACCAGCCAGATGCCGGTGGACAAATGGCATGCGCTGATTGGCGATCCGACCTTGGGCGATGCGATCCTCGACCGGTTGGTACACAACGCTTATCGGATCGAACTGAAGGGCGAATCGATGCGCAGACGCGCAACGAAATTGACGGCGGCAGAGACTTCAGACTAACAATGCAAACCTGCGTCGCTGCGCTCCGACTGCCCGGCCGGATGAGCGTGGAATAGGTGGCCGAATGTTGGTGGGCTGAGTGGCCGGATGGCGTGGAATGCGCAGCCCGGGTGCAGCCCGATCTTCTACCTCAGCAGGGCGACTGGAGATCATAACGTCCTCGTTGACGTGTTTAGCCCGCGCTCTGACTTTCGGCACGCGCAACCTCGTCCTGAGCGCAGGCAGCTCACCAGTTCGCGCTTGAGAGCTCCTCGACCCTGAATGTAGAGCGCCTAATATACGGCTTCATGAGATATGCGCGTGGATTTATCATCCGGAAAATCGATCTGGAGGCTGTTGGTAATCTGTTCAGGCGACTAGCCATTGAGCCATCTACGGTCACTGCGATGTGGTTTATTTCGACCTATGAAGGGTGCTTGTCGAGACCTAGAAATGTACACCCTTACCCTGACTTTGCGTCACATACCCGAGGCAGGAGCCGTATGCGGTAGTTCCGCACGTACGGATCTGTGCGGGGGCAGGTAACTGCCGTTCCTACCGCGACCGTTCAGACTTGATCTGACAGTTAATGGGATGTAACTGTAACTATCAGATTAAGTTCTCCGTAGAGCCTGGTGCAAAGTGGCACCCACCCTAAAGTGGGTACTTTGATCTGCCACCCCAGCCGCGCGTCCGACTTTCGGAAGCCTCCTTTTTGCGCGCGCGAAGTTTCCCTGTCATCCTTGCGAAATTTCCTAGAGCAAAAACAGCTCTTCCCCTCTACTGTGGGCTCAAGCCACGCAAAAAGGTGCTTCTCCGTTTATTTATATGTGAGTGGCGTGTGGCTCAACTGTAAACGCGTGATCGTCAATGTCGGTGGTAATAACTATGTTTAAGATCGCCCATTCAGTGTTTTTTTTTCGAGCTTATAGCCTTTGTTCGCGCTCCGCTGAGCCAAGTATTCGTTCGCTTCAGTGTGCTTCATGCTTGTTGCTGGCGGCCTTGATCGCAGTGGTGTGGAGTGTGCATTCGGTGATGGCTGGTGTTGGTGTCCGGATATTAAAGGCGCAGGCGCTCAATACTGTGGTAGTAGCGGGGTATAAGGCGGCCGCGCGCCCTTCTGTCACGCCAAGCGATTCGGCGTTGCTGGATCTTTATGTTGATGAGCCGATGCTTGAAATTGTAAGTCGGGCTGTGGCGAACTCGCATGCCTCAGCTTGGCGCTCACTGCCAGAATCTGTTGTGCAGGCCCACACCGCGGGCTTTCCCGTATGCCGTCAAATGGGCGGCCGTCAGGGTGGTTATATGCCTAGCGGCGAATTGTTGTTTGATCGTCGTGACCTTGAACTTGAAGTGCGCTGCCGGGTGTTTTAGGTAAGCGCAAAGATGGCGTCCCTTTAGCGCCTTTTTGGTATGCGATGAATCGCGCCTTAAAAAACATCGCTGAAGCTTTCGTCCGATTTGGTTTGTTCATCATATCGTTCGTAATGGCGACGCTTCATCGTGAATTGAAATGCTAATTTTCTTTGTTGGAAGTCTAATGAACTATTCAAAGTATTCCCTTGCTCATGCGGTCACCTCAGCTATTGTTTTGATGGTCGCCGCTCCGGCGATCGCGGAGGTACAAGTCCCGAACGCAGGATCGATTCTGCAGCAGAAGAAGTCGGAGTCCCGCGACCTTGAAGCTCCGCAGTCCGGCCTGCAACCGGCTGGCGTACTCAAAAGTGAGCCGTTGAAACAGCCACGCTATGCGCTTAAGCGTTTTGAGTTTGTGGGTAATACCAAGGTTTCGAGCGAGGAGTTGGGCCTGGCGGTGCAGCCTTATATAGGTCGCGAAGTTACCGGCTTGCAAATGGAGCAAATCGCTGAAGTGATCAGTGCGATTTATTCGGTGCATGGTTACGGCTTTACCTCCACAACTTATGACCCGGTCGCGCTGGTGCAGGGTAGTGCGGAGTTTTCGATTGTGGAAGGCAAGGCTGGAAAGGTGGTGGTCAATAATCAAAGTCGCGTGAATGATTGGCTGGTCGAGGGCCTGCTGGAGCGGTTTCACAATAACCCGGATAACACCGAGGCTTTGGAACGGGCAGGGTTGTTGATCAATGATATCCCCGGTGCCTCCGTAGGCGCTTCGCGCCTGTCGCGTGGCTCGGTGGATGGCACGGTTGATGTTGCGGTGGATGTGAAAAGTACCCCGTTTTTCAGTGGTTATGCGTCGATTGATAACTATGGTAGCCGCAACTCGGGCCGTACGCGCATGAGTGCGATGCTCGGTGTGAATAGTCCGTTTGGTTGGGGTGATTCGCTACGATTGAACGTGTCGGGTACGCCGTTTCACTCCGATGGTAAATCCACTTTGGGCGGAGCGGTCTACGATTTTCCTCTCAGTAACGGAGGCTTGCGTGGTGGTGTTGGTTACAATCGCTTGAAATATAACCTGGGCGGGGTCTACACCGGGCTGTTTGACGGTACAGCGGATGTATGGTCGGCCTATGCGAGTTATCCGTTTATTCGTCAGCAAGCAACTAACCTGTCTGGCCGGCTGACGTATAGCCACAGTATTTATCTCGATAATCAGGTGGGCTTTGAGAATCGCCGGCATTCGGATGCGATGGCCTTGATGGTGTCCGGTGATCATCAGGACATGCTGTTTGAGCGTAATGGTGTTAATAAGTTTGCGTTCACATTGACTCACGGCAAGCTGCAGTACGACAGCCAAACATTTGCATTGCAAGATAAAGCCGGAAGCAAAACGGCGGGGGACTACAGCAAGGCAGAGTTAGCACTGTCGCGCATGCAGCAATTAACCGGCTCTACGTACCTGCAAGCTGAGTTGCAGGGCCAGCAAGGCTTTAAGAATCTGGATGGCGCGTCGCGGATGGTGTTGGGTGGTCCATCGGGCGTGCGTGCGTTCAGCTCAGATTACCTGTCTGTCGACAGTGGCATATTGTTTCGCGGCACCGCGGGCTGGCGTTTACCGCTTGGATTGCCAGTCACCGTATACACGTTCTATGACGCGGCCGCAGGTGCGCTGCGCCATACGCCGCTGCGTGGGGTGGCGAACAATGTCAGTCTGCAAGGTGCGGGGGTTGGGGTGGATGTGTCCTACCGCAACATCAGCGCGTCGGTCAGCACGGCCACCCGCGTCGGCGGTGAAGCACTGGATATCCAGGGCCAGCCGAAAAATTGGACGTGGGCGTCACTCACTTATTCGTACTAGGTTAATGCGTCGGATCCGTTTTCCGTGTCCGCAGCACAAAACCTTCGAGAGCCTGGGGATCCGACATGATGATATTTTTCCCAAGCAAGCACACCACGGTCATGACGTTGACCGTGATGGTATTCGGGCTAAGTTACGGGGTGACGGCGCCATTGATTGCCATCGCGTTGGTCGCCGATGGCTACAGTGATTTTTATATCGGGCTCAACGCGGCCATGCATGCCATTGGGGTGTTCGCTGTGGCGCCGTTGCTGCCTGTGATGTGCCGCCGCTTCAGTCCAAAGCAGCTGTTGTTGGTATCGCTTGGCGCCACTGTGCTGGTGTTAATGCTGTTCCCTGTGTTGCCTCTGGTCAGTTGGTTTGTGCTGAGGTTGGCGTTGGGTGTGTTCAGTGAGGTTGTGTTGGTGGTGGCTGAAAGCTGGCTTAATCACTTCACCGTCGAAGAAGCACGTGCCCGCACTATGGCGTTGTACGTAACCAGCTTATCGTTGGGGTTTGCCCTTGGGCCGCTTATTTTATCCTGGGTCGAGCACGCGTCGGAGCAGGCCTTTGTCATTGCCAGCCTCATTACGCTGACGGCCGCAGTACTGGTGGCTGCGCTGACATCCTCCAGTAGACCTATAGCGGTCGATAACAGTCCATCCCTTAAGCGCTATTGGCAACTCATGACCCTAGCATTGGCAGCCACTGCGTTGAACGGCGCACTGGAAAGCGCCGGCATGAATTTGCTAGTGATTTACGCCATGAAGCTGGGATGGCTGAAGCAGCAGGCCACATGGCTATTGTCTATCCTGCTGCTGGGGGCGATTGTACTGCAGCTACCGATCGGTTGGATCGCTGATCGAATGGACCGGCAGCGGTTAATTGCGGTATTGGCGGTGCTGTCCACTCTCGGCGCTTTGGCTTGGCCCTGGGCCCTAGATGAGTCGTGGCTCGCCTATGGCCTGCTGTTCGTGTGGGGCGGTGTATTTGTCGGCATTTACACTGTGGTGATCACGGTTATTGGTGATAGATATCGCGGCGGAGATTTAGTCGGTGCGTACTGCGCGCTGTCGGTCGCCTGGGCGGTGGGCGCGTTGCTAGGGCCGGCGCTCGGTGGTGCGGCGATGAGCTACGCCATCCATGGCCTTGCAGGGCTGGCTGCGGTGCTGTGTGGTCTATTCACACTGTTTGCCATGTACAACAGCCGGCGGTATCACCGTTGACGGCAAGGTCGTCGACTGGACGAACTTATGCTTGTTGGTACAGGGGAGGGGGGCTGCCCTTTGCACAGATTCCAAGCCCAAGGAACGAGAAGGCAGCATGAGAAACGTTTTGCGGTACAGCAGCGGTTTGGTTCTTTGGGCGCTGACCTACTATGTTGTCGCCATCGCCTCATTGGCGTTTGACGATCCTCAGTCACAAAAGGCGATTATCTGGTTTCCGGCGGGAGTGGCGGTCTCGGCCTTTTTAAGTTCACGCCGCTCGCGCTGGCCGCTTTTGCTGCTGGCATTGCTGGTCGCCAAAGTGCTGCTGGGCAACCATGGTGATTATGGTGTCTGGCGTATCATTTTTAGCGCCGGGTTCGGGGTGTTGGGTGCTCTGGTAATTGCGGGGTTGGTAGGCTACTTCAAGCGCCCGGGTGACGAATTGCACGAAGTTATCGTGTGGATCGTTGCCACTGTCACCGTCAGTGCTGTGTGGGTCATTCTGCTCAAATTGGGGGCCGAACTTATGGAGGATGACCTTCCGCAGAATGCGTTTTGGGCAACCTGGATTTCGCTGATCAACGGAATCTTCTTCGCCACCGTCATTGTGATGGGCTTGGTACATCCGCGCCCCGTGAGGGCTCGTGCAGCGTTTTTCGGCGCGCTCTGGTTGCTGCTGTTGGGGCTGGTCACTTGGTACGTGTTCAGCGGGCCGCCCCACTGGTTAGTCAGTATCGTACAAACCAATGCAGGTGCTGCTCTCTATTTTATGCTGACCTGCCTTCCCCTTGTACTCACTATCGTTGTTGCAGTGGTCGGCGGACGGCGAATGAGCTCGATGGCACTGTTGGTGTTGGGTGTCATGGTCGTAAGTTATACCGATCAGCGAATAGGACCCTTTTACTTGGCCGGGCTGCTGAGTGGGGAGCCATTGGTACTTGCGCAAAGCTATCTGTCAATTATCGCCTTGTTGGTTGCCGTGATTCGCGCCACGACGCGGGGGCTGTGTCGGCCCGATCCATAGAGCGGGCATGTGCCGGACCAGGGCGTGGCATATCAACTTCATCTGGCCTCCGGCCTGCTCAGCTGGGACGACCATGCACAGCAACTGCTGGGCGTATCTACTCTCGCCCTGAGTAGTCAGCAGCGGGTGATGCAGCGTGTACATCCCAATGATCTAGACAAACTTAAAGATCATTGGTTTGGGGATAGTCCGGTTGGCCAGCCTGAGTGCTTGGCCTTGCGAATTCGACAAGATAACGGCGGATGGCTATCCATCCATGATCTGAGCCCTGGAGTCCTCCTTAGCGCTGAGGGCCGTTTGAGGGTAGGCGTGTGGCGCGTCACGTGAAAAGTTGGTCGTGGTATTTCGATGCCGTAAGGGGAAGGTTGTCATGATCCAGATTGCGTTATTGTTGTTCGGCGTAGAATTTACCCGTTCCCGTGCAAGACTCTTGGGTGTGGTTGGGTTCATCTGGGGGGCGTTGGGCGTCGCTGTGATGATCGACGGCCTAGATGGTAATCTTTACTTTCCGCTACGAATCTTCGGGCTGTTATTGCTGTTGGAAAGCCTGGTCACCCTGAGCGTTGCCTCCAGCGGTATGGGCGCGCAGCGAGCTGTGTTGTATTTCAAAGGTGGCATTTGTTTCTTCGTTGCCACCCTGATCTTATCCGATAAGGTCTACAGCAACCTGCTGCTGGCGATTGTCTTTGGCTTCACTTACTTTGTCATGGGCGTGTTGGTCATTACCTGCGCCTGTGTGGTCAGGTACCTACACTGGCGATCTTCGTTGATCAGTGGCGGGGCGCAGATTGTGTTTGCACTACTGTTAGTCATTCCCTATCCCATCGACTATAACGCGACCGTCCTTTTCTTTCTGGGCTCGTTGATGATCGTCGGCGGGCTCGATATGGTGCGATTATCGCGCCGTGCGCGACGGTTGCGCGAGGGGGCGTCGACGTTTGATCTATTGGCTCCGGGTGATTTGCTCACCGACTTACTCAATGCCTCGCCAGAGGAACCTTGGGAGGCCAATTATGTTAGTGGCGAGCCTTTAGTGGTGCATATCTGGACGCCGGAAGGTACCTCCGGCGCGACGACGGTTCCGCGGCCGATCATCAATCGCTATATAGCTGCGGTTGACGCTGAAGGTGTTATTTCAACCGGGCATGCCGCGATTGAGTTGGCGTCAGGGCTGTACATCAGCCTCTACCCGGCCTCGGACATTGATCGGTCACCTTCTGAGTTTCTGCGTCTGCTCAAAGCGACCCGGGATAATGATGTGCCTGGTATGTTTCTCTCGGACTACGCCACCGAAGTGGCTAGCTGGTGCGATTCAGACCGGAGGATCCTGTTTCATGAATACAACATCGCAGCGCTGATGCGGTTTTGGGCTAAGTATCGGCAGGAAACCACCTACAACCTAACCTATCGTAACTGTTCGAGCAGTGTGGCGTATGCACTGGAGGCGGCCATGGACGGAGTGTTGTCCAGCCGAGGGCGGCAATGGCGCTCCACGCTGCGCACCGTACTCATGCCCGAGCTGTGGATTGCTGCGCATATACGCAAGCGCGCGTTGACGATGGCGTGGACGCCTGGGTTGGTGATGGATTATGCCCGTGCCCTCGGGGCTATTGTTCACCCGGCGCCATTGTCGTGGGTTCAGCGCTTGCCATGGAGGGGGCTTAGGGTGCACACCTTGCCCAATGATCTCGGGGGCTGATCATCTCCAGATCCCGAGGCGCCATCTGTGCGTCTTCACGGGTCGGCATCAGCAGCGGGTTCTGGTGAATGTAACTGTCGGGCCCGCCGGGCAAGACCACCAACCAGCCTGGCGTTTCCGTGGCGGGCATCGCGATGAGCCACGGTATCAACGCTAATGTCGTGCGCCGGTGGCTACCGCTTTTCCGTGGCCAGCAAGCAGTCGTGCTGCCAGCTTTTGTTCCCGTAAACGTCGTACCGGCTAACCCCAGACCAATCGATAAGGGCATCCCGACCGCCGGGTTGCTGGCACATGTCATGATCGCGAAGTTTGCCGAGCATCTTCCGCTTTACCGTCAGGAATCGATTTTCGGTAGCGCAGGCTTGGCTATTTCTACGCTCAACCTTGGCCTGAATCGCCCCGGATTCTCTAGACACCTTGTAAGCTCATTGCGTAACGCTTTTCAAACTTACCGGTGACAGCTGATTGTTGAAACCATGGCGGCGTTTTACGTTGTAGAACATCTCGATGTAATCGAACACATCACTACGAGCATCTTCCCGCGTGATGTAGATTTTTCGCTTGATCCGTTCCCGTTTCAGAAGCTGGAAAAAGTTCTCGGCCACGGCGTCGTCATGACAGTTGCCTCGGCGACTCATACTGGCAACCAAATTGTTCGCTTTCAAAAAACTGCGCCAATCGGAGCTGCTGTACTGGGCGGACTCAACCGGTCGTCGCAACACTGGATTGTTGTTCATGTCAACACCAGTTGAAAACTGACCGGGGGGGCAGTTTAGCATCGGTACTGACAGAAACTCGAGCAGCGTCGTCGTGTCTGGTCTACATTCCAAAGGAGGCAGCGGCCGTTGGACGCCGTCTCTATGGGGACAACATCTTGTAGGAGGTGGTTTACCACTATGAATTCGACCGATGAAGAAGGCTATTTATAGGTTTATCGTATGATTTTGACGTGGTAGTTGTCTGCACGCTGCTCTGGGTGCGTTCCAGAAGATGAGCTCTATCGCCTGGTTACTCCATAAGATCGACCCTGAATGGATGCTGATGCTTCTAGGATACAGGCTGTTACCTGCTTGGGCTTATCTGTAAATGGCTTTAGTGAGGGGAAGGAAGGGCAATAGCCGCGGCTCAGTGATGCTGCAAGTGACGAATATCTATCTTCATTATTTGCTAGGTCTGCGGGTAAGGTAGTGATGATGTAATTGTTGTGTGCTAAGTGCACGATATTGAGTGTGACGAATCTACGTATGGCACAGAGCGAATATCAGTAATCGGGGGTGAGAGATGTACCACAACAAGTTGGAGCAACACACTTCCAGCACCTCTAGGCGAGCGGAGGATGATTTGGGGCGGTCAGAGTATGGCGGGGTGGGTGACGATATTGAAGTATCGACCATCAATGATGGTTATTCTATTGTCGCAAGAGGACGTACGGGTTTGTTGCCTGATGATAGGCAAAAAATAGATTCTGCTCTAGATTTGTCTATAGATATCCTTGATACAGCGATTAAAGCTATTGAGTTAGGTTCGTCATCGCGAGTGCTGGGCATTCTATCGCAGTACCTGGCAGGTAGAAGTGAGGGTGAGGTCATGAATTTTGCGCCTGCTGTTCTTCGTAGAATGAAAATGATTAAAGTGGAGATGGGGAAGTATCGTATGGGGCAAAGCAGGCAGCACCAAATTGCAAAGGTCCTGCCTTTGCCGTCGAAAGGAGACAGTAAAGTTGCTGCTTTCGTGTTTCCAGAGACGGATCTGAAATTTAGGCGTTTGTTTTTGACGAGTGCTGGCATAAGTTTATCGACCACTGGTCTTGCTGCAACACTTATTCATGAGCTGTCTCATCATTTTCTAAATACAAAAGATTATTGGTTTAATAGCTACGCCGCCCATGCTCTTTCGCATCCTAACGCTAGCACGTCTCGAATCATTAAGCGGGTTGCTCGGGATGAACGGGGTCTGCTGGATTTGACTCATATGGCTAAAGATCAGTTTTGGAAGGACTCATGGGCTAAGGCGAGAGCTGCCGAGATTTCAAAAAAAATGAGTGTCAAACCAAGTTATGCAAATAAAATAAGGATCAATAACGCAGACTCCATTGTCTCTATGATATTGTCTCTCTCGAGAAGAGAAATAAAAAAACGAAATGGGAATTTGGATTTAAGTCGGCTAGCATCAACACCGTTAAGTGATTCGCATCTAATATCCGAGTGGCTTTAACGTTAGGTCGGCCGTGCCTGAAAGGTCTTCAAATGTCAGTAATTGAAACAAGATAGAGGTTTTCCCGAGAGTTAAGTTATCGGGACATCATTGCTCGGCGTCTTCATGCATCTGTGACAGGATGCAGCGACTGCCCGCAGCGTTGTGACTTTGCGAAAACGCTCACCCGGCAGCGCAACAGAAGCCGTTCGACATCAGGCGTACGGCGCTTAACCGCCTTGCAACTCAAACCTTAATCCGTTTAAACCACTGGTTCACGCGCTCGCACTCAAATGTCACCGGATCAAAAACATCGCCATGCCATTCAACCATGGCGTCATGCTCTGGATGATCGGGGTTGCCCATCGCCTCCAGAAACTCCTCGTAACCAGGCCCGCCACCCACGTCTTCCGGTGGGCAAGCATTGGCGCCGTCGATGCAGTACGGCACCTGAGGACAGGCAACAGCGGGTAGCGTTTTTTTCGACCTTGATACTGTGATGCCAGCTGTCACCAAAGTCGTAGAGATAATTGAATGTCCGCTTTCCGCTCAGCGCCTTGGTCAGCGTTTTACGGGCTTCCGGGTTCACCGTCGGCCCCCAACCGGTCGGGCATGCCGTAGTTCTCACCGGCAATTTCAAACTCATGTAGATGGCTATCACTCCATCCCATCACGACCTGGATGACATGGTGCAGCTTGCCCAAGGTGATGTTTTCAGGCACCGCGAACCGACGCCAAATCTTCGGAGTGATCCACTTCAGCTCGATGTGCAGCAGTAACAGGTCGGGGGCGGGTTTGGGTAAACGGACAGTTTTAACCATGGATCAGGCGGCCTCGCAGTGTTCAGTGTGATTCAAAGAAATGTTCCAAGGCAGCAACTCGCTCACCCGATTGATCGGGTGTTCGGCAATGTGCTCAAGTACGTAGGCCAGATAGGCCTGTGGGTTTAACCCGTTTAGCTTGGCAGTACCCACCAGGCTGTAAATCGCAGCGGCTCGTTCTCCGCCGGCATCGGAACCGGCAGACAGGTAGTTTTTACGGCCCAGAGCGACGGCGCGTAGCGCCCGTTCGGCGGCGTTGTTGTCGATTTCGATTCGGCCGTCATTGCAGTAGCGCGTTAAGGCCTGCCACCGGTTGAGGGCATAGAGGATTGCACCGCCCAATGCCGACTTTTTCGACAGTTGAGTCAGCGTCTGATTAAGCCATGTGTGCAGGTGCTCCAGCAGCGGACTGGCCCGACTTTGCCGAACCGTTTTTCGCAGGTTAGGCGGCTGCCCTCGGATCTCGCTTTCGATGGCATACAGGGCTGCAATCCGCTGCAGCGCCTCGGCGGCAAGGGGTGAAGCCAAGTCTTTGTAGACATCGTAAAACTTGCGGCGGGCGTGAGCCCAGCATGCAGCTTCCTCAATAGTGCCCGTCGCATACAGCTGAGCAAAACCGGCGTAGCCGTCAGCCTGCAAGATCCCGCTAAAGCCCTTGAGATGAGCGCGCGGATGTTGCCCCTTGCGATCCGACGAGTAGGCAAACCAGACCGCCGCCAGTGTCGAGTCACCCGCAGGTCGGTCGTCCCGCACGTATGTCCACAGGCGAGCCGTTTTGGTCTTGCCGTTGCCCGGCGCGAGCACGCCAATCGGCGTGTCGTCTGCATGGACTTTGTGACCGCTCATGACGTGGTGCTCAAGGGCGTTGATCAGCGGCCTGAGCAACTGACTGCTCTGGCCCACCCAGTCGGCCAGGGTTGAGCGCTCCAGCTCCACGCCCTCACGGGCGTAGATCTCGGACTGCCGGTACAGCGGCAGATGATCGACAAACTTGGAGACCAGCACATGGGCCAACAACCCCGGGCCTGCAAGGCCTCGGGCTATCGGACGACTCGGCCCCGGCACCTGGGCGATGTGCTCGCAGCAGCGACAGACCCACTTCGGACGGACATGACAAATAACTTTGAAACGTGCCGGAACGTACTCCAGCACTTCGGACACATCCTCACCCAAATAGCGAAGCTTCCCCCCGCAGCCCGTGCATTGCGACTCGGGCTGATGCACGTGGGTTTCGCGAGGCAGGTGTTCGGGCAATGGTTTGCGGCGCGGAACTGCGCGAGGTGCCGGTTCGACTGGCGTTGTTATTTCGGCTTGGCTGACTTGCAGCTCTTCAAGGCTCAACTGGAGTTGATCGATCATCGCGTTCAGTTGCTCGGAGCTGCGACCGAACTGCGTACGACGCAGCTTGGCGATCATCATTTTCAAGCGCTCAATCTCTGCCCGCTGGGCAGAGACCAGAGTCTTCAAGGCTTGAAGATCGTTCGGCAGGGAGTCGGTCACGAGAGTCATGACCGCATGTTACTGGGGATTTTTTCAGCGCGGCAAGTCAGACTGCGAGGACAGGCGCTGTACGAATTGGCCTGCGCCAATCAATGCCTTCCAACAGCATCGATAACTGCGCAGGCGTCAGCGACACGCTGCCGCTGGTTGCTTGCGGCCAGACGAAGCGCCCTTGTTCCAACCGTTTGCAAAACAGACACAAGCCGTCGCCATCCCACCACAACAGCTTGATCCGGTCACCGCGCCGTCCGCGAAAGGCAAATATCTGACCGGAAAACGGGTCGGCTTCCAACTGTGTCTGCACCAGTGCCGCTAAACCATCGAAGCCACGGCGCACATATCCGTGACGCCGGCGGCGATCCAGATACGGGTTCCAGCGGGCGGGGCAATCATCGCAGCAACTGCTGCAAGACGAATTGCAGCGTCTGCGGATCGGGGGCGCCCGTGATACGCAGCTTGGCTTTTCCGACCTCAACTGCGATCTCGGAATGACACTCCGCCTGTGGCTGGAGGACTTGTGGCAGATCGATTGGCGCCTCCATCACCTGGACGGGCAAAAGCGTTGCGCTCTGGCTGACGGCGCCGAATACCCCTTCCTGATATTGATGCAGCCAGCGAAACACCAGGTTGGCATTGACGTCATGCTCACGAGCGATCAACGACACGGAGGCGCCAGGCTGGAGGGGCGCCTCGACGACTTGGCGTTTGAACGCCAGCGAGAAGTTGGGGCGGCGGCCGGTTCGACGGGCTAGGGCAACGGTATCCAAGATAGTGTCCACTAAAAAATGGTGTCCACTATCTTGGCTAATTTGGAGGGCTGTCAGGAGAGGGTGCTGGCCGGACGGTTACTTTTCAGGAGCGTCAGGCGCGACTCTCATCATGGGGCGGGGCATGCTTCATATTGACGCCGGATAGATTTGACCTCAAGGCATACCGCATTATTTTTATGGTTGGTACGTTAAAAAACGGCTTGTGGTTGATTCCAGTGAGCTCAACGCTGGAGCGATTAACATTGGGCGTTCAGCGCCGCAGACGCCAGTACCGATAGAAGAATCTTGATATATTCCGGAAATTTCCCGATTAAAAAAGCCGTAACGTGCCCCTAAAATAGGGCTCCTTATCACAATCGTAGAGGTGTGGTATGCCAATAAATCTCGTCATGCCAGCGTTGCGTCTTCCAAAACAAATTTTCAAAAAAACAAAAGCTGCCCAAGAAGGTTTTCAATGCATGAGAGATAAAATCGCTAGCAAACTAGTTCGGTATTTTTCAGCCATTCAGACCTCTAATATAGTGCTCGAATCAAAGCGATTTTGGTCGAGGATGTTCAAGTTCTGGAGTGATCAGTCGACTATTTCCAGCGCTGGGCTGGGCAATTGCCGAGTATCGGGTGCGCCCCTGCAAGAGTCACTATCATGCTGCTGATGCTTTACCTCATTGCCATCGTGGCGGAAGCGATGACTGGCGCCTTGTCTGCCGGTCGTCGCGGCATGGACTGGTTTGGCGTCGTGCTGGTCGCCTGTGTAACCGCTCTGGGCGGTGGCAGTGTGCGAGATATCATGTTGGATCATTATCCGCTGACCTGGGTCAAGCACCCTGAATATTTGGTGCTGACATCTGTGGCCGCCCTGGTCACTATCCTTATTGCCCCGCTGATGCGGCACTTTCGTTCTCTGTTTATCGCGCTCGACGCCGTTGGCTTGGTGGCCTTCACTCTAATCGGCTGCCAGACCGCTTTGGAGGTGGGTAACAGCATGCTCGTTGCTTCTATCAGCGGAGTCATCACCGGTGTTTTTGGCGGAATTCTACGAGATATCTTCTGTAACGACATCCCGTTGATCCTTCGGCGCGAATTGTATGCCTGCGTGTCGTTCTTGTCGGCGTGGTTTTACATGCTGTGCATCTTTCTGGACATGTCCAGCGAGCAAGCGATCCTGCTTACCCTGTGTAGCGGTTTTCTATTGCGACTATTGGCAGTCCGCTTCCAGTGGGAAATGCCTAAGTTCATTTACAGCGATGAGCATTAACGTTCATGCCTCTTCTTCAAGGCGTAGACGACAATTTCCAAGTCGTGGCGTATCATCGTGGTGGTTTTGCAGGAAGGGGGGGGGGCAATAATGGGGAGACGTGCCTCTGCAGTCTTTACTGCGCTCGACTTCCGCTGTCGAGAGGCTCAGGGGCGCAAGGGCCATCTTCAATAGGGCGGCTTTACGCTCACCCGGTATAAGCGAGCCCAAGATTTCTGTCGCACCTCCATTTCTAGCCTAAAACTAGAGGTCGTCAAAAATCAATGCCTATTTTAGGTGTGCGCTAAAAACGAAACTCTTCCACGGTCTTTGGGGGAGGTTCCGGCCAATTGTAAGTTAATTTCAGCCCCGGGTTTGCATTTTTGACCCTGTCAACGTATTTATTCAATTTTCCTTTGAGTCCCGCAGGAGAAGATCCGTTCCACTTAACGCTTTCTTTTGGGTCTGGCAGAATAATAATTTCGGATACTTCTAGGGGCGTTGAAAGGATCCCGTTTTTATGAATATCAAAGCCACCTTGGCCTGTAACAATAACCTCATTGTATTTTTTGCCGGAGCCATAACCAGTCATCTGTTCTCGGCTATTGCGGGCAGTTGTCTCGAGCAGTTGTGTTGTGGAGTAAATGCCTGCAGCCCCTCTAAACGTTTTTCTTCCTGCGGATTGGCTTCCCACTTGTATCTGATTGGGCTCGAGAATATCCAATTCTGTTAATTTTTTAAACTCCTCCGAATCATGATTTCTGAATACGATGTCTTCTGCAGCTGTTTTTATCAAGTTTGACGGGAGTCCTTTTAGTACGAATAGAATCTCTCCGTATGTTATACGATCGCCATTCCATGTACTTAAATCTACCAAGCTGCTGCTAATCATTCTCCAGGTGGGGAGGAGGCTATTAGCGCTCTTGTTTAATAGTTCGCTGTCCGTGTGGCCGGTATTTAAAGTATGTACAAGCTTTAAAGAATCATGATCTCCCTGCATTATTTTTTCCCATGACGCCCATTTTTTATCTGTCGGAATAACCGTGGATTGTTCAGTCGGAGAGCTTTTGATCTTATTCTGAGGTACTCTCCCATCGATGCCATACAAAGCAGCCGACTTATTTCCGATCATCCAGGATGGCTTCGGACTGACTATCAGGTCCTGTTCGTGCGCTTCGGAATCGGGCGACGCCACAGGTTGTCTGGGGCGCGATGACGTAGTTTTTACCTTGTGCTTATACATAGTCATTCCAAAAAAACAACGAAAGCCGGTGGATTGCGTTGAGGTGAGCGTTGATGAATAAAGGAAATTTGAAGCGAAATGCCCTTTATCTATCAGATAATCATAGCGGGGCTCCGGGTGTCGGGACAACAGTTTTCAAAATATAAGTGGATGCCTGTTCGTATAAAGCCATAGGGCCATCTCCCATTTCGAATGGATACTCAAAGGAGGGCGCGTGCTATGGTCGCTACGCTCTCATAAGTACTGTGCAACGATTGTCTAGTTATGCGCGTATGGCTCCCGGAGCTGCTGATTGGAATGTTGATTGATTGAGTGGTGGTGCCGGATGGACAGTATTCGATGGGTCATTTGCGCCGCGCTCTGCGTCAGTTTTCGGATTTGAGCCTGGAGCACATTTTAGACGAAACCACCATTCTCAACTTCCGTCGCCTGCTGGAGAGGCGAGAGTTGGCGACCTAAATTCTCGGCGCAATTAATGGTTACATTGATAAGAGCAAGTTTAGCGTCCATGGCCCCCAATGTGCAGATCGCCGGCAGACTGCGTCGTATCTGGCCTGATCACCCTGAGCGATATATGAGTCACAAAACCATCGATCTGGCAATTTATGCCTATCCGCGAGGTGAGTTGAAGCGTCAACTCATCAGCCACCTGCGCAGACCGCCTTGCTCCAGGACGCAGGGAAAGCGACCTATCGGGGCCAACCCTGCTGAAAACCATGGCGCACGACCAAGGCAGTGAAATGGCCTGCCACGCCGAAATCACGGCCCATGCTGGCATGAAGATTTACTTTGCGGATCCGCACAGCCCATGGCGGTGCGGCAGCAATGAAAACACCAATGGCTTGTTGCGCCAGTATTTGCCAAAAGGCACGGATCGCTCTCTGGTTACGCAGGAGCGACTGGACGAAATTGCCGACCGGCTGAACACTCGGCCACGCCAAACGCCGGACTGGAAATTTCCGGTCGAGGCCGCCCTCCCTTCGGCTGATTCGACTTGCCGGGTCGCTGCGCAGCGGAAAACGTGCGGCTGCAATCGTGAGTTTGATCCAGTCGGCACGACTCAATGGGCATGATTCGTTTAGGGCGGTTATGGGAGGCGATCACTGGTTCAGATATGACAATAAAGGCAGCAGCACTCTACTCGGTTCGCAGATACGGCCCGGGAGATTCAGCCTTACCTAAGCGGCGAAGTATCTGAACATTGGGCCAAAGGCCCTCTCCCAGACACCAAAAACTCGTAAATGCTCCATCGCAACCGTCAACAAGGGCGTCTTGCTCGCGCCATCGACCTAAGATGATTCCGTCAAGACGTGTCTACCGAGCGTCGAGTGACGGCGAAGTCAACCGGCATCTGCTTACCAGACTCGGTTTCAACGCGAACGACGGTTTCATAGTTGCTCCCGACAATTTCCCTTGCCGACCGAATCGCCTACGTTGCTACCCATCAATTCCGCATCACTAACAACCTATCGCGCAGAGTCGTCTGTGATATCGACTTAACCACTAGTCGCTCGACGAGTGCTGCGTGGACCAAGCAATCTGGCCAGCATGTTATGATCGACTTCAACTGCCTCTGCTACTTCGACACGCTCCACATCCCGCATGACAGAAATCGCATCATGTATCTGAACTTCGAAAAACTCATCAGGCCGCTCGGAAGCTCCATATACGTCGTCGAGCAAGTACTCCAGTTGCTCTTCATCTGCATAAGCAATTACCGGGTGCAGATTCGATTGCTCTGGGGTTTCGCCGAAAACACCGAACGCCTCAGTTGCGGTTTCACTATCCTCCTGAGCTAAAAGGACGCTATCTCGAGACGTAATTGTGGCGTAGCGCTTCGTATGATCCCCCAAAATCAACGCAATAGGTCCGTACTCCGGAGCGGCACCAGGGTATCCGCCCTGCTCGCCAAATAACATGGAGGCCGCATACACAGGCCGCGCATGGGAGTTAAAGTGAGGGTTTAAGCTCTCTCCCCTACGTCTCACGCCGTATTTGCGCACAACCTCCATCTCGCTTTTGCCGTATGCGAATAACGCTTCTTCGGCATCATCGCGGCGTTCCGCTTCGGACGTTTGATCGTCAGGGCTCATATCAGTCAGCTTTGCACCCTCAGCCAAACTGGCCTGGGTTTTCCAAATGTTGAAGATCATTGAGTTATCGATGCGAGAAAGTGCTTCCGGCTCGAGATTGATCGTAGATTTCGCCCGAAATATTTTACCCACTATTTTCGATAGGCGCTCAACTTGACTGCTGTTTGGCCCCCCGTAAATGTCCTGTAACACCTTGGCGGCTGCTCGTCGATCCCGATTGAGTCTAGATATCGCGCTAGGTCTTAATGCCATCGTAAAATGTTGACGCCTGCTCTCAGCCGCTTCCAAGTCGGGCACACTTAGATCGTGCTCCCCAAGACCGCGCTCGCTTCGAGGCATCATTACATGAGTATTCTGGTAGACATGCATAAATTATCAACTCGAACAATTAGTGTATGGGGGCGGCGCTTGCTCCTCGCATGGCTGACAGAAAAACGATTAATTACGACTGAGTTCAGACGCACTCCCATAACGCGCACAGAACCAGCAAATTCCCTTTTGCATCGCGAGGAGGCGTCTGACCCCGCTCTTAGTCCGGTCAGATACGCGAGCCTTAGAAGGCGCCTGCACTTCTACAGAGAATGCTTATGCCTTCGCCATATAAAAATATCTTTAATTGCCTCGTGCCGGGCGGAACCAACTTTTTGGCCGATGGACGACGAACGCCCCCCCAAAAATGCGAGTTACAAGAATAGATCAACTATACAATGGCTTCAGTTGCCGCCAAGGTAGAGGTTTCGCACTGACAAGTGCGATTTTTCTCTTAATTACCGATGCAGGCCGATAGCGTAAGGGATGACGGTTACTTTCTGCCGTCCTCACAGCGACCGTATTAGGGGTCACCTTGCTTGATTGCCCGCCTAGACGCGGCGGTGTTCATGCGCTTCTACCGCCGCGTGCTGAACGAGCGTGCGACAAAGCCAAGCATGTCCCGCAAAGGAAATTGCTATGACAATGAGGCTATGGAAAGCTTTTTTGGCACGTTGAAATCCGAGTTCTTTTACCTGAACAAATTCAACAGTCTCTATGAGCTTGAAGCAGGTATTGTAGCGGTCTAATGAAACCGGACACCCATTTAGGCGAGAATGCTCGCCAGATCGAGGTGTCAGATGACCAAACAACGCCGTTCCTTTTCTGCTGAATTCAAACGCGAGGCTGCCGACCTCGTGCTCAAGCAAAACTACAGCTACATCGAAGCCAGCCGTTCACTTGGCGTCGGCGAGTCGGCCCTGCGCCGCTGGGTCGATCAGGTTCAGCAGGAGCGCCAAGGCGTCACGCCGCAGAGCAAAGCGCTGCCCCCAGAACAGCAGAAAATCCAGGAGCTGGAAGCCCGGATCGCCCGCCTTGAACGGGAAAAATCGATATTAAAAAACCGCCTCCCCGGCGCTCCGCGGCCCATGGACTAGAAACACCGTGCTCTACACTTACCCCACTGGACAGTGGTCGCTGGCTTTTTGGAGGCTAAGTCCCCGTCAAAAAACTTGACCCAGGGGAAGCTGCGGACCCGTTAGTGGTGGCGCGTACCGTGACCCCGTTTAGGAAGGTGATTTGATCCGAGTCCCCGTCCAGTTCAACTTGACTGGAGGTGCTCATGAACAAGCACGATTTCAAGCAGCGAGGGTTACCGGTCATTCATGATCGCGCAGCGGGCATTGATATTGGCTCACGCTTTCATGTGGTGGCTGTTCCCGCCGACCTTGCCAAAGAATCCGTACAAACCTTCCAAGCCTTCACTGCCGATCTAGAGCGCATGGCCAATTGGCTGGTCAATCTTGGCATAACGACCATCGCAATGGAGTCGACAGGCGTTTACTGGATCCCGGTTTACGAGATTTTGGAGGCACACGGTCTTCAGGTGATATTGGCCAACGCCCGCGACGCTCGTGCGGTGCCAGGACGTAAAACCGATGTAAATGACGCGCAGTGGATACAACGGCTCCATGCCTGCGGTTTACTGCGCGCCAGCTTTCATCCGGATCGTGAGATTTCGGCCTTACGCAGCTATTTGAGGCTGCGAGAGCGCCACCTCGACTACGCAGCTGCCCATATTCAGCACATGCAAAAAGCCCTAACGCACATGAACCTGCAACTGCATCACGTCGTGGCCGATATCGCGGGCTTGTCGGGGATGCGGATAATTCGCGCCATCGTTGCAGGCGAGCGCAGTCCTTCTTCGTTAGCCGCGCTGAGTGACAAGCGCTGCAAGGCGGGTATTGATGTGATAGAGGCATCGCTGGTCGGCAACTACCAGCCCGAGCACGTTTTCGCTTTAACGCAGGCGCTGTCCATGTATGACGCTTATCAGGCGCAGTTACTGGTTTGCGACCAGCAGATTGCACAAGTGCTGCTCAAACTCTCGCAAGAGAAAGTATCGTCGGTCGAGCCGTTGCCAAAACCACGACATAACACTCGGCAGCCCAACGCGCTCAATTTCGATGTCCGTACCTTGCTTTATCAACTGGTCGGTGTTGATCTGACCCAGATCCACGGCATCGGCCCTTATTTGGCTCTGCGGCTGGTCGCCGAGTGCGGCACAGATCTAAGTCGATGGCGTACCTGCCACCATTTCACGTCCTGGTTGACACTCGCACCCGGCTGTCGCATCAGTGGCGGCAAGGTACTTTCGGCCCATACCCGCAAGACCAAAAATCGAGTGACCGCCCACTTGCGGTTAGCAGCAGTGACCGTCGGACGGACGAACACGGCGCTGGGTGCATTTTACCGGCGGCTTGCCGCACGAATTGGAAAAGCCAAAGCCGTGACGGCTACCGCTCGAAAGATCGCGATTCTTTTTTACAACGCCATGCGTTTCGGAATGAGTTATCAAGACCCAGGTGCCGATCACTACGAGCAAAAGTATCGGGAGCGAGTGGTGAAAGGTTTGTACCGACGTGCGGCTGAGTTTGGCTTCACGCTGCAACCGGCAAGTGGTGTTTCTTAGGAAGGCTACCGCGCTCTTGATGTCGGAAGATCTCGAACGTTCGCGCTGATTGACCAGTTGAGCATCCACGAGCCGGTTGATTGGCTGTGCAAAGTGTTTGAAGTGACCCGCTCGTGCTACTACGCTCGGCGTCTCAGGCGCCGCACACCGGAAGTAGAACGCCTTCGATTGCGCAGTCGGGTGAACGAGTTGTTCACCTAAGGCCGCAGTGCTCCCGGTAGCCGTAGCATCATGGCCATGATGCAGGACGACGGCGAGCAGATCGGGCGATTCAAAGTGCGCAGCCTGATGCGCGAGCTGGAGTTGGTCAGCAAACAACCGGGATCGCACTACCTGTGTCGAAAATCGGCTTTTGAAGCCGGTACACTTTTAAGGATTGCCAGGCGCGACTCTCATTGTGGCGCGGAGCGCGCTCCAACCAGACGCCGGATAGATTTAGGCAAGTCAACTAACCATCGCTGATCAGCATTGCAAAAAAAAAGGGGGGGGGATGGGATCATAGATTTCAACTTTGGCATCGGGACGCATCATGGCGGACATGCTCCAGAAAGAAATCAGGAGCACGGCATCGGCCTTCGGTTATTCGCTTGGAATGTGGCCTTTATGAATCGCACTCTACCCAAGGGCGCAGACTTGTCGAAACGCAGCCAGGAAGAACTGGATGCCATCGCCCTGCAATTGAACATGCGTCCACGTAAGCGTTTCGATTTCAAATGTCCCATCGAAATGATGGGGCAAGTGATGCAAGAGGCCATCGCTATGCAGCATGATGCCCCGTCTTCAATTCAATAACCGTGTTGCACTCAGCTCCTGCATCCGCCTAGCATAAGAAAAAACATAATTACCCAACTGCAAAGAACTGGGGTAAAGGGTATTACCATCGCATCGATTGTAGGTCATTAAACAGGAGCTAGCACATTTAATGTCTACTCAAATGATCCAAGCATCAATCAGAAATAAAAAAGCCTTGGAGAAACTGAAGTTCAATCCAAGCTAAACACAATGCGCGCGCGCCTTACTTCCATAACACAAAAGCCCGCGCCTCTCCAGAAGGCTATACAGCCTCACTGGCGTAAAATCGTATTTCGACTACAATCTACATTGGCACAATAGCTAGCAAAAATTTTAAACTTTCAAGGAAAATTTATGTACAAAAGATATATAGAGAGACCTACAAAAAACTCACGAAGCATGAATGAGACGGTATTTCACGCCCTTGGCTCGACTGAGAGCCTAGAGGAAAACCATGAAGCGACAACCCTCTCTTCAAATCGCCACCTTCCAATTTCGGAAATAGCGCAATTTAAAAAAAGTAATATTGATATCTCAACCGACAGGTCATTTCCTAAGGCGCCACCCAAGACTTTGACTCCTTCATTACAGCAGAGAAGAGAGTTTAAAAGAGAATTTTTTTCAACTTATCAATCTTATTGAGATAGGTAGAGGAGGCGTGCGTGCACTTACCGGGTCGAGATTTGACGAGACAATGGGTAGTCTCGGTATATTCATGATCGAGGTCGACGCGCCTGAACAGAAACAGAATATATTAAATACAGCTAAAGGCTTCACCTCGCAACCTCGAGACCTTATAACGTTTTGAAAAAGAAAGAAAGCCCATTTAGCTTTCTAACTCATCATACCGCACGCGATATTGAAAGCGAAAATTTCTGCTTGCAAAGCATGATTTCCGACTTGACAAAATGGCTCACTGCTTCGCTTGCCAAGCAATCGAAAAGCTTCACCTCCGAAGAGATGGCTATCCTACAGCGAAGACTTAAAAGCGCCTCTGACACAGATGAAGCGGAATATTCAAAAAAACCTTCACTTAGAGAACCAGAGACCACTGAAGAGGTAATACAATACCTATATTATTCAGTCGGTCTATTCAAGAATGAAGATGACTGGAACGAATACGCTAAGAACATGTTTATTGCAGACTACCCAGCTATCGCCGCATTAAGTTATACTCGAGCTATGACCGTATATAGAAGGAAAATAGCTGCAGGCGACTACGCCGTGTAATAACACTATCAAACGACTTAACCATCGTCCTTGAGTTATAGGAGCGGCTGCAGGAGCTGAGTGCAACACAGTTATTGAATTGAAATTGGAGCATCATGCCGCATAGCCATGGCTTCTTGCATTACTTCACCCATGACTTCGATCGGGTACTCGAAGTCGAAGCGCTAGCCCATTATTTTGCGCAAGGCTTCATGCTAGACGGGTCAGTTACTGGACTTTATTGTGGACGCAGACCTTTAACGAAAACATCACTTGGCACAGGGCGCCCAAAGAGATACCCCTGAAGAAGGTCCACGCCTTTCGATGCAAGATAGTCACGCTGCTCTGATGTTTCGACCCCTTCGGCAACCACACCTAGCTCCAGCTTGACGGAAAGTTCTATTATGCTGTCTAAAATATGCTTAGAGAGAGCGTCTACACCGATCATAGCTACAAAGCTTTTGTCTATTTTTAAATAGTCAACGTTAAAATCACGTAAATAACCCAGACTGGAATGGCCAGTACCGAAGTCATCTATGGCTATCATTACACCCAGCTCATGTAGCTCTTGAAAAAGCTTATGGGGTACTTCAGTAGGCACTACCAATTCACGCTCAGTAAGCTCCAAAACCAACTTAACACGTCCATCAGGAAAGGCGTTGAGAAACTCTTTGCAATCCCGCACCAAGGCCATGTCATGGCAATGACGAGCGGTGACATTAACGGCGATATGAAAGCCATCACAGAGTAACTGCGAGTGAGGGGCCAGCAATGAGGCTGTTTGACGGAGTAGTGAACGAGTCATTGGCACTATTAGTCCAGAGTACTCAGCTAAAGGAACGAATAGGTCAGGACTTACCAAGCCTTCCTTCGGGTGTTGCCAGCGCATCAGTACCTCAGCGCCAGTCCATTCACCGCTCTGACTGTTAACTACCGGCTGAAAGTAGGGGATAAACTCATTTGCAGCCATCGCACGTTGCAACTCGTAAGTAGGAGCAGATGACACTTTTTGCAGTTGGTACCCGATAGCGCCGGAAAGCATGCCAAAAAACAATATTAGGCAGAATAATGCGGGATAGCGCGATTTCATGTAGCGCCAAATCTCGCCCTCAGGCATTCCACCCTCAACACCATATGAATAACGGGAGGAGTGTAAATGACTGGGGGCCACTGGAAACAACGGCAAGTCCGCAGATTTAATCTGACCGTTAGCCGAGAGCCATTTTGATCCCGCCTGAAATATTAGCTCTGTGTCTTGCCCTATCAGGCGTAATACATTTACCAGATGATAAGCATTAACTGTTACTAATGCGCTTTGATCTCCAAGATTGAGCCGATAGATCAAGTACGAACTGTCGCCAGTTACCGGCTTACTACTCAGCAACAACAGTTGGCCATTGACATAATTATTGGGATCCAGTTCTTCTAGCTGAACGCTGCCGGCCAGAGAGCTGCAATAGGTTTCGTTGCGCCATACTGAATTCGCGGAGCGTACGAACGGGTGCCGGGTAACTTGCTCACGTAACACCTGCTGCGTGAATGGATCACATGCATTCCCAGCCAGCGGCAGGATCTGTCGAGCAGTGCTGGACGCGATATCAAGCATAAGATCGATCTCGCGTACTATTTTGCTAGCCGTTTGAGCAGTGCTTTGCTCAAGATTGAGCCTGGCCTGTACATATAAAATCAATATGCCCAGTAAAATAGGCACCAATACCCATGCGGCCGTTGTCAAATAGCGACGTTGATGCGTCCGAGGAGGCGTAGATAGTGGCATTAAAAATACCTTGATAAACCAAGCGAAATGGACTCTAAAATTCCGGCAGCCGGCCACAATACTACTCTGAAGACTTCTACACATGGGAAGATAATAGATGGTATTTCGGATCCGTGCCCGTTCAAAAACACATTAAATTTGGGTGTGTATCGTGACGACATACCGCAGTGGATATTGCCACGGTTTCGCCTAAGGTATGGCATCAACTGTGCCCCGAATGGATCTACCTTGGCATACGTTGATCGGAGTTCAATTCTGAGGGATTTTTCTTGCGAACGCCCAGAGATTTCCATGAGATAGTCAGTGTCGCATTAATTACTCTACAAGTTCGATGGATGGCGCCTGCCGGCAGGGCTCGTTGGTCATTGACCTGGAGAAACACCAAACAGATATCGGCCGTCTTAGTTTGTTACATCAAAGAAAGGAGATTTCATGCATGAAAGCGTCACCTTTGCGAGTGTTAATTGTTGATAGCTCCGACGCTCAGCGAATGATTATTGAGAAAACACTTAGTCTGAATGGTTGTTTTCGGATCGCGCCTGCTGAATCATTTGCTCAACTGCTCATCTATACGCAGTATGCTTTGCGTCCATTCGACATTGTATTGGTCAATTCAGAGGTGGCCATCGACAGTGGAATCGATATTTACAGCTTTTGCACGACAGATGTGAACATACATCATTTTATTGTCTATAACACCATGAAATTCGATGTGCTGAGCTTTGATATGTCAAGGTCAAAAGTTAAAGCCACGTTGCCAGGAGCGCTTGACGCTAATGCGTTACAAGCGCTGATTGCCATGATTGAAGTTAATTCGAAATCTACCCTGGGTGCAAAGCGCGTCAGCATGGTGAGCACGCTGAAAATACCTAATACCTTGTGATAAGTTGTCGAGGTCTGCTCTAGGTGTGTGTCATGGTTAGTTATTAATGGGAATGCTATGTGGACGATATTTTTTATGATTGTTTCGGCACTTTGTGTCGGTGTAGCCATACACTACATTTACCAATCAGCGCTTGAGCAGCCTAAATACAGTAATTTCATCAAGCTCGATTCAAACGGTGTATGCGTTGCGTGCTTACGTTGTCGTGACGCGCCCAATGATACTTGGTTGGAGGTCGATGATTTTCACTTGAGATACTTGGGAAAAAAATATTCTCATAGTTTTCAGAGCGAATCTCCTCTGTGAAGCAGGCTTCCTGGAGGCTTGGTTTCCTAGCGCGGCCATAGGTATAGACACCGGCGCGCACAATCGTTTCACAGACAGAGGGAAAACTATTTCAAGTAAGAGCTATCCACCGCAATTATGTTGAATTGGGTCGCCTATCTACTGTGATTCCAAGGCCATTTCCAGCGCACGCATGGCATGCTCCAGACCGATGATCGCGCTTCCTAGGCGCTCGCTATTCTGTGTGCTGCAAGCGCTTTCTACGTCTTCACAACTTTTAATCAGGTCATGCATTCGAACTACCTGCGCCCCGCCTTTAACACGATGGGCCAATTCGCCTATTGCGCTGATGTTCTGGATAGGATCTAGTTCACTCAAACGCTGCAAGTCTTCAATATTACTCGTGCGCAGATGATTGAGCAGGTTGTCGATGGCCGTCTGGTCATTGCGAGCGAGTTCTCGGATACTGCTTATATCAATCAGACTGCGGACGTGCTCACTCGCACTGCCCGGTTTTCGCTTTCGCGTCGCTTCCACCAGTGCCTGTTTACGCGCAATGCCCAGGAGATCGCTTAAGTCCTTAAGTCGCACGGGCTTGAACAGGCAGTCGTCCATGCCTGCAAGCAAGCAATTGTCGCGCTCTTCCGGGCGCGCATTGGCCGTAAACCCAAAAATTCGGCAAGCACTGAGCCCTCTCGCCAGCTCTTCCTGTCGAATGGTGCGGGCCAGCTCCCCTCCCTGCATAAAGGGCATATTAATATCCGTGATCACGGCATCAAAGGCGCCCTTTCGCCAAGCACTTAAGCCCTCGATACCATCATGCGCGCTCACCACGCGATGACCAAGAAACTCCAATTGCTGAATTAATAGCAGGCGATTGGCCGGATAGTCATCGATTACTAGGACATTCAGCGATTTACTCAGCGGCGACACCATATCCTGTTCATCTTCCTGGGCGGGTAACGGGCTGAGTGTCGGCAGCCGTAGACTGAAGCTAACTTGTGTCCCTTGCCCCAGTGCGCTCGTCAGTGTCAAGGTGCCGCCCATCATTTCGCATAAACTTCTGCTAATTGTTAACCCTAGTCCCGAGCCATTACGGCCACTTTGATTGTTATTGCTGGCTTGGGAAAATGGGCAGAATAACTTGAGCTGGTCCTCGGCGCTAATACCAATTCCACCATCCTTGACCTCAATTAACACCGACAACACCTCGTCCGTCGTATCCTCCATCGCTCGGACCTGCAGTAAGACCTCACCCTTGGGACTGAATTTAATGGCATTGCTGAGCAAGTTCGACACTATCTGCTTGATGCGCAGAGCGTCGCCCCAGACGTCGCAGCTGGCTGCGGGATTGAAAGCAAGCCTCAACTGAAGCCCTTTTTGCCGCGCACCGCCTTCAAACATTCGCAAGGCGGACTGTACAATATCGCGCAAGCTCATGCGTGCAGGCGTCAGTGATAGACGACCGGATTCGATTCGGGCGATATCAAGAATGTCGCCTACCAGATTCTGTAGTTCGCGCGCTGCGCCGGCAGCCACTTCAAGAGAAAACTGGTCTGCAGATCGAATTTCATGACTTTTTAACATCATTTCGAGCATGCCAATCACCGCATTCATGGGGGTGCGGATCTCATGACTCATAATGGCTAAGAATGTGGTTTTGGCACGATTGGCAATTTCAGCCTCCTCCTTGGCTTCGTTTAACTGATTCAGCAACTGCTGGCGCTCTCCAATATCTAGCCAACCACAAATAATTCCTGCTACAGCGCCACTATCATCGTGGTAGGGCAGCACCCAGTGATAGACCGTCAATACTTGTCCCGACGTGAGTGTCAGCACTCGATCTTCCAGCACGGAAACGTTGTGTTTCAGGGCGTGATGGTAGACTTGTTGAAGTTGCTGGGCAGAGGGTGGGGCAAGGACGCTGTCGTTGAGTAGCGTACCGATCACCTGTTCGGATGTAAGTCTCACCGTATCTAGATAGCCGCTGTTGCAAATCAACATATACCCGTTACGATCTCGAACATAAATGGGGTGCGGTGTCCCGTTGATCACAACACGCATAAACGCCATCTGTTCACGCAAGGCACGCTCTGCCTGCCGACGCTTACGCACTTGTCGCATCAGGTAACCCAACCAAAATAAGGCTATCAGCAGCGCAGTAAGTCCGGCGCCGAGGAGCTCAATGATGTCCTGGCGATGACGCGCCCAATAGGAGTCGTCAATGGTGAAGTCGCCCTGCCATCGGCCGGTCAAGTCGTCCATGTCCTTCGGCGGGATGCTCAGCAGCGCCTTGTTGAGGATCGAATACAAGAGCGGCGATTGGCCTGGGGTGGCGAATGATGCTTGCATCCATAGCCGGTCAATAGACCCACTGATCTGCAGGCTGTTCGAGTAGGACTTTTTGATTTGATAACGCATGGCATGTAAAGGCGCGGCAGCCGCATCAACCTCACTACGGTGGAGCAGCGCGAGCATTTCGGTAACGCTACTCGTCTCTACCAGGCGGATCTGTGGGAAATGCTCCTCGATAAAATCGCTTGCAGGTGAGTCCCGCAATACCGCCAAGCGCTTATCGTCCATCTGCTCAAGCGCACTTATAGAGTTACCGTCGATGCGGTTGACGAGCACTACAGGCTCAATCATATAGGGCCGGGTAAAATCGAAATCCTTGGCCCCTCGTCGGCTTTTAGCGAGGCCAGCTACGAACGTAGCAGGGCTCTCACTAAGGTCAGGGAGCTCCGGGTAAAGGCTGTTTTCATAACGCAGCTCAAACTTCAATCCCGTGAGCAGGCTGACTTTACTCAGCGCATCTGCCGTAATACCACGAAACCTTCCTTTACCATCGACGAACGACAGGGGGATATCATATTTGGACGCAATCACCCCAACAGTCGGGTGCTTGTGCAGCCAATGGCGTTCTTCCTGGGTGAGGGTGTGGTTAAAAAAAAACTGGCTGGAGAGTGCGTCTCCTCCGGCGCTCCATCTGCGCAAGATGTTCAATCGTTCAGAAAATGGTATAGCTGCGATAGCCGAATTGACGATTCTCAGTAAGCGCACGTCTTGCTTGCGCAGCAAAAAAGAAAACTGCTGATGATCAATTGCGGGTATTTGCAAGACCTGCAAGTCATTCAGGTAGTTTTTATTGATCAGGTAGTTGGCACGTATAGCTTCACCTAAATAAGCATCGGCTTTGCCGAATGCCACGGCGCCGATGGCCGACTGTACGGACGGGTAGACCTGGAACTCGGCCTGGGGATACACCGATTGAAATACCTCCGGGCGGCGATAACTCCCCACTATGGCAATACGCTGACCAGAAAGATTGGAAGCCCGTAGAGTCTCAGGATCCTCGCGACTGACCAATACCTGGCGATCATCTGAATAGGGCGCAGAAAAGGCGAAGGTGACGTCAGAGAAGTCCCCGCTATGGGTCATAGGTAATATATCGATTTCGTCAACTCTTAATGCCTCTAGCGCCTGGCTATGGGCTTCGTATCGGCGCACCTTGATCTCGATGTTCAGGAGCTGGCCGAGCAGGGCGGCATAGTCGGCTATCAGACCTTCATAGTCAGGCGAGGCGAGGCCAAATTCAAAGGGCGGGGCGATGTCTTCAACGGAAACACCAAGAACAAGGTTTTTTTTGCTTTTTAGCCAAGTCCTATCGGCCGCGGCTAAGGGTAACCTATAACCGTCAACGACGGAGCGGCCCAGCAGGTTCAGGTATTGTACTTCGCCTTGAGCTGAAGTCAGCGTGACCAGTAAGAGCATCGTCGCAAAAATGCTCGTTCTGCACATAGATGACATCTTTCAGAGCAATCCATTTCGTTTTGCAAAATCGGCAAGCGCTACTTGAGAGCTAACCTTCAATTTGCTCAGCAGGCGATTCTTGTGTGCGCTTATGGTTTTGTTGCTGAGGATCATCTTTTTGCCAATTTCCAGATTACTCATGCCCTGCGCTAACTGACGCAAGATTGCCAGTTCGCGGTCAGAGAGCTGGCTAATCAGATACCCTTCCGAGGCATCATGAACACTACGATTCACTGAGTCACCCTCCAGTACTGGGAACACCGTATACCCAGACATCACCGTGGCCAACGCCTTGCGCAACTCATTGAGTTCATCAAGCTTAGAGATAAAACCTGCAGCCCCTAACATGCGGCAACGATTGGCATAAAGCGGAGCAGATTGAGCTGTAAGCACGAGGACTTTAACGCGCAATTCAAGCTTCTTGATTCGACTGATGACTTCGAGCCCATCCAGCTTGGGAATAGCAATATCCAGCACCACAAGGTCGGGTTTAAGATTTTTTATAAGCTGCAATGCATCAGCGCCGTTGTTGGCCTCGCCAATAACATTGAAGTGTTCTTGGCCAAGAATCGTCACGACTGCGGCGCGTATGAATGGATGGTCGTCTACAACTAATACATTATACATGTCGTCCCTTAGCACAAAGTGCTCCATTTATAATGGCCGATTGCCCAGACGTACATTACACGCCACTCCGACGTGATCTTCTGTTGATAACACCAACAGAAATAAAGTGGAGTTGGCAGAAACTCAGGATGGCGGTATCGCGCGCCCGACAATAGTGCCTATTTTTGGTGAAATTAGCAGGGGGGGGCGAGGCCGTCGCGACGAAAATTCCCTCTTGCCTCGCGAAGTTTCGCCAGACACTACCTTTCTCGTAGTGCTTTTTAGGTGTATAGGCACGGATCGACATTGACGCCCCCAAAGGACGGTATGAGGTGTCGTAGGTGCATCTCATGATGAGGAGCCCTCCATTGATTCGAGAATGCATACAGCTATTGCACGGAGCGATGTTTTTTCCCGTACCGCAAAATACACTCTGGGCTGGCCTAGCTGGCCGTGCTCCTTCGGCATGCGGTTCGATCTTTGCTCGCGGCAATAAGTTGTCTGAATCGTGGATACGGCTACTGTGCGGTCGCTCAGCAATCCCTGTGTATACGTTAGGTCAAAAAAATGTTCTTGCAACCCAAAATTTATACGAATGAATATTTTCTCTGTGGGCTGTGCTGCCGTCACTGACGCGCAACATGCATTGCAGTAGCAACCTGCCTTGGCTATGCGCTGCCAATTCGGAGCCCTGGGCAGGGACTGGCAGATCAAACCGTTGATATTCTCGTTCGACGCTACCAAGGGCTAGGACGGATCGAGAAGTAAGTCGCCACTTCCTAACCCCGGGTGATGTCAGGATGTTTGGTCACCTTTCTGGGAAGAGGTATCTAATAGTACGGGAAACATAGCGGAGAAAGTAAGCGGGGGAGTCTTGGATAGACAGTTCGAGAATCCCGACCAATTGGCCCGACTTTTAGCCAGCTCCGCGCCTGGTGATTACTACGCCAGGGACGTGAAACCCAGTCGCTGCCGCGACCAACATGGCTCGGGATACGCGGCGGAACAAACGCACCTATATCGTTATCGTTCGGAAGATTGGCTGCGATGACAACGCTCGCTTGCAGCCCGCAGAGCAACGAGATGGCCGATAGCATTGTGACTAGTCAAACGTGATTGCCCGCGCGCGCATACCTGCGCCGGATCGAGAAACGGCGCGTCCTAAACTGGTCGCTTCCTTCGAACGCTACAACGAACAGCATCTGCGCAGTGCATGGTGTTGGGCGTCCAGCTCTGTAGGGCAACCAGGCCGGAAGTACTTCATTTTTGTTTTCGCCGCAGACTCCTTGCACCACCCACTGGGTGTAGCAGTCTGAAAGCAAGAACGACGTGCACAAACATGTCACTAAGCTATAATTTTCGAGTGGAAATACATGTTTGCCAGTACGGTGCGTCGTTGCGTTTATAGGTCTGCTCGTCAGTTGATGAACGGATACATAGGGGAAGGTGCGATTGAGTGATATCAAACTAGGCAACAGCTGAGTTCGGCAATAACCGAATATGGCAAATACGGAGGAATTCTCCAATGGTGGGGTCATTATTAAGTACACTGAGGATCTCGCGCAAGAAAGTGCGTGTAGATGAACCGCTGGGTGAAGATAGCATTTCGCACTCGTCGGCATTCTTCCGGTCTGCACGAAAAATATTCGTCACACACTAGCGCGGCTCAAATACTTGTGGATTGCACTTTTTCAAAATCCTTAACTATGTTAGAGGTTGCCATTGAGGAGATTGAACAGGATACAGAGCAGTCAGATGTGGTTCTGGAGCTCCTTTTTTTTCTGATAGCTCTCATACATGAAATCTGATATCACGCTGAGGTCATGTCGAACTAGAAAGGATCATGCATCCTAGTTAGCTGCCTTGCCCTTCACAAATCCTAGAGTTGCTTCAAGCGAACCCTGGCCGGTGCGCCCCTAATTTTGTTGATACCCTCACATGCTTAAACTGAAAATGTACCCGGCCAAGAACGGCGATGCCTTCTTGATCAATGCCAATGGTCAGCATCTGCTGGTCGATGCCGGCTATGCCAGCACCCACATCGACGCGGACCATATCGGTGGTCTGTTGGTCTTGTTCAACGACAACGGTCCTCCCGGGCGTCGCCGGATCGAGATCGACGCGGTCTGGCATAACAGTCTGCGCTCGCTGCCTTACACGGCAGAGGGGCCGTGTTTAGGCGATCATGCCGGCGTGCTGGAGGCCATTAAACGACGCGGCTTCCCCGTGCCGCCAGCGCTTGCCGTCAATCCTATCGGGGCCGGGCAGGGGAGTTCGCTGGCCAAACTCCTCAGGACTCAGGGGTATCACTGGAATGATGGTGACGGCTCTCGCTCGATCGATAACCGCAGTGCTCCTTACACCTTGCTCAACCAGGTGCACCTGGAGGTACTCGGGCCTCGCCCCGAACGATTGGAAGCCTTGCGTATGCTGTGGCTGCGAGAAATACGCCGACTTGGCCATTGAGGCAAACTGCTCAACAGCGACTTGGTCGACGATGCCTATGAAATGTGGTGCAGCTGCGCAGCGCAACAAGCCAGCGCGCCGAGTGTTCGTCCCATTGCGGCTCACCGCGCCCCCTCCCTCGCCGAAACCTATACGCCGGATACTTCGGAAGCCAATGGCAGCTCCATTGCGTTGGTGCTCACCGCCGGCCAGGACCGTATGCTGCTTTTAGGTGACGCGCGGGCAGAAGATGTCCTCGACGAAATGACACGGCGCCATCCGGGGACCCATCAGCTGATGTTCAGTGCTGTCAAAATCGCCCATCACGGCAGCCACTACAACACCAGTCCGGAGCTGCTTGCATTGATCGATGCGCCTTGGCTACGGAGCTATTCATCTAAAGCCGGAGCGCGCTTCAGTGTTCACGTCGTCACGGATGAATGGATTCAACTAGGAGACGTCAGCTGTGGCGGATGAAGCAGCTAAACAAGCGACATGCCGGGTCACCAATGATCATCAGGTGGGCACAGGCTGGCTGATTAGCCCCTCCTTGGTAGTGACGGCCTTTCACTGCGTGGGAAGCCAACGGCGTATTGGCCAAGGCCGCTGCGGACGCAACGCCGAACGAGCCCGTCGGCGCCCGTCCGGACTTCGACGCGCTGCTTGAAGAGCGGCTGGCCACACTGCAGAACGGTTACCTGATCATGGACGGGGCACACGGCATCGGCAAGTCGACCTATTGCCAGCAATTTGTGCCCACCGGCGAATCGGTCGAGGTGCTGGGTGTGTATGCGCTGTCTGAGCGCGGACGCGGGATCACGCCTGCGCACCAGGCTCAGCCGGAGTTTTTTTCGATTGGGTCAATTCGCTGTGGTCGAGGACGATGAGCGGAAAACCGGCGCATCTGCAGGAGCTTTCTTACCCGGAGCTGATCCGGGCCAGCCACAAGCGCCTTCAAGAGCTGGCCGATCGACAGGTAACCGTAGGCAAGATTGGCGTGATCTTCATCGACGGCCTGAACGAAGCCGCCGGCACTGGCACCGACGCGCTGCAACGTCTAGCGGCGTTGTTCCCGCCGACCTTGTCGAACGGGCTGGTCATCGTGATCACCGGTGCCGGTTTGGATGGGCATACCGCGAGCCTGAGCACCGTACTGCCGGGAGCGATTCGGCTCACGCTTCCGGCGTTGGGGCCGGACAGCCAGCGAGCGCTGTGTGTCGAGTTGCTGGATCAGGGCATGGTGACCTCAAGGCTGGCCACCCTGTTGTGTGAGCGGGCCAAGGGGCATCCGCTGTACCTGCGTTACCTGACCGACATGGTGAACTGCGGCGCAAGCGAGGACGACGTTGTCCAAATGCCCGCATTTAGCGGCACCATCCAGGATTACTATGAAACCTTGTGGTGGCTTCCTAGGCAACTGGAACGGCAATCTGGTCTGTGACGACTTTGCAGGCTACAAGGCAGGCTTTGAACTAGGTGTCACGGAGATCGGCTGCATGGCCCATGCACGCCGGAAGCTCTTCGACTTTCACGCGACCAACAAGAGTCAGATCGCCGAAAAAACGGTGCACTAGATCGCGGCGTTGTACGAAGTAGAACGAGAGGCTCGTGAGCTGGAACCGAGTGTCCGGCAGCGAATACGGCAGGAAAAAGCAGCGCCGATCATCGACGCACTTCATACCTGGATGATCGCCCAGAGGCAGCTTGTGCCTGAGGGATCGGCCATCGCGAAAGCGTTGGATTACAGCCTCAAACGCTGGATAGCGCTGACGCGCTATCTCGAGGATGGTGCTGTGCCCATCATAACAACTGGTGCGAGAAACAAATTCGGCCGTGGGCTCTTGGGCGCTCGAACTGGCTGTGTGTGTCACGAAGGAGTCGTCATGACGACGAGATGAAAACGGCGGCATGACACTCCATGCTCCAAGATGGATGGAGGTAGGCCCTCCGGTCAGGGCGTGCAGGCGTACTGATCAAACGACCCGATGCTGCGAACATGTTCAGCATGTTGGTGGTGAGCGATTCGGGAAAAGGCAGAGTAACTACTGTCACGTAAGGCTCAGGTAGTTGAACGAAAGTGAACTGACTGATGAAGCGACGAAATCTCCACTGGTGTCAAAACGGGTTTGTATAGCCGGGCCCCGAGAAGTGCAGAGGACACCTGTCTACCGACTGCACGGCACCCGTTGTTAAGGCAGCAAGAACCTGAGCCAGGCCATTTTGGGGAACGTGAGAACCTATCCTCGGCACGTATCGTGGGGATAGGGACGGACTCACCCGTAGTAGTGATGAAAGGCCTGTAATGGGGCTGGAGCGAAGGGGTGGGGATCACTTTCGCTGTGCGGGGCACAACTCGAACGAGGATGACGTTTTAGTGCAGCGAAAAGCATTCGAGATACCGAAGTCGCTGGTGTGGATGGCGTATCAGGATGTACGCCGCAATCGTGGCGCGCCGGGCTGTGATGGTCAGACGCTCACGGACTTTGATCGGCAGCGCGATCATAACCTCTATCGCATCTGGAATCGGTTGTGCTCAGGGTCGTATTTCCCGCCACCTGTGCGGGAAAAGCGCATTCCGAAAGACAACGGCAAGGAACGCATCCTTGGCATCCCAACGGTCTCTGATCGGGTAGCCCAAGGCGCGGTTAAACGATATGTGGAGGCTCTGATCGATCCGATTTTTCATCCTGACTCGTATGGGTACAGGCCCGGAAAATCGGCCCACGATGCTTTGCGTCAATGTTCCATTCGGTGCCGTCGCAAGAACTGGGTACTGGAAGTGGATATCAGCGCGTTCTTCGACCACGTCGGCACGACCTGATCATCAAGGCTCTGGAACATCACCAGATGCCGAAATGGGTGATCTTGTATTGCCGACGCTGGCTGCAAGCGCCGATGCAGAGTGAGACGGGGTTGCTTCAGGAGCGGGGACGAGGGACACCTCAAGGGGGTGTGATCTCGCCCTTGTTAGCCAATTTATTCCTGCACTACGCCTTTGATCGTTGGATGGACAGGACGCATCGCGTGTGCCGTTTGAACGGTATGCCGACGATATTGTTATTCACTGCACAAGGATGAGCGAGGCTGTTCGAATCAGGGAGAGCCTGACGCGACGGATGAGTGAAGTGGGTCTGACCATCAACGAAGAAAAGTCGAAGATTGTCTACATCGACACATTCGAGCGGCACAATGTCGCGACGAGCTTCACCTTTCTCGGATATGACTTCAAGGTGCGAACCCTGAGGAACTCCAAGGGCGAACTCTTTCGTAAGTGCATGCCGGGGGCGTCGATGAAGGCGATGCGCAGGATGGTAGACAAGATCAAACACTGGCGCATCCATCGATCCACGACGGATGACCTGAGGGATTTCTCTCGCAGGTACAACGCTGTGATTCGAGGATGGATCGAATACTACGGTAAATTCTGGTACAGAAACTTCAGCTATCGATTGCGGAGCGCGTTGCAGTCGCGCCTGCTCAAATGGATGAAGAGCAAGTATCGAATCTCTATACGTCAAGCGGAGCATCGGCTGCGTCTTGTTCGAAGAGAGAATCCGCAGCTGTTCGCGCATTGGTATTTACTACGTGCATCGAATGTGTGATCAAGAGCCGTATGACGGGAGACTGTCACGTACGGTTCTGTGAGCAGCCGAGGGGTGAAATTCCCTTCGGCTGACTCGACTCGCCGGGTCACTGCGTAGCGGTAAGCGGGCAGCTACGATCATGAGTGTGATCCAGTCGCGCGGCTCAACGGGCACGATCCGTATGCTGAAGGGTGTCCTTACACGCCTGCCGACGCAGCGGGTGAGTGAAATTGCTGAACTGCTCCCGCATAAGTGGGCGCCCGTTTAACCACGCAAGGTGTATTGGGCGGACGCTTACGCCAGTCATTCCATTGCGAAGCATGAAGCGTAAACCCAAGCCGGGATTGCCGCGACTGTTTGATCGCCCCAAATATCGGCAGCGCAACATCATCGAACGCATGTTTGGCTGGCTGAAGGAGAACCGACGCATCGTGACACGCTTTGACAAGCTCGCAACAAGTTTTGCGGCGATGGCCTCATTGGCCTGTGCCATGCGGTGCTTGCGACAATACTTTGTCTAGTGTGGTGTTTCAGAAATGCCAGTGAAAATTTGGTCTAGTCTTTGTAGAAAACCACTCATCAAGAGTTGTGTATCGTCATGGGCCGACCAGCAACTGTCATTACTCTTTCTGAAACTGAAAACGCGGAACTGCTACGCCGTATCAAGCTCCCCAAAGGCGCCCAGGACGCATGCCTGCGCGCCAAAATAATCCTCGCCTGTGCCGCTGGCGAGTCCGGCAACGACATTGCTCAGCGCCTGGGCACCAGCAAAGGTGCAGTGTCACGATGGCGCCAACGTTTCTCTAAATTGGAATTTCTGGGTTTGAACGATGAACCGCGATCTGGTCGGCCACGCACCATTTCAGATGAGCAAGTTCAGCAAGTAGTAAGTCAGGTATTGCAAAGTAAGCCTGACGATTCCAGCCACTGGAGTACGCGCCATATGAGCCGCGAGACGGGCCTGTCTCCAGCCAGCATCATGCGTATCTGGCATGCGTTCGGAATCAAGCCGCATCTGGAGAAAACCTTCAAGCTTTCCACTGATCCGTTGTTTGTCGATAAGGTTCACGACATCGTTGGTCTGTACTTGAATCCGCCCGAAAGAGCACTGATGCTGTGCGTTGATGAGAAAAGCCAGATTCAGGCATTGAACCGCACGCAGCTTGGACCACCGCTCTCACCAGGCAATCCGGCAACTCGCACGCACGATTACAAACGGCATGGAACGACCTCTCTATTCCCCGCTTTGGATGTGGCAACTGGTGAAGTCATCGGCCGGTTGAAGCGCAAGCATCGCAGCACTGAGTTCGTCGCCTTTCTGAGAGAAATCGATGCATCAATGCCTGCTGAAATGCCGATTCATCTGATCATGGATAACTATGCAACGCACAAGACCGACAAAGTCAGAATCTGGCTTGCGGTACGTCCCCGCTACAACATCCACTTCACGCCGACTTCAGCCTCCAGGCCGAATTTGGTTGAGCGCTTTTTCGCAACGTTGAGCGAGAAGTGGATCAAGCGACAGGCGCACGTCAGCGTCAAAGATCTTGAGGCTTCGATCGAGCACTACCTGGAGACTTACAACCAGAACCCAAAACCGTTCCGGTGCACAAGAAAGACGAGGAAATTCTCGCCTCAGTCGCTCGTGCAGCACGAGCGCCAGGCACGTGATTTTTTCAGTGGTACTTCTGAAACACCACACTGGCGCTTTCGACAATCCGGCGATTTTCCGCCTGCCCAGATATCTTCCTACCGCGTCACGACTACACTTGGGATTACCATTCGATTTCCTAAGCAATGCTTCGCCAAGCCCCCGCCGCTGTTTTTGAATCAATTATGAGGCCGATCGAGAGGCAAAGCAGAATCATACCGTTGGCTGCATGTCGTGGTTAGACCACTGCATTCAAGTAGCTGACCAGGTTATCTGGCGCATATCTATATGCGTAACCTACTGAAAACGAAAAGCATGGGGTCAAGTACTGGGGATTAATATCCAACTCGACCAGCATAGCCAAGCCGTCGATGGTTTTTTGGAAGTCCACTGACTTGGGGTAGATATACGCCTTTTCGACTTTTGCGCCAGGTCGCATCATGGCCGGGCTGGCTCCAGAGAAAGATTGGAAGCGCAGCATCCGTTGTCAGCTTTTCCGTTGGAATGTGGGGCTTGTAGAACGGGTAGGAAGCAACGCCGGCGAAGGAGCGATAAAGCTTGTTTTATGAATCCGGCGCAAGGCCTAGTCGTTCAGTGATGCGCTCAAAAGCGTTGCTGCCAGTACCCAGACCGCCAACATCAACGGTCTGAAACCCTATACATGGCTGCGCCACATACTGGAACGACTACCGTATGCGCAGGAGGGGATCGACTACGAAGCACTATTACCATGGAACCTCTCGCCAGAGCTGCACGGTAAACAAAGTGGTGGTTTGGAGATAGGTATGGTTCATGGGTCGGATTCGGTTAACTGGTCGGGCGGGAGTTTTTTGAACGTCAAGCCCGGAGGGGCATCAAAATTTTTTGCCTCCTTCAAGCTTTTCATAAATTCATCTTCGTTAGATACCAAATGGTGGAGTGCTCATGCAGAAGTGGAAAAATATCGAGTTGGGCAGGCGCAATACTGCTTCGACAAAAGCGTGCGAGGAGGAATTAGACAACACGTCCTCAACGAATACGAGCATGAGGAATATTTTTGGAAAGGAGTCCGAGCAGACCGAAAAACCCTTCTTAAAAAAAGAACAGGAAATAGCATTAAAAAACATAAAAAAACACAATTCAAAAACTACAAAGCACATGAAAAAAAACGAAGCAATCGTTACTGCGAAAATGCCTTTTTTAAGTAGAGTTGAGAGTGTCGCGGAGGAATACACCACACAATCAATTAGCTCTCGCCGCTCCGGCTTTAAATCTGAGTGGAGAATTAACGACTCTAGACTAGATAGTATCAAACCTGACGAGTCGCAAATACATACTATTCGCAATGAAAGCCTGCAATCGGGGAGAGAGGACGAGTACTTCATCAAGAAAAACAATGGTTTTTATCAAGTCAAATATGACCGGGCAAATCAAACCTGGAGAGTTGAGCCGCCTAACAAAGTGGGTATGGCAACGTATCGTCCCGCAGTTCGATTAAATATACATAATACCTGGGAGTTACATGGCGAAGTAGGATTGCGAGGAGCGGGGCTCATGAAAGTGCTTGGTATGTTTAGACGCAATTACGGAAAAATAACAATTGGGGGTTATACGTTTAATCAGGTTAGAGTCAATAAAGAAAAACACAAAATAATGACCGGTATTTCCCAGATGTATTTTGTTGATTCTAAGAGTCCTGCTCGAATAGTGTCGCTAAGCAAACTGCATGAGGCTGGCAAAATGGATAGCGACAATGAAGAATACAATTATCTTGATGATTTGACGCTTGACGCGAAAATGGATATCTATAATGCAGATGACTCTAGTCATAAGTTACGCGGCGTCTTGTCTGTAAAAATCAATGCTCAGTTGACGAACGTTAATTATTTCGATATTGCCAAACAGTCAAGAGCGTGGGGCAAAGACGCTAGCAAGGCTACGAATGTCGTATTGCTTCCCCAAACTATATATTTAAAAGGGCGACCAGGTGAGTGCCTACCGGCTGCCATTCTAATGGGCCGTGCATTAGAAACTGGACGGGCACAGACATTCTCTGAACGCCTTATGTCCATCTATGGCGTGGAAAATGTTGAGAGCAACTCTTTATATCGATCATTGAGTGCGCTGCACGAGCATGGCAATGCTTCAAAATTTAATGCCCTTGCAAAACCTTTTGCTAGCCTGTCACTTGCAACGCTGGAAAGTGCAGAGTCGAGCCTCTTTAAAAACACATCAAGTTCTGTGCGCGTTGATATTCCAGGACATACGATGCTACTATCAAAGGTAATTAGTGAGCGGGGGGGGGAAATAAGATATGTGTTTTTCGACCCTAATTATGGAGTGGCTTATTTTGATAAATACAAGCACATGTTAACCTTCTTCAAAAGAAAAATACACTCGTATGCTGTAGACACTGAAACAATCAACTTTTATGGCTTGGATTACTCAAATATTCATCTTAATAAGGTTCGAGGGCAGAGTCTAGATGACATCATTGATGCTAAGTAAGCATTTTATAAATGTTCGCGTTCAAGGCGCTGATGCCGACACTAGTTCATAAATCGGGGACGTTGCAGGTTTGTGGCGTTTAGATAACTGCTGGCAATTTACCGGCTAGCAAACCTATTGGTTCCTGCTCGAATCCGAAAGCAGCTGCAGAATCAAGGAAATGGGTCGAGGCATCTTGAGATCGTTTTTGCAGCACCAGTCTTGCCTCGACCTCGAGTTGAGCTTTAATGAGCTACTTGGCTGTCGATGTAAATCATGTTTCCCCGCAGGCGCCAAGCCAGCCTGCTGTTGGCCTGTTAGCGACCGTTGCTCTGGTTAGCCATCCTTGTCCTTCCACACGTGGAGGATTTGTCATGAATATCAGCGCTACCTGCTGCCGTCAGCCTTGGAATAAAGGAAAATTGGTCGGGCAGAAAACACCACTCCGACTGAGAGATATATGGGCCATCTGAGTAAGGCTTAAAATTGCAGAAAGAACCCGGGATCTAGCTCTCTTCGATCTGGCCATCGACAGCAAGCTTCGAGTCTGCGACTTAACCAAGCAACGATGAAACATATGCTCTGAAGGTTCTGCTCTTGGGATCAACATCGCCAGAAAACGGCCATTGCAGTTTCGCGGCTGTATCTGGTAATGATATTTCTTGGCGCAAATTTATCTTGCAGCATCGCTCAGTAAAGGAGCATGGCCGATTATGCACAATACCGCGGGAAAAATATTTAAATTCTCCCCTAAGAGGGTAGTAAACACGAGTGACGGATGTGTCAGCGTATTCAAAAAATACGTGTTTTTCACAAGCCTTCTCGGAAAGACGTGACCTTACTGCAAGCCAATGATTTAAAACAGAAATCACCTGCCTACCTTACCAGGCGAGCGCTTTTGGTCCTAAGACAAGCTCCCCAAAAAAATCGATATCCACTTCAGATCCTAACGAGGGATTGAGCATAACCCTCCACATGTCTTGGGCTTGGGGACCTTGGGGCCGCGGGGGCTTTTCGCAACTTGTTTGGGCTGGATGTTTCTGGCCAGCTCCAACAAACGCTGGGCCAACTTTTCCAGAGGGACGGCGGGAAGATATTCCGAGGGCAGCGCAATCTGCATTCCCTCATAACCACTCCTGACCTGGACCGCCAAGTGATAAATCGAGGCTTCCCAGCCGTCAGGCTGGGTATCCCGATGGGCTTGCTCCACGCTTCGCTTGAGTACGGCCAGGACGTTGTAGGCCAACACCGCCGTAGTGAACCCGAGCAAGGCGGCCTTTGGGCTGCCGAGAGTTTCGATTTCACTTTCCAGGATCGCTTCCAGTCGCTGGAACATGCCTTCAATGCTCCAGCGACGGCGATAGAGTTGCGCGATCTGCTGTGCGCTGACGCTTTCAGGCAGGTTGCTCCAGAACATCAAGCTGCTGTCACCCGAGTCTGTTGGCGAATGAAGCGTCAGTTCGACACGCCGACATTGGTAACCGCCTCTGACCTGGATGATCTGCTCACGCACAGTGCCTGTTTCCACAGGCACGGGCTCTTGCCACTCACCCTCTTGAATCAGGCGTGGAGTTTGGCTTGCTGGCGAATGACAAAGGACGTCTGGACCTGCTCACAAGCCTCCATGACCGGGAGCGTGCAATAGAGTCGATCAGCCAGCTCAGCATTGGCCAGTAGAGGCAGCACACAAACACGCTCGCTTGCGTAGGCATCCTCACACGCCTGGAGATCGATGACCTGATCGAGATCGGGGTCGTAGACAACCCACCGAAAAGCCAGGACGAGCAGCGCCACGTTCGTGGCGTAAAGCCCCCAGACGCTTCTCAGTGGATGCCAGGTGATTGCCGTCTACCACTCGAACCTGCCAGTGCGGCAGCATCGCCGTGCAACCCAGTTCTTTGATGGTTGGAGTCAGTCGTTGCGCACAACCGGTGACCAGAGCACGCAACAGAGCGGGTTCGGTACGACTGATCTTGTCGTAGAGGGCCGCCAAACTGACAGGAAGATCATCCAATTGTCGCGCGGCGGCATGCAGAGAGGGCTTCAAGCCCAATGAAACAAGAGACATCAACTTGATGATGGTCGAGAACAGTAGTTCACGAGAGTACTGCCGTTGCCGATGCACTTCGAAGACCTGATCAATCCACTCAGGCGCAATAGCCTGCTCCAGCGCCAACTTGGCCATGACGCTGGCAGGTGCTTTTTTCTCGAAACGCGCTAGTACATCGGCCCACATTGTTTGTGCATCCCTGACAGAAACTTCAGGAGATTTTACCTAAGGAAACTCTGAAAAAGACTTTCTGATTTGGCAAAATACCGCGACCCCACCCACCGAGTTTCCCGATGAAGCAGATGACCTTCGCCGACGCCGAGTACGCTGGCAAGCGCAAGCAAACCCGCAAGGAG
>Ga0208645_1000158_pt1 | contig 100767 bp, 85 predicted proteins | sample VirMetDEL_Sep_01_FD_184519 | JGI IMG/M metagenome (GOLD analysis project Ga0208645, IMG submission 184519) | Aqueous microbial communities from the Delaware River and Bay under freshwater to marine salinity gradient to study organic matter... | ecosystem: Environmental > Aquatic > Marine >... | reverse complement strand
CAAGGCCTTCGCCGCCAACTGGCTGGGCAAGCGTCTGGTGACCTACCAGACTGACGCCAATGGTCAGCCGGTCAGCAAAATCCTGGTCGAATCCTGCACCGACATCGCCAAGGAACTGTACCTGGGCGCTGTAGTGGACCGCTCCAGCCGTCGTATCGTGTTCATGGCTTCCACCGAAGGTGGCGTGGACATCGAGAAAGTGGCCCACGAAACCCCTGAGAAGATCCTCAAGGCCACCGTCGATCCGCTGGTCGGCGCTCAGCCGTACCAGGGCCGCGAGCTGGCTTTCCAGCTGGGTCTGGAAGGCGATCAGGTCAAGCAGTTCACCCACATCTTCGTTGGCCTGGCCAAGCTGTTCCAGGACTACGACCTGGCGCTGCTGGAAGTGAACCCGCTGGTGATCAAGGCCGATGGCAACCTGCACTGCCTGGACGCCAAGATCAACATCGACTCCAACGCCATGTACCGTCAGCCCAAGCTGCGCGCCATGCACGATCCGTCCCAGGACGATCCGCGTGAAGCCCATGCACAGAAGTGGGAACTGAACTACGTTGCGCTGGAAGGCAACATCGGTTGCATGGTCAACGGTGCTGGCCTGGCCATGGGTACCATGGACATCGTCAACCTGCACGGCGGTCAGCCGGCCAACTTCCTCGACGTAGGTGGTGGCGCGACCAAAGAGCGCGTGACCGAAGCGTTCAAGATCATCCTCTCCGATGACAACGTCAAAGCCGTACTGGTGAACATTTTCGGCGGTATCGTTCGTTGCGACATGATTGCCGAAGGCATCATCGGCGCGGTGAAAGAAGTCGGCGTGAAAATCCCGGTTGTCGTCCGTCTGGAAGGCAACAACGCTGAACTGGGCGCTAAAGTCCTGGCAGAAAGCGGCCTGAACATCATCGCGGCAACCAGCCTGACCGACGCTGCTCAGCAAGTCGTCAAAGCTGCGGAGGGCAAATAATGAGCGTCCTGATCAACAAAGACACCAAGGTTATCTGCCAGGGCTTCACTGGCTCGCAGGGCACCTTCCACAGCGAACAAGCCATCGCCTACGGCACCAAGATGGTCGGCGGCGTTACTCCGGGCAAGGGTGGCAGCACTCACCTGGGCCTGCCGGTGTTCAACACCGTCAAGGAAGCCGTAGAAGCCACTGGCGCTGAAGCGTCCGTGATCTACGTTCCGGCTCCGTTCTGCAAGGACTCGATCCTGGAAGCGGCCAACGGCGGCATCAAGCTGATCGTCTGCATCACCGAAGGCATCCCGACCATCGACATGCTGGAAGCCAAGGTAAAGTGCGACGAGCTGGGCGTACGCCTGATCGGCCCGAACTGCCCGGGCGTGATCACTCCCGGCGAGTGCAAGATCGGCATCATGCCGGGTCACATCCACCTGCCAGGCAAAGTCGGCATCGTGTCCCGTTCGGGCACCCTGACCTATGAAGCCGTGAAGCAGACCACCGACGCAGGCTTCGGCCAGTCCACCTGCGTGGGCATCGGCGGTGACCCCATCCCGGGCTCCAACTTCATCGATATCCTGAAGCTGTTCCAGGAAGATCCGAAGACCGAAGCGATCGTCATGATCGGTGAGATCGGCGGTTCGGCCGAGGAAGAAGCGGCTGCCTTCATCAAGGCCAACGTCACCAAGCCCGTAGTTTCCTACATCGCTGGTGTGACCGCTCCTCCCGGCAAGCGCATGGGCCACGCTGGCGCCATCATCTCCGGCGGCAAAGGCACTGCAGACGAGAAATTCGCTGCACTGCAAGACGCTGGTGTGAAAACCGTGCGTTCCCTGGCTGACATCGGCAAGGCCCTGGCCGAGCTGACCGGTTGGGAAGTCAAGAACGCCTAAGCGTTTCTGACCGTTTACAGAAAGGCCACCTTCGGGTGGCCTTTTTGTTTGAGTGTGTTTTTGCCGCTGTCGAGTTGGCCTCGAGCGATACCGGGTTTGGTAAGTGTTGCTGATGCGACAGTCAGTTACGCCAGTTCGACAGCTCGTCTAGCAACTGTGCTGCTGATGGGCGCTTTTCGTTAGTATTCGCGCCTTATTCTGTGTCCGTGGCGCCACAAGCGCCTGGCGATGCCTGCAGTGGTTCGAGCCAAACGCTCGGGCGACGTTTCCCCGATCCCTCAAGGAAACCCCCGCAACTCTTCGATTTCTGCTTCCGGTATTTCCCTTTATGACTCGTTTGAAAGGCTCGGACCTCCTGGCCCTCGGCTTCATGACATTTGCGTTGTTCCTTGGCGCAGGCAACATCATCTTCCCACCCAGTGCTGGCCTGGCTGCGGGCGAGAACCTGCTTCCTGCGGCCATCGGTTTTCTACTGACCGGTGTCGGTCTGCCGCTGCTGACCGTGGTGGCCCTGGCCCGCGTGGGTGGCGGCATGGACCTGCTTACCGCGCCACTGGGCAAGGTCGCCGGTGCCATCCTCGCAGTGGCGGTGTATCTGGCCATCGGGCCTCTTTTCGCGACGCCACGTACCGCGGTGGTGTCGTTCGAGATGGGCATTGCTCCGTTCACTGGTAATGAAGGGGCGCCGCTGCTGATCTACACCCTGGTGTATTTCGCTGCTGTGTTGTTCCTCTCCCTCAATCCGGGGCAACTGGTCGACCGCATCGGCAAGTTCATCACGCCGGTGCTTTTGGCTGCGTTGCTGGTGTTGGGTGGTGCCGCTCTGTTTGCACCGGCGGGCGAGATCGGCGTGGTAGCCGAGAGCTACCGTGAGGCTCCGCTGGTGCAGGGTTTCCTGCAGGGTTACCTGACCATGGATACCCTCGGTGCGCTGGTTTTCGGTATCGTCATCGCCAGTGCCATTCGCGATCGCGGCGTTAGCGACGCCGGCCTTATCACCCGTTATTCGGTGACCGCTGGGGTCATCGCAGCCATCGGTCTCTCGCTGGTGTACCTGGCACTGTTCTACCTCGGCGCCACCAGCCAGAGCATCGCTGGTGATGCGCAGAATGGCGTCCAGGTGCTGACTACCTATGTGCAGCACACCTTCGGTAATACCGGTAGCCTGCTCCTCGCAGTGGTGATCACCCTGGCGTGCCTGACCACCGCCGTGGGGCTGCTTACCGCATGCGGCGAGTTCTTCAGCAAGCTGCTGCCGGTTTCCTACCGCAGCGTAGTGATCGTCTTCGGTATCTTCAGTCTGGTGGTGGCCAACCAGGGCCTGACCCAGTTGATCAGTTTCTCCATCCCGGTATTGGTCGGTCTTTACCCCCTGGCCATCGTGCTGATCGCCCTGAGCCTGGCCAACCGTCTGTGGCTTTCGCAGTCGTTGGTCTTCGTGCCGGTGATGACGGTAACCCTGATCTTCGGCGTAGCTGATGGCGTTGCCGCCACGCCATGGGCTGACAAGGTGCCGGCTTGGTTCGGGCAGTTGCCACTGGCCGGTCAGAGCCTGGGTTGGCTGCTGCCGGTGGCAGTGACGCTGGTTGTGATGGTGCTGCTGGATCGCATCCTCGGTCTGCGCCAGCGCGTTACCGCTTAAAACGAGCTGGAAACAAAACAAGGCTGCCCACAAGGCGGCCTTTTTTGTCGAACAAGGAAGCAGGCGCCCTGGCTATAATCGGCAGCAGTCTTACAAGGAGTTGGCATGCTCAACAGCTACCCGTACCTGCCTCATCTTCTGGCCGCACTCTGGTTCGTTCTGTGTTGGGGCGGCTATACCCGTTACGCCTCGGTGAAAGGCCAAACCACCCCCTGTCTCGCCAGCGTGCTGCACCTGTACCGTGAGGACTGGATGCGCCGCATGCTGCTGCGCGACAACCGCATTGCCGACGCCAACGTTATCGGCAACCTCGAGCGCAACGCCTCCTTCTTCGCTTCCAGTACGCTGATCATCCTGGCCGGTATCCTCACCGTGTTGGGCGCTTCGGATCGTGCCTTGTCGCTGCTGGCCGACATTCCTTTCGTGCAGCCAGCCAGTCGCGGGTTGTCGGAGATCAAGCTGCTGTGGCTGGGCGTCATCTTCGTCTACGCCTTCTTCACCTTCAGCTGGTGCATGCGTCAGTACAACTTCGCTGCCGTGCTGGTCGGTTCGGCGCCGATGGTAGGGGAGCGGCATGTCACCGAGCAGGAGCGCAAGGCCTTTGGCGAGCGCACGGCGCGTGTCATCTCGATGGCCGCCAACCAGTTCAACTTCGGTTTGCGTGCCTATTATTTCGGTATGGCGACACTGGCCTGGTTCATCAACCCCTGGTTCTTCATGCTGGTGAGCACCGGAGTGGTCGTGGTGCTGTATCGCCGAGAGTTCCATTCGGATGTGCTGGAAGTAATGGTCTATACCCCAACGCCGGCCGCTGAAGTGGCCAAGGAGAAGAGTGAATGAGCATTCCGTTCTGGTGCGTCTTTATCAGCGCCTTGTTGATCTTCATCGCCAAGGCGCCGGTGGCCAAGGCCATGGCTGCGGAGGGCGGTGGGCGCTACGACAACCATCATCCGCGTGCCCAGCAGGCACGCCTGACCGGCTTCGGCGCACGAGCCCTGGCCGCGCATTTGAACAGTATCGAGGCGTTCCCGCTGTTCGCGGCCGGTGTGCTGATGGCGCACAGCACGCAGACCTACGGCTATCTGATCGACATCCTGGCGATCACCTTCGTCGTCAGTCGCGTGCTGTATATGCTGTTTTACTGGTGGGATCTGCACTGGCAGCGCAGCCTGGTATGGGTGGTTGGCTTGGCCTGCAGCCTGTTGCTGATGATCAGCCCAGCGCTCAGATGAAAAAAAGGCCCGCATTGCGGGCCTTTTCTTTTTCGGCTGAGATTACTGGCCGTCGACAGCGTCTTTGGCTTCGTCGCCAGCATCTTCGATGGCGTCGGCCGCATCGCTGGCCGCATCCTCAATTTTTTCGCCAGTGGTAGGTTCGTTACCCAGGGCTTCGTTGGTTTTCTGTTCGATGGCGTCGCCGGTGTCTTTGGCTGCATCGCCCATGTTCTCCATGGCTTCGGAGACTGACTCCTTGGCCGACTCCATCTTGTCTTCCGGGGTTTTCTCGCAGGCGGCGAGACCCAGGGCAGTGGCAAGCAGCAGGGCATAAGTCAGAGGTTTGTTCACGGTCATCACTCCATGTGTGAGAGTTGTTAGTGGTTGGGTTGACCCCAAAGCGCACAGTCACTTCGAACGCCAGCGGTGTCGATTAGTTCCCTTGGCCCGAATGGGGGCAGCTGAGGCGGGTGTGACTCCAGGCGTAGGGCGCTATCATGCGCACCGTTTTCCGTGGCAGAACAGAGCGGCAGAGTGATGAGCGAGCAGTCGATTCAGGAGCGGGCACAGCGGTTTCTAGCCGCGCTGCGTCATTGTCAGGTGCTGGGCATGAGTGTCGAGTCGGCTGATGGCAAAGGGCTGACGCTGCGACTGCCATACGCGCGGCACATCGTCGGCAATCCGGACACTGGTGTGATTCACGGTGGTGCCATCACCACGCTGATGGACACGACCTGTGGTATCTCGACGGTCTGCGTGCTGCCGGAGTTCGAAATCTGTCCGACCCTCGATCTGCGTATCGACTACATGCATCCGGCCGAGCCCGGCAAGGACGTGTTCGGTTTTGCCGAGTGCTACCGGGTCACGCCCAACGTCATCTTCACCCGTGGCTATGCCTATCAGGACGATCCTGAGCAGCCGATCGCCCATGTGGTCGGCGCCTTCATGCGCATGGGCAAGGCTGTGAAGGGTGGCGGTGAACTCAAGCAGAACATCCAGCAAGGCGGTGGCGAATGAGCGAGCTGAACCTGGAGCAGCTGGTGGCGCGTGCACATCAGCAGAACGACTATGATCCGCTGATCAGCCTGATTCCCTACGCCAAACTACTTGGCATCGAGTGCCTGCGCCTGGGCGACGACATGGTCTTGCGTCTGCCGGCCAACCGCGACTGCATCGGTAACCCGGTGCTGCCAGCGTTGCATGGTGGGGTGATCGCCGGCTTCATGGAGCATGCGGCCATGCTTCACCTGCTGATGTTCATGGGCATCCCACATTTGCCCAAAATCATCGACTTCTCGATAGATTACCTGCGCGCGGGTCATTATCGTGACACCTTTGCGCAGTGCCAGGTCTGGCGCCAGGGGCGGCGAGTGGCCAATGTGGCGATCACCGCCTGGCAGACGAATCAGGCCGAGCCGATTGCCACCGCCCGTGCTCATTTCAAGGTCGATGAACCCTGAGTCGATGAGGCTCATGGCGGCACGGCTGCGCAGCGAAATCATGACAAGGATTCTGTAGATGGATGCGTTGCTGATAATTGGCGGCCTGTTGCTGATGCTGGCCGGCCTGGTCTGGCTGGTCATGCGTGCCTTCGCCACCAGCCTGTTGTGGGGCTGGGGCAGCCTGATCCCACCGATTACCCTGATCTACATGGTGCGCCACTGGGCGCGCGCGCGCGGTGCGGTCACGCTGATCGGGCTTGGCGTCATCCCGCTGGTGGTGGGCTTGACCTTGCTGGCCAGCAAGGACGCCGAGCGTCTGGCGGCGATCATTCGCCTGGACTGGCTAAAACCCGAGGTGCAGACGCCGGCGGAGCTGGCTATCGACCTGGGCGGCGAACTCAACGGTCAACCGTTTCGGCCGCAGCAGGGTGAGCTGATCGACGGTGTACTGGTGTTGCGTGAGGGGCTGGATTTCTTCGCCCTGCGCGAACTGAGTATTCGCCTGCCGCAGCCAGTCGACGGCGCCGTGCGCGTCGACGTGTTGCCACAGGACAGCGGCAATCTACCGGAAGTGGAACTGAGCTGGTTGCTGCCGGAGCAGGATCTGCCCGAGGCTCGTCGCCTCAGCCGTGGCTACACCTTGCACCTGGATCTGCAACCGCAGGCACCCAATCGGCTGGTCGGGGATTTCCATCTGGTCCTGCCGCCGCGCTTCAAGACTAGCCTCAGTGGTCGCGTCGAGCTGTACCGTGATCGCCTGCGCTATGTCGACGATCAGGTCGATACCCGCTACGACTCGCGCGATACCGTCGCCCATGTCGTGCAGGACTATCTGCAACGGCGTTTCGCCACGCGTGATGTGCACGAGCTGAAACTGCCGCTGTTCACCTTCAAGGGCGACACTTTGGAGTTGCAGGTCGATGCGCAGGTTGCCGGGCGTAGCGAAAGCCTGCCGATACGTCTGCATAAACGGCCCGAGCAAGGTTGGGCGGTGGAGGGTGATCGTTTCCCGGTGTTGCCAGCCGTCGCGGCCAGGCAACCTGCCCAGCAGGCTGAAGTCGCGCCTGTCGAGGAGCGCCTGAGTCGCCCGGTCGACCGTCGCCAGCGCTTCAGCCTGGCACGCCTGCAGCGCAATCCCGAGCAGTATCGCAACCTCAACATGCGCCTGAGCCGCGCCCATGGCGGCACGGTGGAGGGCCGTTTCGTCGGTATCGATAACGATGGCAGCATTCGCCTCAGCCAGCAGATGGGCAGTGGCGGCGGCCAGGCCAGCTTCAGCTTCAAACCGGAAGAAATCAGCCGCTTGGAACTGTTGGAACCGTAGCAACGGGTTTTGGCTAAGCCCTTGAAATTTATCTTGCTGGCCCCATTTGTAGGTCATCGCCGCAAGGGGGGCTTCTAAAAACGTAGGCGAGGCAGCCAGCGCAAGGCCAAAACGGGCGAAAAAGCGGAGTTTACGAGTTGTAAATGAGCATTTTGAGCCTGTTTTTAACGCAGCGATGGCAACGCAGGTAGTTTTTAGAGGTGCCCCATAGCGGTTCCTGTCCTACAGATGGAGTTAGCAGACCATGAGTGTGGAAACTCAAAAAGAAACCCTGGGCTTCCAGACCGAGGTGAAGCAACTGCTTCACCTGATGATCCATTCCCTGTACTCGAACAAGGAAATCTTCCTGCGCGAGTTGATCTCCAACGCGTCCGACGCCGCTGACAAGCTGCGTTTCGAGGCGCTGGCCAAGCCAGAGCTGCTCGAAGGTGGCGCCGAGCTGAAGATCCGCCTGTCCTTCGACAAGGATGCCAAGACCGTCACCCTCGAAGACAACGGCATCGGCATGAGCCGCGAGGAAGTCATCGCGCACCTGGGCACCATCGCCAAGTCCGGCACTTCCGACTTCCTGAAGAATCTCTCCGGTGACCAGAAGAAGGATTCGCACCTGATCGGCCAGTTCGGTGTGGGCTTCTATTCGGCCTTTATCGTCGCGGACAAGGTCGAGGTGTTCAGCCGCCGAGCCGGCAGCCCTGCCAGCGAAGGCGTGCACTGGTCGTCCGCAGGCGAGGGCGAGTTCGAGGTGGCGAATATCGAGAAAGCCGAGCGCGGCACCCGCATCGTCCTGCATCTGAAGAGTGGCGAAGAAGAGTTCGCCGACGGCTGGCGCCTGCGCAACATCGTCAAGAAGTACTCGGATCACATCGCACTGCCCATCGAACTGCCGAAGGAACATCACGGCGAAGACAAGCCGGCGGAGGTCGAGTGGGAAACCGTCAACCGCGCCAGCGCCCTGTGGACCCGTCCGCGTACCGAGATCAAGGACGAGGAATACCAGGAGTTCTACAAGCACGTCGGCCATGACTTCGAGAACCCGCTGAGCTGGAGCCACAACAAGGTCGAAGGCAAGCTGGAGTACACATCGCTGCTCTACGTGCCGGGGCGTGCGCCGTTCGACCTGTACCACCGCGAAGCGCCCAAGGGCCTCAAGCTCTACGTGCAGCGCGTATTCATCATGGATCAGGCCGATCAGTTCCTGCCGTTGTACCTGCGCTTCATCAAAGGTGTGGTCGACTCCAACGACCTGTCGCTGAACGTTTCTCGCGAGATCCTGCAGTCCGGCCCGGTCATCGACTCGATGAAATCGGCGCTGACCAAGCGCGTGCTGGACATGCTGGAGAAGCTGGCCAAGGACAAGCCGGACGACTACAAGACCTTCTGGAAGGCCTTTGGCCAGGTGCTCAAGGAAGGCCCGGCGGAAGACTTCGCCAACAAGGAGAAGATCGCCGGTCTGTTGCGTTTCGCCTCCACCGCAGGCGAAGGCGACGAGCAATCGGTTTCGCTGGCCGACTACCTGGGCCGCATCAAGGAAGGTCAGGACAAGATCTACTTCCTCACGGGCGAAAGCTACGCGCAGATCAAGAATAGCCCGCATCTGGAAGTCTTCCGCAAGAAGGGCATCGAAGTGCTGCTGCTTACCGACCGCATCGACGAGTGGCTGATGAGCTACCTGACCGAGTTCGACGGCAAGCAGTTCGTCGACGTGGCCCGTGGTGACCTGAACCTGGGTGAGCTGGACTCGGAAGAGGACAAGAAGGCTCAGGAAGAAGTCGCCAAGGCCAAGGAGGGGCTGATCGAGCGCCTCAAGGGTGCGCTGGGCGAGCAGGTCGCCGAGGTTCGCGTCTCCCATCGCCTGACCGACTCGCCGGCGATTCTCGCCATCGGTGAGCAGGATCTCGGTCTGCAGATGCGCCAGATTCTCGAGGCCAGCGGGCAGAAGGTTCCGGACGCCAAGCCGATCTTCGAGTTCAACCCCGCGCATCCGCTGATCGAACGTCTGGATGCCGAGCCGGACGAGGACCGCTTCACCGATCTGTCGCACATTCTCTTCGATCAGGCCGCGTTGGCTGCGGGTGACAGCCTGAAAGATCCTGCCGCTTACGTGCAGCGTCTGAACAAGTTGTTGGTGGAACTTTCTGCCTGATAGGTCAGGTATTGGAACAAGCCCGCTTCGGCGGGCTTTTCTATGAGCGCGATTGATCGGCTTTAATTGACAAGCGCGACCCTGTCGTTTCAGATGCTGGCAATTGGCTGGCTTTCTGCAGTGCCTTGGGGTGGTATGTCGATTTTCGAGTTGTTCTTCTTGATGGGCGCGGACCCGAGTGTCCTTGTGCTCAGTAGTTACGACACTTCCCTGGTGCTGCTGTCGCTGGCTATTGCCGTATTCGCCGCCGGCATGGCGCTGCAGCTGGCCGGTGAAGCGCGCGACAGTTCGCATCCGGTCGCCAGGCAAATCACCATTCTCACCGGTTCGCTCGCGCTTGGCGGCGGCATCTGGTCCATGCATTTTCTCGGCATGCTCGCCTTCGAACTGTGTGCGGCGGTGCGATTCGATCTGGGCATCACGCTACTGTCGATGCTGCCGAGCCTGGCTGCTTCATGGGTCGCGCTGAGCCTGCTGGCGCGGCGTGACTTGAGCCTGTTGCAGCTGTGTGTAGGTGGTGTACTGGTCGGGGCCGGTATCGGAGCCATGCACTACAGCGGTATGGCGGCGATGCAGATGGCGCCGCTGCTGCGCTATGACCCCTGGATGTTCGCCCTGTCCATCGTCGTTGCCGTTGCCCTGGCCATTCTGGCGTTGTGGGTACGCTTCGGTCTGGAGGGGCGTTTGCCGACATTATGGGCGCTTCTGCTCAGCGCCCTGGTGATGGGCCTGGCAATCAGTGGCATGCACTATACCGGCATGGCGGCGGCGCGTTTCGTCGGTACGCCGGAGTCCGAGGCTCCGATGGCAGTGGTCGACAGTGGTTATATCGCCATTGCCATCACGCTGCTGACCGTCGCTCTGACGGTCTTCGTGGTGGCGGTCAATACGCTGCTGCGTTACCGCCGCATGAGTCTTCAACTCAAGGCCAGCGAGCAGCATTTGCGCTCGATCTTCGACACGGCTCTGGATGCCATCATCACCGTCGATCACACCGGCACGTTGCGCTCGGCCAATCGCGCGGTCTCGCGTCTGTTTGGCTGGGCACCGCAAGAACTGGTGGGCATGCATATGCGCTCACTGATGCCGGCTCGCTACATTGAGCAGGTAGAAGTCCTACTGGCCGATTACCTCAGGACAGGTCGCCTGACGATGCCGGCTGGTGAGCAGGAACTGATGTGTCTGACCCGTGACGGCAACGAGAAATCGGTACGCATCAGCGTTGGTATCACCCATTCAGGTAGTCGTCCGCTGTTCGTGGTATTCGTCGCCGATATCAGCGAAAGACATGCCATGGAGAAGGCCCTGCGTGACAGCGAGCAGCAGTACCGTTCGTTGATCAGCAACATTCCTGGTGTGTCGTTCCGCTGCACGCTGGATCAGGACTGGACCATGATATTCATCAGCGATGCGGTGCAGCCCCTCACCGGTTGGAGTGCGGAGGATTTCATCAGTCGCCGCTGTTCGATTGCCGATATGTATCACCCGGACGACTATCAGCGAGTCGCAGACGAGGTGATGCAGGCCATCGAGCAAGGCCGCAACTACGTTGTCGAATACCGCTTGTTCGACCGCGATGGCGCAGAACACTGGATCTGGGAGAGTGGTAGCGCAGTTTGCGACGAAAACGGTTTGCCGCGCTGGATCGATGGCGTATTGCTCGATCAGACCGAAACCAAGCGGCGCAATGCCGAATATGAAGGCAAGGTCACTGCGATCAGCAAGGCGATGGCTTTGATCGAGTTCGACCTCGAGGGCAATATCCTCGACATCAATGACAATGCACTGGCGTTGTTTGGTTATGCCAAGGAGGAGGTGGTAGGGCGCCACCACGGCATGTTCTGCGATCCTGAACTGGTGGCGAGCGACGCTTATCGCCAGGGCTGGATGGATCTGCGTGCAGGTCATTTTCGTGCAGGTGAATACCACCGCTTTGGTAAGGGAGGACGGGAAGTCTGGATTCAGGCCAGCTATAACCCGATCCTCGATACCGACGGCAAGCCGTTCAAGGTCGTCAAGTTGGCGACCGACCTGACCCCGCGCCGGGTCATGGAACAGGATCTGCGGGCTGCCCGTGATCGCGCCGAGGCCGCCGCTGCCGCGCGCAGCAGCTTCCTTGCCAACATGAGCCATGAAATTCGTACGCCGATGAATGCCATCATCGGTTTTACCGACCTGCTGCTGGAAACGCCGCTTTCCAGCGAGCAACGTCGCCATCTGAGCACCGTACAGCATTCGTCGCGTTCGTTGCTGGGCTTGCTCAATGACATCCTCGACACGGCCAAGCTCGACCGTGGCGCCATCGAACTGGAACAACTGGATTTCTCCCTGCGCGAGCTGTGCGAGCAGGTGCTCGCGACGCAGCGGCTGACGGCCGAGAGCAAAGGCCTGCAGCTGCATCTGGATTACCCGGCAACGACCCACGAGTTCTTCTGTGGTGACCCACTGCGTTTGCAACAGGTCCTGACCAACCTGCTCGGTAATGCGGTCAAGTTCACCCTGCACGGCGAGATTCGTCTGAAAGTGACGGGTGAGCCGGGTGCGATGCGCCTGGCGGTAAAGGACACCGGCATCGGAATCGCAGCCGATCGCCTGGAGAAGATCTTCGAGCCTTTCGCTCAGGCTGATGCCTCGATGAGCCGGCGCTTTGGCGGTACCGGCCTCGGCACCACCATTTCCCGGCAGCTGGTCGAGTTGATGGGTGGGCGCTTGCGGGTCGAAAGCACCGAAGGGCAGGGCAGTTGCTTCAGCGTCGAGTTGCCGCTGCGTGCCGGCAAGCGTCTGGCCTCGCAGCAACGTGCCGTGCTGCCTGAGCTGGGGCAGTTGAACATCCTCGCGGCTGATGACGTGCCGCAGAACCTCGAGCTGCTGCAACTGACCCTGGAGCATTTCGGCCATCGCGTACACTGCGTCGCCGATGGTGAAGGCGCACTGCAGGCATTCACCCAGCAGCGCTTCGATCTGATCCTGATGGATGTGCAGATGCCGGGTGTCGATGGACTTGAAGCCTCGCGGCGGATTCGTCAGCTGGAAGCGGCCGAGGCACGAGAGCCGATTCCGATCATTGCCCTGACCGCCAGCGTGCTCGACCAGGATCGTCAGGCAGCGCTGGACTCGGGTATGAATGGCTTTGCTTCGAAGCCACTGGATGTCAACGCGCTGCTCTGGGAAATCGCCCGACTGCTCGGGCTGACCGATGTACCCAGCGCAGTGGTCAGTGCCACCCGGGTTGCCGACGATGGCCTGTTCGACTGGGTCCGTGGCAGCAGCCTGTGGGGTGGGCCGCTGCGCATGGCGCAGGCGATCAATACCTTCATTGCCGAACAGCATGATCTGGCGGCGCGCCTCAGCCAACTGCTGGCGGCGCGCCACTGGTACGAAGGTGAGGCGCTCGCGCATCGACTGCACGGTGCCGCCGGCAATCTGGCGATGGGCAGCCTGGCCGGTTTGGGGCAGTTGGTCGAGCGGGCGTTTCAGGCTCAGGACGAGCAGGCTTTACCTGCACTGATCGCGGAACTTGAGCAGGCTCTTCTGACCGTCAAGGAGGTGGTGCCGCAGGTGCCTGAGGCCGTATCTTCGGCTGAAAGCTCGGCTGTCGACTTGCGCTCGCTGCGTGAACAGGCAAGTCAGCTGCGACAGGCGCTGCAGCGGGGCGGCCTGGATGATGAAAGCCTTGCCATCATGGAGCAGGCCGCCAGGGGTACAGCCTATGACGCCGCTCTGAACGATATGCGTCAGGCGCTGGATGACTTCGATTTCGATCAGGCCCTGCGTGTGCTCGATCAATTGTTGCTACAACTGCAAGACGAGGAAACGACCCCATCATGACCCTGGTTGCCGATACGCGTCCGCTGTTGCTGCTGGTCGATGACGAACCCACCAACCTGCAGGTGCTGCGCCATATCCTGCAGGAGGACTATCGCCTGCTGTTCGCCAAAGAGGGGGCGCGCGCGCTGGAAATGGCCGAACGTGAACGGCCCGACCTGATCCTGCTCGATGTCATGATGCCGGGCATGACCGGCTATGAGGTATGCGAGCAGCTCAAGGGCAGTCCTCAGCTGAAGACGATTCCGGTGATCTTCGTGACCGCCCTGGGCGATGTCGAAGATGAGGCGCGCGGTTTCGAGGTTGGCGCGGTGGACTACATCACCAAGCCAATCAGCCCGCCCATCGTGCGTGCTCGGGTGCGCACTCATCTGTCGCTGGTACGTGTCGATGAACTCAGGCAGACCCGCCTGCAGATCGTCCAGCGGCTGGGCATGGCTGCCGAGTACAAGGACAACGAGACCGGCCTGCACGTCATTCGCATGAGCCATTTCTCCAAGGTGCTGGCGCTGGCCGCCGGCTTCAGCGAAAGCGCGGCCGAGGAACTGCTCAACGCGGCGCCGATGCACGATGTCGGCAAGATCGGTATCCCCGATGCGGTGCTGCGCAAGCCGGGCAAGCTCGATGAGCAGGAGTGGCAGGTGATGCGCCAGCACGTAGAGATCGGTGCGCGGATCATTGGCGAGCACAGCTCAGGATTGCTGCGCACGGCGCAACTGATCGCCCTGTCGCACCACGAGAAGTGGGACGGTAGCGGCTACCCCAACGGCCTCAGTGGCGAGGACATTCCCCTGGAGGGGCGCATTGTTGCCATCGCCGACGTATTCGATGCGTTGACCAGCGTGCGTCCTTACAAGCAAGCGTGGACCGTGGAGGCGGCGGTGGACTTCCTGCGTGAGCAGAGTGGCCGTCACTTCGATCCGCGACTGGTCGAGCTGTTCATCGCTTGCCTGCCAGAGATTCTGCTAATCAAGGAGCGTTGGGCCGAACAGCCTGCCGCTTGAAACGTTCTGTCTAACTCCTGAGCGTTGCCGATTTGGCCATTGCCGTCTGCGCGGCTATTGTTAGGGGCCTACCATTGCCAAGTGCAGGCCTCACCATGCAGAAGAAGACACTGGTTCCCCTGTTATGCGCGGCATTCGCCGGCCTCGCCGATGCGGCCGTCGTGACCAAGCCGATTGCTTATGAGATCGATGGCGAAGCCTTCGAGGGCGTGCTGGTTTATGACGACTCGGTGAGCACTCCGCGCCCCGGACTGCTGGCCGTTCCCAACTGGATGGGGGTGAATGAAGACACCGTGGCCAAGGCTGCACGCGCAGCAGGCAATAAATATGTAGTGTTTGTTGCCGACATGTATGGCAAGTCCATTCGCCCCAGCAATGCCGAAGAGGCTGGTGCCGCCGCAGGCGCGGTGCGTGCTGACCGTCCGCTGATGCGCAAGCGTGCTCAGGCTGCGGTTGAGGTGCTCAAGGCGCAGAGCGGTGAGGTGGCACTGGATCTGAGCAAGCTGGGCGCCATCGGCTTCTGCTTCGGCGGTGGCACGGTACTGGAGCTGGCCCGCTCAGGCGCGCCGTTGAAGGGCTTCGTGTCCTTCCACGGCAATCTGGATACACCCAACCCGGCCGATGCCAAGAACATCAAGGCGCCGGTGCTGGTGCTGCACGGTGCGGACGATCCGGCTGTGCCGCAGGAGCAGGTCGACGGTTTCGTCGCTGAAATGAAGGCCGCCAAGGTGGATTGGCAACTGGTCAGCTATGGCGGTGCGGTGCATTCATTCACTAACCCCAAGGCCAACGTACCGGGGCGCAACCAATATCATCCGGTGGTGGCCGCGCGGGCGTTCAAGGCGATGAACGATCTATTCGATGAGGTATTCGCCGAACAGTGATAGCGGCTTTACCGCGCGTTGAACGAAAGGCTGCGCCCAGTGGGCGCAGCCTTTTTTCGTCTTACTTCGTGGGCAGTACGGCGATGTCGATGATGCCGTCCGGCAGGTCGGCGATGTCGCCCAGGGTGGTGGGCTTGCCACTGGCCAGATCCAGCTGGTGCAGGGTCTTGCCGGTCAGCACGTAGGCCGTGTTGCCGCCTTTGCCATCGCTGGCGATGTCTATGGCAGCCGCCTTGAGACCATCAGCGACCTTGCCGACCACTTGCTGCACGCCATCGTTCGGCGGGTTTTGCAGCATCAGGCTGCTGTTGGCCAGGTCGATGTTGTATAGCGCAGTGCTCTGCGTGCCGGCGTAGGAGTTGGTGTAGGCGCCGGCAACTACCTGCGGCTGTTTGCCGGCGTAGGGGCCATCGGTGGCATAGGCAAGCTTGCCGTCTACCGCGACTTCACCGGTATCGACATTCACCCGCAGGTTGGTGCCGTCCGGGCTCATCAGGCGCAGACGGTCGGCCACCGGGTTGAAGTCGACCACGGCCTGGCCGCTGCCTGGCAGCGCGGTTTTCAGCTTGCTGCCTGCCGTTGCCTTACCGCTGGCAGCATCAAGGGTGTAGAGCTGATCGGTACCGCCGAGGAGGTAGACCTGGCCGCTGGCCGGACGTACGTCCAGGCCGCGCAGGTCGCTGGCGCCGCTGACGGCCATGTTACCGGTGACCTTGAGGCTGGCGACATCGACCTTGAACAACTTGCCGTCGGCGCCCAGCGCGAGCAGTTCGGTGGCGCTGGCGGCACCTGCGCTCAGGGTCAGCAGGCCGGCGGTGCAGAGGGTAGTGATGCGTTTCATGGTTGTTCCTCACAAAGGTTTCAGCATCGAGACGAAGCCGGTTGGCCCGGCTTCGCAGGTGCCTCGACGAAACACCTGTGAGCTATACCCGCGAGGAACGGGGTTGGATGTCGGCGGATGAAAATATTTTTTCGGCAGATGAGCGATGGTTCAAAAGGTTGCCGGCCGAATGGCCGGCAACCTGCTCAGTTGACGCTGGCCAGCACGGCGCGACCGATATACAGCACCGGGCCGCTGGGGCGGTTATACGGCGAGCCGCCGGCCGGTTCCAGTGTCAGTTCGAACAGTTGCCCCGCCTGCACGGCGCCGATCTGTTCGGCAGGCAGACGCAGTGGCTGACCGGCTTCGACCAGGCCCAGCGAGCGTGGGCCGTCGGCCGGGTCGATCAGCGTCCAGAACTGCAAGGCGCGACCTTCAGGCACTTGGTCGGCGACCAGCGGATCGAGCTGCAAGGTGCCATCGCGGTTGACCTGGATGACCCAGCCCGGCTTGGCGGCTTCGCCGGGCTGTTGCAGCACCACGGTGTAGCGTTCGCCGGCGATATCCGGGGCGCGCAACAGCGGCGTCAGTACTGCGACCAGCAGTGCCATGGCCAGCGCGGCGGCGGTCAGACGCCAGGTCAGCAGGCTGTTCCACCAGTTGCTTAGCGGGCTCGAGCGTGGCGCTTCATGCAGGCCCAGGCTCTGCCGAATGCGGGGCCAGAGTGCCGGGGAGGGCGTCTGCGCCGGCAACTGGTCGCTCAGTTCGAGAAAGTGCCGCTCCCATTCCAGTGCCATGCGGGCGGCCTGCTCATCCTCTTCGAGCAACTGGCGTACCTCTGCTGCTTCCTGCTCGCTGAGTAGGCCGAGCAGGTATTCGCCAATCAGGGCACGGCGTTCTTCGGGATCGTGCGTAATCATGCTTGCAGACACTCCTGCAGCGCGCGCAGGCCGGCGCGGATACGGCCTTTGATGGTGCCCAGCGGTGTGCTCAGGCGGCTGGCGATCTGCTCGTGGGTCAGGCCACGGTAGAAGGCCAGTAGGATCGGATGGCGGCGCGGCCGTTCCAGGCGCTGCAGACAGCGACGCAGCAAACGCTGTTCGGATTGCTCCAGCGCCTGCGCTTCGGCCTGCGGGCTGTCGTCCAGCACGCGTTCAATGAAATCATCGTCCACCTCGGCATGTCGGCCGCTACTGCGCAGGGCATTGAGCACGCGGTAGCGCAGGATGCTGTGCACCCAGGCCCGGCCGCTGCCCAGTTCGCGCTGATAGCGCGTGGCGTGTTGCCAGATGCGCACGAAGGCGTCGTGCAGGCAGTCTTCGGCAATATCGCGCCGGCCCAACATGCTGATGGCCAGGCCGAGCAACTGCCCAGCCTCCTGCCGATAGAGCGCCTGGAAGGCACGTTCGTCTCCACGTGCGCAGGCTTCCAGGGTGCTTTCGTAATCGAAATCGCGATCTGCCATGGGTCATCCGTTGGCCTGAGAAATCCGCATGCAGCTTATACCCGGCAGCTGCGCTTCTGGATCACGCACAGGTAACAAAAAACTGCGGAGGCGTTGCAGTGTATTCAAAGGGTGAGGCTTCAGGGTTGCGCTTGGGCATAGGCCTGGTCGAGTGAAACCCAACGCTCCAGCGGCCCCTTGCGTGAGGCGTAGCGAATCAGCAGCCAGTTGCCTTGCTGATCCAAGACTTCGCAGACGTCCCCTTCGATCAGGTAGGCCTTGCTGCGGCTGGCTTGGTCTGGGCGGGCGTGGAGGTACAGGCGTGAGGCGGGCACCGTCCAGCGCTGCGGTTGGTCATCGTCGTCGAGTGCGCGGCTGGCGATGATCTCGCCCTGCGGGTCAAGGGTCTTCTCGAAAACGGCAAAGAACACGGGAGCATCGGGATCGTAGTCGTGGCGCACCTGCAGTGTCTTGTACAGCCAAGGTGTGCCGGAATCGTCGAAGCGGTAGGCGTCGTAGTACCAGCGCGGCCCGCTGCGGCAGTGGCTGTAGAGCGCCCGCTCTTCAGTGTTGGGTTGCAACTCCGACAGCTCCGAGCAATTGGCGCGCTCCGTCAGCCCAGGCGGCATCTGCAACCGCTCGAAGCGGTGCTGTGCCGGGCGGTAGAGGTAAAGGTGGTAGGCCGAGTTGACCATCCCGACCGGAACTCGAATCGCCAGATCCGGGTGGCCGTCGAAGTTGTAGTCCTCGATGTTGAAGCTCGGCGCCTCTGCATCGTTGCCTTCAGGGATGCTCAATGCAAGGCGGCTGCCGTCGGGTTGCTGCAGAAAATAGCGTTCGCCTTGTTGCTGTACCTGGGCATGCCGTCCGGGCTCAGATTCGAAATGGGGTAGATCGGCCAGGGCCAGGCTGGGCAGCAACAGCAGGCTGACGAGGGTGCGATACGAGGGCAAGAGGGCAATCCTTGGCGAGCGACAGGCGCCTTTCCAGGTTGTGTGAAAACTACTGCGCTCGGTCATGCTGCGTTAAAAACAGGCTCGTGCGCGAGTCCGATCAAAATGCTCATTTACAACTCGTAAACTCGAATGCGAGCCCAGTGCGTTCTTCGCCTGTTTTGCGGGGCCGCCATCGGTATTGCCTGACCTTCGCTCGCTACGTTTTCACACGGCCTGTTTCAGCGCCTGTCTGCGGTTGAGCGGTTTCAGCGTGGTAGTTCGATGCGCGTGGTTTCGCCTGGCACCTGTGGCCAGTCGCCGGCGGCCCAGCGCTGGCGCGCCTGGTCGATCAGCTCCGGGGTGGTGGCGACGAAGTTCCAGTTTATTCGTCGCGGACCGATGGGCTCGCCGCCGATCAGGGCCAAGTGGCACTCGCCGCAGGCGCTGAGCAGAGGCGTTTCACCTGCCGGGATCACGGCCATGGTGTGCCTGGGCAGCGTCTCGCCATCCAGTTCCGCTTCACCATCGATCAGGTACAGGGCGCGCTCGCTGTGTTCGGCCGGGATCAGCAGGTTGGCACCGGCAGTCAGGCGTAGTTCGGCATACAGGGTTGGCGAGCGAACCGGTACCGGCGATTCGAGGCAGAAGCCGCTGCCGGCGATCAACGTGATCTGCACGCCCATGGCATCGCTGCGTGGCAGGGAGGCGGCCGGGTGATGGCTGTAGCTCGGCTCGCACTGCTCGTCGACCTCTGGCAGCGCCAGCCAGACCTGCAGGCCGTGTGCCCGTTTGTTCTGGCCAAGTTGTGCCGGCGGCGTACGCTCGACATGGGCGACGGCGCGCCCTGCGGTCATCCAGCTCACGTCGCCTGGCCCCACTACCTGATCGGAGCCCAGGCTGTCCTTGTGCTGCAGTTGGCCTTCGAACAGGTAGGTGAGGGTGGACAGGCCGATGTGCGGATGCTGGGCGATATTCATGCCGCTGCCGGCGGGGTAGTCCTGCTCGAGCATGTGATCGAAGAACACGAACGGGCCGATGCTGCGAAAGCGCGCCGAGGGCAGCGGGCGCAGGATTGGCTGGCCGGCGATGTCCTCGGCGCGCGGGCGAATCAGTTGCAGCTCGCTCATGCCGGGGCTCCAGCCAGGCGGGTTTCGACCTGGATGTCGGTGCTGGTCATCAGCTTGTGGATTGGGCACTTGTCGGCGACGCGCAGTAGTTGCTGGCGCTGCGCGTCGTCCAGCGGACCTTTGAGCGACAGCTCGACGATCAGGTGGTAGTTGCCTTCGCGTTCTTCGCTGTCGTCACGCTCGACGCTGACGTCGATGCCTTCCAAAGGCAGGCCGCGTTGGCGCGCGTAGAGCAGCAGGGTCATGGCCTTGCAGGTGCCGAGCGAGGCGTCGAACAGGTCGTGCGGATCGGGGCCGGCGCCCTCGCCACCAAGCTCGGTCGAAACATCGCCGAGCAGTTGGTGCGGACCGATTTCGATCTGCTGCTGCAGGCCCTTGCTATTGTGAATACGGATCATGGCGCTTCCTTGTAGGCGTGACGGCAATGCCCGTCAGCCTAGGGGCTGTTGGCGTTTCGGCGCAAGCTGCGTTGCCGCGAGAAATACCAACGGACCCTGATCCAGGCAGGACTGATCACACCAGCGCGGACAACCGCACATCGGCGCCCAGCACGCGCAGTAGCCGGCCCTGGCCGTCGACGATAGGCACCGACACGGTGAAGCAGAAGTCGTCGGTCGCCGAAGAGCGATAGACCTGGGTGATATGGCCCTCCATCCGTTCGACCACGGCGCGGAACCAGGGGCGCTGGCTCCAGTCGCAGCCACGGCAGCTGGCCTGCTCAGTGTGCGCGACATCGGCGGCGAAGACGTTCTCGGAAACCTGTACACCGCGGTTGTCGACCAGGTAGAACAGTTCGAAACGGCTGTCGCGCGCTAGCGTATCGGCGAGCAGGCGTTCGGCGCCTGCCACGTCGCCTGCCAGTTCGGCGCGCGTTGCCAACTGCTCGACACTGGCGCGCACGGCTGCGTGGATCTCCAGGCGGAAGTCGCCAAGCCCGGCGAGCAGGCGATCACCATCCTCGCGCACCGCCTGACTGTGGTGCAGCACCTGGCCGGCCTTGCCGAGCAGCTCACCGGCCACTTGGGCGATGTTCTGTACATCGCCGTTGATCGAGCGCACGGCCTGGCCGATCTGCTCGGTACCGGCGGCGATCTGGCCGACCTGGCCATCAAGGCGATCCATGGCCTGGCGTGTGCTGTCCAGTCCCTGGCTGACAGCAACAATGCCGGTGCGACCGTCAGCCACGGCCTGGTTCATGTGCTGGCCAGCATCACCGAGCTGCTGCATCCCGTCGCGGAAACGCTCGATGATGGTGCTGACCTGGCCGGTGGCATCGGTGGTGTGACCGGCCAGGCGGCGCACTTCCTCGGCGACCACGGCAAAGCCACGGCCGTGTTCGCCGGCGCGCGCGGCCTCGATAGCGGCGTTCAGCGCCAGTAGATTGGTCTGCTGCGAAATGCTGGCGATCACGCCGATGACCTTGCTAACTTCATCGAGTTGCCCGGCCAGTTGCTGGATCACCAAGGCCAGTTGCGCCTCGCTGGCGTCGATCACTTCGACCTGGCGCAGCACCGCCTGGCCGCTCTGTTGGCATTGGTTGAGGGTCGCGGAAACTTCGGCGGACAGGCGCGCGACCTCACCGGCACCAGGCACCAATTCGGCATCCAGAGTCGTGGTGACTTGCTCGCTGGCGCTGGCGATCAGTTCCGAGGACTGCGCCAGCGTCTGCCCACTCTGCTGGTTGGCGGCAGCGATGCGTGCCAGCTGCGGCGCATGTGCGGCGATGCCGACGGCGGCACCCAGGCTGGCGCGGATACGTTGCTGGAGACCCGCGCTGAAGTCGTTCAGGCGTGTCATCCATTGATAGTGCTCCGGTAGGCGAGTGGTGAGGTCGTGCTGTTGGAACAAAGCGTCCAATGCGGCCTCGTCCTGGGCCTTGCGGGCTGGCTTGCGCAGCAACTGCAACATGATGATTCCCCTGTCTGGTCTGCCTCATACACTGCAAGCGAGGTGCCATCATCGGCCAGCCAGCCCATGGCCGTCCCAGGCCGTTAGCCGGCTATTTATGTTTCGATCTGGTGCGATCCGTGTTTGCCTGCGCTACATGAGGGCGGCGAGGTGAGCGGGGCTGATAAGTGCCCATAGAACTTGGTCAGTGGCTCGGCGGTCTATGCTGCTCGTACCGTCAGGAGGACTCACCTTGCCCATCTCTCGATCCATGCCATGGATACTTGCGCTCAGTGCCGCTATCGCGTGCAGCGCCCAGGCCCGCGAATACCGCTACAGCGATGCGCACCTGCACTATGTGGACTTCTTCCAGGAAAGCGCCGGCATGGATGAGTTGCTGGAGAAAATGGCGGAGAACAACGTCGATCACGTGATGTTCTCCGGCATTCCGGTAGCCAAGAAGTGGGACGAGGACGAGCCCAAGCGCCCGCGCTATTACGCCGGTGATGACGCCAATGCCTATTGGTACAGCGCCACCGACGTGTTCATCGCCGCCGCCTACAAGCGCTTGCCGGCCGAGCAGCGCAAGCGCTTCCACCCGTTTCTGTCTGGCTTCAACCCCAATGACAAGAACGCCGATGCGCATATCCGCCGCATGCTGGAGCTCGACCCTGGCCTGTGGCAGGGCATTGGCGAGGTCTTCACCCGCCACGACGACCTGACCGCGCTGATTCACGGCAGCGCGCCGCGTGCCAACAACGAGGCGCTGGCGCGGGTGTTCCACCTGGCCGCCGAATACGACCTGCCGGTGATGCTGCATTCGAACATCACCTCCAAGCGCGAACGTGAGCCGCTGTTTCTGGAAGAAATCGAGGCGCCTCTGCGTAACCACCCGCACGTGCGTTTCATCTGGGCGCATGCCGGTACCAGTGCCGAAATTCACCGTCACCAGGAAAAGCTCGACTTTCTGCTGGATACGGTAGAACGCATGCTTGGCCAGTACCCGAATCTTTATATCGACCTGTCCTGGACCATGTTGCGCCCCTATCTGCTGGACGAAAACGGCAAGCCTGATCCGAAATGGGTGCATCTGGTCAGCAGTTACCCGGAACGCTTCATGCTGGGCTCGGACGTGGTCGGCCGTTTCGGCAACCTGGGCGAGTATATGAAAGGCTTCGATCCTTTCCTCGATGCCTTGCCCGAGGATGTGGCGCATAAAGTGGCGCGCGACAACTTCCTCTCCGTGTTGCCGCGCAAGGTACAGGCCGAGCTGGATCGCTAGCGCATCTGTCATCAGGCTGTCACTCGGGCGTCATAGGCTTGCGCTCATCTCAACGAGGAGCGCACCATGCATTACACCCGAGTGGCCATGATGGCCGGTCTATTCGCCTGGGCAGGTCTGAGCCAGGCTGACGTCCGTGTTGAAGGGCCGGTGGAGTACGGCATATTCAGCAGTCAGTATCAGGACTTTCAGCCTGGTGAGCGGGTACTGACCCGCAGCAATCAGGACATCGAGCGCACCGAGCTGGTTCCGGCCAAACTCGGCACCAAGTTCGGCATGCGCTACAGCCTGGCCGGCAAGCGCGAGGGGGATACGCCGCTAACGCTGCTGTACCTCACGCCGGGTGTGGTCACCCCGGATGGCCAGCGTCATGACAAGTTCGAAGTGCAGCAGAAGCTGGTAGTCGGTGCACCGCAGGACGTGATGGCTTTCGAGTTCACCGAGCATCACGAAGTGGTGCCTGGCGAGTGGCATTTCATCGTCTATCAGGGCGATCGCAAGCTGGCCGAGCAGCGTTTCACCGTGCGCTGATCAGAGCAGGATGATTGCCCAGGTCAGGGCGATCATCAGCAGCGCGACCATCTGTGCCGCGCTGCCCATGTCCTTGGCTTGCTTGGACAGTGGGTGCAGGTTCAGCGAGATGCGATCGACCACCGCCTCGATGGCGGAATTGAGCAGCTCCACCACTAGCGCCAGCAATGGCACCAGCACCAACAGCGCCCGCTCCGCGCGACTGACATCCACCACGAATGCCAGCGGCAGCAGCACCAGACTCAGCCACACCAGTTGGCGGAACGCCGCCTCGCCCTGATAGGCGGCGCGCAGCCCGGCGAGCGAGTAGCCGGTGGCGTCGAGAATACGTGCCAGGCCGCGACGGCCCTTGAACGACAACGCATCCAGATCGGGGCTTTCGCTCATGGCTGCAGCCCGCCCCATGGTGTGCTTAGTGCATGCTGATAAGCCTGGCGCAGGTAGCGCATGTCGGCCTCGGGCATAGCGCCGCGATGCCGATCCAGCTGGCCCAGGTCGCGCCGCGCGGCGCTGGAGGCGCGCCAGCGGCGTCGGCTTTTTTCCAGATCCAGCAGGGCAATGTCCACATCACCATCGCCACGCACTTTGACGAATAGATGCTTGGCGTAGCAGCAGCCGTGTTGCCAGCCGCCCAGATGCAGGCGTGCAAGGGTGACCGCCAGGCGCTGCAGCATTACCTGGTTGAGCAGCGGCGCGCGGGGTTCGCTGTACCACTGCTCCAGGCTGATGAAACCTGGCAGCGCTTCGGTGACCAGCAGTGCCTGCCACTGCCCGCTTTGTTTGCGTGCGGCGCAGTAGACGATGTTCGGCGTGCGCACACCGAGGCGGGCGAGGGCGCGATAGGCCTGCAGCTCACGCAGAATGGTGGGTCGCCCCCATGGATGGCGCAGCGAGCGGTAGATGTGTCCGCTCTGGCGCTTGCAGAACAGCAGTGGCCGGTTTGTGTCCCAGTGTTGCAGCAGGCGCACACCACTTTCGCCACCGCGTCGTTGATTAGCTGGCTCGACCCATTCGCCAGGGCTATGCCACCAGCGGTCGAACTCGGTCGAGGGCAGGGCGGTCAGCGCCTGTTCGCTGAGAATACCCATCTCAGACCACCTTGCGCAGAACGTAGGTGCGCCACATGGCGTAGCCGGGCAGGAAGTCCAGGTGGCCGAGAATGCTGAAGCCGGCCTGGTGGAACTCGCGTTCCAGCGTGCTGCGGGCGACGACGAAGCGGTTTTGGTTTTCCGCGGCGCGGCCCTGTGCAGCGCGGCGGGCTTCCAGGCGCTGGCGTTTCCAGGCCTTGTAGTTGCCATCGACCCACAGCGAGACGATCACCGTATCGCGGCTGACGCGATGAAACTCGCGCAGGATCGCCAGGCGGTGTTCGGCCGATTCGATGTGATGCAGCAGGCGGATGCAGAAGATGCAGTCCACCGCGTTGGCGCCCAGGTCGATAGCGAAAGCGGAGGTGCGGAAGCTGTTGACCCGCGCTACCACCTCGGGTGCCTGGGCGGCACGTGCGGTGGCGATCATGTCGGCCGAGTTGTCGGCGGCGAAGATTACCCGGTTCGGTTGTTCGCAGAGCATTGGCCAGAAACGTCCTGCACCGCAGGGCAGGTCGAGCACCAGATTCGGTTCATCGGCCATCTGCAGCGCGCGGCGCGCCACCTGCACGTCGCGCCAGTGCGACAGACGCCGGGAAAGGCCGTCCTGATGCTTGTGCAGGTATTGCTGGGCGTGCTCGAAATCGTACTTGCGGGAAAAATCCAGTTCGATGGGGCTAGGCTTGGGCATGACGAACGTCCCTTGGTGGATACGTTCGTCACCCTAAAGAGCCAGGCATCAAGTTCACGTCAAAGGGATGTGAAAATTTCGTCAAGTGTCGGGGTTCAGTGTCACTCGAAAGCGTGTATGGCCCGGTTCGCTCTGCAGGCTGACCTGCCAGCCCTGTTTGGCGCAGATGCGTTTGACCAGTGACAGCCCCAGGCCAAGCCCCTCGCCGCGTGCCTGCGCGCCGCGCACGAAGGGCTGGAAGATGCGCTCGTGCTGCTCGGCAGGAATGCCGGCGCCGCTGTCCTCGATACGGAAGGCGCCCTGTTCGAGGATCAGTCGCACACTGCCACTTTCGGTGTAGTGCAGGGCATTGCGCAGCAGGTTAGCCATCACCGTGCCGAGAAAGGTGGCGTTGTAACGGCCGTCGTCCTGGCCTTCCTCGGCCAATTGGAAGTCGAGACCCTTTTCCTTCATCAGGGCGCCCCAGCGACTCGCCTGTTCATGGGCGATGGTGGCGAGGGTACGGTCGCCGACGAACACAGCTTCATTACTCTTGTCGCGTGCCAGTTGCAGGAAGGTCTGTACCAGTTCGCGCATTTCCTCGCTGGCGCGGGCGATGCGCGCCACCTGTTCCTTCTCGCGCGGTCCCAGAGGCGCTTCGGCGAGCAATTCGCAGGAGGTGGCGATGACCATCAGTGGTGTGCGCAGTTCGTGGCTGACGTCACTGGTGAACAGCCGCTCGCGTTCCAGGGACTGACGCACCTGGCCCAGTGTGCTGTCGAAGGCCGCGGCCAACTGGCCGATTTCATCGTCGGGATAATCCGGTGCCAATGGCGGCGCCAGTGGGTGCAGCTGATCGCGATGGCGCACCTGCTGGGCCAGGCGGCTGATCGGCGCCATGACCTTGCGCGCCATCATCAAACCCAGGCCCCAGGCGGCGACCACCGTCAGCAGGAAGCCGGCCAGCACCACATTGAACAGCGCATTCTCGCGGGCTTCGAATTCCTGCTGTTCCTGCACCAGCATGTAGGTCTCGCCGTTGATCTTCTGCACGTAGACGTAGAACGCCTCGTTGCCGCTGACCACTTCGTTGAATCCCTCCTGCAAGCCGGTGTACTGCTCAGGAATCAGGTACTGGTCGTGGTAGGAGGAGAAGAACTGCGTACTGCTGTCCAGGCGTGGCGGGCGGCCCTGACGAATGTCCTCGTTGAGCGTTTCGCCCAGCTCGCGGCTCATCTCCTGGGAAACCAGGTGCTCTTCAATGAAGTGCACCACACCGACGATGCTCAGCGAGAACAGGCCGCTGACCATCACCGTCATCAATACGAAGGCGATCAGAATCCGCCGTTCGAAGGGCTGCTTAGACAGCATCGGCGCTCTCCGCCAGGCGATAACCGACACCATGGATGGTGTGCAGCAGGGGGGTGGGGAAAGGCTTGTCGAGCACCTGGCGCAGTTGATGGACGTGGCTGCGCAGGCTGTCGCTGTCCGGGCAGTCGTCACCCCACAGCGATTCTTCCAGCGCCTCGCGCCGCACCACGGCCGGGCTGCGCTGCATGAGGATGGCCAGTAGTTTGAGGCCCAGCGGGTTGAGCTTGAGCGGTTGACCGGCACGGCTGACGTGCAGGGTGTCGAGGTCGTAGCTGAGGTCGGCGACCTGCAGCTGGCGTTTGCGACTGCCGCGGCTGCGACGCAGGATCGCCTCGATGCGCGCCACCAGCTCGGACAGCGCGAACGGCTTGATCAGGTAGTCGTCTGCACCGGCGTTGAGGCCCTGCAGGCGGTCATCCAGGGCATCACGTGCGGTGAGCATGAGGATCGGCACCTCGCTACGGCCATCCTCGCGCAGGCGCTTGCACACCTGATAACCGTCGATGCCGGGCAGCATGATGTCCAGCACGATAAGGTCATAGTGGCCGCTGCTGGCCAGGTGCAGGCCGCTCAGGCCGTCCTGCGCGCAGTCGACTGAAAAGCCCTTGAGCTGCAGGTAGTCGAGCACGTTGGCGAGGATGTCTCGGTTGTCTTCGATGACCAGAATGCGCATCGCGGGGTATTCCTGAGTTTGACGATTTTTTCACACGGCTTTGACGAGAGGCTCACGGCACGCCTCGCACACTGCGGCACGTTCATCCTTCAAGGATCATACGATGCCTCGGCTTCAATACGCGCAACTTCGTTATCTGTCGATCATTCTGCTGGCCTGGCTGGCGGTTTTCTTCCTTACGCGCAGCGTGCTGCTGATCGCACATATGGGCGATGCCGGCGTCACCCTGGCGAACCTGCTTGGTCTGTATGGCGTCGGCCTGGTCTACGACCTCAGCTTCCTGGTCTACGCCGCAGCGCCGCTGGCGCTTTACCTGCTGCTATGTCCTGCCTGGTTATGGCAGCGCCGTTGGCATCAACGTCTGCTGATCGCCCTGATGGCCGTCAGCCTGTTCGCGATGTTCTTCACCGCAGTGGCCGAATGGCTGTTCTGGGACGAGTTTGGCGTGCGCTTCAACTTCATTGCCGTGGACTACCTCGTCTACTCCAAAGAGGTCATCGACAACATCCTCGAGTCCTACCCGATCTATCCGCTGCTGGCGCTGCTCGCAGCCTTGGCCATCGGCTTGACCCTGGCGCTACGCCGGCCACTGCGCGCTGCGCTGCAGGCACCGTGTTTACCACGCCTGCGTGCGGCCTATGCACTGGTCATGCTGGCATTGCTGGTCGGGCTGTGTAGCGGCCTGGTAGGACAGGACGCGCCACGCAGTCTGGGTGGCAATACCTACCAGCGCGAGCTGGCGAGCAATGGCCCGTACCAGTTCTTCGCCGCATTTCGTAACAACGAGCTGGATTATCAGCAGTTCTACGCCACCTTGCCCGATGCCGCGGTGGCCGAGCAGCTGCGCGCCGAAGTGGCCGAGCCCAATGCGCGCTTCATCGGCAGCGACCCGCAGGACATTCGCCGGCTGATCGACAACCCCGGTCAGGCGCGCAAGCTCAACGTGGTGCTGGTCACTATCGAGAGCCTGAGTGCCAAGTACCTGGGCAGCTTCGGCGATACCCGTGGGCTGACCCCGAACCTGGACGAGCTGCGCAAGCACAGCCTGGTGTTCACCAACTTCTACGCCACGGGGACGCGCACCGACCGTGGTCTGGAGGCGCTTACCCTGTCGGTGCCGCCGACACCGGGGCGCTCGATCGTCAAACGCATCGGCCGCGAATCCGGCTATGCCAGCCTCGGCCAGCAGTTGGGCGCGCAGGGTTACGACAGCGTCTTCGTCTATGGCGGTCGTGGCTACTTTGACAACATGAACGCCTTCTTTGGCGGTAACGGCTACCGCATCGTTGATCAGAGCAGCGTCGATGAGGCCGAGATGAGTTTCCAGAACGCCTGGGGCATGGCCGACGAGGACCTCTATCATCAGGCGATGAAGGTGGCCGATGCCGACCATGCGACCGGCAAACCGTTCTTCCTGCAACTGATGACCACCTCCAACCATCGCCCCTACACCTATCCCGAAGGTCGTATCGACATCAAATCGGGCGACGGCCGCGAGGGTGCGGTGAAGTACACCGACTACGCCATCGGCCAGTTCCTCGCCGAGGCGCGTAGCAGGCCCTGGTTCGACAATACGCTGTTCGTCTTCGTCGCCGACCACACTGCTGGCAGCGCCGGACGCGAGGATTTACCGGTGGCCAACTACCAGATTCCGCTGTTCATCTACTCGCCGCGCTACGTCAAACCGGCGGAGTACGCCGACGTGGCCAGCCAGATCGACGTGGCGCCGACGCTGCTCGGTCTGCTCAACCTGGACTACGTCTCCACCTTCTTCGGCCGCAACCTGCTGCGCGCCGACCATGCACCCGGCCGGGCGCTGCTCGGCAACTACCAGCACCTGGGCCTGTTCGACGGACAGAACCTGGCGATTCTCAGTCCGCGTCAGGGCATGCGCCGCCACGACGATGCCCTGGGCCTGAGCCGTGAGTGGCGGGTTGATGGCAGCGATCCGCTGCTGCATCGCGATATCGCGTACTACCAGGGCGCCAGTCATGCCTTTGGCAAGCGGCTGATCGCCTGGCACCCCGATGACCAACCGATCCAGCAGCTCAGCCAGCGCTAAGGAGCGACCATGCCGTCTCGTTATTTCGATTTTCGCCTGGCGTTGGGCATTCCGCTGCTGTTGATGGTGTGCATGCTGGTGATCGATCCCCGCCCGGTGGATTTCGCCCTGGCCAATCTGTTCTACCAGCCTGGCGAAGGATTCATCGGTCGCCACAGCTTCTGGCTGGAAGACATTCTGCATGACCGCGCCAAGCAGGCGGTGATCGTGCTGGGTGTGCTGGCCATCGCCGGCTTTGTGCTCAGCCTGCTGCCGACGCGCTTGCGCACCTGGCGCCGTCAGCTTGGTTATCTGGTGCTGGCGCTAGGCCTGTCGACCTCGGTGGTCACGCCACTGAAGACGCTGACCGGCATGCATTGCCCCTGGAGCCTGAGCGAATTCGGTGGCCAGGAGCAGTTCACGCCGCTGCTCAGTGAGCGTGCACCTACGGCCAATCCCGGGCGTTGCTGGCCGGGCGGGCATGCCTCGGCCGGGTTCTCGCTGCTGGCGCTGTTTTTCGTGCTGCGCGACCGCCGGCCGCGCCTTGCGCGTGCCGCTCTGGTCGTCGCGCTGGGGCTTGGTTCACTGTTTTCCCTGGGGCGCATGCTGCAGGGCGCGCATTTTCTTTCGCACAACCTGTGGACGCTGCTGATCGACTGGGTGATCTGCGTGCTGACCTATCGCTGGCTGCTTTACCGCGTCCCAGTGACGCGTCGTTCGTATCAACAGCCCGTCTTGGGAGAAACCTGCCGATGAACCGAATCGTACACAGCCTGCGCCTGGTGCTGGCAGCCCTGATGTTCTTCAGTGCACTGCTGGCACTGCCCTTGAGCATGGCCTGGGGCGCGACGAGCGCGCCAGCCCCCTTGCAGGACGTGCGTCCGGCCAACTGGGCGCAACCCTTCGATACCCGTATCAATCTCTATCGCATGGCGCCCGATCTGTATCGCAGCGCGCTGCCAGCGGCGCAGGACTGGCCGCAACTGCAGGCACTCGGTGTCGCCACGGTGATTAATTTCTACCAGCGCGGCGACGATCAATGGCTGGTTGATCCGCGCGTCCAGCAGGTGCATCTGCCGCTACGCACGGACCGTATCGACGACACCGACGTCATCGAGGTGCTGCGCAGCATCCGCCAGGCGCAGAGTCGTGGCACGGTGTTGATTCACTGCAAGCATGGGCAGAACCGCACCGGGCTGATCGCCGCGCTGTATCGCGTCATCTATCAGGACTGGAGCAAGGAACAGGCCCTGGCAGAAATGGCCGGCGGCGGCTTCGGTGGCGAGGAGCGTATGGGCGACGCTGAACGTTATCTGCGTGACGCCGATATTCCAGCGTTGCGTTCGGCCCTGGCCACTGGCGCCTGTAGCACCAGCCCCTGGGCGATGTGTGCGCTCAAGGATCGCCTGCTGGGTGTGATCGAAGGAGCATGACGCCATGCGCCTCACACGCTTGCTGATCTGCGTGCTTGCACTACTGAACCTGTTCGGTTGCCAAAGCCTGCGCGAACAGATGCTGGCGGCCAACTATCCGCCAGCCTTCGTTGACGGCTTCGAGGCCGGTTGCAGCAGTGGGCGTTCGGCAGTCGGACCGCTGGGTCAATTCGACAAGGACGTACCACGTTATATGGCCGAGCCACTCTACACGCAGGGTTGGGATGACGGGTTTCGCCAGTGTGAGGACGTGCAGCGCATCGATGACTGGCAGGCGCGACGGGAGGAGCGGTGGCGCGATGATGAATGGCGCCAGCATGTCGACCAGGCGATGGCCAAAGCGCTGCGGCGCTAGATTTTTCGCTTATCCTTATAAAGTGCACGGAAATAGCGCCGATAGCACGATGGGATCGGCGCAATCTCACCCGATTCCTAGCCAGGTATGGCCAGGGATGACTCGATTTCTGCGCGCAAAAGGAGTTTCACGACATGTCGCTGCGTAATCTTTCAATCGCTCCACGGGCTGCTTTGGGGTTCGGCCTGGTGGCTTTGCTGGTGTTGCTGCTCGGTTCATTTTCACTGTTCCAGATGACCGAGATGCGCAAGCAGTCGGAGGCTGTCGATCAGGATTGGCTGCCAAGCGTGATGGCACTGGGCGAGGTCAGCCAGGACATACTGCGCCTGCGTGCCGTGACGCTACGGCTGATGCTCAACCGCGAGTCGGAGGAACTACAGCGCAATCTTCGCTTGGCAGATGATCTGCGTAGTGCGCTCAGTACGGCCGATTCATCCTACGAAAAGCTGATTTCCAGCAGCGATGAGCGAGGCCTTTATGAAGGCTTTCGCCGCGCCGAAGCGGCCTACTTGCAGGAGCAGGGCAAGATCGTCGCTTTCGTCCGCCAGGGCAATTTCGACGATGCCATTGTCGTGTCTCGTGGCACGCTCAATCAGCATGCCGATGAAATGACCCGTGCGTTACGCGATCTGTCCGAGCTTAACCGCCAGGGCGCTACCGAGGCGGCTCGCGAAGCCGGGCAGGTGTTCGATTCGGCGCGTATCTGGGTGGTGGTGATGATGGTGTTGGCGGCGCTGGCCACCGTGGTTTTGGCGCTGTTGCTGACCCGCAGCATCGTCGCGCCGCTGACGGAGGCGGTGCGTCTGGCCGAGGTAGTGGCGTCGGGTGATCTGACCCAGAACATCCTCGTCGAGGGGCGTGACGAGCCAGCACAGCTGCTCAATGCGCTTAAAAGCATGCAGCAGAGTCTGCGTACCACCATTCAGAGCATTTCCGATTCGTCCAACCAGCTGGCGTCGGCCTCCGAAGAGCTGCACGCGGTTACCGAGGATTCGACTCGTGGTCTGCATCAGCAAAACACCGAGATCGAGCAGGCCGCCACCGCGGTGAACGAGATGACAGCGGCGGTCGAGGAGGTGGCGCGTAACGCGGTGAGTACCTCCGAAGCCTCGCGCGAATCGAACGTCACCGCGCAGCAGGGTCGTGAGCAGGTGCGCCAGACCGTCGACTCTATCGGCCAGTTGGCTGCCGACGTCACCAGCACTTCGGGCGAGGTGGAGCAATTGGCCGAGCGCGTGCACGAGATCAGCAAGGTGCTCGACGTGATTCGCTCCATCGCCGAGCAGACCAACCTGCTGGCGCTCAATGCCGCCATCGAGGCCGCCCGTGCCGGCGACGCAGGTCGTGGTTTCGCGGTGGTGGCCGACGAGGTAAGAGCGTTGGCGCATCGTACTCAGCAGTCGACTCAGGAAATCGAGCAGATGATCGGCGGTATCCAGAGTGGTACTGATCGCGCCGTCAGCGCCATGCAAAACAGCAATGGCCGTGCCCGCTCCACGCTGGAGGTGGCCCAGGCCGCCGGTATCGCGCTGGAGCAGATTGCCCAGGCAATTTCCTCGATCAACGAACGCAACCTGGTGATCGCCAGTGCCTCTGAGGAGCAGGCGCAGGTGGCCCGCGAGGTGGATCGCAACCTGGTCAACATTCGCGACCTGTCGATGCAGACCTCGGCGGGGGCCAATCAGACCAGTGCGGCGAGCCAGGAGCTGTCGCGCCTGGCGGTTGATCTCAACAACCTAGTGGCGCGCTTCAAGGTTTGAGGCAGGGCACAAAAGAAAACGGCGCCCGAAGGCGCCGTTTTCATGACCGCAGCGGTTACTTGCCGGCCCAGCGCTTGAGCACCAGGGTGGCGTTGGTGCCGCCGAAGCCGAAGCTGTTGCTCATCACGGTGTCGAGCTTGGCGTTCTCGACAGTGGTGAGCTGGATCGGCATGTCGGCCACTTCCGGGTCGAGCTCGTCGATGTTGGCCGACGCGGCGATGAAGTTGCCTTCCATCATCAGCATGCAGTAGATCGCTTCCTGCACGCCGGCAGCGCCGAGGCTGTGGCCAGACAGGCTCTTGGTCGAGCTGATCGCCGGAGCCTTGTCACCGAATACGGCACGCACGCCTTTGATTTCCGCGACGTCACCAACCGGCGTAGAGGTGCCGTGGGTGTTCAGGTAGTCGATCGGAGCGTCAACGGTTGCCAGCGCTTGCTGCATGCAGCGAATCGCGCCTTCACCGCTCGGGGCGACCATGTCGTAACCGTCGCTCGTTGCGCCGTAACCGACGATTTCCGCATAGATCTTGGCGCCGCGTGCAAGAGCGTGTTCCAGCTCCTCGACCACGACCATACCGCCGCCACCGGCGATGACGAAACCGTCACGCTTGGCGTCGTAGGCGCGGGAGGCTTTCTCCGGCGTCTCGTTGTACTGGGTGGAGAGGGCGCCCATGGCGTCGAACAGACAGCTCTGGCTCCAGTGTTCTTCTTCGCCGCCGCCGGCGAAGACCACATCCTGTTTACCCAGCTGGATCTGCTCCATGGCCTGGCCGATGCAATGCGCACTGGTGGCGCAGGCCGAGGAGATGGAGAAGTTGACGCCCTTGATCTTGAACGGTGTGGCCAGGCACGCCGATACGGTGCTGCCCATGGTGCGGGTCACGCGGTATGGGCCGATACGCTTGACGCCTTTCTCGCGCAGGGTATCGATGGCTTCCATCTGGTTGACGGTGGAAGCACCACCGGAACCGGCAATCAGACCGGTACGCGGGTTGGAAATCTGCTCTTCGCTGAGGCCGGAATCCTTGATCGCCTGTTCCATCGACAGATAGGCGTAGGCCGCAGCGTCGCCCATGAAGCGGAACAGCTTGCGGTCGATCAGTTCTTCCAGGTTCAGGTTGACCGAGCCGGACACCTGGCTACGCAGGCCCATTTCGGCGTAGGACGGATTGAAGCGGATGCCGGACTTGCCTGCACGCAGGCTGGCAGCTACGGCTTCTTTATCAGTACCCAGGCAGGAAACGATGCCCAGACCGGTGATCACTACACGACGCATGTGCAAGTCCTTCAAAAACTGTCGGTGGAGGTGAACAGGCCGACGCGCAGGCCTTCGGCGCTGTAGATCTCGCGCCCGTCGACGGCCACGGTGCCATCGGCGATGCCGAGGATCAACGAGCGGCTGATGGTGCGCTTGATGTGAATGTTGTAGGTGACCTTCTTGGCGGTCGGCAGCACCTGACCGAAGAATTTCACTTCGCCACTACCCAGGGCGCGGCCGCGGCCCGGGTTGCCTTGCCAGCCAAGGTAGAAGCCGACCAGCTGCCACATGGCGTCGAGACCGAGGCAGCCTGGCATTACCGGGTCACCCTCGAAGTGGCAGCCGAAGAACCACAGGTCCGGATTGATATCGAGCTCAGCGACGATTTCGCCCTTGCCGTACTTGCCGCCGGTTTCGCTGATGTGAGCGATACGATCGATCATCAGCATGTTTGGGGCGGGCAGTTGCGCGTTCCCCGGGCCGAACAGTTCGCCGCGGCTGCAGGCGAGCAGATCTTCCCGGGTGTAGGCGTTTTGTCTTGTCATGCGAGCTCCTCAATTGTCCCCACGCTTCTAAGGCTGGGCGAATCGTCCTGGCCGGCCATACCTGGTAGGCGTCTGCCGGCAGCCTAGTCATAGACTGTTGCGTTGTGGTGAAAGTCACAGCGCAGTGAGTACAGTTGTACTCTGCTGGTTCTGCATTGTCACAGGCACAGCAGTTTCCCCTTGTAACGCCGGCTTGTCACGGGCGCTACTCGCCTATGGTCGGGCTGGCAGCCAGCGCAGCAGAATGCGCTGCAAATCTGCTCGTTTGAACGGTTTTGCCAGGTAATCGTTCATTCCTGCTTCCAGGCAGGCTTCGCGGTCCCCCTGCAGGGCATTGGCTGTCAGGGCGATGATCGGCACCTGCTGCCCTGTTTCTAGCTGACGGATCTGTCGCGTGGCTTCGTAACCGTCCATCAAAGGCAGGCGGCAGTCCATCAGGATCGCGGCGTAGCCGTGCTGAGCGTAATGATGCACGGCCTGCTGGCCATCGCCGACCAAACTGACCTGATAGCCCAGGCTGCGTAGCATGGCTTCGATCACCGTCTGGTTGACCGGGTTGTCCTCCACCAGCAGCACTGCTTGGCCGTCGCCGCTGCCGAGCGTCTGATTGTCATTGCTCTGCGATTGCTCGCTGCAGGCCAGGAAGGGCAGCGGTATTTCCAGGGTGAACACCGAGCCCGCGCCCAACTGGCTCTCCGCACGCAGGGTGCCGCCCATGCGTTCGGCCAAGGTGCGAGCGATCGGCAGGCCAAGCCCTGTGCCGCCGTAGCGCCGAGAGATCGAGGTGTCGGCTTGCTGGAAGGCGTCGAACATATGCTCCAGGCGCTCGGCATCGACGCCGATACCGCTGTCATGCACTGCGCAGGTGAACCACAGCACCTGATCGTCCAGCTTCTGCCAGCGGGTCTCCACGCGAATCTGGCCCTCTTCGGTGAACTTCAGGGCGTTGCCGACCAGATTGACCAGTATCTGCCGGATGCGCGTGGGATCGCCGCGCACCTCCAACTGCTCCAGCCCTGGCTGGGTTTCCAGCAGCAGTTGCAGGCCGCGCTGATGGGCGCTGTGCTGGAACACCTGTACCGAGCCTTGCAGCAGCTCCAGCAGGCTGAAGGGAATGGCCTCGAGTTCCAGCGCGCCGCGTTCGATTCGCGAGAAATCGAGGATGTCGTTGATCACCTTGAGCAGGTGTTCGGTGGATTCGGTGGCCAGGGCGGCGTATTCGGTCTGTTCGTCATTCAGACTGGTGGTTTCCAGCAGTTGCAGCATGCCCAGAACGCCATTCATCGGAGTGCGCAATTCGTGGCTCATCATTGCCAGGAAGTCAGACTTCGCACGGTTGGCTTGCTCGGACTCCTCGCGGGCCTGAATCAGCTCGGCAATCGCCTGCTGCTGCTCCTTGCCGCTTTGCTCGAGCGCGCGCGCCAGGTTGTTGATGTGTCGGGCCAGGTCCGTCAGTTCGTCGTTGCCGCGCTCGACAAGGGACGGACGGTAGTCGCCGCTCTGAATGCGCTCCAGGGCCTGGCCCATGGCGCTGAGCGGTTGTGCCAGACGCCTGGCCAGGCGACGAGCGAGCAGGAAGGTCAGCAGCAGGGCGAACAATGAAAGAACGCCGGCCTTGAGCAGAATTTCCTGCTGGCGGGTGTTGAAGGTGTCGTTGGATATGCCTACCACGACCCGGCCCAGGTAACCGTCGCCGAGCGCCTTGCCAAGCGGTGGCAATGTCTGTGCGAGGGGGGGCGGCCCCTGCAGGCGAATAGGCGCCTGGAATACCTCGACCTGCGGGGTGCTATGGCCTTGCTCCTTGGGGCGCTCGACGTAGACCAGGATGTTGTCGTCGCGGTCGCGAACTTCGGCAAAACGCACGTCGGGAGTACTGAGGGTGGCGCGCAGCAGGGTTTCCAGCGTGTTCAGATTGCCATTGAGCACGCCGTACTCGGTGGCCGGTGCGAGTTGATTGGCGATCAACTGGCCGGTATGGCCCTGCTCCTGACGCAGATCCTGCAGGCGCGTGAAGGTCAGAAATCCAGTCAGCAACAACGTCAGCAATAACGCCGGGCCGACACTGATCAGCTGGGTACGGGTGTGGATGTTCCAGCCGCGGCGCAGGCCGATGGCCGTACCGTCCTTGGCTGGTTGTGGCTCTGCTGCCTGCTGACGAGCGGAGCAGGGCGGAGGCAAGGGGCTGCCTGTGGGCACGAATCGTCCTTGGCAATTAACGTCGATCCGGCATGTTAACCGACCCGCCGCGCTTTGCCAGTCTCAGGCGCACGCACTCTGCGGTAATTCTCGTTTGGCACCTTCGATGGGCGGTCAGTACTGAACTTTTGCCCTGGCCGGGTACTCTCGGCTCCGTATAATGCCCGCAGACCGCCATCACGGATGGCCTCATTCGGAAGACCTATGACACAGCTCCAACCCATTGCCGTACTCGGCGGCGGCAGCTTCGGCACCGCCCTGGCCAATCTGCTGGCGGAGAACGGCCAGCGCGTTATGCAGTGGATGCGTGACCCCGAGCAGGCCGAACAGATGCGCCAGAGCGGGGAAAACCCGCGCTACCTGAAGGGCGTCAAGCTGCATTGCGGTATCGAGCCGACCAGCGACCTGAGCGGTGTGCTACAGCAGGCCGAGCTGGTGCTGGTCGCGTTGCCTTCCAGTGCCCTGCGCGATGCGCTGCAACCGGTTGCGCCGCTGCTGGCGGGCAAGATGCTGATCAGCACGACCAAGGGCATCGAGGCCAAGACTTTCAAGCTGATGAGTCAGATTCTCGAAGAGATCGCACCCGACGCGCGCATCGGCGTGCTGTCCGGGCCGAACCTGGCCAAGGAAGTGGCCGATCACGCGCTGACTGCGACGGTGATCGCCAGTGAAGACGAAGAGCTGTGTCTGCGTGTGCAACAAGCCCTGCACGGCCGCACGTTCCGCGTCTACGCCAGTGCCGATCGTTTCGGCGTCGAGCTCGGTGGGGCGCTGAAGAACGTCTACGCCATCATGTCTGGCATGGCGGCGGCGCTGGGTATGGGCGAGAACACCAAGAGCATGCTGATTACCCGCGCCCTGGCGGAGATGACCCGTTTCGCGGTAAAGCTTGGCGCCAACCCGATGACCTTTCTCGGCCTGGCAGGTGTCGGCGACCTGATCGTCACCTGTTCGTCACCGAAGAGTCGCAACTATCAGGTGGGCTTTGCCCTGGGCGAGGGCCTCAGCCTGGAGGAGGCTGTGCAGCGCCTTGGCGAAGTCGCCGAAGGGGTCAATACGTTGAAGGTGCTCAAGGCCCGTGCCGAAGAGCTGGACGTGTACATGCCGCTGGTCGCAGGTCTGCATGCCATTCTTTTCGAGGGGCGTACGCTGGCTCAGGTCATCGAACTGCTGATGCTCGGCGAGCCCAAGACCGATGTCGATTTCATCCCCACTGCGGGCTTCTGAGCCCGGCAGCCAATCAAGGAGCGTGAGTCATGAGTGATGAAAAACAGGAACTGGAGCGTGAGTCGATTCTGCTGCGCATTCTGTGGATGGTGATTTTCGTCATCGTCTGGCAACTGGCTGAGGTGGTGCTCGGTGCAGTGGTGTTGCTGCAACTGGGCTATCGCCTGTTCTACGGGGCACCCAATGCCGGGCTGATGGGCTTCGGTGACAGCCTGAGTCAGTACCTGGCGCAGATCGGCCGTTTCGGCACCTTCAATACCGATGAAAAACCTTGGCCGTTTGCCGATTGGCCGACGCCACGTGCGCCGGAAGGCGAAGTCGCACACAGCATTCCGCCAGCGCCGCACCCCGTGCGCGACGAAGAGCCCAAGCTGTGAGGCTATGGTTGCTGCGTCATGGTGAGGCCGAGCCGCAGGCTGCCAGCGATGCGGCCCGCGAGCTGGCGGCCCATGGTCGCCAGGAGGTGCAGCAGGCAGCGGCTCAGCTCGCCGGTCGGCCATTGACCGCCATTGTTGCCAGCCCCTATGTACGTGCTCAGCAAACGGCCGAGCTGGTACGCAGCGAACTGGGCTTCGCCGGCAAAGTCGTCACAGTGCCCTGGTTGACTCCGGACAGTGACCCGCGTGATGCGCTGAAGTATCTCGATGAGCGCGAAAGCGCCGAAGTGCTGCTGGTCAGCCACCAGCCGCTGATCGGTGCGCTGGGTGGGCTGCTGGTGCACGGTCATCGTCAGGAGTCGCTGCCCATGCGCACCGCCAGCCTGGCAGAGCTGGAAGGCGATATTCCGGCTGCAGGGCTGATGGAACTGCTGGCGCTGATCCACCCCCGTTGACCTTTGCCCTGTGGCGCCGCTTGCGGCGCTGCAGTCGCGTGATGCCCGTTTTATCGCCCCTGAAGGCAAATGTTCCAGGCGAGAAACATTTCTTAACTTGCACCTCCTTTGTCTGCGTGGAATATTCAACCAAGCAAGTGCTTGGTTGATTCCTACAAAAACAACAAAGGAGGAAGCCCTGTGGCTGATGTAATCCGTTTGCCGCTCGAGCTGTTCTACGAACGTGAAGCAAGGCACCCGAACAAACGCTACATGGTGCAACCATTGGGGGGCGGCCAGCTGCTGGAGCTGAGCTGGGCCGATGTCGGCGAACAGGCTCGCCGTGCAGCCAATTGGCTGCGAAACCGCGAGCTGCCGCCGGGCAGCCGTATCGCCATCATCTCCAAGAACTGTGCGCACTGGATCGTGACCGATCTGGCCATCTGGATGGCCGGTCATGTCTCGGTCCCGCTCTATCCCAATCTCACTGCCGACTCCATACATCAGGTACTGGAGCATTCCGAAGCGGCTCTGGCCTTCGTCGGCAAGCTCGACGACTGGGCTTCGATGGCGCCGGGCCTGCCGCCGGGCCTGCCGACTGTCAGCCTGCCACTGCATCCACATGGCGACTTCGATTACCGCTGGGATGACCTGCAGCGCAGTGCGCCGATTCAGGATGACCCCAAGCCTGCAGCCAACCAGCTGGCGACCATCATCTATACCTCTGGCACTACCGGCACGCCCAAAGGCGTGATGCACAACTTCTCCAATTTCGGCTTCGCCGCCAGCAACGCCATCAAGCTGTTCGGCGTGGGCGAGGATGATCGACTGATCTCCTACCTGCCGCTGTGTCACGTGGCCGAGCGCATGTTCGTCGAGCTGGCGTCGCTCTATGCGGGACAGACGATCTTCTTCGCCGAAAGCCTGGATACCTTCCTCGAAGACCTCAAGCGCGCGCGGCCAACCGTGATGTTCGGCGTGCCGCGCATCTGGACCAAGTTCCAGATGGGCGTGTACAGCAAGATGCCAGCGCAGAAACTCGAGCGCCTGCTGCGGCTGCCGATCATCGGCCGCTTCATTGGGCGCAAGGTGCTGGCCGGTCTGGGTCTGGACGCCATTCGCTATGCGCTGTCCGGCGCCGCGCCGGTGCCCGAGGCGCTGCTCAACTGGTATCGCCGTCTGGGCATGGAGATCCAGGAGGTCTACGGCATGACCGAGAACTGCGGTTATTCCCACGTCTGCCTGCCCGGCAAGTTCAAACAAGGCTGGATCGGCCAGAACAATCCGGGCGTCGAGGTGCGCATCGCCGAGGATGGCGAAGTCCAGGTGCGTAGTGGCGCGACCATGCAGGGCTACTACAAGGACCCAATCAAGACGGCCGAGACGCTGACCGACGATGGCTTCCTGCGTACCGGCGACAAGGGCGAGCAGGATGCCGAAGGTAATCTGCGCCTCACCGGGCGTATCAAGGAAATCTTCAAGACCAGCAAGGGCAAGTACGTGGCACCTGCGCCGATCGAGAACCGCATCGGCGAACACTCACGTATCGAGCAGGTCTGCGTGGTGGGCGATGGTCTGCCGCAGCCGATTGCCCTGTGCGTGCTCTCGGACGCGGGGCGTCAGGAGGCAGCCAACGACAGCCGCGAGGAACTGGAGAGTAGCCTCAAAGCGTTGCTCGCCGAGGTCAACGGTCGCCTCGATCATCATGAGCGGCTGCAAGGCCTGGTGCTGGTCAAGGAGGTCTGGGCGGTGGAGAACGGTTTCCTCACCCCGACGCTGAAGATCAAGCGCGCGGTGATCGAGGGCACTTACGGCGAGCGTTTCGCCGAATGGCAGCAGCGCAGCGAAGCCGTGCTCTGGCACGATTGAGCCTGAGCGGGCCGGCTTGACCGGCCCTGTTTTCAACGCACAAGGAGCGCTCCCCCATGGGATTGTGGCAACGAACGCCCGATATCGATGCACTCAACGCGACCCTGAAAAACAGCATTGGCGAGGTACTGGACATTCGCTTCGAAGCCTTCGACGACGAATCGCTCAGCGCCAGCATGGTGATCGACTCACGTACCCATCAGCCTTACGGCCTGTTGCATGGCGGCGCGTCAGTGGTGCTGGCGGAAACACTGGGCTCCACCGCCAGCTATCTGTGCATCGACAGCAGTCGTTTCTACTGCGTCGGCCTGGAGGTCAACGCCAACCACCTGCGTGGCCTGCGCAGTGGACGTGTGCACGCGGTGGCGCGGCCAGTGCATCTGGGGCGTACCACACATGTCTGGGACATTCGCCTCAATGGCGACGACGGCAAGGCCAGTTGCATCTCGCGGCTGACCATGGCCATCGTGCCCTTGGGCGAGCAGCCTCCGAAGCTCTGAGAGCCTGTTCAAAGTCTGCTGCGCGTCGGCCATGCTGCGTTGATATCAAGCTGGAACGCCAGCCGCTCAAATGCTCATTTACAACGCGTAAACTCGAATGCGAGCCCAGTGCGTTCTTCGCTTGATTCGCGGGGCCGCCATCGGTATTGCCTGGCTCTAGCTCGCTAGCCTTTGAAAAGGCTCTGATATCTGCAATTTCATCCAAGATTTGCCCGATCCATGGCGCTACAGTACGCGTCATGGACCAGATCACTCACATTCAAAGCAGCTTGCCCGGCGTTCGCCTGATCGACGCCGAGTACCGCCGCTTCGCCTTTCCCCGGCATTTTCATCTGGAGTACCACGTTGGCCTGCTGATTCAGGGGCAGCATCGCTACGCCTATGGTGGTGAGCGTCGGCATGTCGGGGCAGGGGATGTGCTGCTGATGGCGCCGGAAGGGATTCATGACGGCGCCTGCCTGGAGGGTCAGAGTTACCGCATACGAGTGATGGCCTTCGATCCCTCCTGGTTGGATGAAGCCAGTCGCACCTTGAGTGGCGGCCGTCAGGGCGCGCCGCGTTTGACCACCAGCAGCTTGCGCCACCCTTTGTTATCGCAACATCTGCAGCGATTTCACGCGGCGATGCTGGAGGGTTCGCAACTGGCGCAGGAAGAGACGCTCTGGCAGGCATTGGCCCATTTGCTGGAAATGGGTTCGACCTTGCGCGTCAGCGAGCCGGACCGTGTCTTCGACGCGCGCACCTGGCAGCAACTGCGTGACTGGCTGGAGAGCCGCCTGGACGATCCACCCGCGCTGGAGGAAATCGCCGCCTTCTGCGCCATGAGCCCCTGGCAGGCTCTGCGGCGTTTCCGTCAGCACACCGGCTTGCCACCGCATCAGTGGCTGATGCAGCTGCGTCTGCAACGGGCGTTGCCGCTGGTGTTGGCCGGGCAGCCCTTGAGCGATATCGCCTTGCGCCTGGGCTTCTATGATCAGGCGCATTTCTCGCGGCTGTTCCGCCGCACCTACGGTCTGCCACCGGCGCGCCTGCGTCAGGGCTGATCCACCCCGCACACCTCGTATTTTTCAATTTCCTGGAGATCACCATGCAGGAGACGTCCGTCTTGCTGTCGCTGGCTGCTGTGTTCGCGGTCGCTCTTATCAGCCCCGGCCCGGATGTGGCGTTGGTGGTGCGCACCGCCCTGCATCAAGGGCAGCGTGCAGGTTTGCTCAGTGCGCTGGGCCTGGCGTGCGGGATTCTTCTGCACGGCACGTTGGTGCTCAGTGGCGTGGCCTTGCTGCTCAGTCGTACCGAGTGGCTGTTCGATCTGGTGCAAGTAGGCGGGGCGCTCTATCTGGGCTGGTTGGGCGTTACTGCGGTGCGCGCCTGGTGGCGCGGCAGTGCTGGCCCAAGGCGCCTGGATGGCGAGCTGGCGCCCTCGATGTTCGGTCCCTGGCTGCGCGGTGTGTTCACCAACCTGGGCAATCCCAAGGCACTGGTGTTTTTCCTGGCCCTGCTCAGCAGCCTGGTGCCGGCCGATATGTCGGTGCCCGGCAAGGTGGCCTGTGCCGCACTGTTGTTCGGTCTCAGCCTGTTCTGGTTCAGCCTGCTGGGTATCACGCTGAGCCGCCCGCTGATGCGCCAGCGACTGCTGCAGGTGGCGCCGAGCATCGACTTCGTCTGCGGCCTGGTATTTATGTTGGTGGCGGCCAGTATCGTCGGGCGCCTGCTGTTATAGCCCTGACCATTGCGCCGCCATCAATGGCCGTTACGGTCATTGCCGCGGGGCCATGGCTGCCGGAGAATCCGGGTATGTTCGCTTTTCGAGTGTGATGCATGCCGCAGCCGATCTTCTTCGCTCATGCCAACGGCTTTCCGTCTGCCACCTACGGCAAACTGTTCGCGGCCCTGGCGCCGGATTTTCAGGTGCGGCACCTGGAGCAGCACGGCCACGACCCGCGTTTCCCGGTCAATGACAACTGGTCGAACCTGGTCGATGAGCTGATTCATCACCTCGAGGGCGGCGACGAAGCTGTCTGGGGTGTCGGTCATTCGCTGGGCGGTGTGCTGCATTACCACGCGGCCTTGCTTCGCCCCGAGCTGTACCGTGGGGTGGTGATGCTCGACTCGCCGGTGCTGACCCTGGCTGACCGCATGGTGATTCGCGCCGCCAAACGCTTTGGCTTCATCGACCGCATCACCCCCGCCGGCCGTACCCTGGGGCGCCGCGAAGCCTTTGCCGATCTGGTCGAGGCGCGGGCGTACTTCGCCGGCAAGAGCCTGTTTCGCCGTTTCGACCCCGAGTGCCTGGATGCCTATGTCAGTCACGGCCTGCAACTGGGCGAGCAGGGGCTGCGCCTGAGGTTCGACCCGGCCACCGAGATCAGTATCTATCGCAGCGTTCCGCATACTTCGCCGGGGCGGCCGCAGCAGTTGGCAGTGCCGCTGGCCATGGTCCGAGGCCGTCACAGCCGGGTGGTGCTGCCGCATCATGCGCATCTGCTGCGGCGTATGCCGCGCGCCGAATATCACAACCTGCCTGGCGGGCATATGTTCCCGCTGGAGCGCCCACAAGCCACCGCCGAGTTGCTGCGACAGCTGTTCAGGCGTTGGGCCGGTAGCCAGGAGCAACGTGCATGAGCATGGATTTCGAGGAAGTTCGTCTGAGCCTGCCACATATCGAGTTGGCGGCTCATCTCTACGGGCCGGAGGATGGTGTGCCGGTTCTGGCCCTGCACGGCTGGCTGGATAACGCAGCGAGCTTCGCGCGTTTGGCGCCGAAGCTGGAGGGGCTGCGTATCGTCGCCCTGGATTTTGCCGGCCACGGTCACTCCGAGCATCGCTGCGCTGGCGCCGGCTATGCGCTTTGGGACTATGCCTTTGATGTGTTGCAGGTCGCCGAGCAGTTTGGCTGGGAGCGGTTTTCCCTCCTGGGGCACTCCATGGGGGCGATCACGGCGGTGTTGCTGGCAGGGGCGATGCCGGAGCGAATCGCTCGTCTGGCGCTGATTGACGGCCTGGTGCCTTATACCGGTGAAGCCGAACAGGCGCCGGAGAAACTGGGCGAAGCCTTGCGCGCCAGGCAGGCACTGACCGATAAGCGCAAGCCGGTGTATGCCGAGATGGCGCGTGCTGTCGAAGCGCGCATGAAAGGCGTGGGTGCGGTCAGTCGAGAGGCGGCCGAACTGCTCGCCCAGCGGGGGCTGATGCCGGTACCGGGTGGTTACACTTGGCGCACCGACAGCCGCCTGACTCTGCCGTCGCCGCTGCGCCTGAGCTGGGCGCATGCGCAGGCGTTCGTTCGTGCGCTGCAATGTCCGGTCAGCCTGGTGTTGGCAGAGCAGGGCATGATGGGCACGCAGTCGGCCGTGCGCAGCTTGTTGCAGGATCTGCCATTCGAGGTGCACCGTCTGCCCGGTGGTCACCATCTGCATCTGGATGATGAAACCGGCGCGCAGCTCGTAGCGGATTGTTTCAATCCATTCCTGCGCTTGCCTTGACTTGCCTGCGGTCGTGGGGAAAGGTGTGGCGGTCTGCCATGGAGGATCGCATGATCGACCCGTTAAACGTCGTCACCCACTGCTTCGCAAGCCCGCCTGCCGCTTCCCTTCAACCGGCTTGCCCTCGATGACGGGGCGTATGAAGCTGTTTTCTGCCGTGCTTGCCACCTTCTGCAGCGGTGCTGTGCTGGCAGCCGATCTACCTGGCAGTCGCGATCTTGAGGTATTGCCGCGTTTTCCCGCCAGCCAGATCGTCGCATTCAAGGAAGCGCCTGATGTCGAGCGTATTTACCCGCAAGGCTCGATTCGCCGCATCAGCGGACGCTTGCGTTTTGAGCGCGAGGTTCTCGTTCAGGGCCAGCACCGTGCAGTGACCTACGAATTGCCGCGCACCCACAGCGCCGATCAGGTTTTCACTGCGTCACGGGAGGCGTTACTGGAGCAGGGGGCCGAGCTGCTCTACTGGTGCCAGGGCCGTGAGTGCGGCGCGAGCAGCCTGTGGGCAAACTCGGTATTCGGTAATTCCACGCTGTATGGCTCCGACGATCAGCAGGCCTACGCGCTGTTGCGCCTGGCCGAGCCGAATCATGAGAGCTTGCTGGCGATGTATAGCATCACCCGCGGTAATCGCCGTGCCTACCTGCATGCCGAGCAACTGGATGCCGAGGCACCGTTGGGTGACCTCCTGCCAACCCCCGCGACCCTGCTGCGTCAGCTACGCACCGATGGCCAGCTGAAACTGCCTGACGAGGCGAAGGCCGACAGTGCCTGGGTAGAAGTGCTGGCGCGCAGCCTCAACCTCGACAGCACCTTGCGCGTCAGCCTGGCCGGCAGCCAGGCCGAGGCCTGGCGTGAGGCTCTGGTCGAGCAACGCGTGCGTGAAGCGCGTCTGGAACTCGGCGACACTGCGGATGACGCACTGAGCGTGCGCTTGTTGCGTTAAGCTAGCGCTCGCAATCGCCTATAACAGAGCGCCCGTAAGGGCGCTTTGTCGTTTCGTCGAAGGGAGTTTCGCTTGATGGCCACTAATGATCGTCTGCTGGTGCAGATTCTGCTGCTCGGCCTGCTGGCAGCCAGCCTCTGGGTGTTGGCGCCATTCTGGTCGGCGCTGTTCTGGGCTGCCGTACTGGCCTTCGCCAGCTGGCCGCTGATGCGCCTGCTGACACAACTGCTCAATGGCCGTATGTCGCTGGCGGCGGGCATACTCACCGGTGTCTGGGTAGTGCTGGTGGCGGTGCCGCTGGTCTGGCTGGGCTTCAACCTGGCCGATCACATCAAGGACGCCAACGCGTTGGTCAAGGATCTGCAGGTCGAAGGCCTGCCGCCACCGCCGAGCTGGCTGGCCAGCATCCCGCTGGTCGGCGATCGTCTGGTGGAGTTGTGGCGCACCATCGATCAGCAGGGCGCAGCCTTCTTCGACACCGTGCGGCCCTATCTGGGGCAGGTCGGCAACTGGCTGGTGGCGCGCAGCGCGAAGATCGGTGCCGGCATGGTCGAACTGGCCTTGAGCCTGGTGCTGGTGTTCTTCTTCTACCGTGATGGGCCACGTCTGGCAGTGTTCGTGCACAGCCTGCTGGAGCGCCTGATCGGCGAGCGTGCCGATCATTACCTGGAACTGGTCGCCGGCACCGTGCAGCGTGTGGTCAATGGCGTGATCGGTACCGCCGCGGCGCAGGCGGTGCTGGCCTACATCGGTTTCGTCATCGCCGGGGTGCCGGGTGCGTTGGTGCTGGGACTGCTGACCTTCGCCTTCAGCTTCATCATGATCCCGCCGCTGATCTGGGGTCCGGCCGTGGCCTGGTTGGTGTGGCAGGGCGAGATCGGCATGGCGATCTTCTTGGGCATCTGGGGCTTCTTCATCATCAGCGGGGTAGACAACATTCTCAAACCCTACCTGATCAGCCGTGGCGGCAATCTGCCGCTGGTGGTGGTGCTGCTCGGGGTTTTCGGTGGCATCCTGGCGTTCGGCTTCATGGGCCTGTTCCTTGGCCCAACCTTGCTGGCAGTGGCCTACAGCCTGCTCAGCGACTGGGTGGCAAACAAGACACCAGTCGCCGAAGCGGTGGTGGACAAACCGCTGCCGGGCGAGGAGCCACGCGGCTGAGCCGCAGGTCAGGTGGGGCGTAGGGCGGGTGCAACCCGCCGTTATCTGGCGGGTTTCAGCGTACTGATCAGCCGCGTTCGCTTTCGTACTTGTCGAGGGTGTCGCGAGCGATCTGCCGACCCAGCATGATCAGCTCCGGAGCTTTGTAAAACTCGAAGAAGCGGCAGGCCCGCTTGGGTACGTTGATCAGGACATCGGGTGGGTAACCGGCGATCTTGTACTGCGCCAAAGAGGTCTGCATCACCTCGAAGCTCTGGTTGACCAGCTCCAGCAGCGACGCCGGCCCGCTGAACTCGGCTACCCGTGAGCCACTGGCGGATTTCGGTGCCGGTTCGTCCTCGTCCACCTTGCGGCTTGGCGCCGCGGCCGGGCTTACATCATCGGCCAGTAACTGCTCTTCGGCGAGCAGCAGGGTTTCATCCTCACTCTTGCGGCGAAAGCTCGGCAGGCGCGAGCCGAGGCTGTTCATCAATTGATCGATGCGGCCTTTGAGGGCAGCGGGACGTTCGATCACCGGCAACTGGTAGTGATTCTGGTTGGTCGCATTGAGGTTGACCGCGATGATCAGGTCGCAGTGGCTGGAAACCACCGGCACGATCGGCAGTGGGTTGAGCAGGCCGCCGTCGACCAGCATGCGCTTGCCCTGGATGACAGGGGTGAACAGGCTGGGAATTGCCGCCGACGCGCGCATCGCCTGATGCAGGCAGCCCTCCTGAAACCAGATTTCCTGCTGATTGGTCAGGTCGGTGGCGACAGCGGTAAAGGGGATGTCGAGATTTTCGATGTCCACGTCACCGACGATTTCCTGAATACGCCCGAATACCCGCTCGCCGCGGATGGCGCCGAGACGAAAGCTGACGTCGAGCAGGCGCAGCACGTCGAGATAATCCAGGCTTTCCGTCCATTCGCGGTATTCGCGCAGCTTGCCTGCGGCGAAGATGCCGCCGACCACCGCACCCATGGAGCAGCCGGCGATGCAGCCGATTTCGTAGCCGCGCGCTTGCAATTCCTCGATCACGCCGATGTGCGCATAGCCGCGCGCACCTCCCGAGCCCAGTACCAGCGCCACTTTCTTGCTCATCGATGATTTCCCTCTGTGAAGGCTCCGACCTTACTCGGGCGGTGGGGCTCAGCCAAGGGCGCGTTTGCTAGAATCTGCCGGCTGACGTCCCGGAAGGTAGATGGGCTCGCTATCCGTCCGTCGGCGTCGGTATGATCGGGCAAGCGAAGCGGCGGGTGCCGGGCACTTTCCCTATGCCGCAGCGTCATAGACTGGGCCAACCCGTAGTCATATCCGTTCGAGGAGTGTGGTCGATGAAACTTTGGATCTGTTTGCCGCTGCTTGCGGTGGCGCTCACCGGCTGCGCCGGCAAGACCGTCTACCGCGATACCTGCGCCAATCAGCTGGATGCCGCCTGGAAAGAACTGAGCATCGCCGAGGCCGAAGGCTTCGCCGGTACCGTGAGTTATTCCAAGGCATTTTCTCTGCTCACCGCTGCCAAGACCCAACAGCAGTTCGAAGCCTACGCAGGCTGCACCAGCAAGGCCGAACGTGCGCGCTTCTACATTCGTGAATCGCGAGCGGGGCGTTGATGCTGCTCGATTTTGCTGCTCTGAGCCCACTCGAGGCATACCGCTGGCTGGCTTCCAGTGTCACGCCACGACCCATCGCCTGGGTCTCGACCCGTTCGGCCGAAGGTGTGGCCAATCTGGCACCGTTCAGTTTCTTTCAAGTCATCAGCGACAATCCGCCGACCCTGCTGGTCAACGTCAACACCCGTGACGATGGCAGCCTCAAGGACACCCTGCGCAATGCCCAGGCCAGCGGTGAACTGGCGATTCAGCTGGTCAGCTTCGCGCAGGCCGAAGCGATGAACGCCAGTGCCGCGATCCTGCCCCGCGAAGTCAGCGAATTCGCCCACTGCGCCATTGCCAGCCAGCCCTGCGAGCGCATCGACGTGCCGCGTGTCGCTGGTGCTGCAGTGACCTTCGAATGCCGGGTGGCGCAGATTCAGCCTTATCCGGCGCAGGAGCCCAACTGCCATCTGATCTTCGCCGAAGTGCTACTGGCGCACATCGATGACGCGGTACTCAACGAGCAGGGGCGTATCGACCCGCTCAAGCTCGACCTGGTCGGCCGTCTGGGTGGCAGCGCTTACTGCCGTACGAGTGACCTTTTCCAGATGCAGCGGCCCTGAATCCGTTCTGAAAACGACGCCCAGATAACTCTCCCGGCCATCTCGGTGTTTGCTGGCTTGTCGCCAGTAGCGCTGCGCTCCTATGTTCCAGAATTGTCAGGCTGTAGTAGGCAGGGGGATGTCATGGGGCGCTCATTGAGCAACCGGCTGGCCAGCATGAGCACGGCCAGCAAGTTGATGCTGGGTTTCGCGCTGGTATTGATGCTGACCGTTCTGGTGGCTGTTACTGGTCTGCTGGCATTACGTGAAGTCAGTGCCGGTGCCGAATTGCAGCAGCGCATGAGTGCGCTCAGCGAACAGGTCCTGCGTATGCGCCAGAGCGAGCAGGCGTTCGCGCTGAGTGGCGACAGCCAGCACGCCGAGCGCCTGGCAGAGCAGGCTGAGAGCATTTTGCAAGCCGGCCTGGCACTGCAAGGTGAGCTCGATAGCGACACAGCGGCGATCCTGGCTCAGGTCGAACCGGCACTGGCCGACTACCGCAGCGCCTTTGCTCGTTACGTCGAGCTGACCGACAACATGCAGCTGTCCTTGCAGGCAGCCGACTGGCTGGTGGTCAGCGCCGCCAACAGCCTGGATCTGCTGCAGGAAGGGCTGGCCGAGGACGGCGTCGACCTGCTCAAGAGCAGCCAGGGCGCGCAGGGTGGCGACTCGGTGGAACAGGCCGGCAAGGTCAGCAAGATCCATCAGTTGTTGCTGCAGGCGCTGGACCAGGCCCGCCAACGCCTGGAGGCCAGCCGGCGCAGCGACAACAGTGAGCAGACACAGATCGCCCAGGCCGGCGAAGCGCAGGCACTGGCTGCCGAATTACGTGATGCGTTGGACGATCCTGGTTACGCCGCGGTATTGGGCGAGGTGGTGGTCAACGTCGACTCCTTCAACGAGCGTCTGAAGGAGTACGCCACCCAGCTGCAACAGCAGAAACAGGTCTATGAGCAACTGGTGGCTCAGGTCGAGCAGTTGCTGCAGCGCGTCGAGTTGGCCCTGGACGCTCAGCGCCAGGCCATGCACGCCGAGCGTCAGGCCAGCAGTGGTCTGATCGTCGGTGCGGCGGCGCTGGCGCTGCTGTTCGGGCTGAGCGCGGCGATCATGATCAGCCTGGCCATCGTGCGTCCGCTCAAGCGGGTGATCGGCTTGGCCGAGTCCATCGCCAAGGGCGATCTCAGCGTACGTATCGAGCAGGATCGTCGCGACGAAATCGGCCAGTTGCTCGCCGCGATGCAGGGCATGGCGGGTAACTTGAGGGAAATGGTCGGCCGCCTGCAAGGCGGTGTGGCGCAGATTTCCAGTTCTGCCCAGACGCTGTCAGCCGCTGCCGAACAGACGCGCCAGGGCGTCAATGGTCAGAAGTTGGAGACCGATCAGGTTGCCACTGCCATCAACCAGATGGCCGCCACCGTGCACGAGGTGGCGCGCAATGCCGAAGCGGCAGCGGCTTCCACCGAGCAGGCCGATCAGCGTGTCGTTAGCGGTAGTCAGGTGGTGCGTCAGACCCTGCAGCGCATCGAACAATTGGCCAGTGCCATGGACGCCACCACCGTGAGCATTCAGCGTCTGAGCCAGGACACTCAGCGCATCGATGCGGTGCTCGACGTGATCAAGAGCGTGGCCGAGCAAACCAATCTGCTGGCACTTAATGCGGCCATCGAGGCAGCGCGCGCCGGTGAACAGGGGCGCGGCTTCGCGGTGGTCGCCGATGAAGTGCGGGCGCTGGCCAAGCGCACCCAACAATCCACTGCCGAGATCGAATCGCTGATCGCGGCTCTGCGCGAGGGCAGCCGCCGCGCCGTGGCGGACATGGAGCAAAGCGCCAGCCTGGTGAGCCTGACGGTTGGCGATGCCAATCAGACCGAGGGCGCCCTGGCGACGATTGCCGAAGCGGTGAGTCTGATTGCCGAGATGAATCAGCAGATCGCCGCAGCGGCTGAACAGCAGACCGCGGTGGCCGAGGAAATCAGTCGTAGCGTCACCTCGATCCGCGATATTGCTGACCAGTCAGCCACCGCCATGGATGAAACCGCCGCGTCGAGTATCCAGTTGGCGGAGCTTGGGCGCGAACTGCAGGGTATGGCTGGGCATTTTCGTCTGACATAGCGTCTGGCCTCACAGATTCGTGAGCAAAAATGTCATAGCGCTTTGCCCTGCACGGGCGCCCCAGTAGCATCGATGCTCTGCATAAGGAGTAAACGATGCGAACCAAACTGGATGCTTGCCTCGACTCGGTCAATCAGGTGGTGCTGGGGAAAGAGGCGCAGGTGCGCCTGGCGCTGACCTGTCTGCTGGCGCGTGGTCATTTGTTGATCGAAGACCTGCCTGGCATGGGTAAGACCACGCTCAGTCACGCATTGGCGAGGGTGCTGGGCTTGAGCTTTCAGCGCATTCAGTTCACCTCCGATCTGCTGCCGGGCGACATCCTCGGCACCTCGGTCTTCGACAAGGACAGTGGGCAGTTCGTCTTCCACCCAGGGCCGATCTTCGCCGAGCTGGTGCTGGCCGACGAGATCAACCGTGCCACGCCGAAGAGTCAGAGTGCGCTGCTTGAAGCCATGGAGGAGGGTCAGGTGACCATCGAGGGCGCGACCCGACCGCTGCCCGAACCGTTTTTCGTCATTGCCACGCAGAATCCGGTCAGCAGTGGCGGCACCTTCGCCTTGCCAGAATCCCAGCTCGACCGCTTTCTCATGCGTCTGTCGCTCGGTTATCCGGCGCAGGCTGCAGAGCGGGCGTTGTTGCTCGGCGATGCCCGGCGCGATCTGCTGCCGCGCCTCGAGCCGATCCTGGATCACGCCGAGCTGGCGCGCCTGCAGGCACAAGTGCCCAAGGTGCGCGCCAGTGATGCCTTGGTCGACTACGTGCTGCGTCTGGTCGAGGCGACGCGTAGTCAGCCGCAGTTCGCCTGGGGGCTGTCGCCGCGCGCCAGCCTGGCTTTGCTCGCCGCTGCCCGGGCCTGGGCGCTGCTGGCCGAGCGTGATTACGTGATTCCCGAGGATGTGCAGGCGGTGCTGCCATCGGTGGTCGGGCATCGCCTGCGTGAACGCGCCGATCCGACCGGCCATGGTGGCGGCAGTCTGGTGCAATGGTTGCTGCGCGAAGTACCGGCACTCTGATGCGGGCAGCACTGAAACCGCTCTGGCGGCGCTGGCTGGCCAGGCGAATTCCGCCGGCGGCGAGCGTGCGCCTGAACCAGCGCCGTATCTTCATTCTGCCCAGCCGGGTCGGTGCTGTTTTTGCCGTGGTGCTGTTGCTGATGTTGTTGGTGGGCATCAATTACCAGAACAGCCTGGCCTATGGCCTGACCTTCCTGCTGATGGCGGTATTCGTCGTCACCATCTTGCATACCTATCGCAACCTGGCCGGGTTGGTGCTCAAGGCCGGCGGCGGCGGGGCGGTGTTCGTTGGCGAACAGGCGCGCTTTCGTGTGCGCCTGGAAAGCCGCGAGCGTGAACACCAGGCCGTTGCACTGGGCTGGCCGCCAGCTGAGCTGGTGGTGCGCGACGTGCCGCGTGAAGGCCTGACAGAGGTCGACCTGAGCCTGCCGGCAATACGGCGAGGCTGGTTGCGCCCCGAGCGGCTGCGGGTGGAAAGCCGTTTTCCCCTGGGTCTGCTGGTGGCCTGGAGCTGGGTCGACCTGGACCAGGCGGTGCTGGTCTATCCGCGGCCATTGCAGGGCGACCTGCCGGTGTCCGCGGGCTTGGGTGACGAGGAGGAGGAAGAGGGCATGCGTGCCCGCGGCCAGGGCGCTGACGATTTTCAGGGTTTGCGCGAGTACCAGCCAGGTGACTCGAAGCGGCGTTTGGACTGGAAAGCCTACTCGCGCGGCCAGGGCCTGTTGGTCAAGGACTTCGCCATGCTCAGCGGCCGTGACCTGTGGCTGGACTTCGACAGCCTGGGAGGCGACAGCGAAATGCGTCTGTCGCTGTTGTGCCATTGGGTGTTGCAGTTTTCCGAGCGCCAGCAGGCATTTGGCCTGCAACTGCCGGGGCAGGTGATTGCGCCGGATTATGGTGAAGGTCACCGCGATGCCTGCCTGCGTGCTCTGGCCCTGTTCGGAGCGCGTGCATGAGCAGCCTGGGTATCCCGAGAGTCGCCCTGACCTGGCTACTGGTCGCCCAGGTGCTGGTGATTGTGCCGCATCTGGTGCACTTGCCGCTGTGGATGATCGCCTTGTGGCTGGGCGCTGCCGGCTGGCGTGTGCAGATTTTTCGCATGCGTGCGCGCTATCCCAATGGCTGGGCCAAGGGTGGCCTGATGCTGCTGGTGCTGGCGGGCATTCTGTTGTCGCGAGGCACGCTGGTCGGATTGGACGCCGCGGTGGTGTTGCTGATCGCCACCTTTATCCTCAAGTTGCTGGAGATGCGCACGCGGCGTGATGCGCTGGTGCTGATCTTCCTCGGCTTCTTCTGCGTGGTAACCGCCTACCTGTTCGAAGACGGCATCCTGGCTGCGCTCTACAGTCTGTTGCCGGTCACGGCGTTGCTGGCTGCATTGGTCGGTCTGCAGCACAGCGGTTTTGCCGAACGCCCTTGGCCAACCCTGCGCCTGGCTGGCGGCCTGATGCTGCAGGCCATACCGCTGATGGTGCTGTTGTTCGTGTTCTTTCCGCGGCTGGGGCCGCTGTGGTCGCTGCCGCTACCCAGCGACAAGGGCGTCACCGGCCTCTCTGACAGCATGGAACCTGCCGATATCGCCGAACTCAGTCGCTCCTCGGCGCTGGCTTTTCGCGCCAGTTTCGCAGGTGAAGCACCACCGCGAGGGCAACTGTATTGGCGTGCCCTGACCCTGGAGCGCTTCGATGGCAGGCGCTGGTCGCAGTCCAGTTACGCCGATGTGCCGATCACACCGAAATGGAGCAAGGCTGGCGAGCCGCTCGACTACAGCATCATCATGCAGCCCAGCGGCAAGCGCTGGCTGTTCGCTCTGGACGTCGGCGAGATGGACCAGGACAGCGGGCGGATGATGAGCGATTTCCGTTGGCAGAGGCTGCGGCCGGTGGATCGACCGCTGCTTTACCAGGTGCGCTCCTGGCCCGATGCCGTGCGTGAGGCACAGGTCGAACCGCCGGGTATGCGTCAGGCGCTGCAATTGCCCCAGCAGGGCGACCCACGCAGTCGCGCCTGGGCGGCAGAACTGAAGGCGCAGTACCCGCAGAGTGATGCGCTGGTAGCGGCAGTGCTGCAACATTTCAACCGTGAGCCCTACGTCTATACGCTGCGTCCGCAGCCTCTGGGCCGTGACAGCATCGATGATTTCCTGTTCAACACCCGGCGCGGTTTCTGCGCGCACTATGCCGGCGCGATGACCTTCGTCCTGCGTGCAGCGGGCATTCCTGCGCGGGTGGTCGCCGGCTACCAGGGCGGCGAGCTCAACCCCAATGGCAACTACATCCAGGTACGCCAGTTCGATGCGCATGCCTGGGTCGAGTACTGGCAACCTGGGAAGGGCTGGCGCAGCGTCGATCCGACCTTTCAGGTCGCCCCCGAGCGTATCGAGCGCGGCCTGGAAGAGGCTCTGGGTGAGGAAGATGGTTTTCTCGACGACCAGCCGTTCTCGCCGCTGCGTTACCGCGAACTGGCCTGGCTCAACCAGTTGCGTATGAGTTGGGAGAATCTCAATTACGGCTGGCAGCGCTGGGTGCTGGGTTATCAGGGTGAGCAGCAGCTGAAACTGTTGCAGAACTGGTTCGGCAGTTTAGATTGGCAGCGCCTGGCGCTCGCTCTGGTAGGCACTGGAGGGCTGCTGCTCGGTCTGTTGGCGCTCTGGCTGCTCAAGCCCTGGCAGCAACGCGCTGATCCGCAGCGCCAGGTTTTTCGAAAGTTCGAGCGCCTGCTGGCGCGCCATGGCGTACGCCGGGAAACGGGTGAGGGGGCGCGCTCCTTCGCCATGCGTGCCGGGCGGCAACTGCCTGGGCAGGCGCAGCAGATCGAAGCGTTCGCTCGTTGTTTCGAGCAGCAGCGCTACGCTGCTGAACCTGTTTCGCGTGCGGCTTTGTTGCAAGCACTGAGAGAGTTGCGCCAGGCATTGCCCTTGCGCTGGTCGCGCTAGCGACTATCGGCCACTTGTGGGGGATGGGGGTCAGGCTGTTAGCCTGGTATGTCGTCGTTAGGGAGGAGCGAACATGAGCAATTTCATCGAGCACTGCCTGGAGCGTGTTCTGGCCTTGCAGGTGCGCCTGTATGCCTGTCAGGCGCGGCTGGCTGACTGTACCGACACGGAAGCGCTGCATGACCTGCGCATCGCCCTGCGGCAATTGCGCAGCCTGTTACGGCCACTGCGCGGTCTGCAGGCTGTCGATGCGCTGGAGCAGGGCGCAGCAGTGCTGGGGCGTCTCAGTGGCCCGCTGCGTGATCGCGAAGTATTGGTCGCCGAGCTGGCGCGAATGGGCCTGGCCCATCTGGCGCCTGCCGATGAGGCGCAGCGCGCTGCCGGATATGCCGCAATCGCGCGCAGCCGCGAACTGGCGGAACTGATGGCGTTGCTCGATGGCTGGCCGGCGAATTGGTACGAAGCTGCCAGGCAGGGCCAACTGAAGAGCGTGAACAAGCGCATTCGGCGTCGCTTGCAGCGCCAGCAGAGGCAGCTGGCCAGCGCCTTGCGCGATCCTGAACATGACCGTCACCGCTTGCGTCTGCTGATCAAGCGCGTGCGTTATGCCGCCGAAACCTATCCGGCACAGAGTCGTTTGAACAAGGCGGCGCAACTCAGGCTCAAGCGTGCGCAGAGTGCGTTGGGTGACTGGCATGACCACCTGCAATGGCTGGCACAGGCTGAGGCACACGAATCGCTGCGTCCTTGTCGACCCCTCTGGCTGCAGGCCCAGCTAGCTGCCGAACGCCGCGCCGATGACGCCTTGTTAGCGCTGTATGGTGACCTGCCCAGTCCTGGGTAAGGTGTCATTTTCGCCGCCAATATGACCGAATAGGCATTCTGATGGGCTATCGTTCAACTGCCGCCATCCCCTAAGATCGTCGCCATCGAAGAGTCCCGAGGTGCGTATGATCTTTTCCGAAATGCTCGACGCGGTGCGCCGTGATCCCGAAGCTGTGGTGATTCCGGCTGAATGGGGGCAGGGGCGCGCCAGTTTCGGCGGCCTGGTGGCGGCATTGGCGTTCGAGGCGATGCGCGCCAAGGTGCCGCAGGGACGACCGGTGCGTTCGCTGGCCATCACCTTCGTCGGGCCCGTGGCGCCGGATGTTCCGGTCAGTTTTCAGGCCGAAGTGCTACGCGAGGGCAAGGCAGTCAGCCAAATGTTCCTGCGTGCGTTGCAGGACGGTCAGGTGGTGACCGTGGTGCAGGGCAGCTTCGGTGCGTCGCGTACTTCGGCGATTGCCGTGGAGGCTCTTGCTGCTCCGCAGATCGCGCCGGTCGAGCAATGTCAGGAGCTGCCCTACGTACGCAATGTCACACCGGAATTCACCCGCTTTCTGGCCATGCGCTGGGGGATCGGCGGCATGCCGTTCAGCAACACGCCGTCGCGGCAGATGGGCGGCTGGGTACGCCTGCGCGGCGAGAACCAGCCACAGGCGCTCAGCGAAGCTCATTTGTTGGCGCTGGTCGATGCCTGGCCGCCTGCGGTATTGCCGCACCTGAAAAGCCCGGCACCGGGTAGCTCGCTGACCTGGACCATCGAGTTCGTCCAGCCCCTGCAAACCCTCAGCAGCGAGGACTGGTGCCTGTACCGTGCGGATATCGAGCATGCCCGCGATGGTTACGGGCACGTGGCGGCGGCGATGTGGAGTTCGGCGGGCGAATTGATCGCCCTGAGCCGGCAGACCGTGACGGTATTTGGCTGAGCTGCCGGGGTGCTTCAGTTAGTGGCCCAGGCTACGCGGTTGCGCCCAGCGCTCTTGGCTTTGTAGAGTGCCGCGTCAGCTCGCCCCAGTGCGCCTTCCAGGGGCTCGGCCGGGTGCCGGCTGGCCAGGCCAATACTCAGCGTGAGCCTTACCTGCTCGCCGTTCGCGCGGGGTAGCGGCATGGCCTCGACACTGGCACGCAGGCGCTCGGCTACTTGTATGGCGTCGATCTGATCGGTCTGCGCCAGTAGCGCGGCGAATTCTTCGCCACCCAGGCGACCGATGATGTCGACCTCGCGCAACTCCTTCTTGAGCAGTTCCCCCAGCGTGGCCAACACCTTGTCGCCGATCTGGTGGCCGTGGGTGTCGTTGATCTGCTTGAAGTGGTCGATGTCGAGCATCAACAGGGTGCAGGGTTGATCAAAGCGTTCTGCAGTCTTGAGCAACTCCTGGGCGCGCTGCATGAAGGCGTGCCGATTGCTCAGGCCGGTAAGGGCATCGGTGGTGGCCAGTACCAGCAGCTCCTGCTCCATGCCTTTGCGCAGGCTGATGTCATAGCTCCAGATCAGTTGCGCCGGGCCGCCGCGATATTCCAGTAGGCGTCCGGAAACCACGCCCCAATAGGGAGGCTCGCCGGCCAGCAGGCCTTCCCAGTCATCGACGCGGTGACGCGCCAGCAGTGCTTCGCGAAAGTGCAGGGCTTCACGGGCATTACAGAACAGGCGGTTGAGCGAAAAGTCGCTGGCCTGGTCAAGGCTCAGTCGCTGCATTAGGCGCTGGTTGACGAAGTACACCTGCTTGCCGCTACTGTCGGCCAGTACCACATCGCTGGGGCTGGCATCGAGAATTTGCTTGAGCAGGGCTTGGCCCTCGGCCAGCTCGGCGGTACGTTCCGTTACGCGCTGCTCCAGATGCTGGTTCAGCTCGGTCAGGTTGCGCGACAGTTCACGAGCCTCGCGGTAGTTGCCGACCAGGCGCAATACCAGCAGGGAGACCCCGATCAGCAATCCCAGCAGCGCCCAGCCCAGGCCGGTGAAATAGTCGTAAAGGTGCTGGCGCTCGGCATCCAACTCGTTGGCCAGGGATATATTGGTAGCGACCATCACCTCGTGCATCGGCTTTTGTAGCCTAGGCAGGCTCTCGGCGGCCTGCTCGGCGACTTGCCTGGTAGCGGCTGCATCGCCCCATTGCGCCTGCTCATCCCATTGGCGGCTGAGGCTGATGACGCGCTGCAGGGTGCTCTCCGCCGCCGGGCGTGATTCGGGGAGGAAGTCGAACAGGTGCTGACCTTCCAGCGGCTGAGTGAGGCTGCGCAATACCTGCACACGCACCACCAGGTCGTCAGGTACTAACTTGCCTTTGAGTAGGTCCTGTGAGGCCAGCAGCAGGCGATCCATTGCCATGTGAATCTGGTAGGCCTGCCAGAGCTCGCTGTGCAAGGTCGGCAAGGCAAGCTGCCTGGCTTTCTTCTGCACCAGCCAGAGTGAGCCGGCGACGGTCAGGGTCATGGCAATTACCAGCACTGCCAGAGCGATGAGTTTGAGTCGAGAGTTTCTGGCTTGGGCCGTGGCCGCTGGTTTATCTGACATGGGATTCACTCGACATGGATCTCGCTGAGCTGCCAGATGGAGCGGTTGTAGAACATCTGCTGGTGCAGTTCGGGGTGATCGTCGAAGGGATAGATCAGATAGAGCGGGCCATAGTCGCGAATGGACATGAAACGGCCATCGAGTTGATAGGCCACCAGTGGATCGTAGCGCTGGATATCCTCGTAGGGGATGAGGACCGAATAGTCATTGAGTGCCGTGGTATGCAGCGGTCGGCCGTTATCGGCATCTGGAATGTGTCTGAGCAACTGCTGGAGGGGGACGCCCAGCCAGCGCTGTGTGGCGCCTTCCGAGGTGCGCAGTTGTATGGATGCCTGTGGCAGTTCCTGTAACTGGGCGATGCTGAATGTCAGGCGCTGGCCGTCGGCCAGGTGCACGGTCAACGCCGGACGATCCAGCGGGTAGGGCGCGGGCTCGGCATTGGCGTGCAACTGGTAAAGAAACGTCAAAAATAAAGTGACAAAAAAATGTCGTAACGGCGACATACTGCTGTCTTTGGCCAAAATTTTGTCGACTCTATCGCATTGTGACCGAAATCCTCAAATCGTCTGACGAGCGGACATTTGGCTACTTTTGTTTACGTCAGGTGCGCCACTGGACGCCGCTGAACAGAAAATCCGGAAAGGTCACGAACTGCTCGAGTGGCGGGCGCTTGCCGCTGAAGGGCTCTGCTTGCTGCAGTTCAAGACCATGGTCGTGCGCCGGCAGGACCCGTGCCGTGTACAGATCGATGGCAGCGAGGCTGAGCGGGACGAAACGCAACTGTCAGAACCCGATCAGCAGGCGTGTCAGCACAGCAGGAGCAGTGGCACGACGATCAGGCACAGAGGCAGGTTGGGGCGGCTTACAAGCGCAATTGGCGGATGGCCTTGTTCAGCTCACCTGCCAGTTGGGCGAGTTGCTGGCTGGTGGCGGCCGATTCGAGGGTCTGGCCGACCGTCTGTTCGGTCACGTCACGGATGCCCACCACCGAGCGGCTCATTTCTTCGGCGACCTGGCTCTGCTGCGTTGCGGCCACGGCAATCTGCGTATTGCTGTCGCGCATCAGCGCCACGGCGGCGGTGATCGCCGCCAGGGATTCGCCGGCTTCTTGCGCCAGTTGCACGCAGTGGTTGGCGTTCTCCGAGCTTTCGCGCATGAACTCCACGGCGTCGCGAGTGCCGCCTTGCAGGTTGCCGATCATCTGGGTGATTTCGTCGGTGGAGTCCTGCACGCGCTTGGCCAGGTTGCGCACTTCATCGGCGACCACGGCGAAGCCACGGCCCATTTCGCCGGCGCGAGCGGCCTCGATGGCGGCGTTGAGGGCGAGCAGGTTGGTCTGCTCGGCAATGCCGTGAATCACGCCGACCACGCGGCTGATGTGCTGGCTGTCCTCGGCCAGGCGCTCGATGCTACCGGCGCTCTGGCGTACGCCTTGCGACAGGGCTGCGATGGATTGCTCGACACGCTCGACCACCTGCTGGCCAGCGCGCGCCAGCTGATCGGCATTGAGAGACTGGTCGCGGGTGGTGCCGGCGTGATCGGCAATGTGCTGGACGGTCGCCGACATCTCGTTGATCGCGGTAGCGGCCTGATCGGTTTCGCTCTGCTGGCTGAGCATGCCCTTGCGCACAGAGCCCATGCGCTCAGCCATGACGCGTGTGCCGCTGTCGAGTTCGCTGGCTACCTGGCCGACGGTGCCGACCACGCGCTGATAACCGGCTTGCATGGCATTGAAAGCGGCGGCCATCTGGCCGACTTCGTCGCGACTGTCCAGGGGGGCGCGCAGGGACAGGTCGCCGCTACGTTCGGCTTGCAGCATCACGTCCTTCAGGGTGTTGAGGTGGCTGAGCAGAAAGCGGATCAACAATTGCGATGCAGTCAGCAGCAACAGCATCAGCACGGCGACGGCAGCAGCGTAGGTCAGCGCGTGTTGAGCGAACAGGTCGAGCAGGCTGGGCGCGCGCGCCATGACCGCGAGGCTGCGTCCATCGCCGAGGGTGACACGCTGCGCACCGATTACCGGTAAATCGCCGAACCAGGCGTCATGCTCCAGTGCCTGCCAGCCGCTGGCGTCAGGAGCGCCTTGAGCGCCTGCTAGGCTGCCTTGCAGTGCCTGGATATCGGCTGCGTTGGGCAACGCGGCCTGCTGCGGCCACTGTTGCAGCAGGCGTGCCTGGGCCGCGGCTGCCTGGCGCGCATCGACGCTACGCGCCTGCTGTTCGGTATTCAGGGCGAACAGCACCAGCATCAGGCTGATGACGAAGGCAACGGCGTTGACCGCCCAGAATTTGTACTTCAGAGAAAGATTGCTGATCCAGGCGCCCATGCTGTTGTTATCCGTCTCGTTGTGTTCGCTGTTGGCTAAGTGCCAGCAGTATGCCGTGGGTAATAGCCAGAGTCTTGACGTCAATCAATACTCTGGTGCCGCGCCATCCAGTATGGCGGGTAGATCGAAGAACGCCCGCGCACAGGCAGTGGTCTGCGCGGCCAAGATTTCCTCGCTTTGCCCGCGGTGCAGCGCCACCTCCCGCAGCACTTCACCGAGAAAGGCGGGTTCGTTGCGCCCGCTCTTGGGTTTTGGCCGCAGAGTGCGCGGTAGCAGGAAGGGCGCATCGGTTTCCAGCATTAGGCGCTCACCGGGAATATCCTTGAGCAGCGGATGCAGGTGCGTGCCGCGGCGTTCGTCGCAGACCCAGCCGGTGATGCCGATATGCAGGTCGAGGTCGAGGTAGGCATAAAGTGCAGAGCGTTCGCCGGTGAAGCAGTGCACCACGGCCGCAGGAAGTCGGTCGCGATAGTCACGCAGGATTTCCAGCAGGCGCTGACTGGCTTCGCGTTCATGCAGAAACACCGGCATCTGCAGCTCGACGGCCATGGCCAGTTGTTCTTCCAGAGCTTTTGCCTGCGCCGGCCGAGGCGAAAACTCACGGTCGAAATCCAGCCCGCATTCACCCACGGCACGCACCTGTGGCTCGGCCAGCAAAGCCTTGAGCGTGCGGCTGCTGGCATCGTTCCATGAGCTGGCGTCATGGGGGTGCACGCCGGCAGTGCTGAACAGGCGCTGGCCGCTGTCATCCAACTGTCGGCAAAGCGCAAGGCTCGCTTCGCTTTCGTTCAGACTGGTGCCGGTCAGTACCATCTGGCACACGCCGGCTGCATAGGCGCGTTCTAGCAGTGCTTCGGCCTGCGCAGCGAGGCTGGGGTGGGTGAGATTGACGGCGATATCGATGAGTTGCATGGTGCCACCTGTTGAGCGCGAAGGGGCAGAATAGCAGACGCCGTCCGTTCATCAGAAAGCCGATTTAAAACAATAAGTTGTTCGCTATTTTTAAGGTTGATGCAAGGTTGTGGGGTGGCGCGGTAGCGCTTGGCTGTGCCAATCTCCGCGCCCCCGTGCCTCGTTGGCAGGGCTACGGTCAGTCGCCGTCTGTCGCGTATCGGCGAGCAGCAGGCCAGCAACCGGATGAGGCTTCGGCGGTCAACCGCCTTTCCTGGAGAGTCGATGTCGCGATTGCTGCTGATCCTCTGCCTGTTGGCCATGCTGCCGCTGCCGGTCAGCGCACGCCTGGCCGGCCCGCCCGAGGTCGGTAGCCAAACCCGCAGCGCCCGTGATCTACCCACGATCCGCAGCAGCGGCGAACTGCGCGTTTTGGTTAATCAGAGTCGCAACAGCTCGGGGTCTGTCAAGGGCCAGAGCATCGGTGTCGAGTACCACCGCTTGCGAGCATTCGAGCAGTACCTCAACCGCAATTCCCGAGACGGCCGCAGCCTCACGCTGAAGATCATCCCCAAAGCCAAGGATCAGTTGCTCGGCGCCCTGCAGCGCGGCGAGGGCGATCTGGTTGCCCCTGGCGAACTGCTCAATGTGCGCACCGGGCACGATGTCAGCGCCAGTACGGCGATTCGCCGAGAAGTGCCGTTGGTGCTGGTATCGAAGCAGGGCAACCGGCATTACCGCAGCCTTGAGCAGTTGGCCGGGCGTAGCCTCTCGTTGCCGGCAGGTAGCGCCGTAGGTGAGGCGCTGCGATTGATCAACCAGCAATTGGCGGATCGCAAGCTGCCGCCTATCGTGGTCGAGTGGGTAGATCCCAGCCTGGCCGTCGAAGACGTGCTGGAAATGGTCCAAGCCGGCATCTTCGAGCGCACTGCAGTGGAGCTGCCGATCGCCGAGCGCTGGGCCAAGGTGATGCCTAAACTGCGTGTCGACAAACATCTGGTTCTGGCGCGCGATGGCGACATGAAATGGTTCGTGCGCCCCGATGCGCCGATGCTGCGTGCCAGTATCGACCGTTTCTTCAGTGGCTATCAGAGCCCGGCCGATCAGGATGCTGCATTCCAGCGAGTCTATCGCCGTCTGTACAAGGTGCATTCACCCCTGGGGCGTAACGAACGCCAGCGCCTGGAGAAGGTACGTTCGGTGTTGCAGCAACACGCCGAGCAGCAGGGTTTCGACTGGCTGATGCTGGCTGCCCTGGCGTTCAAGGAGTCGACCTTGAATCCATCAGCGCGCGGTGCGAGTGGGGCGACCGGGCTGATGCAGATCACTCCGGCGGCGGCACGCAGCGTCGGGGTGAGCAACATCCAGAATATCGATGGCAACGTTCAGGCCAGCAGCAAGTACCTGGCAATGATCCGCCGCAATTTCTTCAACAGCCCGCAGCTCAACGAGCGTGAACGCATGGCCTTCGTGCTGGCGGGTTACAACCTGGGCCCGCAACGGGTGCAGAGCCTGCGTGCCGAGGCGCGCAGACGTGGGCTCAACCCCAATCAGTGGTTCTTCCAGGTCGAGCGTGTGGCCATGGAGCAGATGGGGATGGGCGTAGTGAGCTATGTGAATGCGGTGAATAAGTACTACCTTGCTTATGACCGTGAGCGCTATTTGCTCGAGCCGCAGGGGCGACGTCTGACGGCTAATTGAATATCAAATTAATCGATTCATATAAGCGGTATTTTGCTGTTATATGATCAAATAAATTGGATATTCTATGCGCCATCTACCCCACACAACGAAGGAAGCCTTGCAATGAACAACCTGATCAAAAGCATTACCGCCAGCCAAGCCGGCCTGGGTATCACCATCCTGCGCATCGTCGCTGGCATTACCTTTGCCGCCCACGGCTCGCAGAAACTGTTTGGTTGGTTTGGCGGTTATGGTCTGGCGGGTGTTGCGCAGTGGATGGAGAGCATCGGCCTGGCGCCGGGCTATCTGATGGCGCTGATGGCGGGTAGTGCAGAGTTCTTCGGCGGTGTGGCGCTGATCATCGGTCTGCTGGTGCGTCCTGCTGCAGCGGTGCTGGCGGTGACCATGCTGGTGGCGATCTTCACCGTGCACCTGGCCAACGGCTTCTTCATGAGCAACAACGGCTACGAGTTCGCTCTGGCCCTGCTGGCCATCAGCGTCGCACTGGTATTCGAAGGTGCTGGCAAGCTGTCGATCGATAGCAAGCTCGCTCGCTGATTCGCTCCCGCAACAACGAGAAGGCCCGCATCTGCGGGCCTTCTTGCGTTCAGGGGCGGGCAATCATGCAGCAGGCGCTTGCTCGGCCTTTTTCTCCTGAGCGGCGACCTGTTGCGCCAGTTCGATCATCTGCTCGCGCATCCAGCGGTTGGCCGGGTCCTGATCGGTGCTCTCGTGCCAATACAGGTGGGTTTCCAGCGCGGGGACGTCACCGACCGGCAGCGTCACATGGTGCAGGTTGTGGCGGCGGGCGAAGCGTTCCGGCACGGTCATCACCATGTCGGTCTGTTGCATCACGCTGCTGGCCATCAGGTAGTGCTGCGAGCGCAGGGCAATCTTGCGCTGGATACCCATCTTGCCCAGTGCCAGGTCGACGTAGCCGAGGCCACTGCGCCGGCTGGAGATGTGGATGTGAGTCAGCGACAGGTATTCGTCGAGGCTGATCTTTTCCTTGGCCAGCGGATGGCCGGGGCGCATGGCGCAGACGTAGCGATCATCCAGCAGCTTGACGTGACGAACCTGCGGGTCGGTGTTCAATGGTGCGTCGACGGCAAAATCGAGACGGCCGGCGGCCAGTTCCTTGGTGGTTTCGCGGCGCTTGGCCAGGAAGCTCTCGATGCACACGTTCGGTGCCAGGCGACGCAGACGCTGGAACAGCGGCGGCAGGAGAATCTGCTCCGACAGGTCGGTCATGCTGATGCGGTAGGTCTTGCCGGCCTGTTGCGGGTTGAAGGTGCGGCTTTCCTGCACGGAGACGCGCAGCAGCTGCAGGGCGTTGCGCACCGGGCCGATGATGTTCTGCGCCATGGGTGTCGGCACCATGCCTTGGGCAGTACGCACGAACAGCGGGTCGTTGAAGGTTTCGCGCAGGCGGGCGAGGGCGTTGGAAACCGCTGGCTGGGTGATGCCGACGATCTGTCCGGCACGGGTCAGGTTGGCCTCGGTGTAGATGGCGTCGAAGACGATGAAGAGGTTCAGGTCCACCTTGGTCAGGTTCATGCCGGCAGTGCTCCAGGGGCGTCGATATCAATCGATCATATATCGGTTATGAATGTTCATACACGCTGAAAATAGGTTCGATAAATCTTAAGTGCTGTTCTAGCATCATTTCCACAACCTCTCACCCTTTGTCACAAACAGGTAACCCCATGGATTTCGCCTATTCCCCGAAGGTTCAAGAGCTGCGTGAACGTGTCAGCGCATTCATGGAAGCGCACGTCTATCCGGCCGAAGCGGTATTCGAGCGGCAAGTGGCCGAAGGTGATCGCTGGCAGCCGACCGCGATCATGGAAGAACTGAAGAACAAGGCCAAAGCCGAAGGCCTGTGGAACCTGTTCCTGCCCGAGTCCGCCTACGGCGCGGGCCTGACCAACACCGAGTACGCGCCGCTGGCCGAGATCATGGGCCGCTCGCTGATCGGCCCGGAGCCGTTCAACTGCGCTGCGCCGGATACCGGCAATATGGAAGTGCTGGTGCGTTACGGCAACGAGGCGCAGAAGCAGCAATGGCTGGAGCCGCTGCTGTCCGGCGAGATTCGCTCTGCCTTCGCCATGACCGAGCCGGGCGTGGCCTCCTCGGACGCCACCAACATGCAGGCCAACGCCCGCCGTGAAGGTGATGAGTGGGTGATCAATGGCCGCAAGTGGTGGACCTCCGGTGCCTGCGACCCGCGCTGCAAGGTGATGATCTTCATGGGCCTGACCAACCCGGACGCGCCGCGTCACCAGCAGCACTCGATGATCCTGGTACCGATGGATGCGCCGGGTGTCACTGTACTGCGCCCGCTGCCGGTATTCGGCTACGACGATGCGCCGCATGGCCATGCCGAGGTGCTGTTCGAGAACGTGCGGGTGCCCTATGAGAACGTGCTGCTGGGCGAGGGGCGTGGTTTCGAGATTGCCCAGGGTCGTCTCGGCCCAGGCCGCATCCACCACTGCATGCGTTCGATCGGAATGGCCGAACGGGCCCTGGAGCTGATGTGCAGGCGCGCCGTGAGCCGCACGGCCTTCGGCAAACCCCTGGCGCGCCTGGGTGGCAACATCGACCACATCGCCGATTCGCGCATGGAGATCAACCAGGCGCGCCTGCTGACCCTCAACGCGGCCTACATGATGGATACCGTCGGCAACAAGATCGCGGCCAGCGAGATCGCCCAGATCAAGGTGGTGGCGCCCAACGTGGCGCTGAAGGTGATTGACCGGGCAATTCAGATGCACGGTGGTGCCGGGGTTTCCAACGACTTCCCGTTGGCTTACTGGTACGCCATGCAACGTACCCTGCGCCTTGCCGACGGCCCGGACGAGGTGCATCGCGCCGCCATCGGCAAGTACGAGATCGGCAAGTACGTGCCGCGTGACGTGATGAAAGCCAGTCGCTGATTCAGCGGCTCCGTATAAAGAAGAGGCCCGCTTGTGCGGGCCTCTTCTTTAATGTCTGCGAGCTCAGGGCAATCTGTCGTCCGAGCGTTGCTCCTGATCCAGCCAGTCCAGGCGCACATGCAGTTGCGCGGCGAAGGTACGTGCCGCCAGTTCTTCTTGAAAGGTCAGTGCGCGACGCCCGAATCGTACCTGCCAGAGCAGTTGGCCCTGGCGCTCGATGAGTTCTATGCAGACTTCGGGCATCGCTTCTCCTCAGGTGGCGCTGGCCTTGTCGCGCGTCTTCAGCAGCGACAACAGCACGCCGCCAGCCAGCAGGCCCAAGGTTACGCCAAGTGAGAGCAGGGCTGGAACCTTGATCAGGTCGTGCAGGAAGATCTTGCCGCCGATGTACATCAGCACCAGCGCCAGGGCGTACTTCAGGTAGATGAAGCGGTGCATCAGCGCCGCCAGGGCGAAGTACAGCGCGCGCAAGCCAAGAATGGCGAAGATGTTCGAGGTGTAGACGATGAACGGGTCCTGCGAGATGGCCAGCACCGCCGGCACGCTATCCACCGCGAACACCAGGTCGGCCAGTTCGATCAGCACCAGTGCCAGTAGCAGCGGGGTGGCATAGAGCAGTGGCTTGCCGCTGACCTTGTCCTTCAGGCGCACCAGGAACTTGCCTTCGTGCAGGTCGTCGGTCACACGAATGTGCTTGCGCACGAAGCGGATCACCGGATTCTGCGCCAGGTCTGGATGCGACTCTTCGTCACCGCCACTGCGCAGCATCTTGATGCCACTGAACAGCAGGAAGGCGCCAAAGATGTAGAGAATCCAGTCGAACTGCTGCACCAGGGCCGTGCCCAGGCCGATCATGATCGCGCGCAGGACGATGACCCCGAGAATGCCCCAGAACAGCACGCGATGCTGGTACTTACGCGGGATGTTGAAGTAGCCGAGGATCATCGCCATGACGAAGACGTTGTCCATCGACAGCGATTGTTCCACCAGGAAACCGGTGTAGTACTCCATCGCCTTGGTGCCGCCGAGCTGCCACCAGATCCAGCCGCCGAAGGCGACGCCGACACTGAAGTAGCCCGAATACAGCAGCAGGCTCTCGCGCATCTCGATTTCATGCTGATCGCGATGCAGCACGCCGAGGTCGAGTACCAGCAGGATGATGATCAGTGCCAGAAAGGCCAGCCAGAACCAGCCGGGGGTACCGAAGATGGGGGATGTCAAAAAGGCAAGTAGAGCGTCCATGAGCCCTCCCTTATGTCTGCCTGAGTTGAAAGAAATCCACTCAGTGACTCCGACATCACGGTGAGAAAACTCACCGCCAGAGGGGCCCGGCGTCACGCGGTGCGAAGACTAACGCTGAGTCGACAGGCTGCCAAGCCCCCTGGTGGGGAATATTTTCTGCGGTCAGTAGACCCAGACTTCGACCCGCCGATTGCGAATGCGACCGTTGTCCTGATCATTGGCTGCCACTGGCAGCTCACTGCCCATGCCGGTGATCTCGCGAAACAGCACGCCCTGTCTGGCCAGCTCGCGGCGCACTGCCATGGCGCGCAGTTTCGACAGCAGCTCGGCGCGTTCGGGGTCACTCTTCGGGTCGCCGAAACCGACCAGCACCACCTTGTTCTGCAGCTTGTCGTGTTGCTTGAGATAGTCCAGCACCCGCTGCAGATCGCGCTGGGCCTTGTTGTCCAGGGTGGCGCTGCCTTCCTGGAAACGGAAGTTCACCGACAATCGCTGGGCTTGCTGTGCCAGTTGCCGATAATCGCTGGGCATCTGTGCATCGGCCGTCACCTTCACCGTCTGCACGGTCTGGGCGATGAAACCGCTGCTATCAACGATGGCCTGGCCGCGGGGGCTATGGGTGAATTCGATCAGTGCACGCGCCCAGGGATTGCTCAACTGAGGATCGTTATAGATGAACAGACGACGCGCCAGGGGATAGTCCTCGGTGGCGATCAGCGTGGTACTCGGCGGCATGGGCTGCGAATCGCCAGCCGCGACGGCGACAGCCTTGGCCTGGCGAATGTAGGGCAGGCCGATGAAGCCGATGCCGTTGGGATCGCTGCTCACCGAGTCGGACAGTTGATTGCTGGACTCGAAGCGTTGTGCGGCGGCGGCGAGCGTGCGCCCGCCCGGTGCCAGCACCAGCTCCTTGAAGGTGTCGTAAGTGCCGGAGTTGTCATCGCGCGCATAGGGACGAACCTTGCCAGGCTTGCCACCCAGCGCCGCCCAGTCATCGATCCCCCCGGAGAACAGCTGTGCGATCTGCTCGACACTGAGCGCGGTAATCGGGTTCGATGGGTGAACGATGATCGCCAGGCCGTCGATGGCGATGACCTGCTCGCTCTGCGGGCTATGCATGTCGCCCAGCGACGCCAGGGAGGCGGCTTCGCCATCCTTGATCGGCCGCGACGAGGCGGCCAGATCGGCACTGCCATCCTTGAGTGAGGTAAAGCCGGTGCCTGAGCCGTGCGCCGCCACCTCGACTACGATCAGGCGGCCATCGCTCTGGCGTGCGAGCAGGCGTTGCTCGTTCTCACGGGAGCCATTCTCGCTACGAATGTCATGCAGCCCTTGAGCCTCGAACAGCCCTTTGATCAATTCCGGGCCAAGCTTGGCACCGATGGTGTTGGAGCCCTGGATGCGCAGCACTGGTTGATCGCCTTCGGAGGCGGGCAGGGCAGCGAAGACCGAAAGGGGCAAGGCGTAGCAGATGAAACCGATCAGCAGCAGTGACAGAGTACGACCCCAGAGGTCGCGGTCGGCGGACAGGGCGCGCGGCATGCGGCAGGCACCTTCTAATGGGTGAGAGGAAGTGCCGCGCAGATTAAGTCAGTCAGATTGCAGTGATATGACGGCGTGCGTGATCTGCACGCCTCACGTGTTTCAGCTCAGCTCCAGCCAGATCGGCGCATGATCGGACGGCTTTTCCATGCCGCGCAGATCGTAGTCGATGCCGGCATCCTTGAAGCGCGCCTGCAGCGGCTGGCTGGCGAGGATCACGTCGATACGCAGGCCGCGCTTGGGGTCGTCTTCGAAGCCACGGCTGCGGTAGTCGAACCAGCTGAAACGATCATTCACCTCAGGATTGAGGTGGCGGAAGCTGTCCACCAGGCCCCAGCTCTTGAGGGTCGCCAGCCACTCGCGCTCCTCCGGTAAGAAGCTGCACTTGCCAGTTTTCAGCCAGCGCAGACGGTTGGGCTCGCCGATGCCGATGTCGCAATCTTCCGGGCTGATATTGATGTCGCCCATCACCACCAACGCCTGCTGCGGATCGAAGCGCTCTACCAGCAGTTGCTGCAAGTCGGCATAGAAACGCTGCTTGGCCGGGAACTTCACTGGATGGTCGCGGCTTTCGCCCTGCGGGAAATAACCGTTCATGACGGTCACCGGGTTGCCGTTGTCGTCGGCGAAGGTGCCGTAGATGAAGCGCCGCTGAGCGTCCTCGCCGTCACCAGGGAACCCCTTGTGCAGGCTCAGCGGCGCCTGGCGCGAGAGCAGGGCGACGCCGTAGTGGCCTTTCTGGCCGTGGTAATGCACGTGGTAGCCGAGCTGGCGGATCTCCGCTTCCGGAAACTGCTCATCGGCGACCTTGGTTTCCTGCAGGCCGATCACGTCTGGCTGGTGTTTTTCGATCAAAGCTTGCAGCTGATGAGGGCGCGCGCGTAGGCCATTGATATTGAACGATACGATTTTCATGGGCAGCGGGTCCTGGGCAAAAGGCGATGCTAGCCGATCCTCGACGCTCGCGGCCAGCGCCTGGCGGGTGCCGGGTGGTGATGCTAGGGTCTGTACTAAAAGTCGCTGAGCGAAGGTCAGGCAATATCGATTGCGGCCCCGCAGAAACAGGCGAAAAACGGTCGGAGTCGCGCTCGACTTTACGAGTTGTAAATGAGCATTTTGATCGGGCTCGCGCACGAGCCTGTTTTTAACGCAGCATCACCGAGCGCAGGCACTTTTCGTACAGAGCCTAAGTTGGCTGTGAGGCGCCTGACCCACAACTTATAACAACAGAGGTCCACCATGCCCCATAACGCTCCTGCAGAAGTGCGCATGCTCAATGGTGGTTACGCCCGCGAGGTGCGCTCGCTGCTCTACCATGCCTATCGCCATGAGCCGACCTTTGCCTACCTGTTCGAAGCCGAACGGGCGGGTTTCGACCAGCGCGTGCGCGCGACGATTCGCGAACTGGTGCAGCAGCATTTCGCCGAAGACCTGCCGGCTATCGGCCTGCTGATCGATGATCGGTTGATCGGCGCGGCACTGATCGCACCGCCACAGCGTCGTCTGGACATCACCGAAAGCTGGAGCTGGCGTCTGCGCATGCTGCTGAGCACCGGCTTCGGCTGCACCAAGCGCTACCTCGAATACCACGATGCGGTACTCGCCAGCCTGCCGCCCGGTCCTTACCACGTGCTGCCGCTCCTGGGCATTCACCCGGAGTTTCAGGGGCAGCATCGCGGCGAGCAGCTGCTCGAGGCGCTGCACGACTGGTGCGCGCAGGACAGCGGTTCGCAAGGGGTGGTGCTGGATACTGGTAATGCGCGCTATCTGGAGTTCTACCGGCGCCAGGGTTACGAAGAAATTGGTGAGCTGGCCATCGGCCCGGTGGTCGAGCACGTGTTCTTCCACCCCAACCCGCAACCGGTGGTCAGAGCCAGCGCCTGAACCCCGGCTGTCTGGCTGAAACGCAACGGCTCTGGCGCGGGCTGTACTCCGTGGTAGCATCCCTCGCCATGAGTGTATATGGACATATTCGGCGCAGCCTGGTGCTGCTGCTGATCAGTACGGGTGCCTTCGCAGCGAGCGAGCTTGACGTAAGAGTCACCCCGAGCAATTCGGCTCTCAAGGCCAATATCGAAGGTTATGTCGGCAGCCTCGATGGACTCGATGCGCAGTCGCTGCGGCGCATGCGCCGTATCGCCGAAAACGAGGCCGACAAGGCTGCTCAGGCCCTGGGTTATTACCAGGCGCGCATTCGTAGCCGTATCGAGGAGGGCGAAACCCCACGCCTGGTGCTTGAGGTCGAGCCCGGTGAACGCATTCGCCTGCGCAACGTCGACATCCGTATTGAAGGTCCCGCCAGCGAGCTGTCAGCCTTTCGCGTACCCAGCGCCAGTCGCCTGAAAGCCGGCTCGGTGCTCAACCATGGACGCTACGAGGACGCCAAGCGGCTGATCCAGAATCAGGCCTCGCGCTACGGTTTCTTCGACGGCCGATTCTCCCGTCAGCGCTTGGAAATCGATCCGGCTGCTGGCGTCGCCGATATCGAACTGGTGTTCGTCAGCGGGCCACGCTACAGCCTGGGCGATATCGCCTTCAGTGGTGACTTCCCGTTCGATGAAGAGCTGTTGCTGCGCATGGTGCCGTTCGACCCGGACACGCCGTACGACTCCGAGTTGATCGCCGAGCTGTATCAGGCATTGCAGTCCAGCGGCTATTTCGAGTCGGTGCGGGTCGATGCCATTCCCACCCAGGCCAATCAACTGCGCATTCCCGTGACGGTAGCGCTGCAGGTGCGCGAGCCGCGCACCATGGGACTGGGGCTGGGGTTTTCCACGGATGTCGGGCCGCGTCTGCGCGCCAACTGGACGCGCCACTGGCGCAATCCGCAAGGGCATAGCTACGGGGTGGAAACCGAGTTGTCCGCGCCGCGGCAGAACGTTGGCCTGTGGTATGACATCCCCGGTGATCCCCCACTGACCGACAAATTGCGCCTGGCTGGCGGCTATCAATACGAAGAGTTGGCCAGCAATGACAGCCTGAGCCGGCTGCTCACCCTTGGCCCGGAATGGCACAGCCAGCGCTCTGGCGGTTGGCAGCGCGTGCTGTCGGTGAAGTGGCAGCGCGAAGAGTATCGCCTGGGTGACGACTCCGGGCTGAGTACTCTGTTGATGCCCGGTGTCAGCTATTCGCTGCTGCGCAGCGACAACCGCCTCGATCCGAACCAGGGCTACCGCGTGCAGTTCGACCTGCGCGGCGCCGTCGATGGTGTGCTCTCAGATGCCAACGTGCTGCATGGCAACGTCATGCTCAAGGGCCTGACCACCGTATTCGACAATCACCGTCTGCTCGGCCGTGTGCAGTTCGGTGGCACCGAGACCAATGGTTTCTCCTCGGTGCCGCCGTCGCTGCGTTTCTTCGCCGGCGGTGATCAGAGCGTACGCGGTTACGACTACCAGAGCCTGTCGCCGGAGAACAACCAAGGCGACAAGATCGGCGGCCGCTACCTGTTCGCCGTCAGCGCCGAGTATCAGTACAGTCTCACCGACAAGTGGCGCCTGGCGACCTTCATCGACCAGGGCAATTCCTTCAATTCGCTGGACATCCCCACCTTGAAGACCGGCGTCGGTTTCGGCGTGCGCTGGGTTTCGCCGGTTGGCCCGCTGCGCCTGGACCTCGCCCATGCGCTGGATGATGACGGCGGTGTGCGCCTGCATTTCTCCATGGGGCCTGAGCTATGACCCGGCGCCTGTTGAAATGGCTGGCTGGCGGTCTACTCGGCCTGGTGTTGCTGCTCGCCGCGGCACTGTGGACGCTGTTTGGCACTCAGGGCGGCAGCCGTTGGCTGCTGGCGCAGGTACCCGGCCTGCAGGTCGATAACTTCGTCGGGCGTCTGGGCGGTGCCTGGCAGGCGGATGCGCTGCTCTGGCAACAGGACGAGATGCGCGTGGAGCTGCAGCAACTGGACATGGCCTGGTCGCCGTCCTGTCTGTTGCGCCTAACGCTGTGCGTCGAGCGCCTGCATCTGCAGCAGGCAGCGCTGAACCTGCCACCAAGCGGTGAGCCAAGCAGCGAACCGCTGAGCCTGCCGAGCCTGAATCTGCCGCTGCGCTTGCAGCTTGGCGATATTCAGCTGGGCGAGTTGCGTCTGGATGGCCAGACGCAACTGAGCGATCTCGAACTGATCGCCAGCTGGAACGAGCAGGGCGTCGACCTGCAACGCCTGACGCTGCAACGTGATGACTTGAGCCTGGATGTCAGCGGTCGCTTGACGCCGCAGGGCGACTGGCCGCTGGCCTTGAGTGGGCGCCTGCAGTTGCCGGAGGTGGATGGCAAGCCCTGGCAGATCGCCTTGCAGATCGGCGGTGAGTTGCAGCGCAGCCTTGAGCTCGACGCGGACAGCAGTGGATACCTCGATGCTCGCCTGCAAGGCAAGGTGCAGGCCTTGGCGGAGCATTTGCCTGCCGAGTTGCGCCTGACCAGTCGCGACTTCCAGGCCAGTAGCGCCTTGCCGCCAACCTTGCACCTGCAGGATCTGCAATTGACGGCCAAAGGCGACTTGGCGGCTGGCTATCGCGTCGACGGCAGCGCCAATCTGCCTGCCGAGCAGGCGCCGATGCCGCTGACCTTGAGCGGACGTGTCGATGCTGCCGGCGCAGATATCGACTTGCTGCGCATCCAGGCGCAAGAGCAGCACCTGCAGGTCCAGGGCAAGCTGGCCTGGAGCGAGGCCTTCAGTGCCGATGCGCAGCTGGACTGGCTGGATTTCCCATGGCAGCGCCTGTACCCGATGGACGAGCCGCCACCGGTGGCTCTGCGTAACCTGCAGGCCGAGGTCAGCTATAGCGAAGGTAATTACCTGGGTAACTTCGCGGCGCAATTGCAGGGCCCCGCTGGAGACTTCAGCCTGAGCAGTCCGGTCAGTGGCGATCTTGGCCAGGTCAGCTTGCCGCAATTGCAACTGGTGGCTGGCCAGGGTCGCGCCGAAGGTGTGGTCAAGGTCGGTTTTGCTGACGGCATCGACTGGCAGGCGATGCTGCAGCTCAGCGCCCTCGACCCAGGTTATTGGCTGGCGGAGATGCCCGGTGATCTGGCCGGTCCGCTGAATACCTCGGGCAGCTTCAATGCCGGCTCGCTGCAGGCCAAGGCCGATATCGACCTCAATGGCCGCCTGCGCGGCCAACCTGCGCAATTGCAGGTGCAGGGTGCCGGTGCCGGCGAGCAGTGGCAGCTGGAACGGCTACTGGTGCGCCTGGGCGACAACCGGATCAGCGGCCAGGGCGCGCTGGATCAGCGTTTGCGGGGCCAGCTGGAGTTGGCCTTGCCGCGCCTGGGGCAACTCTGGCCCGGCTTGCAGGGCCAAATACAAGGCCAACTGTCCGTGGCCGGCACTTTGCAGGCGCCACAAGGCCAGCTGGCGTTGAGCGGTGAGCGCCTGGCCTTTGGTGACCCCAGCCTGCGGCGCCTGCAATTGGATGCGACGCTGGATGCACGGCAACAGGCAAAAATCGGTTTGAATCTGCGTGGTATCCGTATCGGTGACACCTATCTGGGGCGCTTGCAGGCCGACGGTCGTGGCGATCAGCGTACGCAGGCGCTGGACATCGATCTGCAAGGCCCGCTGCTACAACTGGCCTTGGCCATCAATGGCAACCTCAGCGAACAGGGCGATTGGCGCGGGCGCATCGCCAGCGGTCGCGTGCAGAGCGGTGGACAGGACTGGCAACTGCAGCAAGCAGCGAGCCTGGAACGCCTGGCCAGCGGGCGGTTGAATCTGGGGGCGCATTGCTGGCAATCCGGGGATGCCAGCCTCTGCGGTGGGCAACAGCGGCTGATGCCACAGCCCAGCCTGGACTGGCGTCTGCAGAATTTTCCCCTGGCCAGCCTGCAACCCTGGCTGCCAGAGGATTTCGCCTGGCAGGGGCGGTTGGACGGTCAGCTGAAGGTCGAGCTGCCCGATAGCGGCCCCAACGGTCAGGTCACGCTCGATGCTGGCGGCGGCAACCTGCGTATTCGTCAGCCGGATGAAGAACAGTGGCTGGATTTTCCCTACGACAGCCTGCGCCTGGACAGCACGCTGCGCCCGCAGCGGGTGGACAGCGAGCTGCGCTTCGTCAGCCGACGTTTGGGGGAGCTGGTGTTGCAGGCGCAGATCGACCCGCGCCCGGCGAACAAACCGGTCAACGGCGAGTTTCGTTTGAATGGTTTCGATCTGGCCGTGCTGCGTCCCTTTGTACCCATGGCGGACAAGCTCGAAGGCACGCTGCAGGGCAACGGCAGCATAAGTGGTCACCTGTTGGCGCCGCAGATCAACGGCCAACTGCGCCTGGACGGCGGCGAGCTGTCCGGCAACCAGCTGCCGGTCAGCCTGGAGGGCTTGCAGCTGCAGGCGTTGATCGCCGGCGAGCAGGTGCAGCTATCGGGCGATTGGCGCAGCGGCGAGCAAGGCCGCGGCAGCTTGCGTGGCCAACTGACCTGGGCCGAGGGGCTCAGTGGCGATCTGGCGCTGCAGGGGCAGCGTCTGCCGGTGAAGGTCGAGCCCTATGCCGAGTTGGAGGTCGAGCCGGATTTGCAACTGCAGTTGCGTGAGCAGCAGATGGCGGTCAGTGGCAAGGTCGGCGTACCGCGGGGTGTGATCAGCGTGCGCGAGCTACCGCCGTCAACGGTGAAGGTTTCCGGTGATGCACGGGTGGTTGGGCGTGAGGTGCCGGAGGCCGAGCAGGGCATAGGCATCGCCATGGATGTCGATGTCGAGGTCGGGCAGGACAAGCTGGCCTTCAGCGGCTTCGGCCTGAGCGCCGACCTGCGCGGGCGCGTACACATCGGCGATAACCTCGATACCCGCGGTGAGCTGGATCTGGTCAACGGCCGCTATCGCGCCTACGGCCAGCGCCTGACCATCCGTCGCGCACGTCTGCTGTTCACCGGGCCGATCGATCAGCCATTCCTCGATGTCGAGGCGATTCGCCGGGTCGATACGGTCGTCGCCGGTATCCGCCTGTCCGGCAGTGCCGAGCAGCCCAGTACCACGGTCTTCGCCGAGCCGGCCATGAGCCAGGAACAGGCGTTGTCCTATCTGGTGCTGGGGCGACCGCTGGGGCAAAGCACGGGTGACAACAACATGCTCGGCCAGGCAGCGCTGGCGCTTGGTCTGGCCGGCAGCAGTTCGATCACCACTGGCCTGGCCAACAGCCTGGGCATACAGGATTTCCAGCTCGACACCGAGGGCAGCGGCGTGACCACCAGCGTGGTGGCCAGCGGCAATATCACCGAGCGCCTTAGCTTGCGTTACGGTGTCGGCGTGTTCGAGCCGGCCAATACCATTGCCCTGCGTTACGAACTCAGTCGCCGTCTGTACCTGGAGGCCGCCAGCGGCCTGGCCAGTTCGCTCGACCTGTTCTATCGGCGGGATTTCTGATGGGGGCGCGATATTTCGCTAAATCCCTACATGGCTGCGGGTGTATCGGCAGCGCTTCTGCGCTAGTCTGGACGCATGGTCGGGCCGTGACCTGCCATTCGATGGAGCATTCGCCACGGCGAACCCCATGTCACACATTTGCCCTTCAACCCCCTGAACGATAAGGAAACTCTCATGGCGCAAGTCACTCTCAAAGGCAACCCGGTGCAGGTCGATGGTCAACTGCCGCAGGCCGGCCAACAGGCTCCGGCTTTCAGCCTGGTCGCTGGCGACCTGAGCGACGTCACCCTGGCCAGCCTGGCCGGCAAGCGCAAGGTGCTGAACATCTTCCCGAGCGTCGACACCCCGACCTGCGCCACCTCCGTGCGCAAGTTCAATGCCGAAGTCAGCCAACTGAACAACACCGTGGTGCTGTGCATCTCCGCTGACCTGCCGTTCGCCCAGGCGCGCTTCTGCGGCGCCGAAGGTCTGGACAGCGTGGTCAACCTGTCGACCCTGCGTGGTGCCGACTTCCTCAAGAACTATGGCGTGGCCATTGCCAGCGGCCCGCTGACCGGCCTGGCCGCGCGCGCCGTGGTGGTTCTGGATGAAAGCGACAAGGTGCTGCACAGCGAGCTGGTTGGCGAGATCGCTGACGAGCCGAACTATGCCGCTGCCCTGGCCGTGCTCAAGTAATCGGCAAGTAAAAACAGACGGCCTGCTTAGCAGGCCGTTTTTATTTGTGTACCAAGGCGAACGTTCGGGGTACCTCGGCAGTCTCTTGCCGGCCCAAGAATTTATCGCGGACACAAACAGTTAGTAACGTAAGGGGAGGGTAAAAAGCGGGTAAATGGGCTTTGCTTGACGCAGGCCAGTGCTTATCGTTCCGACTCCCACCAAAAGTGACCTCGCGCCTGCCATGTCGAATGCCCCCTCGTCCTCCTCTAACACCTCCCGCCAATGGCTGATCGGCCTCACGCTGCTCGCTGTACTGCTTCTGCTGCTGTGGTGGTTCTGGCCGAGCACGCCGCAGGGCCAGCAGATGGGCCGTGGCCGCTTCGGTGACATGGGGCCAGTGCCGGTGCGTGTGGCCGAGGTCACGCAGGGCGAGTTTGCCATCGAGCTCAAGGCGCTCGGCACGGTCACGTCCTACAACACGGTCAACGTGCGCTCGCGGGTCGATGGTGAACTGGTCAAGGTGCTGTTCGATGAGGGTCAGCAGGTCAAGGCCGGCGACCTGCTGGCGGTGATCGATCCACGCCCTTATCAGGTGGCCTTGCAGCAGGCGCAGGGGGCGTTGCAGGAAAACCAGGCGCAATTGAAAAACGCCGAGCTGGACCTGCAGCGCTACAAGGGCCTGTACGCCGAAGACAGCATTGCCAAACAGACCCTGGACACCCAGCAGGCCCTGGTCAATCAGTACCGTGGCAGCCTGCAGAGCAACCAGGCGGATGTCGCCACGGCTAAGCTCAACCTCGACTTCACCCAGATCCGCGCGCCCATCGATGGCCGTCTCGGTCTGCGTCAGCTGGATGTCGGCAACCTGGTCAGCAGCGGCGACACCACGCCGCTGGTGGTGATCACCCAGGCCGACCCGATTGCGGTGATCTTCACCATTCCCGAAGGCGACCTGCCGGCCGTGCTGCAACGTCGCCGCGACGGCAGCGTCCTCACCGTCGAAGCCTGGGACCGTGGCGAGCGCCTGAAGCTGGACGAGGGCGTGCTGGAGAGCCTGGACAACCAGATCGACACCACCACCGGTACGGTCAAGCTCAAGGCGCGTTTCGACAACGCCGAGCAGATGCTTTTCCCTAATCAGTTCGTCAACGTGCGTCTGCGCGTCGATACCCGCGAGGCTGCCACCATCATCCCGTCCGCCGCGGTGCAGTTCGGCACCCAGGGCACATTCGTCTATGTGGTAGACGGTGATAACAAGGTGAGCGTCCGGCCGCTCAGCATCGCCGCCAGTGATGCCGAACGCAGCATGGTTACCGAAGGCGTGCAGCCGGGTGAGCGACTGGTGCTGGAAGGCACCGACCGCCTGCGTGACGGCAGTGAGGTTGAAGTGGTCGACCCGCAGGCTGGGCAAACGCCCAAGGCTGAAGGGCAGGGTGAACCTGGCCAGGCTGCCGCCCGGAACGACGCATGAACATCTCCCGCCCCTTCATCCTGCGGCCGGTTGCCACCACGCTGTTGATGGTGGCGATCTTCCTCAGCGGTCTGATCGCCTATCGTCTGCTGCCAGTCTCGGCGCTGCCGGAGGTGGATTACCCGACCATCCGCGTGCTGACTCTCTATCCCGGCGCCAGCCCGGATGTGATGACCAGTGCCGTGACGGCGCCATTGGAGCGCCAGTTCGGGCAGATGGCCGGGCTCAAGCAGATGTCTTCGACCAGCTCTGGCGGCGCCTCGGTGATCACCCTGCGCTTCAATCTGGACGTCTCCCTGGCGGTGGCCGAGCAGGAAGTGCAGGCGGCGATCAACGCGGCGAGTAACTTGCTGCCTGGTGATCTGCCGGCACCGCCGGTGTACAACAAGGTCAACCCCGCCGATACGCCGGTACTGACGTTGGCGGTCAGCTCAAAGACGCTGCCGCTGCCGCAGGTCAATGACCTGGTCGATACCCGTCTGGCGCAGAAGCTGGCGCAAACCAGCGGCGTTGGCCTGGTGACCCTGGCCGGCGGGCAGCGTCCGGCCGTGCGTATTCGCGTCAACCCGGAGGCGCTGGCGTCCTACGGCCTGAGCCTGGCCGACGTGCGCAACCTGATCACCGCCAGCAACGTCAACCAGCCCAAGGGCAATTTCGATGGACCCACGCGGGTTTCGCAGCTCGATGCCAACGACCAGCTGAAATCCGTCGAGGAATACCGCGAGCTGATCCTCAACTACGAGAACGGCTCGGCGCTGCGCCTGAAGGATGTCGCCGAGATCATCGACGGCGCCGAGAATGAGCGCCTGGCAGCCTGGGCCAACCGTAACCAGGCGGTGCTGGTGAATGTACAGCGCCAGCCCGGCGCCAATGTGATCGATGTGGTCGACCGCATCCAGAGCCTGCTGCCGCACCTGACCGAGGGTCTGCCGGCCAGCGTCGAGGTCAAGGTACTCACCGACCGCACGCAGACCATCCGTGCGGCCGTGCGCGACGTGCAGCACGAGCTGCTGCTGGCCATCGCCCTGGTGGTGATGGTGACCTTTCTGTTCCTGCGCAAGCTGTCGGCGACCCTGATCCCGTCCATCGTCGTGCCGTTGTCGCTGATCGGCACCTTCGGCGTGATGTACCTGGCCGGTTTCACCATCAACAACATGACGCTGATGGCGCTGACCATCGCCACCGGCTTCGTGGTCGACGACGCCATCGTCATGCTGGAGAACATCGCCCGTCATCTGGAGGAGGGCGAGACACCGCTCAACGCCGCGCTCAAAGGCGCCCGGCAGATCGGCTTCACCCTGGTCTCGCTGACTCTGTCGCTGATTGCCGTACTGATTCCGCTGCTGTTCATGGCCGACGTGGTGGGGCGGTTGTTCCGCGAGTTCGCCATCACCCTGGCGGTGGCCATCCTGATTTCCCTGGTGGTGTCGCTGACCTTGACGCCGATGATGTGCGCGCGCCTGCTCAAGGCGGAAAAGCCGGAGAGCGAAGGGCGTTTCTATCAGATGGCCGGCGGCGTCATCGACGCCATGATCGCGCGCTACGGCGTGTGGCTGCAGTGGGTGCTCAAGCATCAGCCGCTGACCCTGCTGGTAGCCGTGGCGACCCTGGGCCTGACGGTGTTGTTGTACCTGGCCGTGCCCAAGGGCTTCTTCCCGGTGCAGGACACCGGGGTGATCCAGGGTATTTCCGAGGCGCCGCAGTCGATTTCCTTCAGCGCCATGAGCGAGCGCCAGCAGCGCCTGGCCGATGTGATCCTGCGCGATCCGGCGGTGGCCAGCTTGTCCTCGTCGATTGGCGTGGACGGTGACAACCCGACGCTCAACAGTGGCCGCCTGCTGATCAACCTGAAGACCCATGCCGAGCGTGATGTCACCGCCAGTGAGGTGATCGAGCATCTGCGCCCGGAGCTGGCGAAGATTCCCGGTATCGAGCTGTTCATGCAGCCGGTGCAAGACCTGACCATCGAGGATCGCATCAGTCGCACCCAGTTCCAGTTCACCCTCGAGTCGCCCGACAGCCCGCTGCTGGAGGCCTGGACGCCGCGCCTGGTCGAGGCGCTGCGCGAGCAACCGGAACTGACCGACGTAGCCAGCGACCTGCAGAACCGTGGTCTGCAGGTGTACCTGGATATCGATCGCGATGCGGCCGCGCGCCTGGGTATCAACGTCGGTAACATCGACGATGCGCTTTACGACGCCTTCGGCCAGCGCCAGATCAGCACCATCTACACCCAGGCCAGCCAGTACCGCGTGGTGCTGGAAAGCCGCGATGGTGGGCGCATCGGCCTGGCCGCGCTGCGCCAGATCCACGTCGCCACCGGCGACGGCCAGCAGGTACCGCTGTCATCCCTGGCACACATCGAGGAGCGCCCGGCCAGCCTGTTGATCAACCACATCGGTCAGTTCCCGGCGGTGACCCTGTCGTTCAACCTGGCGCCGGGCGTATCGCTGGGCGAGGCGGTCGCCGTGATCGAGCGGGTCGAGCAGGAAATCGGCTTGCCCGGTGGCATCAACAGTCAATTCCAGGGCGCTGCCGAAGCGTTCCGGGCATCGCTGTCGTCGACCTTGCTGCTGATCCTGGCGGCCATCGTCACCATGTACATCGTGCTCGGCGTGCTCTACGAGAGCTACATCCACCCGATCACCATTCTCTCCACGTTGCCGTCGGCCGGCGTCGGCGCGCTGCTGGCGTTGCTGCTGACGGGTAATGACCTGGGGTTGATTGCCATCATCGGCATCATCCTGTTGATCGGTATCGTCAAGAAGAACGCGATCATGATGATCGACTTCGCCCTCGACGCCGAACGCCATCAGGGGATGGCGCCCGAGGCAGCGATCTACCAGGCGGCGTTGCTGCGCTTTCGGCCGATCCTGATGACCACCCTGGCGGCGTTGTTCGGTGCCATTCCGCTGATGCTCGCCTCGGGCTCTGGCGCCGAGCTGCGTCAGCCGCTGGGCCTGGTGATGGTCGGCGGGCTGCTGGTCAGCCAGGTGCTGACGCTGTTCACCACGCCGGTGATCTACCTGTACTTCGATCGCCTATCGCGGCGTTTCAGCGGGCGTAGCGCTGCCGGAGTGGTGGTATGACTGGTGCGTGGCTTTTCCTCCCCTCTCCCGCTTGCGGGAGAGGGGCCGGGGGAGAGGGCGGGTGTCGCGCTGTTCTATCGGCCCTCTCCCCAACCCTCTCCACTAGGCGTGCCCCCAATAAATGGGAGAGTGAGCAGGCCATGCCCTCATGAACCTCTCCGCGCCCTTCATCCGCCGTCCTGTGGCCACGCTGCTGCTGAGCCTGGCGATCATGCTGCTCGGCGGCGTCAGCTTCGGCCTGTTGCCGGTGTCGCCGCTGCCGAACATGGACTTCCCCGTGATCACCGTGCAGGCCAATCTGCCTGGGGCCAGTCCACAGATCATGGCCTCTACGGTGGCCACGCCGCTGGAGCGCTCGCTGGGCAGCATCGCCGGCGTCAACCAGATGAACAGCAACAGCAGCCAGGGCAGTACGCGGATCATGGTCGAGTTCGACCTGAACAAGGACATCAACACCGCCGCGCGTGAGGTGCAGGCTGCTATCAACGCCGCCCGCGAGCTGTTACCCAGCGGCATGCGCACCATGCCCAGCTACCGCAAGATCAACCCGTCGCAAGCGCCGATCATGGTCATCTCGCTGACCAGCGATACCTTGAACAAAGGGCAACTGTACGACGTGGCCTCGACCATCCTGGCGCAGAAGCTGTCGCAGGTCACTGGCGTCGGCGAAGTGCAGATTGGCGGCAGTTCGCTGCCTGCCGTGCGGGTGGCGCTGGAGCCGCGTCTGCTCGATCAGTACGGCATTGCCCTGGACGAAGTACGCCAGGCCATCGCCGCCAGCAATGCGTTGAAACCCAAGGGCGCAGTGGAAGACCCGCAGCGCCGCTGGCAGGTGCAGGCCAGCGACCAGTTGGCCAAAGCCGCCGATTACACGCCGATGATCATCCGTTACCAGAATGGTGCTGCCGTGCGCCTGGGCGATGTGGCGACCGTCACCGATGGTGTCGAGGATCGCTACAACAGCGGTTTCTACAACGACAAGGAAGCGGTGCTGCTGGTGATCAACCGGCAGAGCGGGGCGAATATCCTGCAAACCATCAGCGACATCCGCGCCGAGCTACCGGCCTTGCGCGAGGTGATGCCGGCCAGCGTCAAGCTGGAGGTGGCCATGGACCGCTCGCCAGTGATCCGCGCCACCCTGCACGAGGCCGAGCAGACCCTGCTGATTGCCGTGGGCCTGGTGATTCTGGTGGTGCTGGCGTTTCTCGGTCGCTGGCGGGCGGCGCTGATCCCGGCGCTGGCGGTGCCGGTGTCGCTGATCGGCAGCTTTGCCGCCATGTATCTGCTGGACTTCTCGCTGAACAACCTGTCGCTGATGGCGTTGATCATCGCTACCGGGCTGGTGGTGGATGACGCCATTGTGGTGCTGGAGAACATCTCCCGGCACATTCGCAATGGCGAGAATCCGCTGGACGCGGCGCTCAAGGGCACGCGCGAAGTGGGTTTCACCTTGCTGTCGATGAACCTGTCGCTGGTCGCGGTGTTCATCTCCATCCTGTTCATGGGCGGCATCATCGAGCGGCTGTTCCGTGAGTTCTCCCTGACCCTGGCCGTCGCGGTGGTGATTTCCCTGCTGGTGTCGCTGACGCTGACGCCGATGCTCTGCGCGCGCTGGCTCAAGGCCGAGGAGGAGCAATCGCGCAGCCGTCTGCAACAATGGGGTGATCGTGTGCAGGCGCGCGTACTGGCGTTCTACGCGCGCAGCCTGGACTGGGCCTTGCGCCACTCGTTGCTGATGCTGCTGAGTTTTCTCGCCACCATCGCGCTGAACGTTTATCTGTTCGTCAGCGTGCCGAAAACCTTCATGCCGCAGCAGGACACCGGCCAGTTGATCGGTTTCATCCGCGGTGACGACGGCCTGTCGTTCCAGGTCATGCAGCCGAAGATGGAGATCTTCCGCAACGCGGTGCTGGCTGATCCGGCGGTCGAGAGCGTGGCAGGCTTCATCGGCGGCAGCGGGGGCATCAACAACGCCTTCATGATCGTGCGCCTCAAACCCATCGCCCAACGCAGCGATTCGGCGCAGGACGTGATCAACCGCCTGCGCAACACGGTGCCCAAGGTGCCGGGTGGGCGCATGTTCCTCATGCCGGATCAGGACCTGCAGATGGGCGGGCGCCAGGGGCGCAGTTCGGAAAACGAATACATGCTGCTGTCCGACGACCTCGACGCGCTGCGCACCTGGTTGCCGAGGGTACGCGAAGCGCTGCGCGCGCTGCCGGAGCTGACCGGCATCGACGCCCGCGAAACCGAGGGCGCACAGCAGATTCGCCTGGTGGTGGACCGCGAGACGGCGAGCCGTCTGGGCGTGGACATGGACATGATCACGGCAGTGCTGAACAACGCCTTTAGCCAGCGCCAGGTGTCGACCATCTACCAGGCGCTGAACCAGTACAGCGTGGTCATGGAGATCAATCCCAAGTACGCCCAGCATCCCGAGGCGCTGGATCAGATCCAGCTGATTACCGACGACGGTGCGCGCGTGCCGCTGTCGGCCTTCGCCCGCTGGGAGCGCAGCCTGGAGAACGACAGGGTCAGCCACCAGGGCCAGTTCGCAGTGGAGAATATCGGCTTCTCCCTGGCCGAGGGCGTCAGCCTGGACCAGGCAACCCGTGCCATCGATGTTGCCATTGCCCGGCTCAACCTGCCGACCGAAGTGCAGGGCACGCTGGGCGGTACCGGCGCCGCCTTCCAGAAGGCGCAGGACAACCAACCGCTGATGATCCTGCTGGCGCTGGTGGTGGTGTACCTGGTGCTGGGCGTGCTCTACGAGAGCTACGTGCACCCGCTGACTATTCTTTCGACCTTGCCGTCTGCCGGAGTCGGCGCCTTGCTCGCGCTGCAGTTGGTGGGCATGGAATTCAGTCTGATCTCGCTGCTGGGCCTGTTCCTGCTGATCGGCATCGTCAAGAAGAACGCCATCCTGATGGTTGACCTCGCCCTGCAGCTGGAGCGCGGCGAGCGCCTGAGCCCGCAGGAATCCATCCGTCAGGCCTGTCTGCTGCGTTTCCGACCGATCATGATGACCACCCTGGCCGCTATTCTCGGCGCCTTGCCGCTGGTACTGGGCAGCGCCGAGGGTTCGGAAATGCGCCAGCCGCTGGGTATCACCATTGTCGGTGGCCTGGTGCTGAGCCAAATGCTGACGCTCTACACCACTCCGGTGGTCTACCTCTACTTCGACCGCCTGCGCCATCGCGTCAACCGCTGGCGCGGCGTGCGTACCGATGCTTCATTGGAAAATCCGCTATGAACCGAGCTCCCTTCGCCCGAACACTCGTCTCCCTGCTACTGGCTGGCGTACTCGGCGGCTGCGCCCTGGGGCCTGACTATCAGCGCCCCGAACTGGTTGCGCCTGCGCAGTTCAAACAGGCCGAGGGCTGGAAGGCTGCCGCACCGGCCGACGCTCTGGAGCGTGGCAACTGGTGGGCGCTTTACGGCGATGCCGAGCTCAATGCATTAGTCGAGCGTCTGCAATTGTCCAACCAGAACCTGGCAGCCGCCGAGGCCCAGTACCGCCAGGCACGTGCTTTGGTACGCGGTGCGCGGGCCAGCTTCTACCCTACGCTGTCCGGCAGTGCCGGGGTGACAAGGGCCGGGCAGGGCGGCGGTGACAATACCATACGCACCACCGATGGCGTCGCCGTGAGTGGTTCGGGGGCGTCGCGCATCTCCAAGAGCTATGACCTCAGCCTCAATGCCGCCTGGGAGCTGGATCTCTGGGGCAAACTGCGCCGAGGTCTGGAAGTCAGTCGTGCCGATTTCGACGCCAGCGCGGCCGATCTGGCTGCGGCGCGCTTGAGCCTGCAGAGCGAGCTGGTGCAGAACTACCTGCAACTGCGTGTCCTCGACGAACAGAAGCGCCTGCTCGATGCCACCGTCGCGGCTTATGCGCGCTCGCTGCGCCTGACCGAGAACCAGTACCGTGCCGGCATCGTGCCCAAGTCCGACGTGTCCCAGGCCACCACCCAACTCAAGAGCACCCAGGCGCAGGCCATCGATCTTGAGTGGCAACGCGCGCAGCTCGAACATGCCATCGCCGTGCTGGTGGGCGTGAGCCCGGCCGAGTTGGCCATCGCGCCACGCGAAAGCTTGCCGGCACTGCCTGAGGTGCCCGTGGCGCTGCCTTCGCAGTTGCTCGAACGTCGCCCTGATGTCGCAGCGGCCGAGCGCCGGGTGATGGCAGCCAATGCGCAGATCGGCGTGGCGGAAGCGGCCTGGTTCCCGGACCTGACCCTTTCTGCCTCCGGCGGCTACCGCGGCAGCAGCTTCGCCGACTGGATCGAGGTACCTAACCGCTTCTGGTCGCTGGGTCCGCAACTGGCGTTGACCCTGTTCGATGGCGGTGCACGCCGTGCCGAGCTGGAACGCAGCGAAGCCGCCTATGACCAGACCGTTGCGCAATATCGCCAGGCGGTGCTGGACAGCTTCCGTGAGGTCGAGGACTACCTCGTGCAATTGCGCGTGCTGGAGCAGGAGAGTGGCGTGCAGCAAGAGGCACTGGATGCGGCGCGCGAGTCGCTGCGCCTGATCGAGAACCAGTACCGCGCCGGTACCGTCGACTACAACAGCGTGGTCACCGTACAGGCGACGGCGCTGAACAACGAGCGTACCAATCTGACGTTGCTCGGCAGCCGACTGACTGCCAGCGTGCAGTTGATCGCGGCCCTGGGCGGCGGCTGGCAGCTGCAGCAATTGCACGATAGTGAGGTCAGCAAGACAGGGCAGTAGAGTGGTCTTCGTGCACGCACGATTAACCTGACCTGCGGGCTAAGTTTCCGCTAAGATTCGCACTCTAGTATCAAGTGATCGCAACTGGCTATCAGGGATGTAGGGCAGCTATCGCCCTTCGGTCGTGCGTCTTTTTCTGCTCAGAGTCCCACGATGCTGATTGGTAGTTACGATTTCGCCCTGGTCTTTCTCTCACTGTGCGTGGCGATCCTGGCGTCCTATACCGCTCTCGATCTGGCTGGGCGCATTGCCAGCGCCACTGGCGCGGCGCGCGTACTGTGGATAGGCGGCGGTGCCGTGGCCATGGGCATCGGCATCTGGTCGATGCATTTCGTCGGGATGCTCGCCTTCAGCTTGCCGATAGACCTGGGTTACGACCTCGCCATCACCCTGCTTTCGCTGACCATCGCCATGCTTGCTTCGGGCTTTGCGCTGTGGCTGGTCAGCCAGCCTGAATTGCCGGCCTGGCATCTATGCCTGGGCGCCGTAGCCATGGGCGCCGGCATTGGCGCCATGCACTACATCGGCATGGCCGCGATGCGCATGCAGCCGGGCATCGTCTATGACCCACTGCTGTTCGCGCTGTCGCTGCTGATCGCTGTCGCCGCTTCTGGCGCCGCCTTGCTGATTGCCTTCCGCCTGCGTCGCCACACGCGCCATGTGCGTCTGTTGCGCGGCGGGTCGGCAGTGATCATGGGGTTTGCCATCGTCGGCATGCACTACACCGGCATGGCGGCCGCGAATTTCCCCGAAGGCAGTTTCTGTGGCGCGGCCTTCAGTGGCCTGGACAGCGGTTGGCTGGCCAGCCTGGTGATCGTCACCACCCTTGCCGTGCTGGCCATCGCCTTGCTGACTTCGATTCTCGATGCGCGCCTGGAAGCGCGCACCGAGCTGCTCAGCAGCTCGCTGGCCAAGGCCAATGCCGAACTGACACAGCTGGCCCTGCACGATGGCCTGACCAAGCTGCCCAATCGCCTGCTGCTGGAAGACCGCATCAGTCAGAACATCCTCAAGATGCAGCGCAATGGCGGTTATTTTGCCTTGCTGTTCATGGATCTGGACGGTTTCAAGCCGGTCAACGATGCCTTTGGTCATCACGTTGGCGATCAACTGTTGGTGGCGGTGGCGCAGCGTCTGCGGGCCCACCTACGCGCCAATGACAGCCTGGCGCGCATCGGTGGCGATGAGTTCGTGCTGTTGGCCGAGCTGCGCCATCCGGATGATGCCGCCAATGTGGCCAGCCATGTGGTGGGGCTGCTCAACCAGGTTTTCGATATCGACGGTCATGAGCTGCGCGTCTCCACCAGTGTGGGTATCGCGTTGTATCCGGGAGATGGCATTGACCAGCAGGCGCTGCTGATCAACGCCGATGCTGCGATGTATCACGCCAAGAGTCTGGGCAAGAACGGTTACAGCTTCTTCGAGAGTTCGATGAACAATAATGCGCGGCAGCAGCTGCAGTTGCTGCATGACCTGCGCGTTGCCCTGGAGCGCGGCGAGCTGCGCCTGCACTACCAGCCAAAATTCGCCAGCGGTTCTGGTCGCATGCTCGGTGCCGAGGCCTTGCTGCGTTGGCAGCATCCGCAGCAGGGATTGCTGGCACCGGTGCATTTCATCGGGCTGGCGGAGAAGACCGGGCTGATCATCCCCATCGGTGATTGGGTGTTGGATGAAGCCTGTCGGCAGATGCGTCTGTGGTACGAGCAGGGCCATCAGGACTGGCGTGTGGCGGTGAATCTCTCGGCGCTGCAGTTCTGCCATGGCGAGCTGGTGGAAACGGTGCGTGCAACCCTGGCTAGGTATGCGCTGCCGGCCAACTGCCTGACCCTGGAAATCACCGAAAGCACCGCCATGCACGATGTCAGCGCCAGCCAGCAGATACTCGAGCGGCTCGCCGAAATGGGTGTGGACATCGCCATCGACGATTTCGGCACCGGCTACTCCAGCCTGCTTTATCTCAAGCGCTTGCCAGCCAACGAACTGAAGATCGACCGCGGCTTCGTGCGTGATCTGGAACACGATGGCGACGATGTAGCCATCGTCTCCGCCATCGTCGCCCTGGGCCAGGCGCTGGACCTGCGCATCGTTGCTGAAGGAGTGGAGACGCCCGAGCAACAGGCGTTCCTTACCAAATTGGGCTGTGACTCGCTGCAGGGCTATTTGCTCGGGCATCCACTGCCGCCCGAGCATATTCCCAGTTGATCGGCCTCTGGCGGATTTCCGCCGTCAATTGCGCTGCTTGCGATTGACCGTCTGCGCCGCCTTGATCACGTCGCTGCCGATCACCGATTCGAACTGCTGCCATACCGGACGCATGGCGTTGCGCCAGGCTTCGCGTTCTTCACCGCTGAGGGTGATCAGTTGGCTGCGCCCCGAGTCGAGGATGCGCTGGCGGTCGGTCTGGTTAGCGGCTTCGGCCTGTTTGTTCACCGCATAGGTGACTTCATCGATGATGGCTTCCAGCTCCACGCGGATCTGATGCGGGATGCTGTACCAGAAGCGCGAGTTGCTCACCAGCATGTAGTCCAGCACGCCATGGTTGGTTTCGCTGATGAAGGGCTGCACCTCATGCAGTTTCTGGCTGTAGATGTTCGACCAGGGGTTTTCCGCGCCTTGCACCTGGCCACTCTGCAGCGCCTTGAACACTTCCGCGAAGGGCAGTTTCTGCGTATTGGCGCCAACCTGACCAAATTGCGCCTCCAGCACCGCCGAGGGCTGAATGCGGAAGCTCAGGCCATTGGCATCGCCGGGGGTATGCAGCGCGCGCGTCGCGGAGAGCTGCTTCATGCCGTTGTGCCAATAGGCCAGGCCGACAATGTTGTGATCCTCCATTGAGCGCAGCAGTTGGCGGCCCTTGGAGCGCTTCTGGAAACGGTTGACTGCTTCGATGTCATCGAACAGGAAGGGCAGGTCGAACACCTGCAGCTGCTTGGTGTACTGCTCGAACTTGGCCAGCGATGGCGCCAGCAGCTGTACTTCATCGTTGCGCAGCGCTTCCAGCTCGTTGGCGTCCCCGTAGAGGCTGGAGTTCGGGTAGACCTCGACCTTCACCTTGCCAGCCAAGCGCTCTTCGACCAGTTGCTTGAACATCAGGGCGCCCTGGCCCTTGGGCGTGCCATCGGCGACGACGTGGGAAAACTTGATCAGGATAGGTTCATCGGCCAGTGCCGTATTGGCACCGAGGGAGGCTAACGCCAAGGCGCAGACGGCCAGAGCGCGGACTGGATTGAACATACTGCTTCCTTTTCTTCTTGTCGGTTATGGCGCCTTCGGGGCGTCTCTAGTGTTGGTCGCTCCACTGTTCTGCTGCGGGGTGTTGGCAGCGCCCCAGACAGTTCAGAGCTGGTCCTTGTATGGCAAGGGTTATGCCAGTGTGGCGAATTTCCGCCAGCCTGCCTGGGCTGGTAAAAAGCCTGTGACCCAGCGCACAGAGGGTGGCGGATAACCGCCATGTTGCGACGCCTTTGCAGCGGAAATCTGCCGGTAGCGGAGCGCTGCACGCGGCCTGTTATCCTGTGCCGCTCGAATCAAGCCCAGGAGTTTTCTGATGAGTTGGTCCGCCCAGCAGTATTCCCTGTTCGAACGCCAGCGTACCCGCCCTGTGCATGATCTGCTGGCAGCGGTGCCGCGTGATGACATCAAGCTGGCCGTCGATCTGGGCTGTGGCCCCGGTAACTCCACTGCCGTATTGCAGGCTCATGCGCCAGAGGCGCGGGTCATCGGCATCGACAGCAGTGAAGACATGCTGCGTGCAGCGCGTGAGCGACTGCCACAGGTGAGCTTCCTGCTGGCGGATATCCAGTGCTGGCAGGCCGACAGCGCGCCGCAACTGATCCTGGCCAATGCCTCGTTGCAATGGCTGCCCGATCACGCCCAGCTGTACCCACGGTTGCTCGCGCAGTTGGCGCCTGGCGGCTGGTTGGCGATCCAGACACCGGACAACCTGCAGGAGCCGGCGCATCGCCTGGCCCGTGAAGTGGCGGCAGAGGGGCCGTGGGCTGCACAAATCGGCGAGGTGCGTCATGCTGCGCGGCACAGCGCGCAGACCTACTACGACATTCTCGGCTCTCAGGCCAGCGAACTGGATATCTGGCGCACCACTTACTTCCATGTGCTGGACGATGCCGCAGCGGTGGTGGAATGGTTCAAGTCCACGGCGCTGCTGCCGTTTTTGCAGCCGCTGGATGCCGAGCAGCAGGTGGCTTTCCTTGAACGCTATCAGGTGGCGATCAGTGAGGCCTATCCGGCGCAGGCCGATGGCTGTGTGTTGCTGCCGTTTCCGCGGCTGTTTCTGGTGGCGCGGCGGTAGGGCAACACGTTGTCGCGGCTGAAGCCTCTCCCACAGAGCGTCTGAGGACTTGTGGCAGGGCCTTTAGCCGCAACCCTTGAAGAAAAAGCCCCGCATCTGCGGGGCTTTTCGTTTACTGCGCCAGGGCAACCAGGCCGGCGTGCTGCACCAGTTCCAGCAGCGGCTGTGGGTACACACCGATGATGAAGGCGAGCAGGGCGACGACAAGCAGCATGATGCCGCCAGCACGCTGACCCCAGTCGAAGGGGGCGTCGTGGCGATGCATGTTGGGTTCGCGCATGAACAGCGTGACCATCACCCGCAGGTAATAGAACACACCGATGGCACTGCCCAGCACCATGGCACCGAGCAGCCACCACAGCTGCGCCTCGACACCGGCAGCGATCACGTAGAACTTGCCGATGAAGCCTGCGGTCAGCGGAATGCCGGCCAGCGACAGCATCATCACCGTGAGCACGGCGGTCAGGTACGGACGACGCCAGAACAGGCCGCGGTACTCGTACAGCGCATCGGCATCAGGACCGCTGTAGGGCGTGGACATCAGGGTAATCACGCCGAAGGCGCCGAGGCTGGTCAGCACGTAGGTGGCCAGGTACACGCCCACGGCCTCCACAGCCAGGCCCTTGCTGGCGATAAGCGCCACCAGGAGATAACCGAAGTGAGCAATGGAGGAGTAACCCAGCAGGCGCTTGAGGTTGTTCTGCAGCAGCGCCAGCAGGTTACCGACCAGGATCGAGGCAATCGCGATCAGCGTCAGCAGCTCGTTCAACCAACCGCCGCTCATTGCCGGGGAAATTTGGTACAGGCGCAGCAGCACGGCGAACACTGCTACCTTGCTGGCAGTGGCAAGAAACGCAGCCACCGGTGCCGGAGCTCCTTCGTAGACGTCCGGCGTCCACAGGTGGAAGGGTACCAGCGACAGCTTGAAGGCCAGGCCGATGAGCATCATGCCGATGCCTATCTGCACCAGCTGGCTGCTTTCCCGCGCCAGGCTGACGCCGATATCAGCGAAGGCCAGATTGCCCGATTCGGCATACAGCAGCGCCATGCCGAACAGCAGGAAAGCTGAGCCGGCTGCCGACAGCACCATGTATTTGATGCCGGCTTCCAGCGAACGCTTGTTGAAGAAGGCGTAGGCGATCATGCCGTAGGTCGGTACCGACAGCAGCTCAAGGCCGATGAACAGGCCCGCCAGATGTTGGGCACTGACCAGCACCAGGCCGCCAGCAGCGGAGAGCAGCACCAGCAAGTACAACTCCTCGCGGTTGCCCGGATAGCCCTTGCCCGATTCGCCGCCCAGGTAAGCGTGGATCAGCGTGATGCAAGCCAGGCTGGCGGCCAGCACCAGGGCCATGTAGTAGCAGGCGAACGTGTCGATCAGCAGCAGCGGGGTGACCTGCAGCGGAGTCACTTCCAGCGTCGGGATCAACGACAGCAGCGCCAGGTTCAGGCCCACTACCGAGAGCATGAAGGTCAGGGCGTGATTGCGCTTGGCGGCGATGGCCAGCATCACCACCACCACGGTGAGGCTGGTCACCAGCAGCGGCAGCAGGGCGATCAGGTGTTGCAGGGTGAATTCGACAGCGTGATGTTCCATAAGACTATCGGCCCGAAGCGAGTTGATTGAGGGCGCTTTCCATCCACTGCTGCACGCCATGCATGCTGGCAGCGGAGGTATCGAGCACCGGCTGCGGGTAAACGCCGAGCAGGATAAGCATGGCGCCAAGGCCGAGCACCATGGTCAGCTCGCGGGCTTTAAGGCCCGGCAGCGGCGCTTCCTGCTGCACCGGGCCGAAATGGGCGCGATGGATCATTGCCAGGGCATACACCGAGCCGAGCACCAGGCCGGTGGCGGCCAGCACCACGACCCAGGGTGCACTGGGGAAGCTGCCGAGCAGGATGAGGAATTCGCCGACGAAGTTGCCAGTGCCCGGCAGACCGAGCGCGGCAGCCGCGAAGAACAGGCTGATGGCCGGCAACCAGGACATGCGCGTCCAGATTCCGCCCATCTGGCGCAGGTCACGGGTGTGCACGCGCTCGTAGAGCTGGCCGCAGAGGATGAACAGCGCGGCAGCGGACAGGCCGTGGGCGACCATCTGCACCACTGCGCCCTGCAGGGCGATCTGGCTGCCCGAGTAGATAGCGATCAGCACGAAGCCCATGTGCGAGACGCTGGAATAGGCGACCAGGCGCTTGATGTCGGTCTGTGCGAACGACAGCAGGGCGCCGTAGATGATGGCGAACACACCGAGCCACTGGGCGATTGGCGCGAACTCGGCCGACGCATTGGGGAACAGCGGCAGGGCGAAGCGCAGCAGGCCGTAGGCGGCGGTCTTCAGCAGGATACCGGCCAGGTCTACCGAGCCAGCTGTCGGCGCCTGGGCGTGGGCATCCGGCAGCCAGGAGTGCACCGGCACCACCGGGAACTTCACCGCGAAGGCGACGAAGAAACCGAGCATCAGCAGGTATTCGGTGCCGGGCGCCAGTTCGGTCTTCAGCAGATCGGCGTAGTTGAACGTCAGTACGCCGGTCTGGTTGAAGTGCACGAACACCAGGGCCAGGATCGACACCAGCATGATCAGGCCGCTGGCCTGAGTGAAGATGAAGAACTTGGTGGCGGCGGTGATACGGGTACGACCGTCGCTGCCACTATGACCCCAGAGCGCGATGAGGAAGTACATCGGCACCAGCATCATTTCCCAGAAGAAGAAGAACAGGAACAGGTCGACGGCGAGGAACACACCGACCACGCCGCCGAGAATCCACATCAGGTTGAGGTGGAAGAAGCCGACGCGGTTCTGGATCTCGTTCCACGAGCAGAGTACCGATAGCACACCGAGCAGGCCGGTGAGCACCACCATCAGCACGGACAGACCGTCCATCGCCAGGTGGATGGTGATCCCCAGGCGCGGGATCCAGTCGATGACGAACTCGTGCGCCCAGCGCGGCTCGCCGCCAGGTGCCGGGGCCAGGGTGAAATCACCGCTGACCCACAGCCACAGGCCGAGGCCGAACAACAGGCCCATGGTGATCAGGGCGATCCAGCGCGGCAGGACATGGCCGAAGCGCTCACCTTGCCAGCACAGCAGGCCGCCGATGAAGGGAATCAGGATTAGCCAGGGCAGAATCATGACAGGCTGTTTTCCTTAACTCAGAAAGAGGATGGCGGCGAGCACCAGTACGGCACCCCCGGCGATCGAAGCGGCGTACCAGCGCACCTGGCCGTTCTCGCTGCGTACCAGTGCGGCGTTGCCGCCACGCGCGAGCAGCGGAATCAGGCCGATGCCGCGGTCGATGGGGTCGCGGCGCAGCAGGTGGCAAAGCAGCAGGTAAGGGCGCACGAACAGCTTGTCGTAGAGCCAGTCGAAGCCCCAGGCGGCGAACCACAGGGCACTCAGCAGGCGACCCGGCGCGCTCTGCGCCACGGCATTGGCGACGCGGCGCTGACCGAGGAAAAGCAGGGCGGCGATGACGATGCCGCTGACGGCGACCAATCCTGACAGCAGCTCGACGCTGTGCTTGGCCTCGCCACCGGCATGGCCGACGCTCTGCGGCAGCACGCCGGCCAGCGGTGGGGTGATCCAGGCGCCGATGAGGGTCGACAGCACGATCAGCACCAGCAGCGGCAGGTTGTGGGCGATGCCATGACCCGCGTGGGCCTCGGTCTTTTGCTCGCCGTGGAAGGCGATGAAGATCAGGCGGAAGGTGTAGATCGAGGTCAAGAAGGCACCGACCAGGCCAGCGTAGAGCAGCTCGCTATGGCCACTGGCGAAGGCTTCCCAGAGGATCTCGTCCTTGGAGTAGAAGCCGGCGGTCAGCAGTGGCAGGGCAGCCAACGCCGCACCGCCGACGACGAAGCTGGCGTAGGCCAGCGGCAGCTTCTTCCACAGACCGCCCATCTTGAAGATGTTCTGCTCGTGGTGGCAGGCATGGATCACCGCACCGGAAGCGAGGAACAGCAGGGCCTTGAAGAAGGCGTGGGTCATCAGGTGGAAGATCGCCGCGTCCCAGGCGCCGACGCCCAGGGCGAGGAACATGTAGCCGATCTGGCTCATGGTCGAGTAGGCGAGGATACGCTTGATGTCGGTCTGCACCAGGGCGGCAAAGCCGGCCAGCACCAGGGTCACGCCGCCGACGATGCCGACCAGCTCGAGAATTTCCGGGGTCAGCAGGAACAGGCCGTGGGTACGGGCGATCAGGTAGACGCCGGCGGTAACCATGGTCGCCGCGTGAATCAGCGCCGACACCGGGGTCGGGCCGGCCATCGCATCGGCCAGCCAGGTCTGCAGCGGCAGCTGGGCGGATTTACCCACCGCGCCGCCGAGCAGCATCAGGGTGGCGAGCCACAGCCAGGTATCGCCGGCCACGTATTGCTGTGGTGCCACCAGCATCAGCTCCTGAATGTTCAGGGTGCCGAGGTTGATGAACAGCAGGAACATGCCAATCATCAGGAACACATCACCGACGCGGGTGACGATAAACGCCTTAAGCGCTGCGTTACCGTTGGGCACGTGCTTGTAGTAGAAGCCGATCAGCAGGTACGAGCACAGGCCCACACCTTCCCAGCCGAAGAACAGCACCAGCAGGTTGTCGCCGAGCACCAGCAGCAACATGCTGAAGATGAACAGGTTGGTGTAGGCGAAGAAGCGCGAATAGCCTTCTTCACCGCGCATGTACCAGCTGGCGAACAGGTGGATCAGAAAACCCACGCCGGTGACCACGCCGAGCATGGTGGCGGACAGGCCATCCAGGTGCAGGGTGAAGCTCGGTGCCAGGCCTTCGACGCTCATCCACTGCCACAGAGTCAGGCTGTAGGCGCCGCTGGCCGGCGGATTGCCGAGAAAGGCGGCGATTACCCAGGCAGCGCTGGCGGCCGCCAGGCCGATGGAGCCGACACCGATCACAGCACTGGTGTTTTCCGAGAAGCGTCCGCGCGAGAAGGCCAGCAGCAGCCAGCCGAGCAGCGGGAAGAATAGAGTCAGGGCTAGAAGGTTCATCCGCGCATCTCGCTGGCAGCGTCGATATCCAGGGTGTTGAAGCGGCGATATAGCTGCAGCAGGATCGCCAGGCCGATGCTGGCCTCGGCGGCTGCCAGGGTAATCACCAGGATGAACATCACCTGGCCGTCAGCCGCGCCCCAGCGGGCGCCGGCAACGACGAAGGCGAGCGCGGCGGCATTCATCATCACTTCCAGACTCATCAGGATGAACAGGATGTTGCGCCGCACCATCAGGCCGACCAGGCCGATGCAGAACAGCACACCGGCCAGGGCCAGGCCGTGTTCCAGAGGTATGCCGGTCATACGGTTGGCTCCTTGGCGTCATGGCGGCCCAGGTGGTAGGCGGCGACCAGTGCGGCGAGCAGCAGCATGGAGGCCAGCTCCACGGCCAGCAGATAGGGGCCGAACAGGCTGATGCCGACGGCCTTGGCCTCGACCGTGGTGTGGCCGATGTGGGCGTCGCTGACGTGGTTCAGCAGCACATAGAGCAACTGGCTGAGCAGCAAGCCGCTGAGAATCGCTGGGCCAACCCAGATCCCGGGCGTCAGCCACTTGTGCTCCTGCTCGGCGGCAGCCGGGCCGAGGTTGAGCATCATCACCACGAAGACGAACAGCACCATGATGGCGCCGGCATAAACGATGATTTCCAGCGCGCCGGCAAAGGGCGCACCGAGGGCGAAGAACACCATCGACACTGCCAGCAGCGAGACGATGAGGTAGAGCAGGGCATGCACCGGGTTTGTGTTGGTGACCACCCCGACCGTTGCTGCCACCGCCACACCGGCGGCGAAGTAGAACGCGAATTCCATCAGAAGCTCCTCATTGCACCCCGCTCCCGCTTGCGGGAGAGGGGCTGGGGGAGAGGGTAAGAAAGAGTCATGGCAGCAGGCTCTTGACGTTGATCGGCTCGGCCTCGTTCTGCGCGGCGCCCTTGGGCTTGCCGGCGATGGCCATACCGGCAACGCGGTAGAAGTTGTAGTCCGGGTTCTTGCCGGGGCCGCTGATCAGCAGGTCTTCCTTCTCGTACACCAGATCCTGACGCTTGAACTCGCCCATCTCGAAGTCGGGGGTGAGCTGGATCGCGGTGGTCGGGCAGGCTTCCTCGCACAGGCCGCAAAAGATGCAGCGCGAGAAGTTGATGCGGAAGAACTCCGGGTACCAGCGACCGTCGTCGGTCTCGGCCTTCTGCAGCGAGATGCAGCCCACCGGGCAGGCCACGGCGCACAGGTTGCAGGCCACGCAGCGCTCTTCGCCGTCGGGGTCGCGGGTGAGGACGATGCGGCCACGGTAGCGCGGCGGCAGGTAGACCGCCTCTTCCGGGTATTGCAGGGTGTCGCGCTTGCGGAAGCCATGGCTGAAGACCATGGCCAGGCTGCGCAGTTGGGTGCCGGTACCGACCAGCACATCCCATATGTATTTGAACATTCTGTGGTTCTCCTTACTGGGCCGTGGCCAGCACGACGGCGCCGGTCACCAGCAGGTTGATCAGGGTCAGCGGCAGGCAGAACTTCCAGCTGAAGGCCATGACCTGGTCATAGCGCGGGCGTGGGATCGACGCGCGCAGCAGGATGAAGATCATGATGAAGAAGGCCGTTTTCAGCGCGAACCAGAAGAACGGAATCTGCGGCAGGATGCCGAACGGGCCGTGCCAGCCACCGAAGAACAGGGTTACCAGCAAGGCGGACACGGTGACGATGGCCACGTACTCGCCAACGAAGAACATGCCCCATTTCATCCCGGCGTATTCGATGTGGTAACCATCGGCCAGCTCCTGCTCGGCTTCCGGCTGGTCGAACGGGTGACGGTGAGTCACGGCGACGGCAGCGATGAAGAAGGTACAGAAGCCGAAGAACTGCGGAATGATGAACCACAGGTTCTGCGCCTGGTAATCGACGATGTTGCGCATGTTGAACGAGCCGACCTGCGCCACCACGCCCATCAGCGCCAGGGCCAGGAACACCTCGTAGGACACGGTCTGCGCCGAAGCGCGCAAGGCACCGAGCAGGGCGAACTTGTTGTTGCTTGCCCAGCCGGCGAACAGCACGGCATACACCGAAAGACCCGCCATGGCGAAGAAGAACAGGATGCCGATGTTCAGGTCCGCCACGCCCCAGTTCGGGGTGATCGGGATGATGGCGAAGGCCATCAGCATCGCCGAGAAGGCGATCATCGGCGCCAGGATGAAGATGAACTTGTCGGCGAACGGCGGCGTCCAGTCCTCCTTGAAGAACATCTTGATCATGTCGGCGGCGATCTGAAACATGCCGAACGGCCCCACACGGTTGGGGCCGTAACGATCCTGCCACCAGCCGAGCAGACGGCGCTCGATGAAGCTCAGCAGCGCGCCGCAGACCACCACCACCAGCAGGATGACGATGGCCTTGAGTACCGCAATGACGATCTCGATCAGTTCGGGCGTCAACCAGCTCATTGCGCGGCCTCCTGCAGCAGGGTCACGCGGGCACCGGCGACTGCTGCCGGAATGCCCAGCAAGCCAACCGGTAGACCGACCAGGCCGACGGCCAGATCATCACGCACCTGCAGCGGCAGGCGCAGCGCCTGACCGTTGACGCGCAGGGCCAGCAGTGCTCCGTCGTTCACGCCCAGGCGTGCCGCTTCCTCACGAGCCAGGGCCACGTACGGCTCGGGCATGCGTTCCTGGATCGGTTTGGCGCGTGCGGAGTTTTCCTCGCTGCCGAACAGGTGGTGCAGTGGCGCCACCTGCCAGGTGCCGGCTGCCGGGTTGAACGCTGCATTCACGGCGAACCAGGGCAGGACGTTACCGGCGGCTTCGAGCAGGCGCACGCCGGGGTCGCCGGCGCGCAGATGACCACCGACCTCGTCCTGGAACTTGTTCCAGGCCTGCGGCGAGTTCCAGCCCGGCGACCAGGCGAACGGAATCTGCTGGCGGTCTTCCTTGCTGCCTGAATAGCCTTCCATGGAAAAGGCGAAGGCCGAGTCCTGATCCTGCGGCTGGCGCGGCTCGTGCACGCTGATATTGGCGCGCATGGCAGTGCGGCCGCTGTAGCGGTGCGGCTCGCGGGCGAGCTTGAGACCCTTGATACGGAACGAGGCGCTCGGCGCGGCGTCCTTGATGCCGGCCAATAGCGGGTTGCTTGCGGCACAGGCCTCTGTGACCTGATCCAGTTGCGTCCAGTCCACGGCCTTGCCTTGCAGGGTGCTGTGCAGGGCATGCAGCCAGCGCCAGCCTTCGCGGATCAGGATGTCAGCGTCGTAGTAGCTCGGCTCATAGACCTGGAAGAAGCGCTGGGCGCGGCCTTCCAGGCTGACCAGGGTGCCGTCGCCTTCGGCGAAGGAGGCCACCGGCAGCAGCAGGTGGGCGCGTTCGCTGGTGGCGGTGCGCTGGTGATCGGCGACGATCACCGTCTGCGCAGCGCTGAGCGCCGCATCGACCTTGGCCGCATCGGCGCGGCGGTACAGGTCGTTTTCCAGCACGATGACGGCATCGGCCTGGCCGCTGCTCAAGGCTTGCAGCGCAGCATCGACGGACTCGCCACCGAGCAGGGCAAGGCCCAGGCTGTTGGCTTCGGGCACCACCAGGCTCAGCGAGCCGTTCTTCTCACGGTTCTTCAGCGCGCTGGCGATATTGGCGGCGGCCTCGATCAGGGCCTTGTCGCCCAGCGAAGTGCCGGAGACGATCAGCGGGCGGTTGGCGGCGAGCAGGGCAGCGGCGATGCGCTGTACCAGCTCGCTAGCTTCGGCTTCCAGGCCGTCGACAGCCGGGGCACTCGGGTCGATGGCGTGGGCCACGGCGAAACCGATGCGAGCCAGATCGGCCGGCGCGGCGTGCACGCTTTCGGCGGCCACGTCATCCAGGCGGGTTTCCGCGACGCTGGCGATAAACAGCGGATGCAGAGCGTGCTGGGCGACGTTCTGTACGGCCGCCATGTGCCAGTCCTGAATACGCGCACCGGCAGCGATCTCGGTGGCCTTGCCCTTGACGGCCTGGCGCAGGGCCAGGGCCATGCGTGCGGCGGTCTGGGTCAGGTCTTCGCCGAGGACGAAGATGGCGTCGTGCAGCTCGATGTCACGCAGGGTCGGCGTTGGCAGCGGGCCGTTCTGCAGGATGTCGCGGATCAGGCGGATGTTCTCCAGCTCGCCCGCAGCGATACCACTGTAGTAGTTGTCGGCACCGACCAGTTCGCGCAGGGCGAAGTTGGATTCGAGGCTGGCGCGCGGCGAGCCGATGCCGATCACGCGCTTGCCCTTGAGCAGCTCGGCGGCCCTGTCCAGCGCGGCATCGATGCCGATGGCGTGGCCGGCAAGCAGCGGCTGACGCGGGCGATCCGCATTGTTGACGTAGCCATAGCCGAAGCGGCCACGGTCACAGAGGAAGTACTGGTTCACCGATCCGTTGAAGCGGTTCTCGATGCGGCGCAGTTCGCCGTAGCGCTCACCGGGGCTGATGTTGCAGCCGCTGGAGCAGCCGTGGCAGATGCTCGGGGCGAATTGCATGTCCCACTTGCGGTTGTAGCGCTCGGAGTGGGTCTTGTCGGTGAACACGCCGGTCGGGCAGACCTCGACCAGATTGCCGGAAAACTCGCTTTCCAGCGTGCCGTCTTCGACGCGGCCGAAGTACACGTTGTCGTGCGCGCCGTAGACGCCCAGGTCGGTGCCGCCAGCGTAGTCCTTGTAATAGCGCACGCAGCGGTAGCAGGCGATGCAGCGGTTCATCTCGTGGGCGATGAACGGGCCAAGCTCCTGGTTCTGGTGGGTACGCTTGGTGAAGCGGTAGCGACGGGCGTTGTGCCCGGTCATCACCGTCATGTCCTGCAGGTGGCAGTGACCACCTTCCTCGCACACCGGGCAGTCGTGCGGGTGGTTGGTCATCAGCCATTCGACGACGCTGGCGCGGAACGCCTTGGATTCCTCGTCGTCGATGCTGATCCAGGTGTTGTCGGTGGCAGGCGTCATGCAAGACATGACGATACGACCACGGGTGTCGTTCTCGTCATTGTACTGCTTGACCGCGCACTGGCGGCACGCGCCGACGCTGCCAAGCGCCGGGTGCCAGCAGAAGTAGGGGATATCGAGTCCGAGGGACAGGCAGGCCTGCAAGAGGTTGTCTGCACCATCGACTTCGAAATCTTTGCCGTCTACGTGGATAGTGGCCATTTCTTTAAGTCTTCGTTTACCCGCTGGTTAAAGCGGCTGGCTAAGGGAATTCGTCTGTTCAGCTCGCGGTCGCTGGCGTGCGGGGCGTA
>Ga0208645_1000157_pt1 | contig 100798 bp, 109 predicted proteins | sample VirMetDEL_Sep_01_FD_184519 | JGI IMG/M metagenome (GOLD analysis project Ga0208645, IMG submission 184519) | Aqueous microbial communities from the Delaware River and Bay under freshwater to marine salinity gradient to study organic matter... | ecosystem: Environmental > Aquatic > Marine >... | reverse complement strand
CGAGCAAGCTCGCTCCTACAAAAGTTACCGGTCAGTGCCCATGCCTAGCGCGGGCACCTAGACCCCACTGTAGGAGCGAGCTTGCTCGCGAAAACCGTCAACGATAACGCGAAAAACCAGCCCCCCCCGCGGCGCTCCCGGGTTTTTCGCGAGCAAGCTCGCTCCTACAAAAGTTACCGGTCAGTGCCCATGCCTAGCGCGGGCACCTAGACCCCACTGTAGGAGCGAGCTTGCTCGCGAAGACCGTCAACGATAACGCGAAAAACCTGACCCCCCGCGGCGGTCTCGGGTTTTTCGCGAGCAAGCTCGCTCCTACATTCAAATGGCGGTGTGCTAACGATTCCAGGTGGTGGGGCAGTCCTTGCAGCCTTCCATGTTGGCATCCTGGAAGTTCGCATAGTGCTGGCGACTGCCCGTGAGGGTGGCCTGTTCCAGGTTGCTCTCACCGAACTTGGCCTCTTGCAAATTAGCATCGCTCAGATCCGCCCCTCGCAGGTCGGCCTTGCTCAGCCAGGTCATTTCCAGGTCGGCGGCGCGCAGGTTGGCCTTGTGCATTTTTGCCCCGGACAGCCGCGCGAATTGCAGGTAGGCCGCGCTCAGGTTGGCGTTTTCAAACTGCGCTCCCTGGGCGAACAGGCCCCAACCCTGGATCGCCATCAGCGTGGCGCCGGTGAAATCGGCCAGGCGCAGGTTGCTTTGTTGCAGGCTGGCGCGGGTCAGGTTGGCGCCCTGCAACTGGGCTTTTTCCAGGTTGGCCAGGTCGAGGTTGGCGTGGCGCAAGTCCGCATCGCGCAGGTCGGCGCCGGCCAGGTTCATTTTGCTGAGGTCCTGGTTGCTCAGGTTGGCGCCCCTGAGGTTGGCGCCGGGGCATTGGCTGTGTTCGGCGAGGGTGCAGCCGTTGATGACCAGCGGGGTGTCGTCGCCGTCGTCGGCGTGGGCCAGGGGCAGGGCGAGCAGGAGTAACAAGGGCAGATAGTTCATCTTGGAACCTCCAGACGAAGCAACCCCGTAACGTAGCAGCTGTCGAGCGCCAGCTGCTACGACGGGGCTGGGGACGGGTTATTTTTGGGCGGTCTTGTTATCCCAGCTCGGGATCTTGAACACCCAGAACGACCCACCCTGTGCCACCGGCTTGGTCAGCTCGGCCATGTCGCCGCCCCACAACGGCACCGCGCCGCCATAGCCGACGGTGACGCCGATGTACTGCTCGCCATCCTGTTCCCAGGTGATCGGCGGCGAGACGATGCCGCTGCCGGTCTGGAACTTCCACAGCTCCTTGCCGGTTTTCGCGTCGAAGGCCTTGAAGAAACCGTCGCCGGTGCCGGTGAACACCAGGTTGCCCTTGGTCGCCAGTACGCCGGCCCACAGTGGCAGGGCTTCCTTGTGCTCCCACACCACCTTGCCGGTGGTCGGGTTCATCGCCCGCAGGGTGCCGACGTGGTCGTCATACATGCGCTTGATGCGGAAACCCATGCCCAGGTACGCCGAGCCCTTCTTGTAGTTGACCTCTTCGGTCCAGTATTCCTCTTTCCATTGGTTGCCCGGGATGTAGAACAGGCCGGTGTCCTGGCTGTAGGCCATGGGGTTCCAGTTCTTGCCGCCGAGGAACGGTGGCGAGACTTCCACCGGCTTGCCCTTGGTTTCACCGGGCAACGGCTTGGCCGGACGCTGGCCCGGGTTTTCCACCGGACGACCGGTCTTCAGGTCGATATGGCTGGCCCAGGTGATGTTGTCGACGAACGGGAAGGCGTTCTGCAGCTTGCCGTTATTGCGGTCGACCACGTAGAAGAACCCGTTGCGGTCGGCGTGACCGGTGGCCTTGACCACTTTGCCGTCCTTGTCCTTGTAGTCGAACAGCACCAGCTCGTTGTTGCCGGAGAAGTCCCAGGCATCGTTCGGGGTGTGCTGGTAGAACCATTTCACTTCGCCGGTGCTCGGGTCGACACCGACCTGGCCCGAGGTGTAGAGGCTGTCGAAATCGTGCGGGTTGCCGTCCTTGGACGTGCGCGCCCAGGTGTTCCACGGGCCGGGGTTGCCGGCGCCGACGATGATGGTGTTGGTCTCGGCATCGAAACTCGCGCTCTGCCAAGGTGCGCCGCCGCCGTGGCTCCAGGCCTCGACCTTGCCGGTTTCGGTGGTCGGGTCATCCGGCCACGACGGCGCTTTGACGTCGCCGGTCGGGGTGCTGTCCTTGCCGTTCAGGCGGCCCATGTGGCCTTCGACGAACGGGCGCATCCACACTTCTTCGCCGGTGTCCGGGTCGCGCGCATACAGCTGGCCGACCACGCCGAACTCATCGCCGGAGCTGCCATGGATCAGCAGCACCTTGCCGCTGACCTTGTCTTTGATCAGCACCGGGGCGCCGGTCATGGTGTAACCGGCGGCGTGGTCGCCGAACTTCTTGTTCCACACCACTTTGCCGGTGTTCTTGTCGAGGGCGATCAGGCGCGCGTCGAGGGTGCCGAAGTAGATCTTGTCGCCAAAGATAGCCGCGCCGCGGTTGACCACGTCACAGCACGGGCGGATGTTTTCGGGCAGGCGGTGGTTGTAGGTCCACAGGCGTTTGCCGGTCTTCGCGTCGAGGGCGAACACGCGGGAGTAGGAGCCGGTGACGTAGACCACGCCGTCGCTGACGATGGCCTGGGATTCCTGGCCGCGCTGCTTCTCATCGCCGAACGAGTACGACCAGGCCGGGGTGAGCTTGAACACGTTCTTGTCGTTGACCTGGGCCAGCGGGCTCCAGCGCTGGGCGTTGGTGCCCATGCCGTATTGCAGCACGTCCTTGGTGCTCAGGTGGTCGTTGGCGATGTCTTCCCAGGTGACGTTGCGCGTCGCCTTTGCGGTGGACGGCGCGGCAGGGTCGGCGGCGGCGAAGCTGGCCGCACTCAAGGACAGGCTGCCGACCAGCAGGAAAGCCTGCACGGCAAGGCTCAGCGGCGAACGGGCGGGTAGCGATCTTATTATCATGGTTGCAGTTCCCAGTGGAGGTTTTGGCCTGCACAGGGTGGAGCGCCAGGGCGCTGCGCGGATACGGAAAAAGTCCCGCTGTTGCCGGGAAGACTTCCCGAAGCGCCGCTGTTTTAGGCGTGCCCCACAAGCCCTACTACCAAGGGAGGACAAGCCGGCCACCAAAGCAGCATACGGCCTATGCCCCAGGGTTTCTAAGATGGTTGCCATAACCTCTGCAATGAGGTTTTGCGTGCAATCCTGAGGGCAAAAATAATGACAACAAAACGCAATGCCTTGCTCGTCGCCGGGCTGTTGGCCGGTGTGATCGGTGCAGGCTCGGCCTGGGCCCACGGCAACGTGGTCCCGCAAGCAGTGGAAACCAAGGGCCTGACCTCGATCAAGGACGCCGGCGTGCCGGTCGACGAGGACGGCTGGGCGGCAGTGAACCCTTACCGCACGTCGCCTGAACACGACCGGGCCCTGGAAATCGGTTCGTCCGCCTACAATCAGAACTGCGCCGCCTGCCACGGCCTGGAAGCCAAGTCCGGCGGCATCGCCCCCGACTTGCGCATGCTGGATGTGGGCGAGGCCGGTGATGAGTGGTTTGTGCAGCGCGTGCGTCACGGCGCGGTGCGCGACGGCCGGGTATATATGCCGAAAATGGCCGATTACCTGAGCCAGGAAGCCTTGTGGGCGGTACGCACCTACCTGGACAGCGTTCACGTCGAGGAGTAAGCCATGCGCCTGTTCGCTTATGTGCTCGGCCTGGCCCTGCTGTGTTGCCAGACGGCACAGGCGCAGGTGCGCAGCTATGACCAGATGATCGCCGCCGGTGAGTTGAAAGTGGCGGTGTACAAGGACTTTGCCCCCTACAGTTTCGAAGACGGTGCCACCCCGCGCGGGGTCGACGTGGAGCTAGCCGAGGCCCTGGCCAAGGCGCTGGGGGTGCAGCTCAAATTGATCTGGGCGCCGGCCGGGGAAAAACTCGACGACGACCTGCGCGACTACATCTGGCGCGGCAGCCAGTTGCATAACCAGCAACTGGCCGACCTGATGATGCGCGCACCCTACGACCACGACTACGCGCAAAGGCGTAACGATCAGGGCGAACTGGAAAACGGCCATGTGGTGATGTTCGGGCCGTACCAGAACGAACAATGGCAGGTGGCCTACGACCGCCGCCGCCTGGACAAGGTCGCCAGCGTGGCGGTGTTCGAGGAGCACCCGATCGGTGTCGAAGTCGACAGCGTGCCGTCGTTCTACCTGACCTCGGTGTTCAACGGCATGCTCGCCCGCCAGACCCATCACTACCCCGGTGTCCCCCAGGCGTTCGCGGCGATGAAGGCCGGTGAAGTCGACGCGGTGATGGCGATGCGTGGCGAGATCGACTGGCAGGTGCATCAGGCACGCGATCCGCAACTGGCCCTGGCGCAAAACGCTTACCCGAGCATGGGCCGGCAGCGCTGGGAGATCGGCATGGCGGTACACGAAAGCAATCGCCAGTTGGCCTATGCGGTGGAAGAGGCGCTGGAAGGCCTGATCCGCGACGGTTCGCTGCAAACCATCTACAGCCATTACGGTCTGCAGTACGAAGTGCCCGAAATGTACCAATAGGAGCAGGCGATGAACTGGCGACTGAACTGCATGTTGGCCTGCTGGTTACCGTTGGCGGCCCACGCCGCGGCGGTCGAACCGGGCACGGACCCGGTGCCGTCGGTGATGTGGGCGTTCTACCACAAGCAGTTGCTGGCCGATGCGCCGTTCGTGTTCGATGAGCGGGTCAAGCTGCTGGCGCCGCCGTTCGCCGAAGATGCGCGCCAGGTGCCCCTGGAAATCGACGCGCGGGCGTTCAAGGGGCACGTGGTGAAGATCCTCGCCTGGGCCGAACTCAACCCGTTGCCCAAGATTGTCGATTTTCAGCCCAAGGCCGGGGTGTTGCCCTGGCTGTCGATCCGTATCCGCATCGAACAGGCCACGCCCCTGCGTGCGGCGGTGCTCACCGATGACGGGCTGTGGCACGTCGGCTCGACCCTGATCGACGCGGCCGGCGGCGGCTGCACCGCGCCCAGCGTGGTCCGCACCCAGCCGGGTTGGGAAGAGCATATCGGCGAAGTCCTCGGCGGGCGTTACCCGCGCGGCGAATTCAGCCGGGTACGCGTGCAGGTGGCGCACCCGATGGATAACGGCATGGTCAGCGGCATCCCCGAGTTCTATCTCAACCACGCGCAACTGCGTGGCCAGGACGGCCAGGTGCTGGCCGAGCTGGTGCTGTTCCCGGCGGTCAGCGAAAACCCCAACCTGGCCTTTGACATCGACGCACCCGGGCCGACGCGCCTGGTGCTGCGCGACAACAGCGGCAATGAATTCGACGCAGCCATTCCCTGACCAGAAGGAGCGCGGCATGCGCTGGATTCTATTGTTGTGCCTGAGCTTGAGCCTGCCCGCCGTGGCCGACCTCGACTACGCCCTCAAGCCACGACTGATCGCCGACGACACCTGGCTGCTGGAAGGCAGCACCGACAATTTCGCCAAGGACAACGGCGGCAATATCGTCAATACCGCGTTCATCGTCACCGAGGCCGGCGTGGTGGTGATCGACACCGGGCCGTCGCGGCGCTACGGCGAAGCCCTGCGCCGGGCGATCGCCAGCGTCACCGACAAACCGGTGATCCAGGTGCTGCTGACCCACCACCACCCCGACCATGCGCTGGGCAACCAGGCCTTCAAGGACGTGCCCATCGGCGCCCTGGCCGGCACCACGCGCCTGCTGCATGAGCAGGGCGACGGCATGGCGGAGAACCTCTACCGCATGGTCGGCGACTGGATGCGCGGCACCGAAGTGCAATTGCCCACGCAAGTGCTCGAACCCGGTGTGCTCAGCTTTGGCCGCCACGACCTGCGCCTGCTTGCGCTGACCGGCCACACCGACGCCGACCTGGCCATCCTCGACCAGACTACCGGCGTGCTGTTTGCCGGCGACCTGGTGTTCTTCCAACGCGCCCTCACCACCCCCAACAGCCCCGGGCTGGCGGCGTGGCTGGCGGACATCGACACCCTGCAGGCCTTGCCCTGGACCCTGGTCGTGCCCGGCCATGGCCCGGTGGCCAACGATGCACAGCCGTTCGCGCAGATGCGCGACTACCTGACCTGGCTCGACCAACTGCTGCGCGACGGCGCCGCCCACGGCAGCGACATGGCCGAGATGATCCGCAGCCCCATCCCCGAGCGCTTCGCCGCGATCAACCTGAGCCGCTATGAACTGATCCGCAGCGTCAGCCACCTGTACCCGCGTTACGAGCGCGAGCAGATGCAGCGCGTGGATTCGGCGCGCTGACGGACCGGACCCGCTACTAAGGAACTAGCAATCTCGATACTGCGGTCAATTGTGACAACCGCCCCTGCGCCCAAGAATCTGTACCAGACCGGGAAAATTTCCCGGGTATAACAAAAAACCGCAGAGGTAGCCGTCATGACCCAACCCGCACGCCGCCAACCCTTCGCCTTGAGTGTGTTGCTCGGTGCCATTCTGTTATCCGGCCAGGCCATGGCGGCCGTGACCGATCAGGAGATTCTCCAGGACCCGAAAAACCCCGGGCAGATCGTCACCAACGGTCTGGGCGTCCAAGGCCAGCGCTATAGCCCGCTCGATACCCTGAATGTGGACAACGTCAAGGACCTGCGCCCGGTCTGGGCGTTCTCCTTTGGCGGCGAGAAACAGCGCGGCCAGCAGGCGCAGCCGATGATCAAGGACGGGGTGATGTACCTCACCGGGTCCTACTCGCGGGTGTTCGCGGTGGACGCACGCACCGGCAAGAAGCTCTGGCAGTACGATGCGCGTCTGCCCGATGACATCCGTCCGTGCTGTGACGTGATCAACCGCGGCGTGGCGCTGTACGGCGACCTGGTGTTCTTCGGCACCCTCGACGCCAAGCTGGTGGCCCTGAACAAAGACACCGGCAAAGTGGTGTGGAGCAAGAAAGTCGCCGACCACAAGGAAGGCTACTCGATCAGCGCCGCGCCCCTGGTGATCAACGGCAAGCTGATTACCGGCGTGGCCGGCGGCGAATTCGGCGTGGTGGGCAAGATCGAAGCCTACGACCCGAAAAACGGTGACCTGCTGTGGACCCGTCCGACTGTCGAAGGTCACATGGGCTACGTCTACAAGGACGGCAAGGCTGTGGAAAACGGCATTTCCGGCGGCGAGGCGGGCAAGACCTGGCCTGGCGACTTGTGGAAAACCGGCGGCGCGGCACCGTGGCTGGGCGGCTACTACGACCCGGAAACCAACCTGCTGCTGTTCGGCACCGGCAACCCGGCACCGTGGAACTCGCACCTGCGCCCTGGCGACAACCTCTACTCGTCCTCGCGTCTGGCGCTGAACCCGGATGACGGCACCATCAAGTGGCACTTCCAGACCACGCCCCATGACGGCTGGGACTACGACGGCGTGAACGAACTGGTCTCCTTCAACTACACCGAAGGCGGCAAAGAGATCAAAGCGGCGGCCACCGCCGACCGTAACGGCTTCTTCTACGTGCTCGACCGCACCAACGGCAAGTTCATCCGCGGCTTCCCGTTCGTCGACAAGATCACCTGGGCCACCGGCCTGGATAAAGACGGTCGGCCGATCTACAACGAAGCTAGCCGCCCAGGCGCGCCAGGCAGCGAAGCCAAGGGTACCTCGGTGTTCGTCGCCCCGGCGTTCCTCGGCGCGAAGAACTGGATGCCGATGGCCTATAACCGCGACACCGGGTTGTTCTACGTGCCGTCCAACGAATGGGGCATGGACATGTGGAACGAAGGCATCACCTACAAAAAAGGTGCGGCGTTCCTCGGTGCGGGCTTCACCATCAAGCCGTTGAACGAAGACTACATCGGCGTGCTGCGCGCCATCGACCCGAAAACCGGCAAGGAAGTCTGGCGCCACAAGAACTTCGCGCCGCTGTGGGGCGGGGTCCTGACCACCAAGGGCAACCTGGTGTTCACCGGTACGCCGGAAGGCTTCCTGCAGGCCTTCAACGCCAAGACCGGCGAGAAGGTCTGGGAATTCCAGACCGGCTCCGGCGTGCTCGGCTCGCCTGTGACCTGGGAAATGGACGGCGAACAGTACGTCTCGGTGCTCTCCGGCTGGGGCGGCGCGGTGCCGTTGTGGGGCGGTGAAGTGGCCAAACGCATCAAGGACTTCAACCAGGGCGGCATGCTCTGGACCTTCAAATTGCCTAAAGAACTGGTCGCCAAACACTGAATCTACGACCAAATGACAAGAGCCCTCCTGCCAACGGCGCATTCGCCCGGCAGCGGGGGCTCTTTACTATCGGGTCATCGCCTGTTGACCGACAGGCCCGGACCCAGACAGAGGCTTTAACATGATCTACGCACAACCTGGCACCCCTGGCGCCATCGTCAGCTTCAAGTCACGCTACGGCAACTTCATCGGCGGCGAATTCGTCGCGCCGATCAGCGGTGAATACTTCACCAACACCTCGCCGGTGACCGGTGAAGTGATCGCCGAATTCCCGCGTTCCAACGCCGCCGACATCGACAAGGCCCTCGACGCGGCCCACGCCGCCGCCGACGCCTGGGGCAAGACCTCGGCCCAGGATCGCGCCCTGGTGCTGCTGAAAATCGCCGACCGCATCGAACAGAACCTCGAAGTGCTGGCCGTCACCGAAAGCTGGGACAACGGCAAAGCCGTGCGTGAAACCCTCAACGCCGACGTGCCGCTGGCCGCCGACCACTTCCGTTACTTCGCCGGCTGCATCCGCGCCCAGGAAGGCGGCGCCGCCGAGATCAACGAACACACCGCCGCCTACCACTTCCACGAGCCGCTGGGCGTGGTCGGGCAGATCATTCCGTGGAACTTCCCACTGCTGATGGCCGCCTGGAAACTCGCCCCGGCCCTGGCCGCCGGTAACTGCATCGTGCTCAAGCCGGCCGAGCAGACGCCGCTGTCGATCATGGTGTTTGCCGAGCTGATCAACGACCTGCTGCCCGCGGGCGTGCTGAACATCGTCCAGGGCTTTGGCCGTGAAGCCGGCGAAGCGCTGGCCACCAGCAAGCGCATCGCCAAGATCGCCTTTACCGGCTCTACCCCAATCGGCGCGCACATCATGCATTGCGCGGCCGAGAACATCATTCCGTCGACCGTGGAGCTGGGCGGCAAGTCGCCGAACATCTTCTTCGAAGACATCATGAATGCAGAGCCGCAGTTCATCGAGAAAGCCGCCGAAGGCCTGGTGCTGGCGTTCTTCAACCAGGGCGAAGTGTGTACCTGCCCGTCGCGGGCGCTGGTGCAGGAGTCGATCTACGACGACTTCATGAAAGTGGTGATGAAAAAGATCGTCAAGATCAAGCGCGGCAACCCGCTGGACACCGAAACCATGGTCGGCGCCCAGGCGTCCGAGCAGCAATACGACAAGATCCTGTCCTACCTCAAAATCGCCCAGGAAGAGGGCGCCGAACTGCTCACCGGCGGCGCGGCCGAGCGTTTGGAGGGTGACCTGTCCAGCGGTTACTACATCCAGCCGACCCTGCTCAAGGGCCATAACAAAATGCGTGTGTTCCAGGAGGAAATCTTCGGCCCGGTGGTGGGTATTACCACGTTCAAGGACGAAGCCGAAGCCCTGGCCATTGCCAACGACAGCGAGTTCGGCCTGGGTGCCGGCCTGTGGACCCGCGACATCAACCGCGCCTACCGCATGGGCCGGGCGATCAAGGCCGGCCGCGTGTGGACCAACTGCTACCACCTGTACCCGGCGCACGCCGCGTTTGGCGGCTACAAAAAGTCCGGCGTGGGGCGTGAGAACCACAAGATGATGTTGGATCACTACCAACAGACCAAGAACCTGCTGGTGAGCTACGACATCAACCCACTGGGCTTCTTCTAACCCCGACTTGAAATGCAACCAACTGTGGGAGGGGGCTTGCCCCCGATAGCGGTGGCTCAGTCAGGTATGTATTGGCTGACACACTGCCATCGGGGGCAAGCCCCCTCCCACATTTTGATCGGCGTACACCCTTTCCGGCACAGCAAGAGGGCTTTGCCTGTTGGATCACTACCTGCCGACCAACCCCCTGGGCCTCTTCTAACCCCGACTTGAAATACAACCCAATGTGGGAGGGGGCAAGCCCCCGATAGCGGTGGATCAGTCAGGCATGTCTTGGCTGACAAGCCGCCATCGGGGGCAAGCCCCCTCCCACATTTTGATCGGCGTACACCCGTTCCGGCACAGCAAGAGGGCTTTGCCTGTTGGATCACTACCTGCCGACCAATCCCCTGGGCCTCTCCTAACCCCGACTTGAAATGCAATCAACTGTGGGAGGGGGCAAGCCCCCTCCCACATGTTGATCGGCGTACACCCGTTTCGGCACAACAAGAGGGCTTTGCCTGTTGGATCACTACCCGTAGACCAACCCCCTGGACCTCTTCTAACCCCGACTTGAAATGCAACCAACTGTGGGAGGGGGCTTGCCCCCGATAGCGGTGGATCAGTCATGCATGTATTGGCTGACCCACTGCCATCGGGAGCAATCCCCCTCCCACATTTTTGATCGGTGTACATCTGCTACCAAGGCATGCTTCAGGCTCGTTCGAAAGTAGCATTCGCACCCCCATCCCCCCATGCATTAATGCCATTACCGGAATCTTCCGGCACAACAAGAGGATCGCCCCATGTGGACTAAACCCGCGTTTACCGACCTGCGTATCGGCTTTGAAGTGACCATGTACTTCGCCAGCCGCTGATTCACCCCCGGCCAGCCTCGCGCTGGCCGGGGTCGTTTGGGGAATGACTCTTTGGTCTGATTGCATTCGCGCGCGGATGGGTTAGTGTGGAGCGCATCTCTCAAAAATAATAAAAACAGGCTTTCCAATGAGCCCAAATCTCAGCCTTCTGCGTAAGTTCGTTTCGCCTGAAATCATCTTTGGTGCCGGCTGCCGGCACAACGTCGGTAATTACGCCAAGACCTTCGGTGCGCGCAAAGTGCTGGTGGTCAGCGACCCCGGTGTGATCGCCGCCGGCTGGGTCGCCGACGTGGAAGCCAGCCTGCAGGCCATCGGCATCGATTACTGCCTGTACAGCGGCGTCTCACCCAACCCCCGCGTCGAAGAAGTCATGCTCGGTGCCGAGGTGTACCGCGACAACCATTGCGACGTGATCGTGGCCATCGGCGGCGGCAGCCCGATGGACTGCGGCAAGGCCATCGGCATCGTGGTCGCCCATGGGCGCAACATCCTCGAATTCGAAGGCGTGGACACCATTCGCGTGCCCAGCCCCCCGCTGATCCTGATCCCCACCACCGCCGGCACTTCGGCGGATGTCTCGCAGTTCGTGATCATTTCCAACCAGCAGGAGCGCATGAAGTTCTCCATCGTCAGCAAGGCGGTGGTGCCGGACGTGTCGCTGATCGACCCGGAAACCACGGCGAGCATGGACCCGTTCCTGTCCGCCTGCACCGGCATCGATGCGCTGGTGCATGCGATCGAGGCGTTCGTCTCCACCGGCCACGGCCCGCTGACCGACCCCCACGCGCTGGAAGCCATGCGCCTGATCAACGGTAACCTGGTGCAGATGATCGCCAACCCGGCGGACATCGCCCTGCGCGAGAAGATCATGCTCGGCAGCATGCAGGCGGGGCTGGCGTTCTCCAATGCGATCCTCGGCGCGGTGCATGCCATGTCCCACAGCCTCGGCGGCTTCCTCGACCTGCCTCACGGCCTGTGCAACGCGGTGCTGGTGGAGCATGTGGTGGCGTTCAACTACAACTCGGCGCCGGAGCGCTTCAAGGTGATTGCCGAGACGTTCGGCATCGACTGCCGCGGCCTGACTCATCCGCAGATCCGCGGGCGGCTGGTCGAGCATCTGATCGCGCTGAAGCGTGCCATCGGCTTCCACGAAACCCTCGGCCTGCACGGCGTGCGGGTGGCGGACATTCCGTTCCTGTCCCAGCACGCCATGCACGACCCGTGCATCCTCACCAACCCCCGCGAATCGAGCCAGCGTGACGTCGAGGTCGTCTATGGCGAAGCTCTCTGACGACCAGCAGCGCGCCCTGGCCGGGCTGCTGGGGCTGGGCGACCAGTCGGCGCGCAAGAGCCACTACCCGGAACTCACGGCCCGCCTCGATGAGCTGGAGGCCGAGCGCAACCGCTACATCCGCCTCAACGATGAGCTGGAGCAGCGGGTGGCGGCGCGCACTGATGAACTGCTCGAAGCCAACCGCAACCTGCAACAGCAGGTCGCCCAGCGCGAACAGGTCGAACAGGAGCTGCGCGACGCCCGCGACGCCGCCGAGGCCGCCAACCGCAGCAAGGACAAGTACCTCGCCGCCGCCAGCCATGACCTGTTGCAGCCGCTCAACGCCGCGCGGCTGCTGATCGCCACCCTGCGCGAACGGTCGTTGCCGAGTGTCGAACAGGTGCTGGTGGAGCGCACGCACCAGGCCCTGGAAGGTGCCGAGGATTTACTCACCGACTTGCTCGATATCTCGCGGCTCGACCAGGCAGCGGTCAAGCCGGACGTGGCGCTGTATCGCCTGGATGAGTTGTTTGCGCCGCTGGTCTCCGAATTCCAGTCCGTCGCCCTGGCCGCCGGACTGAATCTGCGCGCACACACCGGCCATTACGCGATCCGGACCGACCTGCGCCTGGTGACGCGGATTTTGCGCAATTTCCTCAGCAACGCCTGCCGCTACACCGACGACGGCTGCATCCTGCTCGGCGCCCGTCGTCGCGGCGATCACCTGCGCCTGGAAGTGTGGGACACCGGGCGCGGCATCCCGGCCGACCGGCTCGACGCGATCTTCCTCGAATTCAACCAACTGGACGTCGGCCGCGCCTCGGACCGCAAGGGCGTGGGCCTGGGGCTGGCGATTGTCGAGCGGATCGCTGAGATCCTCGGTTACCCGGTGGCGGTGCGCTCGTGGCCGGGACGCGGGTCGATGTTCAGCCTCGAAGTGCCGATCAGCGAAGAAATGCCGTTGGCCATCAGCCAACTGCCCACGCAACCGACCACCGGCAACCCGCTGCCGGGGCGGCGCTTGCTGGTGCTGGACAACGAAGTCAGCATCCTCGAAAGCATGAGCGCGCTGCTCGGGCAGTGGGGCTGCGAGGTGGTCACGGCCACCGACCAGGCCGGCGCGTTGCTGGCATTGCAGGGCAGGGCGCCGGAATTGATCCTGGCGGACTATCACCTGGACCACGGCGTGGTGGGCTGTGAGGTGGTCAAGTACCTGCGCGAGCATTTTGCCCAGACGATTCCCGCGGTGATCATCAGCGCCGACCGCACCGACCAGTGCCGGCGCATCCTGCGGCGGCTGGACGCACCGTTGTTGAACAAACCGGTCAAGCCCGGGAAGTTGCGGGCGGTGTTGAGTCAGTTATTGGCCTAGAGGTTTGATACCTGTCAACACCGCGTGCGGCATTTTGCGCCATGCTCCCAGCCTGATTTGACGCCGACGGAGACTCCCCCATGAGCGCCCCCGCAACAACCGCTGCATCATTCAAGTTGCCCTTGGGCCTGGTCGTCGCTGTACTGGTGATGGTCGGGGTGCTGCTGTTACCGCTGCCCGCGGATTTGCCGGTGGCCGGGCATCGCATGCTGGCGATCCTCGCGTTTGCGGTGGTGGTGTGGATCAGCGAGGCGGTGTCCTATGAGGCCAGCGCGATCATGATCACCTCGCTCATGGCGTTCTTGCTCGGCACCGCGCCGTCGCTGCAAGACCCCGCGCACCTGATCGGCTCCAGCCCGGCCATCGGCATGGCGCTGACCGGCTTCTCCAACCCGGCGCTGGCGCTGGTGGCGGGGGCGTTGTTCATCGCCGCCGCCATGACCCACACCGGCCTGGACCGGCGCATCGCCTTGGTCACGCTGACCCGAGTCGGCACCAGCACCCGCGGCATTCTGCTGGGGGCGATCGCGGTGACTATCCTCCTGAGCCTCGTCGTACCCAGCGCCACCGCGCGCAGTGCCTGCGTGGTGCCGATCATGATGGGCGTGGTGGCGGCGTTTGGCGTCGATAAACGCTCCAACATCGCCGCCGGCCTGATGATCGTGGTGGCCCAGGGCACCAGCATCTGGAACGTCGGCATCCAGACTGCCGCCGCGCAGAACCTGCTGACCGTCGGGTTCATGGACAAGATGCTCGGCCAGCGCGTGTCGTGGATCGACTGGCTGATTGCCGGCGCACCATGGGCGCTGATCATGTCGGCGGTGTTGCTGTTCCTGGTGATCAAACTGCTGCCGCCGGAAAGCGACAGCATCCCCGGCGGCAAAGAAGCCGTGGCCCAGTCGCTGGTGGACATCGGCCCGATGACCGGCCCGCAAAAACGCCTGCTCGCCGTGTCGGTGCTGTTGCTGTTGGCGTGGGCTACCGAAGGGCGCCTGCACAATTTCGACACCACCTCGACCACCTATGCCGGGCTGGTGTTCCTGCTGTTGCCGGGGATCGGCGTGATGACCTGGAAGGATGTGCAGTCGCGGATTCCGTGGGGCACGGTGATTGTGTTCGGCGTCGGCATCAGCCTCGGCACGGCGTTGCTGACCACCCAGGCCGGGCAGTGGCTGGGTTCGCAAGTGGTGGCGCACACCGGGCTGGACCAGGTCGGGCCGTTGGGTGTGTTTGCCATCCTCGGGGCGTTTTTGATCGTGATCCACTTGGGGTTCGCCAGTGCGACGGCGTTGACCTCGGCGTTGTTGCCGATCCTGATTGCGGTGTTGCAGACCCTGCCGGGGGAGTTCAACCGGTTGGGGATGACCATGCTGTTGGGGTTTGTGGTGAGCTACGGGTTTATCCTGCCGATCAATGCGCCGCAGAACATGGTGTGCCTGGGGACCGGGACGTTTACGGCGCGGCAGTTTGCCAAGGTGGGGGTGTTGGTGACGCTGATGGGTTACTTGTTGATGTTGGTGTTTGCGGCGACGTACTGGAGCTGGCTTGGCTGGATCTGATAGGGCGTGTCATGGGGTCGCCAATACAAAGGAGATCCAATGTGGGAGGGGGCTTGCCCCCGATGGCGGTCTCTGGGCTGACCAGCTTTTTGGGTTGGGTTGAGTACATATCCATTGTTGCGGTCATGGCTGCTATGGGTTCCGCCCTTACGGCGGGTCACTTTGGAAAAGCCCCAAAGTAACCAAAGGGCTCTTGCCCCACCACTCGGTGCCTCGCCTAGGCTCGGCATGCCCTCACTCCGGCTTGAATCCGTGGGCCGCCGTCATGGGCCATCCCTGGCCCAGGACGGCTAACCCGGCGTCCTGCCGGGTTGCCCACGGATTCAAGCCTGCGTTCGGCCAGCGTGGTTTTACGGGGCGCCTAAGATCAAAAGCCAAAGCCAAAGCGAGGCTGCCTTATAGCCGACCTGATCCTGGAAGCCGAACCGAGTCAAAAATGTGGGAGGGGGCTTGCCCCCGATGGCAGTGGGTCAGTCATGCATGTAGTGGCTGACACACTGCCATCGGGGGCAAGCCCCCTCCCACAGTTGGAATGTATTTCAGGGTGAAATTGAGTTGGGTCGACTGGTTGTGCTCCAGCAGTTTCAGGCCCGGCCTGCCCGGCAAGTGATGGGCATTCACCGGATGGCTCACCGGCTCGATGCAGAAGAACCCCAGCCCCGGCGGGCAGTACAGCAAGAAGTAATCGGCGCCGGTGGCCTGGCATTCCAGGGCATAACCCAGCTCCGGCTGTTCGATCCGGCAATGCCCGTCCCACTGGCAAAAACCGTTGTCGACCAACGCTTGGGGCAATCCCTTGAGCTGTTGGAAATCCCAATCGGCGTGTACGGGTGCCAGCGCCGTCGGCAGCTTGGACGCATCACTCATCCATACCTGCCCAGCCTTGGCCTGCAACCGCGTACCCGCCCGGCGCGGGAAGTAAGGATGCAAGCCCAAACCGTGCCACGCGGCGGCTTCGGCCAGATGCGTCACGCTCAGCCCGATACTCAACACGCCGTTGCTCAACCCAAACCGCTGCTCGGCGCGATAGGCGAACGGCGTGGCGCATTCCAGCGCAAGCAGCACTTCATCCGCCGACTGGCTGACCACGCGCCACGCCTGTTGCCAGGCCGAACCGTGAATCGGCAGCGGATCGGTCGCGCTGTTGGGCGTGAGTGCCAGCCAGCCGGCGGGCGTGTCGAAACCGCCGTTGGCAATGCGATTGGACCACGGCGCGAGGGGATAGCAGGCCAGTTTGCCGGGCAGGCCGCTGTCCAGCGCCGCTTGATCGCTAGGCCGCAGCAGGGGCTGGCCGCTGGCGCGCACGCGCCAGTTGACGATGCTGCCGCCCACGGCCGGGGCGAGGGTGAGGTGGGTCAGGTGATCTTCCAGTTCAATCAGCATCACAGCACCAGCCCTGGCAGCCACAGCGATAACGCCGGAATGTAAGTCACCGCGATCAGCACCAAAAACAGCACGCCATAGAACGGCAGCAGCGCCTTCACGGTGTTCTCGATACTCACCTTGCCCACCGCCGCCCCCACGAACAGCACCGCGCCGACCGGTGGAGTGATCAGGCCGATGCCGAGGTTGACCAGCATGATCATGCCGAAGTGAACCGGGTCGACGCCGATGCCAAGCACCACCGGCAGCAGGATCGGCGTGAGGATCAAAATCAGCGGCGCCATGTCCATCACCGTGCCGAGCAACAGCAGCATGACGTTGATGCACATCAGGATCACGTAGCGGTTGTCCGACAGGGTCAGGAACAGCGTGGTGATCTTCGCCGGGATCTGCATCAGGGTCATGATGTAGCCGAAGCTGGCCGCGAAGGCGATCAGGATCATCACGATGGAAATGGTGCGTACCGTGCGGTGCATCAGCTTGGGCAGCTCGTTCCATTTGTAGTCGCGGTAGATGAACATGGTCACGAAGAATGCCCACAGCACCGCGATCGCGGCGGACTCGGTGGCGGTGAAGATGCCCGACAGGATGCCGCCGAGGATGATCACCATGGCCATCAGGCCCCACAGTGCGTCGGCGCAGATTTTCAGCGCTTGCTTGAGCGGGATGACTTCGCCCTTGGGGTAGTCGCGCTTCTTCGCGAAGATCAGGCACAGCACCATCAGGCACGCGCTCATCAGCAGGCCCGGGACCACGCCGGCCATGAACAGCGAGGCGATCGACACCGTGCCGCCCGCCGCCAGGGAGTAGAGCACCGAGTTGTGGCTGGGCGGGGTCAACAGTGCTTGCACCGAGCCGCTGATGGTCACCGCCGTGGCGAACTCCCGGGGGTAGCCACGGCGCTCCATTTCCGGGATCAGCACCGAGCCGACCGAGGCGGTGTCGGCCACCGAGGAGCCGGAGATCGCGCCGAAAAACGTCGAGGCCATGATGTTCACCAGGGACAAACCGCCGCGCACAAAACCCACCAGCACCCCGGCGAACGCCACCAGTCGCCGCGACATGCCGCCCTCGGCCATGATCGCGCCGGCCAGCACGAAGAACGGAATCGCCATCAGCGAAAACTTGTTCACCCCGCCAGCGATCTGAATCATCAGGGCCTGGTACGGAATGTCGATCCACCACGCGCCGATCAACGCCGACAGGCCCAGGGCATAGGCCACTGGCATGCCGATCAGGATCAAGCCGACAAAGCTGCCCAACAGAATCAATGCGTCCATATCAGGCAGCCCCTTCGCTTTCTTCAACCAGATCGAAGCGCACGACCCGTCGGTTGCTCTGGTCACCGAGCACGAGTTTTTCCACCACGAAGACCAGGGTCAGCAACCCGCCGATCGGGATCGGCATGTAGGTGATGCCCACGCGCAGGGTGGGGATGGCGCTCATGAACTGGTTCCAGGTGGACAGGCACAGCTTGCTGCCCCAAATGGTCATGAACAGGCAGATGGTGCCCATCAGCAGTTGCGAGAGGATGCCGACGACCTGGCGTTGGCGCGCAGGCAGGCGGTCGGTGATCATCGCCACCGACATATGCGCCCCGGCGCGGTAGCTGGCGGCGGCGCCGATAAAGGTGAACACCAGCATCAGCAGGATGGCGGTGGGCTCCGGCCAGCTGGAGCCGGTGCCGAGGATGTAGCGGGCGAAGATGCCCCAGGGGATGATCAGCGCTACCCCGAGGACCGAGAGGCCGGCGACCCAGATACAGGTCATGTAGAGGCGGTCGTTGATGCGCAGCACTAGATTCTTCATGGCGTTCACCGTGACCGGGCGCGTCGATGCCGACCGCGCCGGGCCTTATGCGAGAGGCAGGGCGGGTTATTGAACGGCGTCGATGCGCGCGATGATATCGGCGTAAGGCGCGCCGTACTTGGCGCGAACCGCGGCGGTGGCGTCGTAGAAGGGCTGTTTGTCGACGCGGATGAACTCCACGCCGGCCGCCTTGAGTTTTTCCTCGCTGCTGGCGGATTTTTTATCCCACAGCACACGCTCATCGGCCTGGGCGGCCTTGGCGGCGTTTTTCACCATGAGCTGTTGCGCGGGGGTGAGCTTGTTCCAGGTGATTTTCGACATCACGATCGGCTCGGGCAGGATCAGGTGCTCGGTGAGGGTGTAGTACTTGGCGTTCTGAAAGTGGTTGTGTTCCAGCAGGGTGGGTGGGTTGTTCTCGGCACCGTCGATCACCCCGGTCTGCAAGGCACTGAAGATCTCGCCGGTGTCCATGGCGATACCGTTGGCACCCATGGCGTTGAAGGCATCGATGAACAGCGGGTTGCCCTGCACGCGAATCTTCATGCCCTTGAGGTCTTCGATCTTGCGCACCGGTTTTTTGCTGTAGAGGTTGCGCGTGCCGCCGTCCATCCAGGCCAGGGCGACCAGGCCGAATTCGGAGTTGGTGATCTTGGCGAGGATTTCATCGCCGATCTCGCCGTCGATGACTTTGCGCATATGCGCCTGGTCGCGGAACACGAATGGCAGGTTGAACACGTTCACGTCCGGCACCACCGGGCCGACGATGCCGAGGCTGACCCGGGTCATCTGGATCGCGCCGACCTGGGCTTGTTCGACGACTTCTTTTTCCGAACCCAGGACGCCCCCGGGGAAGTACTTGAAGGTCAGTTCGCCGTTGCTTTCTTGGGTGAGGGCCTTGCCCATGTTCTCTTCGGCCACGACGGTGGGGTAGCCGGCGGGGTGGATGTCGGCGAATTTGATTTCCAGCGCGTGGGCGGCGCTGCTGAGGGTGAAGATTGCGGCGGCGAGCAAGGTGCGTTTGAAGTCCATGAGCGGTCACTCCTGTCTTGTTATTGTTGTATTCAAGGCACAGCGATGCAGCTAGAGGGCGAAGCGGGGTTCGGGCAGTCCTGTCGTGCCGGGGTTGAGGGCGAATACGCCGCCGGACAGCGACTGCTCGCTCTGGTCGTCACGGATCGAGGTGACGAACAGGGTGTCCAGGCGACTGCCGCCAAAGGCGCACATGCTGGGTTTTTTCACCGGCACGCGCAGGGAGCGGTCCAGGCGACCGTCGGGGGTGAAGCGGTGGATCAGGCCGGCGTCGTTGGCGCAGATCCAGTAGCCGCCGTCGACATCCACGGCCGCGCCGTCAGGGCGGCCTTGGTGTAGCTGCATGTCGACAAACACGCGGCGGTTGGACGGTGTGCCGGTGTCGGTGTCGTAGTCGAAAGCCCAGATCTGTTGCACCAACGGGTGCGAGTCCGAGACATACATCGTGCGGCCATCGGGGCTGAAGGCCAGGCCATTGAGGGTGATAAAGCCGTCCAACTGCGCATGCGGCGCGGCGCCCGACGCGTAACGGTAGAGGATGCCTGCGGGCGCATTTGCGCTCATGTCCCGCACCATGCTGCCGGCCCAGAACCGGCCCTGGCGATCGCAGCGCCCATCGTTCAGGCGCATGTCCGCGCGCGGGTGCGCGACCTCGGCCAGGGGCGTGGTGTCGAGGCTGCCGTCGTTGTGCGCGGTGAGCTGGAAAAAGCCGCTTTCCATCCCGGCGACCCAGTTGCCCGCATCGGTGCGGGCAATGCAGGCGAGCATCTGCGGGGCTTTCCACGCGTCGATATGGCCGGTGGCGGCGCTCCAGCGTTGCAGGCCGCCGTTGGGAATATCCACCCAGTACAGGGCGTTTTCTTCGGGCACCCACACCGGGCATTCGCCTACGGCGTTGCGGGCGTCGACAATCAATTCAGCGGTCATGGCAACTCACTCCCTTGGGTTAGTGTGACGTCAGTCACCGAACGGCCCGGCGGCGCAGAACGCACCGCCCTGGTAGACCTTGGCCGGGTCGTCGGCGGCCAGCGGCGGCTGGCGCTCGACCTGGGCGCGGAATACTTCGGAGCTGTCTTTGGGGGTGAAGCCCAGGTGTGCGGCGTAGCGGTTGTCCCACCAGGTGTCGAGGTTGGCCGACATGCCGTAGACCACGGTGTGGCCGACGTTCGGCGTGTACAGCGCGCGTTCGAGCAGTTGGGTCAGGTCATCGAAGCTCAGCCAGGTGTGCATCATCCGGCGGTTCTGCGGTTCGGGGAACGACGAGCCGATGCGGATGCTCACGGTCTCGATGCCGTAGCGGTCGAAGTAGAAGCTGGCCATGTCTTCGCCGTAGGACTTGGACAGCCCGTAGTAACTGTCCGGGCGACGCGGCGAGTGGGCGTCGAGGTGCTCGCCCTGTTGATAGAAGCCGATCACATGGTTGGAGCTGGCGAAAATCACGCGCTTGACGCCATGGCGGCGGGCGGCTTCGTAGATGTGAAAAATCCCGCAGATATTGGCGCCGAGGACTTCTTCGAACGAGCGCTCCACGGATACGCCACCGAAATGCAGGATGGCGTCGACGCCTTCGACCAGATGGTGTACCGCGTGTTTGTCGGACAGGTCGCAGGGCTGCACTTCTTCATTGGCGCCGGCGGGGGCCATGTCGACGATATCCGACAGGCGCAGCACCTGGGCATACGGCCGCAGGCGTTCGCGTAGCACTTTGCCGAGGCCGCCGGCGGCACCGGTGAGGAGGAGGCGGTTGAAGGGCGCTGGGGTAGTGGTGGTCATCTGGATTCCAGTTTTTGTTGTAGGTTGTCGTATGACTATGCCGAAGTATTGTTAGAGAGTCCCCGCTTGTCAATGTGGGAGGGGGCTTGCCCCCGATGGCTGTGGGTCAGTCACAGAGACATTGCCTGATACACCGTCATCGGGAGCAAGCCCCCTCCCACAATGGATGTGCCCGGGTTTTAGATCTTTAAAGCAACGAAATCGGGTAGCTGACGAAGACCCGGTTCTCATCGAACTCGTTATTGCTGAAGTCCCGGCGCATGGTCGAATTGCGCCAGCGCACGTTGAGGTTCTTCAAGACACCGCTCTGCACCGTGTAGGCCAGTTCCGATTCGCGGCCCCATTCCTTGCCATCGGTGATCGTGCCGGTGTGAACGTTACTGCCGCTGATGTAGCGGTTCATCAGGGTCAGGCCCGGAACGCCGAGCGCCGCGAAGTTGAAGTCGTGGCGCAGTTGCCAGGATTTCTCCTTGGCGTTGTCGTAGCTGGCGTTGTAGCTGTCGTTGGCCAGGGTGCCGCCGCTGGTGCCGTTGACCCGCATCCATGCGCTGTCGCCGCTGAGTTTCTGCAGGCCGACGTAGAAGGTGTTAGCGCCGTATTTGGCCGAGAGCAGGGCGAACGCGGTTTTGTTGTCGAGGTCGCCGGCCAGGGCGCTGCCGTCTTCCTTGCCGTTGAAGAAGCCGAGGTTGGCGCCCAGGGTCCAGTCGCCCAGCGGCTGGCTGTGGGTCAGGTTGAGGTACTGCTGTTGGTAGATGTCGGTCAGTTCGGCGTACCACAGGCCGACCTGGGTGCGCTTGTCGTTGAAGGTGTATTCGGCGCCGCCGAAGTTGAAGCGGTCTGAGGTGAAGGCGGCTTTGCCGTTCATGAACATGTCTTCCATGCTCGCATCGTTGCGCGGGCTGTTGCCGCGAAACTGCCCGCCGTAGAGGGTCAGGCCGGCGATTTCATTGGAGGTGACCTGGCCGCCCTGGAAGGTTTGCGGCAGGGAGCGGCCATCGTCGGAACGCAAAATCGGCAGCACGGGCATCCATTCGCCGACTTTCAGTTCGGTCTTCGACAGCTTGGTTTTCAGCGCCACGCCCAGGCGCCCGAAGTTGTCGGCGGGGCGACCGTCGTCGTGAACCGGCAGCAACTGGGTGCCAGCGGTACCTTTGCCGCCGTCGAGCTTTTGCGAGTACAGGCCCAGCACATCAATCCCGAAGCCCACGGTGCCCTGGGTGTAGCCGGATTTGGCGTCGAGGATGAAGTTCTGCGTCCACTCTTGGGCCTTGGCCTGGGGGTTGGACGGGTTGGTGAAATTGCGGTTGAAGTAGGCGTTGCGTAAGTTGAGCGTAGCCTTGGCGTCGTCGACAAACCCTTCGGCCTGGGCGATGAGGGGCAGGGTGAAAGCCAGGCTGCCGAGGCCGATAAGGCCGAGACGCGAGGAGGAATTGCGGGCGGATGGACGCACAGTGACGCTCCCTTGGGTTTGTTGTTTTTATTATTTGTCATACGTCGTCGTACAACATTGGGGCGATATTTGCGGGGTTTTTGTGGCTTGTCAATCAGAAGTTATACGATGACTACGCTTCACTGAGCAGAAGTGGTCGTGGGCCAGTGGGGAAGCTGACTATGGATTCAGCCGGCCATCGCCATCGGGGGCAGCGTGCCGAGGAGGGAGACGGCGGCTACCGCTGAAATACCTAGTAACCATTCAGCCGTCACACTGGCCTTCAAGGTCTCCAGTCGTTGTTCGCAGCGCTCGATACGCAAGCGGTTCAGCAGCGCCAGGGCCAACATGCCCAGCACCAGCATCGCCTTGATCAGCAGAATCAGGGCGAAACCGTTGAACAGCGGGGTGGGCCACAGTTGCCCGGTCAATACACGCACGTTGATCAAGCCGGTGACCAGCAAGCCGGCGACCAGGCCATAACCCGCGCCGCTGAAACGCCGCAGAATCGGCTCCAGCCCATGGCGCTGCGGTTGGCGCAGGATCAATACCAACAGCAGCAGACCGCCAAGCCAGGCGCCCACGCACGCCAGGTGGACGACCTGATTGAGGATCAGCAACTGGCCGCTGAGCCCGTTGAGCATGGCGCCGTGACCGACTGGGGCCAGGGTCGCCAGCAGCAGGCCGATCAAGGGCAGGCGCAACGCCGACCAGGGTTTGATCAAGGCGATCAACAGCAGCACGTTGAGCAGCAGATGCCAGAGCCACACTTGGCCGAAAAAGGTCTTGCCCAGCACCAATTGCACAGTGGCCGGTTGCAGTGCGGCGTCCCAACTGCCGGCCATGCTGACCGTGATCAGCAGCAACCAGGCCACGCCGGAGCCGAGCCCGAGCCAGGCCAGTGCTCGGCTGATACGCAGCACTTGCCGGTCCAGCGCCAACTGCGGTGCATTGCCCATCAGCCAGGGCCTGAATACACAGGCCCCGAACATCAACAAGACGACGATGAAATGCAGGAAACGGCACAGCACCAGCAGCGTCGCCATAGGTTATTGGCCGACCTTGAAGCTGTATTCACCGTTGCTCTTGTGGGTGTCGACCGAGACCGCGTTCCACACCACTTTGTAGGTGCCGGCTGCCAGAGGAGCGGCGGGCGTCACCACCAGGGTTTTCTTGTCGGCATCCGGCGTTGCCAGGCCCTTGATTGCGATTTCGGTGCCGTCCTTGCTCAGGGAAACCTTGGAAAAGGTCGCCTCCACGCCTTCGCTGAAGGTCAGGCGCACATCGTTCGGTGCCGCGACGCTGCTGTCTGCCGCAGGCGTCGCGCTCTTGAGGTGAGCATGGGCAAACGCCGCCGAGGCGCCCAGCAGCGAGGCCAGCAGAGCGACGGTGGTCAGGGTTTTCTTGATCAACATTGAGCAATACCAATCAAAGGATAGGACGGGCAGTGTACGAAGTTTCGGCTCCTCCTGTCGCCCCGATCTAGAGCGGGTGGTAGTCTTTCCGTTATGTCTTTGTCGGGGAGCCCTTATGGGCAAGCACAAGATCGGAATTCGTCGGGTCAACGTCGAAAAAATCCTGCTGGCGGCGGAAAAAATCTTCGCCGAGAAGGGCTATGGCAGCACCGCCATGGCCGATATTGCCGCCGAAGTGCAACTGCCGCGTTCCAACCTGCATTACTACTTCACCACCAAGAGCGAGCTGTACAGCGCAGTGCTGTTCGATCTGTTGGAAGTGTGGAAGCAGGATGCCCTGAGTTTCGAAACCTTCGATGACCCGCGAGTGGTGCTCAGCAGCTACATCCGCGCCAAGATGCAACGCTCGCGCACGCGGCCGTATGGGTCGAAAGTCTGGGCCAACGAAATCATCCACGGCGCGCCGACGCTCGGTGAGGCGCTGGATGAAAGCCTGTACGACTGGGCCAAGATGAAGGAAGCGAAGATTCGCCAATGGGTGGAAGACAAACGCATCCTGCCGGTCGAGCCGGCGAGCCTGCTGTATATGATCTGGGCCTCGACCCAGCACTACGCTGACTTTGATCATCAGGTGAAGATTCTGAACGATCACCAGCCGTTGTCGGATATGCAGTTCGAGAGGGCGATTCAGACGGTGACCAGTGTGATTTTGCGCGGGATTGGGTTGGAGCCTTGAGGCTTGTGGTGAGGCTGAGGGCCTCATCGGGGGCAAGCCCCCTCCCACATTGACTGCATTTTGTCTGAAAGAATGCGGTCAACTGTTGGAGTCTTGAGTTTTGTGGTGAGGCTGAGGGCCTCATCGGGGGCAAGCCCCCTCCCACATTGACTGCATTTGTCTGAAAGAATGCGGTCAACTGTGGGAGGGGGCTTGCCCCCGATAGCGCTCTACAGGACTACACCGCTTCCCGGTACGGATTACGCGGGTCCTGGGTCCAGTTCAAGAACGGCTTGCCGGTGTCCACCGGCACCATCTCGATGCAATCGGCCACCGGGCAGGTGATCTGGCACAGGTTGCAGCCCACGCATTCGTCATCGATCACTTCGTACTTATGCGTGCCGTCCGCCTGTTTCAAACTGGCGATGGCCTGGTGCGACGTATCTTCGCAGGCAATGTGGCAACGCCCGCAGCCGATGCAGGCGGCCTGATCGATCTTGGCGATCACCTGGTAGTTGATATCCAGGTACTTCCAGTCCGTAGTATTGCCCACGGCGCGCCCGGAAAAATCCTGCAGACTGGTGTAGCCCTGACTGTCCATCCAGCGCGACAGGCCGTCCTTCATTTCTTCGACGATGCGAAAGCCATGCAGCATCGCCGCCGTACACACCTGCACGGCACCGCAGCCGAGGGCGACGAATTCCGCCGCATCGCGCCAGTTGCCGATGCCGCCAATGCCGCAGATCGGCAGGCCGTGGGTCTGCGGGTCGCGGGCGATTTCGGCGACCATGTTCAGCGCGATCGGCTTGACCGCCGAACCGCAGTAACCGCCGTGGGTGCTCTGGGTGCCGACCGTCGGCAGGGCGACCATGCGCTCCAGGTCCACGCTGGTGATGGAGTTGATGGTGTTGATCAGCGACACCGCATCCGCACCGCCGCGATACGCCGCACGCGCCGCCACCCGGATGTCGGTGATATTCGGCGTGAGCTTGACGATCACCGGCAGCGAACAGTACGTCTTGCACCAGCGCGTCACCTGTTCCACATACTCCGGCACCTGGCCGACCGCCGCGCCCATGCCGCGCTCGGGCATGCCATGGGGGCAGCCGAAGTTCAGCTCGATGCCGTCGCAACCGGTGGCTTCCACCAGCGGCAGGATGTTTTTCCAGGACTCTTCGACGCACGGCACCATCAGCGACACGATCAGCGCGCGGTCCGGCCAGTCCTTTTTGACCTGGGTGATTTCGCGCAGGTTGATCTCCAAAGAGCGGTCGGTGATCAGCTCGATGTTGTTGATGCCCAGCACCTCGCGGTTGGCGCCGTAATGCGCCGAGTAACGCGACGACACGTTGACCGCCGCCGGGTCTTCCCCGAGGGTTTTCCAGACCACGCCGCCCCAGCCCGCTTCAAAGGCGCGGACCACGTTGTAGGCTTTGTCGGTGGGCGGCGCGGAGGCCAGCCAGAACGGGTTGGGGGCTTTTATACCGGCGAAGACAATCGAGAGATCGGCCATTACGCAGCCTCCACGTTGAGCATGAGTTGGGCGTGCATGGCTTCTGCCGCCAGCTTGCCGTGTTGCACCGCCTGTACGGTGAGGTCCTGGCCGAGGCTGATGCAGTCGCCGCCGGCATACACGCCGGGGATGCTGGTGCGCAGTTGCTCGTCGACGAAGATGCGTTCGCCGACTCGCTGCAGTTGCTGGGCCAGCGGGTCGTGCAGTGCGGCGTTGTCGAAACCTTGGCCGATGGCCTTGAAGATCGCATCGGCGGCCAGTTCGAAGGTTTCGCCGGTGGGTTGCAGGCGCCCGTTGTCCAGGTGCGTGCGGGCGAAACGCATGCCGCGCACATGGCCTTGCTCGTCCAGCAGCACTTCCTCCGGCTGGGCCCAGGTCAGCAGGCGAACCTGATTGGCCTTGGCGATGTCCTGCTCATGGCTGGTGGCGCCCATGTCCGCCAGGCCCCGGCGGTACACCAGGTTGACGTCGCGGGCGCCGAGGCGGGCCATTTGCACGGCCATGTCGATGGCGGTGTTGCCGGCACCGAGCACGATGCAGCGGTCGGCCAGGGGCAGTTGGCTCAGGTCGTCGGCCTGGCGCAGTTCGCGGATGTAGTCGGTGGCGGCGAGCAGGCCGGGGGCGTCCTCATGGGGCAGGCCGAGTTGCTTGCTGGCGGCCAGGCCGAGGCCGAGGAACACCGCATCGAAGTGCTGGTGCAGTTCGCTCAACGACAGGTTGTCGCCCAGGCGCTGGCCGTGACGGATCTCGATGCCGCCGATCTGCAGCAGGAACTCCAGCTCCTTCTGCGCGAAGTCATCCACCAGTTTGTACTTGGCGATCCCGTATTCATTCAGGCCGCCGGCTTTTTCCCGGGCTTCGAAGATCACCACATCGTGGCCGTGCAACGCGGCGCGATGGGCGCAGGCCAGGCCGGCCGGTCCGGCGCCGACCACGGCGATGCGCTTGCCAGTGGTGGCGGCGCGCTGGAACGGGTGTTCGCTGAAGTGCGCGTTGTCGATGGCGTAGCGTTGCAACAGGCCGATCAGCACCGGCGCGCATTCTTCGCCGTGGTTACGCACGCAGGCTTGCTGGCATAGGATCTCGGTGGGGCAGACCCGGGCACAGCTGCCGCCGAGGATATTGGCCGAGAGAATCTTCTGTGCGGCGCCTTGCACGTTGTCGGTGTGGAGGTTGCGGATGAACGACGGGATGTCGATTTCGCTGGGGCACGCATTCACGCACGGCGCGTCGTAGCAATACAGGCAGCGCGAGGCTTCCAGTTGCGCCTGGCGAGCGTTGAGGGGCGGTGCCAGGTCGGTGAAATGGCTGGCGAGGGTCGCCCCGTCTTCATGGGGATGGGGGAGGTGGGTCAGGGTCTGGATCACGGTGTGGGCCTCACGGTTTTTTTCGGATTGCCTCTGGCGGGCATTTTTGTTGCCTGGGCTGACCTCATCGGGGGCAAGCCCCCTCCCACAGTGATCGCATTGTGTCTGAAAGCATGCGGTCAATTGTGGGAGGGGGCTTGCCCCCGATAGCGGTCTCAGCGGTTCACAGCAACCGGCTTGGAACGCTCAGCCTGCTTGCTCAACTGCTCGAACACCGACGGATACGCCGGCCGTTCCACATACCGCCCGGCACCGCGTTCGGCGCGCAGGTCGCCGTCGGCCCAGACCAGCTTGCCCTGGCTGATGGTGTGGCTCGGCACGCCGCGCACGGTCTTGCCTTCGAAGATGTTGAAGTCGACGTTCTGGTGGTGGGTCTTGGCGGAAATCGTGCGCGTGCCCTCGGGGTCCCACAGCACCAGGTCGGCATCGGCACCGACGCGGATTGCGCCTTTGCGCGGGTAGAGGTTGAAGATCTTCGCGGTGTTGGTGGAGGTCAGCGCGACGAACGCCTGCATCGACAAGCGCCCGGTGTTGACCCCTTCATCCCACAACAGCGCCATGCGGTCTTCGATACCGGCGGTGCCGTTGGGGATCTTGCTGAAATCGTCACGCCCGGCGGCTTTCTGCTCGGCGCAGAAGCAGCAGTGGTCGGTGGCGGTGGTGTGCAGGTTGCCGGATTGCAGGCCATGCCACAGCGCCTCTTGATGCCCGCGCGGGCGGAACGGCGGGCTCATCACGTAGCCGGCGGCGGTCTGCCAGTCGGGGTGGCGGTAGACGCTGTCGTCCAGCAGCAAATGCCCGGCGAGCACTTCGCCGTACACCGCCTGGCCTTTGCCACGCGCATAGGTGATTTCATCCAGCGCCTCTTTGGTCGAGACGTGTACCAGGTACAACGGCGTGCCGATGGTCTCGGCGATACGGATTGCGCGGCTGGCCGCTTCGCCCTCGACCTGGGACGGACGCGACAGCGGGTGCGCTTCCGGCCCGGTGATGCCCTGGGCCATCAGTTTGCGTTGCAGGTGATACACCAACTCGCCGTTTTCCGCATGCACGGTGGGTACCGCGCCCAGCTCCAGGCAGCGTTCGAAGCTGGCCACCAGGGTATCGTCGGCCGCCATGATCGCGTTCTTGTAGGCCATGAAATGCTTGAAGCTGTTGACGCCGTGATGGCTGACCAGCTCGGCCATTTCCTCGCGCACCTGCTCGCTCCACCAGGTGATCGCCACGTGAAAGCCATAGTCGGCCGCCGACTTCTGTGCCCAGCCGCGCCATTGGTGAAAGGCTTCGAGCAAGGATTGCTGCGGGTTGGGAATCACAAAGTCGATGATCGAGGTGGTGCCCCCCGCCAGACCCGCCGCCGTGCCGCTGAAAAAATCCTCACTGGCCACGGTGCCCATGAAGGGCAGTTGCATATGGGTGTGCGGGTCGATGCCGCCGGGCATCAAATATTGGCCGCTGCCATCGAGTACTTCGGTGCCAGCGGGAATATCCAGGCCCGTGCCAATTGCGCGAATCAGACCGTCTGCGCATAAAACATCGGCGCGGTAACTTTCGTCGTGGGTAATGATGGTGGCGCCACGGATCAACAGCGACATGTCGAGTTCCTCACAGGCTTGACCGGCTGGTGCCAGTTCTAAGTGTTGTAGTTGTTTTCAGCACAGGCTTGGTAAAAACCTGTCATCGGTGACAGGAATAGAAACTAGCCGGTGTTTTTAGAATGAGCAAGAAGATTTTTCCTACGCTTAGTTGTTATTTAACATGTTGAAATATAAGGATAAAAAATAAAAATCACCAAAATGTGGCGACTGATCACCATTTTGACGCACTTGACAGGTTCCAAATATGAACAACATTTCTTATTGCAAATCAGGCGCTTGAGACATGCCGCTTGACGGCGGCGGTAAATAAAAATAATTGTGTTGCACCAGATTGAGTCCTGAACGTTCGGACAACTTGCGCGTTATCCAGCCTGCGTCACGCGGCAAGTACCGAAGGACTCATCGGCGTTTGAAATAAAGCTGATAAACATCAGCGAGTTATATATGCGGTGCAGGGTCAGGGCGGGTTGTCGGCACGTTTATTGAGTGCAGTGGCGGCTGGCCGGACCCTTGATGTCATGTTGTTTACGAGGTACTCCGGCCACCTGCACCGACCTTGCAGGTGAGCAACAATAATTCGAAAAAACCGTGGAGCGGCCATGCAACAGAACAGATCGCAAGTTATTGAACGCAACGGCCTGTACGAACTCGACGCCGGCCCCGACGTCCTCGACAGCCCTCGCTACAACCACGACATGGCACCGACCAAGGTGCATGAACGCACGTGGAACAAGTGGCACATCACCGCGCTGTGGGTCGGCATGTCGATCTGCGTGCCCACCTACACGCTGGGCGGGGTGCTTACCGCGTACTTCGGTTTGTCGGTGGGCGAGGCGCTGATGGCGATCCTCTTGGCCAATATCGTGGTGCTGATCCCGCTGACCCTCAACGCCTTCCCCGGTACCAAGTACGGCATTCCGTTCCCGGTGTTGCTGCGTTCGTCGTTCGGCATCCTCGGTTCCAACGTGCCGTGCCTGATCCGAGCGCTGGTGGCGTGCGGCTGGTTCGGCATCCAGACCATGTTCGGCGGGCTGGCGATTCACCTGTTCCTGGGCTCGATTTTCGAGGGGTGGAAGGCCTTGGGCGGCACCGGTGAGGTGATCGGCTTCATGATCTTCTGGACCCTCAACCTGTGGGTGGTGCTGCGCGGCGCCGAGTCGATCAAGCGCCTGGAAACCCTGTCGGCACCGCTGCTGGTGGCGGTGGGCATTGGCCTGCTGGTGTGGGCGATGCCGAACGTGTCCCTCAGCGAGTTGATGGCGATCCCGCCCAAACGCCCCGAAGGTGCAAGCCTGAACGGTTACTTCATGGCCGGCCTGACCGCGATGGTGGGGTTCTGGGCCACCTTGTCGCTGAATATTCCCGACTTCAGCCGCTACGCCAAGAGCCAGAAGGACCAGATCCTCGGGCAGATTTTCGGCCTGCCGCTGACCATGTTCCTGTTCGCCGCCCTCGGTGTGATCATGACCGCCGCGTCGGTGAAACTGGTGGGCGTCAGCGTGTCCGACCCGGTGACGCTGATCGGGCATATCCAGAGCCCGGTGTGGGTCGCCGTGGCCATGGCATTGATCATCGTCGCCACCTTGTCCACCAACACGGCGGCGAACATCGTGTCGCCCACCAACGACTTCCAGAACATCGCGCCCAAGCTGATCAACCGCACCACGGCAGTGATTCTCACCGGCCTGGTGGGGTTGGTGTTGATGGGCCACGAGCTGCTGAAGAAGCTCGGGCTGATCGTTTCCGATGTGAGCCTGGAGACGGTGTATTCCAACTGGTTGCTCGGCTATTCCAGCCTGCTGGGGCCGATCGCCGGGATCATGGTGGTGGACTACTTCATCACGCGCAAACAGCGCCTGGACCTCGCCGGTTTGTACCGTGACGACGTGTACCCGGCGTGGAACTGGAGTGGGTTTGTCGCGTTTGGCGTGCCGGTGGTGCTGACCTTGCTGTCATTGGGCAGCGACGTGTTCAGCTGGTTCTACAGCTATGGCTGGTTTACCGGTTCGGCGTTGGGCGGCGTGTTGTATTACGGGCTGAATGCCAGGCGTGGCCTGACGCCGATGCCGGCCAAATCCCTGCTGTAACGCGATGGCATGCAGTCAAACAGGTGGTCATTCCACCACTGCATGGGTGACTGACCCACTGCAATCGGGAGCAAGCCCCCTCCCACCTTTGAACTGCATTCCATTCATAACATGTAGCCTGAGGAGATCCCCATGAACGCTGCCCTGGACGTTCTGCAATCGACCCATCAGCACATCAACCGCGACCGTTTGTGGCAGTCGTTGATGGAGCTGGCCAAGCTCGGCGCCACCGCCAAGGGCGGCGTGTGCCGCCTGGCCCTCACCGACCTCGACCGCCAGGCCCGCGACCTGTTCGTGCAATGGTGCGAAGAGGCCGGGTGCAGCGTGACCGTCGACGGTATCGGCAACATCTTCGCCCGTCGCCCCGGGCGTAACCCCGACCTTCCGCCAGTGATGACGGGCAGCCATATCGACACCCAGCCCACCGGTGGCAAGTTCGATGGCTGCTTCGGCGTGCTGGCCGGTGTGGAAGTGTTGCGCACCCTCAACGACCTCAAGGTGCAAACCGAGGCGCCGCTGGAAGTGGTGGTGTGGACCAACGAAGAGGGCTCGCGCTTCCCGCCGTGCATGATGGGATCGGGGGTGTTTGCCGAGAAATTCAGCCTGGCCGACACCCTCGCCAAGGTCGATGCGCAGGGTATCAGCGTCGGCGCGGCACTGAATGCGATCGGCTATGCGGGGACGCGGCCGGAGAGTGGGCACAAAGTCGGCGCCTATTTCGAGGCACATATCGAACAGGGGCCGATTCTTGAGGATGAAAAGAAAACCATCGGCGTGGTGCTCGGTGCCCTCGGGCAAAAGTGGTTCGACTTGACCCTGCGCGGCGTTGAAGCCCACGCGGGGCCGACGCCGATGCACCTGCGCAAGGATGCCCTGGTCGGCGCAGCCGCCGTGGTCGCGGCGGTGAATGCGGCGGCATTGGGGCATCAGCCGCATGCGTGTGGCACTGTCGGTTGCTTGCAGGCTTATCCGGGCTCACGCAACGTCATCCCGGGTGAGGTGCGTATGACCCTGGACTTCCGCCACCTGGAACCGGCGCGCTTGGATTCGATGATCGCCCAGGTACGCCAGGTGATCGACGAGACCTGCGCCAAGCATGGGTTGAGTTTTGAAATGACACCCACCGCCGACTTCCCGCCGCTGTATTTCGACAAGGGTTGCGTCGACGCAGTGCGCGATGCGGCGAATGGGTTGGGGTTGTCGAACATGGACATCGTCAGCGGGGCAGGGCACGACGCGATCTTCGTCGCCGAACTCGGCCCGGCGGGGATGATCTTCGTGCCATGCGAAGGCGGCATCAGCCACAACGAAATCGAAAACGCCGCGCCGGATGACCTGGCGGCGGGGTGTGCGGTGTTGTTGCGGGCGATGGTGGCCGCCTCGGCCGCCATTGCCAGCGGCAAACGCGCGGCCTGAAACGCGGTAAAACCTGTGGGAGGGGGCTTGCTCGCGATGGCGGTGGGTCAGTTACAGATGAGCTGGCTGAACCACTGCTATCGGGAGCTTGCTCCCGATAGCAGTGGTTCAGCCGATACACATGTGATTGACCCACCGCCATCGCGAGCAAGCCCCCCCCTCCCACAGTTGAACTGTGTCTATACCCAAATGGCATCCCACAACGGGTAGTCGCCAATCCGGCTAACCAATCCCGCCCGCAATGGATTGGCCACCACATACCTGGCCATTTTCACCAGGTCGTCTTCCTTGCGCAGCGCCCGGTCATGGAAACTTTCCTGCCAAAGCCTCCCCTTGCGTTCGCTCGCACCGTTGACGCTCCGTGTGCTTTTGGACTTCACCTGGCGCATCAGGTCAGCCAGCGAGCCTTTTTTCAGTTCGAGCAGCCAATGGAAATGGTCCGGCATGGTCACCCATGCCAGGGAGTTCGCCAGCCCTTGGTACTGAGCTAATCGAAACTGCCAGACCACCAAGCGACCGAGATGGAAATTCTTGAATATCGGGATGCGTTCGTGGGTGTTGGTGGTGATGAGGTAGATACGGTTGGGTTCGCTGAATCGGCCGATACGCAGGCGGTGTGAAGCGGGTAAGTCGGGCATTCCCTGGCCTCTCTCTGGGTGTGTTTTGAGAGGCTAGATGGGTGAACTGCAGGTTGAAGGGCAGGCTTTTGGCAGGATGTGTCTGTGCGAACGCTATCGGGAGCAAGCTCCCTCCCACATGGGATCTGCGGTGTTCATACATTGTGTGTCTGGCGCCGGACCAGTGTGGGGTTGGCTTGAATCCTCCCACATGGGCTCTGCGGTGTTCATACATTGTGTGTCTGGCGCCGGACCAGTGTGGGGTTGGCTTGAATCCTCCCACATGGGCTCTGCGGTGTTCATGCATTGTGTGTCTGGCGCCGGACCAGTGTGGGATGGGCTTGAATCCTCCCACATGGGTTCTGCGGTGTTCATGCATTGTGTGTCTGGCGCCGGACCAGTGTGGGGTTGGCTTGAATCCTCCCACATGGGCTCTGCGGTGTTCATACATTGAGTGTCTGGCGCCGGACCAGTGTGGGAGGGGGCTTGCCCCCGATGAGGCCGGAACTGACGCCGCCGCTATCACAGCAATACCGCGTACCGACACGCCAATGACAGTGATTACACGGCAGTGACCGTGTTTCTCAACAGTCGGCCGGAAGACTGAATATGCGCTGGATCAGTCGATGATGTTTGGCTGATCCAGCCTCATCAAAGGCAAACCAGCTCCCACCTTTGAGCTGGTTTGCACAAAAAAAGCGTCAGGCGCCAGGTTGCCAGCCGCCGCCCAGCGCGGTGACCAGCCCCACACTCGCCTGCAACTGCCGTGTCTGCACCGCCTGCAAGGTCCGCTGTGCCTGTAACGCCGCTGTCTGTGCGGTCACTACATCCAGATAGCTCACCGCGCCGGCCTGGTAGCTGTTCATCGCCAACGCTTGCGTATGCTGCGCCGCATCTGCCGCGGCTTGTTCATCCTGTGCCTCCTGCTGCAAATCCCTTAGCTGTGCCAGGTTGTCTTCGACCTCGCGCACGGCTTTCAGTACCTGGCTGCGGTACTGTGCCGAGGCTTGTTCGAACTCGGCCTTGGCCTGGCGTTCGTTGGCGCTCAAGCGACCGCCATCGAAGATCGGCAAGTTCATCAGCGGCCCCAGCGCCCAATACCGATTGCCCGCCGACAGTAAATTCCCCACGCCTTGGGTCTGCCCGCCAATCAGCCCGGTCAGACTGAAATCCGGGTACCACGCGGCCTTGGCCACACCGATATTTGCGTTGGCCGCAAACACTCGGCGCTCGGCCGCCGCAATGTCCGGGCGACGTTGCAGCAGGTGGCTCGGCAGTTGCGACGGAATCCCCGGCAGGGCGATCAGTTGTTGGCTCGCCGGCAGTGTGAAGTCGCTGGCCGCCACGCCGACCAGTTCACCGATGGCATGCTCGGTGAGGTTGCGTTGCCCGCGCACTTCATCCAGTTGCGCCTTGGCTTGGGCGAGCTGGTTTTGCGCGCGGGTCAGGTCCAGTTCCGAAGCAATCTGGCCCTCGTAGCGGCTGCGGGTCAGTTGCAGGGCCTGGCTGAAATCCTCCAGCGAGCTGTTGAGAATCCGACTTTGCGCATCCAGCCCATTGAGCTGCACGTACAAGGTCGCCAACTGATGCTGCAAGCTCAAACGCGCCACCGCCAGATCGTCGCCCGACGCTTGCGCCTGCGCATCACCCGCCGCCACCTGGTTGCGGATTTTGCCCCACAGGTCCAAGTCGTAGCTCAACGAAAACCCCGCCGTGTTGCTGTTGTAAACCGACGGCTGCGTGGTGCCGCGCAGCGGACGCGAGTCGGATTGGCGCTGACGCAGCGGTTGTGCGCTGGCGGTGATCTGCGGGAACAGCCCGGCATGCAATTGGCTGGCATACGCCTGGGATGCATCGAAGTGCGCCAGCGCTGCCGCCAGGTCCGGGTTGGCTTTGAGCAATTGCTGTTGCAACTGATCCAGGCGCGGTTCGCGGTAGAGCGTCCACCACTGCGGCGCCAGTTGGTCGGACGGCTGCGCGCTGTGCCAGGGGCCATCGCTGGTCTGTTCGCGATAGTTGGCCGGCAGGTCGATCGCCGGCACGTTGTAGGTCGGTGCCAGCGAGCAACCTTGCAACGCCAGCAGCATCACCGCGGCAAGCGGTTTAAGCCTTGGGCGCATGGGCACCTCCGGAGGCGTCGGCCAGTTGCACGGGGTCGCCTTCGCGCAGGGCGTCGGGCGGGTTGTCGACCACGCGGTCGGCGGGTTTCAGGCCCTGGTCGATCACCAGGCGTTCGCCCAGGTCCAGGCCGATATGGATGGCCTGCAGGTGTATGTGGTTTTGCGCATCCAGCACCGCGACCTGGGTGCCTTGGGCACGGAAGATCAGCGCGCTGGCCGGGATGCTCACGCCATGGGTGTCTGCCGGAATCGGCAGGGTCGCTTCGGCGTAATCGCCCGGCAGCAACTCGCCGTTGGGGTTGTCGGCGACAAACTGTGCGAGCAGGGTGCCGGAGCGACGGTCGATGGCGGTGGAGTCGCCGATCAGGTGCGCCTTGAAGTGTTCGCCGGGGTGCTCGGGAACACTCAGCTCGGCTTCAAGCCCGGGGTGGATGACGGCCGCGTAGTTCTGCGGCACCGGTACGTAGAGGCGCAACTGGTGGGTGTCGGCGATGTTGAACAGCTCCGGGTCGCTGTCGGTATCGGCCTTGATCAACTGGCCGATGTCGGTGTTGCGCGCAGTGATGGTGCCAGCGAACGGCGCGCGGATAGTCTTGTAGCTTTCCAGCGCCGACAAGCGCGCGTAATCGGCAGCGGCGGCTTCGGCGTTGGCTTTGGCCGCTGCGGCGTTGGAGGTTTTTTCATCGGCCTCCTGGCGCGACACCGAATGGCTGGCCAGCAGGTTCTGCCAACGCGTCGCGGTGGTGGCGGCCAGCCGCGCATTGGCCTGTTGCTGCACCAGGCGCGCATGGGTCTGCGCCAGTTGTTGATCGAGATCGGGGCTGTCGATTTCGGCGAGGATTTGCCCGGCTTTGACCTGGCTGCCGATGTCGACTTTCCAGTCCTTCAAGTAGCCGCTGACCCGCGCATGGATCGGCGCCTTGCTCCAGGCTTCAAGGTGAGCGGGCAGGCGCAGGGTGTCACCGGCTACGTTCTGCTGCGGCTGGAACACCATCACCTGCGGCACGGCGGCGGTTTCGGTCCAGGCGGTGACGGAGCGCTCGTGCATTGTGCGGGCGTACAGGCCGTTGGCGACCAGCAGGGCGGCCAGGGTCAGGCCGCCGACACCCATGAGCATCAGACGCTTGCGCGAGGGTTTGTGATCAGACGACATGGGGCGTTTCTCCAACAGTTGCGCGAGTAGGCTGACGACCGTGGACCAAGCTGAAGACCACGGGAACAAATAACAGGGTGGCGGTGGTGGCGAGGATCAGGCCACCGATCACGGCGCGGCCGAGCGGCGCGTTCTGCTCCTCGGACAAGGCCAGCGGCAGCATGCCGATGATCATCGCGAGGGCGGTCATGCACACCGGACGAAAGCGCGTGTAGCCGGCTTCCAGTGCGGCCTTGAGCGCATCGCCATGTTCGGCCAGGCGTTCCCGGCAGAAGCTCACCACCAGGATCGAGTTGGCGGTGGCCACGCCCATGCACAGGATGGCCCCGGTCAACGCCGGCACCGACAACGAAGTGCCGCTGAGGAACAGCATCCACACGATCCCCGCCAATGCCGCCGGCAGCGCGGTGATGATCACGAACGGGTCGACCCACGACTGGAAGTTGACCACGATCAGCAGGTAGATCAGCACCACCGCGCCGAGCAGGCCGACGCTCAAACCGCTGAAGGCTTCATGCAGCGCATCGATCTGCCCGTGCAGGCTGATCGTCGCGCCTTTGGGACGCATGGACGCGGTGTCGTCCAGCACTTTTTGCACGTCGCGGGCCACGCCACCGAGGTCGCGGCCTTGCACGTTGGCGTAGAGGTCCAGGGTCGGCTCGATGTTGTAGTGGGTCACCACCGCCGGGCTTTGCACGCGGGAGATGCTGGCCACGCCGCCGAGGATTTGCGGTTGACCATCGGCACCGGTCACTGGCAGTGCTTCCAGCGCCGGCAGGCTGTCGAGGCGGTATTGCGGGGTGGCGGCGACGATGGAATAGGACACGCCGTTGGCCGGGTTGAGCCAGAACGTCGGTGCGGTTTGCGAGCTGCCCGCGAGGGAGGCGACCATGCTGTTGGTCACATCGCGCTCGGTGATGCCCAGGCCGTTGGCGCGCAGGCGGTCGACATTCACTTGCAGCGACGGGTAGCCGGTGGACTGCTGGATGCGCAGGTCGGCGATGCCCGGTACGTGTTGCAGACGGCGTTCCAGTTCCACGGCGTAGGCGCGGTTTTCGGCATCGCTGCGCCCGGAGATTTTCACGTCCAGTGGCGCCGGCGCGCCGAAGTTGAGGATCTGGCTGCTGATGTCCGCTGGCCGGAACGCAAAGTGGCTGCCAGGGAAACTTTGCGGCAGCGCCTCACGCAGTTTTTTCACGTAGTCGGCGGTGGGCGCGTGGTGTTGTTTCAGGCTGACCTGGATATCGCCGTCCTGCGGGCCGATGGTGCCGCTGCTGCTGTAGGCCATGTCGATGCCGCTCAGCGGAATGCCGATATTGTCGACGATGGTGTCGAGTTCGTCGGCCGGGATCACTTCGCGTATCCGCGCCTCGATCCGGTCGAACGCCGCAGCGCTTTCCTCGATCCGCGTACCCAGCGGCAAACGCACATGCAGCGCCAGCGCCCCGGCGTCGGTGGCCGGGAAGAAATCCTGGCCCAGGCTGGGCAGCAGCAAAAACGAGGCGAGCACACAGGCTAAAAAGCCGACGATGAAGCGCTTGCGATTGCCCAGGGCCAACGTCAGCAGGCCATGGTAGGTGTCGCGGATGTTCGAGAAGTGCCGCTCGAAACCCTGCTGGAAATTCAGCACCGACTGCAGCACGGCATTGCGTGGTTTGGTGTGCTGCTCGCCTTCGTGGTGGTTGATGAACGCATCTTCCGGGTGGTGGCCGGTGCCCGGTTCCGGCGTGTGCGGCTTGAGCAGGTACATCGCCAATGTCGGCACCAGGGTGCGCGAGAGGATGAACGAGCTGGCCATGGCGAAGATCACCGCCAGGGCCATCGGCCGGAACAGGTACCCGGCGATGCCTTGCAGCAAGAACATCGGCACGAACACGATGCAGATGCACAGCAGCGAGACGAACGCCGGGCCGACGATCTGCGCGGCGCCGTCGAGGATCGCAGCCTTCACCGTCTTGCCCTGTTCCAGGTGCCAGTTGATGTTTTCGATGGTCACCGTGGCGTCGTCCACCAGAATCCCCACCGCCAACGCCAGCCCGCCGAGGGTCATCACGTTGAGGGTTTGCCCGCTGACCGCCAGCAGCGCGATGGCCGACAGCACCGCCAGGGGGATCGAAGCGGCGATGATCAGCGTCGAGCGCCAGCTGCCGAGGAACAGCAGGATCATCGCGCTGGTCAGCAGCGCGGCGATGATGCCTTCCTGGGCCACGCTGCCCACCGATTGTTTGACGAACACCGACGCATCGCCGAGCAATGAGGTCTTCAGCGACGGCGGCAGGGTTTCGTTGATGCGCGGCAGCATCTGGCGGATGCCGTCGATGATCGACAGGGTGGAGATGCTGCCGTTTTTCAACGCTGGCATCAGCACCGCGCGATGGCCGTCGACGCGCACGATGTTGGTCTGCGGTGGCGAACCGTCACGCACGTGGGCCACCTGGCCGATGGTGATCAGCGCACCGTCGACGGTCTTGATCGGCAGGTCGTTGAGTTCATCGATGGCCTTGGGGCTGTTGTTGAGCAGGATCGTGTATTCGTTGGGGCCGAGCTTGGCGGTGCCCACCGGGATGATCTGGTTTTGCAACGCCAGGGCATTGCCCACGTCCTGCGCCGACAAGCCTTTGGCGGCCAGCGCCTGCGGGTCGAGGTCGAGGGTGATCTGCCGCTGCTTGCCACCCATGGGCGTGGGCATGGCCAGGCCGGGCAGGGCGCTGAGGGGCAGGCGGATATTGTTCTGCACCAGGTCGCGGATCTTGGCTTCCGACAGTGTCGGGCTGGAGAACGCCATTTGCAGGATCGGCACCGTCGATGCGCTGTAATTGAGGATCAGCGGCGGCGTGATGCCGGGGGGCATTTGCTTGAGCACGGTTTGTGACACCGCTGTCACCTGGGCGTTGGCGGTGCGGATGTCGACGCCGGGCTGGAAGAAGATCTTGACGATGCCCATGCCCGGCAGGGATTGCGATTCGATGTGTTCGATGTCGTTGACGGTGGTACTCAGGGAGCGTTCGTAGGTGTAGATCACCCGCCCGGCCATGGCGTCCGGCGACAGGCCGTTGTACTGCCAGACCACTGCAACGACGGGGATGCCGATATCGGGGAATACATCAGTGGGGGTTCGCAGGGCCGCCATCGGCCCGATGATGCAGATGAATATGGCCAACACGATAAACGTGTACGGCTTTTGCAGTGCGGTCTTTACCAGCCCGAGCATGCGTGAACCTCCGAGGGAGCAGGATTGCAAACCCCGGCAGTCTTGCCCGACCCACCTAACACGCACCTTTCAGCCAGGTGAAGGAAGATTTAGGTATGGGCTGAAGATCGTTTCATGTGTATTCATTTGTTCTACAAAGGGCGGCTCTCCAAGCTTGTGACCCATCGGATGCGATGCGTCTTTTAACTGAAATTCTTTGGAGTTCTGCCATGTCACTCAAACCGTTATTGCTGATTCCCGCCTTGAGCGCTGTGTTGTTACTGTCGGCCTGCGCCGGCCCGATGCCCAAAGCCGACCCCAGCGAAGCCTGGATCGGATTGAAAGAAGAAGCGCCGAATGACCTGATGGCCGAGCGCGTCGACGGCAAGCGCGTGGATGACGGGCGCTTTTTCGAAGTGCCGCCGGGAGCCCATCGTTTGGATGTGACGTTGTTCGAGGAAGAGCCGGGCGACGATAACCAGCAGGACTGCCAGGGTCGCGTGGAGTACGAGAACTTCAAGGCGGGTGAACACTACACCCTGATCGAATCCAGCCTGGGCACCACCGTGCGCGCATCGCTCTTGGATGGTCACGGTAAGGAAGTCGCGGCAACGCAGGACTTCAATTGCATGCCTGGCTAGGCGTGATGCACCGCCGTCTTGTGCGGCTTGGCGGATGCAGCTGCTTTGACGTGGGGGTGATGGTGCCGACGGGTAATGCGCAACACCCCCCACAACATGGCGGCGGCCACTGCGAGCCAACCGCAGATCAACAGGAAAATCGTCGTTGCAAGGCTCATTCTGGCCTCCTTTCGCCCAGCAGGGCGCACACACAGTCTTCTCAATGGACAGTCTAGTCAGACGACGGTTGCCTGCTATTGACCAATGGTCGTGTCGATCCAACTTCTTTGCTCTATCCCGGGCGTTTTACTGCGGTTCAAGGCTATACCCGAGCGGAAGAGCGTCCTATGATCAGGGCCCTTACCGGCAGTTGATCAAGAGGGTAGAAAATTGCGGTTACGGTCCAACGTTACAACGTCCTTGCTGCTGGCCTGCACCCTGGGGCTCGCGGCCTGTTCCGGGCAGCCGTCGAAACTGCCGGGCCTGCCGGAGCGTGTCGAGCTCAATGGCGTGCCGACGTTTCGCAGCGACGCTTATCAAAGCGGTCCCACGGCGTTAGCCAGCATGCTGTCGCAACAAGGCATTGTCATGACACCGGGCTTGCTGGATAAGCCGCTGCACTTGCCGGGCGGCGAAGCGAACCTGGAGCGCAACATGCAGGTGCTGGCCCGTGAATACGGGTTGATGGTGTATCCGCTCGACGCCAAGCTCACCTCGGTGCTGGCGCAGGTGAGCGCGGGTTACCCGGTGATGGCGCGGATCGGCGGCGGCCTGTTGTCCAGCACGCACTACGTGGTCGTGGTGGGTTTCAACCAGCAGAAAAGCACGGTGCTGCTGCGCTCAGGCATGGATCGGCGGTTGTTGATGAGCTTCAGTGACTTTGAGTCGAAGTGGAGCAGCGCCGGTCACTGGGCAATCCTCACCCAGCGCCCGAGCCAGTTGCCGGCCAATGTGGATACGCAGCGCTGGCGCGAAGCGGCCAATGCCACCGCCCAGGCCGGGCAAGAGCAGGCTGCGGCGCAGGCACTCAAGGTATTGGCCGAAAGAAAGTAAGACACACCGCGCCCGCCACGTTGGGGCGCGGTGTGTTTTCGCGCTACACCACAGCGCCGAACAATGCCCCGACGCTGGCCGTAATGCCCATGGCCAGCACGCCCCACAGGGTTACGCGCCAGGCGCCGACGAAGACTTTCGCCCCGCCGGCCCTGGCCGCCACGGCGCCAAGGCTGGCAAGAAACAGCAGGGACATGCCGCAGATCCACGGCACCACGCTGTGCTCTGGCGCGATGAGCGTCACCGCCAGCGGCAACGCGGCACCAACCACGAAACTCGCCGCCGAGGCCAGCGCCGCTTGCAGCGGTTTGGCGGTGAGGGCTTCGCTGATGCCCAGCTCGTCCCGGGCGTGAGCCCCCAAGGCGTCGTGCGCCATCAATTGGTCGGCGACCTGATGAGCCAATTCGGGTGATACGCCACGCTGCATGTAGATGTTGGCAAGTTCGCGGTGTTCGGCTTTCGGGTTACTCGCCAGTTCCGCTCGCTCTCGGGCCAGATCGGCGTGCTCGGTATCGGCCTGGGAATGCACCGAAACGTATTCGCCGGCCGCCATCGACATCGCCCCCGCCACCAGCCCGGCCATGCCGGTGACGATCAGCGAGGCGTGGCTGGCGTTGGCGGCGGCGACACCGATCAACAGGCTGGCGGTGGAGACGATGCCGTCATTGGCGCCCAGGACCGCGGCGCGCAGCCAGCCGATACGGTCGCTGCGGTGGGATTCGGTGTGCCGGTGCATGAATTTCATCGGTGTGCGGGACTCACGTTCGTGGACGGGGTTGGGGCGGACGGCTTTCAATCTGCGCCTGCAGAATACCGCCGACAATCGATATTTCTTTGAGTTGTTCACCCTCGCGCAGCACGAACAGTGCGTCCATCCCGCGTGCCTGCGCCAAGCGTGGGCCTTCGATTTCGCCCAGCACCATCAACGCCGTGGCCCAGGCATCGGCGAGCATGCACGAGGCGGCCACCACCGTGACGGCGGCGACGGTATTGCACAGCGGGGCGCCGGTGGCCGGGTTCATGGTGTGAGCATAGTGTCGGTCTTTCACGTCAATCCAGTGTCGGTAGTCGCCGGAGGTGGCGATGGCGGCGTCGCTGAGTTCCATGACTCCCATCACTTCACGCTGGCCCCGGCTTGGTTTTTCAATGGCCACGACCCACGGTTGAGCATCCGGCTTGACGCCGCGGGCACGCATTTCGCCATCGATGCCGACCAGGTAGCGGGTCAGCCCGAAGCCGTCCAGGCAGCGCGCCAGTTCGTCGACGCCAAAGCCTTTGGCGATCCCGTTGAGGTTGAGGTGCAGCGGCGCGCGTTTACGCACTTGGTGGCGTTGCGTGTCCACCGTCAATGCCGCAGTGGCCGACAGGCCGCTGCGTGACGGCAGGGCGTCGATGGTCTGTTCTGTGACTGAGGGTGCGCCGGGACCGAAGCCCCAGGCGTCCACCAGATCACCGACGGCGATGTCGAAAGCCCCGCCGGATTGCTGGCTGACCCGCAACGCGGCGGCCAACACCGTGGCCAGTTCCTGGGGCACCGGCAACCATGTTTGCTCGGGGCCGGCGTTGAGGCGGTTGAGGTCGGAATCGGCCTTCCAGGTGGACATCTGCTGGTCCACCCGGCCCACGGCCTGCGCCAGGCCGCGGTTGATCGCGTCGGTGTCGACGCCTGCCTCGGCATAGAACACGGCGGTATAGCGCGTGCCCATGGTCTCGCCGTTCAGGCTGTAGCGTTGGGGCTCAGTAGACATCTTCACGGTAGCGTCCTTGTGCTTTCAGGGCCAGCACACTCAGATGGAGCGGGGCCAACACGTTATCCAGCGCTTGCATCACGCCTTTGGCCATCTCGCGGCTGCCGCACACCAGCACTTGGGCGCCGTTTTCGATCAGGGCGCGCAACGCCAGGGCATCGCCGAGCAACCGGTCTTGCACATAGCTGCGCTCCTGAACCTGGGAGAACGCCGCGCGCAATGCGGTCAGGCGGCGGTCGGCCAGGTAACGCTTGAGCTCCGGTTCATAGAGAAAATCCGAAGCCGGGTTGCGTCCGCCCCAATACAGGTGCATCGGGTGTTTGGCGGTGTTATGGCGAATAAAACCGGCCAGGGGCCCGATACCGGTGCCGGCACCGATCAGAATCACCGGGTGCGCGCCCGACGCCGGACGAAATTGCGGATTGGGCTGGATGAACGCTTCGACCGACCCGCCGATCTTCAGCTCATGCAGGAACCCCGAGCATAGGCCACCTTCGTGTTTGCGCACGCAGATTTCCAGCGTGCCGTCTTCAGAGGAACTGGCCAGCGAGTAAAAGCGCGGCACCGGGTTGTCCGGCGGCAAAATGCCGACCAGATCGCCGGCCTGGAAGCTCGGTAGCGCGCCCGCGGCCTTGAAGCGCAGGACGTGGGTCGGTGCGTTCACGGCTTCGCCATAGACGATGCGCTCGGTCAATTCCAGACGACGGCTGCGCGGGCGCTGCGCCGTGTGGATCAGCGGCAGCTCGTGGCCCAGTGGCGCCGCCAACGCATCGCCCCAGCGCGCAAATTCCTGCGAGGATTGACGGTTCACGGTTTCCAGCCCCAGCAATGGCGTGCCGCCGGCTTGTACCATCGCGTCCTGCACCTGATGGGCGTACTGACAGAATCGCGGAAACTGCCGGTCGCCAAACCCGAGTACCGCAAAGGGCAGGCCGGGTTTGAGGCCCACTTGCTGCAGCCGTGCCAGGAACTGCGCGGCCGACGCCGGTGCATCGCCGTCGCCGTGGGTGGCGGTGAGGATGAACAGGCGCTGGGCAGCGCGGTACTCGCCCTTCCAATCGTTCATCGCGGCGCTGTGAACCCGGTGCCCGGCCTGGTGCAACGCCGCGTGCAAGGTATTGGCAAAACCCCAGGTGCTGTTGGTTTCACTGCCCACCAGAATCACGCTGTCGGCGGCGTGGGCCGGGCTGTTATGGCGAATCTTCGGCGCGGCCTTGCGGCGGCGCCACCACAGCAGGATGCCGGTCACGCTCATCAACGGCACGCTGAGGGCGCTAACCCCGAGGATCAAGCCCAGCCACCAGAGGCCTTCGCCGGTGTGCAATTGATAGATCAGTTGATACAGGTTGTGCATTGAATCGTGGGCCTGATACGACAACAGCGTGCCGCTGACCGGGTCCACGTAGCCGTCACCCTGGGCGGTGCGCAGGGAAAACACGTCCTCGGGGTTACCGGGGCTCGGGTAAACCAGTTCGCGCAGGTCGTTCAGATCGATGGCCTGCAAGGCTTGCAGGTTGGCCACCGGCTGCGCCGCGCCGACGCTGATATGCGCGGGGAAGGCCGGCTCAGCCTGACTGCCGTCGGCGATCAAACCGAAGGTCGTGGCGCACATGTACAGCCCAGTCAAGGCCGACAGCAGCAGCCCGAGCACGGCCAGGCGCCCGACTTCGGCGTGCCAGCGCTGGCTGAACGAGCCGCGCAGCGGCCGCAACAGGTTGCGCAGGCCACCCAGGCGGCGCGCCAGCAACAGCGCGCCGGACACGCAAAGCATCAACATGAAGAGTGCGCCGACGCCCGCGATCCCATGCCCGGTGGTACCCATGAACAGCGAGCGGTGCAGGTCTTTTACCCAGCGCGAAACGGCGGACGGCTCATAGGGCCCGAGGCCCTGGCCGGTCAGTGGATCGACGGTTTGCGCACCCGCCTGGCCGTCCTGGTTGTAGTAGATGATCACTGTTCCGGAGGCGCTGCGCTGGATCTGCTCCACCCCCGGAAAGTGGTTGGCGATGCGTCCCGCCAACTGACCGACATTGAGCTGCCCGGCCGCGGTTGACGTGCTGTGCAGGCGTTCCAGAGCCGGATTGACGGACAGCACTGCGCCGCTGATGGCCAATATCATGACCAACAGGGCGGCGATCAGACCGGGCAGTGAATGGAACTGGCGAAGCATGTTCAGCCTCCAGAAGTCGCAGGTGTTACAGGTCGTAGGTAAAGGACTCGACATAAGTGCTGCCGCTGACCGGCTTGCCCGACCCGGCCGATGTCAGCGGGACACTGACGTCGGCGCGGCTGTCGCGCTTGTCTTCCACGGCGCTGTCGATACGGATCTGATACCCGGCGTCGATCAAGGTGTCGGCCAGTTCCACGCTGACGGTGAGGCTGCGGCCGCTGCCGACACTGGCGCCGCTGAGGCCGTCAAACTCGCTCGGCTTCATGGCGCTGCCACGCGCCCAGTCGCTCAGGTGCCGGTAGTACTTGGCCTTTTTGCCGGCGACCCAGAGGGTTTTCTGGTACTGGCCGTTGGCGTCGGTGACATAGATCGCCAGGTACGCGCCGTTGCCGCTGTAGTCCTTGAGTTGGGTGGTCAGGGTCACTTCGCGGGCCTGGGCCAGACCCGGCAGGGCAATGGCGCCGGCGAGGCAGGTTGCAGCAATGATCTTTTTCATGATGATGTCCTGGTTGAACGTTGTGGCGAGAGCCTGGACCTGCTGGCTGACAGCAACCTGAAAGCCGTGGAAAAACCGCTGATCATTCCGATCCAGGGCGGTTGAGGTAATCCCGGGCGTCGCCGTTGGCGCCGAAATGGATTTCCAGTTTGCGCAGACGAAGCGAGGCGGGTGCGTAGCTGGCTTCGATCGCATTGCCTTTGCGGTCGGTGCCCCTGAGTTCATAGCAGCCGTCGTCGACCTTGATGCGTTGCACGCTCCAGCCATATTGCTGTTCCACTTGCTGGCGCAGGGTTTCGCGTGGTTGCCAGTCGCTGACCGGCTCGCTGCAGTCGTCGTCGGCCAAGGCGTTTGCGCCGAGCAGGACGCCCAGCAGTGCGGTGCTGACAATAAAAGCTGATTTCATGATCTGTCTCCGGCCGGATTGGCATTTGCGGCTTACCCTAAAGGGCATTCCTGACAACCAGCTGAATCTTCAGATTCACGTCAGGTAAGCTCGGTAAGGTGCGGCACGACAACCACCACAGGAGGTGCCAGATGCGGGTTTTATTGGTCGAGGATGCACCCGGGCTGGGCGAGGCGGTGCGCGAACAGATTGCCGACGACGGCCATGCGGTCGATTGGGTGCAGCGCCTGGAGCATGCGAACAACAGCGTGCGCAGCACGCCGTATGATCTGATCCTGTTGGACCTGATGCTGCCCGACGGTCGCGGGCTGGACTTTCTGCGCCAGCAGCGTTCGGCCGGCAATGTGACCCCGGTGATCATCCTCACCGCCCAGGACCAGATATCCGATCGTATCGCCGGCCTCAACGCCGGGGCCGACGATTACCTGGTCAAACCGTTCGACCTGTTCGAGCTGTCGGCCCGGGTGGCCGCCGTGGCCCGCCGTTATAGCGGCAATCCCAACCCGCAGATCAAACTCGGCGAGTTGCAGATCGATATGAACGCGCGCACCGTGCAGCGTGCCGGCGTCACCGTCGACCTGACGGCGCGCGAATGGGCGCTGTTCGAGGCGTTCGTGCAGCGCCCCACGGCGTTGCTGTCGAAGTCGCAGCTCGAAGAGCGCCTGTACGCCTTCGGTGCGGAAATCGAGAGCAACACCATCGAGGTCTATATCAGCCGCCTGCGCAAAAAACTCGGGCGCGACCTGCTGGAAACCGTGCGTGGCATGGGTTATCGGTTGATGGCCGGATGAAGTCGCCGATCAGCCTGCAAAAACGCCTCGGCCTCGGGTTGACCCTGGGCATGACCTTGCTCTGGCTGGGGGCGACCGTCGGCGCCTGGCTGGTGGTGCAACACGAATTGAACGAGGTGTTCGACAGCGCCCTGGAAGAGACCGCGCAACGCATCCTGCCCCTGGCCGTGCTGGAAATCAGCAACCGCGAAGAACCGCGCACCGCCCAGCACGTCGCCACCCTGAAGATGCACAAGGAATACCTGACGTACCTGGTGCGCGATGCCCAGGGCCAGATTCTGATGCAGTCCCATGACGCCAACCCGAAGATCTTCAGCGAACACCCGAGCGAAGGGTTTTCCACTACCCGAAAATACCGGCTGTACGGCGCGAGTGCGCTGCGCGATACGCTGTTCATTGAGATCGCCGAGCCGCTGGGGCATCGCCGTGAGGCGGCGCGGGAAGCCTTGTTGGCCCTGTTGATGCCGTTATTGGCGCTGATCCCCATCAGCCTGTTGGGCACATGGTTGTTTGTGCGCTTCAGCCTGCGCAGCGTATTGGCTTATCGCCGTGCCGTGGAAGCGCGTGGTGTGGGGGATTTGTCGCCGATCAGCGTGGCCCGGCTGCCGGCTGAAATCGACCCGTTGGCCGACGCGGTCAACCACCTGCTGGAGCGCTTGCGCAAGGCCTTGGAGGCCGAGCGCAGCTTCACCGCCAACAGCGCCCACGAGTTGCGCACGCCATTGGCGGCGACGCTGGCGCAGATCCAGCGTTTGCGCCAGGAAGCGCCGGAAGGCCCGTTGCGCGTGCGTGCGGCGAAGATCGAACACGCCTTGCGCGAACTGGCGCGGCTTTCGGAAAAACTCATGCAGTTGGCCAAGGCCGAGGGCGGCGGGTTGTTGTCCGAGGCGCCCCAGGACCTGATTCCCTTACTGGCCCATGGGGTCGATGAGTGGAACCGCAGCAGCGGGCAGCGCATCCGCTTGCAACTGCCGAGCGAGGGCAGCGTGTATTGCGCGATCGACCCGGACGCGTTCGGCATCCTGCTGCGCAACTTGATCGAGAATGCGTTGAAGTACGGCGCGGTGGATCAACCGGTCGACGTCAGCCTCACGGACGATGCGTTGCTGCGGGTGGTCAACGGCGGACCGGCCGTGCCGGCGCCGGTGTTGCAGCGCCTGACCGAACGCTTCGTGCGCGGCAGCAGCGAAGCCAGCGGCAGCGGGTTGGGCCTGGCGATTGCCAAGACCATCGTCCATGGGGTCAAGGCGCACATGACCCTGGCGTCGCCGGCCACAGGCCGGGACGACGGGTTTGAAGTGAACGTTCAGTTTTTGCGCTTGCCGGCCTGAACGTTCATCGCGCCCCGGCGGCGCTGCCGATCAGAAGTCGACGGTGACGCCGCTGTACAGCGCGCGCCCGTCGCCGGGTGAGTGCAGCGAGGCCTGGGCGCCGTCCGGGTCATACCAGACGTATTCGTAGTAGCGGTTGGTGAGGTTTTTCAACTGCAGGTCGACACTGACCGATTCGGTCACCTGGTAAGTCGCGCCGAGGTTCATCAAGACGTAGCCGCCGTAAGTGCCCTTGGTGTTCTCGCGTTCCAGGTAGTAATTCGTCTGGCCGTTCATCCACGCCGTCAACTGCAGCGCCCGCGTGGCCTTGTAGCTGACGCCGGCGTTGTACAGGTGATGCGGGATGTGGTCGATTTCCTGGCCTTTGCTGTTGGGCAAGGTCGCGCTGGGCTGGAGGATTTTCGAGTACTGCCAGGAGTAGGCCATCCAGATTTCGGTGCGTTCGTCCGGGTGCAGATTGACTTGCGCGTCGTAACCCCAGCGCCGGGTTTCGCCGACGTTGTCCGACTCGCCACTCGGGTCGTTGAGGCGGCGACTGACTTCACCGCTGGCCTCTTGCTGCCAATAGGCGATGCGGCCGTCGATCCAGTCCGCCGGGGTGAACTTGACCCCGGTTTCCCAGCCGTCGTTGATTGATGGCGCCAGGTTGGTATCCCGCGGTGGAATCTTATAGGCCGCCGCGCCGGTGCCGACCTGGAAGGTCCGCCCCCAGTTGGCATAGATGCTGGCCACGTCCCACGGTGAATACACCACGCTGAGCTTGGGTTGTTTGATCAGCCCATAGTCGTTGATGTCGTAGTCCATGCCGGTCATTTCGTTGGTGAAGTCGCCCTGGATCTTATCGACGCGATACGCCGGGACGATTTTCAGCGACTCGAACGGCTTGATCTCGGCCTGGACATAGGCGCCGTAGGTGTCGAAGTCGAATCGCTGGTCGCGGGTTTGGGCCAGGCGCAGGCGGTCCTTGGTGCGGTAGCGCTCGCTCTTGTTCTGCTGCTGCTGCATGTCCGCGCCGCCTTCCAGGGCGAAGTCGTACAGCCAGCTGACTTGCGGGCGCCAGGTCAGGGAGGTGAGGGCGCCATACTGGGTTTCGTAGGCGTCGCGCTCCTGCTGGGCGCTGGTGCGCCAGTATTGCGTCCAGCGCCGGTCGTCGAAGGTGTTGACGTAGGTTTTTGCCGACCAGGCCAGCGTTTCGGCCAGGTCGGTGTCGAAGTGCAGGCTGACCTGGTTCATCCGCCGCGTGCCTTTGTCGGTGGCGTTGTAGCTGTTGGTCATGGTCGGGTGCTGGTGGGCGTCCTCTTCACTCAAGTAGCCGGGTTCCTGCGCCTCGGTTTCGTAGTGACGGGCGATCAGGCCGATGCGGTAGCTGTTGTCGTCCGGGGTGTAGAACCATTTGCCGGACATGGAAAACCTGTCCGCCTCGGCGTGATCGCGGTAACCGTCGGATTTCTGGTAGGCGAAGAAGTAGTTCTGCGTCCAGTTGCTGCCTTCGATGCCTTTGGCCAGCTGGGTTTCCTGGGTGTTGTAACTGCCGTAGCGCACCCGCGCCTTGGTGTAGTCGCCGCCGGTGCGGGTCAGCATATTGACGTTGCCGGCGATGTTGTTCAGGCCGTAGCGCGCATCGCTGGTGCCGCGCACCACTTCGATGCTGTCCAGCTCCATGGGGAAAATCATGTCCATGAACGGCATGTTGCCGTCGTTGCTGTTGCTCGGGATGCCGTCGATCAGCAACTTCACTGCGTTGACTTCGCCTTCGCCGTTGAAGCCGCGAAAGGAAATCTTGCCGGAGGTGGTGCCTTGGTTGAACTCGGTGAGGATCACCCCTGGCGCGCGACTGAACAGTTCCCAGCTGTAGTTGACCGGCATTTTTTCGAGGATGTCGGCGCCGAGAATGTCCACCGAGCTGAGCACGCTGCTGGTGCTCAGCGGGCCGCTGCTGGCGCTGGCGCCCTGGACCGTGACGGTGCCGAGGGTGAGGGTGGAGTCTTCGGTTTTACCGGTTTCGGCCAGTGCCGAGGACAGCGGGTTGAGGGCGAACAGGCCGATGGACAGCAAGGGCCATAGCGGGCGGGACACAGAGACACGCTTTGCGCGAGGCAAAGTCATTCGAGCAGGCATAACGCACCATTCCTGATGATCAAGACACTTCGAGGACGCCCAGGCGGGCGGCTGACAAGCAGATCGCGCCGCCTATGGGGCGGCGCGGGTGTCGATCAAACGGTAGGGGAGGCGCGCGGGCTCAGGCTCGGCCAGCGAATTCTGGGGTGCAGCGTCGGCAACTCGGGGTTGTCGAGGGTGGTGTCGGGGGCGTATCGCGGTAGGAAATGCCTGTAGTAGTCGGACGGCAGCGCCGCCAGTCCGGCATGACCGCAGCAGCAATCGCTGTGTTTCATGGCGGATTGCGACGGCGCCGACTGGAGCGGGTCGATCAGCTTGCTCAAGTTGGGAGGCAGCGCTTGCGAGGCGCCCCCCGAGCAGAATCCGCCCCACATCAACAGTCCCATGTCCGGCGTCTGCATGGCGCGGCTGAGCGGCATGGCCAGCATGTTCAGCACGATGGCCAGGCAGGCTAGCCAGGGACTGATGCGTTTGAGACGAGCCATGAACGAAGTCGACTGAAAGGGGTGAACATTTAGCGGCAGTTCAGGCGCAAAGTAAAAGCCTGTCTGTGCGCTATTTTGCCGCAGATCGTGGGCGTGATCCGCAACCCCGGTTAGCGATGCAACGGCCTGTTTTTGCGAGGCTTATGCCGAAAAAAATGCCCCGAGCATGCCGGGGCATTGGTCAGGCGGGCGTTTTGGGGGGGGGCGCCGTTCAGCGACGAACCTCTGTCGCGTTCGGGCGGTTCTTCAGGTTCTTGTCGGCCTTGTAGCGCAACGCAACGTCCGGCACCGAACCGCCCTTGCCGGTCTCGACCCAGTTGCGGATTCGGCTGGCATCGGCGAAGTGGGTGAACTTGCCGAAGGCGTCGAGGATCACCAGCGACACCGGGCGGTTACCCATGCTGGTCACCAGCACCAGGCAGTGGCCGGCCTGGTTGGTGAAGCCGGTCTTGGTCAGCTTGATGTCCCAGTTGGCGCGGTTGATCAGGTGGTCGGTGTTGGAGAAACCCAAGGTGTAGTTGGGCTTGCGGAACGCCACGGTTTTTTCCTTGGTGGTGCTCAATTGGCTCAGCATCGGGAATTTGCGCGCGTAGGCCAGCAGCTTGCTCAGGTCCCTGGCGGTCGACACGTTATGGATGGACAGGCCGGTAGGTTCGACGTAATGGGTGCTGGTCATGCCCAGCGCCTTGGCCTTGGCGTTCATCGCCGCAATGAAGGCTACGTAGCCGCCCGGGTAGTGGTGAGCCAGGCTCGCGGCGGCGCGGTTTTCCGAGGACATCAGGGCGATCAGCAACATCTCCTTGCGCGGCATTTGGCTGCCGATTTTCACCCGGGAGAACACGCCTTTCATTTCCGGCGTGTCGGTGATGTTGATGTCGATGTACTCGTCCATGTTCTGCTTGGCTTCCAGCACGATCAGGCCGGTCATGAGCTTGCTCACGGAAGCGATCGGCACCACCACGTCCGGGTTGCTGGAATAGATGACTTTGTTGGTTTGCAGATCGACCAGCATGGCGCTGCCGGAAGCGATTTGCAGTTTTGAGGTGTCACGCGGGGCCAGGGTGGTTTCGGCGGCGTGCGCAAAGGTGCCGGTGAAAGCAAATAAAAGGCTGACGAGAGAGAGACGAATTTTCACGCGGATGAACTCGCTAAAAAAAGTAAGAAATACCGTTCTGCAACGGGCTTTATGAAAAATGACGTTACATTTTAGGAGTATGGATCAGAAAACGATAGAGAGCCTTTAAATAAAGGCTGTAAGACAATGATTGGTTAGGCTTGTACCAATTCTGTACCAATCAAGGACTGTTCTAGCTTCCCAACTTCCGACCAGTCACTTGTTGATGACAGCCATTTTGCGTAAGTCGTCAGCAGAACCTGGATGCTGTGCCCGAGCTGGCCGGCGATGAATGCGGTGTTCATCCCCGCCATCAGACACATAGTGGCATAGGTGTGACGGCAGTTGTACTGCGGGCGCGGGCGCAACTTCAATGCGGTCAGCGCCTTTGCAAACTGATGGCTCGTTTGCGATGGCCGGCAGATAAACTCGTTTCCGCCAGATGGCGGGAACACATATTGAGATTCGTTCTTAATCCTCCGTCGCTGCACGCTGCGTTCCTTAGCGATTACCTTCGCCCGCTCCAGGGCATTGATCGCTCGGCTATTCAGCATCACAGTTCTTGCGTACTTGGTCTTGGTGCGCTCTTCCACAACCCCGTCCACGACGATTCGGCAGACGTGCGCCACGCGCGTCTCCATGTCGATCTCATCCCAGCGCAATGCCGCTATCTCGCCTGTCCTCATCCCACTGTAAAAAGCGAATTCAAAGTAGGCGGCAAATATTTGCACGCCCGGCTTTTTGAAGTTCGCATACATCCACGCGATGATCGATGCTGCCTCGCTCGCAGAAAACGGGTCGACTTGTTTTTTCACTCTCTTCGGGAGTTTGATCGGTGCCGCAGGGTTACGGTCAATGAGCTCATCCTGCACCGCCGCCTTGAGAAGAGAGCTCACTCGGGCAATCGACTCGCGCTTAATCGACTGGGTCTCCCAGACGGTTTCGCTGATGGTTCTGCGCAGAACCATGGTGGTGATTGCCGTGATCGGGAGCTGGCCAAGCCATGGCATCCAGTAGGTGTTGATCGTTGCGCGATAGTTTCTGCGCGTGCCGGGCACGATCTCCAGGCTATTGATCCAGGCCTGGGCGTACTCGCCGAACGTCATCACCAGTGAATTGGGCATATAGCTGGAGTTCGGGAATAGTTCAGCGTATCGCTGATCATCCAGAACCCCATGCTTTGCCAGGCTTATTACTTGATCGCGTAGATCGGCTGCCGCTTTAATCCCTTTTGGTGTTTGTGGGTGTGCGAGAGTCTCGCAGCGTCGCTCGCCTCGCCAGGTGAACCGAATGCGAACGGACTGGCCAACGAATTCAACTCCTGTGGGCAGGCCCATTGGCTTTCTAGCCATGCTTCATATCTCCTGATGCTATAAAAAATCCGGTTATCTATCTTGTTCCACACACCTTCGGGGATGACTCCGCGGTCTCGCTTGCCTTCCAGGGCCCGCTTGGTGGTGCCGATGATCTCGGCCATCCGAGCCTCCGGCACCTTGTCGAGCTGGAAGGGCTCCTGGGCTTTCTGTGGGTCTGACATAGGAATACCTCGCCCGCCGCTCACCGGCAGGCATGTAGGGGGATTGGGGTTAGGGGTTCTTGCGATGTGGCGGGGAGGGCGGGAATCCAAAGTAGTGCCGCCGCTTTCCGGTGTAGCCGCATTCGCTGCAACCCGTGGACGGGCCACAACTGCAGCCACCCTCGCAACCGCAACTGCACCCGGAACAATCCAAGGTGCACCAGCTTTCCTGCTCTACCTCGCCTTCCTGGCCGATCCAGTAGTTGACTCGGCGGTCCAGGCGAAAGCCGGTGATCTTTTCAGCATCCTCATAGGTCGCCGGTACCGCGCGGAACCCATACTGGGCGGAAGGATCATCTACGAAACGTCGAACAGTTCTCATGGCCTTGGCCCCTCGTAGATGAAGACGTAGGCGAACCAGAGGGTGGCGATCATGGCGTCACACGAGCAGCCGCAATTTCATCAATGAGCGATTGCGGGAGCTGCGCGGCGTACTCACCTTCCGACCACGAAAGAGGCTCCGACTGGCGGATCATTTCGTTCAGCAGCTCGAATGCCGCAAGCAACTGGTCGTCGCGGATCTCGCCGTCCTCCGGCAAGTCGTCGCAGAAGTGATCCGCCGGGTCGATTTGACTGGGGTAGTTTGGCTCGCAGATGCAGAGCTGCAGGTCGGCCAGTTCGACATCGCTTTCGATCAGGTAGTCGCGCAGGCTGTCTTCATCGAAGAAGTACTGGTCGCCATCGAAGATAACCAGCGGCTCGCCGGACCACTCTTTGATCGGCATCGCCGCAAACTTTGCTCGGCGCCTTGCCTGGTGGCATTCCTTGCAGTAGCTGTTCACCTCATAGATTTTATGCTCGGGGTTCACCTCGCAGCGGCGGTGAGTAGCGCCGGAATAGCGGGCAAGGTCCTCATTTGCTCCGAAAAAACGGCCATCAGCAGAAACCCAGCCGGTTACCGTTTTGAGGCTGGCTGCTTCTGGCGCGTCGTACATGATGATTGGCTTTTGTTCGGGCATGACTTCGTCCTTGGCCGTTTTGATGGCCGGTTTATGCTTAAATGTGCGGATATGAAATGGATAGTTTTTCAGGGAGGAGCGCATATGTTTGCTGTTGGTGTGTCACTGCTTGCAGTCGGCTTGGGGACATCTAACGCGGGCTTTTGGATACCCGGCATCGCCTTGATGGCTATCGGGCTCTCCCAACGAGCCAAGCGCTGATTTTCCTCAGCTTGCGCTACAGCCGCTTGAACTCGAACATGGCTTACTCCGTCCCAGCGAGATATGCAGGCTCCGTGGCGGCGGCCAGCCATTCGCGCAAAGTGCCGACGATCTTCGTGCGGTCATCTTCATCGCACCACGGCTTGTCGAGCCATTCAGCACTGACCAGCTCAACATCCCAGTCGTCGTAGGCGCCTGGCTCTTCGCCGTTCATTTCTTCGAGCACCCGACGTGCGCCGGCCTCATCGACAGCTGCAACCCAATCGCAGTCGCCGACCATGAAGGCGAGCAATGGAACTGGTGCAGGTTGGCTGCCGTTCAATTCGAATACTTCTTTTCCATTTTCCACGGGCATGACTTCGTCCTTGCCGCTATAGCGGCTGACTTTGAAGGGGGAGGGGTTACAGGTTTTGCGGGCGGAGTACGGATGTACTCCTATCGGGATTTGGCGCTGCGCTTGCGAAACTCGTAAACCATGCTGCGCAGATCTACGAGAGCTTCCTGCATGTCGCCGCGGGCGGAGTCGATATTCTCGAACAGCTCACCTTCACCGTCGTCGCCGCCTTCATCGACGGCCAGAAGAGCCAGACCGTATGTTTGGAACTTCGCCAACACGTCATCCGCTGACTTGGCCATGTACTCGGCATGCTCAATGGCATAGGACTCTGGTGAGCGATCGGGCTGCTCGGCGTTCATTGGGTTTGGCGAATAGCGCAAGGCAGATTTGTATGCAGCATCAAGCGCATCATCCAAATCGCCGCCAGCCTTCTTGGCCTCGTTGAAGGCAATGATCATCTTCGCCCGAACGTCGTAGCAGCGTTCAACCGGCATATGTGCCACCGGCTCGCCCTGGGGCTGGGCGGCTGGCACGAGGAACGGCACCCACACATAGCCATCACGTTCGGCACGCTCAATCGCTTTTTCGTCAGGCGGATATGCCACCGACTGGTGGCCCACGACAAAGCCGTCATGCTTGCGTGTGAGGTTCCAGCCTTGTGACAGGCCGGTTGGCTTTGGATCAGCAGGTTTGTTTTCTGTAGGCATGGGGAGTCCTTGCCGGGCCATGTCCGGGCGGCGGAGGGTGGCGAGGTCAGGCGATTCCGGAGAGCGCAAGGGGCTCATCTCCGCTGCGAGCAATTCCTGCGTGCAGGTCGACCTTTCGACCCGCGAGCATCCCCGCGATCTGGGCGTTCATATCGATGTCGATATCGCGCGCTTTCCGGGCTTTGCCGACGCCGTTGTTGGCCAGGTACTCGTCGATCAGCGCCTTGTCTTGCGCTTCGACGGCAACGATGTCGCGGCCATCGCTTGATGCCTGGCTGTCATCTTCGCCTTTCGGGACCAGTGCGCAGAGCTTCCCGTAGACCTCGTTGACCCACGCCAAAGCAAAGTGGTCGCCTGCTGTTTCGGCGGAGTACGAACTTCGATATACGCCTGCGCGGACTGCTGCGGCGTATTCTTTGCGCGCAAGTTTCAGCTTGGTCAGAAGAGCCTCAAAGGCGTACAGCGCGATGTGTTGCGCGGGGGTTACGCCGACGAACGAGGCGCGCGCCACTATCCGGTTTTTTGCCGCGTCCCACCGACACTTGCGCAGCGAAGTGCAGCCGAACACATGGGCTACAGCAGCGCTCAGGTTCCGCTCCCACGCGGGTAACCGCTCGGCCCGTGAGAACTGCGATTCGACTTCGCCAACGTCGCTCAGCTTTACGTCCATCTCCGTCAACCGATACTCACGCATCAGTGCCTGTGCCTGCCGGAGCGCCGTGGCGGCTTCGTTCTCGTTTGCGCTTTTGGAAAGGGCCAGACAGTGCTTGATCTTGCGGATCGCACGATCGAGCTTCTTTTCGTCAATCTGTTGTGCGGACATTGGGGGATCCTCGCCGGCTGGCGTGATTCGTTAAGGTGGGTGATATGCTTTGCTGCTTATCAAACAAGGAGGTGGTAATGGCGGGTAAAAAGCTTGAAGCGTTCCGCGAGTGGTTCAACCCAAAGCGTCGGCGGCGAGCAGGAGGCGCTTTGTTTATTACGTCGTTGGTCGGACCGTTTTTGTATCCAAGCGGTTACTGGGTCAGCGTGATGACTCCGGGGATCATATTTTTCTTCAGTGCCTGGCCGTCCGACGCTCACGACAAGCGCTGAGTCTCAGCCTTCAATGGCCGGCTGGCGTGATTCGTTGATATGGGGTATTACGGGTGACCGGCATGGAGCCGAATCAAGGGAGAGGCTCGTGGTTGATATTTTCAGTTCGATATTTAGCGCATTAGTTGGTGGTGCTATTTCATCAAGTGTAATTACTTACGTTCTTGGAGCCAGAAGAGCTGAGCGTGAAATACTTAGGAATAAGCTGGAGGGGCTCTATATCGAGATCTCTAGAGACATGCGGCACATGCATGTAGAGGCGACACGTATGGCTAACGAGGTGAGAAAGATAGATCAAAAGCAAGCGCTTCCTGAGCAAGATGCGGTCTCGGTCCCAGGTGATGAGGTGCAGCCAAGGTCAGATGAGCACAATACTCTGATTAATATATACTTCCCTGAAGCAATTCCTGCGTATGAAAAATATTTTTCAACCTATCAAGCGATCAATAGTATCCGCTTTGGAGCAGGTCTTGACTTTGTAATAGATCCTGAGAACTCACTTCCTAGGTATGCCGAAATTATGGTTAAAACCGAAGATTTAACACGGTATGCTAAAGAGCTTCATACAGCTCTATTGTATGAGGCAGATAAAATTAATTGTTCGATTTTTGCTCGTCGCTTTATAAGCAAGCGCAGTAATCCGCACTTTTAAGTTATTTCGATTCCCGTCCTGCTGAACTCTTCAAGCTGTCGCGACTGCTTTTCCGTAACCTCGAAAGCAGGTCGCGACATGGTGACGAAGCGGGCCGACTCCTCGGCGGGTGTTGCTGCCAGGTTGATCAGGAGCGTCGAGACCGTTTCCTGCCACTCCTTGAAATCGTGGTGATCGCCCAGCACCTGAAGTGCATCATCGAGCGCTTTCGAGACAATCAGCGCTCGCTTCTCGGCGCCGATCTTGTCGAGCAGCGCCTTCTCTTTCGCGCGCTTGTCCCGCTGAATCTGCGCGTTGTCCTTGGCCATTACCTACCTCTTCGATTCCACTTGCCGGGATCCCCAGCCATGTCGGCCGGCGGCGCGCGGCGGTGATCTTGCTGATGCGCCTCATGGGGTGTCGGCGAACTTGAAGCCGTTCTCCTGGGCGATCAGCGTTATGCGCTTGATGTGCATTACCAGGCTTTTTGCTGCCTCGCTGGCTACTACGCCCTTGGCCGCTTCGGCGCGCACCGACGGCGCCAGCTTGTCGCGCTGGGCACGCAGGCGTTCGTGGTGGGCGGTGGTGCCATTGAAAGGCCCGTCAGCGCTGACGCCGCGCGGGATGACCTGGGCTTTCTTGCCCGCGCCGTAGAACGCATCAATCTGGCGGTTGAGGTCGGCGATCACCGCGTCTTTCGGGTTTGGCATCGGTTCGCCGATCATTGCGCACCGCCTGGGACATGCTTGGCCGCTGCTTCGAACTGCATTGCGAGGTCGTGAGCAGCCTTATAGTCCTGGCGGAAGGCGCGAGTCTTGCCAGTGGTGAGGTCGACGATCTGGAACATGCCGACGCTTTCGCCTGTTACCTGATAGCGCACCGGTTTTTTCGGCATCGGTCGATCAGTGCGACTGAAGAACGCGGCTCGCGCTGCATTGGTTTGTTGCAGCAGCACACCGAGTTCGTCGATGCGTTCTTGAAATGATGGGTGCATGGCTGATCCCTCGGTGTGGTTTGCATTTACTCGTCAGCAACCTGACCGTCTGGTCTGTGCCGGTGGGCCCAGGGGAGGGTGCTGACGGATAAAGGCGAGGCGTAAAAAGGCCCGGTCACGCTACTGGCGTCAGACCGGGGTATTGCGTCAGCGGTGCGGCCCGTTGCCCGCTGCTGATTGCAGGGTTGGCCGGTCGTCTTCGTGGGTGGGCGGCGAGCTTCCTCCTCACGGCGTCAAACAGCATCTGTTCGCCACGGATCACAGGTCCTTGCAACATGCACGCTACAGCTCTGAATGCCCGATTGAGTGGGGCAGGGTGCATGAGGTCCGGCGTTCCCAGCCGAGGCTATCGGGACCGCTAATTCGATTCGTTGTCTCTCCCTTCTGCCGCTGGGATTCGCGGGGCGCATTGCTTGCCGGGTCACTCACTCGGTTAAGGCGTTTCACCATCGATCAGCCGTACAAGGTTTTCCCTGTCGTTGGCAGGCGTTCGGGCCTGTCTGCTCGCCGGTCGCCGGTAGAGGCAATGCGGTCTGTTGCTTGTTGCGTTGGCTGTTAAAGAGCGGCGCGGCTTTCGCTGCTAGGCCTGTATCTACTTGGCTTGAGACGCAAATTAACCGGCGGTTTCTTTGTAGTCAATACCGGCGGTTAATTTATTTTTGCCGATGGATGCGCTATGCTTTCCTGGTACCTGTATAGATGTACAGCTATAAGGGGGTAGTGCATGGGCGTGATGCAGCAACAAAAAGAGCACCAGCGAGTTGAACTGACAGGTATCGAGCGGCTTAATCTTCGAGTGTCGAATATGATTAATCACCCGGTGGCGCAGATTCAGCGTTGGGTGACGATTCACCGTTTGGACACGGACGGCGATCGAGAGTGGGGGGAGGTGATGTGGTTGCTTTCTGAGACAGACGGCATAGACATGACGTTGAACGACGATGAGTCGGTGACGCTGAGGTGGGAGGCAAGTGCTGTGGAGGATCGGCTGGTAGAAGTATTTGAGCCGGTAGAGGAGCCGGCTCCGTTCTGATGAGCAATGAGAAGCTCAGCGAGAGGGCTGAGCTTATGAAAAAAACGGCTAAGTATGACGTTTGGTTGCGTCATTCAACTGGATCAGTAATAGCCCTTGTTGTTATCCCAAGCGTTTCCGATCTGAAGTCTTGATGAGCGGTAGCCATTTTCAATACTGTATTAGAATATCTTTTTTCTAAGTCGGCTCTTACATCGGCGGACAGGTTTTTATCCTTCAAAGCTTTTTTCTGATATTTTAAGTCGTTTTCGTATGCTGTAAGATAGTCTGTTAGTTCGGGAGCCTGTTCAACTTTTCGCTGGAGTCTGGATATCCCAGCGGCAATAAACGGACTAGCAATCCCAGCTATTACGGGGATTATAGTTTTTGCTTCTGTCGATAAATCCGCTGTGAATAGTGCGCTAATAGAAACTAATAGTCCTGTGATAGTGGCAGTAAGTCCAGTGCGGCTGTTTGACGATGAGTGCTCGGTCTCACTCATGGCTGGCTCTCCGCTGACTTAACCCAAGGTCAATTTCTGTAATTGAACCGTCCCGTTTTCTCTGTATTTTTATGCGGGATTTTACTACGCCGTCATTCTTATATGTAACGTATATATCTTCGGCTGAGAAGTATCTATGGTATATATATCTAACGGACAGGCGACCTATCCTGAATGCTAGTGGCGCAAGCATGATCATGAATAGATACACCATAGCCAAGGCGATTTCGTGCTGACTCCATGTAGGCATAACCACCTCCGTCGTTTTCAGTTCAGGTGATTAATCCTGAACTTTTATTATAGCACGCTCGATGGTTGCGCGTGTGGGTCTGGACGTGGTTGTGGTTTCAATCGTGATATTGTAATTATCATCTTTCTGGAATTTTTTTTGATTTTTGTTAACTTTCTCAAGGAAAGTTTTGTCCTTTACAGTAACTGCGAATTCAGAACCGTCATGTTTTCTGATTCGCCAGCCTTTCGACGACTCAAAGTTTATTTGAGCAAAAGACGCTCTGACAATCTCTGTCTCGACAGTTATTTCTTCGAGCGTTCCTTTGGGCAGTCTTGAGAAATCATCGATCGCGGCTTCCTTAATAGAGATCACTGTATTTTCAGTGCTTCCCTTTACTTTAAATTGGGCGTCTTTTTTTCCTGTTAGTGGAGCTTGAATTACCTTGTGCAGGGCGTCGCGAATTTTCGTATTTGTAATAAGCTTCGCGAGTTGCTTGTCCGCCTTAATAGGGCCGTCTGTGGTCATAACTTCTGCGGTTTCACTGTCGCCTTCGATTGTAATCGAAGTTATTTTTTTACCTTTTATTTGCTGAACCAGCTCGACCAGTGAGCCACCTACAAACGCCGCAGCCGGCGCCGCAAACCCCAATATTCCCAGCACCTTGAGCGCTGTTGCAGGGTCTGCAAGTAGGGCAAATACAACCTCGACAGAACCTTCTTTTGCTGGTGTCGTTACCTTGAGTGTTACATCTGCCGAGCCATTGCTAATGACGCTTGCAGTTTCCTCGATAAGGTTATGCATGCCCAGAATGGCCTCACCGAGGTCCTTTGCACTTATCTCGTGCCGAGAAAGAGCACTTTCCTTTGCGTCGTAAGAGATGGTGAACGTTTTCTCAGAAAGCTCTTTTTCATTTGCCCGCTTCACAACTTTGGCTTCCGCCATTTCCTTCTCCCCAGCGCAGCCTTCCAATTGGCAGGCAAAATGTCTTTTGTATGAAATAAATGTTTAGCCGAAAATCTTTAGTTTTTCTTCTAGGTTTGGTGTGTGCCAGATGGTCATATGGTCCATAACCTTAGTGAGCCGCTTATCAAACGAGGTGAGCGTTCCAGACCAGCAGCACCCTAGCGTGGATGAAGGTTTCATCCGCCCTGATTGTCTGCGGCGTGTGCCTTTCGTTATCGGAAATCATCTTGATCTGATCATCGCCGATCCACTGCAGGCGCTTGATGTAGAGATGGCCTTCCCAAGAGAACATGTAGATCCCATCCCCGACGAATTCGCGAATGCTGATGTCGACCAGAAGCGGGTCGCGGTGCTTGATCGTTGGTGCCATTGACTGGCCCCAGCCGGTTACCATTTTCAGATGGAAGTGCTCCTTGAACTCGACTCCCATCTCGCGCAGATGCTGCGGACTTACTCGAACATCCTGAAGCATCTCCGGGTAGTCGTGGGGGATCTGTCCGCCACCCATGGCAGCACGGACGTCGTAATGCGCGATCCATACTTCGTCGCCGACAACGCCTAGCCGGTAATAGTCAACTTCGACCATTCCACCGCCATCTTCTGATTCGGCCGCAGCGAGTAGGCGTCTTCTTGCGTCTTCAGAAAGACTTTTCCCTTGCTTCGCCAACATCTGCCTAACCAGGTCGGCAGCCGAAGCATTCGATCCGAACTCGGTAGTCTGATCTGCAGTTGTCGTCAGACCGCTGATCTCTTTGGCGAGCCGTTTGCTGAATTTCTCAACCGGCACGCCAAGCAGGCGCGAGAGTACTACGGCGAATTTCGCGTTCAGCGGATTTGTGCCGTTCAGGTACATCGCGACGGCAGCCGCCGAAATGTCCGCAGCCTCAGCAAGACTCGCTTGTGTGAGGCCGAGCGCGTTCTTTTTCGATACGAAAAGCGCTTTGGCAGCGTCGCACTCAGCTTTCAGCTCGGGGGATAACTCTTTCTTTTTGCTCATCCGTGAAATTTAACCGTTGGTTAAGTTATTTGCGCTAACCGGCGGTATTGCTTGAAAGCTAACCGGCGGTTAATATTGATTTCACACATCAAGCTTGGTCGAGCACAGAAATGAAGAAGACGCCATTGCCATTGTTGGTCGAGAGGATGGGGCAGATCGCCGTCGCCAAGGCTCTTGGCGTCAGCTCTCCGGCGATCTCCAAAGCTTTGAAAGCGGAGCGAGACATCCAAGTAACTGAGCACGCGGATGGAACCTTTTCCGCGGAGGAAATCCGCCCGTTTCCGTCTCAATGCACGGCTGCGTAGCTCATTTGCTGTAACTGGAAACATTTTGCGATGCGTGTTGGCGCGCAGCCACTGAAACAAAAATGAGGATTTACGAATGGAAGATTTCTTGAGGGCTTGCCACACCACCATCAAGGAAAGCGGGGCAGAGGGGCTGGCAGGGAAAATGTGCATGGCTCACGTGAGCCTTCTGCAGCGCTCAAACCCGGACAACGCGGCGCACCACCTAACGATTGAGCATCTGTTTGGCGTGCTGCTGCACACACAAGACATGCGCCCCCTGATGGCGCTCGCTGACCAATTCGGTTTTGACCTCGTGGCTCGTGAAAAGCCGAAAGCCAAACCACTGATGGCCGCGCTGGGCCTCTTGTCCGCGGAATGCGGTGATGTTGGTCGATTGATTTTCGATGCCGCGGCGGACAACCACATCAGCCAGCACGAAAAAGCCCAGGGCGAGAAAGCAATCCTTGAGGCAATCGAAGCGCTGCATGTTCTGAGTGAGTCACTCAAAGCCGCCTGAATCACAGGCATAAAAAAGCCGCCTGGCAGGGCGGCTTAGTACAACTTCATTTCGAGGTGAATAGTGATCAATAACGCCCCCACAGTCAATGGTGCAGTGGATGTCGCGACACTTTTCGACAATCCAGAAAGTGTGTCTCGACATCTCATAGACAACCAACCCGCCGCGATGAATGCCGCGCTCCTGATTGGCATCCAGTACTCGCCAGAATCCAAGTCTCAATTCCGCCGGGAATGCCTCAATCACCTGAAGGCGTCCCTGGCTCCTGCCCAGGATGTTTTCGCATGAGCACCATCATCATGAGCCTGTGCTGGCCGTTGCAAGGCATGAGCGGCCCACAAAAAGCTGTCCTGATATCCCTGGCTGACAATGCAAACGACGAGGGTGTTTGCTGGCCTTCGGTCGCTCGTATCTCTGAGCGTACTTGCCTCGCTGAAAGGACTGTTCAGGCGGCCATAAAGTGGCTTGGACAAGTGGGCATCTTGTCTGTCCGGGAGCGGATGGGACGCTCGACGATCTACACCCTAACCCCCGCATCTTATGCACCCCCGCAAGAGGCGCACCCCGCAGCAGATGCACCACCACCCCCGCAGCTCACGACACAAACCCCCGCAGCAGCCGCACCCAGAACCGTAATAGAACCATCAAGTGAACCATCATCTCTTGTTGGCGCCGAGCAACCAACGAAAATTTCGAAGCCGAAATGCCCAGCTCAGGCAATCGTCGATTTGTTCAACACAACGATCCCGGAGTTTCCTCGAGTCATGTTGTTGACCAAGGACCGGATCAGCAAGATCACCGCTCGTTGGAACGAGAGCGTTGTTCACCAAGACCTCAGTTTCTGGGCGGAGTACTTCGCACTGGTTCGCTCCAGCAAATTCCTGATGGGGGAGGTGTCCACCTCCGGCGGGAGCTCTTTTCGCTGCAACTTCGACTGGCTGATTGCTCCGAGCAACTTCGTCAAGGTTGTGGAGGGTAATTACAATGCGTGATCCCTACAGCCTGGAAGCCGAACACGGCGTGCTGGGGGCTATGTTCCTGCGTCCTGAGTTGATCGACATACTCGCTGCTGACTTGGTGCCCGAGGACTTTTACTACGAGGACAATGCTGAGCTGTATCGCGGGATTTTGGCCTTGCATGGTGAGGGCCATCCCGTCGATATCGTGACCGTCGGGGTTTATGTTGGTGATCTACCTGGTGGGGCGAATTCGTTTGCCTACGCTGCAGAAATTGCCCGCAATACGCCGAGTGTTGCAAACGCCGCTTCCTACGCCGGAACGGTTCGTGAGCGCAGCCTGGATAGGTCGATCATCGAACTGAGCGTGCGGATCAACGACATTGCCTACGGTGATCAGCCGGCGGCTGACAAGGTTGCAGCGGTACAGGCTGAGTCCCACGCCATTGACAGCCAGTCGGCGACATCCGAGGTGGTTAAGGCTGAGGATTTTCTCAACGATTACATTGAGGTGTTGCAGGCTCGAGCGGATCGAGGGGGTGAAATTGACGGGCTGTCCACAGGCATTGCTGATTTGGACGAGAAGCTGCAAGGGCTCAAACCTGGCCAACTGATCGTCATCGCTGGCCGCCCGGCCATGGGCAAAACCACGCTGGCCATGAACATTGCATCTCACGCGGCTATCCGTGAAGGCAAAAGCGTTATGGCGTTCAGCCTGGAGATGGATAACACGGGTCTGATGGATCGTTTCATGGCGTCCGAAGGGCGGGTGCCGTTACAGCTGATCAAGAATGGCAAGGCCCCTAGTACCCACGGCGCTGAGCTGATGAGTGCGGCTGGCAAACTCAAGAAGTCGAACCTGTTTCTGTCGGATCGCGCGTCTATGTCGATGAATCGACTGCGCTCGGCGGCTCGCCGCCATAAGCGCCGGTATGGCTTGGACTTGGTCGTTATTGACTACCTGCAGTTGGTCGAATCCGACTCGCGCACGTCCAGTCGCGAGCAAGAAGTCAGCCATATGACGCGCACCGCGAAGCTCATGGCTCGCGAGTTAGGTGTCCCGGTGATCCTGCTCAGTCAGCTCTCCCGTAAATGCGAAGAGCGCCCGAACAAGCGCCCGCTGTGTTCTGACCTGCGCGAATCCGGCGCTATTGAGCAGGACGCGGACATCATCCTCTTCGTGTATCGCGACGAGGTTTATCACGAGCACTCGGAAGCGAAGGGCATTGCCGAAATCATCATTGGCAAGGGCCGGGACATCGCCGGCGGCACCGTTCGCGCTGCCTTCCTCGGGCAATACAGCCGTTTCGAACAACTAGCTGCCGGATGGGTTGAGCCGCCCAAGCCTGAAAGGGTTACCAGTATGGCCGGCCGCTACAGAGCTAAGGAAAAAATCTGATGGTTTCAATTCGTCTTGCCGTCCCGGCCCCGGCCACCTACCGCTATGCCGTGCATTGCTGCGGCTACAAGGCGGATATGGATGTACTCCCTGATCACGCTGTGGCCTTGTTCGCCGATGAGGCGATGGCCAGGCGTTATGGGGATTGGATGTGGCCGTCCACTTTCGAGGTCGTTGATCTCCTGGCCCCCAAGGAGTGCGCCGCTTGAACACTCAAATCAAAACCCTGACGGTGAAGCTGTCGGATGCCGAGATCGCCCGCAATGCCAAACTTGAGCATGTACGTGATCTGCGCGATGCCAGTCACCCGGCGCTGCACTTTCGTTTCGCCAAGAACCGTGCGCGCGGTTCCTGGTACTTGCTCAATAAGCGCCAGTGGCACCGTATTGGCGCCTTTCCTGACCTGAACACCAAGCAGGTGATCGCGGCGTTGCCGGCGGTGCGCCTGCGCGTGTCGGCGGACTGCGCGGCTAGCGTGTCGGGCTGGCTGACTGTCGGCGAGCTGCTTGATTGGTTCGGTGACCGCATGGCCAGGTCGCGGGCACTGTCCGACAAGCGCCGCGCGGCCATCAAGTCCGCGATCGGCTGCCAACTCAAACCGCGCCTGGACGATCTGCTGCATCGGGATGTGAGTGCGCAGACCCTGGACAAGCTGCTGATGTGGCCGGCCCAGGCTGAGCTGTCGCTGTCGTATGTGCAGCAGCTGTTCCGTCTGCTTGCGATGGCCTTTCGTCAGGCGCGCAAGCTCGATCTGATCCCCTTCAACCCTATGGCCGAGCTCAAGTTCAGCAACTTCACGACTGCGCGTATCCAGCCGAAGGCTGCACGCCTGCGCGATGTGCAGGTGCCGGACTTAGTGCAATTGCTGGCCGAGCGATTCGAGCGCGCGCCGGGTGACGCCATGCTGGCCTTGATGATGCTCTGCCACGGCACTCGCATCGGTGAGACTCGCCAGTCGCGCTGGGCCGATATCGCGCTGCCGGAGCGCGAGTGGTTCCTGCCGGCCGAACACACCAAGAGCAAGACCGAACTGCGTATGCCACTGACCGACCAAGTCTGCTCGCTCCTGCAGAAATACCGCAGCTTGCAGGCAGCTCAGGGTTATGAGGGAGCTTTCCTGTTCCCGTCACGCCGTGGCAAGCCGCTCAGTGATAACCAAGCCAGTGCCGTGTTCACTCGGTTAGGGCAGGGCGCTTGGTCCAGTCACGACCTACGCAAGGTGGCCCGTACCGCCTGGACTGATCTCGGCGTCGACGGCCACATCGGCGAGATGCTGCTGAATCACTCCCTGGGCAAGATCGCTTCCACCTACATCAATACCCAGGCCAAAGAGCAGCGCCGCCTAGCCTTGGTGAAGTGGCACAACTGGTTAGATGCGCGCGGCTTCAAGGCGATTCACACGCAGACAGGCGTTAGATATGAAAATTCGCAAAACCTCGTAGACGCTTTGAACGGCGGGGGCTGCGAGCCACAACCACAATTTGTTAAGGGCGAGGTATTAAAACGTGCAGAAACGACAGGGGCCTGGCTTTAAACGGGAGCGGATCGAGCTTGAACCCTGCTCGATCTGCAAGGGTAGGGCGGTAGTAGCGGGGGTGTTTTATGAGCTGGTTTGCACGGACTGCAACGGCTCAGGTTGGGTTGTTCAGGGGACCAAGTTGGTGCTTTCTGCCGACGAGCTAATTACCCAATTGAGTTTCAAATTGCAGCAGGCACAGCGTGAGGTTTTGGCGTTAAAGACTTCTCCAGTACCGACAGGTCCACAGAGCCAGTACGAGCAACCAAACCGCCTGGGAGCAGGCGGAACAAATTACACAGGGGATTGAGCCATGGCCTTCACACCGAGCTTTAAAGAACGTACCGCCGAGGATCTGCTGGAGCATTGGGGCCGTTGGGTTGTCCTGGGCTCTGGTGTGTCGTGCTGCGCCTCCCGCGAGAACACTATCCTGTCGCCGATGATCACCGATGACGACGCGCTGCTGATCGATGGGCTGATGGGCCGCCTGCTCAAGCGCTACCCGGAAAGCGGCCAGGTGCTTCTGAAGTACTACACCGCCCGCGACACTTCTCTGATGGACGTCGGCAAGAAGATGGGCTTCGGCGAAGAGAAGACCCGACAGCTTTGGAAGGCAGGTATTGCTTGGATTGATGGTGCGTTAGAATCGAAGAGAGAGGCAGCTTGAAAGTCATTTTTTCGCCTCTACCTCAAAGGACTTTAGAAGGGATTGATGCTTGTGGGGAACGTATATAAGTTTTTAGAGGCGAAGCGGAGTAAGTTTTTAGACAACGGCTTGCTGCGGTTTTCTCAACCCGCGGCGTTAAACGACCCATATGAGTGTTTGGCTTCTTTTCCTGACGTTACACCTGATGAAATGTCAGGTGACTTACTGGCAGGAGTTTTAGAGAAGGTTGGGTATTCAGAGAGTGATAGTCGGGAAGAAAAGTTGCAAAAGTCTTCAATGATTGCAACTGCTATGTATCGTATTGAAGCCATGTTCAAGGACGATCCATGGCTTTATAGAGACTTTACTATGAAGTTCAATCAGGATCGTATAAATAAAGACCTTGGGATACTGTCTCTTTCTCGTCGTTGGAATAGTGCGCTGATGTGGTCTCATTACACTAAAATTTATTCAGGTTTTTGTGTCGGATTCGACGTGGATCATGGATTTTTTAAAGAGATCTCTGATGGTGGGTCTCTCCGGCGAACATCGTTGCTGCCTGTTAATTATACAAATGTGCGGCCCACGATTCCAAAGAAACAATCGGAGGTGGTTGGACTTGATATCTTCTTAACGAAGTCTGTTGACTGGGAATATGAAGAGGAAGATAGACTTCTTGCTCTCCTCAAGGATGCCGACAAAATAGGTGATGAAAAACCATATTCTGCACATTTATTCAAGATCCCATTTGATGCAGTGTCTGAGTTGATTCTCGGACATAATGCGCCTGAGACTTTGAGAGTTGAAGTGCTGGAATTTGGGAAAAAGCTGGGTGTTCCAGTGTACAAAACCCAATTATCCCAACGATCCTTTGACGTGGATAGAGTACCCCTCAAGGATGGGGTTTGTTTTTGAAACCGAGGCTTGACAAGCCCGGGGACAAAATATAGATTTCAGTTACTTTGCGGTTTTTACGCGAGCAAACGCCCGACCCTAAAATTGGGCTTTTTGCTTTCTACAGTCCATCGAGCCTCGGCATTTGCCGGGGCTTTTTCGTTTTCGGCTCCACCACGCCCATCGCTCTGAGCTGGGAGTGCTGCCGGGGCTGATTCAATTCAAGGCTCGCCGTATCTGTGGGCCTTTTCTGTTTCTGGAGTTCAGCCATGCAAGTACGAGTACTTGATGAAAGTGGTGAAGTTATCTGGTCTCAAGGCGAAAAAAGCGGCATGACATTTCTGTCGCACCGCGAAGACGGAACAATTCATCGGATCATTGCCGCTCTTGAGTCAGCTCTGGTTGAGGCCGGTGACGAGTCCTTGCGGCCAATCAGTGAATCGTCAACTCCTTGTTGATGTTGGCCATCACTAGTTGGTAGATGCCTGGGCTTTTCAAAAAAGGGTGCCATTGCTGTGGCCCCCTGAACTTCACATAACTCCCAGATTTCCAGATCAGCACGACCGAGCCCCTTAGCCCCGCCGATGAAGCGGCAATCTGAAATGCCTCCATCGCATCAGCCTGTTGCCCGTCAGTCTTGCTATTAAAGGATGAGTCGAGCGGGATGATGATCATGTCATTCCCCTGCTCGTGGATGTGTGCAACTTTATACTTTGCCATTTTTGCTCCTTCGGTTACTGGTACTGCCTCCATGACAGCCACTCGAAAGTAGCACATGGCCATTCGCCCGCCACCGAGTGGGCTTTTTTATGCCAAAAATTTGATGTGGGCGTTAGCCATAGCCAGGGCTGGCTCATGCGGGCAGCTTGGGAAGACACGCATGTTATGCAGATGACAGCGCACGCTGAAGGGCTACAACCGAAGGCCGCTCGTAAGTCCGGGACCGGGGGATGAAAGCGTAGGAGATCAGCACCGACCATCTGCACCTATTCAGGGCCTCGGCATTGACCGCGGCCTTTTCGTTTTCGGCTCCACCACACCCATCGCTCCGAGCTGGGAGTGCTGCTGGAGCCGGATCTATTCACTCCCCGAAAGGGAGGAACCTGAGATGCCGAACATGCCAGACAAACCAGACACATGGGCGATAGCGCTTGCGTGGTTTAGCCAGCATTCGCCAATCCTCTATGCGGCTGCGCTGTCCTGCGCGATGGCCGTCCTACGTATCACCTACGGTGGCGGCACGCGGCGCCAGATGCTGGTGGAGGGCGCGATCTGTGGCGGCCTTACCTTAACAATTATCAGCGGCCTAGATTTTTTCGGCCTGCCCCAGAGCATGGCCACCTTCGCAGGTGGTTGGGTTGGCTTCCTGGGCGTAGAGAAGATCCGGTCGATTGCTGACAGGGTGACTGACTTCAAGTTGCCCAGTCGCAACGTCGATTAATCCGCGCCACGTTTTCGAACGCGCCAAGTCGTGGCGTGAACACGTAGCCGGCTCAATCATTCGAAGGTGTCCACATGTTCAAGATCGATTTAGGGTTGGATTCTGCCCCGGTCACTGCGGGCATGTTGGAGCTTGAGAAAAAGCACCTTCCTTTCGTGGCAGCCCTGACCGCTACCCGGCTGGCCCAGCGGGTCAAGGAAGGCACCATTACGGTGATGCGGAAGCGCCTGGATCGGCCAACCCCGACCACGCTGAATAGTCTGTTTGTGAAGATGGCCACCAAGCAGCGTGCTGCTGAAGTCTATTTCAAGGACTCGTGGGCATCTGGCGTGCCTGCCGATACTTACCTGCAGCAGGCGGTAAGCGGTGGGATGCGGCCCCATAAGCGTTTCGAGAAGTCGCTGATAGCGCGCGGCATCATGCGCAGCGGCCAATACGCGGTGCCTACCACGGCTTTCATGAATCAGTACGGCAACGTGTCACGCGGCACGATGCTGAAGATCCTGTCTGGCCTGGGGGCTGCTGAGTCCGCGCGGGGCTATCAGGCCAATGCCAGTGGCGGTGCCCGAAGCCGCCGCAAAGGCAACGCCCATCGCTTCTTTTCTGGCGAGGTCGACGGTACGCAAGGTGTGTGGGAGCGCAAGTCGATGGGCATGGGTGATGCAGTGCGGCCGATATTCATCTTCGCTGACTCGGCCCCGCGATATCGCACCATCTTCCCGTTCTTCAAGATCGCCGAGAACATCGTGAAGGCCAACCGGGAAGAGGTGTTCGCCGGTGCCTGGGCTGATGCCATGGCTGGTGCGCGGTGATGTGGATCGCACGGGCGGAATCGTCAAAAAAGGTGAAAAAAGCCGGTTTTTCGTCGTTTTCTTCGACTTTTTGGCTTGACAGCCCCCCTGGGGGCGAAAACCAAAAGGTACTCCCGGACCCCACCCCCTAAGGGGGTAATTCGGGCCCCGCCTTATCGCTATGTATGACCCTTTTCCAGAGGTTGGTTGTTGTTATGTCTTCCAAGATCACCGCGATCACGCGGCAGCCGGGTTGGCTGAACAAGAAGAACATGGCCGACAGCCTTGGTATTTCGGTGCAGGCCTTTGATAAATGGGACGTCGCAGCAGTAGCGAAGATCGGCCGCGAGTCGTTTTATGACGTCCGGTCGGTGCTGGATAACCGCCTGCAACACCAGACCGGCAAGCAACAACCTGGCGCCGAAGAAGTTGATCCGCTGATTGGTTACAAGATCGATTGCGAGCGTCTGCGTCTGACCCGAGAGCAGGCCGACGCCCAGGCACGCAAAAACAAGATCGGCGACAAGGAGCTTGTTCCGGTCGGTTTCATGATTTTTGCGCTGTCCAGCCTGTCGGCGCAGTTGGCCTCAACCCTGAACACCATTCCCAAGAGCGTGAAACGCAAACACCCCGATATCGCCGTGCGTCACCTTGATGCGGTCGAAACCGAAATTGCCGTTACGCGTAACGCTGCTGTCGGGTTGGCTGACCGTATACCGGAGCTTTTAGATGAGTACATCGCCACCGTGGATGAGGCCACTGGTTGACGCTGTCCGGCGCGGGCTGAAAAGCCTTCAGAAAGATGCTCCCCTGACGGCCGTCGAGTGGGCAGATAAGTATTTCTATATGTCCTCGGAATCGTCCTACGGCGAAGGCAAATGGACAACAGAGGCCTTCCAAGTGCCCTTGCTCAACGCAATGGGCAATGACCTTATCGAAGAACTGAACCTGCTGAAGTCGGCGCGGGTTGGCTATACCAAGATGTTGGTGGCGAACATCGCCTACAAGATCGAACACAAGAAGCGCAGCGTCTGCATGTGGAGCCCGACCGACGACGACGCTAAAGACATCATGAAAAAGCACGTCGATCCGATGATTCGCGACGTGCCGGTGATCAAGGCTCTGGCGCCCTGGTGCGGAAAGAAACACGGCGACAACACCCAAGAATCCAAGGTGTTCGAAAACCGCAAGGTGCTTTGGTGGCTGGGCGGTACGGCCGGCGGTAACTACCGGGAGAAAAGCCCGGACGAGGTCGGCTATGACGAGCTGTCGAACTTTGATGAGGATATCGACGGCGAGGGTTCGCCGACCTTTCTGGGCGACAAGCGTCTAGAAGGGGCGACCTACCCAAAGTCAATTCGCGGTTCCACGCCAAAGCTGGCGGGCACCTGCCAGATCACCCGGGCGGCCGAGGAATCGGCGTACCTGATGCGCTTTCACATTCGCTGCCCGCACTGCCGCACTGAGCAGACGCTGAAGTGGGGCGGGCCGGATGAGCCGCTTGGCATCAAGTGGCTGAAGGATGATCGCGGCGAAGTCGTCAAGGCCTGGTATCTGTGCGAGTCCGGGCACGGCTGCACGTTCGAACATCACGAGATGATTGAGGCGTCACGTTCGGGCCGCTACATCTGCGAGAAAACCGGCATTTGGACGCGCGACAGCATGGAGTGGTTCGAGGCGGACGATACGCCGATCCGCACGCCGCGCCGTCTGACGTTCCATATCTGGACGGTGTACTCGACGTTTACGACCTGGGTAAAGATCGCCGACGAGCGGGTCAAGGCTGGCAAGGATCGGGGCAAGCTCAAGACGTTTACCAACACCACGCTGGGCGAGACGTGGGAAGAAGACCAGACCGAGAAAGTCGACTGGGAGCTGCTGCACGCGCGGCGTGAGGTTTACGCCGCCCAGGTGCCGCCGCGCGTTGTCATGCTGACCGGTTCGATCGATACCCAAGATGACCGTTATGAGCTGCGTGTGTGGGGTTGGGGTGCCGGCGAAGAAGCGTGGTTGATTGACCGCAAAATTCTGTATGGCGATCCATCGAGCGCGGTTCTCAAGCGCAAAGTGGGGCGTGAGCTGCACCGTATGTATACCCGTGCAGACGGTGCGGTCATGCGCGTCGAGCGTTGGTGCTGGGACTCCGGCGGCCACCACTCGGAAGCTGTTCGGGCTGAGAGCCGCAAGCATGGCGTGCATTGGGTGATCCCGATTTTCGGGGCCAGTACCTACGGCAAGCCAATTGCGAGCTTCCCGCGCCGCAAGGAAAAGAAGTCGAAAACCTACCTCACGGAAATCGGGACCGACAACGCCAAAGAGGTGATCTACAACCGCCTCAAGCTACAACCGGACGGCAATCGTCCGGTGCCGGGTCTGGTGCATTTTCCAGCCGATGACCTGATCTGTGACGGCGACGAGCTGAAGCAGCTCACCAGCGAAACTAAGAAATGGATCATGGCCCGAGGGCGTCGCGTGCTTCGCTGGGATGCCAGCAAGAAGCGCAACGAGGCGCTCGATTGCTTTGTGTACGCCCTGGCGGCGTTGCGCATCTGCCAAGAGAAATTCGGCCTCGATCTGGAGTATCTGGCGCGTCAGAACTCGGCTTTGAGCGATGCGGGCGAGCCAGAGGATCAAGACGAGCAGGACGAGCCAGACGAAGCGATCGACCTTGACGAGCTACAAGCGCCAGCCCCCGAGCCGTCACCCGTGCCGATCCAACCTCAACCAGACCACCAGCCTGCCGCCGGCGGCTGGATTGAAACAGGAGCGAACGCATGGCTGTGACAGCGCAGGAAATGCTTGATAAGTACATGCAAGCCGAGGCGGACGTGCTGGCCGGCAAGGACGTGCAGTTCAACGGCCGACGTGTCGTCATGGCGGATCTGCCGCAAATCAGGCAAGGCCGGATGGAGTGGGAGCGGCGCGTGGCCCAGATGCAGCGCGGAGGGCGCCCGGGGTTTTCTCTGGCGGCGTTTGAATGAACCTGCTGGATAAGGCCCTAGCGCCGCTGTTCCCGGGTTTCGTCGCTGAGCGGTTGCGCGCGCGTAACGTGATCATGGCGTTTGAAGCCGCCACGGTGACGCGCACGCACAGGGCAAAGAAGCAAACCAAAAGCGCTGATGCCTCGCTGAACAAAACGCTGAAATCGTTGCGTGAGCAGTGCCGCAAGCTGGACGAAGACCACGACATTGTCACGGGGCTTTTTGATCGTCTGGAAGAGCGGGTGGTGGGTGGTCCGGGTATTGCGGTGGAGCCGATTCCGCTGAGGTACGACGGCGCGATCCACACCGCGTTCGCGGCATCGGTTAAAGCGCTATGGGGTGAATGGTCGCTCACGCCTGAGACGTCCGGGGAATTGACCCGGCCGCAAATGGAACGATTGATGTGTCGCACCTGGCTGCGGGATGGTGAGGGATTGGCGCAGATGCTGATGGGCAAGGTGCCCGGCTACGACCACCTGCACGGCGTGCCGTTTGCGCTGGAGCTGCTGGAGCCGGATTACCTGCCCATTGAGTACACCGATCTGTCCAAGGGTATTGTGCAGGGCGTCGAGCGCAATGCATGGCGTCGCAAGCGGGCTTACCACCTGTTCAAAGGGCATCCGGGGGATCAACGCGGAATCTTTGCGCAGAACACCAAACGCGTGCCGGCCGAGCAGATGATTCACATCGCGCACCGTAAGCGCATTGGTCAGAACCGTGGCCAGCCGCTGCTACACGCGGTGTTGATCCGCCTGGCGGATATCAAGGATTACGAGGAAAGCGAGCGGGTCGCGGCGCGAATCAGTGCGGCGTTGGCCATGTACATCAAGAAGGGGCTTCCTGACGATTACATTCCGCCGGCCGAGGGTCAGGTGCGCGCAGAGCGAACCTTTCCGATCGCGCCGGGCATCGTGATCGACACGCTGCTGCCCGGCGAAGACGTCGGGATGATCGAAAGCAACCGCCCGAATCCCTTCCTTGAAGGGTTCCGCAATGGCCAGCTCAAGGCTGTCGCGGCGGGTACGCGTGGCACCTATTCCAGTGTCGCGCGCAGCTATGACGGCACCTATTCGGCGCAGCGTCAGGAGTTGGTCGAAGGCCAGTTGGGTTACGACCTGCTGCAACACGAATTCATCGACTACTGGTGCCGGCCGGTTTACCGGAAATGGCTCGAAATGGCGATCCTGAGCGGCCAGTTGGTCGTGCCTGCTGATGTCGATCCGCGAACGATCTACGGCGCGTTTTATCAAGGCCCGGTGATGCCCTGGATCAATCCGGTGCATGAGGCCACGGCGTGGAAAATTTTGGTTGAGGCCGGCTTTGCAGACGAGGCCGAGGTGGTCCGATCGCGGCAGCGCAACCCTTCAGAACTCAAGGCGTCGCGCACGGCAGAAGTCGCCGCGAACCGCGAGAGCGGGCTGGTGTTCAGCTCGGACTTTTACCACCAAATCTACGGGAAGAATCAGCCCAATGATGACGAAAAACAACGAGCCGCTGATGCGGCCACGGGCGTCGATAAGCCCGACGAATAAGCCCGAGGAAAGTTGGTACTCCATTTGCGCCGCGTCGCGGGGTGTGGCCGAAGTCATGCTCTATGACGATATCGGCGCCTGGGGAATCTCGGCTCGCCAGTTCGCTCGCGATCTGGCGGCGCTCGGTGACGTGTCACAGATCAATCTACGGATTCATTCCGGCGGCGGTGACGTGATGGACGGCACGGCGATGTACAACATTCTGCGCGGGCATTCGGCGCACGTAGAGGTGTACATCGACGGCATGGCCGCTTCGATGGCCAGCGTGGTCGCGATGGCGGGCGATGTGATCTATATGCCGGCCAATTCCATGATGATGATCCACAAGCCATGGGGCGGGCAGATCGGGGATGCCGATGATCTGCGCGAATATGCCGATCTGCTCGACAAGGTTGAGGGCACGCTGGTGCAGGCGTATGCGCGCAAGACGGGCAAGTCTGCGGAGGAAATCGCGGCAATGCTCAAGGTAACGACGTGGATGGATGGAAACGAAGCGGTAGCGGCCGGCTTCGCGGATCAGGTGTTAGAGCCTATCAAGGCCGCCGCACAACTCAATTCGAAACGCCTGGAGGAATACACCAGCATGCCTCAGACAATGCACACCTTGATGAATCCACGCGGCTCTGTTCCAGCGCCTGCCCCGGCTCCAGCTCCAGCGCCGGCGTCCGCTAGTCTGACGGCCGACCAGATCCGCGCTCAGGCGCTGGCGGATGATGTGGCCCGTCGTACCGGCATCGTCGCGGCATTCGGCGCGTTCGGCGAGCCCCATGCGCAATTGCTGCGCACCTGCCAGGATGACGTCAATTGCACGGTCGCACAGGCTCGCGAGCAACTGCTGGCAGCCATGGGAGCGGCAACCACCCCGACCGCGAACGTTCGCCATCCTGGTCATGTTTCCAACGGCAATCTGGTGGGTGATTCGGTTCGGGCTTCATTGTTTGGTCGTCTTGGCATCGAAGAAAACCAAGCGGACAACGCTTACAACCACATGACCCTGCGTGAACTGGCCCGGGCATCCCTGGCTGATCGCAGCATTGGTGTCGCGACGCTGCGGCCGATGGATATGGTCGGTCTGGCCTTTACCCACGATGCCAGCGACTTCGGCAACATTCTGCTCGATGCCTCGCACCGTTCGTTGTTGGCGGGCTGGGAGGATGCCGAGGAAACCTATCACCTGTGGACGCGCCAAGGCCGCTTGAGCGATTTCAAGGTGGCCAACCGCGTCGGTCTGGGTGCAATGTCGACGCTGCGTGAAGTGCGCCCAGGCGCTGAATACAAGTACATCACCCTCGGCGACACCGGCGAGACGATTCGCTTGGCCACCTACGGCGAGATCTTCAGCATCAACCGTCAAGCCATCATCAACGATGACCTCGACGCCCTGAGTGCGATTCCGCGGCTGATGGGGGCGGCGGCTCGCGCAACCATTGGTGATCTGGTGTACGACACTCTGATCAATAACGGCAAGATGAAGGATGGCAAGCCACTGTTCGAGGCCTCGCGCAAGAACCTGTTCACCGGTGCCGGCTCGGCGCTGTCGATCGCGGCAATGAGTGCGGCCAAAACCGCCATGGCGCTGCAGAAGGGCAAGCCGGCCAAGGAGGGCGAAAAGACCCGCACGCTGAACGTCCGCCCTGCGTTCCTGTTGTGCCCGGTCGCGTTGGAAGACCAAGCCAATCAGTTGATTCGCTCGACGTCGGTGCCGACCGCCCAGGTCAACGCCGGCGTGGTCAACCCGATTCAGAACTTCGCCCAGGTGATCGGCGAGCCGCGCCTGGACGACAATTCGTCGTCGGCCTGGTATCTGGCCGCGAAGCAAGGCAGCGACACCATTGAAGTGGCCTATCTGGATGGCGTCGATACGCCGTACATCGACCAGATGGAAGGCTTCACCAGCGACGGCATCGCGACCAAGGTTCGCATCGACGCCGGCGTTTCTGCGCTTGATGCGCGCGGCCTGAACAAGTCCGCCGGCGCCTAACGCGTCGCCGATCCCATGACCCCGCCCAGTGCGGGGTTTGTTGTTTCTGAAGAGGGAAAAAGTCTATGTCCACCAACTATGTAAGCAATGGCGAAACCGTCACCTTGCCGGCCCCCACCGGCGGCTCTGTCGCGGGTGTGCCCCAGGTGATCAATGATCTGGCCGTGATGCCGCTGCAGGGAGGCCCCAAGGGCACGGTGATCGTCTACCGCACCGGCGGCAACTGGAGCGTGCCGGCCGATGCCGCGCTGAAGGCGGGCATGAAAGCCAGCGTCAAGGCGGGCGCCCTGGTCGCTTCGGGCACGGCGGACTCGGCCCCTTACGGCAAGCTGTTGACCGATTCGGTCGGCGGCTATGCCGAAGTGCTGATCGTTCAGTAATGCCGGGCGATCGCTTTCGGGCCATGGCCGACCGCATGGACGCCTTGCTGGTGAGTCGCCTGGGTGATCGGGCGACGCTGGCGGATGGGTGCGAAGTCTATGGCGCCTTTGCTTCGCCTTTTGTCGGCGCCGAAATCGGCGGTGGCAAGGGCGGCGCTGTGCGGCTGGGCGGTGCGATCAATGCCGACGAGGTGTTAGAGCCCACCCTGACCGCACGAGTGGTCGACGTGCAAGGCGTCAAAAAAGGCGACTTTCTTACCATTGAGCTGCCGCCCGCGCTGGGTGGTGGCCGCTACAAGGTCGTGCGCCTGAAGCCTGACGGCTCGGGCATGGTTGACCTGGTGCTGAGCGTGCCCAATGAGCGAACTGACGACATTACATGATGCGATCACTCGCATTCTCAGCGAACGTATGCCCCGGGTGCTGCACATGGAGCAGTTCCCCGAACTGGACGCCCAGGTAAACACACCTGCATTGCTGTACGGCATTACCGATATGACCCTGGGTACTGATCGAGGGGAAGGGAAAACGGCGCTGATTGGTCGTTTCCAATCCTGCATTTTGGTCGATGCTGACCGGCCCAAGGCGTCACTACAAGCCGCAATCTTGGCGGCTCAGATGACGACGGTACTTAAGGATCAGTGGTGGGGGGTGGATTTTGTTACCGGGCCGCCTGAACAGGTTCACGCCCAGCCAGAAGCCCCGACACAGGAGCTTGAGCAGTTCGTCATGTGGTCGGTGCAATGGATCCAGCCTTTCGAAGTTGGGGAGTTCACTTGGCCATGGCCTGATGAGCCGCCTGGCTCTCTGGTGTTCAACATCGAGCCGGGCGACGAGCCGGTGGCTCCCGAGGAACTTTCGTGAGTTACGCCGAAGCGGAACATGACCGCATGATCGCGGCCATGCTGATGCCATGTGTGGTGGTCGGTGTGGATCTGGCGGCGCCGGCAGTGCGTGTCAGCAACGGGGAATGGACGAGCGCCTGGGTGCGCTGGCACAGCCTGGCGGCCGGTAAGGCGCGGCACTGGCGCGCGCCCAGCCTGGGCGAGCAGGGGGTGTTGTTCAATCCCAGCGGCCAGGCGGGTATGGGCACGTTTATCCCAGGGTTATACGGCAATGCCGGCGGCCCGCCGGATAACCGCAATCATGTCGAAGTCTGGCGGTTTGATGATGGCGGCTCCCTGGTTTACGACTGGGAGGCCAAGACCTACACCATCACGCTGCCCACTGGTACGGTCACCATCAAAGTGGGCAGCACAGTGGTCACCGTTACGGATAACGCCGTGAATGCCACGGTGGGCGGTACCGAGTTTGATTTGGCGCCTGGTTGGGCGGCGATTAAATCGCCTCAGATAGCGTTGATCGGCGCGGTGGAAATCGACGGCCCGTTACACGTAACGCAAAGCATCACCGGCGCCGCCGACATCCTGGCGGCCGGTAACAGCGACAACCACCACAAGCACTAACCCAATTCACCTACAGCCCGCCGCGTGCGGGCTTTTTCATGCCCGGAGAAATCATGGCCAAGACCATCGAGAAGCCCGAAACCGAAGAACAAGCCCCGGCCGCGCAAGCGTCGCTGACGTTCCGCGATCTGGTCTACACGTCGCGCACGCTGGTTGTGCCTGACACCGATCGTACTTACCCGGTGGCCAAGGGCCTGGTGGTGGTGCCGGAGTCCGACAAGGAGGCTGTGGCCTTCCTGAAGGCTAATAGCGAATACGCCGCCCTGGAGGGCTAAGCCAGATGATCGGAATGGATCGCCACACCGGGCAGCCCATATCCGGCATCGAGCATTTGCGACAGTCCATCGCCGATATCTTGAGTACGCCCCTGGACAGTCGCCGGCAGCGGCCCGAGTACGGCAGCAAGCTACGCCTGTTCGTTGACTTGCCAATCAATGCTGGCTGGAAAAGTGCGGTTCAGGCCGAAGCGGCCCGTGCCCTGGGCCTTCATGAGCCGCGCCTAAAACTTGAGCGCGTGACGGCTCTATCGCTGCTGGATGGGAAAATAAACATGCTCGTTGCGGGCGAGTACCTGGGCGACAGCTTTGTCTTGGAGGTAAGCGTATGAGCATCGTGGACTTGTCGGCCTTGCCGGCGCCGGACGTGCTTGAGCCGCTGGACTTTGAAGAGGTCTACGACGAAGGGTTGTCAGCGTTTCGCAACTACATGGGCGACAACTGGAACGCCGCGCTTGAAAGCGATCCTGTTACCAAAGTGCTGGAGGTGGGGGCCTATAACAAGGTTGGTAACCGCGCCCGGGTTAACGACGCATGCAAGGCGCTGCTGTTGGCTCATGCCATCAAGGGCGACCTCGATCAGTTGGGTGCAAACGTCAACCTTCAGCGCCTGGTGATTCAGCCCGCGGATCTGCTGGCAGTGCCACCGGTGGCTGAAGTCCTTGAGGATGATGATCCGTTTCGTGAGCGTATCCAGTTGGCCTACGAGGGGCTGACCACGGCGGGACCGCGTAACAGCTACATCCTGCACGCGCGTAATGCGTCCGGTCTTGTGCTGGATGCCACGGCGGAAAGCCCGTCGCCGGCGAGCGTTACCGTAACGGTGCTGAGTACCGAGGGGGATGGTACGCCCACGCCGGAACTGTTGGCCACGGTGGCTACAGCTTTGAATGATGAGGACGTGCGGCCATTGGGTGACCGGGTAAAGGTCCAGGGTGCCCAAATTCTGAAGTACCGAATTGACGCCATCCTGCACATGAACAGCGCCGGGCCTGAAGGTGACGCCGCCTTGGCCGAAGCCAAAACCCGGCTGTCGAAATGGATCAACCCCCGTAAGCGCCTTGGCGTTGAGGTGGCGCGCTCTGCTGTGGACGCCCAGGTGCATGTTGCCGGCGTTTCTCGTGTTGAGCTGCCCGGGTGGGTCGACCTGTCACCCACAAAGGCCCAGGCCGCGTACTGCACCGGTTACGACGTGAGGTTGGCGGATGAAAAGCCTGCTGCCCAGTAATAGCACCCAGCTAGAGCGGGCCATTGAGGCGGCGTTCTACGAAAAAACCATTGTTCCGTTGCGCACGCTCTACAACGCCGATACGTGTCCGGCCCATTTGCTGCTGCATCTGGCGTGGGCCTGGTCGGTCGACCGCTGGGACTACCGGTGGAGTGAGGCGACCAAGCGGGCAGCCATTAAGGCTTCGTACTACATCCATAAGCACAAAGGCACGATTGGTGCGCTTCGCCGCGTGGTTGAGCCACTGGGCTACTTAATCGAGGTTATGGAGTGGTGGCAGACGGTGCCGGAGGGCATTCCGGGTACCTTCGCGCTGAAGGTTGGCGTGCTGGAGACTGGCATTACTGAAGAGATGTACCTGGAGCTGGAGCGCCTGGTGGATGACGCCAAGCCTGTCAGTCGCCAGTTGACGGGGCTGGCGATCAGTCTCGAAACCCAAGGCGCTTTAAACATTAGTGTCGCCGTTTATGAAGGCGATGAAATCAACGTCTACCCGCCGATGCAACGTGACATCAATGTCACCGGCTACATCGGAGCCTCAGGACGTGAGCACAGCATCGACACCCTGGACGTGTACCCATGATCGACCTTAACTCGCAGTTCTTTGCCATCCTCACCAAGGTGGGAGAAGCGAAGCAAGCCAACGCTGATGCGTTGGGTATTCCCTGGAACATTTCACAGATGGGTGTGGGGGATGCCCACGGCACTGATCCCATCCCGGATCGCCTGCAGACGAAGCTGATCAATGAGCGCCGCCGGGCACCGCTCAACCAGCTTATGATTGATCCGCTCAACCCCTCCGTGCTGATCGCCGAGCAGGTGATTCCGGCGGACGTGGGCGGTTGGTGGGTGCGGGAGATCGGCTTGTACGATGCGGACGGCGATCTGGTCGCGGTCGCTAATTGCGCGCCGAGCTTCAAGCCTATGCTGTCCCAGGGCTCTGGCCGCACGCAGATCGTGCGGATGAATTTCATCATCTCCAGCATCACCAATGTGGTGTTGAAGATCGACCCCGCGATTGTGTTGGCAACGCGGGAGTATGTGGATCGCTCGATTGATGCGGTGTTGCCGGCGGATAAAAAAGCGGGGACGTACACCCAAGTTACGATCAACTCGCGAGGCATTGTGGTATCGGGTAAAAGCCCGACCACGCTTGCGGGCTACGGCATTACGGACGCGCTTCCAAACAAAAACCCGTTACCCGGTGGAAGCATTGATATTCATGGCGATTACTATGCATTCCTAACATCCCCTTTAGAGTCATCCGTCGCTCAGAACTGCTATTGGAATGGCACGGCATGGTATCGCCACGACATCAGCAGGCCGGCGGTCTGCATTACTCTGGATGATGGGCGGTTCAGTGTCCGAAGGGTAGGCGCGGGTCAAAACCCAATCGTTTGGCAAACGATGTCCCCTGTGTGGGATGCGAGCAATGCGAAGTTTTCGGGGCTGTTGGAGCGTCCTACCACACTCTCGGGCTACAGCATTGGGGATGCTTTCACCAAGGCAGAAACCAGCGCGATTGTTGATGCTGCTATTGCTCGGCTAATCGGCTCTGCGCCTGGTGCTGTCGATACGATTGAGGAACTTGCTCGCGCCCTCAACAACAACCCTAATTTCGCCACTGACATTATCAACGGGCTGGCTACGAAGGCGGCCAAAGCGACAACCCTACAAGGTTATGGCATCGGCGATGCGTATACCCAATCCGAGATAAATCAACTTCTCAGTGGCAAAGCTGCCAAGGCCACAACGCTGGCTGGATATGGAATTACAAACGGGCTTGTTGATAAAAACCCGCTTCCTGGGGGCAGTGTTGATATTCATGGCGACACTTATGCGTTCCTGACATCGCCTCTGGAGTCGAGCGTCTGTCAGAACTGTTATTGGAACGGCACGGCATGGTATCGGCACGACTCTGGACAGCCGGCGGTATCTGTCACGGTCTCAGGTGGCGGCGCCTTGGTTAGAACGGCCCCTGCCGGTGCAGGCCCCATTGTTTGGGCTTTTACCGAGCCGCTATGGACGTCGAAAAATGCGACTGTAAGCAGTTCTGGTGGAGTAGGAACTCTTAAACTCCCGAATGGCTGGGTACAACAAATTTTTGAGGTGACAGAAAGCACGAGCGCTTCTGACGTTCGTTATTTCCCGGTGTCATTCCCGAGCGAGTGTTTCGGCGTTTTCCCTGTGTTGCTGAGTTCTACTTCTGGAGGTTATGGGACCAACGTCGGAGTGGTGGTAGGCGATGTCACCAAGGATCGCTTTCTTATCAATGCTGGCGGTTCTTTTTCTGGCGAAGGTCGTTTCCGCGTTCTCGCATTGGGGAGGTAAAAATGAAGCATTTCTTTAGTCCTTCAACGACCGGTTTTTTCAGATCGGACATCCATGGCGAGCCTGGCAGTGAGGGCAATTCGTTGGCTGCTGATGTTGTTGAGGTATCGAGCGAGCTGTACGGGCAGATGCTTCTGGTGCGGGAGCAAGGGGGGCGAGTTGTCCCTGGCGAGGATGGGATGCCGATCGAGGCGCCGCCCGTACCTCCTACGATTGAAGAGCAGGAAGAGAAGGCGCGCCGCTGGAGAGATAGCCAGCTAACCCTGAGTGAGTGGGTTGTCGCTCGCCATCGCGATGAGGTGGACATGCGCCTTGATACTGCCATTACACCTGAACAGTTTTCCGGGCTCTTGAGGTACCGGCAGGCATTAAGGGATTGGCCGACTACTCAAGGGTTTCCTGATGCTGGTCAGCGCCCTAAGTCACCGACCTGGCTGGCTGAGCAATTCCAATAACGCCCCGCACTGACGGGGCGTTTTCTTTTCCTGTTCTGTTACGCGTAACACAAGCAGATAAACGGCCTCGCATGCGCGGGGCTTTTTCGTTTCTGGAGATTGAGCCTTATGAGTTTCTTTCACGGCATCACTACCTCGTTGATTGACACCGGCGCGCGCACCATCACGCTCCCCTCGTCCTCGATCATCGGCCTGTGCGACACCTTCACCCCGGGCATTCTTGGCGGCGGTAATGCCAAGGCCGGCGAGCTGAAGCTGATCACGTCCGAGCGTGAAGCCATTGCAGCGTTCGGAGCTGACTCGGCGATTACCCGCGCCTGCCAGGCGATCTATGTACGGGCCAAGGCTGTAATCGTCGCCATTGGCGTTCCTCAGCTCGCTGACGCCGCGCTTCAAACGTCAGCCATTATTGGTGGCGTTCTGGCAGATGGGCAGCGCACAGGCCTTCAGGCGCTGCTGGACGGCAAGAGCCGGCATAACGCCCAGCCCAAGCTGTTGATCGCCCCGGGGCACTCGGCCACGCAGGCGGTGGCCACCGCCATGGACGCCCTGGCCGGCAAGCTGCGTGCGATTGCCATCATTGATGGTCCGAACACCACCGACGAGGCCGCCATGGCCTACGCGCTGAACTTTGGCAGTAAGCGCATCTACTTGGTCGATCCGGGCGTGCAGTTCTGGAGCACTGTCGAAAGCGCGGCCGTGAACGCCCCGGGTTCGGCCTGGGTGGCGGGCTTGTTTGCCTGGACCGATGCCGAGTACGGCTACTGGGCGTCGCCATCGAACAAAGAGTTTGTAGGCATCACCGGTACCACCCGGCCGGTGGAGTACTTGGACGGCGACGCAACGTGCCGGGCCAACCTGCTCAATAACGCGAACATCACCACGATCATTCGCGATGGCGGTTACCGCCTGTGGGGCAACCGTACCTGCTCGGCCGATGCCAAGTGGTCGTTTGTCACCCGTGTACGTACCTGCGACATCCTCATGGATGCGATCCAGGCGGGCCACAAGTGGGCGGTAGACCGCTCGATCACGAAAACATATGTGTCGGATGTGACCGAAGGGCTCCAATCCTTCATGCGCGACCAGAAGAACGCCGGCGCGGTGATCAACTTCGAGGTCTACGCGGACACCGAGCGCAACACGGCCAGCCAAATCGAGCAGGGCAAAATCTTTTGGCGCATTCGTTTCACCGACGTGCCTCCGGCCGAAAACCCGAATTTCCTGATCGAGGTCACCAACGAGTGGCTGACCGAAGTACTTGAAGCAGCCTAAGGGGGCCGTCTGATGATTCCTGAAATGTTGACCAATTGCGTCATGTTCGTTGATGGCGTGAGCTTTTCCGGTGACGTGCCGTCCATGACGCTGCCCAAGCTGTCGACCAAATCCGAGGAATACCGGGGCGGCGGTATGAGCGGCCCTGTCGACCTGCCTACCGGCCTGGAAAAGCTGGAGGCGGCATGGACCACTAACGGTGTGCGCAAAGAGTCGCTGAAGTTCTTCGGACTGGCGGACCAGACGGCATGCAATGTCGTTTTTCGTGCTGCGTTCAAGGGCCAGAAAGGCACCGTCAAAGCGGTCACTGTGACGCTGCGCGGCTCGCTCAAAGAAGTCGATATGGGCGATTGGAAGCCGGGCGATAAGGGCGAAATCAAGCACGCCATGTCGGTCACCTATTACAAACTCGAAATCAACGGTCGTGTGATGTTCGAAATCGACTTTGCCAACATGGTGCAGGTGATCAACGGTGTTGATCAGTTGGCCGCTGAGCGTTCGGCCTTGGGCCTTTAAGGATTGATGATATGACCGACTCTCTTACTGCACCGCTCCCGTCCTGGCTTGTCCTGAGCGACGACGGCGTTACCGTAACGCTCAAGCACAAGGCCAATCTCAATGGCGTTTTGACCGACAAACTGATGATGCGCGCACCCAGCGTAAAGGATGTTATGGCCGCCAAAATCGCCGGCAATGGTGACCATGAAAAGGTGGAGTTGAACCTGTTTTGCAGTCTGCTCACGGCTACCGAGGCAGAACTCACGAACCTCAAATACAAGGACTACATGCGCCTTCAGGCGGGCTATTTTCGCCTGGTTGAGGAAGACGGCGTGTAACGAGGGCACGCTTAAGGTGCTGGCCAAACGCTTGGCAAAAGAGACGGGTTTCTCGTCTGCCGAGATCCTGTCCATGCCCTTTAACGTGATGGTGTGGTGGCTCACGGATTGAGCCGCTGTTGATCTTCCCGACGTATAGGGCGCGCACATGGCAAACAAACTTGCTCTCGGCCTGGTCATTGGCGGGGCTGTCAGCTCGACGGTAGGGGCGGCGTTCAAGGACGTCAGCAACAAAATCAAGAAGCTGGAGGAACAAGGTTCCCGGGCGCGGGTACTGGAAAAAACCATCGGCGAGACCATGCGCCTGCGCGATGAATGGCGCAAAGCGCACATGGCCGGCGACAAGGGTGCCGAAGCTCTGCGGCGCAAGCTGGAGAACAATCTGGATGGCCTGCGCAAGCAGGGCGTGGAAGTGCGTAACCTGACCAAGGCTTATGCGGCCATGGGGCAGACGGCGACTAAGGCCGAGCTTAAAGCCAAGGGCTATATGCAGCTCGATGCTGGTAAGCAGCAGATGAAAAGCAGTATTGGCCAGGCGGCGGCCGCCACGGCAGCAATGGCCATTCCGACGAAGGTTAGCGCTGACTTTGGCGCGATCATCCGTGACATTGCGATCAAGGCGAACATTGCCAACAAGCCCGAAGAAGCGCAGATGTCGAAAACGATCATCGGCACTTCGCGTGATACCGGCATGGCGCGCAATCAGGTGGCCGAGGTGGTCAACGCCCTGGTGGGTGCCGGCATGGAGCTGGATAAGGCTCTGTCATACGCGCCGGTGGCGGCCAAGTTTGCAATTGGCCAGGGTTCGGACGGCGGTGAAACGGCCCGCATGATCAACGCCCTGGGGCAGAACGCCAAAATCTCCGACCCGGCCGTGATGCAAAAGGCACTGGAGGCCATCGCCTATCAGGGCCAGGCGGGTAGCTTCGAAGCGGCCGACATGGCGCGTTGGTTTCCCGAGTTGTTGGCGGGCATGGGCAAGATCGGCATCACTGGCATGGATGCGGTCACGCAACTGGGCTCAATGCTTCAGGTGCAAATGAAGACCGCCGGCGGCGCTGATGAAGCGGCCAACAACCTCAAGAACTGGATGGAGAAAATCGGTTCTGGCGATACGGTCAAAGCCTACAAGGATGCTGGGATTGACTATCAAGGGTCGATGAATACCGGCCTGCAGAATGGTAAGTCCACCCTGGAGTCCAGCTTTGAGCTGGCACAGAAGTACATCGCGGCAACGGATCCGAAGAAGGCCGCCGCGATGGCGGCCGCTACAGCGAAGATCAGTAAGGAGACTGACCCCGAGAAAGCCAAGGCCATGATTGCGTCCCTGGAGCAGGCTTTGCGGACCGGGGATCTGTTCGCGGACATGCAGGTTAAGGGCGCTTTGACGGCCTACATGCAGAACAAAGAGCTGTACGCGCAGCTTAAGAAAGACTCGGCCAGTGCCACCGGGATCCTTGATAAGAACCTTGAGGAGCGCCGGCAGGCGTCAGCGCAGAAATGGTCGGAAATGGCCCAGGGCATGGACGAAGCCATGCGCGCCATTGGTGACGCATTCCGACCGGTCACTGACAAAGTGGCGGATGGTTTGACCTATGTTACCCAGGGGCTGGCCAAGCTGTCGGACGAGTCACCCCGGGTTGTGACCGGGATCGGCGCCGCTGTGGCGGCGGTGATCGCTTTTCAGACCGCTATGAGCGGATTCAAGATTGCCAAGGGCCTGCTCAACATTGGGCGCGGCTCGCTGATGGGCAACCCGAACATCCCGCAAAAAGTCATTGTCACCAACATGCCCGTTGGCGGATCTGGTGGCATGGATTTGGGCGGCGTCGATGACGCTGGCGGCAAGGAAGGAAAAGGTAAGGGCAAGGGCGGCGGCCGTGGTGGCCGAAGCCCCGGGCGTGGCATTGGGGCAGGCATGAAGGGGCCGGCAGTATTGGCCGTGATAGAAGCCGGTTTTAAGGTCAAAGACACTTACGACAACGCTGAAACCCAGGACGAAAAAGCCGAAGGCTATGGCGCTGCGGCTGGCGGACTTGCTGGCACGCTCGCCGGTGCGGCGGCCGGTGCGTTCATCGGTTCGGCGGTACCGGTAATCGGCACCGTCCTGGGCGGCTTGATTGGGGGTTGGCTGGGCAGCATGGGCGGTGACGCCCTGGGCGGTACCATCGGCAAGTCGATGTTTGGCTCTGACGAAAGTACGAAGGCCATGCCGGTGGCGGGGCCGTTGATGATGCGGGATGCCGGCAAGGACATTCCGCCAGTGATGGGGGATATCGCCAAGTCGTTTGCCCCGTCGCGCACGGGTCCGCTGATGCTGACCAACCCAGGTCAAGGTGCTTTGCCGGCAACGCCTGGCGCCGTTAATCCGGGTGATGCTGCGCGGGCCATGATGATGCCCCCGGCCAGCGCTGACGCGGTTGCAGCACCACTTGCGGCGGCTGTGGTGGCAAAGGTCCAGCCGGCAAAGATCGAGACCAAGGTGGATATTCACGCGCCTATCACGCTGACGGTGCAAGGCGATGTGAAGGATCCAAACGAGATCATTGCCCAGTTGCGGCCGCTGATGGAGCTGCAGCAACGGGAAATCGCCCAGCAGCTCGAAAACCGCAAGCTCTACGACGCGCCACATGTCTAAGGGGGAAATATGGAATCACTGGCACAGCTACAGTCCGGCCTGAAGTATCTGGCCTCGGCCGGCGAAGCGGGCCGGCGCAGTATCGATAGCATGATGGGGCCGGTAAACGGTGCCATCAGTGAAATCACCGGCGCCGCCAATGAACTGGAGGATCTACCGTTTATTGGTCCTGCGGTGGGTGCGAAGCTACAGCGAGTCATGCGCGGGATTTCTACGGCCCAGGCCAAGGTTGGAAAGGTTATCGCAACCTACAATCGTGCTTCCCGCGCCTTGTCGCAGATTGATGAGCGCATGGGCACGCTAAAAGAGCAGGCGGGGAGGGCGGCAACCGCTATCAACAAGATCGCCGGAATGATTGACCCGTCACTGGCCAACATCATTCCCACCGGTGCATTCGCCACGGATGCAACGCCGGCGAAAGAGGCGGTGAAGCCTTTCCCCCATCTGCTGATCATTCAGCCTCTGGACCCGAAGGCGCAGCCGTATTACTTCAACCTTGATACGGCGGCCTTTGACTCATTGCGCCGCTCGACGGCATACCGCTGGGCCTCACAAGAGCGCCTGACGCGCCGGTCGGCCCAGCAGGCCGTTGGCATGGGTGACGAGAAAATCACACTCAAGGGCGATATTTTTCCGGGCTATCGGGGCGGCCTGGGACAGCTAAACACGCTGCGTTCGATAGGCTCACAGCTCAAGCCGGTGACCCTGACCACGGGCTATGGTGTCGTGCTGGGCACCTGGTGCCTCGCGAACGTTGACGAAGACCAAAGCGCGCTGATGCAGGGCGGTATCCCTCGCAAACAGGCCTTTACCTTGGAGTTTGTGCGCTATGGCGACGACATGCAGAACATCTGATGGGGATCTGCTCGATACCATTTGCCATAACTTCTATGGCCATCTGGTGGGCAGTGTTGAGGCGGTGCTTGCCGCCAATCAGGGCCTGGCGGATGAGGATCAGCCTTACCGTGCCGGCGTGGTGATTGTCTTGCCGGATCTGCCAGGCCCTGTGGATGAGCAAGTGGCCCTGTGGGATTGATTCAGTCCTATCGGCTGCGCCCTTGTTCCGTTACGCGGAACGCCCCCTTTCCCTAAAGCCTGCCCAGTGCAGGTTTTTTATTGGCCAATGCCCTATGACTCCCCAATTTAGAATTGTCGCGAACGGTTCCGACATCACGTCGCTGATTAACGATCGGCTTTTGCTGTTGCGCACCACCGACAAGCCCGGCATGGAGTCGGACGAGTTTGAGTTGCGCATTGATGATCGTGACGGCCTGGTAACGCTGCCCAAGCGCGGCGCCGGGATCGAGGTCTACCTGGGCTATGCCGAAACGTCCCTGGTGCGCTTGGGGCGCTATGTGGTCGACGAGATCGAGGTATCCGGTCCGCCGGACACCATCGTTATTCGGGGCAAGGCCAGCGACATGCGCGGCACTGGCAAGTCGATCCGTAGCGGTAGCTGGGAAGACGTGCCGCTTTCGAAAATCGTTTCTGATATCGCGGCGCGCAATGGCTGGACGCCGGCCTGCACCATCGCCACGAAAGTCGCCCGGGCTGACCAGCTCCACGAATCTGACTTCAGCTTTGTCACGCGCCTCGCCAAGCAATACGACTGCACCGCCAAGGTGGGCGACGGCAAGTTGATGGTTATGCAGCGCCAAGCGGGCCTGAGTGCCAGCGGCAAGGTGATTGGCGCGATCACCCTCGCGCGTAGCGACGTAAGCCGCTGGCAGTTTCGCCTTGGCGACCGTAACGCGCACAAGACCGTCGCGGCCAAGCATCAGGACAAGAAGACGGGCAAGTTGTCGGTGGTCTCCCTGGAGAATGACGACGTGCCGGACGGCCTGCCGGCAGTACACACCGACCGACATATTCACCCGAACAAGACCGCCGCCGAATCGGCGGCCAAGGCGCGCTTGGCGGCGTTCAATCGATCTACGGCTGGCGTGCGTCTGGAAATGCCCGGGCGCACGGACCTATTCGCGGAGCGCTCTATCAATGCCCAGGGCTTCAAGGTGGGGCTTGATGGCGAGTACTTGGTTGATTCGGTGGAGCAGACATTCACCCAAGCCGGCTGGTCTACCACCGTTGAGTGCGACGGCGGCAAAAAGGGCAAGGCCAAAGCCAAAGGCAAGAAAACGAAGAAAGCCGCTAAGCCAGTCAAAGTCGTCAGCTTGGCGTAGCGGTCGCGCACCACAACCCCCGCCAAGTGCGGGCTACTCATGTTAGGAGCTTGTATGCCCATCAACCAGCAGCAGTTGCTGCAGATCCTCCAGAACGCCGGCCACCAAGCCGGCGTTTTTGTTCCTGTCCTGAATACGGCGATGAACCGTTACGGCATCGTCGGCACACCGCGCGCCGCGGCATTCATCGCCCAGATCGGGCACGAGTCGGGCCAACTGCACTACGTGCGCGAGATATGGGGCCCGACCGCGCAGCAGGCCGGCTATGAAGGCCGCGCCGACCTGGGCAATACCGTGAAGGGTGACGGCTCCAAGTACCGTGGCCGGGGCCTGATCCAGATCACCGGCCGGGCCAACTACACCGCGTGCGGAGAGGCCCTTGGCCTGGACCTGCTCAGTAAGCCAGAGCTGCTCGAGCTGCCGCAGCACGCTGCGATGTCGGCGGCTTGGTTCTGGTCTACGAAAGGCCTGAACACGCTGGCGGACCAGGGCGATTTTGTGAAGATCACCCGGCGCATCAACGGTGGCACCAACGGACTGGCCGCCCGCCAGGCGCTGTACTACAAGGCGCTGAAGGTGCTGGCATGATGCCGGTGCAGAAGCTGGCCGGCCTGGCAGTGCTGATCCTGGCGCTCATGGCCGGTGCCGCCGGCTTTACCTGGCAGGTGCAGGACTGGCGGATGGGCGAGAAGCTCGCCGAGCAGGCCGGCCTACACAAGGATGACCTGGCGGCGATCACCAATGCTGCCTCCGCCCAAGCGCGCGCCGAGCAGGACAAGCGCCTTGCCCTGGAGCAGCAGCTCGCCGGGCAGGACCAACAACACACCAAGGAATTATCCGATGTCCTACGCAACCAGGCTGTTCTGCGCGATCGCCTTGCCACTTCTGATGTCCGGCTGTCAGTCCTTCTCGACGCCGCGGATTCAGCCAGTGGCTGCAACGTGCCTGCCACCCCCGGCGCCGTCGGCGTGGTTCATGCAGCCCGTCGAGCCCAACTTGACCCAGCGCATGCTCAACGAATTATCGCCATCACCGGTGACGGCGATCAAGGACTGATCGCGCTGCGGGCGTGCCAGACGTATGTGCGAGGGGTCAATGCTGTTAAATAGATGTGCCGTGATTCACGGTTAAAGGTTGGCGAGATATTGAGGTGGTAACTTTTCACTTTGATGGTGATGATGCACACTCAAAACTCAAACATTGCCTTTGCAGTTAAAGTCTTTCGGGTTTTGAATGATTGGACTAAGGTGTTAGCGTGCTCATTTAAGTTTGAATGCCATGACTGCATGCTATTATCCTCATGCTTATAAATAAATATGTTGGTCAGGCTATTGTGGAGGTAATGAGCCGCGCAGAGGTATCGATCTAAGGCCTCTAAAAGAGTATCGTGCTCGCTGCTAGCTCGCTTGCTTAAGGATACCCCCCAGAAAGGTAACTCATTTTTGGTCGAGACAAGCCTTAATGCTGCAGCCATAAGGGCGCTGTGTGTTTGTTGTATTGAGTTTAGGATTCTCTGTATTCCCTCTTCACTTAGAGCTATCATTCCAGGCGCTGGAATAACCGAATAGAACAGGTTTGATATTTCAATTTGCGCAGACTCTATCTCTACCAGAGTCGTGATATATGTCTTGGTCGTCGAGTACGCATCCTCTCTAATTCGTTGATGTTGCCAGTTTCTAAATGTTACAACGGCAAGGGCAAGCGCTACTACTGTCGCAATCGCTGACGTCGTTTCAGCCCAACCTGATGGAGTGATTTTTTCATAAAAGGTAAGGCATGCCAGTATTCCGAGAGCAAATGCTAAAGTTGTCCAGACAGGGAGCAGCAGATTTTTAAGCGCTCTTTGAATCATTTTTTTCGCCGTGAGAGTTTAGTATGTGTGAGGTTGCTTTAAGTTAAATCTGGATATAAACACAGATCCTTGTTTTTTTACATTGCCTATTACGCTGCTGACCTTGAACCATTCGAAAGACTCGGCCTGCTCACCCTGGAGCAGCACCACCGGCCCCGGCCATGTTGCCCGCTGACCTACATTTACTGTCGCAAAAATTAGCATGACACCCAATGAACACTTACCTTGCAAAGGATTGCAAAAATGACAAACCCAATCGTTCCATGGATGGGCGGCAAGCGCCGTCTGGCTGATCGTCTGATTCCGCTCTTTCCGCCGCATGAATGCTACGTCGAAGTGTTTGCCGGCGGTGCTGCGCTTTACTTCATGCGTCCCCAGGCCGCGCCGGTCGAGGTACTCAACGACATCAACGGCGACTTGGTGACGCTGTATCGCGTTGTGCAGAACCACCTGGAAGAGTTCGTGCGCCAGTTCAAGTGGGCGCTCAGCTCTCGCCAGGTGTTCGAGTGGCAGAAGATGACCCGGCCGGAGACACTCACCGATATCCAGCGGGCCGCCCGGTTTTTCTACCTGCAGCATCATGCCTTTGCCGGCAAGGTAACGGGGCAGACCTTCGGAACCGCCACCACTGGCCCAGCCATCAACCTGTTGCGGATCGAGGAAAACCTGTCAGCAGCATGGCAGCGTCTGTCTGGTACCTATGTTGAGAATCTAGGCTGGCTTGAGTGTGCTGAGCGCTACGATCGACCGCACACATTCCACTATATGGACCCGCCTTACTGGCAGACCGCCGGATATGGGGTGGACTTTCCGTTTGAGAACTATGAGCGGATGGCGGACTTCATGCGTCGTTGCAAAGGCAAGGTGATGGTGAGCATCAATGACCATCCGGATATTCGGCGCGTGTTCGAAGGGTTCCACTTCGAAACCGTGGATATCCGGTACAGCACAACCAATCAGCGGCAAGGAAAGGCCGAACTCAGCGGGGAGCTTGTGATTATGAATTGGGTGCCTTCAGATTTAGGCGGCTTGTTCTAGGAGGCGGGCCGTATCAAGCCTGGGCCCCCGTTCCGCATGTTCCCCACGGATTGATCCACCCTGAACCATTCGAAGGTCTCGGCCGGCTCACCCTGGTGCAGTGCCATCTGTTCGGCGCGCTCCTTGGGCGTGGCCGGGTCCAGCCATTCACGGGCGAGGTCCGGCGCCAGTACCACCGGCCGCCTGTCGTGGATATCGACCATGCCGCCGGCGCTGTCGGCCGTGATAATCACGAAGCCGTCATGCTCGCCTGGGCCTTCATCGGCGTCAGGCAACTGACCGATGGCCGCGCAGAATATCGGCGCGCCATCCCGCCAACGGATCAGGTAAGGCTGTTTTTTCAGTCCGCCTTCATCCACCCACTCGAACCAGTCTTCGATAGGTGTGATTGCTCGGTGTGGCCAGATCGCACGGAAGAATGGGCCGTGGGCCACCTTCTCGACGCGGGCATTGATTGGTGCTGCGCGGTCCTTTGCCCAGTGGGGTCGCCATGCCCAACGCACCAGATCGGCGTGCAGCGTTTCGCCCTGGAGGTGGAGCAGGGCGACCTGGGTTGTCGGTGCTACGTTGTACCGCTCAAGCTGTGCGTCACCCACAGAGTTCGCCAGGGCATTGGGCATGCTCAGCGCCGCAACAAAGTCGTGGATTCCCCTGTACTGCGACAGTCTTCCGCACATGGCCAGGCCCTCTTTCCGTTTCACTTTAGACAATCGTGGTCGGTCGAGGTCTCATTTCATTGACGATTCGCTTCAGGGCTTCGTTGTCACACCGGCTTGAATTGAGTGCAGTAGTCAGGATGTCGATCTGCTTGCGCATTTCCGCCGCTTCGGCTCCTCGTTGACGGAGGTATCCGGAAAACTCTGCGTTCTTTGCCTGGGTCTCCAGCAGCATTTGGCTGATGCCGAAAACGTCAGCCCGCGCATTGCGTAGCTGAAGGTTCAGCTCCTGGATCTCGTTTTCCAAAAGTCGGCAGTGCTGGCGGTACATTTCCTGGGGCGAGGGAAGCCCAAGCCACTCGCAGGTGTCTTCATCGATGGGCATGGTTGGATTTCCAGTTGCTGTATGTGTGTACAGTAATCTAGGTTTTGGCGTGACGCGATTTGAGGCGACGAGCAGCACTATTTTCGACGGTCAGCCCGGCGCCATAAGGACCGCAAGAGTCAATTTGATAAATTTTTCATTGGTACCGATGGTTTCCAGCGCACCGCGGACATTTTCGGCCACGTCGGTAGAGCCGCGCTGCTCTACCCAATTCGAGAGCTCCATGATGGAAGCCTCTAGGGCCAACTGGTTTTCGTAGAGTTTCTCGAGCAGGGGTGGGAGTAGGTCTGAGTTCGGCATTGATGTTCCTCCGTGGAGTGAACAGCGTAGCAGGCAAATTATTTGGTTTGGGGAACTGGTCGGCAGGACGCCGGAGGTGGGGATGGATCTCGTACCAATTTTTGTACCACTGACCGCGCTTCGCTATCGAATAGCGGGTATCCCAAAGTAGGCAAGGGCCCGTATTTGCTGGGTTTGGCTACTTTGGAAAACCGAGTAATACCCAAAATTAATATTAGGAGTATGGATCAGAAAACGATAGAGAGCCTTTAAATAAAGGCTGTAAGGCGATGATTGGTTAGGCTTGTAGCCCATCGCGGGCAAAAAAAGGCCCGCTATGAGGGCGGGTCTAATGGGGATTTTCAAAGGAGTAGAGGTAAGTTGCGCCCGATCCTGTCGATGGCGGGTGAAAAGGATGTCGAAGAAACGCGAAACCGGGTGCTGCGCCTGGGTGAACGAGCCGGATGTTCGGGTGCGTGTTCTATTGGGCAAGCCCGTCAGCGTCGGCAGTTCAAGGCGGCTACCTGCATTTTGCCAGCGTCCTCCACATTGACGATGCTCAGGCTGTCAGCGCCAGCCTCGGCGGCTTTATTGAATGCGGTGTTCAGAGCGTCGCCGTTGGATGAGCCCTGCACCGTGAAGGCTTTGACGACGTGGCAAGCGTGGGCGGATGAGGCCGTGACGAGGTTGACCTGTTTGCCCGCTTCAGTCAGTTGGGTGGTGCAAGCGGGGATCAATACCGCGATGAGGATCAGCAGAGGGGCGGCATGTAGGTTGCGCATGGCTAAAGCACTCCTGGGGTTCCTGCGGCATCTGGCGGGTGCCGAACATGTCAGCCGCGGATGCACGATAGCAGAGCGTGAGGTTCATCAGAAACCAAAAGCCCTGCGACAAGGCAGGGCTCTTTTCAGCGCGGCTGTCGATCAGCCGTGCAGGGTTTCCGCTGCATACAGCGTGTTTTCCAGCAGGCACGCACGGGTCATCGGGCCAACGCCACCCGGTACCGGGGTGATCCAGCCGGCACGGGGCAGGGCGGTTTCGTACACCACGTCGCCGACCAGCTTGCCGTCTGCCTGACGGTTGATGCCGACGTCGATGACGATCGCGCCTTCCTTGATCCACTCACCTTTGACCAGGCCCGGCTTGCCGGCAGCCACTACCACCAGGTCGGCGCGGCCGACGTGACCGGCGAGGTCCTTGGTGAAGCGGTGGGTCACGGTCACGGTGCAGCCGGCGAGCAGCAGTTCCATGGCCATCGGGCGCCCGACGATATTGGAGGCGCCGACGATCACGGCGTCGAGGCCGTAAAGGTTGACGCCGGTGCTTTCGAGCAGGGTCATGATGCCTTTCGGCGTGCATGGGCGCAGCAGCGGGATGCGCTGGGCCAGGCGGCCGACGTTATACGGGTGGAAACCGTCGACGTCTTTGTCCGGGCGGATGCGTTCGAGCAACTGGGAGGCGTCCAGGTGCGCGGGCAATGGCAGTTGCACCAGGATACCGTCGATGTTCGGGTCATCGTTGAGGCCGTCGATCAGGTCGGTAAGGGCCTGCTGGGTGGTCTCGGAAGGCAGGTCGTAGGCCTTGGAAATAAAGCCGACCTCTTCACAGTCTTTACGCTTGTGCGAGACATAAACCTGAGACGCAGGATCGCTGCCGACCAGGATCACCGCGAGGCCAGGCGTGCGCAAGCCTTGCTGGCTACGCTCGGTGACGCGTTTGGCGATCTGCTGGCGCAGGCTGGCGGCGATTGATTTGCCGTCGATAAGTTGTGCAGTCATTACGCGTGATTAACCATCGAGAGGGGGAAGAAAAGTGCGCGCATTCTCGCATGCCAAGACGTGGGGGCAAAGGCGCTTGGTCTGCAAATTGGCCTAACCCCTTAAATAAAATGAATTTTTTTCAAAAAAGATTTGACGGCTTTCCGGCGCGTCTATACTATTCGTCGCACTTGTCGGGCACAGCCTAGCACTGGTTAAGAAGGTCTAGCAGGATTGTTGTTCTGCAAGGCTGGAAGCACTTAGTTTGTAATCCTCCAAGAGTACAGATTAATCAGGCGCCCGTAGCTCAGCTGGATAGAGCATCCGCCTTCTAAGCGGATGGTCGCAGGTTCGAGTCCTGCCGGGTGCGCCATTAGGCAGCTTTGGCACAAGTAGCGTTAGATGGTGGGCGTAGCTCAGTTGGTAGAGCACGGGATTGTGACTCCCGTTGTCGAGGGTTCGATCCCCTTCGTCCACCCCATATTTTGAAAAGGCGCCAGATTAATCATCTGGCGCCTTTGCTTTAAGAGCTTCAAGCGCGGATGTGGTGGAATTGGTAGACACACTGGATTTAGGTTCCAGCGCCGCGAGGCGTAAGAGTTCGAGTCTCTTCATCCGCACCAATTAAAGCTTTGCCCGGCCGGAAGGCGGGGTCAGGCTCGACAAAGAAGTGGTTTGGTTTCTTTGTTAACGCAATATGGTGGGCGTAGCTCAGTTGGTAGAGCACGGGATTGTGACTCCCGTTGTCGAGGGTTCGATCCCCTTCGTCCACCCCATATTCGAAAGGCGCCAGATTTAACAGTCTGGCGCCTTTTTTGTTTTAGTGGTTCGAGTATTCCGCGGCTGCAGGTTCTGGGTCGCAAGGCAGGGCGTTTCGTCGTATTTATGTGTCTCGATGATGCCGCGCTGCCTGCCGGTCCTGTTCGCAGGGGCGGCCGTCAGGGAGATGATTGGCGACTTCTTCTATATATAGAAGGGTCGGCGCAGAGCCCTGGCGCGATTGGCTGTATTTGTCACCGGGGCGAGGCGCAACAGTGTCTTCGTACCGATAAATTGCCTGCTGTTTTTTTACCCGTTTCCAGTAGGGTGACTTCTTGAGTTTGACCCACTAGAATGCATGCCCTTGATTCTGGGGTCGGAAACGGCCGGCTAACGTCTGTGCAACGAGGAATATCCATGCAAGTTTCTGTTGAAAATACTACTGCTCTCGAGCGCCGCCTGAGCATCACCGTGCCGGCAGAGCGCATCGAGACTGCGGTCAACAAGCGTCTGCAGCAGACTGCCCAAAAGGCCAAGATCGCTGGCTTCCGTCCAGGCAAAGTGCCAATGAGCGAAATCAAGCGCCGTTTTGGTGCTGATGCGCGTCAGGAAGCGGTAGGCGACGTGATCCAGGCGTCGTTCTACGAAGCGGTTGTCGAGCAAAAGCTGAACCCGGCTGGTTCGCCTTCGATCGAGCCTAAGTCCCTGGAAGCGGGCAAGGACCTGGAATACGTTGCTGTATTCGAAGTGTTCCCAGAGTTCGAAGTTGCCGGCTTCGACGGTATCGCGATCGAGCGCCTGAGCGCCGAAGTGGCTGATGCCGACCTGGACAACATGCTGGAAATCCTGCGCAAGCAGAACACCCGTTTCGAAGTGGCCGAACGTGCTGCCCAGAACGAAGACCAGCTGAACATCGATTTCGTGGGCAAGGTTGACGGCGAAGCATTCGCTGGCGGCTCCGCCAAGGGTACTCAGCTGGTGCTGGGTTCCAACCGCATGATCCCGGGCTTCGAAGACGGCCTGGTTGGCGCAAAAGCCGGCGAAGAACGCGTTCTGAACCTGACTTTCCCGGCTGACTACCAGAACCTGGACCTGGCCGGCAAAGCTGCCGAGTTCACCGTGACGGTCAACAGCGTGTCCGAGCCTAAGCTGCCAGAGCTGAACGAAGAGTTCTTCGCTCAATTCGGCATCAAGGAAACCGGCATCGACGGCTTCCGCACCGAAGTTCGCAAGAACATGCAGCGCGAGCTGCGTCAGGCCATCAAGTCCAAGGTCAAGAACCAGGTCATGGACGGTCTGCTGACCGCCAACCCGATCGAAGTGCCTAAGGCTTTGCTGTCCAACGAAGTGGATCGCCTGCGCGTACAAGCCGTTCAGCAGTTTGGTGGCAACATCAAACCTGACCAACTGCCGGCCGAGCTGTTCGAAGAGCAAGCCAAGCGCCGCGTCGTGCTGGGCCTGATCGTGGCTGAAGTGGTCAAGCAGTTCGACCTCAAGCCTGACGAAGACCGCGTTCGTGAAATGATCCAGGAAATGGCTTCGGCCTACCAGGAGCCTGAGCAGGTTGTGGCTTGGTACTACAAGAACGACCAGCAGCTGAACGAAGTACGTTCGGTTGTGCTGGAAGAACAAGTTGTGGATACTGTTCTGCAGAAGGCTAAGGTGACCGATAAAGCGGTCTCTTACGAAGAAGCAGTCAAGCCGGCGGAAGCAGCACAAGCCGACTGATTGTCCAACTCGTTTGAAATACAACCATAAGCCAGCCTCGCGCTGGCTTATGCGTTTTCAAGACATGACTATTTGGGAGTAACTGCAGAGCATGTTCCGTAATTCCTATATTCAGCAGAACTCTGATATCCAGGCCGCAGGCGGCCTGGTCCCGATGGTTGTCGAGCAGTCCGCTCGTGGCGAACGCGCCTACGACATCTACTCGCGCCTGCTCAAGGAGCGAGTGATCTTTTTGGTGGGGCCGGTAGAGGACTACATGGCCAACCTGATTTGTGCGCAACTGCTGTTCCTTGAAGCGGAAAACCCGGACAAGGACATCCATCTTTACATTAACTCGCCGGGCGGTTCGGTGACCGCGGGCATGTCGATCTACGACACCATGCAGTTCATCAAGCCAAACGTGTCGACCACCTGCATCGGCCAAGCCTGCAGCATGGGCGCTTTCCTGCTGACCGCAGGTGCCGAAGGCAAGCGTTACTGCCTGCCGAACTCGCGCGTGATGATTCACCAGCCACTGGGCGGTTTCCAGGGCCAGGCATCGGACATCGAAATCCATGCCAAGGAAATCCTCTTTATTCGTGAGCGTCTTAACACGCTGATGGCCAAGCACAGCGGGCACACCTTGGAAGAAATCGAGCGTGATACCAACCGTGACAATTTCATGAGCGCCGAAGCCGCGCGTGATTACGGGTTGATCGACGCAGTGATTGACAAGCGCCCCGCTTAATATAAGCAGCTCAAAATAGGCCAGGTCGGCAAGTCCGATCACCTGCGGGCTTGAAAAAGCCCGCATAAGCCTTCATCTTGTGTTGCAAGCCTATCGGATTTGGATCGAACGAATGACTGACACCCGCAACGGCGAGGACAACGGCAAGCTGCTCTATTGCTCCTTCTGTGGCAAAAGCCAGCATGAAGTGCGCAAATTGATTGCCGGCCCCTCGGTCTTTATCTGCGACGAGTGCGTCGACCTGTGCAATGACATCATCCGTGAGGAGGTGCAGGAAGCCCAGGCCGAAAGCAGCGCGCATAAATTGCCTTCGCCTAAAGAAATCAGCGGCATCCTTGATCAGTACGTGATTGGTCAAGAGCGTGCAAAAAAGGTTCTGGCCGTAGCGGTGTACAACCACTACAAGCGTTTGAACCAGCGTGACAAGAAAAACGACGAAGTCGAGCTCGGCAAGAGCAACATCTTGCTGATCGGTCCTACAGGCTCGGGTAAAACCCTGCTTGCGGAAACCCTCGCTCGCCTGCTGAACGTTCCGTTCACCATCGCCGACGCCACCACCCTCACCGAGGCTGGCTACGTGGGTGAGGACGTCGAGAACATCATTCAGAAGTTGCTGCAAAAGTGCGACTACGACGTAGAGAAGGCCCAGATGGGTATCGTCTACATCGACGAAATCGATAAGATTTCGCGCAAGTCCGACAACCCGTCGATCACTCGGGATGTTTCCGGTGAAGGCGTGCAGCAAGCCTTGTTGAAACTGATCGAAGGCACGGTTGCTTCCGTACCGCCACAAGGCGGCCGCAAGCACCCGCAGCAGGAATTCCTTCAGGTTGATACGCGCAATATCCTGTTCATCTGCGGCGGTGCGTTCTCCGGTCTGGAAAAGGTTATTCAAAACCGTTCCACCCGTGGCGGCATCGGCTTCAGTGCGGAAGTGCGCAGCAAGGAAGAAGGCAAGAAGGTGGGCGAGTCCCTGCGTGAAGTCGAACCTGACGATCTGGTCAAGTTTGGTCTGATCCCGGAATTCGTTGGTCGTCTGCCGGTCCTGGCGACATTGGACGAGCTGGATGAGGCTGCTCTGATTCAGATCCTCACCGAGCCGAAAAACGCCCTGACCAAACAATATGCCAAGCTGTTCGAAATGGAAGGCGTAGACCTCGAGTTCCGTACCGACGCACTCAAATCAGTGGCCAAGCGGGCACTGGAGCGCAAAACCGGTGCGCGTGGCCTGCGTTCGATCCTCGAAGGCGTATTGCTCGACACCATGTACGAAATCCCCTCGCAGTCCGAGGTGAGCAAAGTGGTGATCGACGAAAGCGTTATCGAAGGCAAGTCCAAGCCACTGTATATCTATGAAAACAGTGAGCCGGCTGCCAAGGCTGCGCCAGACGCGTAAGCGTCCGGCTGCTGCATAACAACAAGGGGCCTTTAGGGGCTAATGCCGATCAGTTAAGCCTTCTCGCTTGACCTTTGGCCGCAAAAAATCAAAATCCGATGCCTACACTGGCATCGGATTTTTTTATGCGTCTCGCTCGGGCACTGGAACTGACCCACAACATCGCC